>Ga0207713_1000009_pt1 | contig 551314 bp, 500 predicted proteins | sample KBSS64metaG_FD_184404 | JGI IMG/M metagenome (GOLD analysis project Ga0207713, IMG submission 184404) | Switchgrass rhizosphere microbial communities from Kellogg Biological Station, Michigan, USA - KBS S6-4 metaG (SPAdes) (version 2) | ecosystem: Host-associated > Plants > Roots > Rhizosphere...
GCGGCGCTCGGTCTCAAGGGCGCTAGAAGAATCAAGCCATGCACCTATCAGCCCCGACCCGGGTGTAAGACAGGCCCATCGGAGGTTCTTCGATATTCCTCGCTGGGGATTGCATCGGGGCGTCCATGCGCCAGGCGATGGTGTTGTAGGGTTCTTGAGATCGAGCGCCGCCCGCGCGGCGCTTCGCGAGCAAGCTCTGCTCCCACATCTGTTTCGGGCCAGTTATGCCTGTGAGATCACCTTGCCCGCCTTGTTGGCACCAGCACAGAGCTGCAGTGAACCAACAAAGCGGACCAGGTGATCTCACAGACATAACTGGCCCGAAACAGATGTGGGACCGGGTTTACCCGGGAAGCGCCGCGCGGGCGGCGCTCGGTCTCAAGGGCGCTAGAAGAATCAAGCCATGCACCTATCAGCCCCGACCCGGTTGCAAGACAGGCCGATCGAGGGTTCTTCGATATTCCTCGCTGGGGATTGCATCAGGGCGTCCATGCGCCAGGCGATGGTGTTGTAGGGTTCTTGAGATCGAGCGCCGCCCGCGCGGCGCTTCGCGAGCAAGGGCTCGGCGCCCCCCTCGCTCCCACATCTGTTTCGGGCCAGTTATGCCTGTGGCATCACCTTGCCCGCCTTGTTGGCACCAGCACAGAGCTGCAGTGAACCTACAAAGCGGACCAGGTGATGCCACAGGCATAACTGGCCCGAAACAAACGTTGGAGCAGAGCTTGCTCGCGAACGCGCCGCGCGGGCGGCGCTCGGTCTCAAGGGCGCTAGAAGAATCAAGCCATGCACCTATCAGCCCCGACCCGGGTGTAAGACAGGCCCATCGGAGGTTCTTCGATATTCCTCGCTGGGGATTGCATCGGGGCCTCCAAGTGCCAGGCGATGGGGTTGTGGCGTTCTTGAGATCGAGCGCCGCCCGCGCGGCGCTTCGCGAGCAAGGGCTCGGCGCCCCCCTCGCTCCCACATCTGTTTCGGGCCAGTTATGCCTGTGAGATCACCTTGCCCGCCTTGTTGGCACCAGCACAGAGCTGCAGTGAACCAACAAAGCGAATCAGGTGATGCCACAGGCATAACTGGCCCGAAACAGATGTGGGACCGGGTTTACCCGGGAAGCGCCGCGCGGGCGGCGCTCGATCTGAAGAGCAACACAACACCATCGCCCAACACCCAAGCCCTACACCGAAGCAGCCCGCAGCGCCCCCGCCCGCAGCAACCACCGTTGCCCCACCCACGACAACAGCATGGCTACCGCCAGGGCAACCATCACCGCCTGGTAGCCCTGCAACAAAGCCCCCGCCTCCGCCACCTGGGCGGGGCCTGTGTAGTGGTGCAACAGGCTGACGCCCAACGCCAGGCCCAGGCCACCCCCCACGTTGTGCAAGGTCATCAGCGACCCTACCGCCACCGAACCGAACTGCTCGGGCACGGAGCTCACACCCAGTACGGTCGAAGGCCCCAGCAGGCACGCCCAGCCCAGGCCCATCACCGCAAACGCCGCCAGCACGTAGGCCAGCGAGGTGTCGGCGCTGAAGGCGATCTGCAACAAGGCCGACCCGGCGAACAGCAGCAGGCCGGTCTGGATCAACACTGCCGGGCCCTTGCGGTCCACCAGGCGGCCGACCCACGGCGACAGCAGCGCCACGCCCAGTGTGGTGGGCAATAGCAGCAGGCCGCTGGCCTGGGTGTCGGCACCGCGCACCTGGGTGAGGTACAACGGCATGACGAAAAACGCCACGCAGTAAAACACCGCCAAGGTGAAGCTGGCAGCCACGGCTGCCACAAAGCGCCGGTTGACGAACAGGTGCAGGTTGATCACCGGCGAAGCCACACGCAGTTCTACCCACACGAACACCCCCAGCACCACCACTGCCACCGCCAGCAACCCCAGGCTCAGGGGCGAACCCCAGCCCCAGTTGCCGCCCTGCACGATCAGCAGCACCAGGCTGGGCAAGCCAATCAGCAGCAAGGCCGCACCGGCCCAGTCCAGCCGGGCGTCCTGCTCAGCGGCACGGGACTCGTCGACGTTGAGGGCAATCACCAGCAGGCTGAGCAACACGAACGGCACGTTGATGAGGAAAATCCACGGCCAGCCGAACGCCTGGGTCAGCACGCCGCCCAGTACCGGTCCCACGGCCAGGCCCACGCCGTTGAAACCAAATAGCACCCCGAAGGCTTTGCCCTGTTCCTGTGGCGCGAAGGCCTGGGCGACGATGGCCCCCGATGCCGTGTACAGCACCGCGCAAGCCAGGCCCTGGGCGACGCGCGCACCGATCAGCAGCCACGGCCCCGACGCCAGCCCCGCCACCAGCGAAGCCAGGCCAAACACCACCAGCCCCAGGGACAGCACACGCTTGCGGCCATGCAGGTCGGCCAAGCGGCCCACCAGTACCATGAAACTGGACATGGCCAGCAGGAAGGCGTTGATCACCCATTGCAGGGTATCGACCGACACGTCCAAATGCGCTTGCAGCGCCGGCAGCGCGGTGTTGACGATGGTGAAATCCACGCACCCCAGGAAGCTGGCGATGCTCACACCCGCCAGCGCCCACCACTTGCGGTGCTCGTTTGTTGAATGACTCATGGTTGACTCCAGGCAAGGTCGGGGCGGCCTGCCGCCCCGACGCTATTCAAATGGCAAACGCGGCAGTGGCCCAGATCGGCCGGCCCACCGCGGGCACTGGCTGGTCAACGACGGCAGCGCGTTTCTTGAATTTCAACGACAGCCAGTGGCCATGCGCCGGGTGGTGCGGTTCGACGAACAACTGCCGCGTGGCCGCCATGGCGCGGGTCATGGGCTGGGGGTAGACGACGAAGTCGATGCCCTGGGACGCCCACAGCGGCATGATGATCGGGCATTCCTCGATCAGGTAGTTCAGGCAGCGAAACCGGGCCTCTTCAAGGTCAGCCTCGGGGTCGCGCTTGTGCAGGCGGTCGAGGAACAGGCCAATGGTGCCGTTGACCTCGGCGCGGTAATCGCGGTTGTTCTCGTACTCGAACTGCACCCGGTCCAGCAGCGGCCGGTAACCAGGGTCGAGCAGGCACTCCTCCCAGCGCAGAATCCTGGTCACGGTGGCCAAGCGGTTGATTGCCCCCTGGTTGCGTTCCAGCCACTGCTCGCCCGAGGCGGCGCTGACCTTGTACACCTCCTCGTAACTGTAGTTGCTGAGGTTATGGCGCTGCAGGATATCGGCCACTGCGATGGTGCAGGAGGCAAAGCCCTGGCGGTTGACCAGGTCGATGGTGGCTTCGAACTTGCCACCCTCGTGGTAGTCCTGGCCGACGCTGATCAGCAGCAGGGCATGCTTGCCCCGGTAGTCATGGGAAAGGTCCGTCTCGAAGGCCGCTTTATAGGTAGCGCTGCTCATGGTCTAGCTCCAGAAGATCAGGGGGGATTGCTCGCCGAAATAACCGATGAAGCTGGACAGGGTTATGCGCGGCGATGTGTGCACGGGGCGTACGGCGTGGATGAAGCGTGGGTTGATGATGATCAGGTCGCCGTCCTCGGGGCGGGTGGTGAAGTCCGCGGGCCGCAGGCGGTCGCGGTCGATGCCGTAATGGCGGTCACTCTTGAGGGCCAGGTATTCGGGGGCCGTGGGGCGGATGTCCCATACCTCCAGCTCGCCACCCTGCTGGGGCACCTGCAGGTAAATGTTCACCGACAATTGCGCCTGCAGGTTCACCTGCAAATGCGCGGGCAAGTTCCACTCCAGCTTGTCGATGTGCGGGCACAGGTCGATGCCCGGCTCCTGGTAGCGACAGACGCCGGTAAAGCATTTCTGCCCGTCCACATCCAACAGGTGCGCGCCCCGCGGCCAGGCTTCGTCCAGGCGCAGGCGAAACTCGTCGATAGGCGACACATAGGGTTTGAACGCGTTGCGCACCCGCTGGATGTTGGCCCGCGCGGCGTCGTGGTAAGCCTGGCGTACCTCGTCGGTCTTGACCTCGGCATAGGCGATACCCAACCGGGTGAACTCCCGGGCATGGCCCAGGGCACCGCGCTCCGGATGGTCGAACAGCTGCGCGCGGGCCGCCTCCAGGCTCGGCTGGCTGACGAAGCCAGGGATGCGAATGCCATAGACGCGGTGCGCCAGCAGGTCCTGGATCAGTTGCGGTGCAAGCGCATCAGCGCTGATGGTAGCGAGCATTTACCTTCCTCCTTGGCAGTCGAACAAAGCCCCAATGCCGGGCTCAGTAGTCAAAACGGGTGTCGAAATAGGCGGGAGCGTCTATGCGGCGGTTTATGATGTGTTCGTCCAGATAAAGGTCGGCCGCCGCCTGCAACTGGCTGATGACGGTAGCGTCGATGGCAATGCGGTGCGGTTTGGATTCCAGCGTGGACAGCCGGTGAAACTCGGCCGGCAGCCCCGTGTGCGCCGATTGCTGAATGGCGTAGGCATCGACATTGCGGTTGGCCCACTGGTAGGCGCGGTCGATACGCCCCAGCAGGTCGGCGATCAGCGCTTGCTTGCTGGCGATGGCCTTGTCGCTGGCGACGATCAGCACGTTGCCGGCGAACAGGTGCTCACCGCTGGCCAGCACGCGGGTGTGCTCCTGCAATTGCACCATGCTGGTGTAGGGGTCCCAGGTGGCCCAGGCATCTGCACCGCCGTTGTCGAGCAGCAGGCGCGATTCCCCCGGGGGCAGGAAAATGAACTGCGCATCGCGGCTGTGCAACCCGGCCTGGCGCATGGCCGCCAGTGCCAGGAAGTGGCCGATGGAACCCCGGGTGGTGACGATCCGCTTGCCGGCCAGGTCGGCCACCTGATGCAGGGGTGAATCCTGCTTGACCACCACCGCGACCATGGTCGGGGTCACCTGCAGCTTGATCACCGCCACGGTGTGAATCGGCGCCTTGGCCGCCACCGCGAAAATGAACGGCGCATCCCCCAACGCCCCCACGTCAGCGGCGTCGGCGCCCAGAGCCTCGGCAATCGGCGGCGCCGCCGGGAACGAGGAAAATTCGATGCGATACGGCAGGTCGTCGAGCTCGCCGGCGGCCTGCAGCAGGATCTTCAGCGACGCTTTCTGGCTGCACACCCGCAGCACTTCCTGGCCGTGCGCCGAGCAGGCCAGCACCAGCCAGGCCAGCAGCATCCACCGCCCGTGCCAGCTCAAAACGCCACGCTCACGCGGCCATAGTAGAAACCACCGCCGAAACCGTAAGGGGAAAACATGCCGTACTCATAGGTGCCGGCCCAGGTGCGAATACCCTTCTTGTCCGGGTACACGTCGAACAGGTTGTTGGCCCCCAGCGCCACGGTGACGTGATCGGTAAGGTCATAGGCCACGTCCAGGTCGGTGATCCACTTGGCGCTGTAGGTGCGGTCGTTCTCCGGCAAGTTCGAGCCTTCGGTGTACTGCCCGTAGCGAGTCAGGGTGAGGTTGACGTTCCAGGCCGCGACCCGATAACGGGTGTTGGCGATCCACTTGTCCTTGGGGGTGGCGCGGGTCAGGTCCATCTGTTGCTGGCGATCGAACAGCACGTAGCCGGCGCCCAGGCTGGACAGTTGCGAAGGGTTGTCCGCCAGGCTGCGGATGCTGTTTTTGTTGTGGTTGTAGGCCAGGCTGAATTTCGCCTCGCCGTAGGCTTCCAGCGGTTGGGTGTATTCGGCCACCAGGTCGACGCCCTGGGTCCGAGTGTCAGCCGCGTTGGCGTAGTACTGCCCGGCCAGGTTGGCGGGCAGGCCATTGGCGACCAGGATGCTGGACACGGCGGAGCCGCTGAGTACGCCGGTCTGCAGGATGCGGTCATCGATGTCGATCAGGTACCAGTCGGCGGTCATGCGCAGCCGTGGCATGGGCTCGGCGGTCAGGCCCAAGCTGTAGCTCATGGAGGTTTCCGGCTTCAGTGCCTTGGCGCCCAAGGCGATGGCTTCCGCCGAGTCGGGGCGCATCTGCTTGGTGCGGACCACGCTGGTGGCACCGCCAGCACCGAACTGGGTGATGCTGCTGGTGGTGGAAAATTCTTCCTGGGCCAGGGACGGCGCGCGAAAGCCCTTGCTGACGGCAGCGCGCACGGCATAACCGGGCAGGAATTCGTAGCGTGTAGTGAACTTGCCGCTGGTGGTTTCACCGATGCCCTGGTTGTAGCTTTCATGGCGCACGGCGGTCCCCACGTACCAGTTCGGGGTCAGGTTCAAGCCCAGGTCCAGGTAGCCTGCCGTGCTGTGTCGGTCGGCGCGCCCGGCGTCCTCGGGGCTGGTGCCAGCCACGGAAAACAACCCCGGGTCGGGCACGCGGCCGGCGAAGGGGCCTGTGGGAATCACGTAGCTGCCCTGGTTATAGGAGTTGGGCTCGCCCTCCTCCAGGGTGAATTGCTCCCAGCGGTATTCGACGCCGATCGAGGTCTGCAGCGGGCTGCTCCAGCCGATGTCCAGGGCGCGGGTGAAATCCAGGTTGTTGGTCCACTGGTCAAAGATCTCGTTGCCCAGGTGAAAGCGCTGCTGGCTGAAGTCGGGCCCGTTGGAGATGTTCAGGTTGTTGTCGGTATACAACTGCGCACGGTCGCGACCGTAGCTGCTGGACAGGTCCCAGTCCCAGCCGCTGACCAAACCCTTGAGCCCGGCGGTGGCCTGGTAGTCCACTTCCTCGATTTCCCGACGGGCCTGGCCGCCATTGCCGTAGGGCGCGCCCTCCACGCCGGCCAGGCTGGTGATGTCGGTGGGCTTGCGGTGGCCCAGGTCCTTGTTGCTGTTGCGGTAGCTGAGGGTGGAGAACGAGTACAGCTTGAGATCGTCCTGCAACGGCAGTTCCAGGTTGTAGGCGGTGCTGGCCGTGCGGTCGCGGCCCAGGCCGTATTCGTTGCCCCAGCCATGGCGGTTGCTTTCGCGCGGGTCCGGGGTGCCGTCGGCCTGGTTGAAATACAGTTGGCCCGTGGCGCCTGCATCGCGGATATAGGGCTCCTGCACCTTGCCGTCCAGCGACAGGTTGAAGAAGCCGCCGTCGCCCAGTGGGCTACCGAAATTGGCGGCCTGGTGGCCGGTAGTGCCGTCGCCATCGTAGTACTGCCCAAGGGACGTGTCGGAACTGGCGCCCTGGGCATCGCGCTTGAGAATGATGTTGATCACCCCGGCGATGGCGTCCGAGCCGTATTGGGCCGCGGCACCGTCGCGCAGCACTTCGATACGCTCGACCGCGGCCGTGGGGATCAGGTCCAGGTCCACGGGGGCCGAGGCATTGCCAACACGGGCGTTGTTGTTGATCATCGCCGTGTTATGGCGGCGCTTGCCGTTGACCAGGATCAGCACCTGGTCGCCCCCCAGGCCGCGCATGCTGATGCCGCGCACGAGGAACCCGGTGCCACCGCCGTTGAAGGTGGGCACGTTCATGGAAGGAATCAGGCGTGCGAGAATCTCTTTCAGGCCGCTTTTGCCGGTGGCCGTCAGTTGTTCGCTGGTGTAGACATCGATGGGTACCGGGCTGTCGGTCAGGGTGCGCTGCTGGGTACCGCGCACCCCGGTGACCACCACGGTATCAAGGGCATCCTCTGCCTTGATCGGGACGCTGAAGGCGCTGGCCGCCAGCAGCAGGCCGGCGGCGGGCAAAGGACGAAACAACACACGGGCAGTTTGGCTCATCAGTGGCAATCCGTTTGATCATTCTTTTTATCCTTGACGCCGCGAGGCGCCGGCTGTGATCCCGTGGTTGGGTGGAATGATCTTAGGATCCAACTCTTAATGAGAGAAATACATAAAGCTCATAAGCTAATATTAATTTTCAGATACAGGATTTCACTGGACATAGCTGAAGATGCCGCTTTGGTGCTCATGGGCACCTGGGACGCGGCCTCGCGGCCGCTGCTGCGGGGAACTGGCGCCGGTAACGGGCTACGGCCCTTACCCCACCAGCTTGAAGGTCAGGGGAATGTCTTCGCACTGGCGGGTGAAATGCTCTACCCCCAGCGGCCGGCTTAGGAAAAAGCCCTGGGCTTCCTGGCAACCGTACTCGCGCAGCAGGCTCAGGCAACGAAAGGTCTCGATGCCTTCGGCCACGGTGCGGTACCCCAGCTCGCCGGCCAGTTGCAGCACCGAACGGGCGATGACGCGGTTGCGCGGGCTGGTTTCCAGGTCAGTGACCAGTGACTTGTCCAGCTTCAGGATGTTGGCAGGGATTTCATGCAGGTAAGCAAAATTGCTGTAGCCCGTGCCAAAATCATCAATGGCCACGTCCACGCCCAGTTCCCGGATCTGGGTCAATTGCGCGATCACCCGCTTGTCGGCCCTGATCCATTCGCCTTCGGTGATTTCTACTTCCAGGCGGCTGGGCGCGATGCGATGCCGGCGGCACGCGTCAGCCAGCACCCTGGCAATTTCCAGCCCGTGGAAATCCTGGGGTGACAGGTTCAGCGACAGACGTATGTCGCGATCGGCCCAGCCGCTGAGGTCCGCCAGGGCGCGGTCCACCACCCAGCGGGTCACCGCGCTGATTTTTCCGGCCCCTTCGAGCAGCGGGATGAATTCTGCCGGCGACAACCGCCCGAGCCTGGGGTGGCACCAGCGAATCAGCGCCTCGGCACTGAGCACCCGGCCATCCACCAGGCTAAAGCGCGGTTGATAGTCCAGGTAGACGTCACCGTTGGCCAGGGCAGGAGTGAAGTCGTTGAGCAAATCCAGGGCCCGCCGTTGGGCCCCGTCCTGCGCTTCGTCATACACCGCCCAGGGCCGCTGGCGGTTGGCGGCGATGGTCAGGGATTGGGTGGCTTTGCGCATCAGGCTGACAACGGTCTGAGTGCCGGTTTCACACACGGCCAACCCAACGCGCAACACCTGCTCGCCGAACGGCTCGGTCACCAGTACCAGCAGCGCGCGGAACAATTCCTGATGGCGGCGGGCGATACAGCTCACCTGCAGGCAGAAATCCCGCTCGCCCACATGGTACAGCTCGGCGATACCTTCCAGGCGCACGCGCAGGCGCTCGGCCACGTCGCGGCGCCAGTGCTGCAGGGCCAGACTGTCGGCGTCTTCCAGCGGCCGCGTGGCAGGCAGGTCCTGCACCTGGATCACCACGACAAGACGCACGCTGTCGCTGCCCAGCGGCAGGTCGCGGGTGTCCAGCAACAACTGATGCACGTTGGGCAGGCCGCTGACCACGTCCCGGTACTTGAGCAACTGGCGCTGCTCGATCTGGACCATGACCAGCTCGGCGAAATCCTCGAGGGCCGCCACGTCTTCGGGCTCCAGCTCGCGAGGGGACTTGTCGACCAGGCACAAGCTACCCAACACCAGCCCCTGACGGTTGCGCAGCGGGGCACCGGCGTAGAAGCAGATACCCTCGGCGGCTGTCACCAGGGCGTTATCGACAAACCGGGGGTCACGCCGCGCATCGGGCACCTGCATCACGCCGCGCTGGGCGATGGTGTAACGGCAGAACGATTGCTCGATAGGCGTCTGGCTGGGGTCGAACCCCACCCGCCCGGCGAACCATTGACGGTCCTTTTCCACCAGCGAGATCAGTACCGTGGGCACGCGAAAATACGCGGCGGCAAGCCGGCACAGGCGGTCGAAGTTTTCCGTACCTGCGGTTTCCAGCCATTGCAAGGCATGGACGGCGGCGAGGCGGGCCTTCTCGGGGTCTGACCAACTGCTCATGACAACGTGTTCCTGAAGCGGGCTTGGGGTAGATGATAGCCAAATGATATCTACCTGTGTGCATCTTCAGAGTACCGTTTGGCCGGAAGGTTTCCGGAGGCAGTGCGCCGGGCTCCAATGCCCCCTGGCCACAGCAACGCAATGGAGCCGTCATGCCACCGACCTTTGGCGCATTGACATGGACGCCCGCGAATTTCGACCTATGCTGGCAGAAACCAAAAGCACACCTGCACCCTGTCTGTTTGAGTTACTGCCATGAGTCACTCGAGTCGCCTGCGCCGCCGTCCGGGCCTGCCAGCCTTGATGCTGTTCCTCGCTGCAGGGCTGCCCTTCCTGGTAGCCCCCGCTTGCCAGGCCGCCCCGCTGAAAACGGTGGACCTGTACCTGCCCGACGCACCGCCCCTGAGCATGCCGGGGCCGCCGATCAGGGGCCACGGCATCGTCGGCGACGCTACCCTCAAGGCCGCCACGCTGACGGGCCTGAACCTGAATCTGATCGCCCTGCCCTGGGCACGGGCGCAATTGAACGTGAGGGCGGGCAAGGACCAGTTGATCATCCCCCTGTCCCGAACCCCGGACCGGGAAGCGCACTACACCTGGATCGCGCCGATCATGAGCATGGACAGGGCCTTCTTCAGTCTCGCCACGCGGGTGGACAGCTTCGAGCAGGCACGCAATACCTACCAGCGTATCGCCGTGGGCATGGGCAGTGCCCAGGAACAGAAGCTGCGCGACGAGGGCTTCACCGATGAACAGATCTACCCTGTGAAAATCGGTGAGAACCCCGCCCAGCTGTTGCTACTGGGGCGCGTGGATGCCTGGTTCAACGGTATTCCGGAAAGCCGCTACATCTGGCGCGGCGTTTCCAGCCGCCCCCTGCTGATGAGCCCCCCGCTGATGACTACCGACCTGTACCTGGCCTGCTCCAAAGTGTGCAACGAGTCCTTGGTGCAGCGCTTGCGCAGCGCAGTGAGCGACCTGCGCAACGACGGCACCCTCAAGCGTATCGCCGATGCCTACCTGGGTGAGCTCTCGGGGTCTCTGGCGCAATGATGGGCCCGGAACACTGATACCCTGCCCCCCGCCGGTCAGCCTTCGACAATAACGATGAAATCCATCCCTGGCACATCCTGCACCTGGATTTTCACCGGAACGCCGGCGAACTCCTCGCCCACGTATTCCTTGGCCCGGGTCACCGCGTCCACGGCGGCCTTGGACCACAGGTGCAATTCCACGACTGTCTCACCATCGCGCCGGTGTTGGGCGATCTCGTCAACGATACGTTGCTTCATGCTGCTTCCTTTGGGTGGAGGGCCACGACGTGCCAGCCCTCTTGGGCGGCCATCATACCACCGCCGCTATCGGCACTTCTCAAGGCCACCAGCATGGAGAGAGGGGCCAAGCGATGGGAGCCCCCAGGCAGCCTTGAAGAAAGGCTCAAGCCATGACGCCGCAGCTTGAGCAACAGTGCCTGACCAAGCCCGGCCTCGCGCCGGGCTTCAGCCTTGCCACCCTTGCAGCGAATCCTGCCCAGCCACCGCCGTGCCGGTCGCCAATGCCCGGGCGCGGTTGATGCCCAGCACCAGCGCATCCGCGGGTGACTTGTCCGGCAACGCCGGGTAGCACTCCTCCAGCGGCGCCCCATTCCCTTGCGGGTATACCCCGATAAACATCTGCGTGCCGCCTGTTGGGCAGGTCCTCACCTCGACGTTTATCCACGTACCGTTGCCAAGCGTCTCTTCATGGGCGGTACCCGGTAACGGACTGTCTATCCACTGTGCGTATTTCTCACCATAGGTGTGCATGGTCGCGCTCCTGTTCATGCACCAGTAACGCACGAAACACCTGCGCTCGACCGTCGAACGCCAGACCCGATTGGCTGACTGAATCCATTCACCTACTCCTTTTTGTGCTGAAAAACCTCGATATCGACCAGCAGTCCGATATCCGTCCCTGGCGTGACCGATGGTCAGCCTGAAGGGATGAACCGCACCGCCAGGTATCGGCTCCGTCGGTCTCGCAGCACCAAGATAAATGTAATAAGCAGCAACTTTCCTGACTCGGACTTAGTGTGAACAGGGTATTGCCACTTCGGCGGGCCCGGGTTCACCCGGCCTGAGAGGATCCGACCATGTTCCTGCACAACAAGAGACTGCAATACACCGTACGTGTCGCCCAACCCAACCCTGGCCTCGCCAACTTGCTGCTGGAGCAGTTCGGTGGCGCCCAGGGCGAGCTGGGTGCCGCCGCCCGCTACTTTACCCAAGCGCTGGCCGAGGATGACCCAGGCCGCAAGGACATGCTGCTGGACATCGCCACTGAGGAGCTCAGCCACCTGGAGATCGTCGGGTCGATCATCGTCATGCTCAACAAGGGCGCCAAAGGCCACCTGGCCGAAGGTGTGGACGAGGAAGGCGAGTTGTACCGGGCCATCAACGGCGCCGGCAACGATTCGCACATCACCGCCTTGCTGTATGGCTGCGGGGCGCCGTTGACCAACTCGGCAGGCGTGCCCTGGACTGCCGCCTACGTCGACACCATCGGCGAGCCCACCGCCGACCTGCGCTCCAACATCGCCGCCGAGTCGCGTGCCAAGATCGTGTATGAGCGGCTGATGAACGTGACTGACGATCCCGGTGTGAAAGAGGCATTGGGCTTCCTGATGACCCGAGAAATCGCCCATCAACTGTCGTTCGAAAAAGCGCTGCACGCCATCCAGCCGAACTTCCCCCAGGGCAAGCTGCCGGGGATGCCGGAGTTCACCCAGGTGTACTTCAACTTCTCCCAGGGCGAGGGCGACATGCGCGGCCCGTGGAATCAGGGCGAGGAATGGGAATTCGTGGAAAGCCCGGAACCTGCCGTGGACGGTGGCGACGGCAGCGCGTCGGTGCAGTTGGACGAAGAAGATACCGCCCTGTTGTCGCAACTCAGTGACCGCACCCAGTCCGACCCCACCAGCGACCCGATCACCGGTGCCGACCTGGGCTCTGGCGGGCAACCCGAGCCTGAGCTGTAAGGCTAGCCTCGGCACACCCGCACCGCTGAAGCGGCCCTGGCCGCGTCGGCGGCACCTGCGGTGTGCCTGAGCGCGGCCTGGCCGCCACTGCTACAGGCCTGTGAGGCCGCGTCAGGCGCACCGCCTTCGGTGCGTCCTGATCCGTGCCTATGTTCGCCAGCGCACAGACAGCCGAGCCCTTCCCCACCCACACTCAACGCTGAAAAGCGGCGCCTGGCCCGATGCCGGTGACGCCCCGTCTCACCCGGCGCCAGGGCCTGCCCGCGCCCCAGGCCGAAAAGTGTATGAGCATAAGGACCGGCGTACAGCGGCTGTTTTCCCACGCCATCAACGCGTGGCGAAACGACGGCTTTTTCAAACCCCGATTCGAATACGAACCCCTTCTGCGCGCCGAACTGTTCAGCGCCGACCAGATGGCCAACCATGGCATTACCCTGGCGGGCCAACACCGGCTTACGCCATTGCGCGGCCCGGACGCACTGCTTCGTCGGCTGGTGGACAACGAGGCCGTGCTCAAGCGCAGTTGCGCGGCGCTGGTGCAGGCGCAACTGTCGCTGCGCCGGGCCACCCCGGCCGCCGAATGGCTGCTGGACAACTACTTCCTGGTTGAAGATCACATCCGCACCGCCCGGTCGCACCTGCCCAAGGGCTACAGTCGCGAACTGCCACGCCTGGCCTCCGGGCCTTCTGCCGGTTTGCCCCGGGTGTACGACATCGCGCTGGAAACCATCTCCCATGGTGACGGCTGGGTGGACGAAAAAAGCCTCAGCCGCTTCATCGTCGCCTACCAGACGGTCGTCCCCCTGGCGCTGGGCGAGCTCTGGGCGGTGCCGATCATGTTGCGCCTGGCGCTGATCGAAAACCTGCGCCGCGTGGCGTCACGGGTCATGGCCAACGCCAACGACCGCAACCTGGCGGATGACTGGGCCGAGCGCTTGATCGAGACCTGCGAAAAAGACATCAAGAACGTGGTGCTGACCGTGGCCGACATGGCACGCTCGGCCCCGCCCATGACCAGTGCCTTCGTTGCTGAATTCACCCGCCGCCTGCAAGGGCAGAGTGCCGCGCTGGCCTTGCCGCTGAACTGGATCGAGCAAATGCTCGCCGAAGGCGGCTCCAGCATCGAGCGCCAGGTACAACTGGATGCGCAGCAACAGGCCGCCGACCAGGTGTCCATTGGCAACAGCATCAGAAGCCTGCGGCTGTTGTCGGCCACCGACTGGCGCGAGTTCGTCGAAACCTTGAGCCTGGTGGAACAGGTGCTCGTCCAGGACCCGGCGGCGGTGTACCCGGCCATGGACTTCAGCACCCGCGACAGTTACCGCCATGTGGTCGAACGCCTGGCCCGCCGGGCCGCCGCACACACGGAAATCCAGGTGGCCCAGACCGCCATCGACCTGGCGGCGCAAGGCATGGGTGGCGATGTGGCCGGCCATGTCGGGCACTTCCTGATCGGCACCGGCCTGCCCCTGCTGGAGCAACGCCTGGGCGCCAGGGTGCCTTATAACGAACGATGGAAACGCCTGCTGCAGCACTCGCCGCTGCTGTTCTACCTGGTGCCGGTGGGCTTTCTCACCGGGCTGTTCGCCTGGCCGTTGCTGGCAGCCGCCCACCGTGAAGGCACCACCGTCACCGCACTGGCGGGGTTGGCCGTTGCCAGCCTGATCATGACCAGCCGCCTGGCCATCAGCCTGATCAACTGGCTGGTGAACCATAGCCTGGCGCCGTTGATGCTGCCGAAAATGGACTACGCCGACGGTCTTCCCGCCGAAGGCCGCACCCTGGTGGTGGTCCCCACCCTGTTTGCCAGCATCGCCGACGTGGACGAGCTGGTGGAAAGCCTGGAAGTACGCTTCCTGGCCAACCGCGACGCCAACCTGTATTTCGCCCTGCTCAGCGATTTTCCCGATGCCGCCAACGCCCACGAGCCCAGTGACACGGCATTGCTGGCCCGTGCCGCGGCAGCCATCGGCACCCTCAACCAGCGCTACAGCCAGGGCCGCTTCTTTTTGCTGCACCGCCCCCGCCTGTGGAACCCGGGCGAAGGGGTATGGATGGGCCACGAGCGCAAGCGCGGCAAGCTCAACGAGCTCAATGCATTACTGCGCGGCGGCGCCACGGCAGCCTTCCAGCTGGTTGTCGGCGATTTGGCGCCCCTGCAGAGCGTGCGCTACGTGATCACCCTGGACACGGACACGCTGCTGCCCAGGGACGTCGGCCGCCAATGCGTGGCCGCCATGATGCACCCCTTGAACCGGCCCGTGTTCGCGGCCGGCAGCCAGCAGATCATCGCGGGCTACGCCATGCTGCAACCCCGGGTGGGCATCAGCCTGCCCAACGGCACGCGTTCGCTCTACGCCCGGCTGTTTGGCAGCGACGCCGGGGTCGACCCTTACACCCGGGCCGTCTCCGACGTGTATCAGGACCTGTTCCAGCAGGGCTCGTTCATCGGCAAGGGCATCTATGAGGTAGACGCCTTCACCCGCGCCCTGGAAGGCAGCCTGCCGGACAACCGCATCCTCAGCCACGACCTGATCGAAGGCTGCTACGCCCGTGCGGGCCTGCTCAGCGATGTGCAGTTGTATGAACAATACCCCTCGCGCTACAGCGCCGATGCCCGGCGCCGCCACCGCTGGATACGCGGCGACTGGCAACTGCTGCCCTGGACCCTGCCCTGGGTACGCGATGCGCAGGGCGCATGGGCCGCCAACCGCCTGAACGTGATGGCACGCTGGAAGATCTTCGACAACCTGCGGCGCAGCCTCGAACCCCTGGCCCTGTGCCTGATGTTCACCTGGGGCTGGTTCGCCAGCAGCCAGCCCCTGGCCTGGACCCTGGCCGTGGTGGGGCTGATGGTGGTGCAACCCCTGCTGCGGGCCCTCACCGATGCGCTGCAGCCCGCCGAGGACGTCCCCTACCGCCATTACCTGCGCGCCCTGCTGGCCGACCTGGGCCGCGAACTGGCACGCGCGGGGCTGACCCTGGCGTGGTTGCCTCACGAAATGTACTACAGCGTCGACGCACTGCTGCGCTCGCTCTGGCGCATCGGCATCAGCCGCCATCGGCTGCTGCAGTGGCAGCCCTCACGCGAGGTGGAACGCAGCACGGCGCACAATTCGTTGCCCGCCCTGTATGCCCAACTGTGGGTTGGCCCGGTCCTGGCCTCGACCTGGGCCGGCTTGTTGCTGGCCGAGCCGCAGCGCCTGGCGATCAGCGCGCCGCTGCTGCTGGCCTGGTGGCTGGGGCCGTGGCTGGCCTGGTGGCTGAGCGCGGCCCCTGCCGCCAAGGTGTTCGCACCCTCGGCCGAAGAGTGGCGCCTGCTCAAGGTGCTGGCCCGCAAGACCTGGGGTTTCTTCGACCAATACGTGGGCCCCGAGGACAATTGGCTACCGCCGGATAACGTCCAGGAAGCGCCCAAGGCCGCCATCGCCCACCGCACCTCCCCCACCAACATGGGCATGGCCCTGCTCGCCCACCTCGCGGCCCACGATTTTGGCTACCTGAGCACCGACCGCCTGTTGGCCCGGCTGGCGGCTTCGCTGGACAGCATGGCCGGACTGGAGCGTCACCGCCGGCACTTCTACAACTGGTACGACACCCGCACCCGCGAGCCATTGGCGCCACGCTACGTGTCAACCGTGGACAGTGGCAACCTGGCCGGGCTGCTGCTGACCCTGCGCGGCGGCCTGGCGCAACTGGCGGACACGCCGCTGTTCGGCCCGCCCGTGCTGGCTGGCCTGCGCGACACACTCGACTGCCTGACCGCCGACCGCCTCGGGCCGCTGCGCCCGCGGCTCGAGCAGCCCCACATGGCCCCTGCCGCATTGATGACCGTGCTCGCCGAGATACGCGCCCACACCGACGGCGGCAGTACCGAAGACGACCAGTACTGGCACGCCGCGTTGGCCCGCCAATGCGACGACTGGACCGATGCCCTGCAGAGCTACAGCTTGCCAGCCCCCCTGAGGCAAGCCCCGTCCCCGCCCGCCACGTTGCGCCAACTGGCCAACCTGAGCCTGGCAGGCTGGGCGCCCGAGCATCATGTGGCGGCCACCCGAGTGCGCAGCACCGCTCAGGCCCGCCTGGCCACGTTGGCACGCCTGACGGCCCTGGTGGACGACCTGGCGGTGATGGACTACAGCCTGCTCTACGACACCGAACGGGACCTGTTCGTGATCGGCTACAACGTCGACGAGCATCGCCGCGACAGTGGCTACTACGACCTGCTGGCGTCGGAAGCACGTCTGACCCACTTCATCGCCATCGCCCAGGGCCAGGTGCCGCAGCGCGCCTGGTTCACCCTGGGCCGGCTGCTGGGGGAAAACGCCGGGGTGCCGACGCTGCTGTCCTGGACCGGCTCGATGTTCGAGTACCTGATGCCCCTGCTGGTGATGCCCCACTACCCCGGCAGCCTGCTGGACCAGACCTGCCATGCGGCGGTGGCCGTGCAGATCCACCATGGCCACACCCTGGGTGTGCCGTGGGGGGTATCGGAGTCGGGCTATTACAGCCTGGACGCGCAGCTCAATTACCAGTACCGCGCCTTCGGTGTTCAAGGCCTGGGGCTCAAGCGCGGCCTGAGCAATGATATCGTCATCGCCCCTTATGCCAGCGTGCTGGCGCTGATGGTCGACGCCCCCGCCGCCAGCCGCAACCTGCAGGTGCTGGCCCGCCAAGGCCTGGCCGGGCGCTTCGGGCTGTACGAAGCGCTGGACTACACCGAAGCACGCCTGCCGCGTGGCCAGCGGTTCGCCGTGGTGCAGTCGTTCATGGCCCACCACCAGGGCATGAGCCTGCTTGCGCTGACCAGCCTGCTGCTGGGCCAACCCATGCAACGGCGCTTCGAGGCCGACCCCGCCTTGCAGTCCGCCCTGCTGCTGTTGCAGGAACGCGTACCGCGCGCTTGCGCCCCTTACCTGCAGACCGCCCACTCACCGGTGCTGGGTGAGAGCGGCCCGGCACAGGACAACGGTATTCGCGTATTCGTCGACCCTGGCCACAAACGCCCCGCCGTGCAACTGCTGTCCAACGGCCGTTACCACGTCATGCTCACCAGCGCCGGGGGTGGCTACAGCCGTCGGCAGGACATGGCCGTGACCCGCTGGCAGGAGGACACGACACAGGACAACTGGGGCACCTTCTGCTACCTGCGTGATGTGCGCAGCGGTGCATTCTGGTCCACCAGCCACCAGCCGACCCTGAGCCGTACCGAGCACCACGAAGCGATCTTCAGTGATTCGCGGGCCGAGTTCCGCACGCGCCACCTGGGGGTCGACAGTCACCTGGAAATCGTCGTGTCACCGGAAGACGATATCGAGCTGCGACGCCTGCACCTGACCAACCGCGGCACCAGCGCGCGCACACTGGAAATCACCACCTACGCCGAGGTGGTGCTCACCGCCGCTACCAGCGATGCCATGCACCCGGCTTTCAGCAAGCTGTTCGTGCAGACTGAACTGCTGCCAGCACTGCAGGCCATCGTCTGCAACCGTCGGCCACGGGACAGTGGCGAAGCCCAGCCGTGGCTGTGCCATCTGCTGGCGGCTCACGGGGCGGACATCGATGCGATTTCCTATGAAACCGATCGCGCCCGCTTCATCGGGCGCCAACGCACCCTGGACGCACCGGCGGCGCTGGACGCAAGCTGCGAGCGACTCTCCGGTACCGCTGGCGCGGTACTCGACCCGGTGGTCGCGATCCGCTGCCGTATCACCCTGCAACCGGAACAGAAAGCAACCATCGACCTGGTGACGGGCATCGCCGACAGCCGCGATGACTGCCTGTACCTGATCAACAAGTACCGCGACCGCCACCTGGCAGATCGGGTCTTCGACCTGTGCTGGACCCACAGCCAGGTATCGCTGCGCCAGCTCAACGCCACGCTGGCCGACGCCCGGCTGTTCGAACAGATGGCCTCGTCACTGCTGTACGCCAACGCGGCCATGCGCGCCGATAGCACCGTGCTGGCCGCCAACCGGCGCAACCAGCCAGGCCTGTGGGGCCAGTCGATTTCCGGCGACCTGCCCATCGTGCTGCTGCAGGTTCACAGCCTGGACAACATTGAACTGGTGCGCCAGGCCATTCAGGCCCACGCCTATTGGCGCCAGAAAGGCGTGGCGGTGGACCTGGTGATCTGGAACGAGGACCAGGCCGGCTACCGTCAGCAATTGCAGGACGGCATCATGGGCCTGATCACCTCCGGCAGCGAGGCCACGCTGCTGGACCGCCCGGGCGGCATTTTCGTGCGCCCGGCGCAACTGATGGCCAGCGAGGACCGCCTGCTGGTGCTGTCGGTAGCGCGGCTGATTCTCAACGATGGGCTGGGCACCCTGGCTGAACAAATACACCGGCGACGGGTATCACCGGTGCACGCGCCCTTCGCGGCCACCCGCACCGAGCGTGCGCGGCCCCAGGCCGCGCGGCCTGTCGCGGTGCCGCTGTTGCTGGGCAACGTGCATGGCGGCTTCAGCCTGGACGGCAGCGAGTACCTGATCACCACCACGGCCAACTCGCCGACACCCGCGCCGTGGGCCAACGTGCTGGCCAACCCTTACCTTGGCACAGTGGTGTCGGAGGCCGGGGGCGCCTACACCTGGGCGGAAAACGCCCACGAGTTTCGCCTCACCCCCTGGCACAACGACCCGGTCACCGACCGTAGCGGCGAAGCCATCTACCTGCGCGACGAAGAAACCGGGCACTGCTGGTCGCCCACGCCGCTGCCGTGCCCAGGCACGGGCCCCTACCGGACCCGCCACGGCTTCGGCTACAGCGTGTTCGAGCACGAGGAGGATGGCCTTTACAGCGAGCTGTGGGTGTATGTAGCGCTGGACGCACCGGTGAAATTCTCGCGCCTGCTGCTGACCAACCGCTCCGGGCGCCCCCGCTCGGTCTCCGTCACCGGTTACGTGGAGTGGGTACTGGGCGACCTGCGCGGGCGCTCGGCCATGCACGTGGTCACCGAGTCCGACCCGGTCAGCGGCGCCTTGTTCGCCCGCAACGCCTTTTCCCTGGAGTTCAGCGAGCGTGTGGCGTTCTTCGACTGTGATACGCCTGAAGCGGGCGTCAGCGCGGACCGCACCGAATTCATCGGCCGCAACGGCACCCTGGGGGCGCCAGCGGCCATGCGCCATGCCGGCTTGTCCGGGCGCCGTGGCGCTGGCCTGGACCCCTGCGCCGCGCTGCAAGTGCAGGTGGAACTGGAGGCGGACAGCAGCCAGGAAGTGGTGCTGCGCCTGGGCGCGGAACGTTCCGCCCAGGCCGCCAGCCAACAGGTGCAGCGCTACCGGGGCCGGCAGACAGCGGCGGCCGAACTGCGCAAGGTGCGCGAGCATTGGCGCCAGGTGCTGGGGGCGATCCAGGTCGACACCGGCGTGCCCTCAGTGGACGTCATGGTCAACGGCTGGCTGATGTACCAGGTGATCGCGTGCCGGTTCGAGGCGCGCAGTGGGTATTACCAGTCTGGCGGTGCCATCGGCTACCGCGACCAGTTGCAGGACAGCATGGCGATGGTGCACGCCGACCCGCACGCGGTGCGCGCACACCTGTTGCTGTGCGCCAGCCACCAATACGTGGAAGGCGATGTGCAGCACTGGTGGCATCCGCCCCTGAACCGTGGCGTGCGCACGGGCTGCTCGGATGATTACCTGTGGCTGGTGGAAGCTACCTGTCGGTACGTTGAGGTCACGGGCGACCTGGGCGTGCTCGATGCGCCTGCCGGTTACCTGGAAGGTCGCGCCCTGGGGGCCGGCGAAGAGTCCTACTACGACCTGCCGGGCACCTCGCCGCTGAGCGAGCCGTTGTACCAGCACTGCGTGCGGGCCATCGAACACAGCCTTGCGCGCGGCGTGCATGGCCTGCCCTTGATGGGCTGCGGCGACTGGAACGACGGCATGAACCGCGTCGGCCACCACGGCGCCGGGGAAAGCGTATGGCTGGGTTTTTTCAGCCATCGCTTGCTGGAGCAGTTCGCAACCCTGGCCCGGCGTCATGGCGACCCGGCCTTCGCCCAACGTTGCCGCGACACCGCTGCCGGGCTGGCACGCAACCTGGAACTCAACGCCTGGGACGGCGCCTGGTACCGCCGTGCCTGGTTCGATAACGGCCAGGTGCTGGGTGCCGCCAGCAACACGGAATGCCGCATCGACTCCATCGCCCAGAGCTGGGCGGTGCTGTCCGGTGCCGGTGCCGCGAGCCGCCAGGTGCAGGCCATGCAATCGCTGGATGAGCACCTGGTCAAGGCCGACATTCGGGCGGTGCTGCTGCTGGACCCGCCCTTCGACCATGGCGACCTGGACCCTGGTTACATCAAGGGCTACGTGCCTGGCGTGCGCGAGAACGGCGGCCAGTACACCCACGCCGCCGTGTGGGCGGCCATGGCCTTCGCGCAACTGGGCGACGCGGCCAAGGCCTGGCAGCTGCTGCACCTGATCAACCCCGCCAACAGCACGCGCATGGACGTCTACAAGGTCGAGCCCTATGTGATGGCCGCCGACGTCTATGGTTGCGCGCCCCATGCCGGGCGTGGCGGCTGGACCTGGTACACCGGCTCGGCTGGCTGGATGTACCGGCTGCTGGTCGAGTCGCTGCTCGGGGTGCAGCGCACCGGCACGGCCCTGCGCCTGGAACCGTTGCTGCCCGAAGACTCGCCGGGCTTCACGTTGCATTACCGCTTTGGCACGGCCCTGTACCATTTCCAGGTACAGGCAGGCACCCACGCCACCACCGCCATGACCCTGGATGGCACGGCCCTGGGCAACGCCCCGCTGACCTTGGTCGACGACGGTGCCGAGCATTGGGTGCGCGTCGACTGCCGCGCCCGTTTGGCCCGTCCGCGGCCCCAGGCCCTGGCCCCGACCTTCAACGAATGACCCGCGGGTAGCACAAAGGAGTACGCTGAAGCTCCACCTTGCCGCGGTATCCCGCCATGCCCGAGCCACGCGACAACCACCTGCTGGCCGCGCTGCCAGCCGCCGACCTGCAGCGCCTGGCCCCGCACCTGGAGGTGTTCGACCTGGTGCTGGGTGACGTGCTGTATGAGCCGGGCGACACCCTTCGCCATGTGTATTTCCCCGTGGACGCCATCGTTTCGTTGCTGCACGTCACCGAAAACGGTGCCTCGGCGGAAATCGCCGTGGTGGGAAACGAAGGCATGATCGGCATCGCCCTGTTCATGGGGGGCGAAAGCACCTCCAGCCGCGCCGTGGTGCAAAGCGCCGGCACCGCCCTGCGCCTGCCGGGCCACAGCCTGAAGAAAGAATTCAACCGCCATGGTGACCTGCTGGTGCTGATGCTGCGCTACACCCAGGCGTTGATCACCCAGATGTCCCAGACCGCCCTGTGCAACCGCCACCACTCCATCGACCAGCAACTGTGCCGGTGGCTGCTGCTGTCCCTGGACCGGCTGCCGGGCAACCGCCTGACCATGACCCAGGAACTGATCGCCAACATGCTCGGCGTACGCCGCGAAGGCGTGACGGAAGCGGCAGGAAAGCTGCAGCGCCTGGGGGTGATCGAATACAGCCGGGGGCAGATAACCGTGCTGGACCGGGCGCGGCTGGAAGGCTTGAGTTGCGAGTGCTACAGCGTCGTAAAGACCGAGACCGACCGCCTGCTGGGCTAGCGCCCGCCACCCATGGCCTCTTTCGGACATTACGCGGCGAGCCCTTCCCGAGCTTCGCCCGGTCCAACAGACAAACCAACCACCGCAGCCAATCCCTGTGGGACCGGGCGCCAGCTCGGGAAGCAGGCGCCGCGGTCTTTCAGGCAGTACGCGGCTCCCGTCCGCCCCCGCCCGTCCCGACAACCGTGGCTTGCTGACACTGGCACGCCGCCACTTTCTGCACCAGGGCAGGGAACTCCCAGCGCGACCATCGCCCTAACCTCGAAGCCGGCAAGACTGGCACAACACCGATTCCAGAGAGGTTGCACTGCATGTCATCCACCACCACGCCCTACCCCACAGGTGAGGCCAGCGAGCAGAAAAGTTCTGCGCGCCGTCTGATTTTCATCTCGGTGCTCGTGGCAACCATGGGCGCCCTCGCGTTCGGCTATGACACTGGCATCATCGCCGGCGCCCTGCCCTTCATGACCCTGCCGCTCGACCAGGGTGGCCTGGGCCTGAACCCTGTGAGCGAAGGCTTGATCACTGCCTCGCTGATCGTGGGCGCGGCCTTCGGTTCCTTGGCCAGCGGTTACCTGTCCGACCGCTTTGGTCGCCGCCTGACCCTGCGCGTGCTGGCGGTGTTGTTCATCGTCGGCGCCCTGGGCACCGCCGTGGCGCCTTCGATTCCCTTCATGGTTGCCGCCCGTTTTGTGCTGGGCATCGCCGTGGGCGGCGGGTCAGCCACCGTGCCGGTGTTCATCGCTGAAATCGCCGGCCCGTCCAAGCGCGCACGGCTGGTCAGCCGCAACGAACTGATGATCGTCAGCGGCCAACTGCTCGCCTATGTGCTGAGTGCGGTGCTGGCCGCGCTACTGCACACCCCGGGCATCTGGCGCTACATGCTGGCCATCGCCACCGTGCCGGGCCTGCTCCTGTTGATCGGCACCTTCTTCGTACCGGCTTCACCGCGCTGGCTGGCCTCCAAGGGCCGCTTCGATGATGCCCAGAAAGTACTGGAGCAGCTGCGCGACAGCCACGCCGAAGCCCACCGCGAAGTCGAAGACATGAAAACCCAGGCCAAACAGGCGCACAAACGCGTGCCCGTGAGCGAGCTGCTGCGCCAGCGGTGGGTGATCAAGCTGCTGTTCATCGGCGTGGGCCTGGGCTTCACCGCCCAGTTCACCGGGGTCAACGCCTTCATGTACTACACCCCCATCATCCTCAAACACACAGGCATGGGCACCAACGCCGCCCTGACCGCCACCATTGGCAACGGCGTGGTCTCGGTGATCGCGACCCTGCTGGGCATCTGGGCCATCGCCCATTTCGGGCGCCGCAAGTTGCTGATGACAGGGCTGGTGATCGTCATCCTCGCCCAGGCCACCCTTGGTTCGGTGTTGCAGTTCATGCCCCAGAACCTCACCCAGAGCTATGCCGCGCTGGCCTGTATCCTGGTGTTCCTGCTATTCATGCAGATGTGCATCGCACCGGTGTATTGGCTGTTGATGTCCGAACTCTTCCCCATGCAGGTGCGCGGGCTGCTGACCGGCGTGGCCGTGTCCATGCAGTGGCTGTTCAACGCCACCGTGGCGTTCCTGTTCCCCATCGCCATCAGCTCCCTGGGCAACCCAACGTTCTACGTGTTCGCAGCCATCAACGTGGGCTCGCTACTGTTCGTTGCCCTGTGCCTGCCGGAAACCCGCGGCAAGTCGCTGGAGCAGATCGAGAAGCACATGAAGAAGGAACTGGACGACTCACTGGCATAGCACCCTCCAAGCCTTGTATTCTTGCCGCCCTTTGTTTTACTCAAAGGCGCGGCAGGAAGCACCTGCGCCCCTATTCGACGCTGTCGCCGCTGCAGTTGAAGGTGTCGGCCGGCATGATCGTCGAGATGCGCCAGACCTATGCCGAGAATGAGCCTGAAGTCCTGGCCGTCAGCGACCTGACCCGCTGACGCATCGGTCGCAGTGGCCGCCAGGCCGCGTCGGCGGGAGAGCTCCCACATCATGGCATCAGGACCGATGCAGGTGCCCTTCACCGTGCAGCAACCGTACAAATGCCTCCGACGCCACGCTCCGATAAGCATCGCTGCGCCGCAACAAGGCCGCCGTCCGTCGCGGTAGCGCCAAGGTCAGCGGCACCTCGTGCAGCGCAGGCTGCTCACCCACGATGGCGCGCGGTAATATCGTCGCCATGCGCCCCTGCGCCACCACCTTGAGCAGGATGGCAATCGAATTCGCCTCCAGGGCAATGCTTGGCGTGAAGCGCTGCGCCTGGCACCAGGTATCCACCAGCCGGCGCGTGGCAAACTCCGGCGTCAATAACGCGAACGGTAGCGCTTGCAAGTCCGCCAGGCTCAACGACGGCGGCTTCGGGCGCTCCGGGCCGCCCATGACCAGACACAAGGTCTCATCGAACAAAGGCTGGCACTCCACCTCTGGCCCATGGTCGCCGTTAAAACCGATGGCCAGGTCCAGGGCATCATTGCCCAAGGCAGTCACGAGCTGCTCCAGGGACATTTCCGTCAGCGCAATGGCCACCCCGGGGTGCAAGGCCGTGAACCGGTCAATCAGCGGCGCCACCAGGTATTCGTTGAACGTAGGCGTCACGCCCAGGCGCAAGCGCCCCCGCGACAAATCACCCACATCCATCAAGGCTTGCTGGCCGGCGTCCAGCTCACGCAAGGAGCGCCGCGCGTATTCCAGGTAAACCCGACCGGCATCGGTCAGCACCACCGTACGCCCGCTACGATCGAACAACTGCACCCCCAGGGTGCCCTCCAACTGCTTGATCTGCTGCGACAGCGCCGGCTGCGACACATGCAGCGTTTCAGCCGCACGGGTGAAGTTGCCATGGTCGGCCACGGCCAGCAGGTAGCGGATATGACGTAGCAGCACGGCGTCACCATAAGCCCTGATTATTGGAATGATCATAAATCAGTCTTGGACCCTATGGTGAGAGTTGGCGATGCTGCACACCACGCTGTTCAACCTGGAGGCTTCACCATGTCACACAGCAACAGTTCCAAAACGCCCCGCCATACCCTCACCGAGCGCGTGCTGCAGGCCAAGACCGCGAAAAACCTGACATGGGCCAGCCTGGCTGAAGACACGGGCCTGAGCGTGGTGTACGTGACCGCCGCCTTGCTGGGCCAGCACCCGCTGCCCCAGGCCGTGGCTGAAGTGGTGGCCGAGCGCCTCGGGCTGGACAGCGAAGCCGTGACGCAATTGCAGGCCATCCCCCTGCGCGGCAATGTCGAGGACGTGTCCAGCGACCCCACCATCTACCGCTTTCACGAGATGGTGCAGGTCTACGGCACCACCCTCAAGGCCTTGGTGCACGAACAGTTTGGCGATGGCATCATCAGTGCGATCAACTTCAAACTCGACCTCAGGAAAGTCGACGACCCGGAAGGCGGCCACCGCGCGGTGATCACCCTCGACGGAAAATTCCTGCCCTACAAACCCTTCTGAGCGCCTTGCCATGACCCATGCACAACGCCCACCGCTGCCGCCGTTCACGCGGGAAACCGCCCTGCAGAAAGTACGCGCCGCCGAGGACGGCTGGAACAGCCGCGATGCGGCGAAGGTTGCCCTGGCGTATACCGAAGACACCTACTGGCGCAACCGCGCCGAATTCATCGAAGGCCGCGCCCAGGCGCAGCAGTTCCTGGAGCGTAAATGGCGCAAGGAACTGGACTACCGCCTGATCAAGGAGCTGTGGGCCTTTACCGACAACCGCATCGCCGTGCGCTACGCCTACGAGTGGCATGACGACTCGGGCAACTGGTTCCGCTCTTACGGCAATGAGAACTGGGAGTTCGACGCCAATGGGCTGATGCAACGGCGCTTTGCGTGCATCAATGATCTGCCGATCAGCGAGGCCGAACGCAAGTATCACTGGCCACTGGGGCGCCGGCCGGATGACCATCCCGGGTTGAGCGAACTGGGGCTCTGAGGGCGAACACGTCAGTGGGACGCACCCCGCGTCCCTGTCGCGCGTTCACAGGTCCAGAACCAACCGTGGCGTTTTGCAACCGGAGACGCAGATCATCATCGTTTTTCCCGACGCCTGCTCCGCAGGGCTCAAGACAAAATCCCGATGCTCTGGCGTTCCCTCCAGCACCACGGTTTCACAGGCCCCACACACGCCCTCCCGGCAGCTGTAGGAGACGGTCTGTCCTGCGGCGACCAGCGTGTCGATGAGGCTGCCGTGCCCAGCATGAAACAGTTGTCTGCCTGAGCGTGCGAGCACCACTTCGTACCCGCCACCTTGCTGAACGGTTGGCAGCCCCCCGGAAAATCGCTCGACGTGGCAATGCTCAAGGCCCAGTTCCTTACACGCGTGCTCGAATGCCGCCAGCATGGGTGCCGGGCCGCAGCAATAGGCATGGGTATGCGCGGGGTACTTTCCCAGATAGGCCAACAGGTCCGGGGCCGCCCCATGCACATCGTCGAAATGATAAGTAATGTTGCCGGCCAATGCGTGCAACTCCTGCCGGAATGCCATCTCTCGCTCTGACCGTGCGCAGTACAGGAAGTCGACGGCGGCGCCTTGGTCCGCCAATTGCCTTGCCATGCCCAACAGGGGTGTGATGCCAATTCCACCGGCCACCAGAACGGCACGCGAGGCCTGGGTAACCGGAAAGTTATTGCGTGGAATCGACACGTTGAAGCGCAGCCCGACACGCAAGTGACGATGAATAAAGGCCGAGCCACCGCGGCTGTGACGATCAAGCAGCACCCCCAGGCGATAATGGCTCGACGCCCCCGATGTACTCATCAGTGAATAGCTACGTACCAGGCCATTGGGCAAATGCACGTCAATGTGGGCGCCGGGCTCGAACGCCGCGAAGGTTTGACCTTCCGCCGGGTTCAGTTCAATCGAAATAACGTTATCGGTCTCCCGGGTAATTCGGCTGACACGGGCAGCTTGCAAGCGAATATTCATTATTATCTTCCCTGTTTTTTTTCCGTACACAACGGGCGCTACGCAATAGACGAAAGTCGTAGGGGTTCTTGACGATGGCTACGCGGCTACAATACTTTTGCAGCACAATAATGATTAGCCGACCCCTGGTACACACTATGCTATTAATGGACGAATGCATCGAACTGCTCGACGCCATGGATGCTCATGCCTGGTTTCATACACTGGTCGGGGCGGCTCATAAACTGGGATACAACCGAGTGCTTTATGCGCTCAAACCCAACAAGGAAACACAAAACTCGTCCGCCAGCATCATGAGCAACTTCCCCGCCGACTGGCGTTCGCGTTATGACAAAGAAAACTATTCACTTATTGACCCAACGGTCACGCATAGTTTCTCCTCATCCTTACCCGTGCACTGGCACGAAACGCTCTATACGTCCGTGCCACAGAAATCCTTTGCAGAAGAAGCCCGGCTCGCAGGCTTGAGCCAAGGCCTTACCCTGCCCATTCACGGCCCTCAGGGGCAAGTTGGCATGCTCAGCCTGAGTTGTCAGGCCATGCCAAAGACCGAATATATGCAGACACTGCAGAACAGCATGTGCGCGGCAACGATGTTACGTGACTATGCAGTCACCAGCAGTACCCGGCATTTGGGTCACACTCCCCAAATGACCCCACCCCACCTGACTTCACGCGAACGGGAGGTGCTGCACTGGGCCTGGGCAGAGAAAACCACGTGGGAAATCGGAACGATCCTCAAGATATCAGAGCCAACGGTGGAGTTTCATTTCAAGAACATAAGACGCAAGCTCAACGTCACCTCACGGCGACTTGCCGTGACCCGAGCCATTCAGTTGGATTTGATTTCAGTGTAAGCCGCACTGTTTTACCTGCGCCACGGCCAGATCGTCCTCGCTGATCCGCCCCGAGAAATACAGGCTTAACAGCACGATAAGGCAGGACGAGCCTTTCCCACCGCATTCCAGCCGGCTCGCCGCCGGCTGGCTCAGCCCGAACAGTTGCCAGAACGCCCCCTGGCTCTGGCCGAGTTCCAATCGCAGTGCTACTGCGCGCCTGATCAAGCCCCTTTCAGCCTCCATCCATACACTCCTGCGAGAAGAAAGCGGCACCATAGCGAGCCACCGGAAAGGCGCATAGCTATCAGATTGATAGGCTGCTAATTATCCACAGCGGATATACAAATAGCCATCATTCCGAGGTGACCACCGTGAACATTGAAATAGATACCAGAAGCAACTTCGATACGAACCGCCTGCATAAAATGCATCTCTTGAGAGCGCGTATTTTCCGGGACAAGAAAGAGTGGGACGTCAGCGTCATTGCCGGAATGGAAATCGATGGGTATGACGCGCTGAATCCGTATTACATGATCCTGCAGGATCATGATCTTGATGACGATGTCCTGGGGTGCTGGCGCCTGCTGCCGACCACGGGCCCGAACATGCTTGCCGATACCTTCCCCGAGCTTCTGGCCGGAGCACCCGCACCGTGCGCCCCGGACACATGGGAACTGAGCCGGTTTGCCATCTGCCAGCCTAATGGGCGCGCCTTTGCTTTTTCCGAACAGTCGATAATCGCTATTCGTGCCGTGATCTATTTCGGTGTCGAGCGGGGCCTCAGCCAATTCGTGACCGTCACGACCGTGGGTGTGGAAAAACTATTGATTCGCCTGGGCCTGGATGTGCGGCGTCTCGGGCCGGCAAAAACGATCGGTGTAGAACGCGCCGTGGCCCTTTCTATTGTCATCAACGAAAAAACCTTAAATGCCCTGGCCGATCCCCATTGCGCCCTATCAAACAGATAGCTTGCCCGCCTGACGGAATAGTACATGATCTTGCTCGCCGCACTCTGCGCCTTTCAATAGCAGCGGTATATCGACGATACAACGAACTTTCGCTATTCAACGTAAGTGGACTACGGAGACGATAAATGGACACCGTGATTGATTCGCCGAAACATGAAGGTGCAAGCTATGCCAGTCCGGAAACCTGGCCTGCGTTTGTCAGGGCCACCGCCCAACAGGATTACCTGAGCGCCGAAACCGGCCTGTATACCGCCCTGGAACAAGGCTACAGCCACTGGTACATCGACGGTAGCCTGGAGGGCGAGCGCCCGGCGGACTTTACCCCGCAGCGCCTGGCCGCGCTTAACACCCTGATGGATGAAACCGGGGTGAGACCTATCTTTCATGGCAACTTCAAGGCGCCGCTTGGCAGTGACGTAGAGGCGTTGGCCGCAGCCGCGCTGGACTACGTGAAGCAGGAGGTCGACATCTGCGCCGCGCTGGGAGGCGCCCCGCTGATCGTTCATGGCGGCGGTGTCGTGGAGCCCCGGCTGGTGAAGGAAGCGCGGGAGAAAGGCCTTGAACGCTTGATCGCCAACCTCCAGGAACTGGTGAGCTATGGCAAGGCGCGAGGGGTCGAAATCTGGCTCGAAAACCTGTGCAACTACACCCGCTTCCATCCGTTCTACTACATCTGCACAACCGAAGACGAAGTTGAGCATGTACTGAAGTCTGTCCCTGGGCTGCACATGTTTCTGGACGTCTCGCACGCTTATGTCAACGGCGGCGACCCTCTGTCGTTCTTCTGGAAGTTCAATGAACGAGTGGTAGGCATGTCGTTCAGCGATAACAACGGCGACCGTGACTCCCACTTCCCCCTGGGCCGCGGCAACCTCGATTTTCCTGCCCTGGTAGATGCCATCCAGACCACTGCCTGGCAGGGCATGGTTGGTTTCGAAACGCGTGGTGGCACCCTGCGCGGCAGTGTCGATTACCTCAACCAACTGGTCGCCTCCTCCACTCGCTAATCTGGGGCACCGACGGCTGGCCACCAGCCGTCAGTGCCGAGGTTTTTTATGAACACTCAAGCGTCAACCACACCCACCGCCGGCACCCGGCGCCGTAACGGGCGAAGTTCCTTTACCGAAGGATGCGTCGATTCAATACCCGTCTGCCTGACGTTCATGTTCCTGTTCTTCTCCATCGGGGCAGCGTGCAATGAAGCCGGGTTCACCAGCCTTCAAGCACTGGCCATGACCTTCACGGTGCACGCGGCGCCTTTGCAAGTGTTCGTCGCCCAGCACGGGGCAAGCCTGACCGTCATGTCGATTCTATTCACCACACTGGTGGTCAACTTCAGATTCCTGATCATGTCATCGGTCTTGACCGAACACTTCAAAGGCGTGCCGCTGTGGAAAGTTCTCTTGTCAGCCCAGTTGCTGTCGATCTCCACCTTTACCCTGTCCAACACCAAGAAGGGTCTGATCGAGAACATCTACAACTACTACCTGGGCTGTGGCGTCAGCACCTTGCTGGTGGCTATTTTCGCAACCGGGCTCGGGTTCTGGGTAAGCGGGGAACAGAACCCTTTCCTGCAATCCATCATCGGCGTGATCTTGCCCATCCATTTCACCGTACTGGCGTCGCTGGCCTGGCCCAGGTTGAAACCCATGATCGCGACCGGGGCCGGCTTTGCCTTGACCCCGATCGTGGGACGCTACCTGCATGACTATCAGATATTCGTGGTGCCTTTTTTGCTGGGCGGCGCACTGCTGCTGTGGGATGAAATGGTTGAAAGGAAAGCCCAATGAACAACTGGACGCTTATTCTGGTGGCGTCCGTGGCGTCTTATGCGCTACGGGCAATGCCTATTCTCATTTTCCATAAACTGCCCATCGCCGCGGACGGTTTGATGTACCGCTTCCTCAATTACGCCGCGTTTGGCGTCATGGGGGGCATCATTTATTCAGCGTTGCTAGGCGACACCTACTACGACCATTGGGCCGGGCACTTCCAGAGCCCTGACTCGTTACTGAAGCTGTCGACGCTCTGCCTTGCCGTTATCATCGCCGCACGGTGGCGGGGCGTATTCAAGACCCTCTTCATCTGCCTTGGCTACTTCACCGCCATGACCTTCTTCCTCGGAGCCTGACCTGATGCTTCAGCCCGCTGCCCTCCCGTCGCTTGCAACCCTTCGTGACCGTCACGCAACGTTATCCGCGCGCTGCGAACCCATCAATATGACGCGCGGCCTACCCTCCCCCGAACAGATCTCGCTGACCCAGGACTTTCTGAGCCTACCGGGCACGCACTCCTTTTCCTCCGCCGATGGCCAGGACTGGCTCAACTATGGTGGCCTTCAAGGCGTTCTCGAAGTCAGGGCCCTGTTCGGCCCTGTGATGCTGGGGCTGCCGGCCGAGCAGGTTGCCATTGGCGAGAACTCCAGCCTGGCCCTGATGCACGAAGCTATCGGCCATGCCTGGATCAAAGGCTTTGGTGGCACGCAGCCATGGGGCAAGGCAGATGTGGTGCGCTTCATCTGCCCGGAACCCGGGTACGACCGCCACTTCTCGATCTGCGACTACTACGGCATAGAAATGGTGCCCGTGGCCATGACCGCCGAGGGGCCAGACATGGAAGCAGTGGAACGCCTGGTCTCGACCGACCCCAGCATTCGCGGCATGTGGTGCGTTACTCGCCATGCCAACCCGAACGGCGCCATTTACAGCACCGCAACCGTCAACCGCCTCGCCACCATGCCCACGGCCGCCACAGACTTCAAACTGTTCTGGGACAACGCCTACGTGGTTCATGACTTCATCCCGTCCAGCGAGCCCAGGCCGGACGTGTACAAGGCGTGCGCCGAAGCCGGCCATGCGGACCGCCCCATACTGTTCGCGTCAACATCGAAGATGGTGATTCCCAGCTCAGGGATTGCCATGGTCGGGGGAAGCCCGAACACCCTCAACTGGTGGCTGGATTGCCGTCAGCATAAAACCATTGGCCCTGACAAAGTGAACCAGGTCAGGCACTTGATGTTCTTTCAGACGGCGCAGAACCTGTCCGCCCATATGCAACGTCATGGGCAATTACTCGGCGCAAAGTTTGACCGCGTTCAACAGACCTTCACGCGCCACTTGAGCGGTGTTGCGCAGGTCAGCTGGTCACGCCCACTGGGTGGCTACTTCATTGCCCTGCTGGTGCCCGCTGGGCTTGCCAAGCGAGTAGTCGCCATAGCGGCACAGGCTGGGGTGAAGATGACACCCGCTGGCGCTACCCACTGCCACGGTCATGATGCCGAGGAGCGCCACCTGCGAATTGCTCCGTCCTACCTCAGCCTGGCCCAGGTAGAACAGGCGGCAGAGGTCATCGCCAACTCGGTACTGCTTGCGTGCGCCGAGCGCGAGGCAGGCCAGTAATCGCCGAACAGGCTTGCAGGCCACGGCAGGCCCGGTACCTGCCGTGCTACTTGAGCCCCCCCCGTCAGGAGCCCACCATGACTTCGCCGTTGCTTCCTACCGCTGACGCGGTTCGGGCAGCCGCGACCCGGTTGCAAGGCCGGGTCCGGCAGACCCCTGTGCTGAGTTCTGCCACGCTTGACGCTGCGTGGCAGAGCCAGGTCTTCTTCAAATGTGAACAGTTCCAGCGCATGGGCGCGTTCAAGATCCGTGGCGCGCTCAATGCCCTGCTTCAGCTGGACACCGCCGCCAGGCAGCGAGGCGTTGTCACCTACTCCTCCGGAAACCATGCCCAGGGCATAGCCCTGGCCGCCCGGGACCTGGGCGTTCAGGCCGTTATCGTCATGCCATCGGACGCTCCCGAAACCAAACGGCTGGCCACCGAAGGTTACGGCGCCACTGTGGTGCAATATGACCGATGCAGCGAAGACCGCCTGGCCATTGCCCAGCGCTTGCAGCGCGAGCACGGGTACACACTCATCCCGCCATTCGATCACCCCGATGTGATAGCAGGGCAAGGCACCGTGGGCCTGGAGCTGTTCGAGGAGGCGGGCCCGCTGGATGTGTTGCTCGTTCCGGTCGGCGGTGGCGGCCTGATTTCGGGCGTTGCGCTGGCGGCCACGGCGCTCTGCCCGACTTGCGCAATCATCGGTGTAGAACCTGAAACAGGCAACGATGGCCAGAGATCGTTTCGCCGCAGGGAACTGGTGAAGATCGACACACCCACTACCATTGCCGATGGGGCGCAGACCCAGGCCCTTGGAAACCTCACGCTGGCGCTGATACTGGAGCATGTCAGTGACATGGTCACCGTCAGTGACGCGGAAATCGTGCAGGCCATGCGCTTTATGGCAGAACGCATGAAACTGGTGGTCGAACCTACCGGCTGCCTGGCAGCGGCAGCGGCCTTCGCATTGCGAGCCCAGCTCAAAGGAAAAAGGGTGGGTGTGATACTGTCCGGCGGCAACGTCGATATTGATCACTACGCGCACTTGCTGCAGCAATGCGGCCCGAGCCGTCTGATGTTGACGGTCGCGGGCCCTGGCGGGTGATCAATCGGGTCGAATTCAAAAAGCCGGACATTTTTCCAAGACGCAGGTCACACGGGCGGCCACAGTAGTCGCCCTGCCTGCGCTTGCCCTTGATTCCCACTACCCTGGCGCAGGGCCCCGCTAGGAGTCCTCATGCGCGATGCCGCCAGCCACCCGAACAGCCAGCCTGGCGACTGTCTGCTGCCTTCATGTCAACACGCCTACCTGCACGTAGTCATCGTCAACCACTTCCACCTGCGTTGTGCTTACGGCCCAGACGTAGCGTGCGCCGCCGTGGAACGACTGGCAGACCAGCTCGGCGCCTGGGGGCAGGTGATGCCTCTGTCGGCCGGGCATTGCCTGCTCAAGATGGCTGCCGGTGATGCCGTGCGGCTCGCCGAGGATATCCTGGTGCAGTGCTCTTTCACTGCCATTGAATACCTTGGCATTGAATACCTGCGGGTACTGGCCGTGGGGCCCGTGGAATACGACGGTCATCCCGATGCGCTGCTGACCATCGAGTCCAGTCCCCTGGGGTGGTGCGCACCACTGCCGGCGGTGCAGCACACCCGGCAATGGCGCACCGGTTACCGCACCCACATGCGTATCGCCCTGGATTTCCTTCGCGACCTTCGCGCCGGCCATGCAGGTCTGGCTTTCCAGCCGATCAGGCAACCTCACGACGCCAGCGCTGAATGCTACCGCGAGGCGCTGCTACGCATCGCCGCCCCGTCGAGCTGCCGGGAAGTCGGCCCGGCCGACATCATCACGGCGTTGGAGGCATTGGGGCTGGTGCGGCTTCTGGACTACTGCGTGGTGAAGAAAGCCATCGCGCTGCTACGGGCGGATCGCACCGTGCGCATCGGTTGCAACCTCTCGGCGAAAAGCGCCGTGAACGATACCTGGTGGCTGAGCACGGTCCAGGCCCTCAGCGATAACAGCGCGCTCGCCAGGCGCCTGGTGCTGGAATTGACTGAAACAGCCGTGCCCGATTCGCTGCCGCTGACCGTAGATTTCCTGGACAGGCTCAAGGCCTTGGGCGTGCAACTCGCGCTGGATGACTTCGGCACCGGAGTGAGCGGTTTCGGGCTGGTGCAGCGCATACCCTTCGACATCGTCAAGCTCGACCAGCGCTACCTGCAGAACGCGCGCCTGAGCCTCGACGGCAAGGAAATGCTGCACAGCCTGATAGGTATCTGCAAGCGCCTGGCACCTGAGGTCATCATCGAAGGCGTGGAAACCATCAGCGACCTCATGCACCTCAAACCGCACAGGAACAACGTGTGGGCCCAGGGCTTCCTTACCGGCAAACCACTGGGCTGGGCGCAACTTCAAGACCCGACGCGCACAGCGAATGAGGGAAGCCCAAACCATTCGTGAATTCGCGCCAGCAAGTGCCACAGCAGCCCTGTGGAACCGGGCGAAGCTCGGAAAGGCCTCTACCCGGACTGGTTGCTACCCTGCAGCGCCTGCCACCCATGAAATCAGGCAGCGGCTTCATAGAGCTTGACCACCGCCGGCTCACCGTCGCGCAGGCACTGGCGCAGCCGCTGCGCTTCCTGCTCGGCCGCCACCACGGCCTTGTCCTTCACATGCCCATACCCGCGTATCTGCTCGGGCAAGCGCGCCAGGCTCAAGGCCGTGTGGCGATTGGCGGGGGTGAGGTGCGCCAGGATCAGGTCGATGTCGGCACGGTAGCCATCGATGAGCGCGCGCTCCTGCCGCCGCTCCTGGCTGTACCCGAACGGGTCGAGCACGCTGCCACGCAGGCACTTGAAAGGCGCCAGAAAACCGAAGGCCTTCAGCATCCACGGGCCGAAACGACGCTTGCGCTGGCCGCCGAGCCACGACGGCGCCAGGTGGAATTCGAGGCGGTAATCGCCCTCGAACTGTGCTTGCACCTGGCGGACGAATTCACCGTTGCTGTACAACCGCGCCACTTCGTATTCGTCCTTGTAGGCCAGCAGCTTGAAGGCGTATTGCGCCACGGCTTCGGTGAGGGCCAGCGGCTGCCCCGGCAGCAAGCGAGCTTCGGCGTCGCGTACCCGTTGCACCCACGCCAGGTAGCCCTGGGCGTACGCCTGGTTCTGGTAGTGGCGCAACGTCTCGGCGTTGGCCGCCAGGCGTTGGTCCAGGGACAGCTCCAGCTCGGCCGGCACGGGGCGGGTCGGTTCCAGCACAGCGTTCACCGCGGCCAGGTCATGGGCCGCGCGACGCCCCCACAGGAACGCCTGCTGGTTCAGGCTCACGGCCACGCCATTGAGTTCGATGGCCTTGTTGATGGCTTCGGCGGTCACCGGAATCAAGCCCAGCTGGTAGGCATGGCCGAGCATGAACAGGTTGCTGGCGATGGTATCGCCCAGCAGGCCCACGGCCAGGCGGGTAGCGTCGATAAAATGAGTCTTGTCGGCGCCCACCGCGTCGGTGATGGCCCGGCCCATGGCGGCCGCCGGAAACTGCGCATCCGGGTCACGGGTGAACGCCGCCGTCGGCGTTTGCTGGCTGTTGATTACCGCGTGGGATTTGCTCAGGCTCAGCTTGGCCAGTGCGTCCGGGCCGGACGCCACCAGCAGGTCACAGCCCAGCAGCAGGTCGGCATCGCCAGCGGCGATGCGCACGGCAAACAGATCGTCCTGATGCGCCGCGATGCGGATATGGGTCACCACCGGGCCGAATTTCTGCGCCAGCCCGGCCTGGTCCAGCACGCTGCAACCCTTGCCCTCCAGGTTGGCCGCCAGGCCCAGCATGGCGCCTACCGTCGTCACGCCGGTCCCCCCCACACCGGGCAGGAGGATGTTGAACGGTTGATCCAGGCGGGGCAGTACCGGCTCGGGCAAAGCGCTGAACGCCTGGTCACGGCTGGGCAGTCGCGGCTTGCGCAACTGGCCGCCGTGCACGGTGACGAAACTGGGGCAGAAGCCCTCCACGCAGCTGAAATCCTTGTTGCAGGCGTTCTGGTCGATCTCCCGCTTGCGGCCCTGGGGCGTTTCCAGCGGCAGCACCGACAGGCACCCGGACTTCACGCCGCAATCACCACAACCCTCGCACACCGCCGGGTTGATCAGCGCCCGCTTGTTCAGTTCGGGCAGGGTGCCGCGCTTGCGGCGACGGCGCTTCTCGGTGGCGCAGGTCTGGTCGTAGATGATCACCGACACGCCCTTGAACTCGCGCAGTTCGCGCATCACCGCGTCCAGGTCGCGGCGATGGTGAAAGCTGGTGATGGGCGCGAACCCGGCGCGGCTGGGGTACTTGTCCGGTTCGTCGCTGACCAGGGCAATGCGCTGCACGCCCTCGTCGAACACCTGGCGGCTGAGCTGGTCGACCCGCAGGATGCCGTCGATGGGCTGGCCACCAGTCATGGCCACCGCGTCGTTGTAGAGGATCTTGTAGGTGATGTTGACCTTGGCTGCCACCGCCGCCCGTACCGCCAGGTGGCCAGAGTGGAAATAGGTGCCATCGCCCAGGTTCTGGAACACGTGGGCGGTCTCCGTGAAGGGTGCCTGGCCGATCCAGGTCACGCCCTCGCCGCCCATCTGGGTGAAGGTCTCGGTCTCGCGGTCCATCCAGATGGTCATGTAGTGGCAGCCGATACCCGCCAGGGCGCGGCTGCCTTCGGGTACTTTGGTGGAGCTGTTGTGCGGGCAACCGGAACAGAAATGCGGGGTACGCTGAACATTGTGCAAGGGCGCCTGCAGCGCCTGCTCCTTTTCCTGCAGAAAGCGCAGCCGCGCTTCGATCTGCGGGCTGCTGTAGATAGGTGCCAGGCGCTTGGCAATCACCCGGGCGATCATGGCCGGGGTCAGTTCGCTGAGGTTGGGCAGCAACGAAAGCCCCTGCTCGTCGAACTCGCCGACCACCCGAGGGCGCTTGTCCACCGGCCAGTTGTACAACTGGCCGGTGAGCTGGTCTTCGATGACGCTACGCTTTTCTTCCACCACCAGGATCTCGTCCAGGCCTTGGGCGAAATCGTGCACCGACACTGGTTCAAGCGGCCAGCTCATGCCCACTTTCAGCAGACGGATGCCGACCTCGGCGCACAAGGCCTCATCCAGGCCTAGCTCTTCCAGTGCCTGGCGCACATCCAGATAGGACTTGCCCGTGGTGACGATGCCAAGGCGTGGCTGAGCCGAGTCGAGTACCACCTTGTTCAACTGGTTGGCCCTGGCAAAGGCGCGCGCGGCGTAGATCTTGTAGGTGTTGAGGCGCGCCTCCTGAGCCAGCGGCGGGTCGGGCCAGCGAATATGCAGGCCGCCTTCGGGCAGCTCGAAGTCTTCGGGGATGCAGGTCTGCACCCTCAGCGGATCAACCTCCACCACCGCCGAGGAGTCGACATTTTCGGCGATGGTTTTCATGGCCACCCAGCACCCGCTGTAGCGCGACAGCTCCCAGCCGATGATGCCGTAGTCGAGGATTTCCTGGACGTTGCAGGGGTTGAGCACCGGAATCATCGCCGCCATGAAGGCGTGCTCACTCTGGTGGGCAATGGTGGAGGACTTGCAGCCGTGATCGTCACCGGCCAGCAACAGCACCCCGCCCTGGGGCGCGACCCCGGCCGAGTTGCCGTGCTTGAACACGTCGCCGCAGCGGTCCACACCTGGGCCTTTGCCGTACCACAGGGCAAACACGCCATCGTATTTGCCTTGTGGAAACAGGTTGACCTGCTGACTGCCCCATACCGCGGTGGCACCCAACTCTTCGTTGATGCCCGGCTGGAAATGGATGGCGTGGGTCTGCAGGTAATCGCGGGCTTCCCACAGGCTCTTGTCGAGGTTGCCCAACGGGGAACCCCGGTAACCGGAAATGAACCCTGCGGTGTTCAACCCGCGGGCTTCGTCACGCTGCTTCTGCAACATGGGCAGGCGGGTCAGGGCCTGGGTACCGGTCAGGTAAAGGTGCCCGGTGGCGAGGCGATACTTGTCGTCCAGGCGGACGTCGGCTAGGGACATGCGGCACTCCTGTTATTTTTATGGGTGGCCATGACTCATCAGTCAGTGGCTAAAAATATGCCTGCGGGAGTGAGGGTTTTTCTTTCTAAAATGCGGCTATTACGTAAAAAGTCTGCATGACCTTTTCGTGAATCTTGAGAAAACAGGTTAATTCATGCGGTTGCGAGGTATAGGCCCTGATTCACGCCCCGGCAACGGCAAGGCGCTGCAGCAGGCGGATGATGGCTGGCTTGCGGTTGGGGGCCGAATTCGCCAGGACCACCTGCCGGGTGAACCTCGCACTCGCGTCTACCGGCAGGGCGTGGTGGGCCTCGGGCTGCAACCCGCTCCACTGCGGCACCAGTGCCACGCCCTGGCCACAGGCGACGAGAATGCTGATGGTTTCCAGGGCATCGAGGTCGCAACTGACGCGCGGCTCGACGCCCAGGGTATCCAGGTAACGCTGGGCGATCTGGCCACCCCAGGACCACGCGTCGTAGCGCAGGTAAGGCCGGGCACGCAGCTGTTCGGGCACTTCATGCAGTTGGGTCGGCTGCCTGGACAGGAACACCAGCGGTTCGCTGCGCAGGACCGTGCAGCGAATGTGCTTGGCGACCTCGAACGGTGGCCGCACCAGAATGGCAGCGTCAAGTTCATCGGCCATCAACTGGCCGAACAACAGCCTGGAGTCCCCCGGGGTGATGCGCAATCGCAGCCGCGGGGCGTGGTTGCCCAGGCCTTCCAGCACCCCGGGCAGCAGCCCGGTCAGGGCGGTGGAAATGGCGCCCAGGCGAAACTCCCCGGCCAGGTCATCGACTTCCACGTCGTCGCGCAGTGCGCTGGCCTGTTGCACGATGGCGCGCATTTGCGGCGCCAGCCGGGTACAGGCCGGCGTGGGCTTGACCGAATGCGCGCTGCGGTCCAGCAACGTGCAGCCCAACTGCTTCTCCAATGCCTGGATGCGCAGGCTGAGCGCCGCCGCCGTGAGGTTGCCGGCCCTGGCCGCAGCGGCGATAGAGCCGCTGTCGAGTACCGAGATCAGGCTTTCAAGGTAGCGGGTGTCCATGACTGTTCCTTGGGCTGAGCGCAAGCGTTGGTGCGTTTACTTGAAAGGCCGGGCCTCCTAATCTGGGGCGGAACCTAGCATGGGAGCGTTTCCAATGAGTACCCCCTTTCATATTGCATATCATGTCCGCGACCTGGACCAGTCCCGGGCCTTCTACCGCGACGTGCTGGGCTGCACCGAAGGGCGCAGCACCGACACCTGGGTCGACTTCGACTTCTTTGGCCATCAGGTTTCGCTGCACCTGGGCGAACCGTTCAAGACCACCCGTACCGGCAAGGTCGGCGAGCACCTGGTGCTGATGCCGCACATTGGCGTGATCCTGCCCCTGGAGCGCTGGCTGGCGCTGGCGCAACGGTTGGAGCAACACGGCCTGGCCTTCGAGATTCCCCCCGTGGTGCGCTTTGCCGGTGAGCCGGGCGAACAGCGCACGATGTTTTTCCTCGACCCCAGCGGCAACCCCATCGAAATAAAAGGCTTCAAGGACATGTCCGGCATCTTCGCCGCCTGATCGCATTACCCCATTGGAACAGACAATGAATAACAACAAGAAAATGAGTTTGATCACGCAGATCATGATCGGCCTGGCCCTGGGCATCATGACCGGCGCCTTGCTGAAACACTTCCCCGAACAGCAGCACTGGATCGTCGAACAGATCCTGCGGCCGGCTGGCGATGCGTTCATCAAGTTGATGAAAATGATCATCGTGCCCCTGGTCTTCACCTGCATGGTGGTGGGCATCGCAGGCACCGGGGGCCGGTCGCTGGGGCGCATGGGCGCGCGCAGCCTGGTGTACTTTTTTCTCGTCACGGGGGTTGCGATCGTGTTCGGCCTGGTGCTGGGCAACGTCCTGCAGCCCGGCGCCGGTGCCGACCTGGCACTGCCCGCGCCGGCCACCATCGCGGCTGCGGCCCCGCACGCGGGCAGCCAAGGGCTAGGCAAGGTATTGCTGGGGATCATTCCGGACAACATCGTCAGCGCCATGGCAGAAACGAAGCTGCTTTCGGTGCTGTTCTTCGCGATCCTGTTCGGCGCGGCCCTGGCCAGCCTCAAGGACGAGCAAAAAGCGCCGCTGCTGCGGGTGTTCCAGGCCGTGGCGGACACCATGTTCAAGCTCACCGCCATGGTCATGCGCTATTCCCCCATCGGTATCTTCGGGCTGATCGCCGTGACCGTGTCGAGCTTCGGCATGGCATCGCTGCTGCCGTTGGCGAAGTTGATCGCCATCACCTACCTGGCCGTGATCGTCTTCGCCCTGGTGGTGCTGGGGGGCATCGCACGGGCGGTGGGGGTTAACCTGTTTCACCTGATCGCGACGATCAAGGATGAACTGATCCTGGCCTTCAGCAGCGCCAGCTCCGCCACGGTAATGCCGCAGTTGATGATCAAGATGCATGCCTATGGTGCCCCACGGCCCGTCACCAGCCTGGTGATCCCGCTGGGCTACTCGTTCAACCTCGACGGGGCGTCACTGTTCGCGGGGCTGGGCACGCTGTTCATCGCCCAGGTGTACAACATCGACCTGAGCGTCGCCGACCAGGCCATGCTGGTGCTGATCATGGTGCTGACGTCCAAGGGCGCGGCCGGGGTACCCGGGTTCATGTTCGTGATTCTCACCGCCACCCTGACCACCGCAGGCCTGCCCGTGGAGGGCGTGGCGCTGATCGCCGGCGTGTACCGGCTGATGGACATGCCCATCACCGCACTGAACGTACTGGGCAATGCCCTGGCCCCTCTGGTGATCGCCAAATGGGAAGGTTCCTTTCGTCGCGGCCAGGCCACGCCGCTCGGAATGCCTTCCTGACCCGGCGCATTTGTGCTGATATGGCGCATGAACGTTTCGCTGAAAACAAGAAAAGGGAATTGATCATGCAGCCGAAGCTGAGCGCCATTGACCGGCGCATCTTGCGCCTGATCCAGCACGACGCCGACCTGTCGGCCGCCGATATCGCCGAACGGGTGGAGCTGTCACAGTCGCCATGCTGGCGGCGTATTCACCGCATGCAAGAGGAAGGGCTGATCGAACGCAAGGTCGCCCTGCTCAACCCAAGCAAACTGGGCCTGAGCATGACCGTGTTCGTCAACGTCAAGCTGTCCGGGCATGGCCGGCGGTATCTGGCGGAATTCGAGGAAGCAATCACCGGCTACCCCGAGGTGCTGGAGTGCTACACCATGGCGGGCGGGATGGACTACATGCTCAAGGTGGTGGCCCAGGACATCGCGGCCTATGAACGTTTCCTGCGCGACCATCTGTTGCAGAAGCCACATGTGCAGGAGGCGCATTCGAACATCGCCATGAGCGAAGTGAAACGCACCACGGAGCTGCCGCTGGACTGAGCAGAAAAATTTTCTGCCCAGGCGACACGAAATCACTTGACCTGCAAATGATAACGATTATTATTGAGCCAACTGATCGCGAGATCGGTTGGGTAATCCGAAAGGCCTTAGGTCGGACTTTCGAATTATCTCCTCATCAGGCTAATCACGGTTTTTGACCCGGCTTTTTGCCGGGTCTTTTTTTTGGTTTCTTCAGGCTAATGAAGACGGGTGTCGCTTGAATTCGATTGCGCGCATGATAGCAAAGGTCTATCACGGGAAGGAAGCGTCTATCGCTAATTATTGGCTAGCAAATCAGCGGTTTAGCCAGAGAAAAAGTAATTCAGCACTTGAGAATCAATCTCAATAACACTAAGCTGCGGCAGCGTCACGGAAGACGCCCCCTTCACGGATGCCCGCGCAGCCCGCTATCGACCAGGCCCTTGGCGGCCAGGAGGACGTTTCGATGACCCAACTGCTCACGCCTTTGCACAACCTTTTCCAGCACGAACCCATCGACAAGGGCCACGACGCCCTGTACCTGCGCCTCCGAAAATTGTCGCGCCGGGTGCAGCAAGTGTTCCTGCTCAGCCGCCTGGACGACCTGCCCTACCCCGCCATCGCCGAACGCCTGGACATCAGCGTGGCCCAGGTGGAAAAAGCCATGTTGCAAGTGCTGGAGCACTGCCGCAGCGAAACAGGCAGCCAGGCCGCCAGTGCCTGGTACGTGAAACTGCAGAACCCGCAGACCACTGCCAGCGAACGCATCGACTTCCGTCGCTGGCTGGACACCCTGCCCACGCACCTGCAGGCTTTCCACGGCACCGAACTGCGCTGGCGCCAATTGCTGCCCGCTGCCCGCCACCTGGGCCGCAGCGGCTGGTATCAGCAGCGCCGCCGCCATACCGGGGCCACCGGGTGGGCACTGGCGCTGTTGGGCGCGCTGCTGGTGGGTGGCCTGGCGGGCTGGATCTGACGCCTGGCCGCCAGGGGTGTAGAGTACGGCGGGTACACGACTCTACAAGGAAGCGACCATGGCCACGGCCACCCTCACTGTCAGCGCCGACTTCGACAGCGGCAACATCCAGGTGCTCGACGCCAGCGATGCTCGCCAGGTACGCCTGGCGATCCGCCCGGACACGCGCAGCGATCATTTCCAGTGGTTCCACTTCAAGGTCGACGGCCTTGTACCTGGCCAGTCCCATGGCTTCAGCCTGACCAATGCCGGGCAATCGTCCTATAACAATGCCTGGTCCGGTTACCACGCGGTAGCCTCCTACGACCAGAAAAACTGGTTCCGGGTACCGAGCGAGTTCGATGGCCAAGCCCTGAATTTCAGCTTCGAGCCCGAGCAGCCTCAAGCCTGGTTTGCCTATTTCGAACCCTACAGCCGCGAACGCCACGAATGGCTGATCAACGAAGCGGTCACCCACGCCGGCCTGCAACTGCTGGCCGTCGGCAAAAGCGCCGAAGGCCGTGACCTGCCGCTGCTGCGCAAGGGAGACGGCGCAGCCGGCAAGAAATGCATCTGGATAATTGCCCAGCAACACCCTGGCGAGCACATGGCCGAATGGTTCATGGAGGGTGTGATCGACCGCGTCAAACAGGACGATGCCGAGTTGCAAGCGCTGCTGGCCGAAGCGGACCTGTACCTGATCCCGCACATGAACCCCGACGGCTCGTTCCACGGCCACCTGCGCACCAACGCCATGGGCAAGGACCTCAACCGTGCCTGGCAGGACGCCAGCGCCGAGTTCAGCCCGGAGGTGTTCTTCGCCCTGCAGCAGATGCAGAAGTACGGCGTGGACCTGTTCATCGACGTGCACGGCGACGAGGAAATTCCCCACGTCTTCACCGCTGCCTGTGAAGGCAACCCACAGTACACCCCGCGCATCGCCGGCCTGGAGCAGCGCTTTCGGGATTTGCTCTGCACCCAGACCCGGGATTTCCAGCAAGTGCATGGCTACCCGCGCTCCGCACCGGGCGAGGCGAACCAGACCTTGGCCTGCAATGCGGTGGGGGCGAAGTTCGATTGCCTGTCGCTGACATTGGAGATGCCGTTCAAGGATCATGATGACAACCCGAACGCGGTAACCGGGTGGTCAGGGAAACGGTCGGCGCAGCTGGGCAAGGATGTGTTGAGTGTGGTGGCGAAGATGGTTGGCGAGCTGCGCTGAGGCCAGGCAGCCATCGCAGAGGGAGACAGACTCCCTGTGGGACCGGGCGAAGCTCGGGAAGCAGGCACCGCGCATCGTCAGTGACTGCGCGGTGACTGCTTCCCGAGCTTCGCCCGGTCCCACGGAAAGCTGCGCATCTCGCCAGCGCGTCAGGCGTGCGGCCCTTCCCCCGACGTCATGCTCTGCAATACCCCGTCACGCCGAATCCAGCCGTGGTACAGCGCCGCCGCCAGGTGCACCAGCACTGTCAGGAACAACAGATACGCCAGAAACCCATGCGCCTTGCGCAACAACGCGAACGTGTGGGGCTCGGCCGGCAGGATGGCCGGCAACTGCACCGAAGCGCCCAGCATCACGGGGTCGCCCGCCGCCGAGATCATGGCCCAGCCGACCAGCGGCAGGATGAACATCAAGGCATACAGCAACCAGTGGGACAGCTTTGCCGCCAGTTTCTGGATGGCTGGCAAGTCGGCTGGCAGGGGCGGCTGGCGGGTGAACCAGCGCACCAGCAGGCGCACGATCACCAATGCCAGGATGGCGATGCCCAGGGGCTTGTGCAGGTGCAGCAACCATTCGTGGCGTTCGGACACGGTGCTGACCATGCCCGCGCCAATGAACAGCATGGCGATCAGCAGCACGGCCATGGTCCAGTGCAACACCCGGGCAGCCGGGGCGAAGTGTTCAGGGCGTGCTTTCATGGCTTGGTTCCCCCGGCCGGTGCGTTGGCGCTGAGCTGATCGACTTCAGAGGTGCGGCGCAGGTATGAGCTGGCGTACGCCGCCGAGCGCGCGGCCAGCAACGGATCGTTGGAGGCCTCGATGCCACTGGGCAGGATGGTGGGGTCGTAGTTGACGTCGCGGCACTGACCGGTGATCTGCGGTTGCATGCGCTCAAGCACCAGGGTACCGGCGTCCACGGTCTTGCGGCCAGCGGGCCAGGCTTTGCTGGCGTCGTTCACCGGGTCGCCGGGGTCGGCCAGGGTCATGCGCAAGGTCCAGCGCAACGGGCCACCGGCCAGGCGCTGGGCCAGGTCGGCCTGCAGGAAGTCCGCACCGGCATCGGCACCGGCCGGGGCCGAATCGGTCGCCTCGGGCACCACGGCCCACCGCACGGCCTGGCGCTGGCCATCGGTGTTGGTCAGGTAGAAGGCATTGATGCTGTTATAGGTTTCGGTGGCATAGCTGGCCGACGGTTTGGCACCCTTGACCCACGCCAGGAACGGCCCGGTCTCGGGGTGTGCGGCGAAGAAGGCTGGCATGGCATCGGGCTTGGGCTTGCCGGTGGCCGGGTCCGGCGTGCCCGCCTGGAGCATGGCGTAAAACGCTTGCGGGGTACCCACCGGGAACACCGGCATGCTATTCATCCCGGTTCGCCACTGCTGGCCGTTGGCAAGGTTGAAGCGCACCGCCAGGCTGCGCAGCGGCACGCTGGTGTCCGGGGCATAGGGGTTGCCGCTGGGCAAGGCGAACCGGCCTACCACCGGGGTCCGGGCTTGGGCGAACACCCCGCTGGTCGACAGGCTCTGCAACTGCCCGTTGCCCTCGAAATAACCGATCACGCACACGCCCTTGGCGTGGTTGCGACGGTAGCCGGGGTGCACACCGTTGTTGGTCTGCAAGGCGTTGACCATGTCCCGAGGTTGCAGCCGCTGCGGGTCCAGGCGGCCACTGACATAGGCGAAGGCAGCCGCAGCGACGGCGACCACGGCCGCGATACCCACCAGGCGTACGGCCGTGGCGAGGGGGGTCAAGGGTGGGGGCGATGGATCGAGCATGAGCGACTCCAGATCGGTGGGGTGCTATGAGACGAAGGCCGGCACGGTTTATTCCCAGCCCTGGCGAATAAATTGAGCGTAGGTGCCGTGGAATAAAACGCGCCGTCATTCGTCTTGCTAATCTAGACACCAGGCCCCTTGTGACCGCCGCCATGAACGACTTCGATGACCAACTGCGCACCTTGTTGCCACGCCTGCGGCGCTTCGCCTTGTCCCTTACCCGCGAGCCAAGCAGTGCCGATGACCTGGTGCAGGGCTGCCTGGAAAAGGCCTTGAGCCGGCGCGCCGATAAAAACGCCGAGGGTGAACTGCGCGCGTGGCTGTTCCAGATCCTCTACCGCCAGTTCATCGACAGCCACCGCCGCGCAAGACGCTACGCCCGGTTGCTGGAGTTTTTCACCGGCCGCGACGACTACCAGCCCTCCGCTGAGCGCACTGTCATGGCCCAATCGGCCTTGCAGGCATTCGACCGGCTGAACGACGAGCAGCGCGCGCTGCTGCATGCCGTGGCGGTGGAAGGCCTGAGTTACAAGGAGGCCGCCCAGGTGTTGCAAGTACCCCTGGGCACCGTCATGTCGCGGCTGTCCCGCGCCCGCCAAGCCCTGCGCCTGCTCCATGAAGGCGAGATTCAACGCCCTGCCCTGCGGATATTGAAATGATCACTCTGCCCCCCACCGAACATGACCTGCACGCCTACGTGGACCTGCGCCTGAGCCCGGCCGACCGCCAGCGCCTGGAGACCTGGCTGGCCAGCCACCCCGAGGAGGCCGCCCAGGTGAAAGGCTGGCAGAAGGATGCCCGGCTGCTGCGCTCGGTGCTGGGTGCTTCGCCCTTGCCCGACAACCCGGCGCTGGACCCCAGCGCTGTGCGCCAGCGCCGCCGCCATCGTTACCAGCAATACCTGGGCCGCGCCGCCGCACTGGTGCTGGGGGTGGCCGTTGGCGCGGTGGGCGGCTGGCAGGCGCGCCCCGGCGTCGCGCCCATGACGGACGCCTTGCAGGCTTACCGCTTGTTTGCCGAAAAGGACGTGTTGCCCGCCGACTTCAAGGTCGGCGCCGGCGACAGCGTGCAGCCCTGGCTGGACCGCTACTTCCGGGATGCCGCGCGCTTGCCCGACCTTGAGCGCGCCGGGTTCAAGGCGGTGGGGGCAAGGCTGCTGAGTACCGATCAGGGGCCCGCGGCCATGGTGTTGTACCAGGATGATCGAGGCGCGCGGGTGACCTTCTACATCCGCCCGCCGGGCCCGGGCAACAAGCTGCTGCCCCGCGGTTCGCGGCGCGAGGGGGAACTGCAGGCCGATTACTGGTCGGGGCCGGGGTACAACTATGCCGTGGTCGCGCCGGTTGAAGTGGCAACGAAAAGACTCCCACTGTAGCAGCGGACCTGGCCGCGTCACGACGCCACGCACCATCAGGCATACCCATGTTGCCAACGCGGCCAGGGCCGCTGCTGCAGCCCCCTCAAAACGCCACATCCACAATCACACTGTCCACATACGTCCCCGCAGGCGGCGTGGCCTGGTCGGTGTAGACCTTGGCGTTGTAATTGAACACCTGGCTACCCGTTCCGGTGCCATTGCCCGGATTCACTTCGGCGTCACTGCTGTTGCGCCGCCCTGCCCCGGTGCTGCCCCAACGCACCCCGCCAGCGCCTTTGAACAGGTCATAGGCCAGGTAGTTGCTGCCCGACACCATGCGCCGTCGCCCGCCGGCGCTTACCGGGTGGCCACCGTCGCTCAGCCCCACGGTGTACGCGCTGCCCAGGGTGCAGGAGATGCTGACGCTGCTGTTCACCGTGGCGAAGCCGATCACCAGCGGCGCGCTGCCGAACGCCAGGTCCGGGGCGGTGATCTGGCAGTCGTTGGTCACCTGCAGGGTGACGGTCAGGGTGGCGGAGCCTGAGCCGATGTCCCGGCCAAGGCAGATGGCGCCGATGCCAATCCCCGAGCAATAGTTCCAGCTCCAGGCCAGGGTCAGGTCTTCGGTATAGAGGCCCGCCGGCACGTTGCTACCCACTGTGGTGCGCAAATACAGCGGCACTGACTTGGGTGTGCTGCTGCCCAGCAGGCCCAGCACGTCGATCAGCGAATTGCGGGCAAAGTCGAACGTGGTACCGCGGGTGATGGGGTAGCTGGTGCTGTTGTTGGCGTACAGGGTGTAGCCGATGACCGCCCCACTGCTGCCCACCTGCAGGCCAGTCTTGCTGGAGGTGACGGTGAGGTAGAAGTGGTCGTTGGCCCCCAGCAGGGTCAGCAGCGAGCCGGTGCAGGTCAGGGCGCCGCTGGTGGTAGAGGTGGCTTGGACGGTGGTGCGCACCAGCACTGAACTGACCTGGCCGAAGGTGGGGGGTACCGGCGCGGTGACGCTGCAAAGGGCGTGGGCGGTGCTCGTGCAGAGCAGAAGCCCAAGGCCCAGCCCCCACAAGCCTGCAGAGCGATGAGAGAGCAACCCGGTCCTCATTGGCACACCAACGGCCCCAGCAACGGCACATCACCGTGCTGCGCCACGTCCAGGTCGAACTGCACACGGCACTGGCTGCCATCGCCGCGGGTCACCAGCAGGCTGTTGTGGGCCTCGAGATTTTCCAGGTAGACCAGGCCGTCCCACCCCACCACCGTGCGGCCGCCGCTTTGCTCATGCAGCACATTGCTGCCCAGCACCAGCTCTTGCCTGTTGGCATCGACCAGGACCAGGCTGGCCGCCACTACCTGCGTCAGTGGAAACTCCACCAGGTAGCCGCTGCCTCGGCGTACCGCCACCCGCTGTTCCACCGAGGGGCTGCGCACGTTGGCCGGCAGGTTGAGGGGGTCGATCTCGTATTTGCCGCGGTAGTAGCCGCTGGTCCACGGCACCAGCAGGTGGCCGCCGCTGTCGGTGGCGCCCACGCGCTGGTTTTCGTAGTTCACCGGGATGCCCGCGTAACCGTCGGTGCTGACCAGCACGAAGGCGTCGTCGATGCGGTTGGCGGCGTACACGCCGCCGTCCATCCACACCAGCGAGCCGCTGGCGTCAGCCCATTTGGTCGTCTGATCGCCCGTGCCGTACGCACCGGCCTGCAGTTGCACCGACTGCAGGCGCCACGTCAGGTCGGCTTGGCGGTAGGTAGGCTGGTCACCGGTCGCATAGCCCAGGTTGTAGCCCAGGCCGCCCTCGGTAGGCACGGCATGACTGTAGTTGACCCGCTGCTGGGTCTGGCCCTGCTGGTTGCGCTCGATACCCAGGCTGAGGTTGCCGCGCAGGTCGATGGGGATCACTACCTGGGCCTGGACCGCCCAGGTGCTGGCACCGACCTCGTGGTTGGCCGACAGGTAGAAGCTGCTGTTGCCCCATAGTGGTTTGCTCCAGGTGAGGTTGAGCAAGCGGGTGCGCGAGGCATCGCCAGCGCGCACGTCGAAATAGCCGGCGCCCAGGCTGCCATAGCGTTCCAGGTTGACGCTGAGGGTCACCTGTTCGCTGCGCTGGCTCATGCGCGTGTAGGGCGCGTCCACCAGGGTCAGGTCGGCGTAATCATCGTGCCGTTGCAGGCGCTGGTAATTGAAGCTCCAGCGCGGGCTGCTGTACTGATAACCCAGGCTGTACTGCTGGCCGCCGAGGCCATCGTACCGGCTCTGGCTGACGGCGCTGTTCAGTACACCAAAAGTCCCCAGGCGCAGGTTGCCCCCTACCCCGGCCAGGCTCAGCGACTGGGCCGCCTCGGCGTGGCCTTCCAGGGTGAAGGCGTCGGTGAGGCCGTAGCGCACGCTGCCGGTGGTGGCCCCCGGGCCGTAGGCGAAATCGCGCAGGCCGTAGTCGCGGCGCACGCTGCCGGCCGCCACGGAGAAGTCCATCAGGCCTTTCTGCAGCAGCGTGCTGGTGACGTAGAACGGCAAGGTGGTGGAGACCTGCCGGCCCAGCGCATCGGTGGTCACCACCACCGCTTCCCCGGCGCCATTGATGTAGGGCACGTTGGTGAGGGTGTAGGGGCCCGGTTGCAGCTCCGCGCTGGTGGCCTTGTAACCGTTGATGAACAGGTCTACCGAGGAGGGTACCGCGGCTTCACCGGCGAAGGCAGGCAGCGGGTACGTCACCAGGTCCGGGCGCACCGAGAAGTCGCGCGACAGTTGCACCCCACCCAGGCGTATCGAATTGCTCCAGGGCAGCGAACCACTGACCAGGTCACCGGCTTCCAGGGTCAGTAGCCTGTCATCGTCGCTGTAACGCCAGGTGGTGTCGTAGCGGCGAAAGCGGCTGGTGTCGGCATAGGCCGTGCCGCCCAGGTTCTGGCGGAACTGGCCGGTGGTCGACAACGTACCCCAGCCATCGAACACCCGCAGTTCGTTGTAGGCCGCCAGGTAGCGGCCCTGGTCATCGGTGTCGTTGAGGTACAGGTCATAGTTGAACAGCGCGCCAAAACTGCTCATGGCCTGGGTGCGCGGGTAGGCCTGGGTGCTGCCGATGCGCTGCGCCGGCAGCCAGTCCGGGGGTACTTGCAGCAATAGGCGCTGGCCTTGGCTGTCGTAGTCGGTGTGCAGGCCACGCACACCGTCCAGGGCGACTTCCGGGCCGGTCACGCCGGGCAGCTTCAGGCCGCTGGCCTGCAGGTCGGCCAGGGGCAGGTACAACTGCCCGGCACGCTGCTGCACCTGCACCACGCGGCCGGTGCTCATCTGGTTGACCACCAGTTCCAGGTACAAGGGCGCATCAGCCACGGCCTCCAGGCCCGTGGGTGGTGGGGGCAGTTCGCCGGCCAGGCTGGCGAAGGGGTACAGCAACCAGCCCAGGGCCAGCCAGGGGCGCCGCAAACGGCATGACGGGTGCGCTCCTGCGCTGGGCCGGGTCACGGCCGCTTTGGGTCCATGGATGGACGGTCTCCCTTGTCAGGCGGGGCATGTGGCGAACCGGGTCAATGCGCCGGCGCCAGGGGCTGGAGTGCCTCGGCGCCATTGATGCGCCCTTGCAGCACTGAAACCTGGGCGACCGGTTCGGGTATCGGCCAGCGCATGCTGGCGCCAGGCAGCACATAGCCCAGCAAACCTTCACCCAACGGCCGATGCTGGGCGCCCTCCTGGGCTACCACGTCGGTGAGGCGCGCATGTACCGGCCCCTGGTTGCGGATCTCGACGAAACGCTTCTGGCCTTCGCTCACCGTGCGCCAGGTCAACGCCGGGGCGCCTGCGGTCTGGGGGTCACGCTCGCGGCTGGGGTCGGGTTTGCTCCACAACCCCGCGCCATAGGCGAACAGCGGCACTGAATAGCGCATCTGGAAACGGATGGCCGCGGCAGTCTTGCCCTGGCCGTCCTGCCCTGGCGCCTGGGCAGCGGGAATTTCGTCGATGATGATGCGGTAGGCCAGCTCCTGGCCTGGCGGCACTTCCCGGGTGCGGGTCAGTCGCACCAATTGCTTCTGTCCCGGCTCGATGTGCGCCACCGGCGGGCTGCCGATCACGTCGCGCTGGTTCTGGTACTGGTCGTCGAAGCCGGTCTGGTTCCAGGCGAACACACGGATTTGCAGGTTGGCGGCTTCGGTGCCGCGGTTTTCCAGCCAGAGCGCACTGGCCTGCTGATCGGCCTCAAGCACCGGGTCGATGGGCCAGATCAATACCGAACTGGCCGCCTGGGTCGTGAACGGCAACCACATTGCACATACTGCACTTGCCCAGCAACGCCACATAACCTTACCCCACCCTGCCCCTTCGACTGCCGTCCCGGTCTACCAGGACAACTCCACTTGCAACACATCGCTGTAACTACCGGCCGGCAGGTTGCCCGGCAGGCTCAACCGGCCGTAGATCGGCAGGCTGATGTTGGTTGAATCGGCATAAGCCACCGTCACGCTCTGGCTGATCCCCAGGCTCTGGCTGTAGGCCGCGTCGCGGTACAACTGGTAGGCCAGCAGCGCGCTACCGGCCTTGAGGTTGCGCGACGTGCCGGCATTCTGGCCGCCATCCACCTTCATGTTCAGGGTGACCCCGGGCGTGCACTGCAGCGTGACGCCGGTTCCCGGTACCGCTGCCGTGGCCGTGCCGGTGGCCAGCGCCGACCAGCTGCCGAAATTCAGGGTGCCGTAGTTGCTGCCCCCGCCCACCACCAGGCAGCCGGTGCTGACGGTGGCACTGACCTGGAAACTGCTGGACGTGGCAGCGTCCAGCGGCCAGGCCGCGGCCAGGCCCGCCAGCGCCAGCCCGCCTGCGAGTACTCCCTGTGCCAGGCTCATGGCTCAGAAGGTCAGCTCGACCGCGACCGTATCGGTGTAGGTGCCCGCCGGTAGCCCGGCCACGCCGGTGGCCTTGCCGTAGAGGTTGACGGTCTGGGCCACGCCGGTGCTGGTGGCCAGGCTGATGGTCCCGTCGATGGCCAGCAGGCTGGAGAAACCGGTGTCGGTGAAGAAGTCATAGGGCACGAAATGCCCTGCGCCGTCGGCCAGTGCACGGGTACCGCCGGTGGCCTGGCCGTCATGAGTGCCTCCGCGCACCTTGATCACCGGCGCGGTGCCCGATGAGCACAGGATGGACATGGCCCCACCACCGCCGCTGAGCACCTGGCTGCTGGCCTGGGTAAACAGGCTGCTGGTGGTGCCGAAGTTCAAGGTACCGAAATTGAGGTTGGTGCTGCCGGCCACGCCGTTGACCTGGCAACTGCTGGTCAGCACCAGGCTGGCGGTCACCTGGCCGGTGACGGTGGTAGCCGCCTGGGCGGCCGGGATCAAAGCCAGCCACAAAGCCAGGGCGGGCAAGCTTGCGGCAGTACGTAGAACCTGTGCGTGCATGATTCACTCCTTGTTCGTTACCAGTCCAGAGTCACTCGCAGGGTGTCGCTGTAGACCCCGGCCGGCAGCGCGCTGGTATTGGCCACCACGGCACCGAAGATGGGGATGGGAATCTGCCCGTCGCGGTGGACGGCAAAGGTTTTCTGCTCGCCAATGGAATAACGCTCGGTGCCGGCGGCATTCAGGTAGAGCTGATACGCAATGGTTCTGCTGCCATTGCTCAGGCGCCGGGTGGTGCCGTCGCCGTTGGTGCCACCGTCGATGGTCACGCTGAACCCGGTGACCGACGGGTTGCAGGCCACCTGCAGGGCATTGCTGCCACTGCTGACGCTGGCGCCGATGGGGGCGGTCCAGGTCGGGCCCTGGTCGCCAAAATCAAGGTTGCCCATGCTGCCGCTGGGCAAGGTGCTGCCTGCGCTACTGACCTCGCAGCCGGCGGTGATGGTCAGGCGCGCCTGGATCTGCCCGCTGAGCGCCGCCACGGCGGGGTCGGCCACGGCGCTAGTGGCGATCAGGGTGGCGCTCAGCGCCAGGCGCACGCTCACCACGAGACCGTCACTTTCAGCAGGTCGCTGTACTGACCGGCGCGGGGCACCTGGGCCAGCGGTTCGATGCGGGCGTACAGCGGCAATTCGAGGGTGCCGGTGGCGGGGACGCGCCCGCTCAGAGGTTGGTCCACGGCAAACGGCACACGCCGGGCCGGGTCGCTGTACAACCGGTAGGGAATGGGCCGGGCGCCATTGGCGACCAGGTAGCGAACCTCGCCCACCCCACCGTGCTGGCCGCCGTCCACTTGCACCTGGTAAGCGGTATCGGGGTTGCATTCCAGGCGTGGCAAGCGGGTGGCCGGCAGTTCGGCGGACAACGGACCGCCAGGCGCATCCAGCCGCGCGGTGCTACCGAAGTCCAACACCCCCAGGCTCTGCGGCCCGGCGTCACCGGGCTGGCCCAGCAACACGCAGCCGCGCTGCACGTTGACCCGTACCTCTACCTGCAACTGCTGGCTGGCCAGGGCCGCGTCACCGAGCATCAGGCCCAGCACCGCGACAATCGTTCGTCCGTTCACTTCCTCAATCCTTTCGAGGCGATCATCCGTGAAGTGCAGGCTAGCAGCCGAGACGCAAGTTGCCAGCTTGGTCAGCATATTGATACCTGCCGAGGCCACGCCTGGCGCGGGATACCGCCCGAAACACGGTGGATTCTTGTCTATCCTGATGCGTGACCAGCCGGCCACGAGTTTCATCATAAGCAGCACGATGAATCGATTCAGCTAGCCGCTTGTCCTACCTTCGTACTGGTCCTGTCAAGTCTCGGCCCGCCAGGTCGATGCAGTAGATGAGGCACGCACCTGTTCACCTTTTTTCTCTCTGCCGCCTATAGGTCCCGACCCGATGAACCCCTTCCGCTTTCTCCGTCAGGCTGCATCGGCCGCCCCCGGGACCGCCAGTGTGGTGAGTACCTTCAGCAGCCTGGCAAGCAACCTCCAGGCTGTGCACCTGACCCCGACCTTCATTGCCGGTTTCGTTTCGCCGCACCTTGACCTGGACGCTGTTGCGCGCCAGGTGCGCCAGCGCTTTCCCCAAGCCACCCTGAGCCTGTGCACCACGGCGGGCGAGCTGACCAGCGCCAATGACAGCCTGTATTGCGCCGCACAGGGCAACTGGGACCGGATCGTGCTGCAACTGTTCGACGCCAGCCTGATCGCCGCCGCCGAGCTGGTCAGCGTGCCGCTGCTCAGCGAAGACATACGGGGCAACGGCAAGCGCCTGAACATGCGCGAGCGTATCGACAAGCTGGTGGGCGAGCTCAAGCGCACCCGCGTGAACCTGCCGCTCGACAGCCGCGACACCTTGGCCTACGTGCTGTTCGATGGGCTGTCGGCCTCCGAATCATTCTTCATGGAAGCCTTGTACGAGTCGGGCCGGTTTCCGTGCCTGTTCGTCGGCGGCTCGGCCGGTGGCAAGGACGACTTCCAGAAAACCCTGCTGCACGATGGCCAGCGCAGCTACCAGAACCACGCCCAGATCGTCTTCCTCAAGTGCGCGCCGCAGGTTCGGTTCGGCGTGTTCAAAAGTCAGAACTTCGAACCTACGCCGCTATCGTTCAGCGTGCTGACGGCGTCCCTTGAAGAACGCTATATCCACCAGGTGTTCGACGCCGCGGGCAACATCAAGACCATGGTCACGGCGCTGTGCGATGCGTTCAAATGCGCGCCCAACCAGCTGGAGAAATACCTGGCCGAATACTCCTTCGCCATCCGCGTGGGCGAGGAACTGTTCGTACGCTCCATCGCCCGTATCGACTATGCGCGGGAAACCATTCACCTGTTCTGCGACGTGGCACCCGGCGAGGAACTGGTGATGGTCAAACGCACCTCGCTGCGCGATGCCACCCAGCGAGACTTCCAGCGTTTCCTGCAAGGCAAGGGCGGCCAGCCGGTGGTGGGCCTGCTGAACGACTGCATCCTGCGCCGCGCCAACAACGCCGGCAAACTGGGGGAAATGACCGGGGTGTTCGGCGACGTGCCCGTGGCCGGCTTCTCGACGTTCGGCGAAATTCTGGGCCTGAACCTGAATCAGACCCTCACGGCGATCTTCTTTTTCAAGGTGGCCAAGGGCGCGACCTTCAGCGATGACTACATCGACCGTTTCGCCAGCCACTATGGCGAATTCAAGGCGTTCTTCCTGCGCCGGCAAATCCAGAAACTGGCCGGCCTGAACCGCGTGGTGGTCAAGCAGATAGAGGCCTTCAAAGCCCACCACTACACCAGCAGCCTGGACACCCAGGGCCTTGACGCCAGCGTGCAACCGGTGTTCAGCGGCCTGGCCGACCTGGGCACCGTGCTGTCCCAGGCCACCGAACAGCAGGAAGAAATCGCCCGGCAGTTGCAGCACTACTCCGGTGAGCTGCACCTGTCCATGGACGACCTGACCAGCACCATCGACCACCAGAACAGCGTCACCGCCCAGGCCGGCAGCACCGTTGCCGGGCTGTCCAGCCACGCCGACGAGGTGGTGGGCAGCGCCCGCGACCTGGCGCAATCGAGCCTGCGCATCCAGTCCATCGTGCAGGTCATCCAGCAGATCGCCGGGCAAACCAACCTGCTGGCCCTGAACGCCGCCATCGAAGCCGCCCGCGCCGGCGAAACCGGCCGAGGCTTTGCCGTGGTCGCGGACGAGGTGCGCAAACTGGCGGAAATCACCCGCAAGAACGCCGGGGAAATCGGTGTGGACATCGATGCATTGTCGGGGGAAATTCAGAAAGTCGCCTCCCAGATCGAGGAACAGTCCAGCTCGGTAGGCACGCTGAAGCAGCTGCTGGGCGACCTGGAAAACTCCAGCCGCATGACCGAGGGAACGTCGCAGCGCACCAAGAAGATCGCCGATACACTCACGGGGTTGACGCATCTGGATGGGCGCTGATTTCACTCGGCGCCTCATTTCAGCAGGGAAGGCAGCGCCAGCCTTTCAAATCCATAGATCATTTAGCGCGGTACGGTCCCCGCCTTCGTGACCGGTATTCAAGATGCCTCTGGGTTCGATCATCATCAGCTTGGCTTCGCCTTCGGCGGCGGTTCTATGCTCTGTTCCACGAGGGACGACATACAATTCACCCGGCGCCACATACACTGGGCCATCCGGAAGGTCGATGCGCAGGGTGCCGTCCAGCACCAGAAATGCCTCGTCTGTTTCCGGATGTGAATGCCAAATAAATTCACCCTCGATACGCACGACCTTGAATTGGTAGTCGTTCATCTCTGCCACTACTCTCGGGCTCCACGGCTGATCGATGAGCGAAGCCTTTTGCGCGAGATTGACAGGTAGTACTGGATGCTGTGCCTGAGCCATGACGAATCCTCTGATAGGTGAGTCGTCAGGCTAGCGAATGAAGCATTAACTACGCTTGTACGATCCTGCAAGTTGACGATGACCGGCGCAACCGCTCGAGCCAACGCAAGGGTGAAACGCCATAGCAACGGGTGAAGTGACGCGTCATATGACTCTGGTCATGGAACCCGGTGGCCAGCGCCGCATCAACCAGTGTGAATCCATCAAGGATCAGAGCACGGAATTGATCTAATCGGCGCAGGGTCACGAACCGATAGGGGCTGGTGCCATAAAGCACCCGAAAGTCACGCGACAGGCTCCACCGTTCACGCCCGCTGGCCTGTTCGAGCATCTCAAGGGTGATGCCTAGGTGGAGATGCTCCAGGATGAACTCCCTGGCTCGCTCGGCGGCGCGGTAATCCAGACGTTTGCGCCCACGAGGTTTGCCTGCGACCGCCCTCAGGGCCATTGCAAGATCGAACAGTGCGTCCTCCTCTTCCAGCGGGTCCAGAGAATGATCCATAGCCTGCACGAATGATTCAGTCGCCCGATATAAGCGAAGATCGCTCGATAGGCCGCCCGCAATGTAGGGCAAAGGTTCACCGCCAAGCACCTGCTGGATTAAAGCCGGGTCGACGTATGCCATGCGGTAGCGAAAACCTGCCTCGGTTCCTGCCATGCCGTCATGCAATTCATCCGGATGCAAGATCAAGGTGTTGCCTGGCATGCCATGACACAGGGCTCCCTTGTAGTGAAAGCTCTGCACACCAGAAAGGGTACGTCCTATGGAGTAAGTGTCGTGGCGGTGAGGATCATAGCCATGACCGCCAAACCACGCTTCGATGCGCTCGATACGACCCGGTTGGAGGTTGCGTACCACCCAGTCGGAACCAGGTGGCAGTTGATTTCTATCCATTTATGCAGCCCGCGTGCGTAGTTGTTCGGGGGCAAGTTCGAACGCCGTCTTGCGATGGATGCCTGGCCAACGAGAAAGATCGAGAATGGAGCATCAACGCCCTTCCGCCCAGCGGATGCTTTGCCCCATCTGAGCGGTGACCCACTCAAAGAATATTGTGCATTTGTAGCTGTCCTTGAAGTGGCGTGGCGATAGAAGGCAGTACTTTGAGCGATCGCGCCTGAAACCGAACGGAGCAATAAGCTGCCCGGATTCCAGCTCATCCTGGACCATCAGCGATGACGACATGCTGACGCCCAGCCCAGCCGCTGCCGCCTGGATGCACAGGTAGAAATGCTCATACTCCAGCTTCGTCGAATTGGGCACCGCTACATCTGCCAGCTGCATCCAATTATCCCAAGCGAGCGGTCGGGTCTTGCTTCGCAACAATCGCATCCCATCAAGCTGTTGGCCCTCCAGCCAGAGTGAGGGACTACAGACGGGGCCGATCCATTCTTCGCAGATAGTTTCACAGTGGATCGACCTGTCCCAATAGAAGTCGTCTCGACGCACCGCTACGTCAGCACCCGAGCGAGCAAAATCTATCGGCCCTCCAGCCGCCAACAGCTGCAATTGCACATTTGGGTGCGCAGCGTGGAAATCCGGCAGGCGCGGAATAAGCCATTTCATGGCAATGGTCGGCTCACAGGACACCACCAGCACTTCCTCGCGAGACTCGCGCTGCAGCCTGTACACGGTAGTTTCAAGTTGCTCGAAGAAGGGGCCGGTTACTTTGTACAGCTGCTCACCAGCCGTGTTGAGGAATATGGCACGGTTGCGCCGCTCAAACAGCTCGACGCCAATAGCCTCCTCCAATGCCCGCACCTGGCGGCTCACGGCACCGTGGGTAACGTTCAGCAGGTGGGCCGCCTGGACGAAGCTCTCAGTCCGTGCGGCTACCGTGAAAAAATGAAAAGAGGTCAGGGCGGGCAGTTTCATATACGCGATGATTTCTCACAGATTTGGACAACTATAAATCGTTTTTAATGTTGCCAGCCAATGGGCAAGCTTTTCCTCGCCCCGCACCCAATGGTGAGCCTGGGAATCCCGTACCCCGGCAATCGTCACGTGCTTGTCATCACCTTCCACAGACGTTGACCCATACAACGGCATGGCTGGCCCACGCCGCTCAGGAGCTTTTCATGAACGAGTTGATAGCGGTAGCCGCCATCACGATTCTCGCGGTGATCAGTCCAGGCCCGGACTTCGCAATGGTGACCCGCAATAGCTATGCCTATGGACGCAGCAGCGGGCTCATGGCTGCCTTCGGAATCGCCTGCGGGGTGCAGGTGCATGTGTTTTACACCGTTTTGGGCATCGCCCTGATCATCACACGCTCCCCGATCTTGTTTGTAGCCATGAAGATCCTCGGCGCCGCTTATTTGATCTACGTGGGCTGGAAGTCCTTGACCAGCAGGTCGACTCTGCAACTGGGCCACGCCACCGGCCAGCGCCCCTCCGCCGGCAAGGCCTTCGCAATGGGCTTTCTGACCAATGCGCCCAACCCCAAGACAATGCTGTTCGTGGTTGCCACTTACAGCCAGGTGGTGCAGATCAACAACAGTCTGGCGATCAACTTCGCTTATGGCCTATTTATGTCAGCCGCACACTGGGTGTGGTTCAGCTTCGTGGCTGTATTCTTTTCAGCCGAGGCACTACGCCAGCGCCTGCTGGCCAAGCAGCATATCGTCGACAAGGTGATCGGTACCGCACTGATCGGATTGGGCGTCAGTCTGGCGCTGCCAGGACTGGGCCATTGATGGGCGCTTGGCGAAACTGGCCTGCATAGCCCTGGAAGGCATACGGGTACCCGAACGGTGACCAACGACCGCCGTGCATACAGGCCACCAATGTCCGACAACCGCCCACCCCTTCCCCACCCACGCTAGCCCGTCCCCTGCCCCATTTGCTTAAATACCCGCCACGGCCCACCGTGGGCCTTTCCGTTTTGCATGAGGAATGCCCCTTGGCCGCCTTACCGCCAAAGAAATCCTGGTTCAAATCCCGCCTGGGGAACGCCCTGGGCCGTCGCCATCTGGGCCGTGGGACGCAGATTACCGAGTACTTCCAGCACAAGGCCCAGCAGCAAGGATTCACCCTCAGCCAGGGCCAGCAGCAGGTTATCGACAGCATGGCCGAGCGGGTCGAACCGTTGTTGCAGGAAGACGCTACGCAGCCACGCAGCCTGTACCTGCATGGCGCAGTGGGGCGCGGCAAGAGCTGGCTGCTGGACGGCTTTTTCCAGGCCATGCCCATTACCCGCAAGCGCCGGCTGCACTTCCATGATTTTTTCGCCAGGCTGCATGAAGGCATGTTCCGCAACCGCGAACAGGCCGATGCGCTGGAGACCACGCTGAATGAGTTGCTCGGCGATTGCCGGGTGCTGTGCTTCGACGAATTTCATGTGCATGACATTGGCGATGCCATGCTGCTGACCCGGCTGTTCAAGGCCCTGGATGCCCGCGGGATATTCCTGGTGGTAACGTCCAACTATGCGCCGGAAGGCCTGCTGCCCAACCCGCTGTACCACGAGCGCTTCCTGCCGGTGATCCGCCTGATGAACGCGCAGATGCAGGTGATGGAAGTGGGCGGCGCCCAGGATTACCGGGCCCTGCCCAGCGCCGCGAGCGAACAGCGTTTCACCCAGGGCCACTACGTGTGGCCTGGCACGCCCCAGCAGCGCCAGGCCCTGGACCTGCCGCCGGCCGACCTGCCGCCCTTCCCCCTGGCCGTGGGCAAGCGCCAGCTACGCGCGCGCATGAGCCATGAGCGCACCATTCGCTTTGACTTCGACGACATCTGCGAACAGCCCACGGCGGTGATGGACTACCTGGACCTGAGCGGTCGTTTCGACACCTGGATCATCGACCACCTGCCATTGCTGGATGATTGCTCGATTGCCGTGCAACAGCGCTTTATCAACCTGATCGATGTGCTTTACGATCAGGACAAGCGCTTGATGCTGATCAGCGAGCGCCCCTTGGCCGAAAGCCTCGCGGGCCAGGCCATTGACCTGGCACGTACCCGCAGCCGGCTGGGCCAGCTCAAGCAGAACCATCCCTGACGCGCCCACGGTGATGCGTGGCTTCACGACCAAGGAAGATCCGACATGGCAACCCTGCACCTGCTCTGCGGCAAGATCGCTTCCGGGAAATCGACCCTGGCCGCACGCCTGGCCGAGGCACCCAATACCGTACGCCTGAGCGAAGACCTGTGGCTGGCGCGCTTGTACAAGGACCAGATGCACAGCGTGGCCGACTATGTGCGCTGCGCCGCCCTGCTGCGCGAGGCCATCGGCCCGCATGTCCAGGCCCTGCTGCGATTGGGCGTGAATGTGGTGCTGGACTTTCCCGCCAACACCCCGGCCAACCGCCAATGGATGCGCGGCCTGTTCGAAGCCAGCGGCGCGGCCCATGTGCTGCATGTGCTCGATGTGCCCGACGAGACCTGCAAGGCGCGCCTGCGCCAGCGCAACGCCGCCGGCGAGCATGACTTCGCCGCCAGCGACGAACAGTTCGAGCTGATCAGCCGGTATTTCAGCGTACCGACTGCCGAAGAAGGCTTCGCCCTGTCAGTCAGCGCTTAGCACCTGCGCGACCTCCTGCAGAATCGCCGGGTCATCCAGGGTCGACGGCGGCGCGGAAGCCAGCTCGTATCTCGACCTGCCGGAGCTAAGGTTAACCAGCAAAAATTGGCAGCGGTGCTCTCGTGTAAAGTTCAGGGCATGACAATGAGCGAGACGGCCACCAAGCTTCGGATGCCGGCAACGACAATGCCGCGGTATTGGCCGCCTAGTTTGGGTATTTGTATACCTACTTCTCGATCATTGAGAGTGCGCTAGGTTACAGCGACGACGGCATTTGGGGTCAATTTTAGTAGACGCTGGCTGAAGTGACACTGCAGGGAGAGTAACGATGTCTGCTGCGTTCAATTTTCATTCAACTTGGCTGTGGCGCCATGCATTCGTCAATCCTCAACCGCCACAATACAGCCAAAGCCCTGTCGACTGCCTCTAGGGTTGTAGGAGGCTTCCGCCCAACATAATTGAAGAAAAATCGTCGCTAATCTCAAGTCCTAGGCTAGGAAAAGGATCAAGGGCGAGACTGAACTGGCGAGCTCCATTCCGCCTGCGCCGGTCACAGCCAATGAACCTCCACCCCTCGCTGCGAAGGACGTGGACAACCGGTTTGTCTGGGCGGTCGTGCTAGTGCCAATCGCGGTCGCCTTGCTTCAATACAAAACCGGAAAAAGCCTTTGATGGCTAGCGTTTCTCGCGAACGTTGTGCTATGTGTTTTGGATGAACGCCGTTTGAAAGCTGCCGGCCATAAAGCGCCAGAGAGCTTCTGGGCCGCCGTCGTTCCGGTTTACCTGTGGAAACGAGCCAGGCTCCTCAGCGACAAGCGCAAGATTTACTTTTTTGGCTGGCTAATAGCATTTGCGCTGTCCCTTGGGGTGGATACTTTGGGCGGCGACAAAGCCATCGCGGACGCTGCCTGTCCGGTCGTAACCAAAATCATCAAGACTCAATATTCTCAGGGCGCTACCTGCGTTGCTGTGACGATTGACGATGAGCCGAAATCGGACTTCTACACCGGTCACGCCTTGCTCGACAATGGCAACGAGCTTCGCATCACCATTCAATCCAAAGGCGACAACATCTACGTCACTATCCCCAACCAGTGATTTATCCCGCAATACCGTGCGAGGAACACCTTTGTGTCCTCGCATTTTTTTAAGCTGAGGAAGCGCCAAGACGAGTTCGAGCTTCTGACCTATCAAACGACAGAGCAGCGCACGCGGTGGTCGTAGGATTAGCCATCCAATAGACCATGACCTGCTCGTCCATGAGCATAGCGCAGTCGAAACCCAGTCCCTCTCCACAGACCAGTGATGACACCAATACTGCTGTTTTTACGACAGCCGTCCGCAGAGCGGCACGCCCAAGCCGGTAAAGGCGCACGCAGCCAACACCGGTCTCATCATTAACCAACCCCCTTCAGCTTGGACGCTCCCCCCCTCCACGTTCGCAAAAAACTATCTCCACATGCTCCGTAGAAGCCAGCATGCTCAACGGCAAGCACACCAATAATGGCGTATCAATATCACGGCATCCGGTATGATGCAGTTCAGGAAGATAACCACTAATAGGAGTGTCCATGAAAGCGTTTCTTTGGGTCGCAGCGGTTGCACTGATGATGTCCGGCTGCACCTCTGCGCCGCCGACTAACTTTTCCCTTCCCACTGTTGAACCTGCAGTCATAAAGCAAGACGCCGAGCTCAAGGCCGTGTCTGTGTCATATGCTTCGCCAAAAGAGCAGACCGGCGATATCCCTACGTTTGGAGAGGGCTTTCCCCTACTCTGGGAGAAATCCCTTGAAGAGGCCATCAATAAATCTGCTGTCTTCCAGGACGATGCCTCTGAGAAGGTGAACTTGTTCGTGAAGGTAAAGCAGCTTGAGCCACCATTGGGCGGGATCTCGATGACGACCTCGGCCAACGCAGAGTACACCATCGTTTCTCGCAAGACCGGTAAGGTGCTCTACCAGCGGACGGTGTTTACCAAAGGAGTGGTTCCTGGCGACTATGCGTTCTCAGGCATGACTCGCATGCGTGAGTCGCTGAATCGTGCAGTGCAAAATAATATTGCGGAGTTCCTTGACACCATAAGCCACCAGCGTTTGCTGGCAGTCAGCCCTCAGTAATTCAAAAGCGGCAAAAACTTAGTCTTTAAGCCGTTCTGGAATTAGCTCCCCAGCTCCTGTTGGCGGGGCTGATTCTGCAAGTGGTACCAGCTTCGAGCACCCACATGGTGCGATCGCGCACCGCCACTGCCTTCCGATCTGCCGCGCATCGAGGTCATCCACGAACTGCCCGAGCACGAACTGACCTGTGTCTGCGGTTGCCGCAAACACGCCATTGGCGAGGAGATCAGCGAGCAGCTTGACATCGTGCCGATGCAGATCCGTGTCATCAAACACGTCCGTAAAGTCTATGGTTGCCGCGACTGCGAAGCTGCTCCGGTCACTGCGGACAAGCCAGCTCAGCTGATTGAAAAAAGCATGGCCAGCCCGAGCGTTCTGGCGATGTTGCTGACCACCAAATATGTGGATGGCTTGCCGCTTCACCGCTTTGAAAAAGTACTGGGCCGCCACGGCATCGATATCCCTCGCCAGACCTTGGCTCGCTGGGTTATCCAGTGCGGCGAGCACATGCAACCGCTGCTGAATCTGATGCGCGACAGCCTGCTGGCCAGTCGCGTCATCCACTGCGACGAAAGCGGGTGCAGGTGTTGAAAGAGCCTGACCGCGAGCCAGAGAGCCAGTCGTGGATGTGGGTGCAAACCGGCGGTCCACCGGATAAGTCGGTCATCCTTTTTGATTACTCCACCAGCCGAGCGCAGGAAGTGCCTACACGCCTGCTCGATGGCTATCGTGGCTACGTCATGACCGATGATTATGCCGGTTACAACGCACTGGGCGCCCAAGCAGGAGTTGAGCGTTTGGGATGCTGGGCCCATGCTCGTCGCAAGTTTGTTGAAGCACAAAAAGTGCAACCCAAAGGTAAAACGGGGCACGCGGATATCGCGTTGAATCTGATCAACAAGCTCTACGGCATCGAACGCGATCTCAAAGACTGCGCTGACGCTGAACGCAAGATCGGTCGTCACGAACGAAGCCTGCCAGTACTGGCTCAGTTGAAAAGCTGGATCGACAAGACGCAGCCACAGGTCACTGCTCAGAACGCCCTGGGCAAAGCCATCAGTTACCTCGCAAGTAACTGGAGCAAGCTGGAGCGATACGTCGAGGAAGGCTACCTGCCGCTCGACAACGACGCCGCGGAGCGCGCGATTCGCCCGTTCGTGATCGGAAGAAAGAACTGGTTGTTCAGCGATACGCCCAAGGGCGCGAAGGCCAGTGCTCAACTTTACAGCCTGGTCGAGAGTGCCAAAGCCAACGGCCAAGAGCCCTATGCGTGGCTGCGCCACGCACTGGAGCGCTTGCCAACGGCAACATCGGGTGAAGATTACGAAGCCTGCTGTTACCTACGAATACTCCCAGAACCTGGACATCGCCAAGGTAGCACGCATGAACACCCGCGCTGGCAGCCAGTGCGGCCCAGTGCAGGGCCACATGACGTGCATCGATTGCAAGGGTGTGCCGCACGAACTCAACTACACCCGGCTGGTGACGGTTGCGACATGGGTTGATGCGCCGCCACGCCATCCCGGTATAAGCATTCGCCATAGGCCGTGGAGCGTGACAAGGCCCACATCAACAGGGCGAACAGCCCTATCACCATACCACCGGCGTAGAAGGCCCACGACAGGCGGTAGGCCGACAGGCTAACCAGCGCTGGCAGCGACGACACTGCCAGCAGGGCCACGATCATCTTGCGCAACGCAAACAAGCGCCCTTTTTCGTCCGAGTCACCACGTAATTGCAGCTGGCTGGTGAAAAACACCACCGATGCCGCGTTGCAGACCCCCACGGCTGCATACAGCGCGGTCAGGACGACTGCGTGGTCACATATTCCCAGAGCTGCTAGCGCAAGCCCTTGAGCCGCCACCACCCAGGCGGCCCAGCGCTGGGCGGCCAGCGTTTTACCCACGAACACCACGAGCATGGCCCCAGCGGCGAAAGCGCCGTCGAACAGCGTCATATACCAGCTGTTGCCCGCGAAGCGCTGGGCGACGACGGCTGCCAAGGTCAGGTTGATCAAAGCAATTGTCAGTGAATTGCACGCTGACAGGCCGATATGCCATAGCAACCCCTGACGGGCCCCCATACGCCGCAGAAACGGCCCCCAGGCGGTGCTTGCCCGCGCTGTAGATGATAGCGCCTGGTGGTGCACGCGCACACTGCGAAGCAAGCAGCCGGAGATCAGAAATGTCAGCGCGTCAGCGCCCAGTACCGCCACCGGTGACGCCACCATCAACGCCGCGCTGACCGCCGCCGTTCCCAGCAGCAACGCGGCCTGGGACACCGACGCATTGGTTGACGAGTAACCCAGCATGCGTGCTGGCGCCACACTTCTGGAGACCAGGGAAAACATGGCCACCTGAAACACCTGCGCCCCCAGCTTCAAGGCGTACAGCAATGGCAGCATCCAGGCCAACGGCCAGGCGCAGGCCACCGCCAGGGCAAGCCCCCCCAGCAGCAGCGCCCGAGCCAACTCGTTGGCGACCAGCAGGCGGCGCGGGTTCAGTCTGTCGACCCAGGGGCCGAGGTAGGCGCTGCTCAGGGCACTGAACACGTAATCGACCACTAGCACGGAACCGAACAGGGTCAGCGAGCCGCTCTGGTCGTACAGCAACTTGGCGATCAGGATCGAGTCCATGCCATTGCCCACATTGGACACGGCATTGGCACCAATGATGCGTCGGGCGTTGCTCACTCTCATGGCCGGGCGTAGTCCACGCGGCACTGGCCCGCCCACGCCTGGGTCTGCGCCCAGGCGTCCTGGGCATCACCCGCCACACACAACACACAGCCAGCGCGGTTGGTGGAGTCAGTGGTCAGTTGCGTCAACTGGCCGGGCAGAACGTCCAGTTGCCATTTTTTCACAGTCTCCTCCTGAAGGGCGCCTGTCACCTCGACGGCCTTGCAAAAACCAGGCTGCTGAGTAAGAAAATACACCGCGGCGCCCTGCGACGCGACCACCCGCTCAGGCAAGGCAAGCCCCAGAACACTGGCGATCGACAACTGGGAAATATCTTGCCCGGTGGCGTAGTTGATCAGTTCGCTGATGTAATCACCGCCCGGGCGAATATGGGTTTCGATCAGCAACGGCCCCCGTTGCGGGTGTACCCGTATCTCGGTATGGGTGGCACCCATGCGGATATCCAGGCGCAGCAGCGCCTGGCTGACCCGTTCGAAGATCAAGGCAGCCAATGAAGCAGAAACAGACGGAGCCGGGAACAGGTGGCCAGTCTCATAATAATGGGGCGCGCCAGATGTCACCTTCTCGGTGATGCCAACTAACAGGTTGCCCGACGGCGCGCATATGACTTCTACGCTGAACTCAGGTCCCGGCAAGTACTCCTCAGCGATCCAGCGTGGCCATTGCGGGCCATCATGTTCCAACCACGCCGCCAGTTGCGCTGCGCTGCGCACGTGGTTGACCAGGCGGCTCCCCCAGCCGTCGGCCGGTTTGATGATGACGTCCAGCATCGACCGCTGACTCAGTTGCGCGTAGATGGCCTGAGCGCCCCCCGCCACGTAATCGACCCGTTGCCGTGCATCGTCATTGAGCAGGGCACGCATGGCCGGTTTGTCACGCGAGGCTGCCAGAGCCTGAGGCGTATTGGCGGGCAGCCCATAGCGTTGCGACAGGCGCGCCACATGTCGGTAACCATGCTCGGTATGGCTGATGAACGCGCGTGGCACGCCCTGCAGTTGAATCAGTCGCTCGACACCGGCGTCCATCGCCGCATCATCCTGCAAGCTGGCGCTGGCCATCAGCGCCACTTGCTGCACGAATGCCGCGGGCACGTCCTTACGGGTGTCGAGAACAGCGTGGCAGGCGTACCCCAACGCCTGGATAGCGGTCGCGCTGTTGAGCGAGTTACCTATCAGGCAGATCCAATCGGCCATCGTTCTCTCCTTGGCTGTCAAAGCGGTTGCCAGTGCAGGCATGCCTGCAGGGCGTTGAAAAACTGCGGCCACCAGATATTGGGGGCGTTGCGGTAGCGGTGCAGCAGGATGGGCATCATCAATGCCTTGCACAGCAGCACGCGGTAGTGCTCGCGTAGCACCTGCGGGGCAAGCCCCAGGCCTTGGGCGGCCATGAGGTCACCGTATTCGCGCAGCACCTGCGGTTCCCAACGCTCGCGCAAGGCCGGGGGCAGGAACTGCCCCATCAGGAAGCACAGGTCCTGGACCCCAGGCCCGGGCCGCCAGCTTTGCCAGTCCAGCAGCACGGGTGAGCTGTCACCGTCGGCCGGCAGCAGGAAATTGCTGGGATTGGGGTCGCTGTGGACGATGGTGAGGGGGAAGTCATGCTCCGCCAATACCGCCATTCGAGCCGTCGAGCCGTCGATCAGGCGTTCGAGGAAACGGTGTTGCGCGTTCGTCAAGCGCTCACCCAACGCCTGCTGGAAGGTCGGCAGGTAATCCAGGATGGGCTGGCGCCATCGGTTCTCGAAGTCTTCCAGCGAGAACGTCTCGACACTGCGCTGGTTGAGGAAATCCGTACGGCCATGGAAGGCCCCCTGTACCGCCGCCAGTGCCTGTACCATCTGCTGCAGTTGCAGACGATCGGGGGGCAACTGCCGGTCGGGCGCGTAGCGGCCCGGCCCAGCGTCATCGAGCACCAGCGTGTAGTTGCCATCGTCCGGGTCGAAAGCGGCGAAGCGCGGCACCGGCACACTGCGCGCCAACGACACGCCCTCAGGCAAGTGCTGATAGAACGCTGTTTCCAGCGCCCCCAAGTGGTGCGGCGAGTACAGCAAGGCATGGGCCGTGGGCTGCTTGACCACGAACGAATGCTCGCCCCAGTGCATGAAGCGACAAATGGAAAGCGGATTCTCGACAGTACGCCACGCCACCGGTTCGCCCGCCACGCCCCACTGCTCGGCCAGCACCGGCTGCCAATCATCCACCGGTGGCGTCAGCATCCCGTCACCTCGCGCAAGCGTGGAGCCAAGGCCATGCCCGGCGTACCAGGCTCGCAGGCATAGTGCAGGGTGCGCCAGCCGCGGGCTGCGGCCGATTCGAGATTAGGGGCGCTATCATCCACCAGACAGATGGCATCTCCCGTCAGCCCCAGACGTTGCTCGACCGCCTCGAAAATGCCAGGCAACGGCTTGGTGACGCCCAGCTCACCGGACAGGAACACCGTCTGCAAGCCCAGGCGAGACTCCAGCAGCCCTCGCAGTGCGCCTGGATTGTTGCTCAGCACCCCCAGGCGAAATGTCTGTGCCAGGGCCGGCAATTGGTTCAACAGACCGACGTTGGGCGTGAACACCTTGAACCAGAAATGCCAGCATTCGGCGGCGGTCACCGTCTTGCCTGCCAGTGCGCCAATAAAGGCCACCAGGTCTTCTTGCGTGGCGGTGCCCTGGTCCAGGCGCGCCACCAGCCTGCTCTCATCCAGCGCGGCCTCGACCCGGACGGGGCCAAGCCCGGTGAAGTGCCCCAGCGCCTCGAGGCGCGCGGCAGGTTGGTAATGGAACAGCACGTTGCCTACATCCAGTAAAACAATGGGTCCGTTCACACGACATCCTCCGTTATTCCCCTTATCGTTGCGCCGGCGCGCGCATTGCGCAGGCACATCCAGGCCAGCGGCACTGCGCTCAGGCACGCCGTCGCGCACAGCCACAGGGCAGCTGCCAGGGTGTTGCCGGTCTGGCGGTAGACCAGGGTGATCAACGTGGGCGTGGAACTGCCGAACAGCGTCACCGCCAAGGCGTATGCCAGGGATACCCCCAGCGCCCGGACATGAACCGGAAACAGCTCCGCCAGCGCTGCCGCCGCAGGCCCGGTATACAGCACCATCAGCACTGCCAGGCCGCATTGCACGCTGACCAAGGCTTGAACGCCGGGCACGCGATTCAGCCAGGTGAACGCAGGGTAGGCGCACAAGGCAATGCCCAGAGCGCCGACCAGCATCACCACATGGCGGCCGACCCGGTCCGACAAGCCGGCTGCCAAAGGGCACAGCAAGGTAATCAACCCCACTAGCACCAGCCCCAGGTAAGCCTCGTCCCGGGGCAGGCCGAGCACCATCGAGGCATACGTGGGCATGAAGTTGATCAACTGCGTGGCCACGGTCCACAGGGCAACCATCAACACGCCGGCGACCAGTGCAGGTACATGCTGGCGCAGGCGGGTGCGGCCGCCCGCAGTTGCCTGGCACTCAAGGTAACGGCGCAGGGGCTTGCTTTCCTCCAGGCCGCGACGAATCTTCAGTCCCGCCACCACCACCAGCAGGCCGAACAGGTAGGGCAGCCGCCAACCCCAATCATCCAGTTGGGCGGGACTCAGAACGCGCGACAACAGGCTGGCACTCAGGCCGCACAACAGGAACGATGCGGCTTGCGCCACCTGCTGGCTGGAGGCGAACAGACCACGCCGGTGCGCGGGCGCCGTCTCCACCAGGTACGCCAGCGCTCCGCCGATTTCCCCCCCCGCGGCGACGCCTTGCAATACTCGCGCAACAATGACGCTCAAGGGTGCCAACCAGCCGATCACTGCGTAGGTGGGACACACGGCGATGATCAGTGTGCCGGCCCCCATCAGCATGATCGACAGCGTCAGCGCCGCCTTGCGCCCGCGACGGTCGGCATAGCGGCCCATCAGCAAGGCCCCCAGTGGCCGCGCGACGAAGCCCACGCCCAGCGTCAGGTAAGAGGCCACCAACGACATCAACGGGTCGCTGGCAGGAAAGAAGGCGGCCGCGATCTGCAGGGCAAAGATGGCGAACAGGGTGAAGTCGAACCATTCCAGGGCAGCACCGACGCTGACCGCTACCAGCAGCCTGGCCCGTTCGCGGCGGGCCAGTGCGCTCATTGGTCACCCCCGCGTGCCGTCGGCGGCGACGTCTCGTAGCAGCCCAGGCGACGCAGGAACTGGGCGCACGCTTGCAGTTGCGCCACTTCCACGTATTCATCGGCCTTGTGCGCCTGCTTGATGCTGCCCGGGCCGCACACCACCGTGGGTATCCCTGCCGCCTGAAACAACCCGGCCTCGGTGCTGTAGGCCACCCGCTGCGCACCCTCGGTCAGGGCACACGCCTGTCGCAGCCAATGGGCAAAAGACTGGTTGGCATGCTCGTCCAGCCCTGGCGTATGCAAAGTGTGGGAAAACTCGATGGCGGCGCCCGTCGCATGCTCAGGCGTTGCTCCCCACAACGCCTGGCCTGCATACGCCTTGACCTGTGCCAGCAAATGCTCGGCATCGCAGCCCGGCAAGTAGCGGATCTCGAAGTCAAAGCTGCACTGGCCGGGAATGACGTTGCCCGCCACCCCGCCCCTCACCTTGCACACCTGGACCGTTGTGTAGGGAACGTCGAAGCCTTGATCCAGGGGGCCCTGGGCCAGGCGCTGGGCCATATGCTGAAGTTGCACCTGGACCCGCGCGGCAACGTCAATGGCGTTGACACCTTCGCTGGGCACGGAAGAATGAGCGGCCTTGCCACGCACGCAGCAGCTGATTTCGTGGCGCCCCTTGTGGCCGACTACCAACCCCATCGATGTGGGCTCACCGACAATGCACCCGGCCGGCGCCAGCCCTGCCTGCGCGATGAAAGGGACCAATGCCTGTGCACCGTGGGCGCCCACCTCCTCATCATAGGACAGCGCCAGGTGGAAACTCTGCCGGGGCGAGGCCATCAACTCCGGAACCATGGCCAGTACCACCGCAATGAAGCCTTTCATGTCGCAGCTACCGCGACCATACAACCGCGCGCCGTCCAGCCGCGCCGTAAAAGGGTCCTGGGCCCAGGCCTGGCCCTCCACTGGGACGACGTCGGTGTGCCCGGACAGAATGATGCCGCCAGGGCGCACCGCCCCAAGGCTGGCAAACAGGTTGGCCTTGTGGCCACAGGCGGCAGGCAGCACCTGGGCGCTCACCCCAAACCCCTCCAGGTAATGGCGAACCCACTCGATCAGGTCCAGGTTGGTGCGGTCGCTCACGGACGGAAAACCGATCAGGACACGGGCGATATCCAGGGCGCGCACCAGCACGCTGCTCTCAGTCGGGCAGGCAGTTACCGCCCCTTGGGCCAAGGCCAAAGAAGATGTCATGGGATGCTCCGGCAATCAGTTGGCTATTTGGACAGGGCCACCGGCAAGGCGCCGGGCGAAACCAGGCGCACGCTGCGCGAAAACCACAGGTTGGAAAGCACCACCGCCAGGCACACCACCGTGACGAGCAACGGCACCCAGGGGCTGTGCCAGGTGGCCAGGAGGAATTCAGCCGCCAGGGCGATCACGGGCACACAAGGGGTAAGAATCGACACACGGCCGCCGCCCAATTGCTGGATCGCGAACTGCAGGCTGAAGACCGGGACCAGCACGCTGACGAAGGCAAGTTCCACCAGTTGGACCAGCATCGTCGTGTCGAGCGTGAACAGTTGCTGCAGGTTTTCCCTGCCCACCCAACCGGTGACCAGCAACAGCAAAAAGAACCGCACGCTCAGGATGTCCATGGCGCTGTAGCGCCCTGTACGGTTCAACTGGCCGGAACAGAACACGTAGATACCGCCCGTGATCCCGGCGACAGTGGCCAGCGCGATGCCTTCGTACAGATGCACCTGGCTGACCTGGGCCGTGGCCCCCAGGGCCAGGCGCATCACCACCAGCGCCAGCAACGACAGCAGAATCATCAGGGCACCCAGCCAACGATAGCGGCTCACCGAGGTGCGCACCGCCAGCCGTTCGCACAGCACCACTACTAGCGGCATCCAGCCCTGGTAAATGGCTGACTCCACCGACGCCTCGATGCGTTGCAAGGCCATGAACATCAGCCACCAGCTGAACAGCGTCAGGACGTTGAGCACCATCACTCCACGCCACTGTTCCCTGAGCAAGCGCAACGGGTCGTGACTGCGCACGGCATGCACCAGGAAAAAAACGCCCCACGCCATCAGAAAGGTAATGAACGTCAACGCCGCGCCACTGATGCGGGTGAACGATACCATTACCCAGACTGCCGAGAGCGCAGTCGAGATGCAATAAACTGCCATGCTGATGCCGCCGATGATGCCTGTCTTCATGACTGCTCCTTGGAACACATCGCCCCTGCCCGCCCCCATGGCGGCCACGCCTCAAGCGCTGAGCGGTTCGAGGGTCTCCACCTGGGTCGGCACGTAGCGCTGCAAGGCGTCGAAGTCAGCGCGCAGCACGGTCGGGTCATCGTTGTAGAAGGTCAGGATACCGGCCGTATCAGCCAGTGAACGAGAGTCCACCACCATGCCGGGGGCCACCTTCCAGTCGATGCTGTAGGCACTGGCGATGGGGGGCTCGTTGAGCTGGCTGATACGGCCTTTGCGCAAGGGCAGCAGTGCCGATACCACATTGTTCTTCTCATGGGGCCTGATCTGCTCCAGTGCCGCGGCCCCGGCCACCAGGTAGAGGTTGGCATCGATCAGGTTGATGTCGCTGTTTTTCTCATGGTACGGCACGCCAATGCCCCCCGGCACCCGCGCGGCTATTTCCAGAAATACCGGGTAGCCTCGACGGCGGTCGACGAACACTTCATGGTGGGTGGAGCCGTTGCGGAAGTTCAGTGCGGCGATCACGTCGCGGTTGAACGCTTCCAATGTGGCCCTGAGAGCGGGGTCGGCCACCGGAATGACGCTCAACGGTTTGCCTTGGACAAAATCGAAGTTGGTGCAGCCCAGTTCCAGTACTCCGCAGTAGCGGATCTCGCCGTCCACCACGAACGAGTCACACTGGAACATGGCGCCGTCGATGTACTCGTCCACTTCGTAATCGAAATGGAAAGGTGACGCCATCACCTGTTCACGTGCCTTGGTGAAGTCGGCCTCGTTGCCAATGATCGACACCTCGAAGCTGCCTGCGGCGTTGACCGGCTTGAGCACCAGGGGCAGGCCCAGGCGCTCCGTCAGCTCGCGGTAATACGCTTGCGGTTCCTTGGCCAGCCGTGCCTGGTCGAGGGAGACGAACCCCGGCACACGTATGCCGTGCCGGCTGACCGCGTGCTTCATCAGCACCTTGTCACGGAAGTTGGCGACGATGGCCTGGGTGTCGCCCTCCAGCCCGAACGCTTCGCGCAACTGAGCCGCCAGTTGAACGTGGCATTCTTCCTGACAGAAGATGCGCACCGCCGAAGTGTCCCCCCCTACCGCGCGCAATTCGTCGCTGACGATGGCGTGGCACTGTGCTTCGTCCAGCAACGGACGAATGTTGCGATGCGGATCGGCGTCCACTCGCGCGACCTTGGCGACATTGCGCTCCAGCGCGGCAGGCAGCACATCGGCGTGGTAGGCGATCAGCACGGTTCGATAGTCACGGCCCAGGGTCTGCAACGCCGTCTCGGACGCGAAATTCAGGTAGTGGGGGGTCAGGAACACAATTGTCTTGATCATGGTGGCACCTCAGGTGAAGTCAACGTTCATGCGGTACAGGAGGCGCGCGTCGGCACCCCCTTCACTCTTTGCAATCGAAGGCCCTTTGTGCAGCGTGGACAGGTTGTCCCAGATCACGATGTCGCCCGGGCAGTAGGCATGCTGGTAGCGGGGGGCGTGCTGGACCATGAAGTCCACCAGGCAGTCGAGGATGCAGTGCGACAGCGTCGGTGACACCCCCTCGATCTGCATGGCCGTGGCGGCCGGGGCGTAAAGTGAGGCCGAGCGTGCCAGCGGATGCAGGAGCACCAGGGGGTGCAGCACGGCCTGTTCCAGGGTGCCCGCTTCCTTGCCATCCAGGGTTTGCACTGCGGCCTGGGCATTGCGCAGCACGTCACGGTTGCCGAAACGGTGCCGAACCTGCAGGCGGTCCAGCTCAAGCCCTTGAAGGCAGCCGGGGCAGCTGGGGCTCTGCTGCCACTGGCGCACCTGGTTCAGGGCCGCGACGCAATCGATGAACTCGGTCTCGCCATGCGCCTGGGGTACCTGCACGGCCAATAACGAGGTGAAGACAGTGTTGGCCGTTTTATAGGACATGTCCGTGTGCCAGTACCCTCCCCCCTCGTGCACCCCCAGCGCCTGGCCGTCCTGATGAAGGTTGGTCACCGTCAGTACTTCGCGGTAATCGGCCAGGCAGTACTTGGCCAGCACATGGTGGACCGGGGTGCCCAGCGTGCGCATTAATTGCACATAGGGCGCCACGTCAAGGTCCTGGTTGCTGATGACCAGCACCTTGGCCCGGGAAATGGCCTGTTTAAGCGCCACCACCGGCTCCGCGAGCGCTTCAGCAAGGGTCAGGCGCAACGGTTGCAAGCTATTCACGCCCATGACAGTCGTCCTTCCGGCTCTGGTGCCGCGGCGCTGACCCCCGCCGCCGCAGGCACCATGGTATTGATCGACGCGTAGCCCGAGGCCGCGCCCGCGAAGTACAGGCCGGCAACGGGGCTCCGGCCCTGGTGGTGGCGGGTAAAACCCGTCTGCTGGTTGACCAGCCCGGACCACTGGGTGGCCGGAAGCTGGGCTGTGACGCCAATGGCCGACACCAGGCACTGGTGCGGCGCGGCCGCATCCAGGTGCAGTTCGTAGCCCCCGCCCGTTGGGCTGGCGACGAGCCGACCCGCCTCCAGCGCGTTGCGGCACGACGCCCGTAGCAACGGGTGGCCATTGAGCGACGCGGGCAGTTGCAGCACGACTTGGTCGCCGCTCTGCCGGATCGCCGAGTAGGCATGCAGCCAAATGTTGGCCCGCCCCAGGCCAGCCGAGTTGAGCGGCCCTTGAACGGCCGTCGATGAGGTCTTGGCAATCATTTCCAGGGTGCGCTGGCTCAGTGAGCGCAGGGCAAAGCGATCATCGGTTTCCTGGGGGTACAACCCCAGGTAGGCTTTGGCCAGGATGCAGATGTTGCGGGCAAAAGGGGCTAGCAACAGGGCGAGCTGAAAGGCGCTGTTGCCGCTGCCGAAAATAACCACGTCCTGGTCGCGAAATTGCTTTGCCTGGCCCTGGGCTACCAGTTGGTAGAGCTCGAAGCAGTTCAACCAGCGGGCCGCAGGAGCCTCGAAAGGCGGCGCCTTGGGCCGAATGCCGGTGGCCAGGATGAGCTGTTTGGCGCGCAACGGCGTGCAGGCGCTGTCAGCCCCCACGCTGACCTCGAACACCCCCTGGGCCTGGGTGACCGTGATCACCCGTTGCTGAACGCGGGTCAACGGCAAGGCGGCGAAGTTGTCACGGATATACGCGGCATATTCGGCCCCCGTTGGGCTGATGCACGGTTTGTCCATGAATTGCTGCAAGGCAAGGGGCGCACCCTCTATTTCCAGTTCATTGCAATAAGACTGCAGTGGGTGACCGCCCATCATGCCCATGCAACCACCGAACACATCACTGACAACCGCCACTTCCAGACCGCTGTCCAACAGCCTGATGCACTCACTGAGCCCAGCCGGCCCGCCGCCCACCACGATAACGTCGAATATTGGCTGCTCCATTTTACAGTTCCTCCAGGCGAGCACAGGCTTGATCCACAATGGGTTTGGCGACCGAGAACGAAAACCTTACAGAGCGTGGGCAGTGATGCAGGTAAAAAGGCGTGGCGGGCAATGGCATGACTCCGCAGCGCCTGGCCAGATGCTGGCTGAAGGCAACCGGCGGCCGTGACGGGTCCAGTCGCGAATAGTCCGCCATGAGGTAATGGCCGCCCGCCGGCACCGTGAAGTCGAAACCGGCGCTGGCCAAGGCACTCGCCAAGCAGTCACGCTTGTTTTTATAGTGGGCCCTCACCCTGTCCAACTGCCCGCCCGCCAACTCATCGAGCAGTACGGCGACAGCCGCCTGCAAGGGCTTGGGCTGGCAATAACTGAGGTACAGGTGATGCGCGTGGGCGCGCTCGATCAAGAATGCCGGGGCACACAACCACCCGATCCGCACCCCGGTCATGGACAACAGCTTCGAGGCACTGCCCGCCACCATGATGGGCAATTGCTCGCGCGGGTAGCGGGCCGGGCCATGGCTGGCGTATTCGAACTGCCCGTAAGCCTCGTCGACGATCACCACGAACTCATGGGTGGTGGCCAACGCTGACAGGCGCTGCCAATCCTCACCCGTCATGCACCAGCCGGTGGGGTTATGCGGTGTGTTGATCAACAGTATCCGTACACCGGCGCGCACCTGTTCCTCCAGTGCATCCCAGTCCGGGCCCTGGAGACCAAGTGAAAACGGTACGGGGACTGGCTCGATGCCCAGCAAGGCGGCCAGGCCGGGGTAATAAGGGTAGAAGGGTTCGAAAAAAGCGACCTTGTTGCCGAAATCAGTGGCCGCCGCGTACAGCGCCAGGTAAAGCGACTCGGTACAACCGCTGGTCACCAGCACTTCGCTGTCGGCGGCAAGGCCGGGGCCAGAATGGGCGGCGATGCTTTCGCGCAGAATCATCTCGCCGCGTGGGTCGGCGTACTGCCAGCCAGCGCTCACCTGCCCAGCCAACGCCGTGTTCATGGCCTCGTCAAACAGGGGCTCGGGAAGCCCTTGCGCCAGGTTCAACGCACCCACCGATGCCGCGAACGCGCTGGCATCCCTGAAGGGTGCCACCCGCGCACTCAATGTCAAATCATCCATGACTTCCCGATCTCCTGTGGTACTGGCATGTCAGGCGTGAGCAGCCACCCGGTTCAGGCCGTCCCAGAAACGGGTCAGCAGGTTCAGGACATCAGCGGCGCCCTCCAGGATGTCATTGCCGTTGCGCGCTTCGCGTGCTGCCTCCATCACGGCGTCGCTGATCCATTCCACATGATCGGTTTCCACCAGCATGTGCAAATAGAAGTAAGTGAAGTCTTCGTGTTGCCAGCCGTCATAAAGACGAAAGCCTTCATACAGGTTGGCAATCATGGGAAAACCAAACTCTTCAATAATGTAATGGGCACCAATGGCCTGTTCCGTCGAGCCTTCCAGAAAGATCCGCCGCAACCCTGCCACCAATGCGCTGGCCTCAGGGATATATTCAACTTTCTTCCAGTCGTCCAATTGAATACCGACACCGGCCAACACGCGTTCAAACATGATGAAGTGCGCCTCCCCCACGCCGTCGCCCAGCTCCGAGACCACGGTGCGCGCCAATTTCATGCGGATGACTTCGCTTTCGGTACGGTGGGAAGTGCCGGCCAGAATCTGCGGAAAGGTGCGGATATAATAAAAGTACTGCTGAAATACTTTTTTCAACGTTGCTGGTGGCAAGGGCGCCTGGCGAAATGTTTTGTAAAAGGCATTGGTGTTGATGCCCGATGCCGCGATCATTCCTTTCATCGAGCGGATGATGTCTTCACCCGTCAAACAATCACGCTCCATTCGTTGAGCCAGCATAGAGACCCCCAGATACGGTAAAGTAGTTTGAAGAGCAGGATGAACTTCCGTGCTCGTTTCAGATAGTAAACGGGAAAGACGAGCGCACCAATTGATTATTTCGATTAGAAAAACAACCAGCGATAGATTTATTTGGAAATAGATTTTTTGTAAAATAAATAAATTATTAAAAATTAGAGACTTGCATCTTTTCTGGATTATCACAGCACTAAAAAAGAGCAGAAAATAAATGACTTGCCCCGGCTTGACGCATTTCTTGCTAGTAAGCTACATGTGAACCCCCTTTTGGAAATTCCCTATAGTGAACAAAGCACCCATCGACATCGCCTTGACCATCAAGACCGAGCGGGCCGCGCGCGACTGGTCCATCGGCGAGCTTGCGCAACTGTCCGGCGTCTCCAAGGCCATGATCAGCAAGATCGAGAATGCCCAGGTCAGCCCTACCTCCACCATTCTGGGGCGCTTGTCGGGCGCCTTCGGCCTGCCGCTGTCGACCTTGCTGCACCGCGCCGAAGGCCGCTCGGGGCTGGTGTCCAGAGCAGCTGAGCAACCTCGCTGGGTGGACCCGGAGACCGGCTATGCACGCCAGCAGATTTCCCCGCGCGAGGGCTGGCCACTGGAACTGGTGAACGTACAACTGCCGTCAGGGGTACGCATCCAGTACCCGGCGACCGCCTATGCCTTTCTTCACCAGCAGGTATGGGTAACGCGAGGCACATTGGTGTTCACCAAGGGCACCACTGTCTACACCCTGGCGCAAGGCGACTGCCTGCAACTGGGGCTGCCGGAGCAAGCGTGTACCTTCGAAAACACCACCCGCGACACCTGTGAATACGTGGTCGCGCTGATCCGCAAGTAAGGGTCACAGGCGCTGGTACAGGTGGCGGGCCCACTCCGAGTTAGCCCGCTCGCGCTACCTTCTGACCAGCGACGTGTCCGCGCAAATCGGCGCGCTCAACGTCCCCCTCGGAACTGGAAGACGACAACGGCTTCAAGCTCAATTCGCGGGACGGTGAACCAGTTGCCAGGCGAATACCACGTCGGCTACTACCACAGCAGCGCCAACGGCACAGATGTCTACCGGGACGACGAAGGCCAACCCGCTGCCCCTACCGGCAATCCGCACCGCAGCAACAGAAGCCACCAGGCGTCCGGGCGCGGTCAACGTCATAAGCCACGGCCAACGCTGCTTCGGACAGTGTCTTCGAGGTCGATAGGTAGCAGGGTCTTCATAGAAGCTGAGCGAGGTCTTCACCACCTAGCCATCGCCCAGTTCGGCAATGAGCACCACATCGTAGAGTCCTGCCTCAATCTCTGCCTGCGTAGGCCCCATGCCCGGCCAGGCTAAGTGCATCATCAGCGGGCGGCGCGCCTGCCAACATCAGCACTTCGTCATACTGAAAGTGCTCAACTCAGGCGTGCCCTTGCAGATCATTGGTACGGTGCATGGCCGTGGTGTTGATCGGCGACATGATGAAAGGCCCCAGCCAGCTTATCCACATAAGGGGCCTGCCCGTCCGGTTGCTCGGGGCCCGTGAAGCCGCGGTTATCGGCAAATGAATCGGTTTTGGAGTAAGCGCCAACAGGCACACCTCAGGTGGTGCCGCCCATATCGTTTTTATAGCTCTCCGATGCTGCGTGCCTTGAGTGGTCACATCCGATGCAAATGGCTGGTCAAGTCGAATGCAAACAGGTGGTCAAATGGGATGCAAACGCTTGGTCAAGTCAGATGCAATTTCCCACATTCCACCAATGGTTCTAGCAATTCCGGCTTGCCCTCGTAAAACACGCTGGTGCAGCCGGCCATCAGGGGGCCGTAGACGATCAGTGAATGGCCGACCACCCAGCCGACGTCGGAGATGCCCCACCACACGTCCCCGGCCGTCATGCCGTAGACCTTGTCCAGGGCAAAGCGCATGGCCACGGCGTGGCCGTCGTTGTCACGGACGGTGCGGCCGGTTCGGCGTGCTGCACCTCGCACTGCCAGTCCAGGTCGCGGCCGGGCACCAGGCTTGCCGTCAACTGTGGGCGCTGCCACACCCCGATATGGCCGGGCCGGTGCCGGGCCAGTTCGAGGGCTTTGTCCAGCAGCGGCTTGTAGGCGACCACCCGGTCGAATTCCAGCCCGCAACTGGCGGTGAGGATGAGCGTGGGCTGGGCGTCGTCGATGCGCACGGCCAGCTCGTTGGCGGCAAAGCCACCGAACACCACCGAATGCACCGCCCCCAGGCGGGCGCAGGCCAGCATGGCCATGGCTGCCTGGGGAATCATCGGCAGATACAGCAGCACCGTGTCGCCCTTGCCCACCCCCAGCGCGCGCATCCAGCCGGCCAGTCGCGCCACCTCGTCACGCAGTTGGCGAAAGCTGAAACGCTGCTGGCTGCCAGTGACCGGCGAATCGTACGCCAGGGCGGTCTGTTCACCACGGCCCTGCTCCACCTGGTGGTCCAGGGCCAGGAAGCTGGTGTTCAGGCGCCCGTCGGCGAACCATTGGTGGGTGCCGTTGGGGCGTTCGCAAAGGATCTGGGTGGGGGCGCGGAACCAGGCCACCTGACGCGCCTGCTCGGCCCAGAAGCCAACGGGGTCGGTGAGGGAGCGTTGATAGTCGTGCTGATAATTCATGAAACCTACCCTGGATTGTTTTTATGGACGGGCGAAACCAGAGTATGGCCGCTATGATGGGCATCGCGAATTTTCCAAGACGAGCCCTATGGATACCCTTGCACGCCTGAAGGCCGGCCAACTGGCCGGCAGCACCCGCCTGGACCTGGCCTGCGGCCTGACCGAGTTTCCGCGCGAGATCTTCGACCTGGCCGACACCCTGGAGGTGCTCAACCTCACGGGCAATGCCCTCAGCAGCCTGCCGGATGACCTGCATCGGCTGACCCGACTGAAGATTCTGTTCTGCTCCAGCAACCACTTCACCGAACTGCCGGCGTGCATCGGCCAATGCCCGGACCTGAGCATGGTGGGTTTCAAATCCAACCGCATTCGCCATGTGCCAGCCGCTGCCCTCGGGCCGAAACTGCGCTGGCTGATCCTCACCGACAACTGCATCGAGGCCTTGCCCGACGAAATCGGCGACTGCCACCTGATGCAGAAATTCATGCTGGCCGGTAACCGCCTGAGCCAGTTGCCCGCCAGCATGGCCAACCTGCACAAGCTGGAGCTGCTGCGCTTGTCGGCCAATCGCCTGAGCGCCCTGCCCGGCTGGCTGCTGACCTTGCCCAGCCTGGCCTGGCTGGCATGGGCCGGCAACCCCATGAGCACTGACTACAGCACACCCCATGACGACGACGGCATCACCGCCGACGTGGCCTGGGCCGAGCTGCAAGTGGAACGGAAGCTGGGCGAAGGCGCTTCAGGCATCATCAGCCAGGCGCTGTGGCGCGGCGACACGCCGGTGGCCGTGAAACTGTACAAGGGCGACATCACCAGCGATGGTACGCCGCTCAATGAGATGAATGCCTGCATCGCCGCCGGCCTGCACCCCAACCTGATCCGCATCGAAGGCAGGCTCAAGGGCCACCCCCAGGGGGTGACGGGGCTGGTGATGGAGCTGGTGGGCCCCGAGTTCGGCAACCTGGCGGCCCTGCCCAGCTTCGATAGCTGCAGCCGCGACGTGTACCCGGCGGATACCCGGTTCAGTGCCGAGGTGCTGCTGGCGATGGCCCGGGGGATGGCCTCGGTGGCTGCACATTTGCACCACCATGGCATCAACCATGGCGACCTGTATGGGCACAACACCCTGTATACCGCCCAGGGGCAATGCCTGCTGGGTGACTTCGGCGCGGCTTCGTTCTACCCGCAGGATGGTAGCCCGGCAGCCGCAGCGCTGCAGCGCATCGAGGTACGGGCGTTCGGTATCTGGCTGGGGGAACTGCTGGAACGCTGCGATGCCGTGCAACCGCACTGGCAGGCGTTGCAGCAGGCCTGCGTGCAGCCGGATGTGCTGGCGCGCCCGGATTTTCATGGGGTCATCGCCGCCTTGGCCTGAACCTACAGCGGCCACGGCTATTGCTGCGGGACCGGGCGAAGCTCGGCAAGGAGCCCGCCCGATCGACCGCGGTGCCCGGCACGTGGTCAGGTCCGCTGCTGGTGGGCGAGGTGTGGGGTGTACACGAAACACAGTTTGTTGCCTTCGGGGTCCCGGCAGTAGGCGCCGTAGTAGTCGGCCGAATATTGCGGGCGCAGGCCAGGTTCGCCTTCGTCCAACGCGCCCATGGCCAGCGCGGTAGCCCAGGCGGCGTCGACCTGCGCGGCGCTGGCGGCGGCGAAGCTGACCTGCACGCCGTTGCCCCAGGTCGCGGGCAACCCGTTGAAAGGTTGCTGCACGAAGAACTGCGGCCACTGCCGCCCCGGTTGCTGCCAGCCAGCACCCGGGGGGCCGTCGTCTTCATCATCGACCATGCGCTCCAGGCCCAGCTCAGCCAACACGGCATCATAAAACGCCACCATGCGTGGCAAGTCCCGTGCGCCCACCTGAATATGGCTGTACATGACTATCGCTCCTTGAATGACAAAAAACTCAGACAGTCGGCCGTTACTGCCGCTGCCAACCGAGGCCGGTTTACACTCGGGTCACTTTAGCGTCTTCCTCATACGAGAGCCTACATGACTGGCACCCTGTTCCTGCGCGGCCTGTTCGTCGGCATCCTGGCCGGTTTCCTGGCGTTCAGTTTCGCCAAATACTTCGGTGAACCCCAGGTTGACCAAGCATTCGCCTTCGAGGAACACCTGGACCAGGGCGCCGCACCCGAGTTGCTGGGCCGCGAGTTGCAAAGCGGCGTGGGGCTGATCAGCGGCGTGCTGATCTACAGCGCCACCATGGGCGGCCTGTTCGCCTTGGCCTTCGCCCACTGCCTGGGCCGCGTCAGCGGCCTGGGGCCCCGCGGGCTATCGGCGTTGTTGGCCCTGGCGGCGTTTGTCGCGGTGGTGGTGGTGCCGGGCCTGAAATACCCGGCCAACCCGCCGTCCATCGGTGACCCGGACATCATTCGCGAACGTACCCACTTGCTGCTGTTGATGGTAGCCCTGTCGGTGGTGGCGATGGTCATCGCGATCAATTTCGCCCGCTCCCTGTTGCCGCGCCATGGCGCCTGGGCCGCTGCCCTGATCGGCATTGCCCTGTACCTGCTGGTGGTCAACCTGGGGGGCTCGGTGTTTCCGCCCGTGGTCGAAGTGCCGGACAGCTTCCCCGCCGAGCATTTGTGGCATTTCCGCCTGGCCAGCCTGGGCATCCAGCTGGTGATGTGGACGGCATTGGGACTGATCTTCGGCTGGCTCACCGAGCGGGATACCCGCGTGTTGCGCGGGAGCTTCAAGCGCTGAGCCGCAAAGCCCTCACCACAAACGCCCCGGCAAATCCACCAATATATATTTCACAACGGCCCGCGCGCCCCCCTTCTCAACGCCCGGCAACCGCCTAGAATAGCGGCTCGGTAGTGGTCCTCGTCCTGAGTTCGCCGCCCGCATTGAACGCACCCCAATCATGTCCAATAACAACCCTTGCCTGAGTTGCGGCGCCTGCTGCGCGTTTTTCCGTGTGTCTTTCTATTGGGGTGAATGCGCCTCCGCCGGCGGCCTGGTACCCGATGAGTTGACCGTGCAGGTCAACCACAGCATGGTCGCCATGATCGGCACCGACCGCAAACCGGCACGCTGCACCAGCCTGTCGGGCGAGATCGGCTGCCAGGTGGGTTGCACCATGTATGAGCAGCGCTCCAGCACCTGCCGCGATTTCGAGGCTTCCTGGGAATATGGCGCGCACAATGAAGCCTGCGACCGCGCCCGCGCCCAACATGGCTTGCCGCCCCTGGAACCGGGCTGGGCGATGAGCGCCTGATTGCGCGCGAACGGGTGAGTGGCCACACTGTCCTAGCGTCATGGCATACCGCCTTCCCAGGAACCGACCGTGGACCCCAAGACCGTAGCAGCCTACGACCAGCGCGCGCCCGATTACGCCCGCGAATGGCAACACCAGGCGCCACCCAGCGACATGTATGCGCTGTTGCTGTGCCACTTCAGCCCCGGCCCGACCGTGGACGTGGGGTGCGGCAGCGGCCGTGACCTGGCCTGGCTCAGCGCCCAGGGGTTCGACGCGCTGGGGGTGGAGGCCAGCGCCGGGCTGTTGACCCAGGCCCGCACCCGCCACCCCGAGCAGCGCTTTGCCTTGCTGAGCCTGCCCGACCTCCATGGCCTTGAAACCGGGCACTACCAGAACGTTCTGTGCGAAACCGTGATCATGCACCTGCCCCCCGAGCAGATCGCGCCCGCGACCCGGCGCCTGCGCGAGCTGTTGCGGCCCGGCGGCACGCTGTACCTGAGCTGGCGGGTGACCCCCGAAGTGTCCATCCGCGACGCGGCCGGGCGGCTGTACAGCACGTTCGACAAGCGGCTGGTGCGCGAAGCGCTGGGGAGTGTAGAGGTGTTGCTGGATGACGAGACCGTGAGCGTTTCGTCGGGAAAGCGCGTGCATCGCCTGATCGTGCGGGCATGACCCCATCTGCAGGCGCTGGCTGGCCAGCGCCCGCAAGGTCGGGTATCAGCCGAAACGACCGGTGATGTAGTCCTCGGTCTGGCTCTTGGCCGGGTTGGTGAACAGCGTGTCGGTGTCGCCGTGCTCGATCAGCTCGCCCATGAACATGAACGCCGTGTAGTCCGAGCAGCGCGCGGCCTGTTGCATGTTGTGGGTCACGATGATCACGGTGAACTGCTCTTTGAGCTCAGTGATCAACTGCTCGATGCGCCCGGTGGAGATCGGGTCCAGCGCCGAGGTCGGTTCGTCCAGCAACAGCACCTGGGGCTTGAGCGCGATGGTGCGCGCGATGCACAGACGCTGCTGCTGGCCACCGGACAGGCTCTGGGCGCTCTGCTTGAGCTTGTCTTTCACTTCACCCCACAGCGCGGCGCCATGCAGGGCCTGTTCGACGCGGTCATCCATTTCCCGGCGGCCGAGCTTTTCGTGGTGGCGCACCGCGTAGGCAATGTTGTCGTAGATCGACATCGGGAACGGCACCGGCTTCTGGAACACCATGCCCACATGGCTGCGCAGGCGGTTCATGGAGTAGCTGGGCGCCAGGATGTTCTCGCCGTTGAGCAGCACTTCGCCCTTGGCCTCCTGCTTCGGGTACATGGCATAAATGCGGTTGAACACCCGCAGCAGCGTGGACTTGCCGCAGCCGGACGGGCCGATGATGGCCGTCACGCGCTTTTCGGGGATGTCCATGTCGATGGATTTCAGCGAGCGCTGCTGGTCATAGAAAAATTCAAGGTTGCGCACACGGATTTTGGTGCGTTCCTGGGCAAGACTTGTCATCAGTGAGACCTATTGCGCAAAAGGATCAATCGGGAAAGCAGGCTCAGACACAGCACAAAGAGGGTCAGCACCAGGGCGCCGGCCCAGGCGATGGCGTGCCAGTCGTCGAACGGGCTCATGGCGTACTGGAAGATCACCACCGGCACGCTGGCGATCGGCTTGAGCAGGTTGCTGCTCCAGAACTGGTTGCCGAAGGCGGTGAACAGCAGCGGCGCGGTTTCGCCGGTGATGCGCGCCAAGGCCAGCAGCACACCGGTCACCACGCCGGCCTTGGCCGCGCGCAACACGATCTGCAGGGTCAGTTTCCACTGCGGCACACCCAGGGCCAGCGCGGCTTCGCGCATGGTGGACGGTTGCAGCTGGAGCATTTCATCGGTGGTGCGCACCACTACCGGAATCACCAGCAAGGCCAGGGCCAGGGCACCGGCGAACGCCGAAAAGCCGACCTGGTGGTTGGTCAGGTGGTTGAGCGGCAGAATCACCGCGGTGTAAATGAACAGGCCCAATACGATGGAAGGTGCCGACAACAGAATGTCGTTGATGAAGCGCACGGTGTTGCCCAACTTGGAGTGGCGGGCGAACTCGGCCAGCCAGATACCGGCCGCCAGGCCAATGGGCGTGCCGATCAGCAGGGCCAGCACCGACATCAGGGCGCTGCCGTAGAAGGCGTTGGCCAGGCCACCTTCGGTGCCCGGTGGCGGCGTCATCTGGGTGAACAGGGCCAGGTTCAGGGCCTTGAAACCGTTGATGAGGGTGGTGATCAGAATCCACACCAGCCACAACAGGCCGAAGAGCGTGGCGCCGCAACTGAGCGCCATGGCAATGCGGTTTTTCAGGCGGCGAACGCGGTACAGACGCTCGTGGTCGTTCATAGTCCCTCTTTACGCGACAGGCGCATCAACATCAGGCGGGCGGCAGCCAGCACCACGAAAGTGACGACAAACAGCAGGAAACCCAGGGCGATCAGCGCCGAACGGTGCAGGTCGGTGTAGGCCTCGCTGAACTCGTTGGCGATCACCGAGGCGATCGAGCTGCTGGGCATCAGCAAGGAAGCGGAGAACTGATGGGCGTTGCCCAGCACGAAGGTCACCGCCATGGTTTCCCCCAGTGCGCGGCCCAGCCCCAGGAAAATGCCGCCCACTACGGCCGAACGGGTGTAGGGCAGCACGATGTCCCAGACCACCTCCCAGGTGGTATTGCCCAGGGCATACGCCGATTCTTTCAGGGTGGTGGGTACGCTGCGGAACACCTCATGCATCACCGAGGTGATGAAGGGCGTGATCATGATCGCCAGGACGATACCTGCGGTGAGCATGCCGATGCCCAGAGGTGGCCCCTGGAACAATGCGCCCACCAGCGGCAGCGCGCCCAGGTGGTCATTGATCCACGGCGCCATGTGCGCGGCCATGAACGGGCCGAAGACGAACAGGCCCCACATGCCGTAGATGATCGACGGAATACCGGCCAGCAGCTCGATGGCCGAGGCAATGGGCATGCGCAGCCACATGGGGGCTACTTCGGTAAGAAAAATGGCGATGCCGAAACTCACCGGAACGGCGATCAGCAACGCCAGAAGCGAGGTCACCAGGGTACCGAAAACAGGCACCACGGCGCCGAACTGGCCATTGACCACGTCCCACTGGGTACTGGTCAGGAAGCCGAAACCAAAGGTACGAAACGCTTCGCTGCCGCCCCACAGGGTAGAGCCGGCAATGCTCAGCAGCAGCACCAGCACCAGCATGCCGGCGCCCATCATGGTGCGCCTGAACCACATGTCGTGGCGGTGGTCGCGGGCCGCGCGGGCTTCGCTGGCGTCCGTTATCGTGCTGGTTGAAGTCATGTATTGGGTGTTATCTGTCATGGCAATCCACTCGCAAGGCAGACGCCCCCGTCGAACCGTTCAGGGTCCGACGAGGGCGCGCCGGTTCACTTCACATCAATGGGCGAAATCGGATTTCCAGTAGCCTTCGATCTTCTGCACCAGGGAGCCTGGCAGTGCTACGTAGTCCAGGGCGGCGGCCTGTTGCTGGCCGTTTTCCAGGGACCATTTGAAGAAGTCAAAGGCAGCCTTGCTCTGCTCGGCGTTCTTGGACTGCTTGTACATGATGATCCAGGTGGTGGCGGTGATCGGCCACGCGTTGTCGCCCGGGGCGTTGGTCATGATCAGGTTGAAGTCCTGGGCGCTGGCCCAGTCGGCGGTGTCCGCGGCAGCCTGGAAGGCCTTGGCGTTAGGCTCGACGAACTTGCCGGCGGCGTTCTTCAACTGAGCAGTGTTCATTTTGTTCTGCAGGGCGTAAGCGTATTCCACGTAACCGATCGAACCCTTGATCTGCTTCACGTAAGCCGCCACACCTTCGTTACCCTTGCCACCCACACCCACTGGCCAGGCCACGGTGGTGCCAAACTTGAGCTGGTCGGCCCAGGCCGGGCTGACCTTGGACAGGTAGTTGGTGAAGTTGAACGACGTACCCGAGCCGTCCGAACGGTGCACCACGGTGATCGCGGCGTCAGGCAGCTTGATGCCTGGGTTCAGGGCGACGATGGCCTTGTCGTTCCACTTGGTGATCTTGCCCTGGAAGATGTCAGCCAGCGCCTGGCCGTCCAGCTTCAACTTGCCGGCTTCAACGCCTTCGACGTTGAACACAGGAACGATACCGCCGATGACGCTGGGGAACTGGCCCAGGCCCGAAGCTTTCAGGTCTTCAGCGCTGAGCGGGGCGTCCGATGCACCGAAGTCAACGGTGGCTGCCTTGATCTGAGCGATGCCGCCGCCCGAGCCGATGGACTGGTAGTTGATGCGGTTGTCTTTCGCCTTGCTGTAGTCCTGGGACCACTTGGAAAGCACCGGGTATACAAAGCTGGAGCCCGCTCCGGTGACATCGGTCGCCTGGGCCAGGCCAGTCAGGCACAGAGAGGCCAGCAAGAGCGACAGACGAGTTTTATTCAGCAGCGTCACGGCAACACCTCGGCAAATTGGTTTGAGTGGGTCCTACCCACTGGGTTTGGCCATGACGATTTAATGCTTTGAATATTTCGGTTTAATGACAGTTGATCGTTGATTCAGTGAAATATTCCATTGGGCCAGCATTTGCCAGGATCCCATCAGCGTGAAAAATTTCAGTCAGATCAAAGTGTTCCCATTGATCACCGACAACGAAGCGCGTCTTTTCGCTGATTTTCTGGCGCCCTGGAGGGGGGAACAACGGCCATTGCAGATTGTCGGCGCGTGGCCAATCATGAACTCAGCCCGCGATCCAACACGCCGACATGAGCCCAATGAATATCATCGACGTTGACCTCAACCTGCTGAAAGTCTTCGAAGCCTTGCACGACGAAGGCAGCGCCAGCCGCGCCGCCGTGCGGCTGGGGGTGACCCAGTCGGCGGTAAGCGCCGCCCTGCGCCGGTTGCGCGAGGTGTATGGCGACCCGCTGTTCGCACGCACAGGCCGTGGCCTGGCGCCTACCCTGCGGGCCAACCAGCTGAAACCGCTCATCAGCGAAGCACTGACCAAGTGCCGGCAGAGCCTGTCGTTGCTCGACCCGCAGGCCAGCGATTACAGCGGCCGGGCTGTCAGCCTGGGGCTGTCGGACGATTTCGAGATAGCCTTCGGGCGCGCGTTGATCGACGCCGTTGAGCAACGCGCTCCCGGCCTGCGGCTGATCTTCCGGCAGACCCACACCCATGTGGTCGCCCAGGCGTTGGGCGACCGCGACATCGACCTGGCGCTGACCGCTGGCGGCTTCAACGAGCGCATGCTGACCCGCCAGGTGCTGGGCGAAGGCCATTACCTGAGCCTGCTGGACCCCGCCAGCCTGGCGCCAGGGCAGGCACGGTTGAGCCTCGAGGAGTTCATCGAACGGGACCAGGTACTGATTTCATCAGGAGGCTTCATCGGCATCATTGACGAGGCCCTGGCCAGCCAGGGCCATAGCCGTCAGGTACGGGCGTCCACGACCCACTTCGCCGCCCTGCCCTACCTGCTCACGGGCTCGCGAGCCATCGCCACCGCGCCGGCCCATGCGGCACGGCGCATTGCCGAGGTCACGGGTTTGATGGCCCTGCCGTGCCCTCTGGACTTGCCGCGCTACCCTATCGAGATGGGCTGGCGCACCCATGCCCACGCCGACCCGGCGCACCTGCGGGTGCGCGAGGCCATCAATGCCTGCGTGGGCGTGGGTTTACTTGTTGGCGGCCATTAGCCGGTTGACCTCGGCCCGCACCATGTTGGCGTATTCAGGCGGCGACATACCGTCCAATTCCCCGCGCACCCACTCCGCCCACTTGCCCTTGCGCTTGGACTTTTCGCTGATCAGGCGCGCGGCATCGGCCTTGGCCTTGCCCAGGTTCGATTGCCACAGGTCGAACAGGCGGGACTTTTCGTCCTCGATCAGCGCCCGCTCGGCGAGGGGCTTGTTGGCCAGATTGAAGCTCATCAGGGGTTCCTACCGGGTGAAAATGGCTGACATCTTACACTGTAGCGCCCACTCACCTGTAGGCCACCGACCAAAGCCCACTGCAACTTTCAGCGCAGGGCGCAATCCATTGTTCACTGTCATCAACTATCAGGAGCACCGCACATGGCCCGTAAAACAGCCGCGCAAGCCGCCGATCAGATCAAGGATCAGGCGTTCAGTGAGCTTCAGGCACTGATCGAAGAGTCCGAAGCCCTGCTCAAGAATGGCGCCGAACTGGTCGGCGACGAAGCAGAAACCTGGCGCGAGCAGGTCAGCCTGAAGCTCAAGCAGGCACGTGAATCCGTCACCGGCGCCCGTGAACGCGCGCAACCGGTGGTCGAAGCCACCCAGGACTACATTGGTGGTCACCCTTGGCAGACCGTGGCCATTTCGGCCGGGTTCGGCCTGGTGGTCGGGTTGCTGCTGGGACGTCGTTCCTGATTGAACCGCGCTTCGGGGGCTTTATGGCCCCCGCTTCTGCGCGCACCGGCTCAACACCTGCCGTGCGCGCCATGCAACATCAGGCACACCGCATTCACCGCCGACGCGGCCACGGCCGCTAGGCCTCCCCGGCCAAACCTTGCAGCCGCGTCAGCTCTTCACGCCCTACCAGCACCCCCTCTACCTGCGCTAGCGCCCGCTCGCGGTAACGCCGTTCGCCCGACAGCCGGGTCACGCCGACGTCCTGCATACGCTCTACCAGCTCGCGGCTGCGGGAAGCGAAGGCGCTACCCTGGCCTTTGTCGGGGTCTATCACGATAAGCAACTGGCCGGTCCATGGCGTCTTCGCCCCAGGGTGCCCGCTCCAGTCGAATCCGAAGGAAAAGTTGCCACCCGTTAGAGCCGCGGCCAGCAATTCGACCATCATCGACAAGGCCGAACCCTTGTGCCCGCCGAAAGGCAGCAAGGCCCCGCCTTCGAGAATGGCGGCAGGGTCGGTGGTAGGCTGCCCTTCACGGTCCACGCCACTGCCCGGCGGCACGCGATGGCCCTCGCGCGCGGCTATCTGCACGTCACCGTGGGCCAGGGCGCTGGTGGCCATGTCGAAGACAATGGGAGCACTGCCTTCGCACGGCGCCGCGAAGGCGATGGGGTTGGTGCCAAACAACGGTTTTTGTCCGCCATGGGGCACCACGCAGGTCATGCTGTTGACCACGCTCAGGGCCACCAGCCCTTCCTGGGCAAAGGGCTCGACGTCTGGCCACAGCGCCGCGAAGTGATGCGAGTTACGGATGGCCAGCACTGCGATACCCGCCGCCCGTGCCTTTTCCACCAGCAACGGGCGCGCCGCCGCCAACGCCGGCTGGGCAAAGCCGCCCCCTGCATCGACCCGCACGAAGCCACTGGCCACGTCTTCTACCCGCGGCACCGCGGTGCCATCCACCCAGCCACTGGCCAGTGACGACAAGTACCCCGGCACGCGGAACACGCCATGGCTGTGCGCGCCATCGCGCTGGGCGGTAGCACAGTTGTGCGCCAGCACCCGGGCCACCTCGGGCGCCACGCCATGGCGCGTGAAGATGCGTTGCAACAGGGCCACCAGCGCCTCGAAAGGCACCCGTTCGGTGGGGCTAGTACTACCCGCGGTATCAGACATGCATCGCTCCTGGCATCAAAAGGCAAGCCGCCCGATTTACCGCTTCCCGCCCCTGCCCTGTCAATACCCTGGGCACCGAGGCCCAAGGCACTAACTGGCTAACACCGGCGGGGCTGTGACGGTGGCTACCTTGCCCGGACCAATCACCGGGAGCTATTACCATGCACACCAGAGCACTGCCGTTTTTCCTGCCCAAGAACCTCGAACGGCGTTACCGCCAGGATGCGCTCACCGCCCTGCAGGCCAGGGCCATCACGCCCAACGATTACGTATGGCTGTGCGAGCTGCAATCGACCACCAGTGGCCTGCGCGTGGATATTCCCAGCCTGTCCAACGGCACAGCTTTGTGCCCGCGGCTGGCTACCGCCCTGGTGCTCAGCCACAGCGACCAGGACAGCCGCCAGGTGTTTCTGTGGACAGTACTCGACGGCCTGCAACGCTTCGCCGACCGTGTGGCCCTGCATGACAGCCTCAACCGTTTGAGCGGGCTGACGGGCAACGACGTCCCTGACTTTGAACTCACACTGGTCGAACCTGCGCAGGTATTCGAACAGACCACACAGCGTTACGTGCGGCAGCGGGCCCTGACCCTCACCCAGGCCAGTGACTGGCTGGACCGGGTACCCAACCTGCAACAGCGCTTGAGTGCCGAGGTCACCGAGCGCCTGGCGCCCCTGTTTCCCCACAAGCCCGCCATGGCGGACCACCACTGGATTCAGGTACGCGATCAGGACACCGAAACGGTCCACCACGCCCAGAACCTGACCCGCACCATTGTTCAGCAATTTGCCGCCGAACCCTTGCCCGGCGGCCACGAGTACCACTGGCTGGACCTGGACGGCAGGCCACTGGAGGGCGAGGTCCTGACTGCCATGACCACCCTCATGCAGGAGAGCCTGACCGCCCTGGCGCCTGGCTACCGGCAAGCGCTGGAACGCCACTGGCAAGGGCAGGCGCCAACCGTGGCACGGGTGCTGGAAGAAGGGTTCTACCAGAGCCTGCTGCAGGCACGGGCCAACGAAATCATCACCCAGGCGCATTTCGACTGGGTGCGTGAGGCGGTCGAACAGGTACCGGGCAAAGGCCAGTACGCCTGCTCCCTGACCCTGGTGGGCGGTGAGGGTCCCGACACCGTGAGCATTGCTGTCCACGGCTGCCTGCTGATTACTCACCCGACCTGGCCAGATCGTTTTGTGTACGACGGCAACGGCCACCTCCAGCGGTTCTTCAACGAAGAGGCCTTGTGGCAGCAGTTGCAGGCAGTTGGCAACGTATCACCGGCCATCGCCCTCGGCGACCAGGCGCGCTGGAGCGAGCTGTCGACCCCTACCCTGGTCACCCTGCCAGTGGGCAGCACGCCGTTCCTGAGTTGCGCAAAGGCCATTCAAACCCTGCAGGCGCTCAACCTCGCCCATGGGCTGGCGCACCCGCCTACTGCCAGTGCGGCAACAGCAATCGTGAAGGTCGACCAGGCGCTGGATATCCGCGCTAACCTCGATATCCGCCTGCGCAAATGTGGCCAGCAACAGCGCTGGAACAATCACCCAACGCAGATCCCGCCACCCTCGCCGAATTCCTCCGACAACTCCAGCACTGCGCAGGCACTACGGCAAGCCGAAGTACTGGGCCGGGAACTGGAAGCCGTGCATCAGCGTCAGCCCGGCCTGAACACCTGCGTGCACACCTTGCTCAACCCATCGCTGGTCGTCTTTGAGCCACACCTGGACGCCAATTCCGTGTACGTGTCCCTCGCCGCCACCCAACCGAACCTGGAGACATTCGAGCGCAAGGTCTCCCTGGGCCAGTTACTGCCCGAATGGCTGAGCCTGCCCATGGGCGCGCTAACGGATGACAGGTCGCGGGTGGTGGACAAGGACGGCGTTACGTTTCATGGCCTGCCCTGGAGCGTGCTGACGACCGTACTGAGCGACGCCGCCCCGAGGCTGTTGGCCCATCACCGACGCATGCTGGAAAGCCAGAGCGGTTGGCGCAGCGCCAGCCAGTGGCAGGCCCCGCAGCCCGCCATCGTCGACATCCAGGACCGTGCCCTGCGTCTGGAATGGACGCTGGAGCAGAAGAGTTCGGTGCTCGACGCCACACTGCTCGCCAAGCTAAAGCAAGTGCTGAACATGCCCGTGGCGCGTCAACGCTACAGTCAGGGCCCGGCCCACGCCGTGGTCCATGGCCTGACCGTGAAGATCGTCAAAAACCGCGCCGCCGCACGGCTCAGCAACGTGATCGTCGTGCACGCCGCCAACCAGCCAAATGGCAAGGTGCTGTTGTGGTCCACCCTGTACGGCCTGCAGGTATTTCCCAACCTCGCCAGCCTGACCCACTGGGTCGTGAGCAATCTGATTTCGCCGGCGCGCCGCGAACCCTGGCTGGCGCTGCTGCCGCCCAGCGACCGGGTGCTGCTGCTGCAGCAATTGGCCCTCGAATACCCGCCTGTGTTGACCTGCAAACCGTGGCGCATCGAAGGGCACTGGCTGGAGGAAACCCAGCGCATCGAGCTGCAGCGGCAACAACTGTGCGCCGACGAAGCGCGTAAACTGGCGGTACGTTGCCATTTTTCCGGCACCCTGTTCCAGCGCCTGGTGGATTACGCCAGCCGCTACGATACGCTGCGCTGGGGCATGCGCGGGCTGAATATATCCTTGCAGGTCAGGCATCTGGAAGAGACGCTGCCGACGTGGTTGGCTAAGTCGGCCCCTGCTCAGTTGGCCGAGTACATGACGTTGCTGCGACGCTCCCTCGCCGCCGAGCAGCCGTCCAATGACTATTTGTTCGGGCTTCAGGACCTGCACCGGTTTGCCAAGGCCAAGCTGCAAGCGCGCCTGCAGACGCTGATCCCGGTCAACACGCCAGACCCTGACCACATTATGGTCACCCTCACCCAGCATACCCCCGCCGTGCCTCCCACAGGCGACAACCTCCCCATCCCCGCGCTGACCGTCAATGTCAACGAGACCCTGACCCGTTGCGCGGTGGACCAACTGACCACCGTGCAGACACCCGTGCTGAGCCTGACCATGTCGGATGGCAGCGCGGTACCGGCGGCCCTGCGTGCCGACGATATCCGGGGCATGATCAGAGAGCTGGACATCGCCACTCAGTACCAGGCGTATTTGACCGAACACTTCAGTCGCATGGATCCGCAATATACCGAGCGACGGGAACGCTTCGGCAATGTCTGCGCGCCACAATTGGCGCAAGTGGCCTTCCAGCAGCAGCTCGAGGGCTCGCTGAGCCCGGAAGCCTGTGCGTTCGTGCGCACGGTTGTGGAGATGCCCGATGCGTTGGCCCGGCTGCAAACCCATGGGACGCAAGTGGTCATTCGCCCCTTGCAATTGCTGGGCAGTGAAGAGGCGCAACCGGACGTCGCCGCCGGCATGCACTTGATCGGCCCGGCCGACATGGACCAGGGCCCCTTGGTGCTGTACACGGTCAACGCACCGAATTTAACCTTTCAGGCGTTCAAGCACCGGGCCGACTTGCTGGAACAGGTACTGGCCAGTGACAGCCTGCAGGCACAGATCATTGCACGGCTGCCCGAGGAGGCACGCAGCCGGTACCGCAACGGGGGGTTCGTCAACCCGCACTTCCCGATACTGGGCGGTTCGCCCTTCGACATTCCCCTGGTACGACCGTTGGCCGTCACGTTTCAGGCGCCCGCCGAGCAGGGAAACGTCCTGCACTATCTGTTCGACGATGTGATCGCGCTGATGCAGCTACTGGCCAAGGACCATATGGTGACGACATCGGAGGCCGACCGCCGTGCCTTTGTCCAGTTGTTGACCCTGGGCACCGAACTGGGCGCGCTGTTTTTACCCAAGGCGCTGACCACCCTGGTCAACCTGTGGCAATCCAAGGACTGGCTGGTATCGTCCCTGAGCGCTGCCGCTGGCCATCGGTGGGGCGAAGCGCTGGCACGGCTGTCGGCCAGCCTGTTCCTGCTGCTGGGCGCGCGATCGGCTGAGCATTTGCCCGCCGCGGGTCAGCCCGTGTCCGCGCGCTGGCGGGGCGAACCGCAACGCACTGGGGTACCCGGTGCCAGGGAGAGCGAAGTTTCCCTGCACCTGGTGAGCTACGAAGTGCCAGGCCTGGAGCTGCGCAGCATGACCAAGGACCCTGCGCGCCACCTGTTCCGCAAGGATGAGCGCCGCTTTGCGATCATGCACGGCCGCGTCTACGAGGTAGAGCCTTTCGAGGGCGCGTGGCGCATCATCGAGGGCGAACGCAAGGGGCCGCGCATTCATTGGAGCGACAGACTTGAATGGCAGCTCAGCGGCGGCGAAAACCTGCGCATTGGGGGCAGTACCACAAGGGAAGCAGAACTGGTTTTCATCGAATCCGACCTGGCGGGCATCCTCACCGTCGACGCTCGTGGCATGCCGAGTATTCGCGCCAAGGACACGCTGCATGCCAGCATGATCGAAGAGGCGCATCGGCAGGCCCATACGTACCTGAGCAATGCCCTGGAAAACCTCAATGCCAAACAGCAGTGGCAGCCCTTGCCCGCGCGGACGGAAAGCCTGATTCGGGAATTCTTCGGCGTGCCATCCAGCTCCACGACCTTGCTGCACAAACTGCGCACGCAGCTGGAGCAGATCATTACCGAGCTGCTGGACCCCTCGCTGGCACCCGAAACCTCGATGCGATTCGTGATAGGTCGCAATGCGCCTACCCATACCGAAACCTTGGCGCTGACGTTCCCTGATGATCCTCAGCACGACATCTACCTTACCGAAACCTTCTTCAACATCGACGCCAACCTGATCAAGCAGGTGGACCCAAGCAAAGGCTTCAACCTGTATAGCCACTATCAGGCCTGCACCCTCATTCACGAACTGGCGCACATCGCCAACAACGCCAGCGATATCGCCTACGTGGGCGCGTTCCGGCCGTTCGAAGATGTGTACTACAACCGCAATGCCGCTGACCGGGCCACCGTCAGCGCCCTGGTGGCGGCCCGCGACGGTCTGTCCCATATCACGCCGCGCAGTCAGCTGTTCACCGTTGCCGACCCGGCTACATCGATGGTTCGTGATCTTGGCAAAGATGAGCCCAGTGCTCTGAAAAAAGTGCTGAGCCTGAGCAAGACCAAGCGGCTGGACACCGCACGCGACATTTTCCTGACCGACCCCGAAGTTCGCACCAACATCATTCTGGCCAACGCCGACTCGATAGCCCTGCTGGTCACCCTGCTGGGCCGTGAACGGTTCGAAGCCCCCGCAGGCTGAGCAAACGCCCGTCCCGACCGACGACCGGGGCGGGCGCTTCTGGCCCCTTCACGGGAAAATCACGAATTTTCCACAGCCGGGGGTTCAAGATTGTGATGGTCCGTTCGTCCTATACCTATGAGCGACGAAAAAAAATCCAGGACCAGCTCTGCGACAGGAGTTTTTACATGCATGACTCGTCAATGCCTTCATCGCCCCAAGGTACCGCCAGCACGCGGCCCGAGGCGCCACCGCGCGGTGAACGTTGCGCCAACAGCCAGATCAAGGTGCTGCTCAAGAGTTTTGGCCTGCGCACCAGCCTCATCCGCCTCAAGGTCATCGACACCTTGCTGGAGGCCGAGCACGCTGGGCGCAGCGCCGGGGTGCGCACGGTGCACACCCATTTGCAGGAGCTGGACATTCCGCTGTCGTTTCTCAGCGTGCGCGAAGTGCTCAAGCGCCTGTGCAGCGAAGGCGTCATCGAGCTGCAGGCAGACAAGACCTATTCCCTGAGCCAGCAGGCGCTGGCAATGCTGCACCCCTACCGGCTGTCCTGAACCACTGGACGCCACGCGGCCTGGCGGCCACTGCTACACGGTTTTGCAGCAGCGGCCCCGTGGCCGCTGCCTGCCTACGGCTTGACCTTGCGGCGCATGATGCCATTGAGCACGACCACCACCACCGCCACGCCGATGGCGATGTACTGGAACGGCTTCTCGCCGAGCATGCCGCCCTTCTGCATCCATGACAGGCCCAGCATGATGGCCAGTACGACAAGGGAAATGATCACGGAATAGATAAGGCGTTGCTTCTGGGTCATGGGGCTGTCCTGGTTCATTTGTATCGGTTCGGTGTCCTGCGGCACACCAAGCACATACCCGATCGCGGGGATGCGCCGGGGTTTTCAGAGTCTCATAGTACAGTGCCCATCCTGCTTTGTGGACGGGTGCTTCACTTATGAGGATTTACCCATGCTTCGTCGAATCACTCTGCTGATTCCCCTTCTCATGACCGTCTCGCTGAGCGGTTGCTGGATGTTCATGCCACCAGGCGGGGGTGGTGGTGGCCACGGCGGTGGCGGTGGCGGTGGCGGCGGTTTCGGTGGCGGCCACGGCGGCGGCCCCGGCTTCATGCAAGGACGCTGATTTCGGAAGCGAGCCCTCGGGCTCGCTTTTTCATGAGCGCTGCAAGGGCGCACGCCATAAAAGTAATCCCTGCCAAAGGGGCGTAACTATCCATTGCCCCATCGGTTCGCCTACTCATCTCCCCCTACCCATGGCCTAGTAGCCATCAGCCACTCTTGCAGGTTTTGCGGCCTGCAGCGCCGCACAGGCGATTCCCACTACAAAACAACGCCCATTTTCCTACTCCCCCTATCACCGTTGCCGCCTGTGGCGCCGGGAAATACCACATAGAATCTGCCTCAGTACCGGGCAACGGTCAGGTACGACGCCAACCCTATCTCCATCACAAGGACGTCAACATGGATATCAATGACCTCAAGCAAGTCGACATCAGCCAACTGCCACATTCGCTGCAACGCCTGATCGAGTGTGTCGGCGTGGAGCATGCCTATCGCCTCACCTGCCTGTACGGTGGTCGCCCCAAGTACATCCCCAAGCACCCCCAACGCACGGCACTGGCGAAAAACCTGCCACCCGAGGCACTGGCACGGTTGATCGAGCGATTCGCGGGCCTGGCGCTGGAAATTCCCAAGGCAGATCATTTCTGCCGGCAATTGCGCAACCGGCAGATTCACCAGGAAAGCTCCAACGGCAGCTCGCGCAGTGAACTGGCCGACAAATACGGCCTGAGCCTGCGCCAGATCGGCAACATCCGGCGCCAGGAGAACCTGGCCCATGACGCCTGAGCCAGGTTGCCGTTATCGGGAAGGCGGGCGCTGCCCCGCCGGTCAGAAATCGCGCTTGTAGAATATGTCCAGGGAGCTGGCCACACCGCTGGCCACCTCCACATACACCTTCTTGCTCAGCTTGTAGCGCAAGGCGATGGTGTTGGCGGGTTCGAACACCCCCACGCCGTAGCGCAGGCTGAGCTTCTCCGACAAGTTACCGCTGGCCACCACGCTGGTGGTATTGCCACTGCCTTGGGTATCAAGCTGGAAGTCCTTGATGCCAAGGTCCTTGGCCAGGCTTTCCGTCACCCCTGAGCTACCCGCCAGCCCCAGGCCCAGTGCGGCCTGCGCCAGCATGTTGTTGTCCTCGCCGGTGGTGCTCAGCGGTCGGCCCAGCACCAGGTAGGACAGCGCCTGTTCCTGGCTCATGGTGGGTTCCGAGAAGACCTCCGTGGTGGGCTGTTCGGCACTGCCGCTCAGGCGAATCCCCGCGATCACATCATCGGTCTGGCGAATGGCTTCGATGTCCAGGTAGGGCTGGTCGATCGGCCCGGCGAACAGCAACCGCGCGCGGCGGATGGTCAGGCGCTGGCCATAGGCACGGTAACGGCCATCGTTGAGGTTCAGCTCGCCGCGGGTGTCCAGGTTGTCACCGATGTGCACGTGCCCGGCCAGGTTGGCGGTCAGGCCGAAGCCATTGAAGGTCAGCTTGTCCTGGCCCACCTCGACATTGATGTCCATGGCCATCGCCATCGGCGCCTGGGCGGGCGGCGCCTGGTGGCCCACGATGACCGTGTCATCGGAGAGTTTGACTGTCGATGGCGGCAACTCCCGCACGGTGATCGCCCCGCTGGGGATCAGCACCTTGCCGGTCACTGCCAGCCGGTCATTGGCCAACTGGACATGCAGGTCGGGGGCGGCCTCGAGTTCGGCATAAGGTTCGACCGTTACCGGCAGGCGATCGCCCTTCAGGGTGATATCGGCGGCCAGGGCCTGGCCCCACTGCACATGACCACCCAGGCTACCCTGCCCGGCCTTGCCACTCTTCCAGTTGCCCTGCAGGGCCAGGCTTTCACCTTCGATGCGTGCCTGTACCTGCAATGCCTCCAGGCTGACCGGCAGTTGCGCGCCTGCCACCTCACCGTTGCTCAACGTCAAGTTGCCGTTGACCTGCGGCGCCACCAGGGTGCCGGCCAACTGGCCGCTGCCGTCCAGGTGACCGGCGAGTTTTTCCACCATGGGCGCGAATGGTCGGCCAATGCCCAGGTCCAGGCCTTGCAAGCGAAAATCCCCCGACAATGGCTTGTTGCGGGCCAGCGGGTCGATTCGGGCGTTGACCTGCAACTGCCCCAGGCGCTCGCCCTGGAACTGCAGTTGGGTGTCGATGCGGCGTGGCGCCAGGCTACTGGTCAGGCGCAGGGTCTGATAGGGGAAGTCCAGCCACTGGCCCTTCTCTTTCAGGCGCAAGGTGCCGTCACTGGCGTCCACCACCACCTGGCCCTTGGGCCCGCTGGCAGGAAGGTCCAGCTGCAGGTCGGCGTTGAGCAGGCCCTGCCAGGCGAAATCCCTGGGCAGCCACTGGGCCAGGCTCTGCAGCGGGAACTGCTTGAGGTGGTAGCGAATCTTCGGTTCCGGCATCAGCCGCTGGTCATCACCACACAGGCTAGCATTGCCCGACTGAAAGCAATGGGCGCCCAGGTTCAGGGTACCGTTGGCCAGACGCTCCAGCTTGGCCGGGGTGTTCAGGCGCCAGTCCTGGCCGCCAGCCTGAACGTCGGCGCTGGCCAGGCGGCCGCGCCAGTTGCCTTTGTCGAGGCTGCCGTCGAGGCCGAGGGCCAGCACCAGTTGCGGCCCTTTCAGGTTCAGTTGCAGTTGCTGCTTGCGCAGGTCGCCGGCACCTTTGGCGGTGAGGGTACCCAGCGTCGTGTCCCCGGCGCGAATATTCGCCGCTTCCAGGCTCAGGTCCGCGCGCTGGGCCTTGTCCAGGGTGGCGGTGAGCTTGAGACTCTGCAGCCGGTTATCGTCCAGGGCCAGGCCCTGGCCTTGAAGGTTGAGATCACCCTGGGGCGCCTGCAGGGTGCCGGCGGCGTCGAGCCGGCCCTTGACCTGGCCCTGCAATTGCGGCCACAGCTGGCCCAGGCGTGGCAAGTCAAGGTCGATACGCCCGGCCAGGCGCTGGTCCAGGCTGCCGCTGCCATTGATATGGTTGTCGCCCAGGCGAATATCGAGGTTGGCCAACGTCCATTGCTGGTCGGCACCCTGGGCCTTGACCTGCAGCACCGCAGGCTGACCGCGCAAGCGGCCCTTGAGGTCAAGGTCGGCATCCAGGCGCAGCACGCCGTTGGCCAGTTCACCTTTGCTGCGCAAGGGCCCGGCCAGGTTGCCTGGCAGTTGCGCTACCCAGAACGCGGGGTCCAGGTTGCTCAGGTCAAGCGACGCGTCCCAGCGCACGGCATCGGCAAACTGCAATTTCAGGCTGCCGGTGGCCTTGCCCTTCCCCGCCGCCACTTCAAGCTGGGGCAGGAACACATGGCCCAGGTCGCCGGCAAACGGGCTGATCAGGCTGAAAGGCCCGGCCGGGCCGGTGAAGTCGCCATTGAAATAGCCGATGTAATTGCCGTTGTGGTACGACACCTCGGTGGTCAATCGGTGGACAGCCACCTGGGGCTCGGCGATTTCCGGGTAGAGGGTGTGCCAGGGGAAATCCAGCCAATCGAGCTTGGCCTCGGCACTCAAACCCTCTTGCCAGCCAACCTTGCCGGTAAGTCTGACCCGCTGCTGGTCGCTGGCACCCAGTTGCAGGCCCTGCACCTGAGCACCCTTGGCGTCGGCAACGCCGGTGAGCGCCAGATCCATGGGCTGCCCCTCGGCCGGTACTTGCGCCTTGCCGACGATCTGGTAGCCCGCCTTGAGGTCACCTTTGGCCCGCAGGTCCACCTGGTTGAGCTGCAGGGTATCCGGCAAGCTGGGCGCCGCCTTGAATGCCGGGGACACGATGTGCAACTGCGCGGGCAGGTTATCGGCCAACGGTTGCAGTTCGCCGTCCACGGTAGCCGGAAGGTAACCGCTGCTCTGGCCCTGAAGCCTGAGGGTATCAAGCAGGTCGCCGTCGATGTCCAGGGCCAACTGCCAGGGCTGCTCGCCGATCTTTGGCAATTGCACCTGAGCCTGGGCCTTCAACGGCCAACGCCCGCCAGGCACCACGGTTCCGCTGAGGTCCAGGCTGAGGTCGTCGCGCTGGGCGTGCAGCGTGTCGATGCGCAAGCCATCGGCGGTCCACTGGGCCGCGAGCTTGAGCTTCTGCACCTGCTCGTTGCCATCGATCTGCAGGCTGCCCAGGTACACCTCGCCCAGTTGCAAGGTGATGGGCAGCTTGAGGTCCGGCAGTTGCAGGGGCTCACTGCTGCTGGAAGGTGCGCTGGGGGGCAGGGTCAGGCTGATCTGCTCCACCTCCAGGCGTTCGATGCACAGGGTCAGGTGCAGCAGGCACGAGGGTGACCACTCCATCAGCGGGGTCTGCAATTGCAGGCGCGTGCCGCCCTGCTCCCAGGTGACCTGGTCGGCGCGCCAGTGCCCGCCCAGGTGGCCCTGGAAATTGTCCACGACCAAGCCTGGGACCCGCGCCAGCACCCAACGGCTGCCGGCGGTGGTTTCCAGCACCAGCGCGGTGCCCAGCACCGCCAGCCCCACGACGGCGACCACGCCGCCACCGGCCCACGACAGGCCGCGTTTCAACAGCCGATTCAAAGCTCAGGCCCTATGGAAAAGTGAATGCGGAAACCGCCCGGGTCTTCCAGGGCGTGTGCCAGGTCGACACGGATCGGGCCTACCGGCGATACCCAGCGAATACCCACGCCGACACCAGTCTTGAGGCTGGGCAGTTCAAGGTTGTTGAACGAATTGCCCTGGTCGACGAACGTGGCGATTCGCCATTTCTCTGCGATGGAGTATTGGTACTCGACGCTACCCGCCACCAGGTAGCGGCCGCCGATCCGGTCGCCGTCGGAGTTTTCCGGGGACAGGGTCTGGTAGTCGTAGCCACGTACACTCTGATCGCCACCGGCGAAAAAACGCAGCGATGGTGGAATCGACTGGTAACCATTGGTGGCGCTACCGCCGAACTGCACGCGGCCCAGCAGGCGATGGTTCTCGCCCAGGGTCGTGAGCCCCTTGAGCAGCACGTTGCCGTGGATCAAATTGGCGTCCGAACCCAGTCCCTCCTTGGCCACCTGGGCATCGAACTGCAGGCGGTAGCCATTGTGGGGGTCCACCTTGTTGTCGCTCTTGAGGTAGGAATAGCTGATACCGGGCATCAACAAGGTGCTCAGGCCGCTGTCGTTGCCCAGGCGGTACTCCTCGCGCTGCCACTTGAGCGAAATGACCCGTTGCCAACCGCTGGGCAGCTTGCTGTGCCACTCGGGGCCTACCGTGAGCAGTTTGCTGAGGCTGTCGGTATCGGCGATTTCCTCGTACTGGTAGCCGGCGGCCCAGCGCAGTTTGTCGGTCAGGGGCGGGTCCAGCGGGGTGTCGTACCACAGCCCGATATTTTGCCGCGGGGCCGATACTTCCGCCTCGGCCCCGTAGCTATCGCCGTGGGAATTGACCCAGTGGCGCGTCCAGTTGGCCTTCACACGCGGGCCGACGTCAGTGGAATAGCCGGGGCCGATGCCCACGGTACGGGGCTTGCGGGTCTTGAGCTGGACCTCCACGGGAATGACCTGAGCCTGGGCATTGGTGGGTGTAGCGTCAACCCGCAGGCTTTCGAAATAACCGCTGGACTGCAACGCCTGGTTGAGTTCGGCCACCAGCTGCGAGTCATACGGGGTGCCGGCCTTGAACGGTACCATGCGCTGCAACAGGTCATCGTCGAATGGCGTGTCACCCTCGAAGTGCACGGCGCCCAGGCTGTAGCGCGGACCGCTGTCGTACACCAGTTCGATATCGGCGACGCCGGCCACAGGGTCCACGGCCAGCGTCTGGCGGGTGAAGTGGCCCTTGAAATAGCCGTAGCGTGACGCCTGGTTCTGGATCAGGTGCTTGGCGTCTTCGTAATGGCCGTGGTTGAGCACGGCTCCCGTGCGCAGGTCGGGGCTGTCGGGCAGCCGAAACAGTTTGAACTGGCTGGCTGGCCCTTCGACACGAATACTGACAGTGCGCAGGTGGATGGGCTCGCCCGGTTCGATGCTCAGCACCAGTTGCGGGTTCTTGCCATCCTTCACCTGGCTGGCGATGTGTGCCTGGTAGTAGCCCAGGGCCTGGGCGGCCTTGAGCGCCTGTTCTTCGGCACCGTGGCTGAACCGCTCAAGGGCCTCGGCGTCGCGATCGCCGAGGCTGCCGATGTAACCTTCGACGTTGGCCTTGAGCCCGGAATTGGCTGGCTTGACCTGCACCACCAGCTCGCTCTGCGCATGGGCAGCGAAACTCGTGAACAGCAATACCAGACCGCGGGTAAATCGTCCTGAAAACTTCATGGGGCGGATGCTATCACGGTAAAGCGCCATTTTAAGAGGGTAGCGGGCCTCGTAAGAAATTGATTCTAGGCGGGAATATGTACCAAATGTTGCGGGTTGGCATGAAAGAACACATGTTCGCGTACCGGGCCCACGGCGATCTCGCCAATTTCCTCGTAGCCCTGGCGCTCATAGAAAGCCAGGTAGCGCGGGTTGCCCGTGTCCAGTACCACACCCTGGGAATGTTCATCCTCGGCACACCAGTTATGCACGGCGGTCAGCAATTGCTCACCGAAATGATGGCCCTGGAACTCCGGGTGAACGGCCAGCAACGGCAGTACATGCACGGCATCGCTGGGCAGGCACGCGAGCACCGACTGGTAGTACTCCAGGTAGCGGCGGGTGCAGCGCACGCCAGTACTGAGCAGCATGCGCAGGCGCCAGGCCCAGCTTTCGGTGATGCCCAGGCGCCGTTGCGGCGGCGCGATAAGCGCCACGCCCACCAGGCGGTCCTGGTGCAGCAGGCCAATGCCTGGCAGGTCCTGGAGGAAGTGCTGCTTGACCAGTTCGCGCACCGTGGCCCGTACCCGTTGCTCATAACCGGGGCGCTGGGCATCCAACACGTAGGCGAAGGTGGGCTCATGGCGGTAGGCATGGTAGAGCAGCGAACGCGCTTCGCTGGCGTAGCCACTGTCCAACAACACGATCTGGGCGGGTTCGCTGACGATTTCAGTCATGCATTACTCCTTGCAGCACGGCCCTGCTGGAGTGCGGGGCGTTGTTGTATTGGGGTGCCGGCGTGGCGCAAGGTTCCCCCGTGAATGGACGTTAGCACCCCACCAAACGCCTCGCTATGCTGGCCCCCACCTGCCCCATCCGTTAGCATCGACGTTTTGCCCAGGACCGCCGCCTCCATGAAGATCGTCTCATTCAACATCAACGGCCTGCGCGCCCGGCCTCATCAGCTGGCGGCGCTGATCGAGAAGCACCAGCCCGACGTCATCGGCCTGCAGGAAACCAAGGTCAGCGATGAACAGTTCCCGCTGGCGGAAGTCGAGGCATTGGGGTACCACGTGCATTTCCACGGCCAGAAAGGCCACTACGGTGTGGCCCTGCTTTCGCGCCAGGCGCCGCTGGCCCTGCACAAGGGCTTCGCCACCGACGAGGAAGACGCCCAGCGCCGGTTCATCTGGGGCACCTTCGCCGACGCCAACGGTACGCCGATCACCGTCATGAACGGCTACTTCCCCCAGGGCGAAAGCCGCGACCACCCCACCAAGTTCCCGGCCAAGCAGCGCTTCTACGAAGACCTGCAAGCCCTGCTCGAAGGCCAGTTCACCAACGACCAACCCCTGGTGGTAATGGGTGACGTGAACATTTCCCCTGAAGACAACGACATTGGCATCGGCCCGGATAACGCCAAGCGCTGGCTGAAAACCGGCAAATGCAGCTTCCTGCCCGAAGAACGGGAATGGATGGCGCGCCTGAAGAACTGGGGCCTGGTGGACAGCTTCCGCCACCTCAACCCTGAGGTGGCCGACCGTTTCAGCTGGTTCGACTACCGCAGCCGCGGCTTCGAGGACGAGCCCAAGCGCGGGCTGCGTATCGACCTGATCATGGCGTCCCGAGGCCTGCTGCCACGGGTGGCCGACGCCGGGGTGGATTATGAGCTTCGGGGGATGGAGAAGCCTTCGGACCACGCGCCGATCTGGTTGAAGCTCACTTGAGGTTGCAGTACTCGGCTTGCCGATGGACGCTTAAAGGTCTGTAGCCCACAGGCAAGAACCACATTTCTAAACGTTTTGCTGCAGAAAAGTCGATTTCTAAACGTTTTACCGCAGCTTTAATGGTTTTGCTGCAGAAATGGGGGGTTATACTCCCCCCTTCCTCAGCACCCCTGATGACCTGCCCATGTCCGAAATCGGTTACACCTGGATCGCCCGCCATACCGGCGTTTCGCCGGTCCAACCTTTCGCAGTGGTTAGTCAGATCAACGGGCGCCGTGCGACGACCCAGGACGGCGATCTGCGCACAGAGGTGTACCCGGAACGCTACCGCCCCCAGAACCTGCTGATCGACCACCTGGTATTTGCGCTGCGCTACGAGGGCATTCACCTGGAATTCCTGGCGCGGCTGTTCGCGAAAGTGTCTGTACGTGAGCAGTTGGAACACTGGATCAATGCCGAGCCATCGGGTACCTATGCCCGCCGCCTGGGGTTCCTGTGCGAGTGGTTGACAGGGCAACCTTTAGCCATCACCCAAGCCATCCAGGGCAACTATATAGACCTGTTGGACCCGACGCTGTACGTCACCGGCGCTGCGGTGAAGGTCTCTCGCTGGAAGGTACGCGACAACCTGCCGGGTACCCCGGACTATTGCCCCTTGATCCGCCGGGTGGACAGGATCATCGCTACCGAGCAATACGATATCCGTGAGCGCCTGGACTGCCTGCAGGCCGATTTCGGCCTGGACCTGCTGCTGCGCAATGACGACGCCCTGCCGGCCTGGAAATACCCTGACCTGACCGCGCACTCGGTGTACCTGGCCCAGGTCATCGATAGTACGCTGACCCACGAAATGCGCGCCGAAGCTCAGTTTCTGCAAAGCAACGAAAAGGCACGAACCAGCATCAAGGCATTTCTGGAAGCACCCGATAACGAGTTGGACCGGATAATCCATGCCGTGCGCGAAAACGGAAACGTGCTCTCGGGCAAGCTGCGCAAGAAATACCCGCTGCTGGACCAGCGTCCTGAACTGGCAGAACGCTTGGTCGCGGCAGTGCGCACCGCCTTCGAGGCTATCGAGTGATACAGCCTGTCACACCCCCGTAACCCCCCTGTCTTATTCTCCCGGCACCGCCTTTCGGCCTCACCGGTAGCCCGCCATGCCCACCCTCGCCCGCCTGCTGCTGTGCCTCACCTGCCTGGCCATGCCCCTGGCCGCACGGGCCGAGGTGCCGGTGCTGCGCATTCAGGGTTCCAACACCATTGGTGCCGAACTGGGGCCTGCGCTGGTCAAGGCACTGCTGCTGGACCAGGGCTTGCGCCAGGTGCTGGTGCAGAGCGGCCCGCATGCCAACGAACAACAGGTCAGCGCCACCACGGTAGACGGCCAGCATTTGCGCATAGAGATTGATGCCCACGGCACCAGCACCGGTTTCACGGCGCTGGAGCAGGGTGATGCCGACCTGGCAGCCGCCTCGCGGCCCATCAAGGACAGCGAACTGGTGGCGCTGGACAAACTGGGTGACCTGAAAAGCGCAGAAGCCGAACAAGTGATCGCCATCGACGGGGTGGCGGTGATCGTGCACCCGGACAACCCCGTGCGGCAGTTGAGTACCGAGCAACTGGCCCGGGTATTTGCTGGCGAGATTCACGACTGGTCGACCCTGGGGCTGGGGCACGGCCCCATTCATCTCTACGCACGAGACGAGCAGTCGGGCACCTGGGATACCTTCAAGGAACTGGTGCTCACGCCCCGGGGCAAGAGCCTGGCGGCCAATGCCCGGCGCCTGGAGTCCAGCGAACAGTTGTCCGACCAGGTCAGCCACGACCCCCAGGCCATCGGCTTCATCGGCCTGCCCTATGTGCGCCAGGCTCGCGCCCTGGCCATCGGTGATGGTGCCGCGCAGGCCATGGCCCCCACCATCAGCCTTATCGCTACCGAGGACTATCCGCTGTCACGTCGGCTGTACTTTTACCTGCCACCGGCGCGCAGCAACCCCTGGGCTCAGGCGCTGGTGCGTTTTACCCAGAGCGACAAGGGCCAGGCCATCGTTGCCCGGTATGGGTTCGTGTCCCAGACCGTGCAGGCGATCCAGGTGCCGGGCACCGCCAACATGCCCGTTGATTACCGCCACCTGGCCGGCGAAGCACAGCGCCTGTCGGTGAATTTCCGTTTTGCCGAAGGTAGCGCCAGCCTGGACAACAAGGCCTTGGCCGATGTGCAGCGGGTATTGGAATACCTGCGCGCGCATGGCAAGACCTTCAAGGACGTGACCCTGGTGGGGTTTGGCGATACCAAGGATGACAGCGCCCGCGCCTTGCTGCTGTCGCGTTTGCGGGCCATGACCGTACGCCGCGAACTGGTACGCAACGGCGTGGTGCTGCGGGATATTCGCGGGCTGGGGGCCGAAATGCCTGTGGCGACCAATGACCTGGATGAAGGCCGGATCAAGAACCGCCGGGTCGAGGTGTGGGTGTATTGAACGCCAAAGCCGGCCGCCGCAGCGGGCCGGCGGCTGCACTGCTCAGGCCTCGTGCCGGCTGCTGCGCAGCAACTCCCTGGGCACGTATTTGCCGATTTCGTACTTGCCGATCGCGGCGCGGTGCACTTCGTCCGGGCCATCCGCCAGGCGCAAGGTGCGCTGCATGGCGTACATGTAAGCCAACGGGAAGTCGCCGCTGACCCCGGCGCCGCCATGAATCTGGATGGCGCGGTCAATCACCCGCAAGGCCACGTTGGGCGCCACTACCTTGATCTGGGCAATCTCGCTCTTGGCCACCTTGTTGCCGGCGGTGTCCATCATGAAGGCCGCCTTGAGCGTCAACAGCCGGGCCATGTCGATTTCCATGCGCGAGTCGGCAATCTTGTCGATGTTACCGCCCAGCCGCGCCAACGGCCGGCCGAACGCGGTACGCGCCACCGAGCGCTTGCACATCAGTTCCAGGGCGCGCTCGGCCATGCCGATCGAGCGCATGCAATGGTGAATGCGCCCCGGGCCCAGGCGCCCCTGGGCGATCTCGAAGCCCCGCCCTTCGCCCAGCAACACGTTTTCGTATGGCACCCGCACGTTGTCGAACAGCACCTCGGCGTGGCCGTGCGGCGCGTCGTCGTAGCCGAACACCGGCAACGGCCGGACGATCTTCACCCCTGGGGTGTCCACGGGCACCAGGATCATCGAATGCTGCTGGTGACGCGGGCCGTCCGGGTTGCTCAGGCCCATGAAGATGAGGATCCTGCAACGCGGGTCGCAGGCGCCGGAGGTCCACCACTTGCGGCCGTTGATGACCCACTCGTCACCCTCGCGCTCGGCGCGGGCGGCCATGTTGGTGGCGTCCGATGAAGCCACGTCCGGTTCCGTCATGGCGAAGGCTGAGCGAATCTCGCCGCGCAGCAGCGGTTCCAGCCAGCGCTGCTTGTGCGCTTCACTGCCATAGCGCACCAGCACCTCCATGTTGCCGGTGTCTGGCGCCGAACAGTTGAACGGCTCCGGGCCCAATAGCGAGCGGCCCATGATCTCGGCCAACGGTGCGTATTCCAGGTTGGTCAGCCCGGCGCCCAGCTCGGACTCAGGCAGGAACAGGTTCCACAAACCCTCGGCCCGCGCCTTGGCCTTCAGTTCCTCCATGATCGCGGTGGGCTGCCAGCGGTCGCCCTCGGCAACCTGGCGTTCGAACACAGCCTCGGCGGGATAGACGTACGCGTCCATGAACGCGGTGACGCGCTCACGCAGTTCCTGAACCTTGGGCGAATAAGCAAAATCCATGGGGCGGCTACCTTTGATCAAGGGTTGTCGTTGGCATGGATTCGATGCTAGAACAGGCACCAAGATTTATCTAACCTATTCTCGGCGTCTATTATCATTCATCACCGATATAGGCCACGCGATGCATCGGCATAAAACCTACAAGAGCGCTGCCCAATGAATCTGAGCAAGGTCGACCTGAATCTGTTCATCGTTTTCGATGCCATTTACACCGAAGCCAACCTGACGCGCGCGGGGCAAATCGTGGGCATTACCCAGCCAGCGGTGTCCAACGCCCTGGCGCGCCTGCGCGAAACCTTCAACGACCCGCTCTTTGTGCGCACGGCCCAGGGCATGGTGCCAACGCCCATGGCCCAGAACATCATCGGCCCGGTGCGCAACGCCCTGTCGCTGTTGCGCGTCTCGGTACAGGAGAGCCGCATCTTCAACCCGCTGCAGGCCACCAAGACCTTCCGCATCAGCATGACCGACCTTACCGAAGCGGTGATCCTGCCCCCCATGTTCCAGCGCCTGCGCCGCCTGGCCCCGGCCGTGGTCATCGAAAGTTTCCTGTGCAAGCGCCGTGAGACGACCAAGGAACTGGCCGCCGGGCGCCTGGACTTCGCCGTCGACGCGCCGCTGAACACCGACCCGCAGGTGCGCCACGTGAAACTGATGGAAGACCAGTATGTATGCGCCCTGCGCAAGGGGCACCCGCTGCAGAAGGAAAAAATCACCCTGGACGACTACCTGGGCCTGACCCACATCCACATCTCCAGCCGCCGCAATGGCCTGGGTTATGTGGACCTGGCCCTGGGCAAGATGGGCCTGCAACGCAAGATCGCCTTGCGTTCGCAGCACTACCTGATGGCCTCCCAGGTGCTGCAGCAAACCGATATGGTCATGACCGTGCCCGAACGCTTTGCCCGTCGCAACGACCTGAACTACGTACCGCTGCCGGTCAACGATGTACCCCCGGTGGAAACCCACCTGTACTGGCACGAAAGCACCGACCAGGACCCGGCCAACCGCTGGATGCGCGAGCAGATGATCGAACTCGGCCAACTGGTGACACGGGCCGACCAGAACGCCACGCGCTCGCGGTGATCGCCGCGCTTGACGTTAGCGGCAGGCAAGCCTTACGTTAACGTCAACTGCCCTTGCGAGCCCGACCATGACCTACAGCATTTCCGACCTGTCCCGCGAGCTGGACATTACTACCCGCGCCATCCGTTTCTATGAAGAACAGGGCATGCTCAGCCCCGAGCGCCGTGGCCAGGAGCGTATCTACTCGCCTCGGGACAAGGTGACCCTGAAGCTGATTCTGCGGGGCAAGCGCATCGGTTTTTCCCTGGCGGAATGCCGGGAACTGATCGAGCTTTACGACCCCAGCGGCAATCAGCGCCAACTGACCAGCATGCTGGCCAAGATCGCCGAGCGGCGCACCCAGTTGCAGCAGCAACTGCTCGATATCCAGCAGATGCAATTGGAACTCGACACCGCCGAAGAGCGCTGCACCCAGGCGCTGGCCGAACTGGCCCCGCTGCCGGCCACCGTCCAGGAGTAAGCCATGTCCCTGCCCCACGCTGTACGCCTGGTGGAAGTCGGCCCCCGCGATGGCTTGCAGAACGAAGCCAGCCCCATCAGCGTCGCTGATAGAGTACAGCTGGTGGATGAGCTGACCGCCTGTGGGTTCAGCTATATAGAAGCCGGCAGCTTTGTCTCCCCGAAATGGGTGCCACAGATGGCCGGCTCGGCGCAGGTGTTCGCCGGTATCAACCGTCACCCGGGTGTTACCTATGCCGCGCTCACACCCAACCTGCAGGGTGCAGAGGCGGCGCTGGCCGCAGGTGTCGGGGAAGTGGCCGTGTTCGCGGCGGCTTCCGAGGCTTTCTCGCAACGCAACATCAATTGCTCCATCCGCGAGAGCCTGGAGCGCTTCGCGCCGGTAATGGCGGTGGCCCGCGCCGCCGGTGTGCCGGTGCGAGGTTACATCTCCTGTGTGCTCGGCTGCCCTTACGAGGGTGCCATTGCCCCGGCCCAGGTGGCCGCGGTGGCCGCTGAACTGCACGCCATGGGCTGCCGCGAAATATCCCTGGGTGACACCATCGGTGTGGGTACCCCGGGTGCTACGCGCACGCTGTTCGATACCGTGGCCGCCGTGGTACCCCGCGGGCAATTGGCGGGGCACTTCCACGACACCTATGGGCAGGCACTGGCCAATATCTACGCGGCGCTGCTGGAGGGGGTCAATGTATTCGACAGCTCCGTGGCCGGCCTGGGGGGCTGCCCCTACGCCAAAGGCGCCAGCGGCAACGTGGCCAGCGAGGACGTCGTGTACCTGTTGCAGGGCCTGGGCATCGACACCGGGGTAAACCTGGACGCCTTGATCAGCGTGGGCCAGCGTATCAGCCAGCAGCTTGGGCGGGCGAACGGCTCGCGGGTAGCACAGGCGCGCACCTGTGCGTGACGGATGTTACCCAGGCCTCGGCGTGCGGGTATCGGGGAAACACTTTGTGCGGTTTCTGCTTGACGGTACCGCGAGGTAAAATCATAACCTATTGATTTTAAAGAGATTATAAAAGTTGGCACGGCACCTGCTTTGTCTCTGATACAACAAAAACAATAAACGCAGTGGTACCCAATAAAAACAACACGAAACGACTCTGGCATAACAAGAACAAACGCGGCAGAGGCGAAGCTAACAGATTTTTTTGGAGAGGATGCGCCACCGGGGCTTGCCCCACACCGTACACAGAACAACAAAACTGCCCTGAGGCAGCGACGTACCGGTGACAGGCGAATCAGCGCTCAAAAAAATACGTTTGCTCTTGACCCAGGATGTGGGTCACACGAAACGCGACAAAGGGTCAGGCCACCAAAAACAACAACAGGCCGCCCTCAATAATAAAAAAAGAGCAAGCAACATGACCTTGAGGGGAGCTTCGGCTCCCCTCAGTGCTTTCCGGGATTTGACAAGGTGTGACGGGGTGCGACAAAGTGTCACCTCACCCGCACTTTTTCCCACGAAACGGGTAACAGGGAAACACTCCAGGTTGTGAAAACCCGGTGAAAATTTCCTGAAAACGGCGAAAGCCCCGAATCCATTGGGTTTCTAAAAGTTGGCACGGGATCTGCTTTATCTCTCGTACAACAAAAACAATAAAATGGCAGTACCCAATAAAAACAACACGTAACGGCTCTGGCATAACAAGAACAAACGCGGCAGAGGCGAAGCTAACAGATTTTTTTGGAGAGGACGCGCCACCGGGGCTTGCCCCGCACCGTACACAGAACAACAAAACTGCCCTGAGGCAGCGACGTACCGGTGACAGGCGAATCAGCGCTCAAAAAAATACGTTTGCTCTTGACCCAGGATGTGGGTCACACGAAACGCGGTAAAGGGTCACGGCCACCAAAAACAACAACAGGCCGCCCCTCAATAATAAAAAAGAGCAAGCAACAAGACCTTGAGGGGAGCTTCGGCTCCCCTCATGCTTTGCGCCGTTCTGCGCTCCCCTTCCCCCCTTCGCATGTCGCACAGGCTGGCTCCCCCTTTGCCGTCCGCGCCCATTGACACCTTCAGAGCCAAGGTTTACGTTAACGTAAAGGTAAGCAAAAACCCTACAAAAAAGGCCTGAAGCCATGCGCTACCCCAGCCTCAATTTCGCCTTGGGCGAAACCATCGACATGCTCCGCGACAGCGTCCAAGCCTTCGCCGCCGCCCAGATTGCCCCCCGCGCCGCCCAGATAGACCGCGACAACCTGTTTCCCGCCGACCTCTGGCGCCAGTTCGGCGATATGGGCCTGCTGGGCATCACCGTGCCGGAGGAATACGGCGGTGCTGGCCTGGGCTACCTGGCCCATGTGGTGGCCATGGAAGAAATCAGCCGGGCTTCGGCCTCGGTAGCCCTGTCCTACGGTGCCCACTCCAACCTGTGCGTGAACCAGATCAACCGCAACGGCACCGACGCCCAGAAACGCCAGTACCTGCCGCGCCTGATCAGCGGCGAGCACATTGGCGCCCTGGCCATGAGCGAACCCAATGCCGGCTCCGATGTGGTGTCGATGAAACTGCGCGCAGACCGCCTCGGCGACCGCTTCGTACTCAACGGTTCCAAAACCTGGATCACCAACGGCCCCGACGCCAGCACCTACGTGATCTACGCCAAGACCGACCTGGACAAAGGCGCCCATGGCATCAGTGCCTTCATCGTGGAACGCGACTGGAAAGGTTTCAGCCGCAGCCAGAAGTTCGACAAGCTGGGGATGCGCGGCTCCAACACCTGCGAGCTGTTCTTCGACGATGTTGAAGTACCGGAGGAAAACCTGCTGGGCAGCCTCAATGGCGGCGTGAAAGTGCTGATGAGCGGCCTGGATTACGAGCGTGTGGTGCTGTCCGGCGGCCCCACCGGCATCATGCAGGCGTGCATGGACCTGGTGGTGCCCTACATCCACGACCGCAAGCAGTTCGGCCAGAGCATTGGCGAGTTCCAGCTGATCCAGGGCAAGGTGGCCGACATGTACACCCAGCTCAACGCCAGCCGGGCCTACCTGTATGCCGTGGCCCAGGCCTGCGAGCGCGGCGAGACCACCCGCAAGGACGCTGCCGGGGTCATCCTCTACAGCGCCGAGCGCGCCACGCAGATGGCCCTGGACGCCATCCAGATATTGGGCGGCAACGGCTACATCAACGAGTTCCCCGCCGGGCGCCTGCTGCGCGATGCCAAGCTGTACGAGATCGGCGCGGGCACCAGCGAGATCCGCCGCATGCTGATTGGCCGCGAACTGTTCAACGAGACCCGCTGAGCGCGAGTAGCTTGCGGCTCGCAGCTTCCCAGGAGGATTGATGGCTACTCTGCATACCGGAATTTCTACCCGTTCAGCTGAATTCGCCCGTAACGAGGTGGCCATGGTCGAGCAGGTCCAGGCCTTGCGTAGCCTGCTTGCCCAAGTGCGTGAAGGTGGGGGTGCCAACGCCCAGGCGCGGCATGTCGCCAAGGGCAAGCTGTTACCCCGCGAACGCATCAACCGCTTGCTGGACAGCGGTTCGCCGTTCCTGGAAATTGGCCAGCTGGCGGCTCACCAGGTGTACGACGAGGCCGTGGCCGCCGCGGGGGTGATCGCCGGCATTGGCCGCGTCGAAGGCGTGGAATGCATGATCATCGCCAACGATGCCACGGTCAAAGGCGGCTCCTATTACCCGCTGACGGTGAAAAAACATTTGCGTGCCCAGGCCATCGCCCAGGAAAACCGCCTGCCCTGCCTGTACCTGGTGGATTCGGGTGGCGCCAACCTGCCGCGCCAGGACGAGGTGTTCCCCGACCGCGAGCACTTCGGGCGCATCTTCTTCAACCAGGCGAACATGAGCGCCCAGGGCATCCCCCAGATCGCCGTGGTCATGGGCTCGTGCACCGCGGGCGGCGCCTATGTGCCTGCCATGTCGGATGAGACCATCATGGTCCGCGAGCAGGCCACCATCTTTCTGGCAGGGCCGCCGCTGGTGAAGGCGGCAACGGGCGAAGTGGTTACCGCAGAAGCATTGGGTGGCGCCGATGTGCACTGCAGGGTCTCCGGGGTGGCCGACCACTACGCCGAAAACGACGAGCACGCCTTGGCCATCGCGCGCCGCTGCGTGGCCAACCTCAACTGGCGCAAGCTGGGCCAGTTGCAGTGCCAGCCTCCCGTGGCACCGCTATACCCTGCCGAGGAGCTGTACGGCATCATTCCCGCCGACGCCAAGCAGCCCTTTGACGTGCGCGAAATCATCGCCCGTCTGGTGGATGGTTCGGTGTTCGATGAGTTCAAGGCGCTGTTCGGCACCACCTTGGTGTGTGGCTTCGCCCACCTGCACGGCATGCCCATCGCCATCCTTGGCAACAACGGCATTCTCTTCGCCGAGGCCGCGCAAAAAGGCGCGCACTTCATTGAGCTTGCCTGCCAGCGCGGCATCCCGCTGCTGTTTCTGCAGAACATCACCGGCTTCATGGTCGGGCAGAAATACGAAGCAGGCGGCATCGCCAAGCACGGTGCGAAGCTGGTCACCGCCGTGGCCTGTGCCAGGGTGCCCAAATTCACCGTGATCATCGGCGGCAGTTTTGGCGCCGGCAACTATGGCATGTGCGGTCGCGCCTACGACCCGCGCCTGCTGTGGATGTGGCCCAACGCACGCATCGGTGTGATGGGCGCCGAGCAGGCGGCTGGCGTGCTGGTGCAGGTCAAGCGCGAACAGGGCGAACGCGCGGGCACGCCGTTCAGTGCCGAGCAGGAAGCGGCGCTCAAGCAGCCCATTCTCCAGCAGTATGAGCAACAGGCCCACCCCTTCTATTCCAGCGCGCGGTTATGGGACGACGGGGTCATCGATCCGGCCCAGACCCGCGATGTGCTTGCCCTGGCCTTGTCGGCCGCGCTGAACGCGCCCATAGAAGCCAGCCGTTTCGGCATTTTCCGGATGTGACCATGAACGACTTCAGCACCCTCGAACTGGAACACGACCCGCGCGGCTTCGCTACCTTGTGGCTGAACCGCCCCGAGAAACACAACGCCTTCAATGCCCAGATGATCCGCGAGCTGATCCTGGCCCTGGACACCGTGGCCGGTGACAACCGTCTGCGCTTTCTGCTCATTCGCGGCCGCGGCAAACACTTCTGCGCCGGGGCAGACCTGGCCTGGATGCAACAGTCAGCGCAGTTGGATTTCAACACCAACCTGGACGATGCCCGCGAGCTGGGTGAGCTGATGTATGGCCTGCACAAACTCAAGCTGCCGACCTTGGCGGTGGTCCAGGGCGCGGCCTATGGCGGCGCGCTGGGCTTGATCAGTTGCTGCGACATGGCCATCGGCACCCGGGACGCGCAGTTTTGCCTCTCGGAAGTCCGTATTGGCCTGGTACCTGCGGTCATCAGCCCGTTCGTGGTCAAGGCCATCGGTGAACGCGCCACCCGCCGCTATGCCCTCAGCGCCGAGCGCTTCGATGGCCTGCGGGCCCATGAACTGGGGTTGCTGACCGATACCTGCGCCAGCGCGGAACTGGAGCAGCAGGTGCAGGCGTGGGTGGAAACGATGCTGCTCAACAGCCCCTTGGCCATGCGGGCCTGCAAGGAACTGCTGCGCGAAGTGGCCCACGGTGAAACCACTGCAGGTGCGCGCCGCTATTGCGAGAACGCCATCGCCCGCATTCGCGTCAGCGGCGAAGGCCAGGAAGGCTTGCGCGCGTTCCTGGAGAAACGCACGCCAGCCTGGCAAGCACGGGAGCTCAAGTCATGACCTCGATCACTTCACTGCTGGTGGCCAACCGTGGCGAAATCGCTTGCCGGGTGATGCGCACCGCCAAGGCCATGGGGCTGGCCACGGTGGCCGTGCACAGCGCCATCGACCGTGACGCACGCCATGCCCGCGAAGCCGATCTGCGGGTCGACCTGGGCGGCAGCAAAGCCAGCGACAGCTACCTGGCCATCGACAAGATCATCGCCGCCGCCCACGACAGCGGCGCCCAGGCCATTCACCCCGGCTACGGTTTCCTTTCCGAGAACGCCGCGTTCGCGCGGGCCATCGAGGCCGCGGGGCTGATCTTCCTCGGCCCGCCTGCCAGTGCCATCGACGCCATGGGCAGCAAGTCAGCGGCCAAGGCCCTGATGGAGAGCGCCGGGGTGCCGCTGGTGCCGGGCTACCACGGCCAGGCGCAAGACCTGGAGACATTCCGTACCGCCGCCGCGCGCTTCGGTTACCCGGTGCTGCTTAAGGCCAGCGCGGGCGGTGGCGGCAAGGGCATGAAAGTGGTGGAGCGTGAAAGCGAGCTGGCCGATGCCCTGGCTTCGGCCCAGCGTGAAGCGCAATCGTCATTCGGCGATTCACGCATGCTGGTGGAAAAGTACGTGCTGCAGCCGCGTCATGTGGAAATCCAGGTATTCGCCGACCAGCATGGCCACTGCCTGTACCTGAACGAACGGGACTGCTCCATCCAGCGCCGCCACCAGAAGGTAGTCGAGGAGGCGCCGGCCCCGGGGCTGCCCGCCGAGTTGCGCCAGGCCATGGGCGAGGCGGCGGTGAAGGCAGCGCTGGCCATCGGTTACGTGGGCGCCGGCACCGTCGAATTTCTCCTCGACGCCCGGGGCGAATTCTTCTTCATGGAGATGAACACCCGCCTGCAGGTAGAACACCCGGTCACCGAAGCGATCACCGGGCTGGACCTGGTGGCCTGGCAGATCCGCGTGGCCCAGGGCGAACCCCTGCCCCTTGCCCAAGCCCAGGTACCGCTGCACGGGCATGCCATTGAAGTGCGCCTGTATGCCGAAGACCCGGACAACGCGTTTCTGCCCGCCACCGGCACCCTGGCCCTGTACCGCGAGTCGGCACCCGGCCCGGGGCGGCGGGTAGACAGTGGTGTCAGCGAGGGTGACCAGGTCTCGCCGTTTTACGACCCCATGCTCGGCAAGCTGATTGCCTGGGGCGAAACCCGCGAGCAGGCACGGTTGCGCTTGCTGAGCATGCTCGACGAATTTTCCGTGGGCGGCGTGCGCACCAACCTGGCGTTCCTGCGGCGCATCATCGGCCACCCCGCCTTCGCCGCGGCCGAACTGGACACCGGGTTCATTCCCCGGCATCAGGCGCAGTTGCTGCCGGCCGCCGGCGTGTTGCCGCCTGCGTTCTGGCAAGCGGCCGCCGCGGCGCTGCTGCCATCACCCGGCAACGACCCGTGGTCCGCCGCCAGCGGCCTGCGCCTCGGGCTGCCCAGCGAGACCGTCGTGGCGGTGCGGTGTCGCGACCAGCACCAGGTGGTACACCTGGCCAGCGGTGCGGCCAGCCCCACGGCGTATCGGCGGGGGGACACGGTGTACCTGCCCTGGCAAGGCGAGGTTTACCCGGTGAACCTGGTCGACCCCATCGCCGAGGCCGACGAAGGTCACAGCCACCAGGGGGGCCTCAACGCCCCCATGAACGGCAGCATCGTGCGGGTGCTGGTCAGTGCCGGGCAGTCAGTGGACGCCGGCACTGCGCTGGTGGTGCTTGAAGCCATGAAGATGGAACACAGCATCCGCGCGCCCCGGGCCGGGCAGGTCAAGGCACTGCATTGCACCGAGGGCGACATGGTGGCCGAGGGCAGTGTGCTTGTGGAGATGGAGGCATAGCACGCTTGCCTGGATTCAGCTTCCCACCTCGCAGGCCCGGACCGGTGCTGCTCAGGCCGCCAGCGCTGCCTCGATGGCCTTGAGCAGACGCGGGTCATCGGCGGCCACATCTGGTGCGAAGCGGCCCACCACCTGCCCTTCGCGGTTGATCAGGAACTTCTCGAAATTCCACTGCACCTCCGGCACCGGGTTCACCGGGATGCCCTTGCCGGTCAGGCGCTTGCGCCAGGGGCCTTCGCCCTCGGCGTCCGGGATGGCCCGGGTCAGTGCTGCGTACAGCGGATGCTGGTCGTTGCCCACCACCGAAATCTTCGAGAACAGCGGAAACTTCACGTCGTAGGTCAGGCTGCAGAAGGCTTTGATCTCGTCATCGCTGCCCGGCTCCTGGGCCTTGAAGTTGTTGGCCGGGAAACCCAGTACTTCCAGGCCCTGGGCACGGTGGCTTTGATACAGTTTTTCCAGGCCTTCGTATTGCGGGGTCAGCCCGCATTTGGAAGCAACGTTGACCACCAGCAGCACCTTGCCCTTGTAGGCCTCCAGGGTTTGCGGCTGGCCGTCGATGGTCTTGACCGGAATGGAATACAGGGTGCTCATGACAGGCTCCAGGACGGGAAAGTGGCTTTCACTTTAGCACCGCGCCTGCCTGTACGACATCCGTGCCAGCGGACCTGGCCGCGTCGAAGCCAGACACGGTGTGCCTGACACTGCACAGCGCCTGGGACGCGGCCGGGTCCGCTGCTACGGCGCGTACATAGCGGCGGGCGCACGCTCGGAAGTGAGCGGTGGGTCAGTTGCGCGCCATGCAGCGCGCGCGGCGTTCGTCGACGCGGCGGGCGAACCAGGCAGTGGTCAGGTGGCGGGTGATCTTCGGGCTTTCCAGGGTGATGCCCGGCAGGATCGCCCGGGGCACGGGCTGGCCTGCTACCTGGTCGGCCAGTTCGAACACCCGCTGGTAAACCCGGGTGTCCTCGAAGTCCGGTTGCTCGCCCTTGTCGAGCGCCCGTCGGATGTCGATGTCGCTCATGCCCAGCCGCGTGCCCAGGGAGCGCACCGCCAGCTCGGTCTGCCCCGCCGTGAGCGAGCCGTAGTCGATCAGGTCACCATCCAGCGTCAGCCGCGCCTTGACCAGGCGGTTGAGGGCAGCCTGGAACGCGGCGTTGCGGCTGGCGTAATGGCCGGCGTTGTAGTCGGCGAAGCGGTACAGCGGCTCGGGGTAATGAACCGGGTAGCCAAGCAAGTGCGCGGTGCCGAAGTACACCCCGCCACGGCGGCTGAAGACCTCATGGCGAATGGAGTCCTGCACCGGGTACGGATACCCGCGGGCATTGCGCTCGGCAAAGTCCACGGCCACCTGCATGGGCCCGCCGGTGTGCACGGGATTGAAGGTGCCGAACAACTGCCGGCCCAAGGGCGCCATGCTGATGAAGTCATCGAATACTTCGCTCAATTCGCGCTCCGAACGCACGCTGGCGATGCGCTGGGCATAGGTCCTGCCGGTGGGAGAGGCAAGGCCCAGCGCCGCGTCGACCACGAACCCCGGCACGTGCAGGCGCCCGGCGCGGCGATCGATCTCGGTACGGGCAATGCGGCCCAGCCCCGGCACCTGAGGGTCGGCCTGGAAGTTGGATTCCTGCTCGATGACTGCGATCACCGAACACAGGTTCTGGGTGCTGGGGTCCAGCGACTGGGCTTCGAAGGCGACCTGAATATCAGCCGCCCACCCTTGCCGATTGGTCGCCGAAGGTGGGAGCAGGCGGACAACCTTGGCGCGCACCTGCTCGGGTGACGGCGCCTGTTGCAGCGGCTGATGGCTGCAGGCGCTCAATGCCAGCAAGCCGATCAACAATCCATAGCGTTTCAGCTCGCTCAATCAGGCACCTCGTGGTTCATCGGTTCAGTGGTCAGCGTACCTCTGCGGCTCGGTGGCGCTGGCATCCACCCGCTCGCCCATGGCTTGCTCGAAACGCGCCAAGGGCATCAGCGGCTGGCCATCGACACCAGTGAACTGCACCCGGTACGGCGCGTCGTGGCTGAGCTGCCGCAACTGGTCCAGGCTCTGGGCCACGTAGGCCAGGCTGACAAAGCGCTGGCCACTGCGCGGGTCCAGCCAGCGCTCGAACAACAGGGTGCCACCGGGCGCCGCGTCGTCCTCGGGGTACTCGGCGATCTTCCAGTCAAAGCCTAGCAGCGTACGCAACTGGGCGATGTTGCTGTCATGGCCCACGTACGCCAGCCATGCCGCGGAGGGTGGGCCACCCGCGGCCGCCTTGCCGGTGTCCTCCAGCGCCAGCAACACCTGGCTCAGCAACTGCGAGGCGCCGCGGCGGGCCACGTAGGGCAGGTGCTGACTCAGAGCGTATTTGCCGCTGCGCAGTTCCATCAACCCCGCCACCTCATTGGCGGTGCGGCCTTGACCAAAGGCCACCTGGTCCAGCGGCATGCCTTCGGCGTACTGCATGCGGAACGTCTCGGCCATGGCCGCACCGACGCTCAATGGGCCGCTGAGTTTGACCGTGGTGCCTTTTTCTTTCAGCCCCCAGGGCTGCTCGCTCAACGCGCAATGTGGCGCCTTGGGGCAGGTGGCGGGCACGCCGACCACGTTCTGCATACGCAGCAAGGCCTGGCCATACTTCGCCTGGGCCGCCTGCGGGCTGCCGCCCATGGCCGCGAGAATAGCCTGCTCGGCCTGCCGGCGGTCCAGCCCAGCCAAGCCGTTCTCGCTACCATGGAACAGGCGGTCCTGGCCCGCGCTGGCATGGTTCACCGGCACTTGGCAACCCGGAAACAGACCTTCGAGCAATGCCTTGCCGGTGGCCCGGGTACGCGCTACCGGGCTGGACCAGAGGTAGGCTTGGCCAGCGCCAGGGCACCCATCGGCGGCCAGCAGCCCATGGCCCACCAGGTACTGGCGCTGCCACTGGCCCAGCAGCACGGTGGCGGCATAACCGTGAGGAGTGAGTTGGCCATCGGCGACGGCAAAGCGCGGCCAGGTCTTGGCAGACCAGGCTTGCAACTCGGCGGTGTCGGTGGCCGGGCGGATCCCGTGACGCATCACCAGCACCACCTTGTCCAGGCGCAGGCCCTCGGTGTTCAGGGTTTCGGCGTGCAACAGCGGGCTGGTCACCAGCGCCAGGGCCACGGCCAGGCCGCGCAACAACGGGTAATTAGAAGTCATAGCGGGCATTCACACTCAAGGTCCGTGGCGAGCCGGGTTGCAGGTAGTTTTCCTGGTACCAGGTCCAGTATCTGTGGTTGGCCAGGTTGGTGACGTTGGCGCCAAAGGTCAATGCATGGCCGCCCGCCAGCTTCATGCGGTAGCCGCCGCCCGCGTCGAACAGGCTGTAGGCATCCAGGGTATGCACGTTGCCCGAATCCACCGCCATGGGGCCGATGCGCTGGGCACCGGCCCGCACGAACAGCCCCGGCACCGCGCCGATGCGGTAGGTGGCCTGGGCACCGGCCTGGTAGTGGGCGGCACCGGCGGCGCGGTTGCCGTCAACGTCACCGGCATCCTGGTACTCGGAGTCCAGGGACATGATGCTGCCTTCCAGGGTCAGGCTGTCGATGGGGTCGACACTGCCGGCCAGCTCGATGCCCTGGTAGCGGATCGTGCCGCTCTGCACGTAGACGTTGTCGCTGTTGGTGTACTCGGCGCCGCGGTCGATACGAAAGGCGGCGGCCGTGGCGCTCCAGTTGCGACGCTGGGCCTTCACGCCGATTTCATATTGCTTGCTGCGCAGCGGCGCCAGGGTCTGGTCGGCGTTGTCGGCCGTGGTGGGCGCGGTGCCGCCGGCTTCCAGCGACTCGACGTAGCTGGCGTAGACGGTCACGTCCTGGATGGGCTTGTACATCAGCGCCACGGTAGGTGTAGCCGGGCGTGCCTTGTAGCGCACGGCCTCGCTGGTCGCCGAGTCGTGGGTCTCCTCCCGGAAGGTTTCGTTGCGCAGGCCGACCAGCAACGACCAGTGCTCGCCCAGGCCGAGGGTGTCGCTGGCAAATACCGCGCTTTCCTTGATCGAGTCGTCGCCGTAGGTGCCGCCGCTGTAGTCGATGTCATACACCGAGAAAATCGTCGGGTCGTAGAGGTTGCCCTTGCCCACGGTACTTTTGGGGGTGTTGACCGACTTGCGCGACTGCAGGTCCGAATAGGAACTGCCCAGCACCAGGTCATGGCTGAACCAGCCCGTGGTGAATTTTCCCTCCAGGGTGCCCATGGCCTGGTTGTAGTCGTAGCCGTGGTATTCGGAGGTGACCTTGTCGGAGTAGTTGCCGCTGTTGCTGGTGATCTGGTACTGGTCTTTCACATAACGGCGGTCCGAATCACTGTAGCGGTACGCCAGGCGGCCCTGCCAGTTCGGCGAGAACTGATAGGTGGCGCTCAAGGTCGAGAGGCTGTAGTCCACGTCTGTGTAAGAGCCGTTGCTGTACAGGCGCTTGCTGCCATCGATGGTCTTGGGCAGCGCGTAGGCGGTGTTGACCACGATATCGGTGCCGCCGGAGGTCTTGCGCTGCTGGTAAAGGGTATCGAAGTTGATCGTCAGGTCATCGGTCAGCTTGGCGTCCAGGGCCAGGCCCACGGCCGTACGGTTGACCGCGGCGCCACCGCTGGCGGCGTCGCCCTCCTCGTGCACCAGGTTCAGCCGGTAGCCGAACCGCGGGTCGTCCAGCCGGCCCCCCAGGTCGATGTGCTCCTTGTAGAGGTTGTCGGACTGGTAGCCCGCGTCGACGCTGAACAGGGTCTTGTCGGTCGGGCGCTTGCTCACGTAGTTGACGATACCGCCCGGGCTGCCGAAACCGTACATGAAGCCCGACAGCCCTTGGAGCACCTCGACGCTGTCGAACATTTCCAGGGGCATTTCCACGCCACGGTTGATGTTGGCCATGCCGTCGACCTTGTAGCCGTTCAGGTCGTCCAGGGGCAGGCCGCGCACCGCCAGGGTGGCCGGGTGGGTGCCGTAGCTGGAGCTGATGGAGGTCACCGAGGCGTTGTATTTCACCGCCTCGGAAAGAATGCCGGCCTGGCGCTGCTGAATCTCTTCGCTGCTTACGCTCTTGATCGAGAACGGCGTGTCGATGGCCGCCTTGCTGCCCAGCGCGCCGCCGGACATTTTCTTGTGCAGCTCGGGCTTCTTGGCCTTTGCCGCCTTGACGGTCACTTGCGGCAGCGTGGCAAGCACGCTGTCATCGATGACCGGCGCGGCGTCGGCGGCCCAGATCGAAGGGGCCAGGGCAAAAGCCGCGAGGCCCGCGCCAGTGCGAACGGACAGCGCGTGAAACGGGTGTTTGCGAAGCATGACAACTCCAGAAAAAGAGCGCACGAACCCTGCCCGCCAGCACGCTGGCGGGGGGAACGAAGCAGGAATCAGGGCGTGACGGCCTGGGTAACGAAACCGATTTTTTCCAGGCCGCCGGACTGCGCCGCGGCCATTACTTGCACGACCTTTTCGTAGGGCGTGTCACGCTGAGCCCGCAGGTGCAATTCCGGCACCGGCTGGCGCGCAGCGGCCTCGGCGATCAGCGCCGGCAGCTCGGCATCGCTGATGTCACGGTCGTCCCAGTGCAGGTGGCCACTGTTGTCCAGAGCCAGGTCCACCGCCACGGGCGGCTTGTTGTCCTGCTGCGCCGCGGCGTGGGGCAGGTCGATCTTGACGCTGTGCTGGATGGCCGGCACGGTGATGATGAAGATCACCAGCAGCACCAGCATCACGTCCACCAGCGGCGTGGTATTGATTTCCGGGTTGAAGCTGTCGTCGTCCAGCTCATCCTGCAAGCCACCGGCCATCAGACGTACTCCGCGCGGGCACGGGGCATGGCCCGCTGCGGTGCCTGGCCCGGGGGGGTGGCACGGGCGCCGATCACCAGCAGGTCATGCAGCTCGAAGGCAAACTTGCCCAGCTCGGCCAGGGTCTGCTTGTTAGTGCGCACCAGCAGGTTGTACGCCAGGGTCGCGGGGATAGCCACGGCCAGGCCCAGAGCCGTCATGATCAGGGTTTCGCCCACGGGGCCAGCCACCTTGTCGATACTGGCATCACCGGTCAGGCCGATCTTCATCAAGGCGTGGTAGATCCCCCACACGGTGCCCAGCAGGCCCACGAACGGCGCGCTGGACCCCACGGTGGCCAACACCGCCATACCGCCTTGCAGGCGCGCGCCCACCACCAGGGTGGCCTGGCGCAGGGCACGGCTGAGCCATTCGCTGAACGGCGGCGGGTTCATGCCGCTGTCCAGGGCTTCGCGGTGCTGGCTGGCGGCGCTGACGCCGGCATGGCCCAATGCCCCGTAGGCCGGATCGGTGGCCAGTTGGCGCAAGCCATCACTCACGGTGGGTGCGGCCCAGAACGCGGCCAACAGGCGCGGCGAGCGCAGGCGGGAAAGCCCCAGGCGCACCAGTTTGTCAGCGATCACGTACCAGGACGCCAACGACATGGCCAGCAGCATCAACGCTACGCCACGGGTCACGGCGTCGGCCTGCCCCCACAGCATGTCCAGGCCCAGGGAAGTGTTTTGCATGGTGTAGTCCTCGTCAATCGTCAGAACGCGCCCGAGCGCCACCCTGGCGAGGCCGCCGAGGGGTGAGTCCGGGGTTGGGTAAAGGGGTGTGGAGGTCAGCTGTCCAGCTGAAAGCGCAGGGGTACGATCACGTACACCGAGAGCGCGTGGCCGCCTTCGCGGTAGGGCTTGAAGACGGCAGCGCGCGCCGCCGCCCTGCCCGCCTCGTCGAGGCTGCCGAAGCCCGAGGAGCGCACCACATCGATACGCCCCGGCCTGCCGGTTTCGTCTACCAGCACCCGCAGGATCACCGTGCCTTCGTTGCCGTCCTCGCGGTCACGGTCCGGGTACTGGGGTTCGGGCGCGCGCACGTATTCCACGCCGTGGGTGATGGTTTTTGGCGACGCGGGCGGTGGCGCCGGTACAGGGGCGGCCGCGGGTGCCGGGGTTGGCGCGGCGCTGGCCACGGCTGGCACGGGCGCTGGCGCCGGTGTGGGTACCGCCACATGACGCGGCGCCGGGGCCTTGGCCACGGGTTTGGGCTGCGGCCGCGCCACTGGCGTGGGGGGCGGCGGTGTCACCGGTGCGGCGGGGGGTTGCGGGGCCGCTGCGGGGGCCGGCGCGGGCTCGTTGATCACCGAAGCGTAAATCGTCCGGGGTTGGCTCACGGCCAATGGCGTGGGGGCCTGGTGGGCAAACCAGCTGATCACCAGCACATGCACGGCCACCACCGCGGCCACCTTCACGGCGCGGGCCGGCAACGGGTGGCGGCGGAGGGTAAACGGCTGGGCCGTGGTCAGGGCTGCTTGCATGGTCTGGCTCCTTACTGGCGTCGATGCCAGGTACTGCGGTCCGGTCCTCGGCACACCGGCCTGGGGCAGGTGCTGCGGAATGTGCGGGCACTATAGGAACCGCAGATGACAGCGCCATGACGGTTTTGAGGGTTTTTGGTAAGGGTTTCGTGACATTTGCTGGCGTCTTTCGATCGAGCGCCGCCCGCGCGGCGCTCGACCTTGGGAACACCAACAAACGCCCCCCAAAAAAAACACACTCACTGCGACGGATTCCCCCATGGCCACCGTTAAACCCATCAGCAGCGTTCACCGTCGAACGCGCCTGAAGGAGCTGTCATGAGACTTTCTCGCCCCCTGTTGCGCTTTGCCCTGCTTGTCCCGGTTGCCCTGGCATCCCTGATCAGCGTGCCAGCGTTCGCGGAAACCGAAATCCTGATCCGCCAGGCACCGCCGCCCATGCGCGCCGAGCCGCTGCCGCGCGAACGTCCAGGCTATGTGTGGGACCAGGGGCACTGGCGCTGGGCGGGCAACCATTACGAGTGGGTACCGGGCCACTGGCAGCCGGCCATGCGCGGCGGCCACTGGATACCTGGCCACTGGGCGCAACGTGGTCCAAGCTGGCGTTGGGTGGAGGGACACTGGGCACGCTGATGCCTGGCGCGGGGCGGTCACCCGCCCCGTCACCCTCCCTGATGCCCCGCCACCGGACCGAGACACGCCCTATTGAAAGAACCTGATCCGGACATCGAGCTGCTGGCCCGCATCGGCAAGAATGAACCGGCCGCCGTCAACGAGATGGTGTCGCGCAAGCTGCCCCGGCTGCTGGCGCTCGCCAGCCGCTTGCTGGGCGACGCCGACGAAGCTCGGGACGTGGCGCAGGAGAGCTTCGTGCGGATCTGGAAGCAGGCCGCGCGCTGGCGCCCTGGCCAGGCACGCTTCGACACCTGGCTGCACCGCGTGGCGCTTAACCTGTGTTATGACCGGCTGCGCCGCCGTCAGGAACGGCCACTGGACGACACGGCCCTGCACGACCTGGCCGACCCCGCGCTGGCGCCCGAGCAGCAACTCGAAGCGCATGACACCCGTGCGCGGATGGACGCCGCGCTGGCGGCATTGCCACAACGCCAACGCGAAGCCATCGTGCTGCAGTATTACCAGGAACTGTCGAATATCGAGGCAGCGGCGCTCATGGAGATCAGCGTCGAGGCGTTGGAAAGCCTGCTCTCGCGAGCCCGGCGCAACCTGCGCGACTACCTCGCAGAACCACCCGGCGCTGCCGGCCTAGGAAGGGGAAAAACATGACGCCTGAACGTTTTGAGCACTTGGCCGATGCCTACGGCGCCGACCTGCGCCGCTGGCCCGCCGCCGAGCAGGTGGCCGCCCGCGCCCTGCTGGCCAGCCGCAACGCCCGAGCACTGGCTGCGGTCGCCCAGGCCGGGCACCTGGACGCCTTGCTCGACAGCCACCGGGTAGCGGCTGCGGACCCGGCCTTCGCACGCCGTATCGCCGCCAGCGCACCGTCCGCGTCGTTCTGGCGCAGCCACTGGAACTGGTGGTCGCGCCTGGGCTGGGTGGGCGTGGGTGTCGCGGGCATCGCCGCCGGCATGCTGGTGGCTTCACTGAGCTTGCCTCTGGGCAGCGGCGCCGAAGCGCTGCCCAGTATCTTCGATCAAAACGATGCCGACATCGTCTTCACCCTCAACGCCGAGGACAGCGAGCAATGAGTGATTCCCGCATCCCGCTGAAAACCCTGCTCACCGCCTCGCTGGTGCTCAACCTGTTCCTGATCGGCGGCGTGGCTGGCGGCCTGTACCAATGGCTGTCGCACCCCAAGCCCATGGTCGGGCCCGTGGTGCAGCACGGTCTGCGCCAAGTGATGGTGCAACTGCCGGAACAGCGCCGCCATGAACTGCGCCGCTTGCTGCGCGAAACCCGTGACGAAAGCCAACCACTGATCATTGCCGGCCGCCAGGCCCGCCAGGATGCCATGCGCCAGTTGCGCGCTCCCGCCCTGGACCGCGACGCCCTGGTGGCCGACCTGGGCCGCGCCCGGGACGCCGACCTGGCCCTGCGGGCACGGGTGGAAACCAGCCTGGCCGACTTCGCCACCACGCTACCGGCCGACGAGCGCGAACAACTGGCCAACGCCCTGTACCTGCGTGGGCAAGACAAAGCTGTGAAAACCCGGTGACGCGACGGATTTTTCGCCCAGGCGCGTTAAACCCTTGCAAGCCGGCCACTCAGGCTCGGCGGATGTTCACGCAAGGAACCGCCCATGTTGAAAATCATCAAGGCCACCCTGGTCGCCGCCCTGGTGGCAACCACGCTCACCGGCTGTATCGTCGAACCGGTGCACCCACGCCGGCCACCACCACCGGTTGAAGTGGTGCCCGTCATGCCCGCGCCGGGCTACCACTGGGTACCCGGCCACTACCGCTGGGGCCCTGGCCGTTGGGTATGGGAGCCCGGCCACTGGCGCACCTACTGACCTGACGGGGTGCACCCTGCAGGCCCGTTCTACAGGGCCTGCAGGGCAGGTTGAGCGCTGGGGCGCGGCGCACTCGGCTCCTTCAGCAGCACGAAATAGGCCAGCGCCGAACACGCCGCCACGACCGCACTGATCACAAACGCCGATGAAAACGAGCCGCTGTGCTGCACACTGAAACCCGTCAGGATCGGCGCGATGGACCCCGCCAGATACCCGCCGAAATTCTGGATCGAGCCAAACGAAGCCACCCGCTCCGACGGCACGATGGTGTTGACGATCATCCACGCCGTGGCACTGGAAATATTGATGAAGAAAAGCGCTGCGCACAGCAGCGCCACGCACGCCACCACATTGCTCACGAACGCCACCACCAGGGTAAACAACGCGCCGCCCAGCAACCCGGTAATGATCACCAGCTTGCGGCTCGCCAACACCCGCATGCCCCGTGCTACCAGACGATCACAGGCCTTGCCGGCCACCACCGTGCCCACCGCCCCGAACAGGTACGCCAACGACACGACCCACGCCGTGCGATACAGATCCAGGCCGTGCTCCCGTTCGAAGTACCCGGGCATCCACGTCAGGTGCAGCCAGATCATGTAAATCACGCCCATGAAGCCCAGAAACGCGCCCCACGTATTGCGGTCACGCAACAACGCCGACCAGCGCAACCGCGGCATCACCTGGCGCGGTGCCGGTTGCGGCTCGGCACGCCCGGTCTCGGCCAGGTACTGCGCCTTGCTCTTGTAGAACACCCACCAGCACACCGCCAACACCAGGCCGATGGCCCCGGTCAGCACGAACATGCCGCGCCAGCCAAGGTGCACCATGAACAGCGTCAACAGCGGCGGCGCCAGGCACGGCCCGATGCATGTCGCCGACCACACCCACCCCGTCGCCGTGCCCCGCTCCTGGGTGTCGAACCATTCCGAGAGGGCCTTGGCGGCCGACGGAAACACCGGTGCCTCGCCGATTCCCAGCAGCACCCGCATGCCCAGCAAATGCGCGAACCCGCTGAACAGACCGAACGCTGCCTGGGCCAACGACCACACAATCAACGATCCACCCAGCGCCACCTTGCTACCCAACCGGTCGATCAACGCGCCCATGGGCAACTGCGAAAACGCATAGGCCAGGGAAAATGCCGATAGCAAAAAGCCCATCTGCGTCGGGCTGATGCTCAGGTCCTGCTGGATAGAGGTGTTGGCGATGGACAGCGCGCTACGGTCCAGGTAGTTGACCACGCCGATCAGGAACAGAAACACGATGGTCAGGGTCTTGAAGCTTTTTATTGTTTTCATGACACGCCTCTGTGAGCGGTAGGCCCGGCACGCAAGCGCGTGGGGGGCTCCTGCACTTTAGAGAGGGGTGGCGGGTTTGCCCAATGACAACATTCGATTGGCTGATAACGGGGGGTTATCGATGGCCAGCGACTCGCCGCACCACGCCGCCAATTGCCCGATGGCACGCTCTACCTCCTGGTCCCAGCCAAACCCGGCATTGAGCCGGAAACAATGATCGTACCGCCCATCGGTGGCGAAAATATGCCCCGGCGCAATCCCGATACCCCGTGCACGCGCCTTGATGAACAGCTCCCTCACGTTCAGCGCCCCGTGAGGCATCTCCACCCACAGCACATACCCGCCTTCCGGTTCCGACACCCGCGTACCCGCCGGAAAATGGCGCAATACCGCTTCGCGCATCTGCCGAACCTGACTGGCGAGCGTAGCGCGCAACCTGCGCAGGTGGGCGTCATAGCCGCCACTGCGGAGCATCTCGGCAATCGCCATTTGCGGGGGGACCGAGGTGCCCATGCTGGAGGTGTATTTGAGCATCATCAGCCGCCGGCTGTGCTGGCGGCTGTACACCCAGCCGATGCGCAAGCCCGGCGCCAGGGTCTTGGAGAAACCGCTGCACAGCAGCGCGCTGGCGGTAAAGGCCAGCAGGGGAAACGGCCGCTGTTCACCGAACGCGGTGTCGCCAAAGATATCGTCCTCGATGAGGATGATGCCGTGCGCATCGGCAGCCTGAGCGATGGTGGCCTTGGCGGCGTTGGGAATGCTTTTGCCCAGCGGGTTGTTGATGTTGGCCAGGGTGACGAAGGCGTTGACAGCCCGGGTTTCGAACAAGGCGACCAGGCGGTCTACGTCAATGTGCCCGGCAGCGCCGGCAGGTACCTCCACCACCCGCAGGCCCAGGCTCTGGAGCATGTGCAGCAGGACGAAATAGCACGGGGATTCGACGGCCACCGCATCGCCCGCGCTCAGGGTCGCCCGCAAGGCCAGCGACAGGGCTTCGATGCAGCCGTTGGTGATCAGCAGGTCGTCGGGGTCCAGGTGGCAGCCATAGCTCACGGCACGACGGGATATCTCGGCTTTCAGCGGCGGGTAGCCGGTGCCTTTGACGGTACTGCCCAATACCGCAGGCTTCGCCTGGCCAGCCTTGCGCAGCAGCACAGCCATTTTCTCCAGCGGGTACAGGGTGCTGGCGCCGTTGGCCAGGTCGAGGCGCACGCGGCACTCGCTGCCGACCATGGCCAGGTGCAGTTCGGTCTGTTCGTCCAGGGGCGCGATGACCTTGGCCTGGTCACGAGGGGCAGCGGGATTTGCCCTCACGAAGAAACCGGACTTCGGCCGGGCCTCGGCGTAGCGCTGGTTTTCCAGGGCACGCAAGGCGTTCAGCGCGGTGGTCTGGCTAACCCCGTACTGTGCGGCGAGGGTGCGTACCGAGGGTAGCCGGGCGCCGGGCTGCAGGGTACCGGTGTCGATGGCGGCCTTGATCTGCTCGGCGAGCTGCCGGTAGCGCGCGCGCCCTTCTGGTGTCATCTGTACTGCCTCGAATTCACGGGATCTGTGTATCGTCGGCACGCTACGGCGGCCCTAGAATCGAGTCAAGCGAACACGCTAATCAGTGATACAAGGAATGCTTCATGCGCTTGACCGATAGAATACTCGCCTTGGCTGTGGTGGTGGCCTGGGGAATCAACTTCGTGGTGATCAAGGTGGGCCTGCATGGCATGCCGCCGTTTCTGCTGGCGGGGTTGCGGTTTGCCCTGGTGGCCTTTCCAGCGGTGTTCTTCGTCAAGCGCCCGGCCGTGCCCTTCAAGTGGCTGCTGGCCTACGGCATGACCATCAGTTTCGGGCAGTTCGCCTTTCTGTTCCTGGGCATCAAGCTGGGCATGCCCGCAGGTATCGCTTCGCTGGTGCTGCAGGCCCAGGCGTTTTTCACCATGGTATTCGCCGCCCTGCTGCTGGCGGAGAAGCTCAAGTGGAACCATGTGGCCGGCATGCTGATCGCAGGCGTGGGCATGGTGCTGCTGGCGAAAGCTGGCACCGCCAGCCCGGACGCACAAGCATTGCCGCTGGTACCGTTGCTGCTGATCCTGGCCGCGGCGCTGTCGTGGAGCCTGGGTAACGTCACCAACAAGGTGATCGCCCAGAAACACCCCACTTCGGTGATGTCGCTGGTGGTCTGGAGCGCGCTGATCCCCGTGGTGCCGTTCTTTGCCTGTTCCTGGCTGGTCGACGGCCCCGACGTCATCCTCGACAGCCTGGAAAACATCTCCACCCAGACCGTCCTGTCGCTGGTGTACCTGTCGTTCCTGGCCACGCTGTTCGGCTATGGCGTGTGGGGGCAGTTGCTGAAACGCTACGAGACCTGGCGTATCGCCCCGCTCTCATTGCTGGTGCCGGTAGTGGGCCTGATCAGCGCCAATCTGTTCCTGGGCGAGACGCTGTCTGCTGCCCAGGCCGCCAGTGCGCTGGTGGTGGTCGCGGGGCTGCTGTTGAACATGTTTGGCGGTTTCATTCCGCGGCTGCGCACCGCCCGCGGCTGATAACTGTTCAGGGCTGTGTGCGTCAGGAAATCAAATGTGAAACCTGTGCCAGATAGGCCGCTTAATATTTGACTGTTCGTTACACAACGACCTACACTCGGCCCACCCCATTCTCAGGAGAGCCCCATGACCGATGAAAGCACTCGCCAAGCCGCCACCCACCTGTTCACTACCCTGGCTAGCGGCGCTAGCCCGGCGCAGATCGCCGCGCTCTTCAATGAAAACGTGGACTGGTACATTGCCGGTGACACCGCCACCGTGCCGTGGATCGGCCGCAAGACCGGCCGGCAAGGGGTCGCCGAATTCTACGGCCAGGTTCGCGATCTGCTGAACTCCGAGCGGTTTCAGCTGACGGATATCCTGGTCAGCGGCACCCGCGCGGTGGCCATGGGCGAGCTGGCTTCACGGGTCAAGCGCACGGGCAAGTTGGTTGAAACCGCCTTTGCCTTCGACCTGACCATCGAGGGTGGCCTGATCACCCGCTGCCATATGCTCGAAGACAGCTTCGCCGTGGCCCAGGCGGCGGTATGATTGCCACCCGCTACTGATTGACCGAGCGCACACCATGAGTGGAAGACCTAGAGAGTTTGACGATACCGCGGTGATCGAGGCGGCCATGGACGTGTTCTGGTCCAACGGCTACGAGGGCAGTTCGGCCCAGGAACTGTGCGAACGCACCGGCCTGGGCCGGGGTAGCCTTTATCACGCGTTTGGCAGCAAACACAAGCTCTACGAATTGGCGCTGCGCCGCTATCAGGAGCTGGGCATCGAGGCCCAGGCGCGTATTCTCAACGGTCCTGGTTCGGCCAAGGAGCGACTGCGCGCCCTGATGCAATGGGGCGTGGATGGCGACCTGGGGCCTTCCGGAGGCCGCGGCTGCATGGCGCTGTTCGCCGCCCTGGACCGTGCGGGCAAGGACCCGATGGTGGCCGATATCAGCCGGGTCTATGTGACACGCCTTGAACAGGTGCTGTGCCATGTGTTCGCCCTGGGCCAGCGCCACGGCGAACTGGCGGCCGAGCGCTCGCCCCTGGCTTCGGCCCGGGCGTTCATCAGCAGCTATTACGGGTTGCGGGTGCTGGGGCAGTCCATGCCTGACCGAGCCTTCCTGGAAGATGTGATGGAAGGCACCCTGGCACGCCTCTGAACCTGCCCGAGGCCCGCCCCCCGCCTTGTTCGTCAAACAGCAGGGCACACGCGCCGTTTTTATCGCCCAATATTTTACCGATCATTACACTTTAGGGGTTGCCATGCCATTCACCGTTTACCTGCTCGCCTTCACGATCTTCTCGGTGACCACCTCCGAGTTTCTGGTGGCGGGCATGATGCCCTCGCTGGCGGCAGCCTTCGATGTGCCAGTGGATCAAATCGGTTACCTGATCTCGTTGTATGCCGCAGGCATGGTATTGGGCGGGCCACTGCTCACGGTGGGCCTGCTCAGGCTGCGGGCACCCAACAAGCCCTCGCTGTTGTACCTGTTGGGGTTCTACGCCGCTGCCCAGGCAGCCGCCGCCATGGCCACCTGCTACGACACGCTGGCCATCGCCCGAACGGTCACCGGCGTGGCCGGCTCCGCCTGTTTCGGGGTGGCACTTGCCATCTGCGCTGAACAAGTAGCGGTGCAAGCACGCGGTCGGGCAGCTTCCATCGTCATTGGCGGGCTGATGCTGGCCACCGTGCTGGGCGTCCCCCTGGCCACCCTGATCGACCAGCACTGGGGCTGGCGCGCCAGCTTCTGGCTGGTGGTGGCCCTGACCTTGGGCTGCGCGGCCATCATCGGCCGTCGGGTACCCAGCACTCGTACCGCCGGGGCGTTGAGCCTGGCGGCTGAATTGGCGGCGTTCAGCAACCGCCACCTGTGGGCCGCCTACATGACCAGCGGGCTGATCATCGGCGCCACTTTCGCCGCCTTCAGTTACTTTACCCCGATACTGACCCAGGTCACCGGCCTGCCCCTCGAAGCCATGCCGTGGCTGCTGGCCGCCTATGGCGCGGCGAACGTGCTGGGCAATACCCTGGTGGGGCGCTACGCCGACCGCTACAGCCTGCCGATCATGCTCGGTGGCCTGATTGTGCTGAGCCTCACGCTGGTGCTGTTTGCACTCTTCGCCCACAGCGCTGCCATCAGCCTGACTGCGCTTTTGGCCATTGGCCTGGTCGGCGTGCCCATGAACCCCGCCATGATTGCCCGGGTGATGGCTACCGCCCACCCGGGGGCACTGGTCAATACCGTGCATACCTCCGTCATCAATGCCGGGTTGGGGGTGGGCGCATGGCTGGGCGGCGTGGGCATCGCCACGGGCCATGGCCTGCGCTCGCCTTTGTGGGTAGGGGCGGCGCTGGCTGCTCTGGGCCTGATCAGCCTGTTGCCCTACCTCACGCGCAGGCCCGCTGGCGCGCAGCAAGGAACTCCCTGACGCCAACGGTTTTTTTTTATTACCGCATGATCTAACTCAGTAGCAACTGGTGATTTTTACGGCATAAAAAATATTGGTAAGGTGCATTCGCCCCAGGGTCAGGATGAACTGCATTCCCGCGAAGGCCAGGCGAGCCTGTTTTCAATGCAGCCTGGCCGAGCCGGGATGCAGGTCGTACGGAGCCTGACACTCACAACGCCTTGCCAGGTTGTCTGCCATGCCTGCCTACCTCGACGCTGCCCACCAGCAGCACATCACCGCCCTGCACCGCACCTGGACCGCGCGCACTGACTGGCCCACCTGGCTATTGCTGCTGTGCACCTACGCGGCATGGTTCGGCCTGGTCCACTACGGCCCCAGGCTAGGCTCAGGGCTGACCCTGGTGTTGCTGGTACCGCTGATCACCCTGTGGATGTCCCTGCAGCATGAACTGCTGCATGGCCACCCTACCCGCCTGGCATGGCTCAACAAATGGCTGGGCTACGCGCCTCTAGCGCTCTGGTACCCCTACACCCTCTACCGCGACAGCCACCTGCTGCACCACCGGGATGCCGAATTGACGCGCCCGCACCTGGACCCCGAAAGCCGCTATATGGACCACGGCACCTGGGCGAACCGTGGTGCGCTCGCACGCGTGCTGCACTGGCTGAACAAGACGCTCTGTGGCCGCCTGTTGGTGGGGCCCGCGCTGGCCCTTCTGGGTTTGCTCAAGGGCGAAGCCTCGCGCCTGCGCCAAGGCGTGATCCAGGCCTGGGTGATGTGGCTGTGCCACGGGGTGTGCGTGGTGGCATTGCTGGCATTCGTTCAGGCCCAGGGGGGTATCAGCGTGTTCGGTTACGTGGCGGCCAGCCTGCTGGCGCTGGCGCTGTCGATGGTACGTTCCTACTACGAGCACCGACCGGCCCACTGCCCGGAGCAGCGCTCGGTGATCAACGAAGCCGGCTGGCCGTGGCGCTGGCTGTTCCTGAACCTCAACCTGCACCTGGTGCACCACGACCTGCCCGGCCTGCCCTGGTATTACCTGCCCCGGGTGTACCGGCAACGGCGCGAAGACTGGCTGCGCCGCAGTGGCCACTTCCTGGTGCGCGGGTATGGTGAGCTGTTCCGCCGCCATGGCCTGCGCCCCGTCGACAGCCCGCTGCACCCCTGGCACTGAGGAGCCCGAGCATGATCGCCGAACTGCCGATGTACGTGGCCCCCGCCGCGGTGTTGCAGGCCAGTGAACACTGGCTGAACCAGACCCTGCGAGTGCTGGGCATCAGCCAGCGCCAGCGCGACGACGAGCCGCTGGAGCAACTGTGGCTCAACCCCCGGTTGCTGGTCAGCCAGACCTGCGGTTACCCCCTGGTCACCCGCCTGAAGGACCAGGTGCGGGTGGTGGGCCGGCCCTGCTTCGATCTGCCCGATGCCCAGGGCGGGCAACATTGCAGCCTGCTGGTCGTGCACCGGCTGGCCCCCTGGCAGGCGTTGGCGGAGTTGCAGGGCAGCCACGGGGTGATCAACAGCGAGGACTCCAACAGCGGCATGAACCTGCTGCGCCATGCGCTGGCACCGCTGGCCCGCCACGGCCGGTTTTTCTCGCGAGTCAGCGTGAGCGGCAGCCACCGTGAAAGCCTGCGGCGGGTGGCCGCCGGGCAGGCCGACCTTGCCGCCATCGACAGCGTCACCTTCGCCTACCTCAAGCGCTTCGCACCCGACACCGTGGCGCAGGTACGCGTGCTGGGGCGCACGGCGCCGAGCCCCACCCTGCCCTACATCACCAGCCACCACAGCATTCCCGTCGATCAATTGCGCGACGCGCTGAACATCAGCCTCACGGGCAACCCCGAGGTGGCTCAGACCCTGGGGATCGTCAGCGTGGTACCGGCGCGACTGCAAGACTACCGAGTGCTGCAGGACTATGAAGCCCAGGCCGTGCAGCTCGGCTTCGGGCGCCTGGATTGAAGCACCGATGATTCACCCATAGCCTTTCATAACAAGGAGTCACCATGACCCACCCTCGCTTGCTCGCAACCCTGGTTCACTGGGCCCGTCCGATCCTGACGGCAGCCGCCTTGCTCGCCACCTTCAGCCCGCTGGCGCAGGCCCAGGACCAGGCACCGGCGCAGGTGCGCCTGGACTATGCCTATTACTCGCCCACCAGCCTGGTGCTGAAGCATTTCGGCTGGCTGGAGCAGGCGTTGCCGGCGAGCAAGGTCACCTGGGTGTTGAGCCAGGGCAGCAACCGCTCGCTGGAATACCTCAATGGCGGCAGCATCGACTTCGCCTCCACGGCAGGCCTTGCCGCCGTGCTCAGCCGCGCCAACGGCAGCCCGCTGAAAACCGTGTACATCGCCAGCCGCCCCGAGTGGACAGCGCTGGCCGTGCGCAAGGACTCACCGATCAAGACCGTGGCCGACCTCAAGGGCAAGAAAATCGCCGCCACCAAAGGCACCGATCCGTACCTCTTTACCTTGCGCAGCCTGCAACAGGCCGGCTTGACCAAGGACGACGTGGAGTTGGTGCACTTGCAGCACCCCGATGGCCGCATTGCCTTGGAAAAAGGCGACGTGGACGCCTGGGCCGGCCTGGACCCGCACCTGGCCGCCAGCCAGCTGCAAGCGGGCTCGCGCTTGCTGTACCGCAATGTCGACTTCAACAGCTACGACGTGATCAGTGTCACCGAAGCCTTCGCCAAGGCTCAGCCCCACACCATCGAAGTGGTCCTGCAGGCCTACGAAAAAGCCCGCGGCTGGGCACGCCAGCACCCGGATGAACTCGCGGACCTGCTGGCCAGGGAATCGGGCCTGCCGCTGGAGGTGGCCAAGCTGCAACTGTCGCGTACCGACTTCAGCAATGCTCAGCCTGGCGCCGAACACATTGCCGCGCTGAAGGCTGCCGCGCCCATCCTGGTGTCCGAGGGCCTGGTGCGCAAAGGTGTCGACGTCAACCAGGTGGTGGACCAACTGATCGCCCCCCAATTCAGCGCCCAGGTCATCGGGAAAAACTGAGCCATGGCCATCCCGTCGAAAAGCCTGACCCGGCCCGCACCCCTCCCGCGTCGGGGCGTGCCGTCACGGTTAAAGGGGCTGGCGCTGCCTGTTCTGATCATTGCCGTACTGGAAGCCGTGGTACGCGCAGGCTGGTTGCCCGCGTACCAGATGCCTGCGCCCAGCGACGTTGCCCTGACCTTGCTCGACCTGGCCCAGGGGCCATTGGCCAAGCATGTACTGGCAAGCCTGAGCCGCGTGCTGGCCGGGTTCGTGATCGGCGCCGGGCTGGGCCTGGTGTTCGCCGCCTGGGTAGGGTTGAGCCGTGAGGCCGAGGCCTATCTGGAACCTACCTTCGCCGGGCTGCGGGCCATTCCCAGCCTGGCCTGGGTACCCTTGCTGCTGTTGTGGCTGGGCATCGACGAAACTTCCAAGGTGGTGCTGATCGCCATTGGTGCGTTCTTCCCGGTGTACGTCAACGGCGTGGCGGCGATCCGCGACATCGACCGGCGGCTGGTGGAGGTGGGCCGGGTGTTTCGCTTCAACCGCCGCCAACTGGTGTGGCGAATCCTGCTGCCAGCGGCGATGCCCGGGCTGTTCACCGGCCTGCGCAGTGGCCTGAGCATGGCCTGGATGTTCCTGGTGGCCGCCGAGCTGATCGCCGCTACCAAGGGGCTGGGCTACCTGCTCAGCGACGGCCGCGAAACATCGCGGCCAGACATCGTGCTGGCGGCGATCATCGTGCTGGCGGTGCTGGGCAAGGTCAGTGACCGGCTACTGGCGGTACTGGAGCGGCGGTGGTTGAACTGGCGGGATACCTTCACCGGGGAAGGGCCCGGACGGTAAAACCTGTCTGTTGGCACGGGCCCGGCGTACCGCTGCTACGGCGATGGGGGTTTGCCTGCGGGCGGTTGCGGCTGGCAGAGCGCCTCGATGAACGCCTGCCCCGACCACCCGGGCGTCTCCCCGCGCCGGGTGATGATGCCGTAATCATCCAACACCAACGGAAACGGCAGGTTCAACCGCGTCAGCCGGCCCGCGCGAATGTCTGGCTCGACCATCGACTCGGCCAGCATCGCCAGCATCGGGGCGGTCTGCAGCAACTGCAGGGTGGTCTGCATGGAAATGGTTTCCACGGTGTTGCCCGGCGACTGCATGCCGGCCTCGGCGAATGCGCGCTCCAGCCGGGCACGCATGGGGGTGCCCGAGGGGTACACAATCCACGGCCATTGCCCCAGCTCGGCCAGGGGCAGATCGCTGTTGCCGGCCAACGGGTGCTGGCTGCCAGCGACCAGGCACAGGGGCTCGGGGGCCAAGGGCAAGAAGTCGAACAGCTGGCGGTGGCGGTCCAGGGTGAAGCGCGCGAGCACCAGGTCCAGTTGCTTGTGTTCGAGCATGGTCAGCAGGTTGGCACTGGTGCCCTCCAGTACTTCCAAGGTCAGCAGCGGCCAGCGCTGCTTGATGGCCACGATGGCCTGGGGCAGCGCCAGGGACGTGGGGGCGAAGATGGTGCCGATTTTCAACAGGCCGTGGCCCCCCTCGCGCAGGTCGTTGACCTGGCCGACGAAATGGCGCGCGTCGTTGAGGGCGATCTGCGCATAGCGTGCCACGTGCAGCCCCAGGTCGGTGGGCTGCAGGCTGCGTGGCAGGCGCTGGAACAGGTCGAAGCCGAGCATCTTCTCGGCCTCGCGCAGCATCTTGCTCACCGCCGGCTGGCTGATGCTCATTTGCTGGGCAGTGGCGTGCATGTTCTGGGTGCGGGCCAGGGTGTCGATCAACACCAGGTGGCGGAAGCGCAGCCAATTGCACAGTTGGTTGTAGGACACCTCGGCCATCTGATAACCCCCGGTTATTGAACCCTGAGAATATCTCATTGGCGATTATCGGCAAGACGTTCTAGGGTCTGTATGAGCCGCCTGCCCGCGAAGGCCAGCCTGTTTTCAACGCAGCATGGCTGAGCTGGGATGTATTTCGCACAGAGCCAGGGGTTTAGCGAATGTGCCCAATAACAACAAGGACCGCCCGCCATGAGCCTCGCTGACAAACGTGTGTTGATCACAGCCGCTGCCCAGGGCATCGGCCGTGCCTCGGTATTGGCCTTCCAGCAAGCCGGCGCCCACGTCATCGCCACCGACCTGAACATCGACAGCCTGCGCGGCCTTCCAGGCATTCAGGCGCTCGCTCTGGACGTCACCGACCCCGCCGCCATCCAGGCCGTGGCCGAACAGGTGGGTACCCTCGACGTGCTGTTCAATTGCGCCGGGTACGTGCACAGCGGCAGCCTGCTTGAGTGTGACGAACAGGCCTGGCAGTTTTCCTTCGACCTCAACGTCACAGCCATGTACCGCATGATCCGCGCCGTGCTCCCGGGCATGCTCGCAGCGGGCAGCGGTAGCATCGTCAACATGGCCTCCGTGGCCTCCAGTGTGAAGGGCGTACCCAACCGCTTCGCCTATTCGGCCAGCAAGGCGGCCGTGATCGGCCTGACCAAATCCGTGGCTGCCGATTACGTGGCCCAGGGCATCCGTTGCAATGCCATCTGCCCCGGCACCGTCGACTCACCTTCGCTGCGCCAGCGCATCGCCGACCAGGCCCGCGCCGAAGGCCGCAGCGAGGCCGAGGTGTACCAGGCCTTCGTGGCGCGCCAGCCCATGGGCCGCCTGGGCACGCCCGAGGAGATCGCTCGGTTGGCCCTGTACCTGGGCTCGGAGGCCAGCGCCTATACCACTGGCGCGGTGCACGTGATCGACGGCGGCATGAGCAACTAGACTTTCCCCCTCCCGACCCGAATCAGGAAGTTTGCGATGAAATTGCTGCGTTACGGCCCCAGGGGCCAGGAAAAACCCGGCCTGCTGGACGCCCAGGGGCAGATCCGCGACCTCAGCGGCCATGTCCCCGACATCGGCGGTGCCTACCTGGAAGCGGCAAGCCTGGCCACGCTGGCCCAACTGGATGCAGGCAGCCTGCCCCTGGTGCCCGGCACCCCGCGCATCGGCCCCTGCGTGGGCCAGGTGGGCAAGTTCATCTGCATCGGCCTGAACTACGCCGACCACGCCGCCGAATCGAACATGGCGGTACCCAGCGAACCGGTGGTCTTCAACAAATGGACCAGCGCCATCTGCGGGCCCAACGATGACGTGCAGATCCCCCGTGACTCGAAAAAGACCGACTGGGAAGTGGAGTTGGGTGTGGTCATCGGCAAGGGTGGACGCTATATCGACGAAGCCAACGCCTTGGACCATGTGGCCGGGTACTGCGTGATCAACGACGTCTCCGAGCGCGCATGGCAACTGGAGCGCGGCGGTACCTGGGACAAGGGCAAGGGTTTCGATACCTTCGGGCCGATCGGGCCGTGGCTGGTGACCCGCGACGAGGTGCCCGACCCGCACCAGCTGGACCTGTGGCTGGAAGTGGATGGCCACCGTTACCAGGACGGCAACACCCGCACCCTGGTGTTCCAGATTCCGGCGCTGATCGCCTACCTCAGCCGCTGCATGTCGCTGCAGCCCGGGGACATCATTTCCACCGGCACCCCACCGGGGGTGGGCATGGGCGTCAAGCCCAACCCGGTGTTCCTCAAGCCCGGGCAGGAGATGCGCCTGGGCGTCGCCGGGCTGGGTGAACAGCGCCAGCGGACCGTGCAGGCCGATTAAGGAGCTTTGTCATACCCCTGTGGGACCGGGCGAAGCTCGGGAAAAGAACACCGGGCCGTATCAGCCTGCCCGCAGTGCCTGCTTCCCGAGCTCCGCCCGGTCCCACAGTAGGCTGCGGCGCCGGCCGTGAGGCCCCCATACAGCGAACACCGACCGTTACTTTCATAACAACAAGGAACCCCCATGCGTATTCTGATCACCGGTGGTACCGGTTTCATCGGCAAGCAACTGGCCCAGCGCCTGCTCGACCTCGGCACCCTGACCTTCGACGGCCAGGCCCCACGCCCCATCGAGCGCATCGTGCTGTTCGACGCCTTCGAAGGCGAAGGCGTACCCAGCGACCCCCGCCTGCAGATCGTCACCGGCGACATCAGCGACGGCGCTACCCTGGCGCGCATTACCGACGGCATCGACCTGGTGTGGCACCTGGCGGCCGTGGTCAGCAGTGCTGCCGAGGCGGACTTCGACCTGGGCATGCAGGTCAACCTGCACGGCCTCATGACCCTGCTTGAAACCTTGCGCCAGCAAGGCCGCACCCCGCGCCTGGTGTACGCCAGCGGCTTCGCGGTGTTCGGCGGCGTGCTGCCGCCCGTGGTCAACGACGACACCGCGCTCACGCCGCAATCTTCATACGGCATGCAAAAGGCCGTGGGTGAACTGCTGGTGGCCGACTATGCGCGCAAAGGCTTCATCGACGGCCGCGTGCTGCGACTGCCTACCATCGCCGTACGCCCCGGCAAGCCCAACAAGGCGGCGTCGACCTTCTTCAGCTCGATCATCCGCGAACCCCTGGTGGGCTTGCCAGCCGTGTGCCCGGTGCGCCCCGACACCCAGGTGTACCTGTCCTCCCCGCGCAGGGCGGTCGAATCGATGCTGCTGGCCATGACCCTGGCGCCCGAAGCCCTGGGCAACCAGCGGGTGATCCCCCTGCCCGGCCTGACCACCACCGTCGCCGACATGGTCGCGGCCCTGGAACGGGTGGCCGGCCCTGAAGCCGTGAAGCTGATTCGCTGGGAGCCGGACGCGACCATCCAGCGCATCGTCGAAAGCTGGCCCAGCCGGGTCGAGGCGCCTTACGCGCGCTCACTAGGGTTCAAGGCCGACCCGGACTTCGACACCCTGATCCGTGCCCACATCGAGGACACCGCCGCCCATTGATGCGACAACGTTCAGAGCCGCCCCCACAACAATAACAAGGCGAGGCCACCCGACATGAACCCCGTATCGGACATCGAAAAACAGACCATCAGCCGCGTCACCAAACGCCTGGTGCCCTTCCTCATCCTGCTGTTCGTGGTCGCCTTCCTGGACCGCACCAACGTCGGTTTCGCGGCGCTGAAAATGAACGAGGACATCGGCATCAGCCAGGCCATCTATGGCCTGGGCGCCGGGATCTTCTTCCTCGGCTACTTTGTCTTCGAAGTGCCGAGCAATATCATGATGCACCGCTTCGGCGCCCGGGTATGGATTGCTCGCATCATGGTGACCTGGGGCCTGATCGCTTCGGCCATGGGCCTGTTGCAGACCGCCGGGCACTTCATCACCCTGCGCGTGTTGCTGGGCATTGCCGAGGCGGGGTTCTTCCCTGGCGTCATCTACCTGTTGTCGCTGTGGTTTCCCAGCCGCTACCGGGCCCGCATGATCGCGACCTTCTACCTGGGCGTACCCATTGCCCAGGTGATCGGCGCGCCCCTGTCGGTGGGCCTGATGCAACTGGGTGACAGCCTGGGCGTGGTGGGCTGGCGGCTGATGTACCTGGCCGAAGGCGTACCGGCGATGGTGCTGGGGATTGTGTGCTTCTTCTACCTCACCGACCGCCCCGCCGATGCCCATTGGCTGACACCTGAACAGCGCTCGTGGCTGATCAACACCCTGGAGCGCGAAGAGCGCGACAAGCCCCTGGCCGTGGATGCCGGCCTCAGCAAAGGGCAGATGATTCGCCATGCCCTGGGCAACCGCCAGGTGTGGATGCTGGCGCTCGTGTACTTCGGCATCACCTCCGGTTCCAACGCCATGAACTTCTTCCTGCCCAGTGTGCTGCAATCGTTCCGGGCCTCGTTCGGGCTGGACCTGGGCCTGATGCAGAACGGCCTGATCACTGCCATTCCCTATGCCCTGGCCGCGGTGGCGATGATCCTCTGGAGCCGCCGTTCCGACCGCCTGCAGGAACGCCACTGGCATGCCGGTGGCGCGGCATTGCTGGCGTCGATTTCAATCGCTCTGGCGCTGCTGATCAACCAGCCGTGGGTCATTGTCATCGGCTTCGTGTTGTTGGCCATCGGCGTGTACAGCGCCATCAACGTGTTCTGGGCCGTACCCGGGCAGGTGCTGACCGGGGTCGGTGCGGCAGCCGGCATCGGCCTGATCAATTCCATCGGCAACCTCAGCGGCTTTTCCGGGCCGTACCTAACCGGCCTGCTCTACACCACGACCGGCAGCTACACCCCGGGTTTCCTGGTGATCGCCGCGCTGGTGGGTGCCGCGGGCATCGGCATGATGCTGATGCCACGCCAACCGGCAACCGCGGCCCGCCGCCCCCTGATAGGAGACGAGGCATGAGCCTTCCCGAGATCGCCTTCATTGGCACCGGCATCATGGGCGCGCCCATGGTGCGCAACCTGCTGCGCGCCGGCTACCCGGTGCGCGCCTGGAACCGTTCGCCAGACAAAGCCGCCGCCCTGACCGCCGACGGCGCGCGGGTGAGTGACAGCGCCCTGGCCGCCGCCGAGGGTGCCGACGTACTGGTGTGCATGCTCAGCGACGGCCCCACCTGCACCCAGGTGCTGTTCGGCGATCGCGGCGCCACCGGCGCGCTGCGCCCGGGGGCGCTGGTGATCGTCATGAGTTCGATTCCCGTGGACACCGCCACCGACCACGCCCGCCAGTGCGCCGAACGTGGCCTGGGTTACCTGGATGCCCCGGTGTCCGGCGGTGAGCGCGGCGCCCGGGAGGGCAGCCTGGCGATCATGGCGGGCGGTACCCCCGACGCCTTCGAGCAGGGCCACGCAGTGCTGTCAGCCATGGGCCGCCCGGTACGGGTGGGCCCTGCCGGCAGCGGCGAACTGGCCAAGCTGGTGAACCAGCTGATCGTCGCCAGCACCATCGCCACCGTCGCCGAAGGCCTGTTGCTGGCCGAACGCGGCGGCGCTGACCCGGCCAAGGTGCGCGAGGCACTGCTGGGTGGCTTCGTCGACTCGCCCATTCTGCGCCAGCACGGCCAGCGCATGATCGACGCCGACTTTACCCCCGGCGGCCCAAGCAAGTGGCAGCTCAAGGACACCCGCACCGCCCTGGCCCATGCCCAGCGCCTTGGCCTGAACCTGCCTGTCGGCACCCTGGTGGACAGCCTGTTCGGTGCCCTGGTGGACGCCGGCGATGGCGACCTGGACCACGCCGCGCTGATCCGCCAGTTACGCCGCCACAACCAATTGCCCCTTTGACTTTCCGGAGCCTGCCATGAGCATTACCCCACCCCGTCGCCTGCGCAGCCAGGACTGGTTCGATGACCCGGCCCATGCCGACCTCACCGCGCTGTACACCGAGCGCTACATGAACCAGGGCCTGACCCGCGCCGAGCTGCAGTCCGGGCGCCCGATCATCGGCATCGCCCAGACCGGCAGCGACCTCACGCCCTGCAACCGCCACCACATCGAGCTGGCCAAGCGGGTCAAGGACGGCATACGCGATGCCGGTGGCATTCCCATGGAGTTCCCCGTGCACCCCATCGCCGAGCAATCGCGCCGGCCCACCGCCGCCCTGGACCGCAACCTGGCCTACCTGGGGCTGGTGGAGGTGCTGCACGGCTATCCACTGGACGGCGTGGTGCTGACCACCGGCTGTGACAAGACCACCCCGGCCTGCCTGATGGCCGCCGCTACCACCGACCTGCCGTCGATCGTACTGTCGGGCGGGCCCATGCTGGACGGCTGGCACAAGGGCCAGCGCATCGGCTCCGGTACCGTGCTGTGGCACGCGCGCAACCTGCTCAGCGCCGGCGAGATCGACTACGAAGGTTTCATGGAAATGACCACCGCCGCCTCGCCCTCCATCGGCCACTGCAACACCATGGGCACGGCCCTGTCGATGAACGCGCTGGCCGAAGCGCTGGGCATGTCGCTGCCAGGCTGCGCCAGCATTCCCGCCCCCTACCGCGAGCGCGGGCAAATGGCCTACGCTACAGGCCTGCGCATCGTCGAGCTGGTACGTGAAGATGTGCGGCCGTCGCAGATCATGACCCATGCCGCATTCGAAAACGCCATCGCCGTGGCTTCGGCCCTCGGCGCGTCCACCAACTGCCCACCGCACCTGATCGCCATCGCCCGCCACAGCGGCATCGACCTGAGCCTGGACGACTGGCAACGGGTGGGCGAAGACGTGCCCCTGCTGGTCAACTGCATGCCCGCCGGCGAGTACCTGGGGGAAGGTTTCCACCGCGCCGGCGGCGTGCCCGCGGTCATGCACGAACTGGCCAAGGTCGGTCGCCTGCACCAGGACTGCCGCAGCGTCAGCGGCCGCAGCATGGGCGAGATCGTCGCCCAGGCGCAGACCGTCGACCGCCAGGTGATCCGCAGCTACGAAGACCCACTCAAGCACCGCGCCGGTTTCATCGTGCTCAGCGGCAACTTCTTCGACAGCGCCATCATGAAGATGTCGGTGGTGGGCGAGGCCTTTCGCAGCACCTACCTCAGTGACCCGCTTCAGCCCAACTGCTTCGAGGCGCGGGCCATCGTGTTCGACGGCCCCGAGGACTACCAGGCGCGCATCAACGACCCCACCCTGGACATCGACGAGCGCTGCATCCTGGTCATCCGTGGCTGCGGGACCGTGGGCTACCCCGGCAGTGCCGAGGTGGTGAACATGGCGCCCCCGGCCGAGCTGATCAAACGCGGCATCGACTCCTTGCCGTGCCTGGGCGATGGTCGCCAGAGCGGCACCTCGGCCAGCCCGTCGATCCTCAACATGTCACCGGAAGCGGCGGTGGGCGGTGGTCTGGCGCTGTTGCGCACGGGCGACCGGTTGCGCGTGGACCTCAACAGCCGCAGCGTCAACCTGCTGGTGGACGACGCCATCCTGGATGCCCGACGCCAGGAAGCCTTGCCCGCCATACCGGCCTCGCAGACGCCGTGGCAGGAGCTGTACCGGCAACTGGTGGGCCAGCTGTCTACCGGTGGCTGCCTGGAACCGGCCACCCTGTACTGGCGGGTGATCCCGGAAAACGGCGCGCCGCGCCACTCTCACTGACCGCAAGGAATGGCCATGCACCTGACAATCGACAACTCCCTGCCCCATGACTGGGCCCACGCTACCCTGGTTGGCCGCGCATGGCTGCCAGCCCCCGTCGCCGGCCCGGCCGTGGTGCTGATCCGCGAAGGCCGCGTACTGGATATCACCGGGGGCTTCGCCACGGTGAGCGAGCTGCTGGAACAGGAAGACCCCGTCAGGGCCCTGGGCAGGGCCACGGGTACTGACCTGGGCAGCATCGAGGCCTTGCTGGCCAACAGTGGCGAGCAGCGGAACGCGAACCAACCGTCACTGTTGGCCCCCATCGACCTGCAAGTGATCAAGGCAGCCGGGGTGACCTTCGCCGCCAGCATGATCGAGCGGGTCATCGAGGAAAGGGCCGCTGGCGATGCCGGCCAGGCGGAGCGCATTCGTTCTCTGGTGCACGAGGTGATCGGCGATAACCTGCGTAACCTGCAGCCTGGTTCCCCCGAGGCGATGCGCCTCAAGCAGGTGCTGATCGACCAGGGCATGTGGTCGCAGTACCTGGAGGTGGGCATCGGCCCTGATGCCGAGATTTTCACCAAGGCGCCGGTACTGTCGGCCGTGGGCAGCGGCAGCGCGGTGGGCGTGCACCCAGGCTCGCACTGGAACAACCCCGAACCCGAGGTAGTGCTGGTGGTCAACAGCCGCGGGCGCATCCAGGGCGCCACCCTGGGCAACGACGTCAACCTGCGCGACTTCGAAGGCCGCAGCGCCCTGCTGCTGGGCAAGGCCAAGGACAACAACGCCTCCTGTGCGCTGGGGCCATTCATTCGCCTGTTTGACGGCTCGTTCGATCTGGACACCGTGCGCGGCTGCGAAGTCGGCCTGCGCGTGGAAGGCCTGGACGGCTACGTGTTGCAAGGCCGCAGCGCCATGGCCCAGATCAGCCGCGACCCGCAGGACCTGGTCGGCCAGGCGTTGAACGCCAACCACCAATACCCCGACGGGTTCGTACTGTTCCTGGGCACCCTGTTCGCCCCCACCGACGACCGCGACCAGCCCGGCCAGGGCTTCACCCACAAGCCCGGCGACCGCGTGAGCATCCACAGCCCGGCCCTGGGCGCCCTGCACAACCGCGTCACCGCCAGCGACCAGGCCCCCCCGTGGCAGTTTGGCGTGGGCGCGCTGATGCGTAACCTGGCCAAGCGGGGGTATCTCTGAGCGCAAGGCAAGGCGGACCAGGCAATGGCACAGGCATAACTGGCCCGAAACAGAGGTGGGAGCGGGCGGCGCACGATCTCAAGGGCGCCGGAAAAACCAAGGCATGCACATGGAGGCCCTGACCCCATCCAAAGCCAAACCAACAAGGCGGTCAAGGCAATGGCACAGACATAACTGGCCCGAAACAAATGTAGGAGCAGAGCTTGCTCGCGAAGCGCCGCGCGGGCGGCGCGCGGTCTCAAGGGCGCTACAAAACCATCGACTAGCGCTTGGTGGCCATGATGAGATCTCCAGCGGGGCCCTAAGAGCCTGTCATGAAATCGCATCATGGCCTCTAGGTGCATGCCTTGGTTTCTCCAGCGCCCTTGAGACCGTGCGCCGCCCGCGCGGCGCTTCGCGAGCAAGCTCTGCTCCTACGTCTGTTTCGGGCCAGTTATGTCTGTGAGATTGCCTGGTCCGCCTTGATTGTCCGCCTGGAGATTGGGTCAGGGCCTCCAGGCGCATGCCTTGGTTTCTCCAGCGCCCTTGCGACCGTGCGCCGCCCGCGCGGCGCTTCGCGAGCAAGCCCGCTCCTACATCTGTTTCGGGCCAGTTATGTCTGTGCCATTGTCTGGTCCGCCTTGTTGGTTTGGCTGGGGATTGGGTCAGGGCGGCGAGGTGCATGGCTTGGGTTCTCCGGCGCCCTTGAGACCGCGCGCCGCCCGCGCGGCGCTTCGCGAGCAAGCTCTGCTCCTACGTTTGTTTCGGGCCAGTTATGTCTGTGGGATTGCCTGGACCGCCTTGTTTTTCCGGCTTGAGACCGTATCAGGGCCTCCAGGTGCATGCCTTGGTTTTTCCGGCGCCCTTGAGACCGTGCGCCGCCCGCGCGGCGCTTCGCGAGCTTCGCCCGCTCCTACATCTGTTTCGGGCCAGTTATGTCTGTGCCATTGCCTGGACCGCCTTGATTGTCCGCCTGGAGATTGGGTCAGGGCCTCCATGTGCATGCCTTGGTTTCTCCAGCGCCCTTGAGACCGTGCGCCGCCCGCGCGGCGCTTCGCGAGCAAGCTCTGCTCCTACGTTTGTTTCGGGCCGGTTATGTCTGTGGGATTGCCTGGTCCGCCTTGTTTGTCTGGCTTGGAATCGGGTCAGGGCCGGATCTTCAGGGCGCCAGCAGCCCAGGCAGCAGGCAATGCCTGCCCCATCAAGCCACCGGCAATCGCAGATTCAGCCGCAAGCCCGGGTTGAGGTTCTGCGCCCACAATTCACCACCTTGCAGTTGCACCCGGCAGCGGGCGATGGTCAGGCCCAGGCCGAAGCCGTCGCCACCGGGGCGGGAGGCATTGAGGCGGGTGAAGGGTTCGAAGATGCCTTCCAGCGACTGCTCGGCCACACCGGGGCCCTGGTCGTCGATCCACAAGTGCCAGTGGCCCGTTTCCCGCCGCCCACCCAGGCGCACCTGGCCGGCGGCCGGGGAATGGCGAATGGCGTTGCGCAAGATGTTTTCCATGGCCTGGGCCAGGCCGTTGAGGTGGCAGCGCACCCAGCACGGACCGCCCAGCTCATTGGGCATCTGCTCGGTGGTCCAACCGGATTCGAAGCAGGCATCCTCGCGCAACATCTCCCACAAGGTCCCCACCTCCAGGCTGTCCAAGGCCAGTTGTGGCCGCTCGGTGTCCAGCCACACCAGTTCCAGCGTGTCATCCACCAGTTGGCGCATGCACTGCACTTCCCGCGCCAGGCGCTGGCGCAGGGCCGGGGCGTCGGCGTCGCTTTCCACCGCCACTTGCAGGCGACTAAGGGGGGTGCGCAGTTCGTGGGACATGTCGCGCAGCAACCGCCGCTGCAAGGCCACGGTCTGCTGCAAGCGGTCAGCCATGTGGTCGAAGGTGCGGCCCAGGTCACCCAGTTCGTCAGCGCGACGGGTGATGACGGCCGGCAGCCGTGTTTCCAACCGCCCTTCACGCAAGGCGTTGGCGTGGGCATGCAGGTGCGCCAGGGGGCCGATCAGCAGTCGATACAGCAGCGCGCCGATCAGCAAGGACAGCGCCGCCGGCACCAGCCAGTGGGCGATCAGTTGCCAGCTCACGGACATGCCGGGCACGAAGCGGTCGGGTAACTGCAGCACCAATTGCCCGCTGCCGGGGTCGATGGGGAACGCCACCTTGATCAACAAGGGCCCCCGGGCACGGGCGCTCATGGCCCAGTCGATCTCACGGGCAAAACCCAGGGCGTGGCGCTCGCGTGGGTTGAGCCGGTGCCCGTCCAACGGCCGCATGTCGGCGCCCAGCACAACGGCCCAGCCTGGTTCGCGCACACTGAAGCGCTGTTCCCACTGGCCCAGCGCCGCTGGCCCGCCAGCACTCCATACCGCTTCTGCCTCGGCGGCATAGCCCCGCAGGGCTTGCTGGGCGCTATCGGAAAGCCGGTAGCCTTCGCGCTCGAAATGCATGCCCCAGGAACGGCTAAGCCAGATCACCAGCAACATCAGGGTGGCCAGCAACGCGCACAACTTCCACAACACCGAACCGCGGCCCGGCAGCTTCATGCCTGTGCGCCCTTGAGCACGTACCCCTTGCCCCACACCGTCTCCACCCGGCCCTCGAAACCCACGGCGGCCAGCTTGCGCCGCACGTGGCTGACGTGCAGGTCCAGCACCCGGTCCTGCAACGAATAGGGCCGGTGCAGCACGCGCTGGTAGAGGAAGGTCTTGCTCAGCACCTCATCAGGGTGCGACAGCAGGGTTTCCATCAACCGGAATTCCACAGGGGTGAACCCCGCCCTGGCCGCGCCCAGGCACATGTCCTGCACGCCGTCATCGCAACGGCGCAGTTGCCCGTCCTCGGCACTCACGGGGGCCGAGCGCTCGTAGGCCACCCTGCGTAACACCGCGTCGATGCGCACATCCATCTCGCCCATGCTGAATGGTTTGGGCAGGTAGTCGTCGGCGCCCTGGCTGAAGCCGATGATACGGTCCTGCTCGGCGCCCAGCGCCGACATCAGGATCACCGGCACGGTAAAGCGCTGGCGCAGCTGCCCCAGCAACTGCAGGCCATTGCTGCCTTGCAGCAGAATGTCCATCAGGATCAGGTCGAAACCTTGCCAGCGCTGCGGGGTGCCAAGGCCTGGCGTGCCGTCCCACAGGGTCACGTCAAAACCACGTTTGCGCAGGTGCTGGTCCAGATGGTCGGCCAGCAGGCGATCGTCTTCCACGGCGAGAATTCTCGTCCTGGCAGCGGGTTGGGTAGCAATCACAAGGGGTAACTCTCGACAGAAAACGGACAGGGGCTGGCACGCCCCAATGATGCAAATTGTAATTATTATCAAATACAAGATGGCAAAGCTTTACGAAATTTACAGTTGCACCGCCCGACTCGGGCTGCCACTTCACGCCGGAGGTAAATTTTGTAAATAAGATTTATTAACATTTACGACTGCCTATTATCGCACCCCGTCTGGACAACCGCCCAACGCCGCTCAGGGAAAGAAGCGGCGACGGTTCCACATTTCAACGGGAGTATCGTCGTGGTTTTTCGTGCATCACTCAGCCGCCTTTCAATCGCCATCCTGGCTGCCTCCATGTCTCCTGCCCTGCTGGCCGACACCACCGCCAGCAGCGCCGACACGGCGAAAGCCATCGATGACCGGGCCATTACCCTGGACAACACCATGGTCACTGCCGAGAAGGAGCTGAAACAGGCACCGGGCGTGTCGATCATCACCGCCGACGATATCCAGAAGGCGCCGCCGGTCAACGACCTGTCGGACATCATCCGCAAAATGCCGGGCGTCAACCTCACCGGCAACAGCGCCAGCGGCGTGCGTGGCAACAACCGCCAGATCGACATTCGCGGCATGGGCCCGGAAAACACCCTGATCCTGATCGACGGCCTGCCGGTGGAGTCGCGCAACTCGGTGCGCTACGGCCGCACCGGCGACCGCGACACCCGCGGCGACACCAACTGGGTGCCGGCGGACGAAGTGCAGCGCATCGAAGTGGTCCGTGGCCCTGCCGCAGCGCGCTATGGCAACGGCGCGGCCGGCGGCGTGGTGAACATCATCACCAAGCAGCCCACCCAGGAAACCCACGGCAACTTCAGCGTGTACACCGACATGCCCAAGGACAAGGACGAAGGCGCCACCAAGCGCGCCACCTTCGGCCTCAGCGGGCCGCTGACCGACAACCTGACCTACCGGGTATACGGCAACCTGAGCAAGACCGACCGCGACAGCACCGACATCAACGAAGGCCACGAAGCGGCGGGCGAATCCGCCGCCTCCGGTGCCGAGGGTGTGCGCAACAAGGACATCAACGGCCGGCTGACCTGGAAACTGGACGAGCGCCAAAGCATCGACTTCGACGCCAGCTACAGCCGCCAGGGCAACATCTACGACGGCGACAACCAGTACAACCAGAGCCTGACCAGCAAGAAGGCCGCCAGCGCCGCGCCGTGGGTGGGCCGCGAAACCAACGTCATGTACCGCAACAACTTCGCCATCACCCACAACGGCGACTGGGACTTCGGTACCAGCAAGTTCTACGTGCAGTACGAGCACACCCGCAACCGCCGCCTCGATGAAGGGTTGACCGGTGGCGTGGAAGGGACCATCGACTCCACCGATTTCAGCACCAGCAACTTGCAGAACTACCTGGCCCACGGCGAGTTCAACATCCCGCTCAGCACCAGCCTGCCTCAAACCCTGACCCTGGGCGGCGAATGGAACCGCCAGGAACTGGATGACCCTGCCTCCACCAGCCAGGCGTTGTCCTCGGGCAGCTACTACAGCGGCACCACCTCGGCCGACTCCATCGCCGGGCTCGCCTCGGGCACCCGCAGCAGCAAATCGGCGGCCAACATCGGTTCGCTGTTCGCCGAAGACAACATCGAGCCATGGGCTGGCGCCACCCTGACCCCGGGCGTGCGCATGGACGACCACACCGATTTCGGCGTGAACTGGTCGCCCAGCCTGAACATGACCCAGAAGCTCAATGACGAGTTCACCCTGAAGGCCGGTATCGCCCGCGCGTTCAAGGCGCCGAACCTGTACCAGCTGGACCCCAACTACCTGTTGCTCAGCTCTGGCAACGGCTGCCCGATCGGCAGCACCGGCAGTTGCTACATCCAGGGTAACGACAACCTGAAAGCCGAGACCAGCGTCAACAAGGAAATCGGCCTGGAGTTCAAGCGTGAAGGCTGGATCGCCGGCCTGACGTTTTTCCGCAACGACTACCACAACAAGGTGGTGGCCGGCACCGACATCGAGGGTTACTCCTCGGGCGGCAACATGATCCTCAAGTGGGAAAACGCCAAGAAGGCCGTGACCCAGGGCTTTGAAGCCAACCTGACGGTGCCACTGGCCGACAACCTGAGCTGGACCACCAACGGCACCTACATGCAGGAAAACAAAGACCTGGACACCGGCAACGTGCTGTCGATGATTCCCAAGTACACCGTCAATTCGATGCTGGACTGGCAGGTCAATGACAAGTTCTCGACTCAGCTGAGCATCACCAGCTTCGGCCGCCAGAAACCGCCGACCGTGGGCACCACCAAGGTTGATGCCGCAGGGGTGAGCACCGAGGAAGTGGGCGCCTACAGCCTGGTCAATATCAACGTCGGCTACCAACTGACCAAGAACGTGCGCCTGGGCGCTGGTGTGAACAATATCTTCGACAAGAAGCTGTACCGCGAAGGCAACTCCAACAGCGCCGGCGCGGCCACCTACAACCAGCATGGCCAGGCGGTGTACGCCAGCGTGTCGACCTCGTTCTGAGCCTTTACAAATGTACCAATTTGTAAAAAACAGAATGATTATCATTGCATCTTGATATGATCCAGGCCCCCTGCCACCGTCAGGGGGCTTGCCCACCTTCAACATGGAGTCTTCGATGAAACAACGCACTAGCGCGCGGTCCCCTGCCAGCCAGCTCTGCAAGCTGGCCTCGCTGATTGGCCTGATGAGCCTGGGCATGCAAGCCGCCATGGCCCAATCGGCCTTCGACACGCCGGACCCGGACTACCAGGGCCAGATCATGGCCATGCCCGCCAACGGCGGCGCCATCACCGCTGGCAGCGACGTGCAACTGATGGGCCGCGGCTTCAAGCCTGGCCAGCACATCACCTTGCTGCGCGGCACCACCGTGCTCAACGCTGACGCCTATGTGGCCGACAGCGAAGGCCAGTTCAAGGGCGCCTTGAAAGTGCCGGCCGACGCCGCCGTGGGCCAGCAGCCCATTGTGGTCAACGTCACCAACCCATCGGCCGCCGCCGTACTGCCACTGAAGGTCTCGCCCGTGGTGCCGCTGTCGGGCACCGAACGATTCAAGCAGACCAGCAGCAAACTGGTGCCCGGCTTGTACCAGTCGGCGGTCAGCGACAAGACTGGCGCTATCTTCGTGACCTCCGCCGTGGGCCGTCCACCGGTGAAGGAATCACAACTGCTCAAGCTCAACCCCAAGACCCTGGCCATCGAAGCCCAGGTCACCCCGGCCGCGGCCCCTGGCAAGGAACCCGGCGCCGTTTATGCCGTTTACGGCGTGGGCGTGGACGACCGCAATGGCACCGTGTGGGTCACCAACACTCGCCAGAGCAGCGTGGCCGTGTACCGCCAGTCCGACCTGAGCCTGGTCAAGCAGTTCGCCCCCAACACCGTGGCCCATGCCCGTGACGTGGTGATCGACACCGAACTGGACAAGGCCTTCGCCGGCGCCACGGGTGGCAACACCATCGTCATGTTCGACGCGGGCAAGCAGGCCGTGGAACGCACCATCGAGATCAAGTCGGCCCAGCGTGGCGAGCGCGCGGCGCCGTTCACCGTGGCCAGCCTGCATCTGGATGCCAAGGCCCACAAGCTGTACACCGTGAGCCTGACGACCAACGAAGCAGCCGTCATCGACGCCAAGACCGGCAACGTGGAAAAGGTATTCCCCATCGAAGGCGTGAAGACCGCCATGGGTGTGGCTTACGACGCCAAGACCAACCGCCTGTTCGTGGCGGCCCAGAACAGCGACAACCTGGCCATCGTCGACGTCGCCACCGGCAAGACCCTGCACCTGGTGCCCACCGGCGCCGGCCCGCTGAACGTCACCTTCGACCCCACCAAGCGCCTGGCCTACGTCAGCAACCGGGGTGCGGGCACCGTCACCGTGGTCGACCCGGACGGCAAGCTGGTGGCCAACCTGGACGACGGCACCTTCCCCAACCACGTGACCGTGGACGCCAAGGGCACCGTGTACGCGGTGAACAAATCCAAGGGCCCGGACGACCAGAACGGCGACCGCATCACCCGCATCACCCAGGTACGTTGATGCCCTTGGGGGGCCGACGCGCTCGGCTCCCCCCCAGTGTTTGCGCCCTCCCCTGTGGGACCGGGCGCCAGCTCGGGAAGCAGGCGCCGCGGTCTTCAGGTAGTACGCGGTGGCCGCTTCCCGAGCTTCGCCCCGTCCCACAGGGGGGGCAGCAGGCTATGACTCTGCCGCTACCGCCCTGCGGCTACCCAGCCATCTCCCCACCAGCACCACCAGCACCGCCCCTGCCACGCTGACCACCCAATGCAACCACGGCAACGGCGCCAGCGGCGGGAACAGGGCCAGGTCTTCGCTGGCCATGGCCCCGGCGATCCAGCCGATCAGCGCCGCGCCTGCCTGCACCACCACCGGGAAGCGCTCCATCACCGCCAGCACGAAGCGGCTGCCCAGCACAATGATCGGGATGCTGATCAACACGCCCGCCGCCACCAGGTACAGGTTGCCGTTACCCGCCCCGGCGACCGCCAGCACGTTGTCCAGCGACATCACCACATCGGCGACGATGATGGTCTTGATGGCCGTCCATAGCCGTGTGCCGCCATCGATGTCATCGGCGTCATCCTCGCGGTTGGCCGCCAGCTTGATGCCGATCCACACCAGCAACACCGCGCCCACCAGTTTCAGGTAGGGCACGGCCAGCAGTTGCAGGGCGAAGAACAGCATCACCACCCGCACGGCAATGGCGCCGGCCATGCCGCCGTAGATGGCCTTGGTCTGCAGTGCCTTGGGCAGGCGCCGGCAGGCCATGGCGATGACCACCGCGTTGTCGCCACCCAGCAGCAGGTCGATGGCGATGATCTGCGCCAGGGCCGTCCAGAAGAACGGGTCAGTGAGCCAATCCACAGGCATACCTCAATGAACAAACAGGGGAAAAATACCGGTCAGCAACGACACTGCCAGCAGGATCACGCAGTTGACCAGCGACCAGCGAAAGGTGAACCGCTGGTTCTCGGCATAATCGAGCTTGAGCATGCTGACCACCAGGTAGGTAGACGCCACCAGCGGGCTGAGAATGTGCACCGGCTGGCCGACCAATGAGGCCCGCGCCATTTCGATGGCGGTAATACCATGGGCGTGGGCGGTCTGGGCCAATATCGGCATGATACCGAAATAGAACACATCGTTGGACACCAGCCAGGTGACCGGAATGCTCAGCAGCGCGGTGATCACCGCCATGTAAGGGCCAAAGCCCTCGGGGATCACGTGCAGCAGCCCCTGGGCAACCGAATTGGCCATGCCGGTGCCGTTCAGCACGCCGGTGAACACCCCGGCGGCGAAGATCAGGCTGGCCACTGCCAGAATCGCCGGGGCATGTAATTCCAGTTGGGCCTGCTGGTCCTTGAGGCGTGGAAAATTGACTACCATGGCCAGGCACGCGGCCACCATGAACAGGTAGCTCAAAGGTAACAACTCCAGGCACAGGGCCGCGATCAGCATCACCGTCAGCGCCCAGTTGAAGCAGAAGCGCCAGCCGCTGGCACAGCGCTGGGCCTGGTGGTCGGCGAAATGGCCGTTGAGGTCGATGGCACCGCCCAGGCGCACGCGTTCGCGGCGGCCGAACAGCCAGGCGAGCACGAAGGTCCAGGCCAGGCAGGCAACCAGCGCTGGCAGCATGGGCACGAACATCTCGCCCACGTCCACATGCATGGCCGTGGCTGCCCGTGCGGTAGGCCCGCCCCAGGGCACCATGTTACCCAGCCCCGCCACTTGCAGCAGAAGGCAGCAGACCATCGGCAGCGACAGCCCCAGGCGCTTGTAGATGGGCAGGAACGCCGACAGCACGATCATGTAGATGGTGGCGCCGTCACCGTCCAGGGCGACGATGCAGGCCAGGGCCACGGTGCCGACGAAGATTTTCACCGGGTCGCCGCGCACAGCGTTGACGATGCGCGTCACCAGCGGGTCGAACATCCCGGCTTCAGTCATGGTGAGGAAGTACAGCATGGCGAAAATCATCAGCACACCATTGGGTGCGACCACTTTCACGCCATCGAGGATGTATGTGCCAAGCTCGTCGTAGAAGCCGCCGATCAAGGCGAACACGGTGGGGATCAGGATCAGGGCGGTGAGCGCCGAGAGCTTCTTGCTCATCAGAAAAAAGATGAAGCAAGCCAGCATGATAAAACTCAGCATCATGAGCATGAGCGAATGTCCTGTTTCTTATAATTGTACAGGCAATGACCCTGGCGCCTGGCGCCAGGGGTTGACGCACTACATCAGACCGGCAGGCCCTTGGACCGCAGCAGCGAATCGAAACGCTCCGGGTCGGCGGTGCCGGCACGGTTGGTCTCGCGGATGCCGGCCTCACGGTCCAGGTGGGCCAGGGTCTTGGGCAGCAGCGCCGCGGCATCCTGGGCCGGGATGGCGATGACACCGTCGGCATCGCCCAGTACCAGGTCGCCCGGCAGCACGCACAGGCCGGCACAGGCGATCGGCACGTTGATCTCCCCCGGGCCGTCCTTGCTTGGCCCACGGTGGGTGTGGCCTGCGGCGAACACCGGGACGATACCTTCGGCCAACTCTTCCAGGTCGCGCACGGCGCCGTCGATGACGATACCGCCCAACTTCACTCGCAGGGCGGTGGTGCGTACCAGGCCGCCGATAACCGCCTGGCTGACGTCGCCGCCACCGTCGATGACCAGCACGTCGCCGGGCTGCACCATCATCAGCGCCTTGTGCACCATCAGGTTATCGCCAGGGCGCACGCGCACGGTAAAGGCCGGGCCGCAGAGCTTCAGCGACAGGTCACCATGGTAGGCATGCAGGCCGCGGGCGCCGATGCTGCGGCCCATGCAGTCGCCAGCCACGGCCACGGGGATGGCGCGAAAGGCTTCCACCAGGTCGGCGGGCACGCTGGCCACACGTGGGTTGATACGGTAGCCGGCAGGCCATTGTTGAGCAGTCATGACAGTACTCCAGATCAGTGATCGAAAACCTGTGGGTTGACGCAGGCGCTGGCCGCAGGCCTTGTGCCGTTGAGAAAGCCCAGTACGTTGCGTGCCGCGCCCGCGGCCATGCCAGCGAGGGCGGCGGGGGTGGAGCCGCCCACATGAGGGGTGAGCACCACGTTGTCCAGGCGCAGCAGGGGGCTGGTGGCCGGCAGTGGCTCCACGGCCATGGTGTCGAGACCAGCGGCGTACAGCTGCCCGCTGGACAGCGCCTGCACCAGCGCGGCCTCGTCGACCACCTCGCCACGGGCTGTATTGATCAGCAGTGCGCCTTCGGGCAGCAAGGCGAGTTCTTGCGCACCGATCAGGTTGCGGGTCTGTGCGGTGAGTGGTACGTGCAGGCTGAGCACGTGGCTGCGTGCCAACAGGGCGGGCAGGTCGGCCACGCGCTCGGCCCCCTCCAACGCTGCATCGGCGGGCAGCAACGGGTCGTACACCGTCACGCTCATGCCAATGGCCTGACAGGCCCGGGCCACGCGGCGGGCCACCTGGCCGAAGCCGACCAGGCCCAGGGTACGGCCGCTCAGTTCCAGGCCATCCTGGGCCCGGGACCAGCGGCCCTGGCGAATTTCGCGGTCCATCCAGCTGACTTTGCGGGCGGCGGCGAACATCAGGCCCAGGGTCATTTCGGTGACCGACTGGGCGTTGGCGCCTGGCGTCACGTACACGGGTATGCCGCGGGCGGTGGCGGCGGCCACGGCAATGTTGCTGACGCCCACGCCGTGCTTGGAGATGACCTTGAGGGTTGGGCAGCCGGCGATGGCGGCTTCGGTGAGGTCCAGGGTACGGGAAATAACGGCGTCCACGGGCTCGCTGGCCAGTATCCGCTGGATGTCCGCGGCGCCCTGCTCGGCGTTCACATACAACACCCGGCAGCCTTCGGCACGCAGCAGTTCCAGGCCGGCGGGGGCAAGCCGGGGCGCAGTCACAAGGATCACATAAGGCATGGGGATGTTCTCTGGCTTATTGTTGTGCGCCGCCCTGAGGGTGGCATGCCAAGAGTATCCGCCCCGTGATCCTTAATTTCTATTAGCGTATTTTCAACAAATCATTCCCGTCAGGAATGATTCAAATCCCGATCCTGGCTTTGCAGTATGGCGATGAAGCGCCGCGTGGCGGGCGACAAGTACCCTTCGGCGCGGTGCAGCACACCGAAACGCCGGGCCATGGTGGTCAACGGGTTGGGAATCTCCACCAAGCCGCTGCCGTGGCGAGGGTCGGCCAGGTTGCGCCGCGATAGAAAACTCAACAGCCCGGTTTCAACCAGCAGGTTGGGTACCGCGGCAATCGAGCTGGTGGCGATGGCCACCTGTGGCGCGGGCAGGCCGTGGCGCCTGAAGACACTTTCCAGCCACTGGCGCGTGGCCACCGAGGGCGCCGACAACAGCCAGCGATAGTCGCACAGGGCCTGCAGCGGCACTTCGCGCCCGGCCAACGGATGGCTCGCGCTGGCAACCACCACCACATCGTCGCCAGCAATGGGCTGCTCCACCAATTCCTCGTCCTGGGTGCCCAGGGGGCCGATGACGATGTCCAGCAGGCCCTTGCGCAAGGAGTCGTGCAACACGTCGTTCATGCCGATCTGCAGGTCCAGCACCACCGCCGGGGCTTCTTCCTGCAACAGTCGGCACGCCCGTGGCATCAGGTATTCGGCGATGGTGGCCGCGGCGCCGACGCGGATGGTGCCGGCCAGGCCCTTGCCCAGGGACGAGGTCTGGCGATGGGTTTCATCGAGCATGCGCTCGATCAGCAAGGAGCGGTCGCACAGCAATTGCCCGGCATCGGTCAGGCGAATACCACGGCCGACGCGCTCGAACAGCTGCGCGTCGTAAGCGCTTTCGAGGCGGTCGATGCATTTGGAGAGGGCCGACTGTGAAATATGCAGGGCCTCGGAAGCACGGCCCAGGTGGCCGAGTTCGGCGACCTTGATGAAGTACACCAGGTCGCGGATCTGCAGGTTGATGCTCATGGGCGCTGTGCTCCGTTGCGGCGCTTGTTGCTGAATGCGCGAGGATACCCCAAGCGCTTGAACCCGCTACCCTGTAATGCTCGTGCAAGAGGAGCTGCCATGTGACCGACCTTTCATTTTCAGGTGCCAAGATCGCGCTGCTGTGCGAGGGCCAGATACTCATCTATTTGCGCGATGACAAGCCGAGCATTCCGTGGCCAGGCCAATGGGACCTGCCCGGCGGCGGCCGCGAAGGTAAGGAAACGCCGCTCGAATGCGCGGCGCGGGAGACCCTGGAGGAGTTCAGCCTGGTGCTCGACCCCGACTGGATAGAATGGGAACGGGTGTACCCGGGCCAAGGTGCAGGTGGGCTGGACACCTGGTTCTTCGTGGCGCACGTGCCCGCCGGGACGTTCGAGCAGGTGGTGTTTGGTGATGAAGGACAGTACTGGGCAGTAGAGAGCGTCGAGGCATTTCTGGAACGCGACGATGCCATAGCGCGGTTGCAGGCGCGGTTGCGCGAATACCTGAACGACCGCACTGCCCGCCTGTAGACCGGGCGCCAGCTCGGGAACCAGACGCCGCAGTGCATCAGGTACTGCGCGGTGCGGCCTTCCCGAGCTTCGCCCGGTCCCACAGGAGTGACGCTGAACCTGCGGCGGGGAACCAGACGGCTCGGTGTGGCCTGTGCGGGGCGCTAGGCCCGCGGGTGCGCCGGGCGGGGCAAGCCGAGGTGGTCGCGCAAGGTATGCCCTTCGTAACGCTCGCGGAACAACCCGGCCTTGCGCAGGATAGGCAGGACACCTTCGGTGAACAAGGTCAGGCCTTCGGGGAAATGCGACGGCATGAGGTTGAAGCCATCGGCCGCTTCCCCTTGGAACCAGGCCACCATTTCGTCGGCCACTTGCCGGGGCGTGCCGATGATGATCTTGTGGCCGCGAGCGCCCGCCGTCAGCTTGCAGAGCTGGCGCAAGGTCAGGCCGTCGCGGTGGCTGAGGTCGAGCAACAGTTGCGCGCGGCTCTTCATGTTCTGCGGCAGCGGCAGGTCAGGCAATGGCTGGTCCAGGTCCAGGCCGCTGAGGTCATGGCCAAGGCGTTCGGCCACCAGCAGCAGCGCCGCGTCCATGTCCACCCATTGCTGCAACCGCTCGAAACGCGCCTGGGCCTCGGCCTGGGTCGCACCGATGATGGGCATGATGCCCGGCATCACCAGGCAGTGGCGCGGGTCGCGGCCGTGGGCGGTCACCTGCTGCTTGAGCTCGCGGTAGAACTGCTGCGCCCCGGCCAGGTCCTGCTGGGCGGTGAACACCACTTCGGCAACCCGCGCCGCCAGGTTCATGCCCGGCCCCGAAGAACCGGCCTGGATCAGTACCGGGTGACCCTGCGGGCTGCGGGTCAGGTTCAGCGGCCCGGCGATGTTGAAATAGTCACCCTGGTGATCCAGGCGGTGCATGCGCCGTGGGTCCAGGTAAACGCCACTGTCGGCATCGCGCACGTAGGCGTCATCCTCGAAGCTGTCCCACAGGCCGCGCACCACGTCCACGAACTCTTCGGCCACCGCATAACGCTGGCTGTGGTCAGGGTGGCTGGCACGGCTGAAGTTTTCGGCGCTGTCGTAGCCGGTGGTCACCACGTTCCAGGCAGCGCGCCCATTGGACAAGTGGTCCAGGCTGCCGAACTGGCGCGCCAGGGTATACGGCTCGCCATAGGTGGTGGACGCGGTGGCGGCCAGGCCAATGCGCTCGGTGATGGATGCCAGTGCGCCCAACAACGTCAACGGCTCCAGCCGCACGATCATCGAGGGGTGCTCCTGCGGGCCGGTCACCAGCTTGTCACCGAAAAACACCATGTCCAGGCAGGCACGTTCGGCTTGCTCGGTCAGTTGACGGATCAACGCGAAATTCTCGCTGCCGCTTTGCGCGCCTGGGTAGCGCCAGCCGCTGAAATGGTGGCCAGCAGCCTGGACGAACAGGCCCAGGCGCATCTGGTCGAGGGTTTGGCTCATGAAGGAACTCGCTGTCAATTAAAGTGAACCGCCCGGTCGCGCAGGATGCAGGCGGCTATTACATGCCCGCTTTGATACCGTCCGGTGAATCGCGCACAATGGCTTGCGCTGCACCGCCACCCGCCCTGTCACCAAGGAACCACCATGGACGTCAACCACATCGCTGCCCTCCTCGTCGCGCGACTCGACAGCGCACAGGCGGACATCCGTCAGCAGTGGAACCACCCCGAAGGCACACACACCCGCCACTTCGTGGTCGACCAACTGCTGAGCGACGACTTGGCCCAGGCTATCTACGACGCCTACCCGCGCAATGCCGACGGCTTCTTCGATCGTCAATCATTTCGCGAGAAAAAGAAAACCCTGACTGACCTTGCGGACTACCCAGAGATCCTCAGCAACATCACCTACGCCATGCAGCACCCGGATGTGGTGGCGAAGGTCGCCGAGCTGATCGGCCTCAACCACATCGTCCCGGACCCGACCCTGTACGCCGGCGGCCTGTCGATGATGTTCCACAGTGACTTCCTCAACCCGCACATCGACAACAGCCATGATGGCACGCGCAACCTGTACCGTCGCCTGAACCTGCTGTACTACGTCTCCCCGGATTGGGTGCTGGAAAACGGTGGCAACTTCGAACTGTGGGATCCGGCGGTCAAGCAACAGAAAACCATCGTCTCGCAGTTCAACCGCCTGGTGGTGATGGAAACCAACAAGGACTCCTGGCACTCGGTGAGCCCGGTGCGTGCCGACACGCCGCGCTGCTGCGTGTCCAACTACTACTTCTCGGCGCAGTCGCCGGACGAAAAGGACTACTTCCACGTCACCTCGTTCAGCGGCCGCCCGGAAGAGCCGGGCCGCCGCCTGCTAGGGATAGTGGACAATGGCTTGCGCAACGTGGTGTCCAAGGTGCTGCGCAGCGGGCGTGGCCGCAAGTTGGTGAACAAGCGGCCGCGTTGAGGAAAACGAATTCCCCTGCAACCCGCGCTGCGCAGTCCCCGGGGCGCGGCGTGAAGCTGGACGCGGCCCCGGGGCGCTGTCATGGCGGGCCTTTACAGTTCGGTGACTTGTACCTCCTGGTCAAACACCGCCTGGGTCAGCTCCAGCACCAGGCGCCTTTCCGCGGCCTGGCGCCGAGCCGTCAGTTGGTCGAGCTTGTGCTGGTAACGGGCACTGTTGAATGCCCCGCCCTCGGCATCGCCGTCCAGCGCGGTCAGCAGGTTGTAGTAGGTGTTGTCGTGGGCATTGAAGCGTGCTTCGTTGGCCTTGACCTGGCGCAGGTTGGCCACCCAGAAATCACGCGCGGCCACCGATTCGACCATCGCGGTGCTGCCGTCCATGGCCAGAATGCTCGCCTGGGTGGTGGCCACGGCCTGCTCGCTGACGTCGGCGGTACGCGCAAACCGCATGCCCTTGGGTTGCCCCGGCAGGTCCAGGGTATCGGCCAGGCGGGTGCGATAGACCAACTGCACTTCAGCCACGTCCGGCGCCGTGGTGCGGCCGCGGACATCGGCGAACGCGGCCTTGTCCACCTCGTCGAGGCGGAAGAGGCCCTTGGCCAGTTTCAACAGCGGCAACTGCCGCACTTCCCCTGTCACGCCCCTGGAGGCTTCGAACACCAGGCTGCGCACCTGCAACACACTGAATAGCAGCGACGCACCATCGCCGCAGGTACCACCGTGGGCAGCCTCCTCGAACAGCGTCTCGCGCAACTCGGTGTAGTCGCTGGCCGCCTCGATCATCTTCCATACCCGCTCGCGCAAATCCGTGTAGGTCTCGGCGTGCTGGAAGTCGCGGGACTCGGCCAGCTCATCGAGCACTTGAAAGAACGCCTGGGAGCCCGGCTCGGCACGCAAGGTTTGCCATTTCGCTTTCAGCCCTTCGTGCGCAGCGGTTGGCACACGTTGCAGCCAGCGCGTGGCGCCTTCGGTGCCCGGCGCCACCGGGGCCTGAGCGGTAAAACTGGCCAGGCCAAATCGGTTGCCCGTTACCGCGTGCTGCTCACGCAGGGCATCCAGCGTAGGCGCGCTCAGCGGGTTGCCCTCCAGGTGAGTATCACGGTTGATACGTCCGATCTGCTCGGCCCGCTCGGCAGGCGGTGCCAGCACGTCGGCTGGCAGCGTGGTCAGACGGTTGTGGCGCAGGTCCAGAACGCCCATTTCCGGAAGTTGCAGCACGCTGGCAGGGTACTCCTGCAGGCCTGCCCCAGGCAGTCGAACACCGCGCAGAGCCCGCAGGCTGGTCATGTCCGGTGGGGTACCCAGCGGATTGAAGCCCAGGTCCAACTCGCGCAATGGCGTGAGCTGGCCGAGCACCTGGGCAGCGGGCTCGCCCCACACGATACGGTTATGGCTCAGGCGCAGACGAGTCAGGCCGCGCATGCGGGTCACGGACGTGGGAATGGTGGTCAACTCGTTACGCGTCAGGTTCAGGTGGCGCAGCTCGCTGAACTGCTCCAGGAAAACCGTGGGGCCCTCGCCCGAGAGTCCAGTGGACTGCAGTATCAGACTCTTGACGTGGCTGAAATCGGCTTCCAGCGGCCCGAGCCCATCCAGGCGCATGCCGTTGAGGTTCATCTCGAACCCTACCCGTGCGCCAGCATGGGTGACCACCCTCGGGGTGCTGCGCCGCGCCGCGCGGGTGATTTCCTGCGCAACGTTGGTACGGTTCAGGGCCTGGGGAGTGTTCTTGCCATACAGCGCCTTGCCGGCCGAGACCCACTTGTCCAACTGCTTGCCCAGCCGCTTGAGTTCACTGCGCTGGCCTTGCAGCCATGCCCGCAACTGCGGCTCGGGCCGCTCCAATGCGGTGAGCATGTCGAAAATCTCGGTCGTCTCCAGGTTCGGGTACAACTCGCCAACACCCGCCACCAGAGCAGCGTCAAAGGTGATCATGTGACCTCGGCCACTGGCCGGGTAGCCGATACGCGATCCCACCCGTACCGGGCTGTTGAAACCACCCTGACGGCCGCGCTGGATACCCAGCAACGTGGCGACCTGATTGCGGTCGATGGCTGCGCCCGGCGGGGTCTTTCCCCAAGCGTCGTTCAGCACGGCACTGTCGGCATTGGCCAAGGCTGGCTGGAAAACCCCGGCGATGGCGCGGTTGATGCGCCGTTCACGCAACAGGACTCGCGCCTCTTCGGCCATGCGCAGCGGCACCCGGCCAGCTTTCAGGCGCTCCAGTTCGTCGAAGGTCGCGCCTTCGATCAGCTCTCGCTGCTGGGCACTGTCCAGGCCGGGGAAGTCGCGGCCCAAGGCTTCGCTGCCCGGTGCCCTGGGCACCGTCTCGGTGGTGAGCAGGGTGGTTAGCACATCAGGCCGGCGCCCTTCCAGTTGTTCGGCCAGCAACGCTTGCAGGCCTTCCATCCGTGCCGCCCGCCCCTGGTGGCTCACGCTGCCCAACAGCTCGTCGCAGGCGCTATCCCCCAGGCCATCGAGCAACTGGCCCATGCGCTCGCCGCTGGCGAGGTCAGCGCGCACCAACGATACCCATCGCGCAGCAGGGTTGCTGACATCACCATAGTCAGTGGACAGGCCCCAGGGCTCGCTACCTTCGAACAGCTGAAGCACCAGTGATGAGGGCCAGCGAGGGTGTTCCACCATCACCTCCATCGGCACCGGCCAGCCTTCGGGCATCGCCTGCCCTTCACGCACGCAGGCCACCAGGCGCTCGACCCTTCGCGCCGCGGCCACCCGCTCCAGCGTATCGCTGAGTTCCAGCGGTGGCGGCGCCCCCTCCACTACGGCCTGGCGCAATACGGCTTCGTCCTCCCCGGTGATCGACAGCGCCTGCTCCAGTTCGGCATCGGTCAGGGTCGCGGCATGGGGCGTCGCACGCTGCAGGAGGCGCCTGCGCGACCAGCGCAAGGGGTTCTCGCCCTCGTGTTTCCAGGTGCCGCGGCCATCGCTGGTCACCGGCGGGCGATAGGCGCTGGGGTCACCGGGCCGGCAGATCACGCGCTGGCCCGTAAGGGTATCCACCTCGGTCAGGTACAGCTTGCCATCCAGCGCAACGTAATACGCCCCCTCCCGTGCATACAAGCCCTGGGCGTCCGGCAACCACTGCGGCTCCAGCATGAGTTCGGTGGCATAGGGGGTGATGTCCGGGTACCACAGGCGCCGCGTGCCGTCTGCCAACTGCACCGGTACCAGGTCTTCCACGAAGGGGTTGACGCTGCCGTAGAATTTCACCGTCTGATGCGCCACGACCCCCACCACGATATTCAGCGCCAGGCCGCCCAAGTGCTCCCAGGCTGATTCCAAGTGGTGGTCGGCCAGGTCCGCCAGGCCGTGGTATAGCTCACCCATGGCCTGGGCCGCGATGATCGGCAGCATCACCTGGCCCAGACCGGGGATGAACAGCGCCGCGAAGTTGAGCACATTGATACCGCTTTGCAGATAGCCCTCCCAACGGTCCAGGGTGGCCAGGTAGTCTACCCGCGCCGTGGGGATAGCCAGGCACGCTGCCTGGCTGCGGAGCCAGGCCATGTGCCGCCCGTGCAGGTGGTCGAGCAGCGGCGCTTGCAAGGGGGCCGTCAACGCCCCGAGGGTGACGCGCTCGCGGGCCAGTTGCGCGGTCAGGCGCTGCAGGAAGTCCGGGCGGGTAGCCATGTCCACACGACCGAGAAACTCGTTGCGGTAAGCCGGGTCGCGCAGGCGGTTGGCCAGATCGGTGATGAAAGCGGCGCTGCTGGCGTATTGGCGCAAAGGCGCCTGACTGTCCCCGGGCATCCACACAATGCACGGCTGGGCTGCGGCGGCGGAATTTGCGGGCATGAACACTACCACGTCGTGCAGCACCGCCTGCAGTATCTCCAACTGCAAGCCTTGCATGGCCAGGCCTGCACGCAGCAGCGGCTTGCCCTCGATAACCTGGCCGAACAGGGTAAAGGTAGCCGCGTCGATATCGCCCTTGAGCACCGCCACCTGGCGCAGGCAGTCCAGCTCTGCCACTCGCGCCGCCAACAGGGCCTCGCGCACAGGTGCAGGAAGCAGCACCCGGTCCAGGTATTGCTGGTATTGCCGGCCGATGTCCAGGTCCCGGCATTCGCGTGCAAAGGCTTGCGGGGTGATGGACAGCCTTGCGCCGGGCTTGAAGTCGAAGACGGGGAAGTCGGCTTGTTCAGGCAGCAGGTCACTGAAATCGCCATTCTGATCGCCCGGGTTCGACGGCGGCAGACGCTCGAGGATCGGCCCTGGCACGTAGTCAATGGTGTAGCCGTGGCGCGCGACCAGGCCACTGTTGAGGTCAAACACCTGGTCCTGGTTGAAGTTGTGCAGCGCGGCCAGCAACAGGCTCTGTTCCAGGGGGGTGCGCTTGACCGCGACGCTCAGCCAGGATGCCTGTTCGCGGACCTGCACCAGTAGCGTTTCGTGGACGTTCACCACGCGCCCGCACAATTGGGTCAGGCGCTCGTTGAGCAATGGTTCAGCGAACGCCAGCACACTCTTGAATTCGCCTAGCGCCGCCGAAACCGCCGTGCGGGCAGCGGCGCGGGCTTTCTGGCTGGCGAGCAGCGCCTGCTGGCGTGCCACTGGCGCCTGGCTGAACCAGGTGGCCCACTTGCCACCGGGAAGGTATTGCTCGCTCAACAGGCTGGCCCCAAGGGTGTCCAGCGTCGGTTTGTCCAGCGCGGTCATCCAGCCTGGCAGGCGCTGAAGGGCAAACGAGGTGTGGGGGTGAGAGGCAGGTAGTTCGGGTGTGTTGGCCATGATGGCGCTCCTGTGTCGAGAAGCGCCCAGCAAACCAAGCCTGCGGCCAACGGTGGTGCTGCATATTTACCCGGGGCAATTTCGCCTATAGTGAAGCGACCTTGACCGTTCAGGCCCCGTACCAATGTCCAAAGCTCTGCTCGTCCTGTTATCCCTGGCCCTGGCCGCCTGCTCCAGCACGCCCAAACCACCTGACCCCGAACAACTGGCGCAGATCGAAGCCGCCAACCTGCGCACCGATGCCGATATGGCCCAGGTGCTGGCCAAACTCGCCAGCCTCAACCCGCAACCCATCGAGAACCTGGACGTCGACACCGCGCGGCTGCAGCCCACGTTGGCGGATGCCGCCAAGGCGTTGATGGCCGACCAGGGCCGGGACAGCGACCCGGCGGTGCTGGTGCCCGAGGTAAGCGCCTACGACCGCACGGTACCCGGTGCGGCAGGGCAGATCCCGGCCACGGTCTACACACCGCCAGGCGATAACTACAAGCCGGTGATCCTGTATTTTCATGGCGGTGGCTGGGTACTGGCCGACCGCAAGGTCTACGACAGCAGTGCCCGTGCACTGGCCAAGCTGGCTGATGCGGTGGTGGTGTCCATCGATTACCGCCGCGCCCCGGAAGACCGATTCCCGGCGGCCGCCGATGATGGCGTGGCGGTATACCGCTGGTTGACTCATTATGCCAAGGCCGTGGGCGGCGACCCGCAGCACCTGGCACTGGCTGGCGAAAGTGCCGGCGGCAACCTGGCACTGGCCACCGCCATCGCCGCCCACGAGCAGGGGCTGGCGGCGCCCAAGCAGGTACTGGCCATCTACCCTGTCACGCAGACGGGTAGCGATACCGAATCGTACGGCAAGTACGCCCATGCCAAACCGCTGAATGCGGCGATGATGCCGTGGTTCTTCAACCAGTTGCTCGCGGACCCGGCGCAGAAACAGGACCCACGCCTGGACGTGCTGCATGCCAACCTGCAGGGCCTGGCACCGGTGACGCTGATCAATGCCGAGGTCGACCCCCTGCGTGACGATGGGGCGCTGATGGAAACCGCGCTGAAGGCGGCCGGGGTGAGCGTGGAGCGCCGGGTCTACAGTGGCGTGACCCATGAATTCTTCGGGCTGGGGCCGTTGGTGCAACAGGCGGCCCAGGCCCAGGCGTATGCCGGGGAACGCCTCAAGGCCGACCTGCACCGCTGAGGTCATACCCTTGCAGAATCGACGCAGGCTCGGGAAGCCGGCAACGCGCACTGGCCGTCACACCGCAGCGCACGCTTGCCGAGCTTCGCCCGGTCCCACAGCGGCATCACGGTGCGGCACGCACCGCTTGTGGGACCGGGTGCGCCGGTATCAGCCGGCCAGGCCGACGTAGACGTTCTGCACGTCGTCGTTTTCGTCGATGGCTTCCAGGAACGCTTCGACTTCGGCCATCTGCTCGTCGCTCAGGCCCGATACCGGGTTCTTCGGCATGTAGCCGATCTTCGCCGCCACCACGGTGAAGTGCTGCTCAGGCAACGCCTTGCACACGGCATCCAGGTCGGTGATGTCGGTGACGAACAGGGTCGCGCCCTCTTCCTCGCCCGGCTCGAAATCCTGGGCGCCGGCTTCGATGGCAGCCATTTCCGGGTCAGCGTCGCCGTCGGCCGGGGTGGCCTCGATCATCCCTACGTGGTTGAAGTCCCACGACACCGAGCCTTCTGCGCCCAGGGTGCCCTTGCGGAACAGCACGCGGATCTGCGAGACGGTACGGTTGACGTTATCGGTCAGGCATTCGACGATCACGGGCACCTGGTGCGGGGCGAAGCCCTCGTACTTGACCAGGGTGTAGTTGACCGCGTCGCCGCCGATGCCCGCGCCTTTCTTGATGGCGCGTTCCAGGGTTTCGCGAGTCATGGAGGCTTTCTTGGCCTGCTCGATCACCAGCCGCAGGCGCGCGTTGGTGTCGGGGTCGGTACCGGCCCGCGCGGCAATCGAAATTTCCTTGGACAGCTTGCCGAAGATGCGCCCTTTGGCGTTGGCTGCTGCTTCTCTGTGTTTAGCTTTCCACTGTGCGCCCATTTCAACTCTCTTTCTCTGGCGCCGATACCGGTAACGATCAGCGCATCCTCCCAGTTTATACGTTGTGGGAGCAGCCTTGCCAGCCAGCGTGCTTCGGCTCACGCCAGGGGGGCGAGTTCAAGAAACGCACGGATCAGCCGCAGCGCTCGGCGCCGCTCCAGGCAGCCGATCATGTGCCGGTTCTGCAGCCCTTCCCCGCGCAACGGCACCGCCACCACCCTGGGGTCGTGGCCCAGCTCCACCGACGAGACGATACCAATGCCCAAGTGCGCTGCCACCGCTTCGGTCACTGCCTCGCGGCTGTCCAGTTCCAGCAACACCCGCGGCACCACGCCTGCGTGGGCGCACGCCTGGTCGAAGGTACGACGGGTAATGGAGTGGGGCTCGCGCAACACCATGATCTGCTGATCCAGTTGTCCAAGGTCCACGGCCTGCCCCGCCCACGGGTGGCCGGCGGGCACCAGCGCACAGATCTGCGACAGGCCAAGGGCCTGCAAATGCAGGCCCTTGCGCGGCTCTACCTCGGTCATCACCGCCACGTCGATATGCTCGGCGGTCAGCGCCGCCAGGGTTTCCTGGGCGTTGCCCAGGCGCAGGTTCACAGTGATGCCCGGGTACCTGGCGCGCAAGGCAGCAAGCATGGGCATTACCCGGTGCGGCCCGTCGGCGGCCACTTCCAGGCGCCCGGTGAGTAACTGGCGATTGGCTTCCAGCATCGCCTGGGCCTCATCGGCCAGGCCGAACATCGCGCGTGTGATCGCTGCCAGGCGCGTGCCCTCCTCGGTCAGTTCCACCCGTCGGGCGGTGCGTCGCAACAGGGTGATCTGGTAGTGCTCTTCCAGCGCTTTCACGTGCCCGGTTACCGCCGGTTGGCTGATGAACAGACGCTCGGCAGCCCGGGTAAAGCTGCCCTCACGGGCCACGGCATCGAAGGCTCGCAGTTGGAACAGGTTCATGAATCGGCCTGACTTATAGTTGGGATAACAACAAACAATTTGATTGATGCCTCGCGCAATTGCAACTTAGGCGCCGTAGGTTCAGCCCATCGCTTGCGAGGAATACCCATGAGCACCACCGCCCCCCTCCTGCTAACCCCAGGCCCATTGACCACTTCGGCCCGTACGCGTCAGGCGATGATGATGGATTGGGGTTCATGGGATGCCCGCTTCAACCAGTTGACCGCCAGCGTCTGCGAACAGCTGCTGGCCATCATCAACGGCGCTGCCAGCCATCACTGCGTGCCCCTGCAAGGCAGCGGCACCTTCGCGGTGGAGGCGGCCATTGGCACCCTGGTGCCCCGCGACGGCAAAGTGCTGGTGCTGATCAATGGCGCCTACGGCCAGCGCCTGGCGACGATATGCAAGGTACTGGGGCGCGCCTGTAGCACCTTCGAGACCGCCGAGGACCAGCCCACCACTGCCGCCGATGTCGACCGACTGCTGGCGCAAGACCCCGGCGTGAGCCACGTGGCGCTGATCCATTGCGAGACGAGCACCGGCATTCTCAACCCTCTGCCTGAAATCGCCCAAGTGGTGGCGCGCCATGGCAAGCGCCTGATCATCGATGCCATGAGCTCGTTCGGTGCCCTGCCCATCGACGCCCGCCAGGTGCCCTTCGACGCGCTGGTCGCCGCGTCCGGCAAGTGCCTGGAAGGCGTGCCGGGCATGGGGTTCGTATTCGCGAGCAAGGCCGCCCTCGCCCAGGCCGAAGGCAACAGCCACTCCCTGGCCATGGACCTGCATGACCAGCACGCCTATATGGCCAGGACCGGCCAGTGGCGTTTCACCCCCCCTACCCATGTGGTGGCGGCGTTGCACGAAGCCTTGCTGCAGTACAACGAGGAAGGCGGCCTGAGCGCCCGTCACGCCCGCTACGCCGACAACTGCCAGGCGCTGCTGGACGGCATGGCGGCGCTGGGCCTGCGCAGCTTCCTGCCAGCCGCCATCCAGGCGCCGATCATCGTCACCTTCCACGCCCCGCGAGACCCGCGCTACCGCTTCACGGACTTCTACGAACGGGTCAAGGCCAAGGGGTTCATCCTCTATCCGGGCAAATTGACCCAGGTGGACACCTTCCGCGTCGGCTGTATCGGCTGCGTGGACCGTGGCGGCATGCAAGCCGCCGTCGATGCCGTGGCGCAGGTGCTGCGCGAGATGGAAGTGCTGGATAGCTGAACTGCCCCTTTCTTCGACCTTCAAGCCTTTGTTTCAGGACCGTCATCATGAACTACAGCAACCCGAACAAAACCCAGGCCGTGATCCTCGATTGGGCCGGTACCGTCATCGATTTCGGCTCGTTCGCACCCACGCAGATCTTCGTCGAGGCCTTCGCCGAGTTCGATGTGCAGGTGTCCATCGAGGAAGCCCGCGGCCCCATGGGCATGGGCAAGTGGGACCACATCCGCACCCTGTGCGACGTGCCGGCGATCAGCGAGCGATACGCCAAGGTGTTTGGCCGCGCGCCCAGTGACGAGGACGTGACCGCTCTCTACAACCGCTTCATGCCACTGCAGATCGAAAAGATAGCGGCGCATTCGGCCCTGATTCCCGGCGCGCTGGCCACCATCACCGCCCTGCGCAACGGTGGCCTGAAGATCGGCTCGTGCTCAGGCTATCCGGCGGTGGTCATGGCAAAGGTGGTGGAACTGGCCCGCCAGAATGGTTACGTCGCCGACCACGTGGTGGCCACCGATGAGGTGCCCGATGGCCGCCCATGGCCATCCCAGGCACTGGCCAACGTCATCGCCCTGGGCATTGATGACGTGGCGGCGTGCGTGAAGGTGGATGACACCGTGCCAGGCATTCTGGAGGGTCGCCGCGCCGGCATGTGGACGGTGGCACTGGTGTGCTCGGGCAATGCCCTGGGGTTGACGTACGAAGGCTACAAAGCGCTGGATGCAGCGACCTTGGACAGCGAGCGCAAGCGCATCCACACACTGTTCGAAGGCTCGCGGCCGCACTACCTGATCGACACCATCAACGAGCTGCCCGGGGTGATCGCCGACATCAACCGGCGCCTGGCGGCCGGTGAGATGCCGCAGGCCTGCTGATACGGCGCCGGTGTGCCCCCGAGCGTCGCCCGGCCCCGCAGGGTAACGGGGTCAGCTGGGTGCCCGGACGGAGTTCGGGAAGGGCGCTGCCGCATCACGCCTTGTGGTAGCGCTCCACCCACTGCGCGTAAGCATCAATGAAGCCCTGCAGGAAGGGTTTGCTCTTCTCGGCCAACGCCCCGGCTTCATCGAACAAGGCCGCCGCATTTCCCACGTAAGCCTCCGGCTGCTGCATGCACGGCACATCCAGGAACACCAGCGACTGGCGCAAGTGGTGGTTGGCACCAAAGCCGCCAATGGCCCCCGGCGACACACTGATCACCGCCCCCGGCTTGCCGGCCCAGGAACTCTTTCCATAAGGACGCGACCCCACGTCGATGGCATTCTTCAGCGGCGCCGGCACCGAGCGGTTGTACTCCGGGGTGACGAAAAGCACGGCATCCGACGAACCGAGCTGCTGACGAAACGCCGCATAGGCTTGCGGTGGTGTACCATCGATGTCTTCGTTATACAGCGGCAGGTCGCCTATTTCGATAATCTTCAACGACAGGCTCGGCGGAGCCAGGGCAATCAGCGCCTGAGCCACCTTGCGGTTGAGGGATGCTTTTCTCAAGCTGCCGACCAGGACGGCCACCGAATACACCTTGCTCATGACTGCTCCACCCTTTAATGCAAAAAGAAGGTGTAGGTATAGATGAGCCTGGCGTGCTTTGCCTTCCCGGATCGCCACGGCGGTTTTTTTTCATCGACGGTAAAACTTCCCAGCTAAAACAGTGGTCTACAAGGCGCAAGTTTCACACGTGGATATATTCAGAGGTTGTAATTCAATGGCTGCAGTACTCGTTGGACAGTTTCATGCACGGGATGCCGAAGGTCGGATCTACCCGGTGCATGAATTCCAGGAAGCCACAGTGGAGGCTGATGGCAGCAGCGCTGCGGCTCCAAGAACCACCTATCGCCTGGCCATTGGCGATCGCGTCACCCACCTGGGCGACGACCGGTTTCAGCTAGTGCAGAGCGGCGTCGAGATCGTCCGCATCCCCTGAGCCGTCCCCGCGCCGCTGGCGGTGGTGGCGAATCGCCCGGCATAATGGCCGTTCGAGCATGCACGCTCCCCTCCCCGGGCACGGACTCCATCCATGCGACTACGCCACATTGAAGTGATTCAGGCGCTCATGCACGGCGGCAGCCTCAGCACTGCCGCCGAACTGCTGCAACTGCCCCAGGACAGCGTCGCCGCCCTGCTTCAGGACGCCGAGAGCCAGAGCGGCCTGCTGCTGTTCGCCCGGGTGCGCGGGCGCTTCCAGCCCACCGACGAAGCGCTGAAGCTGACCACGGCTCTGACCCTTCTGGACGGGCCGCTGGAACAGATACGCCGGGTGGCCGCCGACCTGCGCCTGCATCAGGAAACACCCTTGCGGGTCGTCTGCACCGAAGCCCTGGCTCACCGCCTGCTGCCCCAGAGCCTCGCCGCCCTGCGCCGGCGCTTTCAGGACACCCCCTGCCAACTGCTGAGCCAACCCACCACCTCCATCGTGCGCAGCCTGCTGCTGCGTGAGGGCGAACTGGGCCTGAGCCTGCACGACCCCAACCACCCGGACATCCACTGTGCCGCCCTGCTGGAAGGCAAACTGCACCTGCTGGCCCCCCATGGCTGGTTGTCGCCGAAGCACAGATACATCGGTATCCAGGAGTTGGCGGGGCAAGCCATGATCGGCCTGGAAGGCCACGACCCCATCAGCCTGCGCCTCGACGCGCGCCTGGAAGCCCTGCGCCCGGCGCCCAAGGTGCAGACTCGGGTGCAGAACTATTCGATGATGCGCAGCATGGTGGAAGCGGGAGAAGGTCTGGCCGTGGTCGACCCGTTCACCGCCGCCGGGGCTCGCGAGGCCGGGCTAGATGTGTGCCCGATCTCGCCAGCACTGCCGGTGACCTTGTATGCGCTGACACTCAAGGGCCAGGAACCGAGCGCGGCGCTCAAGGCGCTGCTGGAGATCGTCGAGCAGAAAGGCCAGGCGTTGCTGACCCCTTGAGTGCTGGAGATCACGCTAGAACATCAGGTACCAGAACATCGCCACCTCACTGGTCTGCGGGTCGATGCCGCGATAGCGCAGATGGTCCAGCCCGCCCAGTTCGAACCCGTAGGCTTCATACAACCGGCAGGCCGCCAGGTTGTTGTTCTGGGTTTCCAGCATCACCCCCGGCAGGCACTTTTTCTGCGCCCACCAGCTGACCACATCCAGCAACGCTCGAGCCACGCCATGGCGGCGAGCCGGTGCGTGCACGGCCAGTTCATCCACATGGGCCAGCCCGTTCCAATTGGTGCTGACCACCACATGGCCCACCGCCTGGCCGTCGAGCCAGGCGACGAAGATGGCACTGTCGTCCTTGTCGCGGTAGCTGCTGAACTCGTCGGGGTCGATGCCGTAGCATTTTCGGTAAGGCGCCACGGGCTCGACAGGCCATTGGGCCACTGGCCGGCCGATCTGCGGCCTGGCGTAGCCACGCACTTGAAAAGCGTATTCACTGCCCAGCACATAGGGCGCGAAGCCGTCATCGGCCACGCGCACACTGATGCCGGCGCTGGCCATCAGGCCGACGCGCCCTGCTGCGCCTCCAGCAGCTGAGTCCACAGCGCCGGGGCACCGGCCGACTTGGCGATGATCGCCAGGCGCGCCTCGTGCTCCGCCAACTCAGCCTCGCTGGCGAGAATCACCGGCGCGCGCCGACGGTCGGCCGGCAGGCGACGGATCTCGCTGCCCTGGTTGCCCGAGCCCTCGGCGCCGTCACTGGCGTTGCCCGCCAGCGACAGGCTGGTCTGGCCACCGGTCATGGCCAGGTAAACGTCCGCCAGAATCTCGGAGTCGAGCAATGCGCCGTGCAGCTCGCGGCCCGAGTTGTCTACCCCGTAGCGCTTGCACAGGGCGTCGAGGCTGTTGCGCTGGCCCGGGTGGCGCTCACGGGCCATGGCCAGGGTGTCGAGCACCGTGCAGTAGGTCGTCACATCAGCGCGGTCGAGCTGGCCCATCAAGGCGAATTCGTTGTTGATGAAGCCAACGTCGAACGCTGCGTTGTGGATGATCAGCTCGGCGCCCTTGATGAACTCGAAGAACTCATCGGCTACTTCGGCAAAACGCGGCTTGCCGATCAGGAACTGGTCAGTGATACCGTGAACGCCGATGGCGCCCTCGTCACTCTCGCGGTCGGGCTGCAGGTACACGTGGAAATTGCGCCCGGTCAAGCGCCGGCCGATGACTTCGACACAACCGATTTCGATGATCCGGTGGCCATCGGTGACCGGCATACCGGTGGTTTCGGTATCGAGGACTACGTATCTCGTCGCCATGGGTACAACACTCTCGTCATTTCAACAGCGGGAACAGCCGTGCACTTTAGCACAGGTGGGCGGCGGGAACATCGTTGCCAGCCGGGTTCGGCTACCGCATATTAACGCCCTGAACTGACTGGAGCGCCCCACCGCCATGACATCCCACCTGGACACCGTCCACGACCGGCACGACACCGGTAGCACCAAATGGAACCGCTACCCGGCCGATGTTCTGCCGTTATGGATTGCCGACATGGACTTCGCCGTGGCCCCTGGCATCATCCAGGCCCTGCAGGCGCGCCTGACCCACCCGATGCTGGGCTACAGCGTGGCGCAGGACAGCCTGCGCGACACTTTGGTGGCCGCCCTGCGCGAGCTGTTCGACTGGGAGGTGGCGCCTGAAGAACTGGTCTTCCTGCCAGGTGTGGAAGGGGGCGTGAACATGGCGCTCAATGGTCTGCTGGCACCGGGCACCGGGGTCGTGGTACAGACGCCCAACTACCGGCCGTTGCTCAACGCCGCAGGGCACTGGAAGCTGCCGCGCATCGACCTGCCTTTCCATGCCGACGCCAATGGCCTGTACCCCACCGACCTGGCGGCGCTGGATGCGGCGCTGGGCACCGCCGGCGCGATGATCCTGAGCAACCCGCACAACCCGCTGGGCAAGGTGTTCGAACGCGCCGAACTGCAAGCCATCGCCGACGCCTGCGTGGCGCACGACACGCTGCTGATCAGTGATGAAATCCATGCACAGATCCTGTTCGACGGGCGCAAGCACATTCCCATCGCCAGCCTGAACGATGAAATTGCCCAGCGCACCATCACCCTGATGTCGGCGACCAAGGCGTTCAACATCGCCGGCATGAAGAACGCGTTCGCGATCATCAGGAACCCGGCACTGCGGCACCGTTTCAACACGGCGCGCCAGGGGATGGTGGACAGCGTCAGCACCCTGGGGCTGGTGGCGACCGAGGCGGCGTTCAAGCACGGCGGGGAGTGGCTGGCGGAGGTCATTGCGTATTTGCAGGCCAACCGCGATTACCTGGTCAATGCCGTGGCGACCCGGTTGCCAGGGGTCAGCATGATCGCGCCCCAGGCCACCTACCTGGCGTGGCTGGATTGCACTGGCCTGGGCCTGAACGACCCGCATGCCTTCTTCCTGAAGGAAGCGAAGGTAGGGCTGAGCCCGGGAACGGACTTCGCCGATGAAGGCGCCGGGCAATTCGTGCGCTTGAACTTCGGCTGCCCGCGAGCGTTGCTCGAGGAAGGCATCGCGCGCATGGAGCGAGCTTTGGGAAGCAAGAGCACGGCAAAGAATTAGCCATTGCCCTGCAGGACCGGGGAGCTCGGGAAGGGGCACCAAGGGCTACCTGAAAAACTCCAGCGCCTGCTTCCCGAGCTGGCGCCCGGTCCTACAGCGTGGGCTGCGGCAGTGGTGTTTCCCAGTAGGCCCGGGCGAAGCTCGGGAAGGGCCACCACGGACTACCTGAAAAACTCCAGCGCCTGCTTCCCGAGCTGGCGCCTGGTCCCACAGGGTCGGCTGCGGAAGCGATGTTTCCCAGTAGGACCGGGCGAAGCTCGGGAAGGGCCACCACGGACTACCTGAAAAACCCCAGCGCCTGCTTCCCGAGCTGGCGCCCGGTCCTACAGCGCGGGCTGCGGCAGTGGCGTTTCCCTGTGGGACCGGGCGAAGCTCGGGAAGGGACACCACGGACTACCTGAAAAACCCCAGCACCTGCTTCCCGAGCTGGCGCCCGGTCCTACAGCGTGGGCTGCGGCAGTGGTGTTTCCCAGTAGGCCCGGGCGAAGCTCGGGAAGGGACACCACGGACTACCTGAAAAACTCCAGCGCCTGCTTCCCGAGCTAGCGCCCGGTCCCACAGGGTGGGCTGCGGAAGCGATGTTTCCCTGTGGGACCGGGCGAAGCTCGGGAAGGGCCACCACGGACTACCTGAAAAACCCCAGCGCCTGCTTCCCGAGCTGGCGCCCGGTCCCACAGGGTCGGCTGCGGAAGCGATGTTTCCCAGTTAGACCGGGCGAAGCTCGGGAAGGGACACCACGGACTACCTGAAAAACCCCAGCGCCTGCTTCCCGAGCTGGCGCCCGGTCCCACAGGGTGGGCTGCGGAAGCGATGTTTCCCAGTAAGACCGGGCGAAGCTCGGGAAGGGTCACCACGGACTACCTGAAAAACCCCAGCGCCTGCTTCCCGAGCTGGCGCCCGGTCCTACAGCGTGGGCTGCGGCAGTGGTGTTTCCCAGTAGGCCCGGGCGAAGCTCGGGAAGGGGCACCACGGGCTACCTGAAAAACCCCAGCGCCTGCTTCCCGAGCTGGCGCCCGGTCCCACAGGGTCGGCTGCGGAAGCGATGGTTCCCAGTAGGCCCGGGCGAAGCTCGGGAAGGGTCACCACGGGCTACCTGAAAAACCCCAGCGCCTGCTTCCCGAGCTGGCGCCCGGTCCTACAGCGTGGGCTGCGGCAGTGGTGTTTCCCAGTAGGACCGGGCGAAGCTCGGGAAGGGTCACCACGGGCTACCTGAAAAACTCCAGCGCCTGCTTCCCGAGCTGGCGCCCGGTCCCATAGGGTGGGCTGCGGCCGTCAGGATGCACTCTGCTCAGCGCTTCAGCGCCCGAACCTCATCCACCCCACGGTTCGCCAACTGGTCAGCCCGTTCGTTGCCGTGATGCCCGGTGTGCCCGCGCACCCATTTCCAGGTCACGGTGTGGCGGCCAACCTGCTCGTCCAGCAGTTGCCACAGGTCGGCGTTTTTCACCGGCTGCTTGGCGGCGGTTTTCCAGCCGCGCTTCTTCCAGTTGACCATCCACTCATTGATGCCTTTCATCACGTATTCGGAGTCGGTCACCAACAGCACTTCACACGGCCGCTTGAGCTCTTCCAGGCCACGAATGGCGGCCATCAGTTCCATGCGGTTGTTGGTGGTGGCCGCTTCGCCACCCCACAGCTCCTTCTCCACACCCTTGCATACCAGCAGGGCACCCCAACCGCCGACGCCCGGGTTGCCCTTGCAGGCACCGTCGGTGAAGATTTCAACGCTATCGCTCATTACTACCTATCCGTCGATGTCAGGATTCGCTGTTGCGCCGATTGACCTTGGCCATCGGCAACGGGATCAGCTTGCCCATGGGTTCGCGACGCACCTGGCGCAAGGGCCTGAGGCCTACCACCAGTTTGCGCGCGACCAGAATATAGAAGCCGCCGCCGGCACTCTGCCAGCGCCCGGCGCGGCGCTCCCAGCCAGCCAGGCGGGCTTGCCAGGCGGGGGACGCGAGCGGCGGACGATAGCACCCGAAGCGGCGTTTCTCCAGCGCGAAGCCCAGCAGGTTGAGCCAGTCGCCTACCCGCGAAGCGGAAAAGCAGCGGGCCTTGCGCAAGGCATCATGGGCGAAGGCCCGGCGCAGGCCCCAGGCGCTCCAGGGGTTGATGCCCACGATGATCAGGTGGCCGCCGGGCCGCACCGCGCTGGCGGCCTCGCGCAGCAGGCCATGGGGAGACAGGCTGAAATCCAGGCCATGCTGCAGCACCACCACGTCGGCGGCGTGCTCGCTCAGGGGCCACGCCTGTTCCTCGCAGACAATCTCCACCCCGGGCAACGGCGCCCCCAGGCGCACGTTGCGCTGTACCTGCGGGGCCTGGGGCGGGACTTGCGCGCTGGGGCCGTAATGCACCAGGTAACCCCCGAAGAAACGGCCCAGTTCCTCTTCGAGCAACGTCTGTTCCTCACGCAGCAGGAAGTGCCCCACCGGCCCTTCGAACCAGTCGCGGGCCTGGCCGATCAGTTCCAGCCATTCGGGGTCAGCTTGCGCAAACGCTTTATCGGTCATTGCCGTCTCCACTCGAAGAGGTTCACCAACAGCCCATCAGGCTCTAAGATGCACCATTATTCAATGCTTAGCGAATCGCGCCATGATACAGATCGACGCACTGCCAGCCTTCAACGATAACTACCTGTGGTTGTTACAAGACGCTGCAAGCAAGCGCTGCGCCGTGGTCGATCCCGGCGACGCGGCCCCGGTTCGGGCCTGGCTTGCGCAGCACCCGGACTGGCGACTGACCGACATTCTGGTCACCCACCACCACAACGACCATGTGGGCGGCGTGGCCGAACTCAAGCAGCTCACCGGTGCCACGGTGTACGGGCCGGCGAATGAAAACATCCCGGCTCGCGACGTGGCACTGGACGACAACGCCACCGTGCAGGTCCTGGGCCTGGACTTCCAGGTGTTCACCGTGCCCGGCCACACACTGGGCCATATCGCCTTTTACCATGGTGGCAGCGAACCGCTGCTGTTCAGCGGCGACACCCTCTTCGCTGGCGGTTGCGGCCGCCTGTTCGAGGGCACCCCTGCGCAGATGCATCAATCGCTCCAACGCCTGGCGGCACTGCCGGACGACACCGCCGTGTACTGCGCCCACGAGTATACGTTGAGCAACCTGCGCTTCGCCTGTGCCGTTGAACCCAACAACCCGCACGTTGCCCAGCGCTTTGCCGACGTTACTCGCCTGCGCGAGCAAAATCGCATCACCCTGCCCTCCTCGATCGGCCTGGAGCGGCAGACCAACCCCTTTTTGCGCGTTCACGAGGCCAGCGTCAAAGAAAAAGCAGACGAACGGACAGGCCACGCAAACCCTTCTCCCGACACTGTTTTTGCTGCACTAAGGGCTTGGAAAGATAAGTTCTAAAGCGGTTGCGGTTACGTCGAAAAATTCTGAAAGGTTGACCCAGGGAAGGGCACTTTCTAGAATCCCCCGACATTTTTGCCCGGAACTTCCTCCCAGCCAATGTCGTCCACCATTCGAAAGCCCTTCACTTCCGACGCATTGACGCGGCTCGCACAAGCCGTCGCGCTGGCCCTGCCCGTTGTTCTGGCAGGCTGCCAAAGCACGAGCCAGGTTCCGGATGCCGAAAGCGTTCGGCTGCACAGCCTGAACACGCGCATCAAGCAAAAACCCATCTTCCCCGAGGTACAGCAGGCCCAGCAGGCGCCCCAGGACGTATGGGAACGCATGCGCCAGGGCTTCCAGTTGCAGGATGGCGTAGCGGTGAACCCGCGGGTTGAACAGCAGCGCTTGTGGTTCGTCAGCAACCCCTCGTTCCTGGAAAATGCCAGCGGCCGCGGCAGCCTGTACATGCACTACATCGTGGAGCGCCTGGAAGAGCGCAACATGCCGTTGGAGCTGGCGCTGTTGCCAGTGATCGAAAGCGCCTACAACCCCATGGCCTATTCGCGCAGCGATGCCAGCGGGCTGTGGCAGTTCATTCCGTCCACCGGCCGCTATTTCAACCTGCGCCAGACCCGTTTCTACGACGGCCGTCGCGACGTCACCGCCTCCACCGCCGCCGCGCTGGACTACCTGAGCCGCCTGCACGACATGTTCAACGGCGACTGGCTGCTGGCGCTGGCGGCCTACAACGCCGGTGAAGGCACGGTCAGCCGGGCCATCGAACGCAACGAGAAGCTGGGCCTGCCCACCGACTACTGGAACCTGCCCCTGCCCCAGGAAACCAAGGACTACGTGCCCAAGCTGCTGGCACTGTCGGAATTGGTGATGTCCCCCGAGGCCTACGGCGTGAACCTGAACCCCATCGCCAACCAGCCCTATTTCGAGGTGGTGGAAGTCAACCAGCAGATGGACCTGGGCCGCGTGGCAGCCCTGGCCAACATCGACGAGGACGAGCTGTTCCAGCTCAACCCCGCCCTCAAGCAGCGCATGACCGTGGACGGCCCCCAGCACCTGCTGGTGCCGACCGCCAAGGCGCACATGCTGACCGAGAGCCTGGCGAAAATGGGCCCGGAAGAACTGCTGAGCCTGGCGCCTACACGCAAGGTCATGGCAGACATCGCCCGCGCCGAACTGCCGGCTCGTCGCCGGGCCTACAAGGTCAAGCGCGGCGACAACCTGAGCCTGATCGCCAAGGCCAACAAGGTCGACGTCCGCGACCTCCAGCGCTGGAACAGGCTGTCGGGCATGCACCTGAAGGTCGGCCAGACCCTGGTGATGCAGGACAACACCCGCGCCGTGGCCAAGGGCCGTGGCAAGGCTACCGCCGTGGCCAGCGCCGGCAACGGCAAGAATCGCCAGGTCGCCACCCGCTACAAGATCCGCAAGGGCGACTCGCTGTACGTGGTGGCCCAGCGTTTCAATGTCGAGGTCAACCACCTCAAGCGCTGGAACCCCAACACCGCGCGCGCGCTGAAGCCAGGCCAGACCCTGGTCGTGTACCGCGACCGCTGATACCTGCCCCCTGTAGCAGAGGCCGCCAGGCCGCGCCAGGAACATGCGCTGTGCCTGTGACCCGCCCTGGCAGCCGCTGCTACTCAATCTGCGCTACTGCCAAGGTTTGACCATGACCACCGAAGCCCCTGAAACACCCGAAGCCCTCAAAGCCCGCAAGCTCGCCCACCTGGACGCCGTCATCGAGGCCCTGAGCGCCGAGACCCGTGACGTGGCCCGCGCGTTCTTCCACGGCTGGGTACTGTCCGCCGCCATGGAGTTGTGGGATCGCGGTGTATTGACCCAAGAAGAGCGCCAGGCCATCGAGGCGCGGGTCAAGGCCCTGACCCAGGCCGCGGCCAGCTGAAGCCGGATGCCCAGCATCCCCATTCCCCCACCCCGGTGCCGATCGGTATAATCGCTGGAACGCGTGTACACCGGCACCCAGGCTCTGTACGAACTGCATCCCAGTTCGGCCATGCTGCGTTGAAAACAGGCTCATGCGCGACCCCGGACGTTCCTCGCCTGTTTCGCCTTGCCTTGCCTCGCTGGCATACATTTCCTACAGACCCCAGAGGCACCATGGAAAACCCAAGCACCCCTGTTCAGCGTCGTTCGCTGGTCGAGTCGACCATTGATGCCATTCGCAGCCTGATCGACAAGCGCGTGTGGAAAATCGGCGAGTGCATCCCCAGGGAAGCCGAGCTCGTGGCGCAATTCCAGGTGGGCCGCAATACCATCCGCGAAGCCATCCGCGTGCTCTCTCACTCGGGCATGCTGGAAGTGCGCCAGGGGGATGGTACCTATGTGCGGCGTGAGCTGGACCCGGCAGAGACGGTCAACCAACTCAACCGCGCCGGGTTGCGCGACCATCTCGAACTGCAATGCCTGCTGGAGTCCGAGGCCGCGCGCTTCGCCGCCCGACGCCGTACGCCTCAGGACATCACGCGCCTGCGCAAGGCATTGGAAGGGCGCGGCGAATATTCACCGCAGGGCGACCTGGATGAATTCCTGGAGCGCGATCGCGCGTTCCACGTAGCGATCGCCGCCGCCTCCCACAACAGCGCCCTGCAAGCGCTCTATGCCTACTTCAACGCCTCCATCCATAGCCACACCAAAGGCGTCTTCGCCGACGTCGAGCTGCCGGAACCCAGCCTGGCCGACCACATTGCCATCGTCGATGCCATCGTGGCCGGCGATGAAGAGGCAGCGGCTACCGCCGCCCGGATCATGCTCACGCCACTGATCGACACGCTGGACACTCTGCTGGGCACCAGGGCCGTCAATGCCCGGCTGGCTGCTGCACGCTGGAAATAAGGCAGGTTGGGGCTCGTGGCGAGCCCCACCGGGTCACCAGGTATATTTCAGCGTGGCCAGCGTGGTGCGCCCTTCACCGTAGAAGCACCCCCCGGCAGAGAAACACGACGCTACGTAGTGCTTGTCATTGAGGTTGGTCATGTTGACCGCTACCGACCAGCCCTTGAGCGCCGCTGCAGCCTTTTGCAGGTCGTAACGCAGTGCGGCGTCGATGAGGTTGTAGGCGTCCACGGACACGTCATTGGCGACATCGCCATACGACTTGCCGATGTGGCGCAGCCCCACCCCCGCGCTGATACCGTCCAGCGGCCCACGCAAGGCATAGTCCACCCAGGCGGACGCCTGGTTCAGGGGTACCGAGACCGGGCGGTTACCCTCGGTGGAGGCCGTGGTGTCCTTGGTCACCTCCGGGTCCAGCACGGAGTAACCGGCCACCAGGCTCAGCTGTGGCGTAAGGTTGGCATGTGCCTCAAGCTCGGCCCCGCGGATGCGCACCTCCCCCGTCTGCACGTAATACAGCGCGTTTTCGGGGTCGGTGGTGCGCACATTCTTCTGTTTGATCTGGAACGCCGACAAGGTGATGAAGCTATCCCAGCCCACGGGCTGAACCTTGACCCCTATTTCATATTGTTCGCCTTTGGTGGGTTTGAACGCCTGGCCCTGGTAATCGGTGCCGATGGTGGGTTCGAATGAGGTGGAATAGCTGGCGTAGGGAGAAACGCCATTATCGAACGCGTACACCACACCCAGGCGGCCGGTAAGGTCCTGATCGGAGCGCGAACTGTTGGTGCCGCCCACCTGGTCCTCGGTACGGGTGTTCACCCAGTCCTGCCGCAACCCCGCCATGAACGTCCACTTGTCCCACTTGGCCTGGTCCTGCAGGTAAAGACCGGTCTGACGCATTTTCTGCACGGTGTCGGTGGTCGTGGCGGGAATACCTTCGACAGCCTCCGCGCTGTACACCGGGTTGACGTAACTGATACCCGACACCGTGTAGGAACGTCCCAGGCGCATGCTGGAACGCGACTCATCGTACTGCAGCCCCATCAGCACGGTGTGCTGCAAGGCACCGGTGGCGAAGTCGGCCTGCAACTGGTTGTCCAGGTTGAAACTGCGCACATGTTCAACGCTGTGGTCGGCCAGGCGGTTGATGACCCCGGGTACCGTGGAGTACGGGTTCACGTAGTTGACCATGTAGCCCCGGTAAAGGCTGTTCAGGTCCATGTACCGGGCGTTCTGGCGCACGGTCCAGGTGTCATTGAAACGGTGCTCGAACTGGTAGCCCAGCAGGGTCTGCTCGCGGTCATACGCGTCCACGGAAGGCTCCCCCGGGTTGAAGGTGCGGGAGATCTTGCCTGTGCTGCTGCCCTGCACCGAACCTTGCGCCGGCACCCAGCCGGTGTAATAGCTGGACGGGTCTTTCTGGTAACTGGCCAGGAGGGTCAGCGAGGTCTGGTCGTCCGGTCGCCAGGTCAGGCTTGGTGCAATGGCCACGCGCTGCTCCTCGGTATGGTCGATCTGGGTGTCCGCGCGCCGGCTCATGGCAGTCAGGCGGTAAGACAGGACACCCTGGTCGTCCAGCGGCCCACCGAAGTCCGCCGCCACTTCCTTCTCGCCGCGGCTGCCGGTCTGCAGCTCGATCTCGTGCAGCGGTGTGTCGGTGGGCCGCTTGCTGACCATGTTGACCACCCCACCCGGGCTGGTTTGCCCGTACAGCACCGACGCAGGCCCCTTGAGTACCTCGACGCGGTCCAGCAAGTAGGCATCCACCGCGGGCGTGCCCAGGTATTGCCCGGCTTCCAGGGGCAGGCCGTCGAGCAACTTGGAGAAGTTGGCCAGGCCGCCGAAGCCGCCAAACCCGCGAATGAACAGGCCATCGAACAAACCATCGGCACGGGAGTCCGCGAACACCCCAGGGGTGTACTTCAGCGCCTGGGCCACGGTCTGCACCTTCTGCTGGTCCATCTGCGTGCGCGACACCGTGGAGATGCTTTGCGGGATGTCAGCGATATCAGCCTGCGTCTTGCTGCCCGCGGATGTGCGTGTCACCACCACGCCACTTTCCGAAGGCTGCTGCGCCGTGGCGTTGACCTGCACATCATCCAGCAACAGCGGGCTCGAATCAGAGGCCTGAGCGGCCAGGGCCATGCGTGAACCAAAGACCAGGGCGAGCGAGATCCCGCCGATGTATTTGCACCGGTTGTTCATGGAATGAATCCGAAAATAGAGGCAATACAGTGAGCAAACGACCCCCCTGCCTGCCAAGTGCAGACAGGGGCCTGAAAAATCAGGATGATCCTAACATCCCACATCTAGTGGCGCAATGAGATCAATTCCTACTAAGATTCCCTGGCCTGTGCCCCTCGACGGAACCGGACGTTTTCCCCCGCCCTGCACCTTGCGCGCGAACCCTTCTTCCAGCCCCTGCAAACTGTTACTGTACCGGTAATAAACCGGATCTCTGACTTGATGCGTTCGCCCCTGCTGCTCACACTTGGACTGGTCTTGAGCTGTCACGCTGGCGCGACGGTGTTCGAAAGCCATGGCTATGCCCAATTCGGCACGCTCAAGTACCCCGCCACCTTCAGCCATTTCGACTGGGCCAACCCCCAGGCACCCAAGGGCGGTACCTTGCGGGTGATGGCCTTTGGCACTTTCGATACTCTGAACCCTTACACCTTCAAGGGCACGAGCCCCGTCAGCACACCGAACTTCATCCAGTACGGGGTCAGCGAGCTCAACGAACCCTTGATGGTCGGCACGGGGCAATACGACCCGTCGGGCGATGAACCCACGTCCAGCTACGGCCTGATCGCCCAGAGCGTGGAATACAGCGAAGACCGCAGTTGGGTGGTGTTCAACCTGCGCCCCGAGGCCCACTTCAACGACGGCCAGCCGATCACCGCCCGCGATGTGGCGTTTTCCTACCGCACCCTGCTCACCCAAGGCCACCCCTTGTACCGCACCAGCCTGCAGGAAGTGCAACGGGTAGATATCCTGGGCCCACGGCGCATCCGTTTCGTGTTCCGCCGCAGCGCCAACCCGCTGCTGATCCTGCGCATGGGCGAACTGCCGATCCTGCCGGAACACTACTGGAAAGGCCGCGACTTCCAGGCCACCACTTTCGAACCGCCCGTGACCAGCGGCCCCTACCGCATCACCCAGGTAGTGCCAGGCCGGCGCCTGGTGTTCGAGCGGGTCAAGGACTGGTGGGGCCAGGACCTGGCCGTGAACCGCGGCAAGTACAACTTCGACCGCGTGGATGTTGAGTTCTACCGCGACAACGACGTGGCCTTCGAGGCGTTCAAGGCGGGTGAATTCGATATCTACCTGGAGCACCAGGCCAAGAACTGGGCCAATGGCTACGACTACCCTGCGGTGCGGCGCGGTGAGGTGGTGAAGGCGCAGATCCACCACCAGATACCCACCCAGACCCAGGGCCTGTTCATGAACAGCCGCCGCCCGGCCCTGGCCGATGTACGCGTGCGTGAGGCCCTGGGCCTGCTGCTGGATTTCGAATGGACCAACAGCGCGCTGTTCAATGGCGCTTACCAGCGCGCCACCAGTTACTACCCCAACAGCGAGTTCAGCGCCAGCGGCCTGCCCACCGGCAAGGAATTCCTGCTGCTGGCCCCCTACCGCGCGCAACTGCCCGCCGCCCTGTTCACCCACCCGTTCACGGTGCCGCAGACCGACGGCCATGGCATTCCCCGTGAAACCCTGCGCCGTGCCCTGGGTCTACTGGCCGACGCGGGATGGACGTTGTCCGGCCAGCGCCTGCTCGGTGCACAGGGCCAGCCCCTGCGCCTGGAATTGCTGCTGGTGAACCCCGGCCTGGAAAGGATCCTGCAACCTTATGTCGAAAACCTGCGAAGCCTGGGGGTGGATGCCCGCTTGCGTACCGTGGACCGCGCCCAGTATAAGCAGCGGCTGGACCAGTTCGACTTCGACATGATTCTGATGACCCTCAACCAGACGCTCAGCCCCGGCCTTGAGCAGTGGCAGTACTTCCACTCCAGCCAGGCCACCGTCAAGGGCAGCAAGAACTACGCCGGCATCGCCAACCCGGTGGTCGACCACCTGCTCGACGACTTGCTGGCCGCCCAGAGCCGCGATGACCAGGTGGCCGCCGCGCGCGCCCTGGACCGCGTGCTGCTGTTCGAACACTACATGATTCCCAATTGGTACCTGGACGCCCATCGTCTGGCCTACCGCAACCGTTTCGCTTTCGTCACCACGCCGCCTTACACCCTGGGGCTGAACACGTGGTGGCTCAAGCCCGTGGAGACCCTGCCATGACGCGCCTGCGCGCCCTGCTGCCCGTGTGCGGCCTGTTGCTGAGCGGGCTGGCCCATGCCGCCCCGCAACACGCCGTGACCCTGTACAACGAAGCCCCGAAGTACCCGGCCAATTTCCAGCACTTCGACTACGTGAACCCCGACGCACCGAAGGGCGGCACCTTCCGCACGGCCGGCTCCGGCGGTTTCGACAGCCTCAACCCGTTCATCAGCAAGGGCGTGCCGGAAGGCGACATCAGCATGATCTACGACACCCTGGCGCGCCAGAGCCTGGACGAACCGCTGACCGAATATGGCCTGGTGGCCAAGACCATCGAGAAAGCGCCGGACAACAGCTGGGTGCGTTTCACCCTGCGCCCCGAAGCCCGCTTCCACGATGGCCACCCGATGCGCGCCGAAGACGTGGTGTTTACGTTCAACACCCTGATGAAAGACGGCTCGCCGCTGTACCGCACCTATTACGCCGGGGTCGCCGACGTGGTCGAGGAAAACCCGCTGCAAGTGCGCTTCGACTTCAAGACCCGGGACAACCGCGAGCTGCCATTGATCCTCGGGCAACTGCCGGTACTGCCCAAGCACTACTGGGCCACCCGCGACTTCAACCGCAGCGGCCTCGAGCCCCCGCTGGGCAGTGGCCCCTACAAGGTGGCGGCCGTGAACGCCGGGCGCTCGATCCGCTACGAGCGGGTCAAGGACTACTGGGCCAAGGACCTGCCCATCAACCGCGGCTCGTACAACTTCGATGTGCTGACCACCGACTACTACCGCGACAACAACGTGGCCCTGGAAGCGCTGAAGGCCGGTGCTTTCGACTACTGGCTGGAAATGACCGCGAAGAACTGGGCCACCGCCTATGACATTCCGGCCGTGCGCGAAAAACGCCTGATCAAGGAAGAACTGCCCAACGGCAACCCGGTGGGCATGCAGGGCTTTATCTTCAACCTGCGCCGGCCACTGTTCCAGGACGTGCGCGTGCGCCAGGCCCTGGGCCTGATGCTGGATTTCGAATGGACCAACCGCCAGTTGTTCAACGGCGCCTATACCCGCACCGACAGTTATTTCGAAAACTCCGACCTGGCGTCCTCCGGCCTGCCTGATGCCGACGAGCTGAAAATACTCGAACCGCTGCGCGGCAAGATCCCTGATGCGGTGTTCACCACGCCGTTCAAGAACCCGGTCACCGACGGCAGCGGCATGATCCGCGACCAACAGCGCCAGGCGTACAAACTGCTGCTGGACGCCGGCTGGCACGTGGTCAACGACCGCATGGTGGACACCACCGGCAAGCCGGTGAGCATCGAGTTCCTGCTGGCCCAGCCCGAGTTCGAACGGGTGCTGCTGCCCTACAAGCGCAACCTGGCGGACCTGGGCATCGAGCTGGTGCTGCGCCGCGTGGACGCCTCCCAGTACGTCACCCGCCGCCGTTCGCGGGACTTCGACATGATGGTCTCCAGCTTCCCGCAGTCCGACTCGCCGGGCAACGAACAGCGCGAGTTCTGGGAGTCGGCCAGCGCCGACCGCTCCGGCAGCTACAACTGGATCGGCATCAAGGACCCGGCCATCGACCAGCTCACTGAAAGCCTGATCAACGCCGAGACCCGAAAAAGCCTGGTCAGCCACGCCCACGCCCTGGACAGGGTGCTGCTGTGGAACTACTTCCTGGTGCCCAACTGGCACATCAAGACCTGGCGCGTGGCCTACTGGAACCATCTGGGCCACCCTGCCGTGTCGCCGCGCTATGACGTGGGCACCATGACCTGGTGGGCCAAGCCCGACGTGACACCGGCCGTCCCGGTGAGCACCGGTACCGACTCGCCTGGCAAGGAGCGCTGAGATGCTGGCCTATATCTGCAAACGCCTGCTGCTGATCATTCCCACACTGTTCGGCATCCTGATCATCAACTTCCTGATCATCCAGGCGGCCCCCGGCGGCCCGGTGGAACAGGCCATCGCCAAGCTCGAAGGCTTCGAGGGCGCCACCAGCCGCTTCGCTGGCGGCGGTGCGGAAGTGTCCATGGGCGGCTCCAGCTACCGCGGTGCCCAGGGCCTGGACCCGGCGCTGATCAAGGAAATCGAAAAGCAGTACGGCTTCGACAAGTCGGCCCCCGAACGCCTGTGGTTGATGATCAAGAACTACGCCCACTTCGACTTCGGCTCCAGCTTCTTTCGCGACGCCAAGGTCACCGACCTGATCCTGGAAAAAATGCCGGTGTCGGTGTCCCTGGGGCTGTGGAGCACCTTGATCATGTACCTGGTCTCCATCCCCCTGGGCATCGCCAAGGCCACCCGCCACGGCACCCATTTCGATGTATGGACCAGCTCGGCGATCATCGTCGGCTACGCCATTCCGGCGTTCCTGTTCGCCATTCTGCTGATCGTGGTGTTCGCCGGCGGCAGCTACCTGGACTGGTTCCCGTTGCGTGGCCTGACCTCCAGCAACTTCGAAGAACTGAGCCTGGGCGGCAAGCTGCTGGACTACTTCTGGCACCTGGCCTTACCCGTGACGGCACTGGTGATCGGCAACTTCGCGACCATGACCTTCCTCACCAAAAACAGCTTCCTGGACGAGATCGGCAAGCAGTACGTGGTCACGGCCAAGGCCAAGGGCCTGAGCAACCGCCGCGTGCTGTACGGCCACGTGTTCCGCAACGCCATGCTGCTGGTGATCGCCGGCTTTCCGTCGGCCTTCATTGGCATCTTCTTCACCGGCTCGCTGCTGGTGGAGGTCATCTTCTCCCTCGACGGCCTGGGCCTGATGAGTTTCGAGGCCGCGGTGAACCGCGACTACCCGGTGGTGTTCGGCACCCTGTTCATCTTCACCCTGCTGGGGTTGCTGGTGAAACTGATTGGCGACCTGACCTACAGCCTGGTCGACCCACGCATCGACTTCGAACGCAGGGAGCATTGAGATGAGCCTGTCCCCCCTCAACCAGCGCCGCCTGCAGCGGTTCAAGGCCAACAAGCGCGGCTGGTGGTCGCTGTGGCTGTTCGTGATTCTGTTCGTGGCCAGCCTTGGCGCCGAACTGATCGCCAACGACAAGCCCCTGGCCCTGCACTACGATGGCGCCTGGTACTTCCCGGCCTTCGAGCGCTACCCGGAAACCACCTTCGGCGGCGAATTCCCGCTGGAGGCCAACTACAAGAGCCCCTACATCCAGCAACTGCTCGCCGCCAAGCACAGCTGGAGCCTGTGGGCCCCCATCCCGTTCAGCTACCAGAGCATCAACTACGACCTGAAAGTGCCCGCCCCCGCGCCGCCGTCGGCACAGAACTGGCTGGGCACCGACGACCAGGGCCGGGATGTGCTGGCACGGGTGATCTACGGCTTCCGCGTGTCGGTGCTGTTTGCCCTGACCCTGACCATCCTCAGCTCCATCATCGGCGTGATCGCCGGTGCCCTGCAGGGCTTCTATGGCGGCTGGGTCGACCTGGCCGGGCAACGCTTCCTGGAAGTGTGGTCGGGCCTGCCGGTGCTGTACCTGCTGATCATCCTGGCCAGTTTCGTACAGCCCAACTTCTGGTGGTTGCTGGGCATCATGCTGCTGTTTTCCTGGATGAGCCTGGTGGACGTGGTACGCGCCGAATTCCTGCGCGGGCGCAACCTGGAATACGTACGCGCGGCCCGCGCCCTGGGCATGCGTGACAGCAGCATCATGTTTCAGCACATTCTGCCCAACGCCATGGTCTCGACCATGACCTTCCTGCCCTTCATCCTCACTGGCGCCATCGGCACCCTCACCGCCCTGGACTTTCTGGGTTTCGGCCTGCCGGCCGGGTCGCCATCGCTGGGCGAACTGGTGTCCCAGGGCAAATCCAACCTGCAGGCGCCGTGGCTGGGCATCAGTGCCTTCGCCGTGCTGGCCCTGATGCTCAGCCTGCTGGTGTTCATCGGCGAAGCTGCCCGTGACGCGTTCGACCCGAGGAAATGACATGCACCCCGACAACCTGATCGAAATACGCGACCTGGCGGTCCAGTTCGACACCAACGAACGCTCGTCGCGGGTGGTGGAAGGCGTGAGCTTCGACATCCGTCGCGGCGAGACCCTGGCCCTGGTGGGCGAAAGCGGCTCGGGCAAATCAGTGACCGCGCATTCCATCCTGCGCCTGTTGCCCTACCCCATCGCCAGGCACCCCAGCGGCACCGTGACGTATGAAGGCCAGGACCTGCTGCGCATGGACGAAAAGCGCCTGCGGCAGATTCGTGGCAACCGCATCGCCATGATCTTCCAGGAGCCCATGACCTCGCTGAACCCGCTGCACAGCATCGAAAAGCAGATCAACGAAGTGCTGGGGCTGCACAAGGGCCTGACCGGCAAGGCCGCAACCGCGCGTACCCTGGAACTGCTGGACATGGTCGGCATTCCCCAGCCACGCCAGCGTCTCAAGGCCCTGCCCCACGAGCTGTCCGGCGGCCAGCGCCAGCGGGTGATGATCGCCATGGCCCTGGCCAACGAGCCTGAACTGCTGATCGCCGACGAGCCGACCACGGCCCTGGACGTGACCGTGCAGCTGAAAATCCTCGAACTGCTCAAGTCCCTGCAGCAACGCCTGGGCATGGCATTGCTGCTGATCACCCACGACCTCAACCTGGTGCGGCGCGTGGCCCAGCGGGTGTGCGTGATGAAACAGGGCTGCATTGTCGAACAGGGTGACTGCGAGCAACTGTTCAGCGCCCCGCAACACCCCTACACCCGTGAACTGCTGGGCGCTGAACCGCGGGGCGAACCGGCCGCCACCGTGGCCGGCGAAACGATGCTGGAAGTCGATGACCTGAAGGTGTGGTTCCCCATCAAGAAAGGCTTCTTCAAGCGCACCGTCGACCACGTCAAGGCGGTGGATGGCATCCGTTTCAGCGTTCCGCGCGGCCAGACCCTGGGCATCGTCGGCGAAAGCGGCTCGGGCAAATCCACCCTGGGCCTGGCCATCCTGCGGCTGATCTCCAGCCAAGGCAGCATCCGCTTTCATGGCCAGGCGGTGGACGGCCTCAGCCGCGAACAGATCCGCCCGCTGCGCCGGCAGATGCAGGTTGTCTTCCAGGACCCCTTTGGCAGCCTTAGCCCGCGCATGAGCGTGGCGCAGATCGTCGGTGAAGGCCTGCGCATCCATGGCATCGGCACCCCCGAGGACCAGGAGCAGGCCATCATCCAGGCTTTGCTGGAAGTCGGCCTGGACCCCGACAGCCGCCACCGCTACCCTCACGAATTCTCCGGCGGCCAGCGCCAGCGCATCGCCATCGCTCGCGCTCTGGTGCTCAAGCCGGCCCTGATCGTGCTCGACGAACCCACCTCGGCGCTGGACCGCACGGTGCAGCGGCAGGTGGTGGAGCTGCTGCGCTCGTTGCAACTCAAGTACAACCTGACGTACCTGTTCATCAGCCATGACCTGGCGGTGGTCAAGGCGTTGAGTCACCAGTTGATGGTGATCAAGGGTGGGCAAGTGCTGGAACAGGGGCCGGCGGCGCAGGTGTTCGCCGCCCCGCAGCATCCCTACACGCAGCAACTGCTGGAGGCTGCGTTCCTGGCGCCGCACGGCCAGTAGGCGCAGGGGGCGCCGAGCCCTCGCCAGGGAAGCGCCGTGCGGACGGCGCTCGATCTCAAGGGCGCTGCCGCACTATCGCCTGGCGCTGGAGATGGCGCTGGAGATGGAGGTGCCGTCCCTCATCCCGACGTCACCCTCGGCTGCGCCTCATCCAGGCTATTCACCGCCACCCGCTCCACCAGCGCCAGCGCATCCTGCAATGCCAGCGGCCGCCCCAACAGATACCCCTGCACCTTGTTGGCCCCCAGCAACCGCAAGGCTTCCAGCTCGGACTGGGTCTCCACGCCTTCAGCCACGATGGTGCTGCCGGTCTCGCGGGCAAAGGCGATCAAGGCCGACGCCATGGCGCGTTTCTGCGGGTCGGTGTCGATGTTCTGGGTCAGGCTCATGTCCAGTTTGATCATGTCCGGGCGCAGTTGCAGGATGTGGCGCATGCTGGCGTAACCGGCGCCAGCATCGTCTATGGCGACCCGCACGCCGTTCTGGCGCAGGGGTTTGAGGGCCTTGATCAGCCCGGTGTAGTCGCTGACCACGGCATGTTCGGTGATCTCCAGCACCAGGCGGCTGGCCGGGCACGGGCTGAGCAGGTCGGTCAGGCGCCCGCTGAGCATCAGTTGCGGTGAGCAGTTGATGGTCAGGTAGGTGCCCGAGGGCAAGGCGTCCATGCCGCGCAGCGCGGCGGCGATGGCGTGGCATTCCAGCTCCACGCCCAGGCCCGCGTCCGCCGCTTCGTTGAACCACTGGTCCGGGCTGCGGATGGGTTCGACATTGAAGCGTGACAGGCACTCCCACCCACAGATGGCCATGCCGTGGAAGTCGAAAATCGGTTGGTAGACGATGGATGGCTGGTTGCTGGCCAGCACCGCGGAGATGCGCCGGTGCTTGGCCACGCGGTCGCGTACCTGGGTGAGGTCGCCTTCGATGCGGTCGGCGATCAGTTCGGCGAAGACCTTCATCACCAGCAAGTCACGCTGGTTGAGGCTGTCGTCGGCGCTGTAGCCGAAGCAGCAGAAGGTGCCGTACAGCCGACCATCGCTGAGGTAAATGGGCACGCTCAGGTGCGAGCCGATGGGCAACGCCAGGGTTTCGGGCAGTTCCATGGCCACGGGGTAGTCGGCGGTGTCGGCGATCAGTTCAGGCAACACGCCCTCCACCACCCGCAGGCAGTAGCCAACGTCCAGCGACAAGCAATCACCCGGCTTTATCGGGCCCTCGCCATCGGTGTCGACGTTGACGAATACACGGTCCGTGGTTCGAAATTGCGAGACGAAGGCCACGTCCATGCCCAGATGGGTGCGCAAGGCCCGCAGCACTTTGTCGATGCAGCCGGTGCCCGTGGGCGCGGCGGTCTTGAGGGTAACCACACTGGCGAGTTGGTCAGCTGACATGTCCATGACGCCCTCCTGAATCCCTGGATCCACAGATTCTAGGACCGCAAAACGGGTTTTACGTCTACCGTCGGTATTTTTCCGGACGAAATGCAGGGAAATTGCCAAAGGCGTCACAAAACGTTTAACCCTGCGTGAGGACTTGGGGAAGCGCAGAAGCCGAGACTCTGGCTATCCGTTCGCTCACCAGGAGACCCCACATGCAATCCAGACGATGGTTTCTGATCCAGGCCGCCGCCGTCACGTCCCTGGGCGCGTTCGCCCTGATGAGCGGGCGCTTTCGCCTGGCCATGGCAGCCGAACCGGCCGCGAACGAGGTATTCGAGGTGCGCCACAGTGACGACCAGTGGCACCAACTGCTCAATGACGATCAATTCGACGTACTGCGCCGTGCCGGCACCGAGCGGCCGTTCAGCAGCCCGCTGAATAATGAGCACCGCAGCGGGCGGTTCGCGTGCGCGGGGTGCCAACTGCCCCTGTTCTCATCCAGCACCAAGTTCGACAGTGGCACGGGCTGGCCGAGCTTTACCGCGCCATTGGCGGGGGCCGTGAATGTCAGCCGTGACAGCAGCCTGGGCATGGAGCGCAATGAAGTGCATTGCCACCGGTGTGGCGGGCATCTGGGGCATGTGTTCGACGATGGGCCGGCGCCCACGGGGTTGCGCTATTGCATGAATGGGGTAGCCATGGTGTTCGTCGCAGGTACCGCATAGGACCGGGCGACGCCCGGAAACAGCGCGCCCCATCAGGCAGGCGGATACAGCTCATCCAGCACCTGCATCAACGCCCGCTTGCGCGGGCTTTCCAGCCCCGTCCAGGCCACACCGATACCCGCGCCGCTCATGGCCACTGCCAAAGGCCGGGTGACGACCCCGGCCGGCAGCGCCGAGGCCGCGCCCGCCGGCACGATGCCCACACCCAGCCCCGCCGCCACCAGCGCCAGCAAGGTGGTGAATTCACCCATTTCCCGGGCGATGGTCAGCGTCACCTTGCGCCGTTGAAAACCCACCAGCATCTGGTCATGCAGCCCCGGCGCATATTTGCGCGCCAACACCAGTGCCGGGCGCCCGGCCAGGTCCTGGGGCTGCACCCGGCGCACCTTGGCCAGCGGGTCGGCCTCGGGCACCGCCACCACCAGCGACTCTTCGAACAACATGCGCGTGTACAACCCCGGCGCGCTCAATGGCAGGCGCACCAGGCCAAAGTCCAGGGCGTTGTCCTGCAGCGCCCTGGCCTGCAGCAACGAAGGCATGTCCTTGAGTTCCAGCTCGATGCGCGGGAAGCGCTGTTCCAGGGTGCGCACCAGCGCCGGCAGCAAGTGCGACAGCACCGAGGACACGAACGCCAGGCGCAGCACCCCGACTTCGCCGGCCGCGGCCTGTTGCAGCACTTCCCGCGCGCGCCCGGCCTGGCGCAAAGTGGCCAGTGCCTCGGGCAAGAACAGCGCGCCCTCTTCGGTCAGTTCCACGCCATGGCGGTCGCGCTCGAACAACTGCGCACCTACGTCCTCTTCCAGCCCGCGGATCTGCGCGCTGAGCGCTGGCTGGACGATATGCAAGCGCTCGGCCGCACGGCCAAAGTGCAGCTCCTCGGCCACCGCCACGAACGCGCGCAAGTGTTTGAGTTCCATGCAGCCTCCCCTAGCTGGTGATCATGAATGGTGATCACGGCATCACCATAAACGATTGGCACGCACGGGGGGTAGGGGTCGACAGTAGGGTCATCCCTGAACTCATAAATCCAATACCGGGAGACGTGCATGATCGACAGCTTTCGCCTGAACGGGCGCCGGGCGCTGCTCACCGGCAGCGTACGCGGCATCGGCCTGGCATTGGCCCGCGGCCTGGCCCAGGCCGGCGCCCACGTGGTGCTCAACGGCCGCGATGCAGAACGCGCCCAGGCCGCCTGCGCACTGCTGCGTGACGAAGGCCTGAACGCCGAATACGCCGTATTCGACGTTGCCGACCACGACGCCACCGCCCAGGCCGTCGATGCCCTGGAACAACGCCTGGGCCCCCTCGACATCCTCGTCAACAACGCCGGCATCCAGCACCGCCAGGCGCTGCAGGACTTCAGCCAGCAGGATTGGCACCGCCTGATGAGCACTAACCTGGACGGCGTGTTCAATGTGTCCAAGGCCGTGGCCCGGCACATGATTGCCCGCGGCCACGGCAAGATCATCAATATTGCCTCGGTGCAGAGCGAACTGGCCCGCCCTTCCATCGCCCCTTACGCGGCCAGCAAGGGCGCGGTGCGCATGCTCACCCGCGGCATGTGCGCCGACTGGGCCGGCCACGGCCTGCAGATCAATGCCCTGGCCCCCGGTTACTTTCGCACTGAACTGAACCAGGCCTTGGCCGACGACCCTGCCTTTGACCAATGGCTGGTAAAACGCACCCCGGCCGGGCGCTGGGGCAAGGTCGAGGAACTGTGCGGCGCGGCGGTGTTTCTCGCCTCGCCAGCGGCCGATTTCATCAACGGCCAGACCCTGTTCGTCGACGGCGGCCTGACCAGCGTCGTCTGATTACTTCACAAGGATGCCACCATGCCTCAATCACTCCCTACCCTGTGCGGCTCGATCATGGGCTCACCGTTTTCCCTCTCGGCCAAGATCCACAACGCCGCCTACGCGGCCCTGGGCCTGGACTACACCTTCGTGTGCTTCGGCGTCGAAGACCCGGTGGCCGCCGTGGGCGCGATCCGCACCCTGGGCGTGCGCGGCATGAACGTGTCCATGCCGTACAAGCAGGCAGTGATGCCCCACCTGGACGCCATTGACGAGTCGGCCCAGGTAATCGGCGCGGTCAACACCATCAACAACGTCAACGGCGTGCTGACCGGCTACAACACTGACTACCTGGGTGCCGTGCGTGCCCTGCAGGAAGTGACCCGCCTCAAAGACAAGCGCATCGCCGTGGTAGGAGCCGGTGGCGCCGCCCGCGCGGTGGTATACGGCTGCCTGAAAGCCGACGCCCAGGTTACCGTGTTCAACCGCAGCGCCGAACGCGGCAGCGAACTGGCCCAGTCCCTGGGCGCGCGCTGGGGCGGCAGTGTCGAGCGCTTCGCCGCCAAGGACTACGACATCGTCATCAACGCCACCTCGGTGGGCTTCAAACAGCCAGACAGCAACCCGCTGGACGGCCGCCTGGCCAGCCACCTGATCGTCATGGACGTGGCCTTCATACCGGTGCAGACCGCCCTGCTGCGCCAGGCCCGCGCCCTGGGTTGCGGCACCGTCGCCGGCACGCGCATGCTGGTGCACCAGGCCTGCCGGCAGATCGAACTGTACACGGGGCACGACGCGCCCATCGACGTCATGGAGCAGGCCATGCTCCAGGAAATTCAGCGGTTGAACCTGTAACCCAACCGGTTGCCTATCAATAACAAGACGCCATGAAGGCGCCTGGAGGAACGATCATGACCCTCGCCCGCTCCCCGTCCGACACCGTTGAAACGCCTGACCCACAGGTGAAGAAAGACCTGCACCGCGCCGCCTGGGCCTGTTCCCTGGGCAGCGCCCTGGAATACTACGACTTCGCCCTGTACACCCTGGCCTCGGCGTTGATCTTCGGGCCGCTGTTCTTCCCCGAGCAGACCCGCGCCATGAGCCTGATCGCCAGTTTCGGCACCTACTTCCTCGGCTTCGCCATACGCCCGCTGGGCGGGGTGGTGTTCGGGCTGATCGGTGACCGCGTGGGGCGCAAGGTGGTGCTGTCCTCCACGGTGCTGCTGATGGGGCTGTCGAGCACCCTGATCGGCGCCTTGCCTACCTTCCACCAGGTGGGCTACCTGGCGCCGGTGCTGCTGGTGGTGCTGCGCTTGCTGCAGGGACTGGGCGCTGGCGCCGAACAGGCGGGCGCGGCGGTGATGATGACCGAGTACGCCCCCAAGGGCCGTCGCGGCTTCTACGCGGCGCTGCCGTTCCTGGGCATTCAGCTGGGCACTATCCTGGCAGCGCTGGTGTATTTTCTGGTGGTCAGCGGCAACGACAACATCACCCAGACTTACCTGTGGCGGGTGCCATTCTTCATCAGCGTGGTGATCGTCGCCCTGGGCCTGTACATGCGCCTGCGCCTCAAGGAGTCGCCCACGTTCATCCGCCTCAAGGCACAGAAACGGGAATGCGCCAACCCGCTGAAAAGCGCCATGACCTACTCCAAACCCACCCTGCTGATCGGCATCGGCCTGCGCCTGGCTGAAAACGGTGGTTCGTCCATCTACCAGGCCCTGGCCGTGAGCTACATCGTCGGCGTGGTCGGCCTCAAGGGCCCGGTGGGCGTGCTGACCCTGATCTGCGCCGCCAGCCTGGGCGCGCTCACCGTGCCCATCGCTGGCAAGCTCAGTGACCGTTTCGGCCGCGTGGTGGTGTACCGCGCCTTCGCCTTGCTGCAACTGGCGCTGGCCTTCCCGGTATGGTGGGTACTGAGCCAGGGCAACATCGTCGCCAGCATCGTCGCCATCTCCATTGCCCTGGGCATCGGTACCTGGGGCATGTTCGGCACCCAGGCGGCGCTGATGCCGGAGTTGTTCGGTTCACGGCACCGCTACATGGGCGTGTCCATCGCCCGCGAGGCGTCGGCAGTGATTGCCGGCGGTATCGCGCCGATGATCGGCGCGGGGATCATCGCCGTGGTCATGGCCACCCATGAAGGCGACAGCAACGCCGGTATTGGCGCCTGGGTGCCGATTGCCTGCTACCTGGCGCTGCTGACCCTGACCACGCTGTACACCACGTTCAAGACGCCAGAGACCTTGAACCGCGACCTGGACGAGCCGCGGGATGCGTGGGAAGTGGCGAAGGCCGATGAGGCTGTACAGGCACACCATCACGCTATTCCGGTGCGCCACTCCTGAGACAACCGGCCCGGTGCAGGCGCTGGCTGGCAAGCCAGCGCCTGCAGGGCAGGCTCCATTCAGCAAGCCTGGCGTCACGGCGCCAGCACATCCCCCAACCACGCATTCAGGTCTTCGATTTCAGTCTTGCTGATCGAGTGCCCCAAATCGGCATAGGCGTGGAAGTCCGGGGTCAGCCCCAGTTCATGCAGGATACGCTGGGCCTCGCTGGCATCGGTGAACGGGAGACGCGGGTCATCCATGCCGTGGCCGATGAAGATCGATAGCGACTCCAGTTCCTTGCTCTGCTTCAATTCTTTCTGCAACACCGGCAGGATCTTGCCACTCAACACAGCGATGCCCTTGACCGACTGCGGTTCGCGCAGGCCCAGTTCGTAGCTCATGATCGCGCCTTGGCTGAAGCCCACCAGCACCACTTTCGACGGTTTGGTGTGGTACTTGTCGATGGCTTTGTCGATGAAGTCATGCAAGGTCTGACGGCTGCTGGCCAGCTCCGTGGTGACGCCGTCATAGGCGCCGTCACCCTGTTTGTGGAACCACTGGTAGCTGCCCTCCTCCAGGGTTTGCGGGGCGCGCACAGAGAGGTAGGTGTAGCCCTCGGGCAATTGATCACGCAAACCGAACAGGTCGCTTTCATTGCTGCCATAGCCGTGCAGGAAGATCACCAGCGGCTTGTCGCGGGTCACCGTGGGCGCCTGCTCCAGGTAGTTCAGCGGCAGGTCGGTGTGCAGAACGGGGTCGGCGCCATGGGCCAGGCCCGACACCAGCATGAAGGCCAGGGCGAATCGTTTGATCATGGAGTCTCCGTTTTCACTGCGCAGAAGGCAGCGGTCAAGTAAGGGACAGTGACTTGGGCCTTGCCGGCCAGCAAGGGTTCACCGGCGATGAGCTCACTCACCTGGGCGTCGACCCGCTCGCGCTCGGTAGCAGGCAGCGCGGCAATGAAACTGGTGGACCGTACACGGTCGACAATCACCGTTTGCGCATCACCGGTGTGGCCGTTGCTGAATTCGCGGCCCTGCAGCGGACCGAAGCCCGGGTGCGGGAACACTGCGCGCCACGCACCGCTGTAATAGCGCGGCGTGTCGCCTTCGTAGCGGTTGACGAGGGCGTCCAGGCGCGCGACCCAGGGCACGCTGGCATCACGCAGGTTCCACACCAGGCCCAGGCGCCCGCCCGGTTTGAGCACGCGGCGGATCTCGGCAAGTGCCTGGGGCGTGGCGAACCAGTGGAATGACTGGGCACAGACCACCGCGTCCAGCGACGCATCCGGCAATGGCAAGGCATCGGCGCGGCCGTCGAGCGCCTGCACATGGGGAAGGCTGGCGTGCAGCTTGGCGCGCATGGCGGCCACCGGCTCCACGGCGATTACCCTGGCGCCCGTGGCCAGCAGCCGCGGGGTGAATTTTCCGGTGCCGGCGCCGAGGTCCAGCACGTAGCGGCCGACGTCCAGGCCCAGGGTGTCGCGCAACCAGGCGTCCAGCACCGGAGGGTAGTCCGGGCGCCCTCGGGCATAGGTGTCGGCCGTGGCAGCGGTATTGTAGCCATCGGCGGCGTGGTGAAGGCTCATGCTCAGGCCCTTCGCGGTCAGAAGGGCTTCATCATAGGCCGCCACGGCGCCGGGCACAAAGCCGTGGACCACTCAGCGGGCAAACCGCTTGCGGTATTCCGCCGGGCTCACGCCCACGGCCTTGGCGAAAGCCCTGCGCAAGGTATCAGCATTGGCGAAGCCGCATTGCGCCGCCACCTGCTTGGGCGTCGCCTGCCCTTGTTCCAAACGCTCCCGGGCTGCCTGTATGCGTGCCTGCTCCACCCAGGCCGCCGGGGTGATGCCCACTTCCTGATGAAACAGGCGCGCGAAGTGCCGGGCACTGAGGCCGGCACGCTCGGCCAGGGCCGCGACGCTGTGGTCCTCGGCGGGGTGCGCGGCCACGTAGCGCTGCACTTCCTGCAATGCCGAACGCCCCGTGGGCAACGGCTCGCCCTTGCGGCTGAACTGCAATTGGCCGCCAGGGCGCTTGAAATACATCACCAGTTGGCTGGCCACCCGACGGGCAAGGTCGGCGCCCAGGTCTTCTTCCACCAGCGCCAGGGCCAGGTCCAGGCCGGCAGTTACCCCTGCCGCCGTGCGCAGCTTGCCGTCGCGCACGTGAATAGCATCGGCGTCCACCGTTACCTGCGGGTAGCGCTGGGCCAGGGCAGCGGCATGGGCCCAGTGGGTGGTGACTTGGCGTCCGTCCAGCAAACCGGCCGCAGCCAGGGCGAAGGCCCCAGTGCACACCGAGCCGAAGCGCCGCGCCTGCGCCGCATGCTGGCGCAGCCACCCCAGGGTCGCGGTGCTGTACCAGGCGGCCGGGGCGCTGGGGGCGCCGGCGACCAGTAGCGTGTCGATGCCAGCCAGGGGCTGGGCCGTGGTGGCGTCGGCCAGTAGCCGGGCGCCCGACGAGCTGGTCACCGGGCCGCTGGCACACGCAACCAGCAGCAAACGGTAGTGGTCACGGCCGAGCTCGCGGTTGGCCTCGGCGAACACATCCAGCGGGCCGCTGACGTCGAGCAGTTGCACGCCGGGCAGGGCCAGCACGGCAATGGTGGTCATGAGGTCCGTCCGGGAAGGAAAATGGCAGTATATGACGTATGGCGCCGATTGATGCCATACCTGGACGACCGGATACTGGGCCTACCCACTCACAGCGCAGGCACCCCATCATGACCTTTACCCTCGACGACATCCGCATCCCCGACACCGCCATGGCCCGCGAGATCACCGAACTGGTGCGCGACACGGAATCGGAATTGCTGTTTCACCACTCCAGCCGGGTGTACTACTTCGGCGCCCTGGCCGGGCGCAAGCGCGGGCTGACATTCGATGCCGAGCTGCTGTATGCCGGTTGCATGTTCCATGACATGGGCCTGACCCACCGGTGCAGCAGCGCCTGCGAGCGCTTTGAAGTGGACGGCGCCAACGCCGCCCGCGACTTTCTCAAGGGCCACCACATCGATCAGCATGACATCGACACCGTCTGGACCGCCATCGCCCTGCACACCACCCCGGGCATTCCCCAGCACATGCACCCGGTGGTGGCACTGGTGACCGCTGGCGTGGAGATGGACGTGCTGGGCCTGACCTACCCGCAGTACAGCAACGCCGAACGCGACGCCATCGTCGCCGCCCATCCGCGCAGCGCGCAGTTCAAGGAAGACATCATTCAGGCGTTCTACGACGGTATCAAGCACAAGCCCGAGACGACGTTTGGCAACGTCAAGGCTGATGTGCTGGCCGACAAGGACCCGGCCTTCGTGCGCGGCAATTTCTGCCAGGTGATCCGTGGGTCGGGCTGGAAAGCCTGAACAAGGCCGCGTCAGCGGTGCAGACGGTGGGCCCGAGGTTGCGCGGCGCTGGGGTCGCGCCCAGGTTCGCTGCTGCACAGGCGTGCGTGGCAGCGGCGGTATTCGCTTGGCGCAAGGCCGGTGATGCGCCGAAAGGTGACGCGGAAGGTAGCAGGGTCCTGGTACCCCACCGTCCAGGCGATATGGTCCACCGTGTCATGGGTCCACTCCAGCATTTCCCGTGCCCGGCCTACCCGCAGTTGCTGGCAATACTGCGTGGGGTTCAACCCCGTGGCCGCGCGAAAACGGCGCAGCAGCGTACGCGCCTCCAGCCCCGCATGGGCCGCCATGCTGGCGATGCTGACGTCCACCGCGCCCTTGGCCTGCAGCCAGTGTTGCAGCCTCAGCACGGCACTATCGCCATGGCCGAGCACCGGGTTGAAATGTCCATCCCCCTGGCCCTGATACTCCACGGCCAGAAAGTGCGCCGTCTGCTGCGCGACGCTGCCCCCCAGCAACCGCGCCACCAGGCGCAACCCCACCTCGGCCCACGCCATCAGGCCGGCACTGGTGATCAGGTCACCGTCGTCGATGATGGGCGCATCAGCCTCCACCTTCAGTGCAGGAAAAGCCTCGGCCAGTTGCCGCGCCTGGCTGGCATGGGTGGTGACGCGGCGCCCATCCAGCAGGCCGGTTTCCGCCAGCAGGAAGGCACCGATGCACACGGCCGACAAAATCGCCCCCTGCCCATGCTGTTCGATCAGCCAAGGGCAACAGGCCGACACGGTGCTAGCGTCGGGGTGAGCCGCCAGCGACGGCGGGATCACTACCGCGACCCGCCGGCCGCCATGACCGGGGTGGCTATCGAAAACCGGCTCGGGGGCCCCGCTGCCGGCCTGCCAGTGGCAGACCCGCAAGGGCAACCGACCACCGCCCTGCGCCGCCGCCAGCCGGTTGGCCACCGCGAACAGGTCAGTCAGGCCATGCACCGCGGCCGCCTGTGCGCCGGGGTAAGCCAGCACGGCGATTTCGAGGGTGTCCTGAACAGCGGGCATGGGGAGAGGCTCCGGCGCAGCGGCTAAACCCCTAAGGTAGCCGAAATAGCCCCCCGCTGCGCGCTCAGCCATCGGCCAGCAACGACCCGGTGTCGATGACGCGGGCATACCCGAACGCCAGGGCCGCCATGGCGGCCGCATGAACCTGGGCGGCCGGCACCGTGCGGCCCTCGAAGGCCAGGTCACGCGTGGCGCTGGCGTCGTGGACTACCGTGGTGGCGTAGCCCAGGTCGGCGGCAGCGCGGCCCGCGGCCTCGATGCACATGTGGCTCATGGCGCCCGCCAGTACCAGGCTGTCGACACCGTGCTGGTCGAGCACCGCCTTGAGCCCAGTGTCGCGAAACGCGTTGGGGTAGTGCTTGAGAATGACCGGCTCGCCAGGGGCTGGCAGCACGCTGGCGTGCAGTTCGGCGCCCAGGCTGCCGGTACGGAAAAAAGGTGCGTCGGCGGCCAGCGATTCGTGGCGCACATGCACCACCAGGTGCCCGGCCTCGCGGTAGGCCGCCAGCAGCCGCGCGGCGTTGGCGCTGGCCGCCTCGATGCCGGCCAAGGGCCAGGCACCGTCGGGAAAGTAGTCGTTCTGCAGGTCGATGAGCAGCAGGGCTTGGGTGGTCATGGGCGCCTCCGTCTAAGGGAGGTGACAGTATCGGCGCCGGGCACCGCTGGCGGGATAGGCGGATCTGACAGCAGGCGAGGGAAAACTGACAAGGGCTGTCAAAAAATGCACAACGAGCGCCGGGCGGCCGGTGCTCGTTCAGGCATAGGGGCTGTCCCAATACCGCTTGTGCATTCCCAACCGCTTCTTCCACTTCATCGGCAACCGCTGCTCCTGCTGGCTGAACTTGTAGGCGATCAGCTTCAGGCCATTGCGCAGAAAAGACCCGGGCCATAGCCAGAACCGGCGCAGGCCGAGAAACTTCAGTTCCGATTTCACATAGCGCAACCCTTCCCCCCCTGCCCCGCCGAACTGTTCGCGGATCCAGGCTTCGCGGGCCTGGAACACGCCAATGTCGAAGTAGCGCCGAAATTCCTCGGCCAGGGTGTAGTTGTGCGAATGACGGCAACGGGCATCACCGGCGTAGGCAGTCTTCCAGCCCGCCAACAACATGCGCGCGGCCACGTACATGTCCTCGGAGAGGATGACGTGCAAGGGAAAGCCACCGACCTGCATCAGCGCCCGGCGCCGGTAGGCCGCGAACGAGTTCGACATGAAGCAGGTCTTGATGCCCAGGCGCCCGGCGTCGGCCAGGCTCTTGAGCTGCGAAGTGGCCGGGTAGTTGAACAGGCGGGCATGCCGGGACAGCAGCGTGGCATCCTTGTGCGCCAGTTGCCGGCCGCACACCGCGCCCACGCTCTCGTCGGCGAAGGGTGCGACGATGCGCGCCAACGCTTCGGGGTCCTCCAGGTAGGCGTCCTGGGTCATGTACACATATACGTCATAGTCGGGGTACAACTCGACCATGCGCTGGCGGGTCCCACCGTGGTTGAACTCACGGCTGGGTATCTGCACGAAATGGTCGGCGCACTCGCGCCCCAGCTCGTCACTGCCATCGCTGGACGTGGAGTCCACGATCAGGGTGTCAAAGTCCATCGTCTGGTTGCCCAGCGAGTCCAGCAGGCGCTGCAGATCCGCGCGACCGTTATAGGTTGGGATCACGCATGCCACTTTCAAAGTCGTCATGGCTCGATCCCCACGTTGCCAAGTCCTTTGATCTCGACCGCTGCCGGCTCGGCGAGGCCGACCGGCAGCGGTTCCCAGGTTGCATCACAACAGCTGGAAGACTAGCGCACACAACCGCTTTATCAGTAACAAATTATTCAGCCAAGCAATTCGCTGAGCGGAATGAAGCGCACCCGGTCGCCCTCCACCAGGGTCCGGCCTTCCAGCACTTCCACCAGGCCTTCGGCCCAGGCGGCACTGCGCAGCACGCCAGAACTCTGGTTGGGGTAGATCACTGCCCGGCCGTTTTCCAGGCGCCCGCGCAGGTACTCGCGACGGTTGCCGGGTTTGCCCCAGGTGAATCCCACGGGCACGTCGACAGCCAGCGGCGCGACGTCCGCCACGCCCAGGCGGCGCAGCAGATAAGGCCGGGCGAGCAGTGCGAACGTCACCAGGGTCGAGGCCGGGTTGCCAGGCAGGCCAATCACCGCAGTCCCCCGGAAGTGCCCGAAGGTGAGCGGTTTGCCCGGCTTGATGGCCAGCTTCCAGAGGGCCAGCTCGCCTTCTTCACGCAAGGCGACCCCCAGGAAATCCGCCTCGCCCACCGACACGCCACCGGTGGACAGAATCAGGTCCGCCTGGCCTAGCTCCGCCAGGCGCGCACGGGTCCTGGCCAGATCATCGGGCAGGATGCCGGCATCGATCACGTCACAGCCAAGGCGCTGCAACCAGCTGACCAGCAGGCGCCGGTTGCTGTTGTAGATATGCCCCGGGCCCAGCGGCTGGCCGGGGTCGACCAGCTCATCACCGGTGGACAACACGGCCACGCGCGGCTTGCGCACCACTTCCAGCGTGGCATGCCCCAGCGAAGCGGCCAGGCCCAGTTCGATCGGCCCCAGGCGGGTACCGGCCGGCAGCACTTGCTCGCCGATGCGGGTTTCCTGGCCTTGAGGGCGGATGTTCTGGTTCAGGCTCAAGGCCTCTGTGAAGCGCACGCGACCATCGTCCAGTACCTCGGCGTTTTCCTGCATTTCCACGCAGTCGGCACCGGCTGGTACCGGCGCGCCGGTGAAGATGCGCGCGCAGGTGCCCGCCGCCAATGGCCCGGGGGCCTGGCCCGCCTGGATGCGCTGGCTGACCACCAGCGGCTCACCCGCCCAGTCGGCCAGGCGCAAGGCGTAACCGTCCATGGCGCTGTTGGACCAGGGCGGCAGGTCAAGGGTGGAGACCAGCGCGCAGGCCAGCACGCGGCCGTCGGCGTCGGCCAGCGCCACCTGCTCGGTGCCACTGAGCGGCGCCTGGTCGGCCATGGACAGCAGGCGCTCCAGGGCCTGTTCCAGTGGCATCAGCGGCTGGGCCGCACCCAGCTCAGCCACGGGACTGGCAGGGCTCTGCCTGCTTCAGGTGCGGGACGAAATTGCACGGACGGTGGCGCACGTCCAACTGCTCGGCGAGGATACCGTCCCAGCCGGTGCGCACGGCATTGGTGGAACCCGGCAAGCAGCACACCAGGGTGCCGTTGGCCAGCCCGGCCAAGGCGCGGGACTGCACGGTGGAAGTGCCGATGTCCGGCACGCTGATCTGCCGGAACAGTTCGCCGAAGCCATCCACCTGCTTGTCCAGCAGACAGGCCACGGCCTCGGGGGTGCTGTCGCGGCCGGTGAAGCCGGTGCCGCCGGTGATCAAGACCACCTGCACCACGTCTTCGGCGATCCAGTGGGCGACTTTCGCCCGGATCTTGTACAGGTCGTCCTTGAGCAATACGCGCTCGGCCAGCAGGTGGCCAGCGGCGGTCAGCCGGTCGACGAACATCTGCCCGGAAGTGTCGGTTTCCAGGGTACGGGTATCACTGACAGTCAGTACCGCGATATTGAGCGGCACAAAAGGTACATCAGCCTTGGCTTTCATCAGGGCTCGTCCGGTTGTGTGTATGAATAGGCAGTGTTATATCACAGCAGCCCTGATCTGAAGACCGAGACCTGCCATGCCCGATGTCGCCCTGCCCGCCTGTTCCGTCCTGCTGCTGGCCGGCGGCCGTGGCCAGCGCATGGGGGGCCGCGACAAGGGCCTGCTGCCCTGGCGCGGCGAGCCGCTGATCGCGCACCTGCAACGTCAGGTACGCAGCCTGGGCGATGACCTGATCATTTCCTGCAACCGCAACCAGGACGCCTACGCGGCCTACGCCGACCGCCTGGTCAGCGACGACAGCGCCGACTTTCCCGGCCCCCTGGCGGGCATTCGCGCCGGCCTGGCCGTGGCGCGCCACAGCCACTTGCTGGTGCTGCCCTGCGACGTGCCAGGCATTGACCCTGCGCTGTTGACCGCCATGCTCCAGGCTGCTGGCCGCCACCCGGACCAGCCCCTGATGGTGCGCCAGGGAGAGCACTGGGAACCCTTGCTGTGCGTCATTCCGGTGGCCCATGCCGCGGTCTTCGAAAAGGCCTGGCAGGCGGGCGAGCGCAGCCCCCGCCGGGTCATGCTGGCGCTGGGCGCGCAAGCGCTGCAGTGCCCGCCCGACGACCCGCGCCTGGCCAACCTCAACACCCCGCAGTTGCTGGGGCAGTGAGCGCCGTCAAAAAAATGGAACTCGTATCGGGTACAAACGTCTCACCTCCTGTACATGGATCAACCGTCCCCCTTTGGAGAATCAAAAAATGACTAACCGGACCCTTCCCGCTCTGCTTCTGGCCATGGGCCTGGCCACCCTGGCGGGTTGCTCCACGCCCACGGTCATCACCCTCAACGACGGGCGCGAGATCCAGGCGGTGGACACGCCTAAATACGACGAAGATTCGGGTTTCTATGAAATCAAGCAGCTTGATGGCAAGGAAACCCGCATCAACAAGGATCAGGTTCGTACCGTCAAGGAGCTCTGATCCAGTGGCCAGCCCTGTGGGTTCGCGGGGCTTGCCGATAGCCGCGGATTTTGCTTAGAATTTTCGGCACCGGGGTGTAGCGCAGCCAGGTAGCGCGTCTCGTTCGGGACGAGAAGGCCGCAGGTTCGAATCCTGTCTCCCCGACCAAATAAAAGAAGCCCGCATTGCGCGGGCTTTCAGGTTGATGACAAACCCCTGCTTTCGAGCAGGGGTTTGTCGTTTCTGCGGTTCGTATAGCTAAACGAGCAAATCTTTGGAGCATGGGCCGATTGCGTCAGCAAACGGCCCATGCTCTGTCCACATCGCTTCTATCAACGCCACAGGCAAGCCATACAGGCGTAAAAAGGCCGCCAGCAGCCGGGCGATCTTCTTCATGTTCTGGCAGGCGGCAGCCAGCAGGCACTGCTTCATGACCTTGGCAAGGCCCCTGAATCGCGCATAGCGATGCCCATGCAGCTCTTTGGCATCGGCAAAACTACGCTCGACCGTCTCCTTGCGCCGGTCATAGATACGTTTGCCTTCGGGCGTCAGTCGGTGCTGGTTAATACGCTCCTTGGCTTCTTCCCAGACGTGCCTGACCACCACTTTCACGCGATTTCGGCTCTTGGTGCATTGGTCTCGCATGGGGCAGTCCTTGCACCGGGCCGGGTCGGATTTGTACTCCCGATAGCCCACCCGATTCGTCGTGCTGTATGGCAAGAACTGGCCATTGGGGCAGGTATAGCCGTCACGCTCGGCGTCGTAGATAAATTGGCGTTTGTAGAAAAACCCAGGCTGCGTCCGCGGGCGTTTGTAGCCGATCACGCCATAGATATCGCGGTCTTCCAGCCCCTTGCAGATGGCTGGGGTGAAGTAGCCGGCGTCCAGCGCCACGGCCAGCGGCGTCAGCTTGAAACGTTCGCACTGGCGATCCAGGCGCCCTAGATAAGGTCGGGCATCGTTCACGTTACCGGGGGTTACGAAGGTGTCGGTGATGATCGCGTGCTTGCCGTCGACGGTGCGGTGATCCAGGTAGAAAAAGCCTTGGGGCTTGTGGTCGCGCGTCATGAAGCCGCTGTCCGGATCGGTCGTGCTGACTTTGGTTTCCTTGATATCCGGTTCAGTTTCGCGTGCTTTGAGCGGGCGCTTACCGTGTGCCTGGCGATCCTCATCGATCGCGGCGTCCAGGTCGGCCAGATAATCCATCGGGCGCTGCTCGACCTGATGCACTTCAAAGCGTTTCTTGCTGGCGTTGGCCTTCAAATGCGTGGTGTCAGTGTGCAGCACCTCGCCGCCAATCAAGCCGTTTTTAAGCGCCTGCTCGACGATTCCATCAAAGATAACTTGCTCAATATCGGTGCGGGCAAAGCGTCGGCGAAGGTTCTGGCTCAGGGTCGAAGCGTCCGGCACCTTGTCGGTGAGGCTCAGATCCAGGAACCAGCGATAGGCGACATTGACCTAAATCTCGCGGATCAACTGGCGCTCGCTGCGCACGCCAAACAGGTAACCGATGAAAAGCATCTTGAACAGCATGACCGAGTCAACCGCAGGGCGGCCGTTGTCGGCGCTATACAGCTGCTGAGTAGCCGGGCGGATGAATTCGAAATCGACGTGGCGAGCGATCTTGCGCAACAGATGGTCGCTGGGGACCAACTCTTCGAGGGTCACCATTTCCAGCGCATGCTGCTTGGGGGAAGGCGGTTTGAGCATCAGGCCTGATCCGTGGGAAGCGATGGCCTATTAAACAAAAGCCCCTAGCCTTTCGGCTAGGGGCTTTGTCAGCAACCTGAGCCCGCATTGCGCGGGCTTTTTTGTGTCGATGGGGGAATGCACAGCTACCGCGGATCAGAAGTTGTAGCTCAGCGACGCGGTGACGTTGCGCGACGCGCCATAGAAGCCGCTGCCGCCGCTGTACAGGCTCATCAGGTATTTGCGGTTGGTGACGTTGTCCAGGTTCAGCGACGTGCTCCAGTGCTTGTCGATGTCGTAGCTCGCCATCAGGTCCACCAGACCATAGGCGTTCTGGCGCAGGCGGCTGTCGTCGTCCACCTGGATCGCGCTCTGCCACGACAGGCGTGTGCCCACTTTCATCTGCGGCAGGCTGGCCAGACGGTAGGTCAGGCTGGTACGCACGGTATGGGTCGGCACGTACTGGCGCGCCTTGTGACCATCGTCGTCCTCGATGTGCACGTAGGTATAGCCACCCTGCACGTCCAGGCCCGGGGCCAGTTCGCCGCTGGCTTCCAGCTCGACGCCGCGGCTCTTGTAGTCCGCGCCCTCGTAGATGTCCTGGGTGCCGCCCGCCCGTGCCACGCCGGTGTCGACGGCGACGTTGCGCTGGTCAGTCTTGAACAAGGCCGCCGAGACATTCATCTGCTTGTCCAGCAGGCTACCCTTGACCCCCACCTCGTAGCTCTTGCCTTCCAGTGGGTCGATCACCTTGTTTTCGGCGGTCACCACGTACTGTGGGTTGAAGATCCTGGTGTAGCTGGCGTACAGCGAGTACTGGTCATTGAGGTCGTAGACCAGGCCGGTGTAAGGCGTGACCTTGCCGTGCACCCGTACATCACGGTCGGCGCCGTAGTCGGTGCCGTCGCTGTCGACGCTCATCATGCGTGCACCGGCGATCCAGTGCAGCTTGTCGGTAAGGTTGAAGCGGGCACCGGCGTACACACTCTTCTGCCGGTCGGTGAAGCGGGACATCTTGGTGTCGTCATCGGTGTACGGCAGGTCAGGCTTGGCCACGCCGCCACTCAGGGTCTGGCCCAGGTCCGCGTCGACGATTTCATCGAGACTGGTGTAGTAGCCGCGCTCCTTGTGCCGCGAGCGGCCATAGTCCACGCCCAGGGTCAACTCATGCTCCCGGCCGCCCAGGCTGAACGGCCCGCTGACTTGCGCTTCGCCCAGCAGTTGTTTTTCGTCGCCACTGCCGTGGCTGGGGTCTGCCATCCAGGGGGTGGTGTCATCGCCGGCCATCAGGTAGTACATGTTCTCCTGCTGGCGCTGGTCGACCGCAGTCACGTTCAGCTTGCCTTTCCAGCCGTTGCCAAAGTCATGGGCAAGCTCCGCGAAGGCGCGCTGGGTGTGCACATCCCAGTAGCTCCACTTCTGGCCGATGTTGGCGCCACGGCTGTAATGGATGAGGTTGCCGTCCGCGTCGGTCAGGGGCAGACCGCCCCAACTGCTGCCGTTGGAGTTGCTCTTGTTGTCGGAGAACCCCACGGTCAGGGTGTCGGCGTCGGACAGGTCGAACGCGAGCATGCCACTGAGCACGTTCTGTTCGTGGGAATAGCGGTCCAGGTACGAATTGCCGGTCTGGTTGGCATAGATGAAACGCCCACGCACATTGCCGCTATCGGTCAACGGCCCGGACACGTCCACGTCTACCCGGCGGGTGCCCCAGGAACCAGCGGACACCTTGACCTGAGCCTGAGGCGTGTAGGTGGGGCGCTTGCGAATGAAGTTGACCGTGGCCGAAGGGTTGCCGGTGCCGCTCATGAGCCCATTGGCACCGTGCAGAATGTCGACCTGCTCGTACTCGGCCATGTCCAGGTCACCGTTGAGCAGCCCGGCGCTGAACGGCGCGCCGATGCCATCGTACTCGAAGTTATTGATGTCGAACCCGCGCGACGTAAAGCTGGTGCGGTCGGTTTCGTACTGTTCAACGGTCACTGATGGGGCACTGCGCAGCGCATCCTTGACGCTGTTGAGGTTGAAATCATCCAGCTCCTGGCGCGACAGCGTGGTCACGCCCTGGGGTGTTTCCCTGGGCGTCAGGCCCAGCCGCGTGGTGGTGCTGTCAGCCGGTTGCTGATAGCCGGTGGGGGCGGCATCACTTTCGCTGCTGGCTTGCACGGCGGTGTTGGGCAGGGTCAGGGTATCGGCGTGGGCAAGCGGCGAGATCGCCCAGGCAGCGGCCACCAGGGCAGAGAAGGACAGGAGGGATTTCACAGTGACGATCCGAATGAAAGGAATACGTCAAAATGCTATTTGGAAATGATTATCATGTAAAGTTATTTGTAACCAGATATTTGCCCGCTAAGGGTGATGTCAGGTCGCAGGGATTTCAGAGGCACATCTGTTTCGGGCCAGTTTCGTCTGTGAGACCACCTGGTCCGCTTTTTCTGTTCACTGCAGCGCTATGGGCTGCCAACACCATTGACGCAGGTTTGACGCCCACCCTGGCACCGCATTAGTGTTCATATCCCGTGAGATGGAGTTCCCCCCGTGCAGTTGAATATCTACCAGGTCGACGCCTTCGCCGACCGCCCTTTCGGCGGCAACCCCGCCGCGGTCTGCCCCCTTGCCGAATGGCTGCCCGATGCGCAGTTGCAGGCTATCGCCGAAGAAAACAACCTCTCGGAAACCGCCTACTTCGTGCGCAAGGGCGATGCCTTCGAACTGCGCTGGTTCACCCCCACGGTCGAGGTCGACCTGTGCGGCCACGCTACGTTGGCCGCCGCCTGGGTGATCGCCAATGAGCTGCCGGACGCCCCCGAGGTGATGCGCTTCGCCACCCGCAGCGGCGAGCTGCGGGTGAGCCGTACCGCCCACGGCCTGGCCATGGACTTCCCGGCCAAGCAGCCGGTACCCCGTGAGCCGGTGGCAGGGCTGCTGGAGGCTTTGGGAATCACCCAGGCCGAAGTATTCGCCACCGATGACTGGCTGGTGGTGGTGGAAGACGAAGCGTTGATCGCCCAGCTGAAGCCCGACTTCGCCCGCCTCAAAGGCCTGCCCCTGCGCGGTGTCGCAGTGACGGCAGCCAGCCAGCGGTTCGACTTCGTCACCCGCTGGTTCGGCCCCAACGTGGGCGTCAACGAAGACCCCGTGACCGGCTCCGCACACACTTCGCTGGCGCCATTGTGGGCCGAACGGCTGGGCAAATCGCTGTTGAAAACCGAGCAAGGCGGCGCGCGCAAGGGGCAGTTGACCTGCGAGTTGGCCGGTGACCGGGTGATCATCAGCGGCCAGGCCGTGCTGTTCATGAAAGGCACGGTGTTTTTCTGAAGCGCGGATGAACATTCAACGCTGCACACAAACTGTCACATAACCGCAATATTTCGACTTCATGATCGGCGGCATCTGCCTTCGCGCCGTGAGCCGTCATGACTTCGAGCATCATCAAAAGCCACCAGGACTCGGACCTTTTCGGCCTGCTCTACGGCTACCGGTTCCGCCCCGGTGGCCCGGTGTGCGAACTGGATTCGGCCGCGGTGTTGCAGGCCCTGGGCAGCGTCGAGCACAACGACGAGTTCGTCTGGCTGCACTTGAACCTGGCCCACGCCGGCTGCGAACGCTGGATGCATGCCCACCTGCCATTGCCCGACGACTACTTCGAAGCCCTGCACGAGGGCTCACGCTCCACGCGCATCGAGCACGTCGAAGACTCGCTGCTGGCGGTGGTCAACGACGTGGTATTCAACTTCGGCATGGTCTCATCGGACATTTCCACCCTGTGGCTGTGCGCCACGGAGCGCCTGCTGGTCAGCGCCCGCCGTCAACCGCTGCACTCGGTGGACAAACTGCGCTCGTCGGTCAAGCGCGGCGAACGGTTCCGTTCGCCCATGGAACTGCTGGTTCACCTGTTCCGCGACCAGGCCGAAGTGCTGACTCAGATCGTGCGTAAAACCAGCCTGAGTGTCGACGGTATCGAGGACCAGTTGCTGTCATTGCGCCTGAGCAACAACCGCGCGGAATTGGGCGCCATGCGTAGGGTGCTGGTGCGCCTGCAGCGGCTGCTGGCCCTGGAACCGGGGTCATTGCTGCGCCTGTTGAACCGCCCGCCGGTCTGGTTGCAGGAAGATGACTTGCAGGAGCTGCGCCAGGCCACCGAAGAGTTCGCCCTGGTGCTCAGCGACCTCACTGCGCTGGGTGAACGCATCAAGCTGCTGCAGGAAGAGATCGCGGCCAACCTCAACGAACAGAGCAACCGCACGCTGTTCACCCTCACCGTGGTCACGGTGCTGGCCCTGCCCATCAATATCATCGCCGGTTTTTTCGGCATGAACGTCGGCGGTATCCCCCTGGCCAGTGACCCGGAGGGGTTCTGGATACTGGTGGCCCTGGTGGCCACCTTCACCTTGCTGGCCGGGCGTTGGGCCTTTCGCAAGCGCAGCGACTACTGACGCGGGCCTGACGCCAGTCTGTCATATTTTGCAACGATTATAGGAGCTCCCCTCCCTCAATCGAGTTGCCTGACATGGCTACGCCAACCCTGGCTTCTTCACCCAATAGCACCACCCATGCGCGCCCGACGTTTGACCGCAAACCAGGGCGCGGCACCTTGATCCTGTTCTTCGTCATCCTGGTCGTGGGGCTGGTCTACAGCACCTGGAGCCTGGTGAGTGACGTTGACGACATGGGCACGGTGGTCACCACCTGGACGCCCTTCCTGTTGCTGGGCATCGCCCTGCTGATTGCCCTGGGCTTCGAGTTCGTCAACGGCTTCCATGACACGGCCAACGCCGTGGCCACGGTGATCTACACCCATTCGCTGCCACCGCAGTTCGCGGTGATGTGGTCCGGCTGCTTCAACTTCCTCGGCGTACTGCTTTCCAGCGGCGCGGTGGCGTTCGGGATCATTGCCCTGCTGCCGGTGGAACTGATCCTGCAGGTGGGCTCGTCCGCTGGTTTCGCGATGATCTTCGCCCTGCTGATCGCGGCCATCGTCTGGAACCTGGGCACCTGGTGGCTGGGCCTGCCGGCGTCTTCGTCCCATACCCTGATCGGCTCGATCATCGGCGTGGGGGTGGCCAATGCCCTGATGCACGGGCGTGACGGCACCAGTGGCGTGGACTGGAGCCAGGCGCTGAAGATCGGCTACTCGCTGCTGCTGTCGCCGCTGATCGGTTTCGTCTGCGCGGCATTGTTGTTGGTAGCGCTGCGCCTGCTGGTAAAGAACCGCGCATTGTACAAGGCGCCGGTCAGCGATGCCCCGCCGCCGTGGTGGATTCGCGGCCTGCTGATCCTGACCTGCACGGGCGTGTCGTTCGCCCACGGCTCCAATGACGGGCAGAAAGGCATGGGCCTGATCATGCTGATCCTGGTAGGCACCCTGCCCATGGCCTACGCCCTGAACCGCGCCATGCCAGCCGACCAGTCCGTGCAATTCGCCGCCGTGGCGCAAGTCACCCAGCAGGCCCTGGCCAAGACCGACCCCACGCCGGTGGCCGGTGACCCGCGGCTTATCCTCACTGACTACATCCGCGACAAGAAACCCAGCCCGCAGCTGGTACCGGCCCTGGCGGCCATCGCCGGGCTGATCGGCCAGGAAGTCAGCGCCTACGGCAGCCTGACCGCCATCCCCGCGGCGGCGGTGGGCAACGTGCGCAATGACATGTACCTGACCGGCGAAGCCATCCGCCTGATGGAGAAGGACAAGCTCGGCCAGTACGACGCCGACACCCAGGCCAAGGTCAGCCAGTTCAAGCAGCAGATCGACAGCTCCACCCGCTTCATCCCGCTGTGGGTCAAGGTAGCGGTAGCCATCGCCCTGGGGCTGGGCACCATGGTGGGCTGGAAGCGTATCGTGGTGACCGTCGGCGAGAAGATCGGCAAGAACCACCTGACCTACGCCCAGGGAGCGAGCGCCGAGGTGGTGGCGATGCTGACCATCGGCGCGGCGGACATGTACGGCTTGCCGGTGTCCACGACCCACGTGCTGAGTTCGGGGGTGGCCGGCGCGATGGTCGCCAATGGCTCGGGGCTGCAGATGCGCACCATCCGCAACCTGGTGATGGCCTGGGTGCTGACCCTGCCCGCGGCGATCCTGCTGTCCGGGTCGCTTTACTGGCTGTTCGCAACGGTGTTTTGACTACCAGGTGGCCGCGACGTGTAGCAGCGGACCCGGCCGCGTCCCAAGCGCCGCGCCGCACCAGGCACCCCGCCTGCACCGCCACGGCGGCCTAACGGCCGCTGCTGCAAAGCAGGCGCGTGAGCCTTCAGCGGCCCCGGTCCCTGTAAGATGGAGGCCAGAAACCCCCGCATAAAATATGTTTCAAACAGTTGACCAAATGCCCCCCACATGCCTCCTGGCACCCTGCCCACGCAATTGATCATTTCTTCGCCACTCCGGCCAAGGTACTGGCCCCATTGGCTTTGACGAAGTTATCCACAGAGATACCCACGATTTCCGGGGACAACTTCAACACCCTCCAGCACAACAGTTTCTGCAGGGCAAGTGCATCCGCGCCCTCAGACCAGCCGCTCGATCCGCCGGTGGCGCCATACGCCTCGGTAGTAGGCCGACTGCAGCACCAGCATGCTCAGGTAGGTCACCGGAAACGCCATCCACACCCCTTCCAGGCCGAACCGGGCATTGAGCAACCAGGCTGCCGGCAGTTCCACGCCGACGATGCAGAAAATCGAGATCAGCACCGGCACCAGCACCGTGCCACTGGCGCGCATGATGCCGCCCACCAAGGCCTGGAAGCCGAACACCAGCATGCTCCAGAGCATGATGTGCAACAGGTGTTCGGCCTCGGCGCGGGTGGCGGGGTCGGTGATGAATAGCGCCAGCAGCCAGTGGGACAGCAAGTAGCCGAGCACGATCAGGCCGCCGGTGAGCCAGAGGTTGATGGCCATGCCGGTGCGCAGGATCGGGCCGATGCGTTCCAGGCGCCCGGCACCGATGGCCTGGGCGCCCAGGATGGAGGCAGTGATGGCGATGGACAGCGCGGGGAATTGCACGTAGTTGACGATCTGGGTCACCGCACCGTAAGCGGCGGTGGCCTGGGAGCCGTGGCCGTTGACCAGGGACAGGATCACCAGTTCGGACAGCGAGATGACCACCATCTGCAAACCGGTGGGCAAGCCGATGCGCAGGACCTTGGCGAGGATGTCGCGGTCCAGGCGCAGGGCCCTGAAGAATTCACGGTCAGGGGCCAGCACATGCCTGGCCCGGTTCAAGCGCCAGGCCAGCAGCGCGATGGCCACGACGTTACCGGCCAGCGCGGCGACCGCGGCGCTTTGCGTGCCCAGTTGCGGCAGGCCCAGCCAGCCACGGATCAACGCCGGGGTCAGCAGCAGGCCCACGGCGGTGGACACCACCAACGCCAACAGGGGCGTGAGGGTATCGCTGACGCCGCGCAGCAGCTGGGTGAACAGTACGAACACCAACAGGATGGGCATTATGCACATCATCACCCGAGCGTAGGCCACCGCATCATCCAGCACATCGGCGGGGGTGCCCAGGCCCTGCAGGGCCTGGCGCGCGAAGACACTGCCGAACACCGCCGCCACCAGGCCGATCAGCGCACCCAGCAGCAGGGTGGACGCCGCGATCTGTTTGACCATGTGCGGCTCGCGCGCGCCCCAGGCCTGCCCGATCAACACCCCGGCGCCCGCCCCCAGGCCGATAACCAGCGCGATGAAGAAGAACACGATGGGAAACATCCCCGACACCGCCGCCAAGGCCTGGGTGCCGAGCATCTGGCCGATGAAGATACTGTTGAGGGTGCCGGACATCGATTGCAGGAAATTGGACAGCACCATGGGTGCCAGGAACGCCAGATAGGTTTGCCACAAGGGCCGTTGTGCGGGGATATGCATGGGGAAGCGCTTCTCGGGCAGATTGGCAGGCCCGGGATTCTAGCGCACTCGGCCGCCTGCACGCCTGCCATCCTGCCAGCAAGCGGTACCTCGCCAAGGGTTTCAGCAGCCGTTGTAGCGAAGGGCGCGCTGTCGATCAATAGGCCCTGACCACGCTGACCCCGGCACGGTAGTCGGAGATCCCGGCAGCGCTGCCGCGGCGCTCCACCATGATCTGGTAACGCCCCGGGTCCAGGCGCACTTCGCTCAGTTCGGCATGCAGCACGCCGCTGCCCCAGGATGACAGCGTGGGGTGGTTGATGCGCCGGTCCTGGATGACCACCGCATCGTCGATGTCATAGATACGCAGAAAAACGTTGAACGGTGCCCCCGGCTCGCGGGTGTGCCCCGTGGCATCCGGGCGCAAGCCACCAGCCCCCTCCCACAGCCGTTGGCGCGCCGTCAGGTCATTGGGCGGGTAGAAGTAGTCCAGGCGCACCGAGTAGCTGTCTTTGTCGACGATGCGCACGGTGATCCCCGCCACGGCACCCGACGTCTTCAGGCTCAGGGGCGCGACGTCGGCGGCGTTGGCCTCGGGACTGTGGGCCGCCAAGGCGAGGTTCAAGGCACACAAGGCCAGCGGGATATCTCTCAAAACGGTTTCACCGGTGGGTTGTCCGTTTCAGGGTATCTCAATTTTCGCGCGACGCCACCGCCTGCCATAGCTCGCGAGCCTTGTCCTTGAGCCATAGCGCCTCGGCCCAGCGGTCACCCAGCTCGCGGCCATCGGCGCCCGTGATAGCGTATGGCGGCGGCCCCAACTCGCAGGTGAATGACAGGCTACCGGTGGCACTGCCGTCACGGGCCAGCCAATCTTCCATGCCGTGGCGCCACCACCCCAGAAAACGCTGCACCCAGGCCTGGTGCTGGGCAAACGCCAGGGATACCTGCACCTGCTCGCTGCTGGCGACCCGGCCGTGAAAGCCCCAACTGCGCCGCAGTATCTGGTGAATCGGCTCGTCGTCTTCGCGGCTGGGCGCTTCGGGCAACTCCCGGCCCACCACGTAATGGGACAGGTCGGCGAGCAGCTTGAGGTCCGGCAGTTCGGCCAGTAGCCGCAGGGTGAAGGGCAAGTCGTTGGTGACTCGGTAGCGATGGGTTTCCACCAGCACCGGAAAGTCCACCTGTTCGGCCAGCCGTTGCCAGCCTTCGAGCAAGGGCACTGCGCCTGCCAGGGTAAACGGCCGCACGTCCGCTTGAATCGTCAGGTGGTGGCAGCCGTGCTGGCTGGCGACGTCCAGCGCGGCGGCCAGGTCGTCCACTGTGCGTGGAAACACCTGGCCCTCGATCGCCAACCCCAGGCTCTGCGCAGCGTTGCTCAAGCGTCGGGCATGGGCGGGTTGCCAGAAATGGTCGGTGATACCGTCGAAGCCCGCTGCGGCGATCTGCTGCAGTTGCGCCTCCAGCGGCTGAGTGGGCTGGCCCTGGTGGTCGAGCATGGCCCACAGGGATTGAAACACCAGAAAACGGCTCACGGTCAGTTCCTCAACAGGGTTTTGAGTGACACACGGGCATCGGCCAGGGCCTCGACAGGCAATGGCAGGGCGGCGCTGATCAACCGTTCGCACAGCTTGATGTCCTTGGCCACGCTGTTGCCGGGCCCCCAGGCGCAAGCACCTTGCAGGCGCCGGCCGGCGTCGAGGAAGAACAGCAGCAAGCCCCCGCTGGCCAACTCGCGCCGCACGCTCGGTGAGCCGTCACCTGCATCGCCCACCCTCTGCAGGCTGGTATCGTACTGATCGGACCAGAACCCTGGTACCTGCTCAAAGGGCAGTTCGGCGCCCAGCAGGTTGAGCGCAGCGTGGCGCCCCTGGGCCTCGGCGTTACGCCAGGTTTCCTGGCGCTGGAAAGCTCCCTGCAGGTGCAACCTGAACTCGCAGACATCGCCGGCGGCATACACCTGCCGGTCACTGGTGCGCAGGAAGGCGTCGACGCGGATGCCCTGCCCCACCGCCAAGCCCGCCGCCTGGGCCAGGTCGATATTGGGTTGCATGCCGATGCCCACCAGCACGCCATCGCACGGGATGCGGCTACCGTCCACCAGGGAAACAACCTCGACCTGGCTACCGCCCTCGAATGCTTCGATACGTGCATTCAGGCGCACGTCCACACCGTGTTCGCGGTGCAGGTCCAACAGCGCGTCGCCGATGTCCGCCGGCAGCACGCGCCCGGCCAGGCGCGGGCCGGCTTCCAGCAAGGTCACCTCGCAGCCCAGGGCGCGGGCACTGGCGGCCACCTCCAGGCCGATGAACCCACCACCCACCACCACCAGGCGCACCCCGGGGCGAAGGCTGTCGCGCAGGGCCAGCGCTTCATCGTGGGTACGCAGGTACAACACGTTTCGCCAGCCGGGCGCCACGCCGGGCAGGCGTCGGGCGCGACCGCCGGTGGCCAGCAACAGGCCGCGATAGCCCACGTGCGTGCCGTCGGCCAGGGCCAGGCGCCGCGCGGTGGTATCCAGTGCCTGCACCGGCTGCCCCGTGAGGTGTTCGATGCCCAGCGCCCGCAGCTGTTGCGCACCGCACAGGCTGAAGCCGGCCAATTCAGCGCTGCCCTGCAACAGTCCCTTGGACAACGCTGGTCGCTCATAAGGGGCGTGGGGCTCGTCACCGATCAGCAGCAGGCGGCCGTCATACCCTTGCTCGCGCAACGTAAGGGCGGCGCGGCCGCCGGCGTGGCCGGCGCCGACGATGACCAGCGGGTCGGCAGTACTCATGGGCTCACCCCCAGCAGCACCCGGCCGCCCTCGACCCGCACGGGGTAGGTCTTGAGGTTGACGCACACCGGCGCCCCCAGTGCCTTGCCGGTGCGGTAATTGAAGCGGCCGTTGTGCTTGGGGCATTCGATGACATCGCCCATCACCAGGCCGTCGGCCAGGTGAATGGCTTCATGGGTGCAGCGCCCGTCGGTGGCAAAGAATTCGTCGTCGGCGGCGCGGTACACCGCGTATGTGTGCTGCTGGTGGTCGAAACGGATCACGTCTTCTTCGTCGATCTCGTCCACGGCGCACACATCGACCCATTGATCATTCATGGCGGTCTCTCTTGTCATGGAAACACTGGGGGCAGGTTCAGGCCACCGCCGATTCGCCGGGCTGGGGCACAGGGCGCTGCACGTGGCAGGTGGGGTCTTTGCGCTGGCGCCACACCGTTGGCAGGATTTCCCGGTATGCCTCCCACAGGCTGGCGTAAGGCGGCGGGCAATCGTGGCGAATGGCTTCATGCAGCTTGGGCAAGGCGTGGTACGGCACCATCGGAAACATGTGGTGCTCCAGGTGGTAGTTCATGTTCATGTACAGGAACCGCTGCACCGAGCCCATGTAGATGGTGCGGCAGTTGTAGCGATGGTCCAGCACGTCCTCGGCCAGGCCCACGTGCTGGGACAAGCCCCATATGTAGTTCAGCCAGCCGCCGTACAGGGTCGGCAGGCCGATGATCATCAGGGGCAGCCAGCTGTGCAGCACCAGTGCGGTACCCAGGGTAACGGCGTAGATCAGCAGCCAGGCCCGTGCGGTCCAGAACACCCGGGCGCTTTGGGAGTGCGGGATGAAGGTCTGCTCCTGCTCGTCCAGGCGGCCACCGGCATGACGAAACAGCGCGGCGCTGGTCTTGACCACATGGGGTAGGCTGAACAGGCTGAGGCACATCTTTACCAGGCTCGGCGGGCGCGGTTCGACGATCTCGGGGTCACGGCCGACGATGATGGTGTCGGTGTGATGACGGGCGTGGCTCCAGCGCCACACATGGGGCTCGAACATGATCATGAAGCTGGCCAGGTGGTACACCGCGTCGTTCAACCAGCGGGTCTTGAACGCGGTGCCGTGGCCGCATTCATGCCAGCGGGCGTTGGCGGCGCTGCCATACAGCACACCGTAGGCGAAAAAGAACGGCACGCAGGCCCAGCTGCCCCACAACCAGCAGCCCGCGCCGCCGGTGGCCAGCAGTGCAAGCAGCCACAGGCCGGTGTCTCGCAGGGCAGGGCCGTCACGGCGCTGCATCAATTCTTTTATCTGTTTGCGAGGTACCGGCGACTGGTACCAGGTGGCCGAGGCCAACCCGAGTTCCACCGCGCGGGCGGCCTGGTCGCCGGTCAGGCGGTAATCGCGGCGCGCGGGCCGGGCACGGCGTTCCAACGCTGCACTGTAGTCGGACATCTTGTTATTCTCCGCAGGCGTAAGGGGTGGGCGTGCCGGCCTTCCGCAACCGGCTCGCCTGGGCCAACCTTAGGTCTGCGCACGGTTCCCCTCAATGCCTTGAAGACATTCACTCTCAAGCTATCATCGCAAGGTATGAACGCTTGATGGTTTTCTATCAAGGCATGAACCAAGGGCCCCCATGAACAAAAACAAACGCCCCACCATCGCCACTGTCGCTGCCCAGGCTGGCCTGAGCGTGGCCACCGTCGACCGGGTCCTCAACGCCCGTGCGCCGGTCAACGCCGAGACCGCCGAGCGGGTGTTCCACGCTGCCGAAGCGGTGGGCTACTTCGCCGCGCGGCTGATTGGCCAGCGTATCAACGAACGAAAACCCGCCTACCGTTTCGGCGTGCTGTTGCTGGGCACCGCGCAGGCGTTCTACGGGCAGTTGCAGCACGCCATCGAGGAAGCCGCCCGGCGCTACGGCGCGGCCAACCTCAGTTGCCACTTCGACCATGTGACAGACCGCAGCCCCGCCGCCATCATCGGCCAGATAGAGCGCCTGGCCGTGCAGTGCGACGCCCTGGCGGTGGTGAGCTTCAGCGACCCGGGAATCAACGCCTGCATCGAACAGATGCGCGCCGCCGGGGTGCCGGTGGTGGCCTTGCTGTCGGACGTGGATGAACGGGGCCGCACGCCGTATGTGGGCCTGGACAACCGCCAGGTGGGCCGTACCATGGGCTGGCTGCTGGCCAGCCTGCGGGGCGAACGCCATGGCAGCGTAGGGGTGCTGTTGGGCGGCTATCGCTTCCTGTGCCACCAGGAGCGCGTCGCCGCCTTGTACGAGTACCTGGCGGAACACGCGCCACGGCTGACCCTGCTGGACCCGCTGATCAACCTGGACAACGACCAACTGACCGAAGAAGCCACCCTCGACCTGCTGGCCCGCCACCCTGACCTGTGTGGCCTGTGCGTGGTGGGCGGCGGCGGTGACGGCGTGATCAGCGCGCTGCGCCAGCGCCCGGTGCACCCGCGGCTGTGCAGCATCGTGCCGGAGTCGACCCCGCTGTCGCGCCAGGCCATGGCCGACGGCGTGCTGAGCCTGGTGATCGACTCCCAACCGCAACCCGTCGCCCAGGCATTGATCGACGTGCTGGTGGGCCTGCAACAGGCCCCTGACTTCGATGCCTGCCGGCAGCGGGTGTTCGTGCCGTTGCAGATCATCACCCGGGAGAACATGGTGCCCTGACCCTGCCCATGGCCCGCGGCCGCCTACTGGTAGCTGACTTTCACGGTGGCCGTGCCTTTGACCAGGCCTGCCGTTACGCAGTGGCTGCCTGCCCCGCTCTGGTAATAGCGCACCCGGTAAGGCAAGTTGAACGCCGCGGTGCTGTTGAACACCGACCCCACCACCGCGGTGTCGCCCAGCACCACGGGCAGGTTGCTGGTGGCATCCAGTATCTGCAAGGCTACGCACGACGCCCCTTCACTGCTGCTCTGCGGTTTCAGCAGGCCCAGGCTGCCATCGGCGACCCATCGGTCGGCATCGATCGTCAGCGTGACGGCACCGTTGCTGCCCTTGCAGGTAAACGTCACTGGAAAGTCAGTGTCGCCGTGGGTGCTGCCCACGCCATTGAACCGGCTGGCGGGCACATCGGGCAGGTTCACCGACAGATCGCCGATGTCGCAGGTGCCGGTTTCAGGCACGATTTCGCTGCCACCCCCGGTGATCCGCGTGGTCAGGAAGATGCCGCTGTTGAAGGGGTACGTCGCGTAGGCGATGTTGTTGGTGTAAGTGCCGGCGGCCAGCGCGCCCGACCCCACGGTATCGCTGAGCTTGATCAATTCCACCACCACCGAGCCCGTCACATTGAACACGAGGGTGTTTTGCGCCACCGAACCGCTGGTGCCCGGCATGCCCAGGTTCCAGGTGGTCTTGTCGCCTGCGTAAAAGGGCGTCGTCGACCGTGCCTGAAGCCAGCTGGTTCGCATGCCCACGCCGGCGATGTTGGTGGTGTAGACATTCTTGATCGCCGTGGATGTGCCCTGCATCACTCGCCATTCGGTGGTGTCCCCCGGCTTGCAGGACACAATGGCGAAGAACGTGCCGGCAATCGGAAACTCCTGGCTGTAGAACGCCTCGCCCACCGCCGTGCCGGACGGCACCGAAATCTTGCCCATGCCAATATCGACCACCGCGCCGTCCTGGTAGTTGGGCATCATGCCGCACACCGCCCAGGCGGAGGATGACAGCATCAGGCTGGCAAGCATGCCGATCGCCCCCAGGAGACGGTCGACCCGGCACGGCCGCACATATCGTTCGAACATGCTCATCGGCTGCTCAGGCCTGAGCCCGCAGCATGGATGCACGGCGCCTGAGTACTCATCAGGGGGTGGCCCGCCCCATGCTCGACCAGGCTATAGGTGATCTGGCAACTGGAGCCACCCTGCAGGTTGACCGACAACGTGCCGGTATCGGCGATGCCCTGGACAAAGGCATTGTTGCCCTGGCCCACCACGCCCACCACGTTGCCACCGGCGTCGCGCACATCGGCGCCGAACGGCAACGCGATATGCCCGCCGTTGGTGATATGGATCACGGCCGATTGCCCGACACGCGTCTTGAAGTCCACCCGCACGATAGCGCCGGCGAACGGGGCGACCTGCTGGGAGGTGTTTTGAAAGGTAACGTCCATGGAGCTGCCCTTGGGGTCCAGATTGATGGTGTTCATGCGGTAAGGCGACAGGTACGGCATCACTCCGTAACCGTGCTTGTCGAGCTGCAGGCCGGATAGACCGCCGATGGTCGCGCCCTCGGCGCCTGGCGCCGACACCACGGCGATGGTCTCGCCGGTGTTGGGCGACAGGGTCACGCCGCCGCTGTGCAGCACCATGCTGCCGTCGCTGCCTAGCGAATAGGACTTGTAGTCACCGCCCTGCTCGTACGAGCCGCGAACGGTGCTGCGGGTCCCACGGTATTGGGCGTTGACGCTGCCCGACCCTGATGTGTTGGTATCGCTGGCCTGGGTCACGCCATAGCTCAGCCGCCCTTCGTCGTCGGCGGTACCGCTGAGGTAGTTGCGCAGCGTGCTGCCCTGCCCCGGTGTCGTGGTGTATTGGGTACTCAGGGTCGGCGACCTGGCACTGCTGCCCAGCGGCAAGGTGAGGCTGAGGAAGTACTGAGTCTGAGCGCCCATGAACTGATCATCGTTGCGGCTGGCCGACAGGCTGTAGCTGACATCGCCCAGGTTGCCGTTGAAGCCCACCTGGAATTGCCGGCTGGACTTGTCCGTGCCACTCCAGCGCTTGCTGCTGGAGCCGGTCAGGAACACCGAGCCATAACTGCCCACCGGCTGGTCGATGCTGACGTCGAAGCGGTCCCGTTCGTTGCCGTTCCATAACCAGTCTTCCTGGAACGCAGGGTCCTTGACCCGCTCGCGGGCGTCGACCGCCTGCGACAGCGTCATGTACCGGGACGAGGAATAGCGGTACGCCGCCAGGGTGACATTGGTCTTGGTATCAGTCAGCATTTTGCTGTACGCCAGCTTCACACTGCGCCCGGACGCCGAGCCGTGGCCGTTGCCAAGGTCGGTCTGTTCCTGGGTCAGGTCCAGCGAAAACGCGCCCACCGGCGTGTTCAGGCCGGCGCCGAGCAACCCCGCGCGAAACCCCTCGCTGGCCTGGATACCACCATAGCCGGTCAGGTAGTTATTGAAGCCGTAGTGCAACGTACCTTGCACCAGGTGGGCATCCGAGGCCATGGCCTGGTTGTACAGCTTGCCCGCCACCAGGTCATATTGGCTGCGCCCGGGGCGCAGCAGGTTGGTCACTGACGAATAGGGCACCGCAAAGCGCCGCTCACCACCGTCCGCCTCGGTAACCACCACATTGAGGTCACCGCCGTAACCGGTGGGGTACAGGTCGTCGATGACGAAGTTGCCGGGGGTCACGGTGGTCTGGTAAATCTTGATGTCGTTCTGCCAAACCTCGACCTTGGCGTTGGTGCGCGCAAAGCTGCGAATGGTCGGTGCGAAGCCGATCTGCGAGTCCGGGTACATGCGCTCGTCCGACGCCAGGCTGGCACCGCGCACGGCCACGCTGTCGAAGCCCACGCCCTTGGTGTTGATCTCGCCCAGGGTGACCAGGCTCTTGAGCCCAGCCACCGGGCGCTGCACGTAGGTGGACAGCCTGTTCCACTGCGCCTTGGAGCCATTGGCCCAGGTGACATTGGCGTTGTGCCTGAACTGCCACAGGCCCAGGTTGAAGCCGCCCCGCAACCCCAGGTAGGCCGAGTCGGTGCTGCCGAAATCGTCATTCTGGGTACCGAAATAGTTCAGGTTGTAGTCCAGCTTCGCCGCTGTCACGCCTGGGTCCCAGTATTCGGGCTCGACATACCCACGGGGTATGCGGCGCAGGTTCGCCTGGGGAACCTGCAGGTACAGCTTCTGCTCCGACAGGTCGGCATAGGCGATCGCGTTGGGGATGGCGGCGGCCAGGGTACGGCAAGCCTGATGCTCTGACTGCGGCGGGGTATCGATGCCGATACGGCGCATCTCGGCCACCGTGAAACAGGCCTCGGCGATGTTGCCATGGCCCACATCGACGAACTCGATGCGGGCCCGCGAGGATTGCTTGCCGTTCAGGTAGATATCCAGGTCATAGTGCCCCGGTAACACGGGGTTGCCTTGCTGATAGCGGGACATATCCAGGTGCTTGGCGCTACCCACCAGGAATGAGCTGTCGAACTGTGCATCCGGATGGACCGTTTGCGCAGCCGCCGGTGGCAGTGTCGGTTCAGCCGCCACGGCAGGCTTGGCAGCCCAATGGCATATGACACACAGCACGGCCCAGAAACGCAGGGCCGGGCCTGAAGTTGCGGCGCGCGGAAACCTTCCGCCCACGCAGAAAGAGCGAGCTAAACAGTTCATATTCATCACAACAACGTGGCGGGGTTTTACAACGAATAACGGCACTGTTGCCGAAGCGTATTATTCGACCGTTGCGGTCAGTGTCTTCAATGCACCATAGTCATTGATGTAGTCGAACTGCACCTCGCCCTCTTTGGGGGCCGAAGCAGTCGCGCTTGCACGCTTGAGTTCGAATGTTTCCCGGCCACCCGGTGCAACCATGTGTGCCCCCGAGTCGTCGCTCAAGACGTTGCCCGAGTGGGCAACCACAAGCGTTGCAAACGAAACGTGAAATGGTGATGAGTTAGTGCAGACCAATTGCCACCGGTCGCCGTTCTTCACCATCTTCCACTTTAACTGCTGTGCCGCTTCATGCAATGAACCGGCGAGTGCCCGGGGCCGATAAAATACTTTTATTCGGCTTTGAATGGCCAACAACAAGTTGTTCTTGCCCCTGGCGTCTGCTGACGTTGGCGGAATCTCCAGTACGTTCAGCCAGAACAGCGATTCGTGGTCCTGGGGCAGCGACGCACCATTGAACAGGATGCGCAGTGTCTGCGATGCCTGAGCCTCTATTCGGGTGACAGGCGGCATGATGAGAAACGGCGCCGCGCTGTTTTCAGGTGTCGAGTCACCGTGGCCATCATCCATCCACGACTGCACCAGGGCCGGTGTAGCGCCCTTGTTCGCCAGTGACAGCGTGACCTCCCGGTCCCCCTCGGGATAGATAAGCCGGGTGCCACCCAATACGACGTTCGCGTCGGCGGCGGCGCTGGACAGGCAAGCGACCAGACAGCCAAGCAATAGAAAATATATCCGCATAATGGTGGGGTGCCCTCTGCGCGGCCACCGCGCAGAGGGCAGGCTCTCAGTTATAGCTCAGTTGATATTTGACCTGGCTCTTGACCAGGCCCGCTGTCGATTCACCGGTGGCGTAGTACTGCACGCCATAGGTCATCTCGGCGGCGTTGTTGATCAGCGCAAAGCTCTTCGACGCGCCTGCATCACCGGGCTTGATCACACTGCTGTCATCCGTGTTGAACAGTTGCAGGCCCACTTGCGTGGCGGCGGTGGCACCGCTCAGCTGGTTCTTCAACAGGCCGGAACTGAGGTCCACCAGGCTCGCGTCGTAGAGAAATTGCGCGCGTACGTTCTTCACCGATGGCGAGCAGTTATCCACGGCAATGCGGAAGTTCAGCGGTACCGCGGTGTCACCTGCCTGGGCCAGTTCGGCGACTTTCGCTGTCGCCAGGTCGACGGTGAAATCACCATTGGTACCGGTAGTGACTTCGCAGGTTTCATCAGTGACCTTACCATTGAAGGTAATGGTTCCGGTGTCCGCCGCCAATGCGGCCTGGGACATCAACGCAAGGCTTACCACGCTCAATACCGCACTTCCCAACGACACCTTAAACTGCTTTTTCATCACGTATTATCCATCCAGAAAGTTTCAGGAAAACGCCATCTTTATTCCGCGCGAAGTGCATCCCTTATTGCCATCGGCGTCAGGCTGCATTCATGACGGCGGAACGATTATCGGTATTCGGTCAATGGCGGTCTTTGAAAAAATGCCGCGACTTGTAGAAACAGCGCTTTATTCTTTCAACTTCGACAATAGTGTTTTTCAGCCACGCTCGTCTCGATAACTGGAGGGCGTGATGCCCATCAGGCTTTTGAAACTTGCGCACATATGCGCGTGGTCCGAAAAGCCACACGCGTGGGCAATGTCGCTTAACGTTGATGTCTCGTTTCTTAGTAATTCACAGGCCTTGGTGACCCGCTCCAGTATCACGTACTGGTGAGGTGTCTGCCCCAGGGTGGCTCGGAACTGACGGATGAACGCCGAGCGCCCCAGGCCGGCGATCGCTGCCAGTTCCTCCACCCGCAGCGGCGCGCTCAGGTTGGCACGCAAATGCGCGATCACCGGGTCGAACGCTTGCATGCGCCGGGCACTGCCCACCTGGCCTCGCCAGGCATCGCGCAACTCCAGGGTATGGAACGCGATCGCCCGGGCCAGGTGCTCGGTTTTCATCGCTGCCACGCTGCCGGAGTGGTCCATGGCCTGCTTGATGCTTCGCAGCATCAGGCTCAGGCCGCGGTCCTGCAGGCCGAACATCGAGATCAGCGGCAGCCGCACGCGCTCCGCCGCATACACCGGGCTGTTGGCCACCTCCTCGAACACTTCGGCACGGATGAAGACATGCAGCACCCGGGTGGCATTGGCCAGGTCCACCTGCAATATTTCCTTGGGCCCGGTCACTACCATACTGTCAGGGCGCAGCAACCCGTGCTGGCGTCGGAAGTTGTTGTGCAGTTCAATTTTCAGCGGCCGCAACGGCACCACGAACCACATGTCCCGGGTTCGCCTGTAGGTGGCCTGGTGTGGCATTTCATCCGTGACTTCGGCATAGACCGTCTTCCACCCGAGGCCTTCGCTGGACTTGAGCAAGGACATGCCGGGGTGAAGCGTGAGGGGTGTGTCGCTGCGGCGGTACTCATGTTTAAACGGGTATTGAGGCATGGCATGGGTCCTGAGCAAGCGAGTGCCATCCCACCGGTTCAACGTCGATTCATCTGGAATGGCAACCGCGCGAACTGTTTCGGCTCTGTTGTGCCGATGACGCTGGCTGCGTTATCCGGTCAATTCTGCGGGTGTGGGTGAAGGGAGTCTTTAGGATAAATCTGAAAGTGCGCCACCTGCGGTGGCCCTGTCGGCCGCAGCGAGCCCTGCCCACGGCAGGGTCTCAGGGGAACAGGCTGGCATTGGCGCAGAACGTCAGCAGCGCCTGGTCATTTTCCACGGCCAGCTTGCGCATGGCCGAAATCTTCTGGGCGCTGACGGTCTTGGTGCTTCGGTTGAGCAACAAGGCGATCTCCCGGCCACTCATGCCCGAGACGAAATGGCGCAGCACTTCATATTCCTTGACCGATAACCGGGCGACCCGCGCCTGCACGTCATCACCCGGCAGTGCCGGCGCCAGGCCCGGCCCACGGTAAATGCGCCCGCGCGACAAGGCGCGCAGGGCCACGACGATTTCATTGAGGTCGCCACTTTTCGAGATCACCCCGGACACCCCCAAGTCATAGAGGCGGGACAGTATCAGCGGGTTGGATTGCATGGTCAGGATGAGGATGCGCGTGTCCGGAAACTGGCGACGCAGGTAGTCGATCAGCTTGAGGCCGTCGCCATAGGTGTCGTCGCCGGGCATGGTGTAATCGGTAATGACCACCTGGGGCGCATGCGCGTGGTAGAGCCTGACCAGTTCGCTGGGGCCGTGGGCGGTACCGACGACCTTGAATCGACCCTCTCGCTCGATGATCTCCTGCACCCCCATCACCACGATCGGGTGGTCATCGGCTACCACGACACTCATTCTATTCATGACATTCAAATCCGTTACCAGTGATCGAAGGCGCGGGCTCACCGTTTGCCCCAGGCGTGCCATCGCCGGGGGCTTGGACCAGCAGCCGTTCAATACGCTCCACCAGCGCCGCGAAAGCCGTGGGCAGGTGGTGCTGGGCAGGCAGTTCGGCCAGTTGCCTTTCCAGCGCTTCGCAAGCCTGGCTCAGGGGGTACGCCTTGACCACCGCCAGCGCGCCGCACAGGCGGTGCAACTGTTGCCCCAGCGCTACCCGGTCCTGACGCCGCTCGGCGTCACGCAGTGCCTGGATGTCGGCACGCAGGGTTTTCTCGAACAGGGCGCGCATGCTTGGTGACAGGTCCAGGTGATCGGCGCCCGATACATACGGCGTCGAGGACGGCGGCGAACGGTCGGCGCCGGGGCACAACCGCAGCAACACCTGCTGCAACTCGCGCAAACGCACCGGCTTGATCAACCATGCATCCAGCCCCGCCGCGGCAAACGGCGCCGCGCCTTCAAGCCCGGCACTGGCCGTGATGCCCACCATCGGCAGCGTCGCACCACGGCGCCGCAGCTCTGCGGCCAATTGATAGCCCGTCATCAGCGGCATATTGACGTCTGTCAGTATCACGTCGAACGCCCCAGGTGCCCAGTGGTCCAGCGCCTGCCGCCCATCCTCGGCCAGGGTCACCTGGCAACCCAGCGCTTGCAACTGTTCCTTGAGCAGCGCCTGGTTCACCGGGTTGTCCTCGGCGATCAACACCCGCAGGCCCAGCCCGCCCAAAGGGCTGCCTGCCGCCTGCACGGCCTCGGGGCGGGCAAGCAGCCGCCGCGCCTGCACCACGGCCTGGGTAACACTGAACGTGAAGGTGCTGCCCACACCTGGCTGGCTTTCCACCTTCAGGCGCCCGCCCATCAACTGCGCCAGGCTGGCGCAGATGGACAACCCCAGGCCTGTGCCGCTGATGGTGTGTTCGTTGGCGTGGGCCTGATAAAAGGGTTCGAACAGACGTTGCTGTTGCTCGGGCGCAATGCCGATGCCGGTATCGGTTACCTGCCAATGCAGCATGGCGCTATCAGCGCTGACCTCCGCTTTCAGGTGGACGATGACGCTGCCCACATCGGTGAATTTCAACCCGTTGCTGATCAGGTTGTTGAGGATCTGGCGGCTGCGCAGCGCATCGCCTTCCACCAGGCCCGGCACATTTTCGTCAATGCGGGCCTGCAGCTGCAGCCCCCGGCGGTTGGCCATGCCTGCATAGGCGGCGACCACGTCTTCTGCCAGCGCATGCGGATCGAACGCCGCGTACGCCAGGGTCATCTCACCCGCTTCGATCTTGGACACGTCCAGTGCATCGCTGACCAAGTGCAGCAAGGTTGAACAGGAGCGCTCGATGACCTCCAGGTGATGCCTCTGCGGCTCCGTGAGCCCGCTGCGCCCCAACAGTTCCAGAGTCCCCAGCGCACCGTAAAGTGGCGTGCGGATTTCATGGCTCATGGTTGCCAGAAAGCGCGATTTCGCCGCGCTGGCGGCGTCGGCGCTGCGCTTGGCCTCGGCTACCATCTGGTTGGCCTGGCGCGCGGGCCAGATGACCTTGCGCGAATACCAGCGCGTGGCCGCCCAACTGCCGAGCAGGCTGCCCAACAGCAACAGGATGCCGCCTAGCAGTTGCCATTTGGCGTAGCCGAAGAAATGCTGATAACCCAATTGGTACAACGCTACCCAGCCTCCCGCCGCGGCACCGCCCACCTTGAACACGATGCCCTGGGTAGCGAAATTCAAGCCTTCCTCATAGTCAACGGCGCGCCCCACCGTGTCGATAAGCGAGTTACCCCGGGGCGATTGCAGCTGCAACTGGTCGTATAACGGGCGCTCCCACACCTGCTCGGGGTTATCAAGCCGCTCCAGGTCCAGCAGCGTCACGGCCACCACTTGCTGCTTGAGGTCCGGCGCCCACCACAGCGCGTCCGGCAGTTTGAAATCGATTGCCCCCAGTAATTCACGTGGCGTATCCGACCGGCTCCAGCGCACCCCCGGGTTGGCCCCCACCGCGGGCTGCGCCTGCAGCGCCGCGTGGATGGCGGCGACAGTAGGCAGGTAACTGCCCTGGTTCAGGGGCGGCCGGCCGGCGAAATGGTCGATGGCCGGTACGGCCAGGCTGGTGTTGCCCTGCACGCCGATGACGAAGACCTGGGGGGCCGGGTAGGCGGAGGTGCTCCAGAAGCTGCTGTAGAACGTGGCCAGCAGCATGCCGAGGGTGAAATTGCCTGGGTTTACCTCATTCCGGGGATGCAGTTGGCCCAAGGTGAAAGGCATCGAAAAAGTGAACTGCCGGCCTTCGTACAGCCGTGCATCGTTCGTTTCAAGCAGCACCCTGTGCTGGGTCTGCAGCCCTCGGGCAGGCTGACGCCGCGGTGCCTGGTCACCATGCTGGGCAATCTGGGTCAGGAAGGCCTCATGCTGGCGGATATCGCCCATCAGACGGTTGAAGTGCAGGGATACCTTGTTGCGCTCTTCAGACACCACTCGGCTTAGCGCCCAGGTGCAGGCCGCCAGCATCAGCAGGTTCAGGAATACCGCGCAGAGCAGCACGGTGTTGAGGCGCAGCGACGTGGTGGCCAGCTTGCGGATCAAGCGGTAATTGTATTCCGGCATTGGGTGGTACATCCGTTCAGGGGGAAGGGGTTGCCGACCCTGTACGGATTTTCAAGCGCGGGGGCGGGTGGACGTTCAAGCTGGGCACCAGTAGGTGGGCCAGGCCGCCGTCAACGAATGGCGATTGAAGTCCATGCGGCTTTTGTGGCCGGCGCCTGCTTCCCGGGTGGGGCGATATCAAGGTGCGATTATATCGCGGGTTGCACCCTGGGCCCTCACTGCAACTGAAGCCATTGCCTTCCCAACCCCACCTGCGGCTAAAATGCGCCCCCCGATGACGGACGCCCGCATGCTCTCACGTCGACACCTCAGCCACTGGCTGGCCTGCCTGGCCGTGCTGGTCAACCTGCTGGCCATGCCCCTGCATGCCCGGCAGATGCAGTTGATGGAGGGGATGCCCACGGCATCGATGGGCGATGACTGTGCCATGCACGGCATGGCGATGCACGATGACGTTCGCCGGCTCATCGATGTGCTGGACCCGCACCCGCACAAGATGCAACACGGCGATTGCTGTTGCTGCGGTGCCTCGGGCATGGCCGGGCCGCCGCCCAGCCACTGGCGCGCGCCGCCGCCCCATTACCTGGCCCAAGCCCCCCTCACCCACCCCACGGTGCCCAGCCTGGCGCCGCGTTTTCGCTGGACCAGCCTCAACCCCCGCGCCTCCCCGCTGTCCTGAGCGGTACCGACCTTCATTCAGCCATGTGACGCCAGCCCGGTGCGGGCCTGCGCGCACGTGTGCGACTCATCAATTGGCTCACCAGGAATCGTGAACCATGGCTTTACAGCGCAACCGTAAAAAGGCGCGGCGTTCCCCTGCCCGTCCGTTTCATGCGTCGATGCTGGCCTGCGGCGCCCTCGCCGCCCTGCCCGCTGCCCACGCCTTCGCCGGCACCGCCCAGGACTCGACACTGACGTTGGGCACCGTGACCGTCAACAGCGCACCGGGGGGCCCCCTGTCCACCACCAGCGTGCTCAGTTCAGTGGACATTCTGGGCGGCGACGTGGTCGAGAAAATGCCCGTTACCTATAGCTGGGAGCTGTTCAGCCGCCTGCCCGGCGTAGAGCTCACCGAGTTCAACCAGGGCACCACCTCCGGCAAGATTTCCTTTCGCGGCTTCAATGGCGAGGGTGAAGTGAATGCCGTGAAGCTGCTGATCGATGGTATCCCCAGCAACAGCAACGACGGCAACATGCCGTTCATGGACATGGTGTTCCCGCTGGACATCGACAACATCGAAGTGGTGCGCGGCACCAGCGACCCACGCTATGGGCTGAACAACATCGCCGGCAACGTCAATATCAACACCCGCATCGGTGGCGACTACACCAAGGCGCGGGTGCGCTACGGCAGCTACGGCACCCGCGAGACCCAACTGGCCAAGGGTATCGAGAGCGCCAACTGGACCCAGAACTATTTCCTCGCCTACCAGAAGTCCGACGGCTACCGCGACCATGCCGACCAGGACCGCGTGTCGGTGGCGGGCAAATGGTTCTACACACCCGATGACGAGGCGTACCGCATTGGCCTGATCCTGCGCCATTACGAGGGCCAGGCCGATGAGCCCGGCTACCTGACCGGTGCCAACGCCCACCGCCACCCGACCATGACCAACCCCTACAACGACAGCGACCAGGGCACCCGGCGCATGAACAGCGCCAGCGTACACTTCGACACCGACCTTGCCGACGGCCTGTCGCTGGCCGCCAAGACCTACCTCAACACCTTCGACGACCGCCGCTGGACCCGCTACTGGAGCGCCAGTACCCAACAGGAACGCGACGCCTATGAAACCCAGTACGGCGCCATGAGCACCCTGACCTGGCGCCCCCAGGTGGACTGGCTGCATGCGCTGGCACTGGAAGGTGGCCTGGACACCCAGCGCCAGCAGAATATCAGCGAGCGCTACAGCACCGTGGAGCGGGTGCGCACGGCCCAGACCCGTGATCAGCACTTCGACTTCAACACCGTGGGTGGCTATGTGCAGGCGGTGATCGAACCCACCGACACTCTCAAAGTCATTCCGGCCTACCGGGTGGACAAGCTCAGCGGTGACTTCACCAACCAGATGACCGGCGTGCACTACGACATGAACGACTACGGGCTGATCAAACAGCCCAAATTGAGCGTGGTCTACTCGCCCTGGTCGGTGGCCAGCCTGTATGCCAACTGGGGCCGTACCTTTCAAGTAGGCACGGGATCGTCCAGCTACAAGATCCCGCCGCAAACCGATGACCTGGCGCCGTCGATCAACGACGGCTGGGAAACCGGGGTCAAGTTCACCCCGGCCAGCTGGATCGACGGCCGCGTGGCCTACTGGCAACAGAAGGCCTCGGGTGAAGTCAGCCGCCGGCTCAACGACCCCACCGGCGCCTCCGACAACGTCGGCCAGACCCGGCGCTGGGGCTACGACCTGCAAGTCAACCTGCACCCCGGCGAGCGCACGGAGGCCTGGCTGGCCTACTCCTGGCAGTACTCGAAAATCCTCAAGGCCGGCGCCACCTACCCCGACAGCGAAGGCAACGAGATCGACCACATCCCCCACCACGTGTACAACGCCGGGGCCAGCTACCAGCTGACACCGACGGTACAGCTCACGGGGTGGATGAATGGGCAGAGCGACTATTACCTGGAGAAAAACAACGTGGAGGGCAAGTATGGCGCCTACGTGCTGTTCAACCTGGGCGCCACCTGGAAAGTCAGTGAGCACGTGAGCCTGGACCTGCAGCTCAAGAACCTCGCCAACCGTTACTACGAGTACGTGTGGTACGACGCGGACGGCGCCCTGGCACCGCTGCATTCGCCGGGCGATGGCCGGGCGCTGTATACCGGCATCAGCCTGGACTTCTAGCGGTCCACTGCGGGGTCGGGCAGGTGCTACGCTGGTGCTGTGATTCATCGGAGCCCGGCCATGCACCCCACCGACCTCGCCAGCGCCTACCGGCACTACATCGCCTGCCTGAACCAGCAGGACTGGCCCAACCTGGGTCGCTTCGTGGCCCCGCAGGTCCGGCACAACGGCAAGCTTCTCGGCCTGGCGGGCTACCAGGCCATGCTGGAGGGCAATTACCGGGACATACCGGACCTGCGGTTTCACATCGAACAACTGGCCTGCGACCCGCCCTGGATCGCCAGCCGCCTGATCTTTCGCTGCACGCCGGCAGGCTCGTTCCTGGGGCTGGCGGTAAACGGCAAGCACGTCACTTTCAGCGAAAATGTCTTCTACCGGTTTGACGACGGCAGGATCGTGGAGGTGTGGTCCGTGGTCGACCGCGCCGCCATCGAACAACAGCTCTAGCCGCGCGCCGCTTCACCCACGGGGCTTTTTGAGGGTTCTTCACGCAGTGCCGGGGAAGTGGGTGGTCCCTACAAAGTTCTGTAGTGAAAAAACAAGGCGGACCAGGCGATTTCCCGGGCATAACTGGCCCGAAACAGATGCGGGACCGGGCTCTGCCCGGTCCCACAGAGGGGGGCCGCCGACCTGGGCATTCACCTGGCCCCGGCTATAGTCAATAGGCGTCCGGACACCCTGTTCAGCGCGCTACCGGGTTCACCCTGGCCATAGAGGCCCGGTCGCGGACCTATCATTCGCAACACATGTGTTGCGAGATGCTGCAAATCAGCAGAAGCAGCCGACCGGGAGGTGGCCATGGCGTGTCCATTCAAGGCTCCACAGGTGATAACGCTGCTGGGCGCCCTGGGTACGCTGGGGGCTACGCCGCTGCCGCTGGATGTCATCGGGTTGTACGTCACGGCTGCCAGCCCGGTGGCCGGTGGCACGGGTTACCGGGTGGACGACATCCTCACCCTCCCAGGTGGCGTAACGCTGACCGTGGCGAAAGTCGGTGCCGATGCCAGGGTGGATGAGGTGGTGGTGACGCAACCGCTGATGCATGCCTGCGGGCCGAATGAGCCAGTGGCCGCCCAATCGGCCGAGGGTAGTGGCGCGACGTTTTCCCTGACGTGGTTGGCCCCCACAGGCTATGGCACGCGACAACTGACCCGCTGTTATTCCGGGCCGGCCTTGACAGTGCAGCGTTCGGATACCGACGCCGCGTTGCCCATCGGCTTGCTGGCAGACGGCGGGCTCGATACGGCGGCCCTGGACCGTTTCACCGTGCCAGCGCAAACATTGCGCGGCTACGCCACCTTCGACGCGGGTGTAACGCCCCGCGTGTCCCTGTGGCATGACCAGGGCGGCGGCGGTAACGATGCCGTGCAGCCCGATGCGCAACAGCGCCCTACCCTCACTGCCGACCGCTTGCACGGCAACAGCCGTGCGGTGCTGTTCGACGCTCACGGTGGTGCGGGCGACTGGGACCCGGCCAACACCTTCCTCACACTGCCGGCCGGCGTGGCGCTGCAAGCCAACCATTTCACCCTGGCGGTCATCGGCGCGGCGACCTCGGTCTTCGCACCCGCCGCCTTTGTCGCGGTGGGGGATATCGCCGGCAAGAACGTGGGCCTGGAGTTCGGCCATTACAGCGCGCAACCCACCGCCTGCGACGGCGCCGGCGACAATGCCTACGCGGCGGTGGTGCCCACGGAAACGCCCGCCGTGATCGTCTGCACGGCGGACGCCCATGGCAAGGTCATCGACATGCTCGGCACGACCAGCACCGCTGTCGGCGGTAATGACAGCCCCTTGAGCGGCGGCAGCCTGGGGCTCAGTGGCGAGGGGCGTTCGGGGCTGGTGAACCTGACTGCGGCGATCATCGTGCCTTGGCCACTGGACGCCGCTACCCGTGCGGCACTGGGTGCGTCACTGCAAGGCAGCTTCGGGCTGACGCCGCCTACCCAGGGGGTCATCGTGGTGTTGGGTGACAGCCATTCCGATGGCAGCGGCGCGCCCTTTCAGCAAGGGTGGCCGCACCAGATGATCACGCTGCTGGGCCGCAACGACGTGCAACTGGTCAACGGCGCCCGTTACGGTGGCCGCCTGGCGACCGCCATCGAGCAATGGAAGCAATACGCGCAACCCAACCTGCTGGCGTCGGCCGCGGCGCACAAGATCGTGATTCTTCAGGGCGGCTACAACGACCAGTTGTACGGCCAGAGCGCCAACGAGATCATCGCCACCTACCAGCGGGGTGCCGTGCTGGCGCACATGGCCGGTGCCAAGGCGGTGTGCGTCGCCAATGTGCTGCGCAACGCACCGGCGGTCACCAACCACGCCATCGCCCAGGTCAACGCCGCGCTGCGCCAGCCCCTGGCGGGCTGCGACGCAGTGATCGACTGGGCCAGCGTGCCGGCTTTCAACCAGCAGAGCGGCACCTACCCGCCGCCGCTGTTCGCCGCCGACCGCGTCCACCTGACGGCCGAAGGCCAGGCCCGCCAGGCCAGGCTCGCCGCCGAGGTCATCGGCCCGCTGCTGCGCTGAGCCCCTTGAGCGGGCCTGGCGCTGGCTGGGGGTTTTTACGGTGGCCCTAGAAGGTTTTGTAGACGATGTCCGGTGCCGGTGAATTGGCCAGCAGGATGAACACGGTGGTCAGGGTGGCGATCACGGTGATGCCCACGGTACGGGTGTAGCGCGACAGGGCCAGCGGCGCATCGCCGGCCTTGATCCGCAGCAGCAATGCCCACGCCAATCGAACGCATTCGATGACCAGGGCGGCACCCACCCAGATGACACCCCACACCAGCACCGCCCCCACCCCGCCCAGCGCACTGTAGTAGGCCTCGATCTGCCCCCAGGTGGACCAGAACCAGAACAAGGTGAACGCGAACCAGGTAAAGGTCAGCCCTCGCGAGGCGATCAGGTACAGCGGGTTGGCGCACAAGGCCTTGTAGGGTTTCTTGCCCAGGCGCTGGGCCATCTGGATCTGGTACAGCTTGTTCACCGCCACGCCGCCGCCCTGCAACAGGCCGAACATGACGAATTCCGAGGTCTGCCCGTGCCAGATACCCACCAGAAAGAAGGTCACGAAAAACGCCAGCACGCCCAGGAACGGCTCGATGGCGCGGGCAGGAAAGCGCTCCATCAGTTTCATCAGCAAGGTGTTGTACACGTATGTCTTCAGCCAGTTGGACAACGACATGTGCCAGCGGCCCCAGAAGTTGATGAAGTTCTCGGCGATGAAGGGGTTGTTGAAGTTCTCTGGCAGGCGCAGACCGAAGAAGTAGCCAACACCGATCACCACGTCGGTGTAACCGGAGAAATTGCAGTAAAGGAACAGCGGGTAGCTGGCCGCGACGATCACGCCCTGGGCCACCAGCGCCCAGGTACCCACCGCCTCGGGCAAGGCGCCCAGGGCTTGCAGTTGCAGGTCGTGGAACACATGGGACAACAGGAACACCTTGAAAAAGCCCACGGCGATGCGCTCCAGCGCCCGCCCCGCGCCCACCAGGCGTGGCCGCGACAGGCTGTCGGCCTGTTCCTTGTAGTCCGGGTAACGCTGGATGGGGCCGGAGACCAGCGCGGTGAAGTTCAGCGTGTAGTTGATGTAGGCCAGCGGCGTGATGGCCGGCAGCCCACCGCCACGGGCGTCGATGACCAGGTGCAGCACCCGGAAGAACACGTACGACAGGCCAATGGTGGCATAGGGAAAATCCAGGAACACCTGGGCCGGAAAGAACCCGTATTTCTTCAACCAGGCGAACAACAGGATCAGCGCCACCACCGAGGCTCCGAACAACACCCGGCCGTCACCTTCGGCCGTGCGTTGAGCCAGGCGCATCAGGCCATAGCCCACGGCCAGGAACAGCGGAAACGGCAGGCACGCCACCACGCCGTGAACCAGGCTGGCGAAAAAGATCAGGTTGGTGACCAACAGCACCGCCTGGCGCCAACCTGCGTGGCGAAACAGGTTGAACACCAGCGCGGCGATGGCCGCGAAGGCCAGAAACTCGAATGACGGTACGTTCATGGCGCGGTTCTCTGGGACAGGGCGGCATGGGCGACCAGGGCGGTGCAGCTACCCAACGGCGTGTCGGTCAGGGTGGAAAGGCGCGACACCACGGCATCGGCGATCACGGCATGGCCAGCGCCTGAAGGGTGGCCGTCGACCGGGTAATACAGGTCGGCGGCATTTTTCAGGCGGCTGAAATCATCGCTGGTGTTGACGTAAATGATGCCGTGGCGCCGGGCGATATCGCCAATGGCCCTGCTGAACGCCCAGGGGTCGACGCCCTCAGGCGCCGGTGTGCCACTGATGAGGGCCACTTGGGCCCGTTGCGGCACGTACACCAGCACCAGCGGCACATGGGCGGCCTGGGCCTGGCGGGCCATGTCGGCCAGCAGCTTTTCGTAGGTGTCCAGGCGCGTCTGCCAGAACGGCGAAAACGGCGTGCGCAGGAAGTTGGCCTTCTCGCCATAATGCAGGTACAGGTCGGTAAAGGCCTGGGCGTTCTTGAAGTAGAAGTACTGCGCCACGTAGGCGGAGCGGGCCTGTTCCTTGATGGCCACGTACAGCTGGTTCAGCAAGGGCGGTGGCGGTGCCGCTGCCACGGGCGCTTCGGCGGGAGTGAAACTGTCCGGGTCGCGCTCCAGGTCGAACGGCACGATGCTGGTGATCAGCAGGTCCGGTGACAACTTGATCGCCTGGTCGAAATTGAGCTGGGCGCGGCTCCAGTTGTAGCCGATGCTGGCGACGTTCTGTACATCCACCGGGCGGTGGCAGATAGCCCCCAGCGCCGTGCCGACGCGTTCCGGGTACGACTGCTCATCGGGTACCAGGTAGCCTTGGGTCAACGACGACCCGAACGCTACCACCCGCAGGCTGCCTGGTGGTTTCAACGCGCAGGAAGCGGCCGAGCGAAACCCGCATTCGTTGTAGTGGTTCGTTACCCAAGGCCCCTCGGGGGCCTTGGTGGTGGACGTGCACCCGGCCTTGAAGCGCGTGCCCATGGTCGCATCCGGCACCTGGCAGGCGTCCAGTGGCTGGGCGGGGTAGAAATACCGCGCCAGCATTTCACTCGCCCCCAGCAGGCACGCGAGCGTCACCACGATGAGCAACGGGATGATCAGCAAATCGCGTCTAGGAAGCACGGTGTGGGCACCGTTGTCAGTCGTGTTGTCCATCGGCGTGCGCTGCCTGTGTTAAAGGGTTGGGTCATTCGTGCCTGACGCGCATCAGCGGCGCCGATTTCTCGACCTGGGTGTCGAGGGCCCAGAAAGTGGTGCCATCGGGCCCCTCCCCGGTCTGCTCGAACCCCAGTTTCTGGTAATGCCTGTGCACCATGGTGTTGCGCTCGGTAGGAATGTATTCGCCCACCAGGCGGGTGATGCCGCGCTGGCGCGCCTGGGCCAGAATCTCGCAGAGCACGCTGTCTTCCACCTGGCGGCCCAGCACCCGGCAGCTCATGAGCCAGGTGTCGAGGGTCCAGGTATCGGGCGCCGAAGGCTTGCAGATGACTACGCTGATCATGCCGTTGTCGCCGAAGCGGTCGATGAGGCGCACCTGCAGGCTGAACTGCGCGGGGTCGCTTTCCACCGCCAGCACGTCGGCCTCCGTGTAGCGGCGGGTGGTGAGGTTGTACTGGTTGGACTTGTTGATCAGTTGCACGATGCGCGAACGGCCAGTGGCATCGAAGGGCTTGAACACGATCTCCATGTCCAGGGACGCCAGGTAGGCCCCGACGTCCCCAGCCTGCTGCTGCAAGGTGATGCGCCGGGCGTTTTCCTGGTACAGCGCCGCGCGCTGGCGGTCTTCGTCGGAGAACACCACCGTCTCGAAGTAACCGGCGGCAGCCAGGGTGCGAGCATAAGACGCCGGGTCGTCGTCCAGTTCGGGCACAGCCACCTGGGGCAGGATCTGGCGGATCAGGCCGCGCTCCACCGGGTTGTCGTCCAGAAACACCATGGCATCCAGGCCCAGGGCCAATTCTTCGGCGATGGCCTTGATGTTGGTGGCCTTGTCCTGCCAGTTGGCCTGGAACACGGCGAAGTGGTCTTCGCGCAGGAGCATCTCGGGGTGTTCCTGGAAGGGCTTGCGGGCTACCTCATCGGTGTTTTTCGACGACACCGCCAGCACGATGCCGCGCTCGCGCAATGCCAGCGCCATGCGCTGCACCGCCAGGTGCGCTTCGCCTACCGCATCCCCTTGGGCGATACGGATGCCTTCCAGGCCGTCGTCACCGATGACACCGCCCCATACCGTGTTATCCAGGTCCAGGATCAGGCAGCGCCGGCTGCGCCCACGCAGCGCTGCGAGGATGCGCACCATGTGCTCGGCGTACAGCGGCAGGAACTCGCTGGCGAACGGCAGTTTGGCCATGTTCCATTCGGCCGGGGAATGCCAGGCGTCCAGCCCTGCCAGTGCCGCCACGTGGGCCACATCGAACAGCAGGTCTTCACTGCTGGCCAGGGCGGCGACCAGCCGCCGGTTCAGTTCCTCCACCAACCACAACAGGGTGCCCGGCACGCGGCGGTCGTAACTGCCGAACAGGCTCTCGGGCGGTGGGGCCAGGGTTTGCACGATGCACAGGGCGCCGCTGTTGCGGTGCACGGCGTCGCGCACGCTTTGCACGTAGTTGAACGCCATTTCCACGTTGGCCGCGGCAGTGCCGGCATCCCCCGGGGTCGGTTGCCAGGGCAGCGCCCGATAATCCACGGCGATCAGCACAGCATGGGGGCGAAAGGTGTTAACGGCCGAATGCGCTTCGATGGCTTCCTGCAGCACCTGGTCGTATTCACCTTTCACTACCTCCAGCGCCAGGCCATGGCGCGCGGCGCTGGCGACCAGCGCCGGGGCGACGAAATCCTGAGTGCCATTGCCTAGCAGGCCCAGGCGCAGCGCGGTCAAGGGTTGCAGGGACGCCCCCGATGCCTGCAACTTCTTGATGGCATTGGCCAGTTTCTGCAACTGGTTGCCATCCATGGCGCAGTTGGCCACTGCCTGCAGGGAACGACCGAGGTCGGAAGTATCAACAGTGAAGGCGCGACATTTAGCCGAAAAGTCCGCCGGGGGCTGAACCAGCCAGGGCAGTGTGCTGATTTGATTAGGCATGGGTCGCGTCCCTGTCCGGATACTTTTTATGTGTAATGATCGTCACCAGGTCGCCCACATTTTTAAGCGTGCCTATTTCGTTCGCGGACAGTTTTATGTCGAACGCCTTCTGGACCGACACCATCAGGCGTATATGGGCGAGGCTGTCCCAGCCGTCGATGTTGTCAGCGGTGGTAGCCGGGGTCAGGACCAGGTCATCTTCATCAAAGACGTCTGCGAAGACAGGTTTCAATTGGTCGTAGATGTCGCTTGTAGTCATCATCGTCATCGTGCGGGCTCGCTTAATTATCGATAGTCTGGCGCCAATAACTCGCCCCCCTCAGGTTCCGCCGCAAGTGACCGACAAAAAAACAGCACACCTTGCCCAGGACCAACTGTTGTCCCTCAAACCTATGGCACTGTTGATATTTTGGGAAATAGAAAACTACGCGAGGCACGCTGAAGTTTGACTCGGCGTTGACGCTGGGCGCTTGACGCGGGGCTGTTACATCGACCTAACACAGGGTTGGCGCAGATCCCGCCGGGCGGCGGTCGCAGGGCGAAGGCATGGCCAAGGGCCATAAAATTTCGTTTGAACTGAATTATTTAGCGTACCGGCGTATCTGATGCCATAGAGCCCCGCCCTGCTGGCGGGCACCCTCAGCTTGGTCACAGAGTAACGTGAATGAAACTACGTAAAAAACGGGTCAAACCCATCGGTCTGAATGACATCACAATCGTCGACGACGCCAAGATGCGCAAGGCCATCACCGCCGCCGCCCTTGGCAACGCCATGGAGTGGTTCGACTTCGGCGTGTACGGCTTCGTCGCCTATGTACTGGGCAAGGTATTCTTCCCCGGCGCCGACCCCAGTGTGCAGATGATTGCCGCGTTGGCGACGTTCTCGGTACCTTTCCTGATTCGCCCCCTGGGCGGCCTGTTTTTCGGAGCACTGGGCGACCGCCTGGGCCGGCAGAAGGTGCTGGCGGCGACCATTGTCATCATGTCGTTGAGTACCTTCGCCATCGGCTTGATCCCCTCTTATGCCAGCATCGGCATCTGGGCGCCGATCCTGCTGCTATTGGCCAAGATGGCCCAGGGCTTTTCGGTGGGCGGTGAATACACCGGCGCCTCGATCTTCGTCGCCGAGTACGCCCCGGACCGCAAGCGCGGGTTTCTGGGCAGTTGGCTGGACTTCGGCTCCATTGCCGGTTTCGTCCTGGGCGCCGGCGTGGTGGTGCTGATCTCCAGCGTCATCGGTGAGGAGAAGTTCCAGGAGTGGGGCTGGCGCCTGCCGTTCTTCCTGGCCTTGCCCCTGGGTATTCTGGGGCTGTACCTGCGCAATGCGCTGGAAGAAACGCCAGCCTTCCAACAGCACGTGGAGAAGCTCGAACAAGGCGACCGCGAAGGCCTGGCCGCCGGGCCCAAGGTGTCGTTCAAGGAAGTGGCGACCAAGCACTGGCGCAGCCTGGTGACCTGCGTCGGCGTCGTCGTGGCGACCAACGTCACGTACTACATGCTGCTCACTTACATGCCCAGCTACCTGTCGCACAACCTGCACTACAGCGAAAATCGCGGCGTGCTGATCATCATCGCGATCATGGTGGGCATGTTGTTCGTGCAGCCACTGTTCGGTTTCATCAGCGACAAGGTAGGCCGCCGCCCCTTCATCATCTGCGGCAGCATCGGCCTGTTCTTCCTGGCCATTCCTTCGTTCATGCTGATCATCAGCGGCAAGACCGGGCTGATCTTCGCCGGCCTGCTGATTCTGGCGGTGTTGCTCAACTTCTTCATCGGGGTGATGGCTTCGACCCTGCCAGCGATGTTCCCCACGCACATTCGCTACAGCGCCCTTGCCAGTGCATTCAACATTTCGGTGCTGGTCGCCGGCCTGACCCCGACCCTGGCCGCCTGGCTGGTGGAAACCACCAATAACCTGTACATGCCAGCCTATTACCTGATGGTGATGGCGGTGATCGGCCTGGCCACCGGCCTGTCGATGAAGGAAACCGCCAACAAGCCCTTGCGCGGCGCGGCACCGGCGGCATCGGACCTGGAAGAGGCGCGCGAGTTGTTGCAGGAGCACCACGACAACATCGAGCACAAGATTGAAGACATCGACGCGCAAATCGCCGAGTTGCAGGCCAAGCGCGAGCACCTGGTGCAACAGCACCCGCGTATCGATTGATGGGCGGGGAAGCTCGGCTGAGCCTTTTGTCATGTGCCGCTTTGCCGCACCTGGGCTATAGTGCCAAGCTTCCCACCCTGCCCTTTTCAAGGATGTCACTGTGCCTTCGACGCTTTCTTTACGCGCTGTACTGAAACCGGTTTCAGCCCTGGCCCTGATGCTGCTCGCCGCTCAGTCGGTGACCGCCGCCGACTGGGTCGTCTCTTCCAACGACGCCAAGTACCAGCGGGTACAGGGCCGCGATACCTACCCTGACAACGCCAAGCCCGACACCCTCACGGTGCTGGACGCCAGCGTGTTCCCGCCCAAGGTCAACCAGACCGTGGAAGTGGAAAACGGCATCCAGGGTCCACCCCAGGCGGCCGCCATCAGCGCCGACGGCAAGCTGGCGCTGGTGGCCGCGCCAACCCGCTACGACCATGCCGCCAAGCAGTTGCAGATGGACACTTTCCTGCAGGTGGTGGACCTCAGCGCCAAGCCTGCCACCGTCAGCAAGATCGAGTTGGGCAGCCACCCCCAGGCCGTGGCGTTTGACCGCAGCGGCCAATGGGCGGTGGTCACCTGCGTGGACGGCGGCGTGCGACCGCTGCGGGTGGAAGGCAACAAGGTAACCCTGCTCGACAGCATCAGCATCGGTAGCAAACGCCTGGCCGGTGCCGCCTTCACCCACGACGGCCAGCATCTGCTGGTATCGCTGCGCGATGAGTCGGGCGTGGCGGTGCTGAACCTGGTGGACGGCAAATGGGCCGACAGCGGTGACCGCCTGAGCACTGGCGTGGCACCCTACACCATCGACGTGTCCAGCGACGGCCACTGGGCCGTGGTCAGCAACGTTGGCCTGGCGGGCCTGGCCAACTACAAGGGCCGCCTGCTGGGGGACGCCGACAGTGTGACGCTGATCGATGTGTCGAAGACGCCCTTCCGCGCCGTGCAGCACCTCACGGTACCCTCGGTGCCTGAAGGCGTGGCCATTTCACCCGATGGCAAGTGGATCGTCGCGCAGTCCATCGACGGCTCCAACCTGCTGCCCGACAACCCGGGTGTGCGTGCCACTGGCCGCGTGACGCTGTTCGCCATTCGCAATGGCCAGGCCGTGAAGGTCAACGACGTGGCCGACGGCAATTCTTCCCAGGGCGTGGTGTTCAGCGCCGACAGCAAGCATGTGATCGTGCAGTTCAATGTCGAGCACCAACTGGGGCTGTACAGCATCGAAAACGGCAAGCTGGTGGACAGCAAGAAACGTATTGAAGTGAGTGGCGGGCCGTCGTCGCTGCGCAGCGCACCGCGCTAGCCAGCCTGCGAGCACTGACCCTGCGGCGCCGGGCGTAGCTCGGTCCCCCAGGAGCGGGAAAGCGCTGCGGCGGGTGCCATCATCGATATCAATAGCGACCATCGATAATCACATGTTCCCTGACCGCCAGGACAGGTTCACCATGGCTTCACGAACACGAAGCTCTGGAGTCCGCACCATGAAAGGTCCTATCGCCGCCCTGCTTGCCCTTGCCCTGGCCACCGGCTCGGTCATGGCCGCCCCGCTTCACCGCGACGATGAAGGCATGTTTCGCCCCGCGACCCAGCTATCTTCCGTGACGTTGCGCCATTCCCAGACCGTGGGCGTGATTCTCAACGAGCATACTCAGGCTGCCCTGCTGCAGCGCGACGGCACTACCCGCGCCGCGCTGGAAGCGGTGCGCGGCTCGCTGCAACAGCAATTCAGTGCCGTGCAGTTCTATTCCAGCCTGGACAAGGTCATGGCCGCCCGGCCTGACGTGATCGTGGTACTCAAAAGCGCCAACCAGCACGGTGCTTTCCTGCAGGCACAGTTCTTCGATGCCAACCTGACCTATATCGGTGAAGTGCGCAGTGCCGATGCCCGGCAGCCGGTGGCACTGGAGCATTTCGATGCTTCGCTGAAGGCGCTGGTGGCGACTGCTGACTGAGTGCCTGAGGCTGCTACAGGGCACTGGCAATCCTGTGGACCGGGCGAAGCTCGGGAAGAGGACTGCCGGATCGATCGCGTTCTCCGTTTCCCGAGCTTGCGCCCGGTCCCACAACGGCACACGTGCCCAAGGTGCTGCGTTGCATCAGGTACACCGCGCCAGCCACTACGGTTGGGAACGCGGCAGGCCGTTGCTTGACAGCGTCGGGCCGTTGCCCTTGCGGTATTCGTCGGGGGTAGTGCCGGTCATGCGCCGGAACATGCTGATGAAGGCCGAGGCGCTGCTGTAGCCCAGGTCCAGGCCAATGGCCTCCACGGTGTGACCCTGCTCCAGTTTCGCCAGGGCCTCCACCACTTTCAGGCGCTGGCGCCATTCTGCAAAGGTCATCCCCAGGTCCCGCTGGCAGCGACGCACCAAGGTGCGTTCCGTTGTGTTCACTGCCTTCGCCAATTCAGGCAACGAGCGACTGTCGCCAGGGTTAGCTTCCAGGGCTTGCAACACGGCGCCCAGCAAGGGGTCGCTGGAGCCTGGCAAGTAGCTGCCGGCAACGGGCGCGCGGGCCAGGCAATCGACCAGCACCTGCAACAGGCGCTGCTGCTCCTCGGTCTGCGGCAGGCTGGGTGGATCGACCCGCAGTTGTTCCAACAAGGCGCGGGTCAACGGGCTGAGGGTCAGGGCGCAATGGCGCAAGGGCATGCGCGCGCACAATTCCGGGGCCAGGTACACCGAACAGTGGCAGGCCGCCTGGCGGTTGAAACTCAGGTGCTCGGCCTGGGGCGGCAGCCAGATGCCGTACTGCGAGGGCGACAGGTAATGATGATTGTCGATCTCGATTTCCATGACCCCGCTGAACGAATAGACGAATTCCCCCCAGGCATGCCGGTGCCGCGGGTAGGTTGCACGCGCTGGCACGCTGGCAGAACGGAAGAAGATCGGCGCCGGCAGTTCATAGCCAAAATAGGGCAGCGGCTGGTGGTGGGTTAGGTCTGTTTTCATGAGTGGCGGAACAATGGGATCGACTGTCAGATTCAAACTATATCTATAAAACCCGTCACCGGCATAATCACCGCACTTATTCCGACTACAGGCAGTGTTTTATGCAACCGCGCAGCGCGCTGGACGGCCGGGCCAGCGGCATGATGCTGGTCTTGTGCGCCATCTGGGGCTTGCAACAAGTGGCCATCAAGTCGATCGCCACCGACATTTCCCCTATTCTGCAGATTGGCGTGCGCTCTGGCGTGGCCGCCCTGTTGGTGGCCGCGCTGATGTTCTGGCGCAGCGAACAACCCAGGGCCGGCGACAGCCACTGGTTACCGGGGCTGGCCATCGGCGGGCTGTTTGGCCTGGAGTACCTGCTGGTGGGCGAAGGCCTGCGCCATACCACGGCGTCGCACATGGTGATTTTCCTCTACACCTCGCCCATCTTCGCCGCCCTGGGCCTGCACTGGAAACTGCCGGCCGAGCGCCTGAAGGCGCCGCAATGGGGAGGCATCGCGCTGGCGTTCCTGGGCATCGTGGTGGCCTTCAGTGGTCATGGCAGCGGTGGTGCCAGCAGCCTGCTGGGCGACGCCCTGGGGCTGGCCGCCGGCGCCGCATGGGGCGCGACCACGGTGGTAGTGCGTACCAGCCGCCTGTCCTCGGCCCCCGCGACCCAGACCCTGCTCTACCAGTTGCTGGGCGCTTGCGTGTTGCTGGTGGCCGCGGCCCTGGCCATGCACCAGGCCAGCGTGAACCTCACGCCCACGGTGCTGGCCAACCTGACCTATCAGGTGCTGGTGATGTCGTTTGCCAGCCTGCTGGCATGGTTCTGGCTGCTGCGCACCTACCTGGCGTCGCGGCTGGGGGTGCTGGCGTTTCTCACACCGTTGTATGGCATCGGCTTCGGTGTGTGGCTGCTGGACGAGCCACTGGAGGCCAACTTTTTGATGGGTGCGGGGTTGGTGATGGTAGGAATCTTGTGTGTGAGTGGGTATGAGTGGTTCGTGCAGCGCCAGGCTGTCCAGGCTTCCGGGCGCCATGACTCACCCACCCATGAATAAAAAAGGCCAACCCCACAGGGTCAGCCTTTTTCACCTGTCAAATCACCTCAAAGCTTATCGCCTTCCAACACCACAGGCGGCCGACGCTGCCCCAGGTCGTCACGCAATTTGGCCACCTGCTTGGCATCGACCGTGGCCGCGGCCGGGTTGCCGAACTGGGTGAATACATAGTTGGTGACCTGCGCCACCTGCTCGTCCGTCAGGTCTTCGGCGAAGGACGGCATCAGGATGTCACCCTTCTCCATCCTGCGGTTCACCGACCCCAGGATCACCGAGACCACGTTCTTGGCATCTGCCGCACCGGTGGTGGTGTGGTTGAACAACGCAGGGTAAGCACCGAAACCGCTACCGGCACCCTGGCCCTTGGCGCCATGGCAGGTGGCGCAGTTGCCCATGAACAGGGCACGGCCCGGGTCCTGGGCCAGCACTTGCGGGCTCTGGCCGCGCAGGCCGACGTAACCGTCGCTGGGCTTGCCGAAGCTGGAACGCGAACCCGGCTGTTTGTCGTCGGCCAGGGCCGGGACCGATTGCAGGTAGGTGGCGATAGCCGTCAGGTCAGTCTCGGGCAGGTACTGCAGGCTGTGCTCGATGGCCTCGGCCATGGGGCCGGAGGCACTGGCACGGCCGTCGACGTGGCCGGTCTTGAGGTAGGTGACCAGCTCGGCCTGGGTCCAGTTGCCGATGCCGGCGACCTTGTCCGGGGTGATGTTGTAGGCCACGAAGCTGCCCAGGTCGCCACCGGCGAATGGCTTCTTGGTGTCCATGCCCATGGTCAGGTTACGCGGCGTGTGGCACGTGCCGCAGTGGGCCAGGGCTTCGACCAGGTAACGGCCCTGGTTCCACTCGGCCGTCTGGCTCGGGTCGGGCTTGAGCTCGCCGGCCTTGAAGTTGAAGAACTTCCAGAACGTCATGCCCCAGCGCTGATTGAACGGAAATGGCAGATCGGTTTTCGGCGATGCCTCGGCCACCGGTGGCAACGACATCAGGTAGGCCTTGATGGCCAGCACGTCGTCACGCGACATCTTGGTGAACGAGTCGTAAGGCATGGCGGGGTACAGCTGTTCGCCGTCCTTGCCCACGCCGTCACGTACCGCGGCGACGAACTGGTCGTCGGTCCAGGCGCCGATGCCGTGCTGCTTGTCGGAGGAGATGTTGGTGCCGTAGATCACCCCGAACGGCGTGCCTACGGGGTAACCGCCACCGAAGGCCTTGCCCTTGGCAGTGGTATGGCAGGCCGTGCAGTCGGCCGCGTGGGCCAGGTATTCACCGCGGCTGATCAGGGCCGAGTCGGCCGGCTGTTCGGCCGCCTGGGCACCCAGGCTGGCCACGAGCGGGAGTACCGCCATCAGAAATTTTTTCATGGAGAGCTCCCGGTTCATGCCAATGCCTTGAGCACGGTGTCGGCCATGCGCAGTGCCAGCGCGGTGCCGGTCAGGGTCGAGTTGACGATGGCGGCGGTCGGCATCACGCCGGTGCCGGCCATGAACAGGTTTTCGTGTTCGTGGCTGCGCAGGTCACGGTCCACCACGGAGGTGGCCGGGTCCGCGCCCATGCTCAGGGTGCCGGTAATGTGCTGGTTGTTGTCGTACACGCCGCGCTTGCTGAACACCACTTCGGTACCGCCCATCGCGGCGGCGATCTCTTTGTACACGTCGATGGAGTGGTCGTAGCCTTTGTGCACGTACTCCGGGAACTTGTAGTGCACTTCGATGCGCGGCAGGCCCCAGGCGTCTTTCTCGGTCTTGCTGAGCATGACGCGGTTGTCGCGGTCGGGCAGGATTTCCATCATGCCCTTGAGCAGCACGTAGTGGTCGGCCTGGTACTTGAGTTTCTCGTTCAGCGCCTTGCCGTAATAGCCCTGTTTGATCAGGCGCTCGGTCAGCATGCGCGTCGGGTTGGTGTTGGCCAGGTCGATACGCAGGCCCGAACGGTCGGCACGGAAAGCACCGTCACGGATGTTGTTGATGCTGCTGGGGCGCATTGGGCCACGGCCGAAGTAGATCGGCTCGTCGGCCAGGAACTCCACGGACGAACCCGGGTGGTCCATCAGGTGGCGGCCCACCATGTCATTACTGTTGGCGACGCCGTTGGGCAGGCGGTCGCTGGTGGACATCAGCAGCAGCTTGCTGCTTTCGATGGCGTTGGCGGTGAGCACGAACTGCTTGCCGGTGACCTTGTGGCTGGTCTTGTTGGCGTCCAGGTAGTGCACGGCCACGATGCGGCCCTTGTCGTCGGCCTCGATGCGGTAGACCACGGCGTTGGCAACGATGCGCACGCCGGCGTCCAGGGCTTTGCGCGCGGCGATGCCACCGTGGTACTGGGCGTCGATAGGGCACACGGGCATGCAGTTGTTGTTACCGCAGCAGGCCGGGCGGCCGTCGAACGGCACGCTGTTGCGCGCCTGCGGGCCGATGCCCACTTCGTAGCCCAGGCCCTTGAGGCGCTGCTTCATGCGCTCGAACCCGTACGGCAGCGGGATGCCCGGCAACGGGTACGGCTGGGAACGCGGCGAACCCAGGTCGCTGTCGCCGGACACGCCCATCTGGAATTCGGCGTCGCAGTAGAAAGGTTCCAGTTCATCGTAGCTCAGCGGCCAGTCCACGCCCACGCCATACAGCGACTGCAGTTTCATGTCGTTGGGCAGAATACGGAACGCCTGCCCCGCCCAGTGCCAGGTGGTGCCACCGACGCCGCGCAGGTAGGACGCCAGGTACGGGTCCGGGCCTTTCTGGATCAGGTAACCATTGTCCACCGGTTGGAACTTGGGCTGTGGCGCCCAGGGTTTTGGCGGGTAGGGTTCGGTGAAATCGCCCTTCAGCGGGCTGTTGCGAAACAGCTCCACGGCCTCGTCACGCTTGATTTCCGGGCCCGACTCCAGCATCAGTACCGAAGCACCGGCCTTGGCCATTTTCAGCGCCGACAGGGAACCGGCGATGCCGGCACCAATGACGACTACATCTGCACTGAGGGAATCAGACATGGGCCACGCTCTCGGACTGGGGAGGTTGAATCCAGAAATTCGGTTCGCCGGCGCAGTAGCTCGGCGGGGTGAAGGAGGTGCTCAGCAGTTGGTAGCTGACGATGGTCTCGAAGCCGATGCAGGTGGGGCTCATCTTGTTGCCCACCACACCCAGGTACCAACCGCCCAGCAGGGCCTGGTACAGCGCCACGACTTCGCCCGGCTGGGCTGCCAATTGCGCCTGGAAGGCGGCCGGCTCGGCGGCCTGGTTGGCCTCCAGCAGCACGTTCAGCGCCGTCAGGTGGGCTGGTAGTTGCGGGTCGGCGTGGGTCAGCCAGTCATACAGGCGCTGGCCCAGTTGCAAGTCGGGCTTGTCGATGCCGGTCAGGCGCATGGACAGCGCGAGGAAGTCGGCGGGCAAGGTCAGGGTACCGGTCAGCGGGGCGCTGGCGAAGGCATTGGACACCAGCAAGGTCTTGCCCAGCGCCCCGGCAGCCACGAGGCTGGAGGCACCGAAGACCAATTGGCGTCGGCTGAGGTTCATCATGGTTGATCGTCCGTTGTGATCTCATCCCCGGTAGTCAAGGCTCCAGGGCTTTTAGTGTTGTGCACAGGGGGGCGCCACGACTGGCCAGGGCCTGTCGTGGTACCGGTTGAAACAGGAAAGCGGTAGCGGTTACTTCAGGGCTTGCGCCGCGGTTTCGCTGGCCTGGTTGTCCAGGGCCTGCACCGGCGTGCTGACGCCGACGGCGCCGACCACTTCACCGTTCAGGGTCAGCGGGTAGCCACCGCCCAACGCCACGGCGTGGGGAATTTCCAGCACAGTGGTCTCGCCTTTCTGCAGGCGGTCCATGAACTTGACCGACGGCGCACGGTACAGCGCCGAGGTGCGGGCCTTGCCAATGGACGCATCAACGCAGCCCAGCGGCGCACCGTCCAGGCGTTCGAACGCCAGCAACGTGCCAGACACGTCGACCACCGCCACGCAACCGAAGCTCTTCTGCGCGGCCAGGCTGGCCTTGACGCTGCTGATTACCTGCAGGGCCTGGGCATTGTCCAGTTGCGAGTGAGTGGCGGCGAAGGCGCTAGTGCACGTCAGTGCCAATACGCTAGCACCGAAGAAAAAAGAAAGGTTTTTCATGAAGTTGCCATTCCTATGAGCAGTAACTAATTTTAACCAACTGGTTAGTCCATTAAACATCCGCGTTTGCGCAAATGATCGTTACAAAAAAGCGAACAATTGCCGCATTGACTTTTCAAGAAAGCATCAGGAACGGGCGTTATGGGCGTCTCAGCCCGGTCGTGTGCGCTGCCCTACCCCCACACCCGGTTATGGCCATACCCCTGCACACCCACTCAAACCCAGCACGAGGGTTCAATGGCGTCGCGGCACCGGCCAGCAGGGACGGCCACTGGATTTACCCATTATTGCCATGCGGCAAAAGGAGTTGTTCATGATTACTTTGACAGAAAGGTCCTTCACCAGCGAAATCACTATCGCCAACGTGGGGCTCGAGGGATCGATCGCGCTGACCCGCGCAGAAATACCCGGCCGCAGTGGCTGGCTGGTCCACGGCGGCACTCAGCACTCATTATCCCTGGTGTTCAATTATCGGGAGAAAACGCAAGATCGGATTCTGTATGACATCGTCGGCGGCCCGACAATGGGTGACTATGCGGGTGCCAAGCTGGGGTTGAGCGTCGGTGGCTTCCTGGGTTTGTACCACAAGGCGCAAGTCACCGAGCCCTGGAAGATCGAGGTACTGCTCTTCAGTAACTCGTCCGGCAAGCTCCACTTCTGGCTGCGTGATAGCGAGGGCTACCGCGTTTCATTGTACCCACGCGACCCGAACATATACGCCCCGGCCGGTATCGCAGCGTCGCGGTACGACTACCTGGCGGCCGGCAATAACCCCGGGGAGCCCTTGATATTTTCCGTCAAGGTGCCCCCTCTGCCGTAGCGAGGCCCATTGCGCCGCGCCGCACGGAATGTGCGCCGTGCGGCGCAATTGCGTAAACTGCACACCCCGTACAACCCAAGGCCCCCTGCATGACCACCGAGCTTCTGATCGAAGACCTGCACCCCGGCACCGGCAAGGCCGTGGTCAAGGGCGCGCTGATCACCACCCAGTACCGCGGCACCCTGGAAGACGGCACCGAGTTCGACTCATCCTGGTCGCGGGGCAAGCCGTTCCAGTGCGTGATCGGCACGGGGCGAGTCATCAAGGGCTGGGACATCGGCCTGATGGGCATGCAGGTGGGGGGCAAGCGCAAGTTGTTCGTGCCCGCGCACCTGGCCTACGGTGAACGCAGCATGGGTGCGCACATCAAACCCCATAGCAACCTGCTGTTCGAGATCGAACTGCTGGAAGTGCTGACCCGCGACGACTGACCCCGCCATCGCCAAAACGGCTTGACCTGCCCGCCGCGATGGTTATAAAGGTCAGGTCATTTTCGACATGAAGCCCTCTGAACAATAAGGCACCTATGGATACCGGAACACGACTGAAGTTGGTGCGCGAACGGTTTCAACTGTCCCAACGGGAACTGGCGCGCCGCAGCGGCGTGACCAACTCGACCATTTCCAACATCGAGCAGAACCGCGTCAGCCCGTCGGTGAGCTCGCTGAAGAAACTGCTGCAAAGCATTCCCATGAGCCTGGCCGACTTTTTCACCTTCGATGAGCCGCCCAAGCAGGAACGCTATGTGTTCCGCTCCGACGAACAGCCGGACCTGGGCCGTGAAGGCCTGCGCTTGCTGCTGGTGGGCGCGACGCTGCCCGGCCGCGACATGCGCATGCTGCGCGAGCTGTATGCGCCCGGCGCCCACTCGGGTGACGAGTTCATCGTGCACAATGAAGGCGAGGAATGTGGCGTGGTCACCCGCGGCACCATCGAACTGACCATCGACGGCCAGACCAGCATCCTCAATGCCGGCGACGGCTATTACATTCCCACCACCCTGCCGCACCGTTTCCGCAACATTGGCCAGGACGAAGCGGAAGTGATCAGCGCCAACACCCCGGCGAACTTCTGAAGCGCGAATTGCCGCGCAAGACTCGGAGTGTTTGCCACCGTGCAGCGGGCTAAGCTGGGGCTCTGTTCAATTGCAAGGCGATCCCCATGAACCCCGTGCCCGAAAACGACCCCCGCTGGCAGGCGGTGCTGAGCCGCGATGCCAGCGCCGATGGCCAGTTCGTCTACGCCGTGCGCACGACCGGCCTGTACTGCCCCCCGGGCAGCCCGGCACGCCAGCCACGGCGGGAGAATGTCGAGTTTTTCGACACCCCCGAACTGGCTGAAGCCGCTGGTTACCGCCCCAGTCGCCATGCCCTGGCCGGGCGCGCCCAGGCCAGCCAGGCAGCACTGGTGACTCATGCCTGCCAGGTGATCGACGCGGCTCCCAGCCCGCCGTCGCTGGCCGAGCTGGCAGCCGAGGTAGGCCTGAGCCCGTATCATTTTCACCGGCTGTTCAAACGCATCACCGGCCTCACCCCCAAGGCGTATGCCGATGCCCGACGCGCGCAACGGGTACGCGACCAGCTCAAGCCCGGTGGTTCGGTGACCGACGCGCTGTACGAGGCCGGCTTCAATGCCAACAGCCGTTTCTATGCGTCGAGCAACCAGCGCCTGGGCATGAAACCGCTACAGTTTCGCAACGGTGGCGCGCAGGCCTCCATTCGCTTTGCACTGGGCCAGTGCTCGTTGGGTGACATCCTGGTGGCGCGCAGTGAGCGCGGCGTCTGCGCCATTCTGCTGGGTGACGACCCCGAGCAGTTGTTGCGCGACCTTCAAGACAGTTTCGCCAACGCCGAACTGATTGGCGCGGACCCCGAGTTCGAACAATGGGTGGCGCAGGTGGTGGGCTTCGTCGAGGCGCCGGCTATCGGCCTGGACCTGCCGCTGGATGTGCGCGGCACGGCGTTTCAGGAACGGGTATGGCAGGCGCTGCGCGGTATTGAAGTGGGCAGCACCGCCAGCTACGCGGAGGTCGCCCGGCTGATCGGCGCCCCTACCGCGACCCGCGCCGTGGCCCAGGCCTGTGGCGCCAACCGCCTGGCCGTGGCCATTCCTTGCCACCGAGTGGTACGCAGCGACGGCGGCCTGTCGGGTTACCGCTGGGGCGTGGAGCGCAAACGCCGGCTGCTGGAGCGCGAGCGCTGATCAGCCACAGGCCTGCAGTACCTGGCGCACCATGGCGGTGAGTGCGTCAGGGCCGTAGGGTTTGCGCAACAGATGCTGGTGGGGCGCCAACTGATTGTTGCGCGAGATGAGGTCGCGGGTATGGCCCGAGGCAAACAGTACCGGCAGTGGTGGTGTGCGGGCCTGGGCCCAGGCCGCCAAGTCCGCGCTCTTGACCTGCCCGGGCATGACCACGTCAGTGAATATCAGGTCCACTTGCAGGCCGTCGAGCAGGAACCGCATGGCCACGTCGCCGTTCTCGGCCGTGATCACCCGGTAGCCGGACTGCTCCAGCAATTCGGCGGCGGTGATGCGCACCTGGTCATCGTCTTCCACCACCAGAATGGTTTCCTTGCCCTGCACCGGTTGTGGCGACGGCGCGCTGTCCTCCTCCACTTCGGCGGCTTCACTGCGTGGAAAATACATCTGCACCGTGGTGCCCTGGCCCTCGGTACTGAGAATTTCCACGTGCCCGGCGCTTTGCTTGACGAAGCCGAACACCATGCTCAGGCCCAGCCCGGTACCATGGCCATCGGGCTTGGTGGTGAAGAACGGCTCGAACGCTTTGGCGACCGTGGCGGCGGACATGCCGGCACCATGGTCGCGCACGCAAAGGCGCACGTAATCGCCCGGCTGGATCTCCTTGCCTGCGCAGAATTCACGGCCCAGCACCAGGTTCTCGGCGGTGATGGCTATCATCCCTTCACCATTCATGGCATCGCGAGCATTGATGACCAGGTTGAGCACAGCGTTTTCCAGCTGGTTGCGATCCACATGGATGCACCAGGGCTGATCGGGCACCTGCATGCTCACCCTCACGGTTTCGCCCAACGCGCGGGCCAGCAGCTCACCGAGGCCATCGGATAGCCGCCGCAGGTTGTACACCGCCGGCGACAGCTGCTGTCGCCGGGCGAACGCCAGCAGTTGCGAGGACAGCTTGGCGCCCCGCTCCACCGCCGTGATGGCCGCCGCTACCCGTTGTTGCACCTGGGGGTTGTCGCGCTGCTGGCGCGCCAGCAAATGCAGATTACCGGCGATCACTTGCAGGACGTTGTTGAAGTCATGGGCTACACCGCCCGTGAGGCCACCGATGGCCTCCAGCTTCTGTGACTGGCGCAGGCGGTCTTCGGCTTCGGAACGGGCGCGCACTTCCTGCTCGACGCGCCGCTCCAGGTCCAGGGTCAACTGTACCAGCGCGGTCTCGGCGACCTTGCGTTCGTGGATATCGATCAACACCCCGGGAAACCGCGTGGGCCGCCCTTCGTCGTCATAATCGCAACGGCCGCTGGCGAGTACCCAGCGGTACTCGCTCCCCTCGCCATGCCGGATACGGTACTCGGCGGTGTACGGCCCGCCATCACGCACGGCCTTGTCGATCAGGGCGCGGATACGCGGTCGATCCTCCTTGTGCACCCGCTCCATGGCAACGGTAGAGGGCAGGCAATCCAGGCCCAGCGAAGCCGGATAGGCAAAGGTGCGGGCGAAACGCTCATCGCCCGAGAGCACATCCTGCCGCACATCCCAGACGAAGGAGCCCAGCACCGCACCCGTGTTGAGGGCCATCTGCAAGCGTTCGTTGGTCGCGCGGAAGGCCGCTTCCGCCTGCTCGCGGGCCTTCTCCGAGAGCATGTGCGCCGTGGTTTCGACGACCACGGCCATGACCCCCGCAGCCCGGCCGTCATCACCCGGCACGGGGCTGTAGTAGAGATCCATCCAGACGTCTTCGGGCACGCCGTCGCGCAGCAGTACCAGCTCTTTGTTGCGGTAGGAGAGCGTGCCACCGGCCAGGCAGGTGTCGACCACATGGCGGTTGAATTCGGCGACCTCAGGCCAGCCCAGTTCCACGGGGGAGCCCAGCAGGTAGGGGTGCCGGCCACCCGCGAACACCGAGTAGGCGTCGTTGTAGATCATGTAGCCAGGGCGGCCCCAGAGCATCACCAGCGGTACCGGGGACGCCAGCAGGAACTGCACCGCCATGCGCAGGCTGACGGGCCATTGCTGCAGGGGGCCAAGCTCGGTCAGTGACCAGTCGAAGGCGCGGATGCGCGCGGACATTTCGCCGCGCCAGCCCTCGCAGCCGAAGTGTTCGGAAAGAAATTGCATCGCTTGACTCAAGCCTCTTGAGCAGTGATTACCGGTTGAGTCTAGCGCTGTGCGCGGCACTCTTGCAGGAGCTGCCGCAGGGCCGGGCGACGCCCGGTCCTGCAGCCAACCCCTTCGACAGAGCTGGGGCGGGTGGCGAAGGGATCAGTGACCGGTGGTCACGTCGCCCTGGCGGCTGGTTTCGAACAGGAACCAGGTACGCTGTTCGGTTTCATCGATCCAGTTCTCGATCAGGCTGGCGGTGGCGATGTCATTGTACTTGTCGCACAGTTCATGGACTTCGCGCATGTAAGCGCCCAGGCCTTTGTTGTCGCCTTGCAGCTCGGAGAGCATGTCCAGCGGCTGAACGAACTCGGCGTCGTTGTCCAGGATGGACTTCAGGCGCGCGATGTGGCCGATGGAGCGCAGCGAGTTGCCGCCGATCTTGCGGGTACGTTCGGCGATGGCATCGACCATGGCGAAGATTTCGGTAGCGTGGTCATCCAGCAGCAGGTGGTAGTCGCGAAAGTGCGGGCCGCTGACGTGCCAGTGGAAGTTCTTGGTCTTGAGGTACAGCGCGAACACGTCCGCGAGCAGTTTGTTCAGCGCACCGCTGAGGTCACGGGTGGCATCGCTGCCCAGGTCCGTAGGGGTGGCCAGCGCACGGGCACGCGTTTTCAAAGCGGCCGGTTTGTCCAGTGCCGCCTTGGCGGCAGCGGGGGCCTTGGCGGCTGCCGGCTTGGCTGCGGCGGCGGGTTTGGCGGCTGGCTTCTTGGCCGCTGCAGGTTTCTTCACAGCTGCGGGCTTCTTCGTTGGGGTTGCCATTGCAATAGTTCTCCTAAGGTCTTGGAGCGGAAGATTCATGCAGCGGCCGACTGTGCCGACGACACGCTGATCTCCCAGCCTAACAGGTCGCTTTCCAGCAACTCAATCTGATCATTACCTTGGGCCAAGGTTTCATCATTTCAAGGCGTGGCGAACACGCGCATGGGCCATGACATCGTTGGTCGGTGAAACGGTTCACGGCACTTTACGGCGACTATGCTGTTCCAAGCCTTTTCAACGGCCTGTTCCGGCCATCCCCACCGAGGTGATCGTCATGACCCAGACGTACAGCTATGCCGCGCAAACTGCCAAAGACGCCCTCAAGCCCTACCGCTTCGAGCGCCGCGCCCCGGGCGCCGATGATGTGCAGATCGATATTCTCTTTTGCGGGGTGTGCCACTCCGACCTGCACACCGTGCGCAACGAATGGCACAACACCTTGTACCCCTCGGTGCCGGGCCACGAGATCGTTGGCAAGGTCACGGCAGTGGGCGCCAACGTGAAAAACTTCAAGGTGGGCGACCTGGCGGGCGTGGGTTGCATGGTCGACAGCTGCCAGCAGTGCGCATCCTGTGCCGAGGGTGAAGAGCAGTACTGCGAGAATGGCTTTACCGGCACCTACAACGGCCCGGTGTTTGGCGGTGAAAACACCTTTGGAGGGTACTCCGACAGCATCGTGGTCAAAGAGCAGTTCGTGCTGCGCATCGCCCCTACCGACAACCTGGCCGCGGTGGCACCCTTGCTGTGCGCCGGCATTACCACCTACTCGCCACTGGCCCATTGGAAGGTGGGGCCGGGCAAGAAAGTAGGCGTGGTCGGCCTCGGTGGCCTGGGCCACATGGCGGTGAAAATCGCCCATGCCATGGGCGCGCACGTGGTGCTGTTCACCACCTCGCCGAACAAGCGTGAAGATGGCCTGCGCCTGGGCGCCGACGAAGTCATCGTGTCGAAGGATGAAAAACAGATGGCCACCCAGGCCAATCAGCTCGACTTCATCCTCAACACCGTGGCGGCGCCCCACAACCTCGACCCGTTCCTGGCGCTGCTCAAGCGTGACGGCACCATGACCCTGGTAGGCGCACCGGATTCACCGCACCCCTCGCCCACGGTGTTCAACCTGATCTTCAAGCGTCGCAGCCTGGCCGGGTCGTTGATCGGTGGCATTCAGGAAACCCAGGAGATGCTGGATTTCTGTGCCCGGCACGGGATTGTCTCGGACATCGAACTGATCGCTATCCAGGATATCAACGAGGCGTATGAACGTATGCTCAAGGGCGATGTGAAGTACCGCTTCGTCATCGATATCGCAACCCTCAAGCAAGAAGCGGCGGCCTGATTCGGCCTGCCCGTACCCACAAAGCGCCGCACCATTCCTGGCCTGCCGCGTCAGGCCTGGCGCGGCCCCACGGCCGCTATGCCGTCCCCCTTCATCGCGTTGCTCCCCATCACTGCGCCACCCCGCTTGGGCGTGCCTGCACGCGGCCTGTGACGCGCTGACGAAAATATTTGCACAAAGCGATTGACCTTCACAGCGCTGTCAAGGGTGCCATGTGGCTGCAACCTCACTTACAGGAGCGCAGCCCATGCACGAACAAACCCCTTGGCGCACCGGCATGATCGGTGCTGGCTACATGGCGAAGTTGCACAGCCTGTCCATGAACAACCTGGCGGGCCTGAGCGACGACCCTCGTGACCGTTTCGAACTGGTGCGCATTGTCGACACCGACCTGGCCGCCGCCGAACGGGAAGCCGGGCGCTGGGGTTGGAAAGCCTTCGGCAATGACTGGCGGCAGGTGACCCGTGCCGCCGACATCGATGTGGTCAGCGTCGCTACCCCCAACGACCTGCATCACGAAATCTGCCTGGATGCCTTCCGCCAGGGCAAACACGTGCTGTGTGAAAAACCCCTGGCCACCAGTGCTCGCCACGCCCGCGAACTGGCGCAGGCGGCCCACGACAGTGGCCGGGTGCATCGGGTCAATTTCACCTACCGCAGCTGGCCTGCCATCGCCCAGGCCAAGGCACTGATCAGCCAGGGCGCGATTGGCGCCGTGCGCCATTTCGAAGGGCATTTCTTCCAGGACCACAACAACGACCCCACCATCCCCCTGCACTGGCGCTTCCGCCAGGGGCCGGCCGGTGCCGGCGCGCTGGGTGACGTGGGCGCGCACATCATTGACCTGGCGCGTTTCCTGGTGGGCGAGGTAGACAGCGTCGTCGCCACCACCCAGCGCTTCATCGACCAGCGGCCGCTGCCCCACGATCGCCAGCGCCAGGGGGCCGTGGAAGTCGATGACCTGGCCTGCGCCATGGTGCGCTTCGACAACGGCGCCAGCGGCACGCTGAAGGCCAGCTGGGCGCTGCCAGGGTACAAGAACGATGTGTATTTCGTGGTCGTGGGCGAGCACGGCGCCATTCGCTTCAGTTGGGAACGCAGCAACGAACTGCAGGTATTTGACAGTGCCGACGCCCCGCACCTTTCAGGCTACCGCACCATTCCCCTGGGCCGCGCTCATCCGGGCGCCGAACTGTTCTGGTTCCCGGCCTTGGGCGGTGAGCAGGACGTGGGTGTGACCGCCCAGGGCATGGGCTACGGCGACGCGTTCGCGCTGGGCTTTCGCGACTTCAGCCGGGCCCTGCGCGAGGGCGAATCGCCCGCCCCCAACTTCGTCGACGGCCTGCGCTGCTGTGAAATCACCGAGGCCATCCTGGCCTCTGCCAAGGAGCGCTGCTGGGTCAAGGTCGACCATGCGCCTATCGCCTGACATCCTTTTTTCAACAGGAGTGCACCATGAACCCGATTGCCGCCCCCCTGTCGAGCGCCGATACCGCTCTGCCCGCGCACCCGACGGCAGCCTGGCAGGTCACTGCCAGCCAACCCGTACAGTTCAGTGTACGCATCGCCCACGGCTTGCTGGAGCTCGAAAACCCGCTGCTGGCCCAGCAGTGCGGGTGCACCCGCCACACACCGCAGCGCCGGCTGGTGGTGGTGGATCGCAACGTCGACACGTTGTACGGCGAAGCCTTGCGCCGCTACTTCGACCATTGGCGCATTCAGGCCACCTGGCAGGTACTGGAGATCGATGAAAGCCACAAAAACCTGGAACAGGCGTTGCTGATCGTGCACGCCATGGACCGCCTGGGGCTGCTGCGCCGTCATGAAATGGTGGTAGCCATTGGCGGCGGCGTGCTCACGGACCTCGTGGGCTTTGCCTGCAGCCTGTACCGTCGCGGCGTGCCGTACCTGCGTGTCCCCACCACCCTCATGGGCCAGATCGATGCCGGCATCGGCATCAAGACGGGGGTTAATCAGGGCGGCCACAAGAACCGCCTGGGCAGCTATTTTGCGCCGGCTGGAGTGCTGATCGATCCCGGCTTTCTCGCCAGCCTCAGCCAGCGCCACATCAATAATGGCCTGGCAGAGATCATCAAGATGGCGCTGATCGACGATGCAGGGCTGTTTCATGCTCTGGAGAGTGCGGTCGGCCATCTGCCCCCCCGCGCCTGGGCCACCCCCGGTGGGCCACTGGCGCAAATCATGGAACGCGCCATCAGCGGCATGCTCGCGCAACTGACCCCCAACCTGTGGGAACAGGAACTGGCCCGCAGCGTGGATTTCGGCCACACCTTCAGCCCCGCTCTTGAACTGCATGCCAAGCCGATGCTGCTGCATGGCGAGGCCGTGGCCGTGGACATGGCCTTGAGCCTGGGCCTGGCGACCCGCCGCGGCTACCTGAGCCAAGCCGAAGGGGCCAGGGCCTTGCAGCTCATCGAACGCTGCGGGCTGCCCACCCAGAACCCGGTATTCAACGCAACCCTGCTTCAGCGGGCCCTGGCGCAGGCGGTGCAGCACCGTGATGGCCAACAGCGTGTGCCATTGCCCGGCCCACTGGGCCACTGCGTGTTCGTCAATGACCTGCGGCCGCAGGAGCTGACCGGAGCACTGGACTGGGTTGCCCTGCAACGTTCGTCAAACGAGCGCCAACGCGCCTGAGGAGTCGCCATGCAAGCGTTTCGATTCTGGCCGGACGCCCTCGCCGATCCCCTTTCGCCGGCGATGGTGTTCGATATCGGCGGCACCTGGTTCCGCTCCGCGCACTTCAGCCCTGGCTTGCCACTGGCCCAGGTGCAACACCATCCGGCGCTGAGTTTTCACAGTGACCGCCAGGCCAGCGCGGCCTCACTCAAGGAAGGGTTGCTCGCCTACCTGGTCGACACTGCGCTGGCGCAAGGTGCGCGCCGCTGCGGTGTGTCCCTGGGGGCGGCCATGGACGCCCGCAGCGGCCAGGTATACGGCTCCGGGCCGTTATGGGGCAGCGATTGCGGCGGGCTTGACCTGCCGGGCGAGTTGGCACGGCGTACCCCTGGCGTGCGCTGGCACGTGGCCAATGACGTGACCTGCGCCCTGCTGCACTACGCCAGCCAACTGGCGCCGCAATCGCCGCCCCTGCGCAAGGTGATGCTGATCACGGTCAGTACGGGCATTGCCTGTCGCACCCTGGACTTGCGCACCGGCGAGGTACCCGTGGACAGCTTCGGCCTGCAGGGCGAAATTGGCCACCTGCCGGTGGCGCCCGCACAGTGGGCGCCACGCCGTACCCTGGACCTGTGCTGCGACTGTGGCGGGCGCAACCATCTGGCGGCCTTCAGTTCCGGCCGTGGCTTGCGCAACCTGCATCGGGCATTGCGCCAACACGGCCACCCGCTGTGGGCCGGGTCATTGCTCGGCCGCCTGCGCGCCGCGGGGGTTGAGCATGAAGCGGCCCTGGCCGACGCCCTGGATGCCCACGACCCCTATGCCCTGACGCTGCTGCGCCTGGGCACCCGCGCCATGGCTGACACCCTGCGGTGCGCCTTGGCGCTGGACCCGGAGCTTGATCGGATCGTTCTGACCGGTGGCGTCAGCACCCACCTGGGCCAGCACTACCTGGATGCCCTGGCCACGCACTTTGACGAAGCCGGCCTGTACCTGACGAGCAAGTTCGACCCCGGCTACATCATGAACCGTATTGTCATCGCCACGCCCGGCACCGCCGATGGCCTGTACGGGGCCGGGTTGCAGATGAAGACAGCGGCGCGGGAGTGGACATCATGATCACCCACCCCCTGGCCATTGTTCACCAGGCCGCGCACGTGTCCTTGCGTGAACGCCCCCTGCCGATGCTGCATGACGGCGACCTGCTGGTGGCCCCCTTGCTGGCAGGCCTGTGTGGCACCGACCTGCAGGTGCTGCGCGGTGAGCGCCATGACCCGGCCGTGGTACTGGGCCACGAAGGCGTGGCCCGGATCATCGCCTGTGGCCAGGGGGCGGCCGCCCACTGGCAGCCGGGCCAGCACGTGATCCTCAACCCTACCCACCCCCACGACCCCAGCCTGCTGCTCGGCCACTTGCAGGACGGCCTGTTCCAGCAACGCCTGCGGGTACCTGCGGCGATGGTCGAGGCGGGCCTGGTGGTACCGCTGCCGGTTGACCTGCCTGCGCCGCTGGCAGCCTTGATAGAACCACTGGCCAGCGTGATCCACGGTTTGCAACTGATGGCGCGGCATAAACGCCCCGGCCCCCTGCTGGTGTACGGCGATGGCACCATCGGCCACCTTGTCGCGCGCTGCGCCCGGACCCTGCTGGGCGCTGACAGCCCTGTGCTGTTGATCCACAACAGCCTCAGAGGCCTGCGGTGGAGCCAGCAGCATGCTCTGGCCGAAACCTGTTGCGTGCTGCGTGACGACCCGGGGCTGGACGCGCGCTTGCGCGACTGCGGCGCCACCGCGGCGTTGCTGGCCACGCCCCGCAACGCCACACTGCGCTGCCTGGAACACGCACTGGACTACCTGGCCAGCGACGCCGTCATCGACCTGCTGGGCGGCGTGCCGGCCGCCAGCCACCTTCCAGCGCTGCCTGAGGTCGAGGACCTGGCTGGCGTGCGCGCGCTCAACTGCGGCGGCCAGCCCCTGGAAGGCGCCTTCGTGCACACGCGGGATCGCTGGCGCCGAACGCGGGTGCTGTTTGGCCACCGCGGGGTAGCCACCCGCCATCTGGTGGCCAGTTGCGCCTGGCTGGCGCGCCAACCCGGGCTGTTCATGCCCCTGGTCACGCACCATGTACCCCTGGAAGCCGCCGCCCGCCTGATGCAGCAGATCGCCAACGGCCACGGCCGACACCTGGATGGGCGCCGTTTCATCAAAGTCGCCATGACCATCAATCCGTGCCCGGCGGTGCTGCGGGCTACCCTCCTGGAGCCTTCGCCATGCAGCCCGTGAACAACGATGCGCCCTGTGTCTTCGTGGTGGGAGGCTCGGCCGGCATCGGCCGCGCCATTGCCAAGGCCCTGCTCGCCGAAGGAGCCCAGGTCGTTATTTTCAGCCGTTCCGACCCTTTGGCCCAGCCGGGCCTGGAAGGCGCACACTGGTGGCCGCTGGACCTGACGCGCAGCGATGACAGTCGGCGCGAGCTGGCACATGCCGTCACCCGCTTCGGCCCACGGCTGACGGCCGTGTTCTACAGCGCGGTTGCCTATGGTTCAGGACGGGCACCCTTGCTCGACGTACCTGAAAGCCAATGGCACGATCAACTGGCCACCAACCTCAACGGCCTCTGGCAGACCCTGGCCGCGACGCTGCCGGCTTTGCTGGCGCGTGCCCCCGGACTGTTCGTGGGGCTGTCTTCGGAAGTGGTCTACAACGCCGGCCCACTGCGCGCCGGCTATGCCGCGACCAAGGCCGCCGCCTCCAGCCTGCTGCATTCAGTAGCGCAGGAATACCCCGAATCCCAGCTGCGCGTGGTGCAATTGCTGCCGGCCGGCATGGTCGACACCCCCGGCATACGCCGGCGTCGCGATGCCTGCTTCGACTACAGCAGCTACATGAGCAGCACCTGTTTCCAGAACGTAGCCGTTCAGTTGTACCGCACCCTGGGGGGCGGCGCTCATGGCCGGGCGTTGGTGGTGGATGCCAAGGGGCAGGTTCACGACGTCAGCCATCAGCTACCCGGCTCACAAAGCCGCCCGTCGACATGAGCGGGCCCGTGCCTCTGGGGCTGGTGGACTGGCGCCTGCCGGTCAGCGGTGCCAGCGCCGTGACCTTGGCCGCGAGCCTGGGCGTGGGTCGCCTGCAGGTGGATGTGGGCGGCCCAGGCCGCACGCCGCTGTTGGCGCCAGAGCTGCCTGCACTGCTGCGGGCCTGCCGCGACCACCAGGTCGGCATCGATGCCGTCGCCTGCAACCGCCTCAACGACCTGGGGTTGCATGGCCTGGCCCACGCCGTGCGGGTCAGGCAGACCCTGGCGGAGGCCGTGCACCTGGCCCATGCCCTGGGTGCACCGCTGATTCTGGTGCCTGGTTTTCGCCTGAGCCGTATCCACACGGCCGAGCACCTGCGCGCCAGCAGCCGGCAATTGGCTTTTGCCTGTGACCTGGCCCACGCCCGGGGGCTGGAGGTGGCCTATGAAAGCGACCTGGATGCCGCCACTACCCTGCACCTGATTCGCCAGGTAGGCAGACGCAACTTTACCCTGCTGCTGGACCCCGGCAACCTCGCTCAGGCCGGCCATGTCCTGCCCGCGCTGCTCAGGGCCCTGACAGGCCACTGGTGCCCCCAGGTACACATCAAGGGCGGGTGGCCCGACACCGCGCAGCGGCGGCAACTGCTTGCCAGCCTGCGCCGGCCAGCCGCCAACTGCTGTTTTTACCTGGAAAACGACTACCGCCAGGGCATCGCTGACCTGCCGGCCGACCTGCGTCAACTGCGCGCACTGTTCAACTACCCGGAGATCGACTGACATGCCTGTGACCCTGACCGTAGCGGCACTGCTGCTGGACATGGACGGCACACTGGTGGATTCCACCGCCGTGGTCGAGCGCACCTGGCTGCGCTTCGCCCGACGTCACCACCTGGACCCCGCGCTGATATTGCACAGCGCCCACGGCCGCCGCAGCGAGGAAACCGTGCGCCAGTTCGCCCCTGCGGGGGTTGACGTGGCTGCCGAGACCGCGCGCATCATCGCCGAAGAACTACTGGACACCGAGGGTATCGTCGCCGTCCCCGGCGCCCTGGCCCTGCTGCAGGCGCTGAAGGGCGCACGGTGGGCCGTGGTGACGTCGGCCAGCCGAGCATTGGCCGAGCGCCGCCTGCGGGCCGCGGGGCTGCCCGTCCCACACCTGCTGATCGCAGCCGAAGATGTCAGTGAAGGCAAGCCTGCCCCCGACGGCTATGAGGCGGCAGCCCGGCAGTTGTGCGTGGAACCGCAGCATTGCCTGGCCGTGGAAGACGCCCCTGCCGGGCTCAAGGCCGCCCACGCAGCCCATTGTCAGGTGGTGGCAGTGGCCACCACGCTCGCGCCACCTGCGCTGGGGGAACCTCTCTGGGTCAAGGACCTGCGGGGGTTGATAGTGACCGGCCGCACCAAAGGAGCCTTGCATCTGAGCATCACCCTCGGCACGCCAGGGGAGCCTCGCTCTCAAGGTTCTGGTTGGCCACCGGCACCACATCAACCTGGCCCAGGTCACTCAGATACTGGTCAATGATGCCCAGCGCCCGCCGTTGCTCCTGTATCGCATCGAGCACCTGGCGGCGCTGTTCATGCAGCGCCTTCACCAAAGGGGAACAGGGGTGGGCCGGCGGCGCCTCGCCCAGCAGCGGCGGAAGGATCTGGCGAATGACCTCAAGCGTCATTCCGGTGGCCTGCAATGCGCTGATCTGGGCGAGCCGCAGCTGGTCGGCGCGGCGGTAATCACGATAGCCCGATGCCTTGCGAACAGGCCGCAGCAACCCCTGGTCCTCGTAGTAGCGCAGCATCCGGGGGCTGATTCCGCTCTGGCGAGCCAATTCGCTGATCAGCACACGCACTCCTCGCACTACTTTTTCTCGATAGGTCCCGGGCAGCCGGGGGGCAACGAGGCTCCCGGTTGCACCGTAAGGGTTGAACTCCCAAGACGGGCGGCTGGCCACCGTCACCGGGCCAGCCACCCCAGCAGGTCATGGTGGCTGGGGCGCCAGCCTAGCTCGCGGGCACGGTCGGCGCAGACGCGAATGTTGGAGCCCAGGCCGTATTCGGCTTCCTGGGGGTCATCGAAGCAGCACTCCTTGAGCAGGTACGCCATGGATTTCGACTGCGCGGGTGCGGCGAAACCCAGTTGATTCCCCAAAACCTGAGCCAGGTCCTTCATGGCTACCTCGCCGTTTTCGGCAAACAGGAACGTACCGGCGGGGGCCTCGTCGATCATCAGCAGGCACAGGCTGACCAGGTCTTGAATATGCACATGGCCGGTACGGTTCTCGCCACTGCCGGCATACACTGCCACCCCGTGCTTGCGCGCCAGGGCCTGCAGCAAGGGAATCTGGATGGACTGCTTGCGCACGCCCAGGCCCTCACCGTAAACCAGCGTCGGGCACACCACCAGCGTATGCACCTTGTCGCGGGCAGCATCCTGCAGCGCATGGTCGATGGCCACGCGGCCGACTTTCTCCAGGCGTGGCTGTGGCTGGTTGGCCTCGGTCCAGCATTGATCGCTGAAGGCGCCGCCCGCCCGATCACCGATCACACTGGCACCGCTGACATGCAATAACCGGGTCGGGGTGCCCTTCAGGGCTCCCAATAAAGTACTCACCACATAGGCGTTGTCGGCATCCGCAGCGTTGACGACCACATCGGCGTCCTGCGCCTGGCGCGCCACGATGTCGGTGTCATAAAGGCTTCCCAGCACCGGAATCACGCCCAGGTTACCCAATTCCCTGATGTGAGTATTGGAGCGTACCAGGCCGCGTACTTCATACCCTTGCTTGAGCAGGGCAACGGCCAGCGAACCCCCGATGTACCCTGTCACACCAGTTACAAACGCTTTCATTGGCGACAACTCCTGTGTCAATTGGCATGCGGCTCGTATCAAGCCTAGTCGGTTCGTCATTACGGAGAAAGTCAGCTATGGTTCCAGTCTGTACGGTCATCCATGTCCGCAATAGGAGCGTTCATGCTGGAATCTGTCGCGGCCATCTCGGTATTCGTACAAGTCGCGGAGGTACACAGCTTCGTCGCCGCCGGGCGTGCCCTGGGGGTCTCGGCCTCAGCGGTGGGCAAGCGCATCGCGCGCCTTGAGGACAACCTGGGCGTCCCCCTGTTCAAGCGCACCACCCGCAGCCTGTCGCTGACGGTTGATGGCGAGCGGCTGCTGGAACGCAGCCGCCGCATCATCGAGGAGTTGGAATACCTGACCAGTGAAGTCGCGCAGTCGGCGCAACAGCCGCGTGGCCGCTTGAAGATAACGGTGGCGCCCATCAGCGATCGGCTGGTCGACATGATGGCCACCTTCAGCCGCCAGTACCCTGAGATCGAACTGGAGGTTCAGTACACCGACCGTCTGGTCGACCTGGTCGAGGGGGATTTCGACATGGCGATCCGCGTCGGTGAGATCAGCGACAACAACCTGCGCAGCCACTGGCTCGGTGACTTCACTCGGCTGATCGTCGCGTCGCCCCAGTACCTGATGGAGCATGGCACGCCAACGAGCGTGGCGGCGTTGTCCGGGCACAAGTTGCTGCACTACCGCCAACCCAAGAGCGGCAAGATAGAGCCCTGGCCGCTGACGCTGGCGCACGGGGCGGAACTGCCCGTCACGCTGATCTGCAATGACATGGCGGCGCGCATCGATTTTGCCATCAAGGGCCTTGCCCTCGCCTGCCTGCCCGACCTGGTGATTCGCGAACCCTTGGCGGACGGGCGCCTGGTACCGCTGCATCTGAACGCGGCCACCACACGCTACCCCATTTATGCCATCTGGCCTCACTCGCGCATGTACACCGCCCGCTTTGGTGCCCTGTTGAAGTTCATCAAGACGCTTCAACTGTAGGCCTCAGCCGGGAATCGGCGTGGGCAGTGGCTGGCCATCGAAAAACGCCGACAGGTTCGCCAGGGTCAGGTCGGCCATGGCACGCCGCGTGGCCCACGTGGCGCTGGCCATGTGCGGCGTCAGCAGGACATTGTCCAGCCCCAGCAAACCGGGGTGTGGCCGGGGCTCGTCCTCGAACACGTCCAGCGCCGCCCCCGCCAGTTGCCGGGTGACCAGGGCCTGGGCCAGCGCGGCCTCGTCCACCACACTGCCGCGCCCGACGTTGATCAGGTAACCCTGGGGGCCCAAAGCAGCCAGCACCTGGGCATCGACCAGGTGCAGGGTCTGCGCCCCGCCGCCCACTGCCACCACCAGGAAGTCGACTTGGGCTGCCAGTTGCCGAACGTCTGCATACCACGCGTACTCCACCGCCTGGCGAGTGCGACCGCTGTACGCGATGCTCATGCCAAAGCCCTCGGCGCGGCGGGCGATAGCGCGGCCTATGCGCCCCAGGCCGATGATACCCAGGCGGGCGCCGCTGACCTTGCGGGTGAACGCGATGGGGCCGTCGGCCCAGCGGCCCTGGCGCACGAAGCGGTCGGCCGGGGCGGTGCCGCGGGCAATGCCCAGCAGCAGCGCCATGGCGAAGTCGGCGACATCGTCGGTCAGCACGTCCGGGGTGTGGGTCACGGCAATCCCGCGTTCGCGGGCGGCGGCCACATCCACGCCGTCGTAGCCCACACCGAACACCACGATGATCTTCAGTGCAGGCAGGCGCGCGAGCAGCTCGCGGGTGACCTTGGACTCACCGTTGGCCACCAGCGCGCGGATATGCGCCGCGCCCTCCCCCAGCCCGCTGCCTTGCTCGTCACTGTCCAGCACGGCGAAATCGGCGAACAGGCGCTCGGTGAGCATGTCCGGCAGGCGAGCGATCTTAAGCACGTTTGCGTTCATCAACTTTTCCTTGCACATGAATTGGGCCACGGACACGCTCGGCGCCCAGGTACACCCCCAGCATGCCGCCGACCAGCAAGGCGCAGGCCACCAGCAGCAAGGCGTAATCGTAGGTATGGGTGACGTCCTTGATCCAGCCCATCACCGGCGGCAGGCCCAGCCCGGCGAGGTTGGCGATGGAGTTGATCAAGGCAATGGACACGGCTGCGGCCGGGCCCGACAGCGTTTCGGTAGTGGTGGCCCAGAACACCGGCGTCGCCGCCCAGTTCAGCGCCACGGCCAGCACCAGCAACGCATAGGCCAGGCCCTGGTTGCCGCACAGTACGGCGGTGCCGAGCACGATGCCCGACACCAGCAAAGGCCCACCCAAGTGCAGCGAACGTTCGCCACGCTGGTCCGAGTGCCGACCATTCACGTACATGAACACGCACGCCAGCAGGAAGGGCAGCGCCGACATCAGGCTGACCACAAACGAGCCCTGCCCGGAAACCGACTGCACGATCAGTGGCAGGAACAGCGTGATGCCAATGGTACCGAAGGCCTGCAACAGCCAGAACAGGCTGAGCAACCACACCCGCGGGCTGCGAAAGGCCGCGTGCCACGCATCGTTGTGGGAAATCAAGGTGCCCGCCTGCTCGGCGGCAATGGTGCTCGATAGCCAGGCTTTCTGCGGTTCGTCGAGCCAGTGGGTGCTCTGGGGTGAATCCGGCAGGTAGCGCAACACAACCACGCCTAGCACCGCGGCGGGAATGCCTTCGAGCAGGAACAGCCACCGCCAGCCGCTGACCGCCCCCAGGCCATCCAGGTGCAGGAAAGCGCCGGACAAGGGCAAGCCGATCACCGACGCCAGCGCCGCACCAATGTAAAAGAACGACATGGCCTTGGCCCGGTCGCTGCGCGGGTACCACTGGGACAGGTAATAGATGATCCCCGGGGTGAAACCGGCCTCGGCGGCGCCCAGCAGCAAGCGCATCACGTACAGCTGGTTGGCCGTCTGCACCAGGCTCATGCCAGCGGCGACGATACCCCAGGTGATCATGATGCGGGCAATCCAGCGGCGCGCCCCGACCTTGGTCATGATCAGGCTGCTGGGTACTTCCAGCAGGATATAAGTGAGGAAGAACAGTCCCACGCCCAAGCCATACATGGCCGCCGACAACCCCAGGTCGGCGTTCATCTGCAGCGCCGCCACCGAAATGTTCGACTTGTCGATGTAGGCCACCATGTACAGCAGCATCAGGAACGGGATCAGCTTGAGGTTCAGCTTGGCCATGGTACTGGCGTGCAAGCCGTCGTTCAGCGTCGGCTGGGTCATGACGGTTCTCTCATTATTGTCGTTATCGAGGGGCAACGAGTGCCCTTGCAGAGACCTTAAACCAGCTGGCGGCGAATATTCAATATGTGAATTTAAATCCCCATATATGGGACGAACAAATACCAACGTCGTAGCAGCGGACCTGGCCGCGTCGCCCCCGCCGCGCAACGCCAGATATGCCGCGTGGTAAAACGCGGCCAGATCCGCCGGACTGCCGTTATGTCAGCCACCACCACAGCAGCATCGTTCCCACCAGCCCGACCACCGAGACGATGGTCTGCAACACCGACCATACCCAGATGGTCTGTTTGAGCTGCAGGCCGAAGTATTCGCGCACCATCCAGAAACCCGCGTCGTTGACATGGCAGAAAAACACCGAGCCGGCACCGATGGCCAAGGCCACCAGTGAACTCTGGGTCGCCGCCAGCCCCGCCATCATCGGCGCCAGGATGCCCGCCGTGGTAGTCGTCGCCACAGTGGCCGATCCGGTGGCCTGGCGCAATGCCACGGCAATCAGCCAGGCCAGCAGCAGGTACGGCATGTGCGCGCCTTCGGCTGCCTTGCTGATGGTCTGGCTGACGCCAGCGTCCAGCAGCGTCTGCTTCAGGCCACCGCCCGCGCCGATGGTCAGCAGCAACACGGCAATGGGGGCCAGGGCCTTGCGCAAGGTATTGCCTACCTGCTCGCGGGGCAGGCCGTTGGCCCAGCCCAGGCAGACCACGGCAGCGAGCACGGCGATACCCAGGGCAATCAAGGGTTCACCCAGAAATTTCAGAGTCAGGGCCAAGGTGGTTTCCGGCGCCAATACCACCTTCGCCAATGTGCTGCCGAGCATCAGCAGCACCGGCAGCAGAATGATCAGCAGGGAAATGCCGAAGCCCGGCTGCCGCTGCCCGCAGGGGCGTGCGTCGAACAACGCACCCAGCTCGGCGGGCGCCTGAACGTCCATGCGCCGCGACAACCAATTGCCATACAGCGGCCCGGCCAGAATGACCGCCGGCACCGCGATGGTGAAGCCCAGCAGCATGGTCAGGCCGAGGTCGGCGTGCAGCGCGCTGACGGCGATCAGCGGCCCCGGGTGTGGGGGCATCAGCGCGTGCAAGGTGGTCATGCCGGCCAGTGCCGGGATGGCGATCTTCAGCAGGGGCTGGCCCGATTGGCGGGCCATGACGAAGATGATCGGCACCATCATCACCAGCCCCACTTCAAAGAACAGCGGCAGGCCGATGACCAGGGCCACCAGCGCCATCACCCACGGCAGGCTGCGGCCCTTGCCCAGCCCCAGCAATGTGCTGGCGATACGATCGGCCGCGCCCGATTCGGCCATCAGCGCGCCGAGCATCGAGCCCAGGGCGATGATGATTCCCGCCTCGCCCAGGATACCCCCGGCGCCTTTGCTGAAGGCCTTGGCCACCTCCTCTGGAGCAAGCCCGGCGCCGACGCCGGCGATGAAGGTACCGACCAGAATGGACAGAAAGGGCGGCAGACGGGTAACGCTGATCAGCACGATGATGGTGGCGATGGCCACCAGGCAACAGAGAATGAGGCGGGTATCATGGGCGAGCCAGGCGATGGCGGTTGGGTCCACGGGGTGCTCCTTGTTCTTGGACGATTACTGCTGCAACGTTTTGTTGCAAATCGGTCCGCAGCATACCGGATCCCCGCCGCGTCAGGACCCACTTCTGCGAAACAGACCGCGCCGCGCCCCTGTGGGGAGCCATAGCGCCGTGGCTGCTTCCCGAGCTTCGCCCGGTCCCACAGGGAACCACCACCACACGGGTACAGGGGACGCGGTCAGAGAACCCGCGCGCCCAGGTACAACGCCACACCAACGCACAACGCCGCGAAGCCTGCCTGCAATACGCGCGCGGGCAGCCGGGGCGATAGCACCCGGCCAATCACCATGCCGGCAACGCTGGCAACGATGAAATACCCACCCTCCAGCGGGATGCGCACGCCAGCGTGCAAGGCACCCAGGATCGCCATGCCCGACACGAGGGCAATGACCATCAATGACGTGGCGATGATGCCATGCACGCGAATGTCGGTCAGTTGCCGGAACGCCGGCACCAGCAGGAAACCACCCCCCACCCCCAGCAGACCGGTAAGAAACCCGCAACACGAGCCCACCACCGACAAGGTGATGCTGCAGCGCAAGGTCCAGGACAGACGTCCGGTGTGCTGGTCGAGCATGCAGTTTTTCTGCTCCCAGCTGTGGTCGATACCCGAGCCAGCGCACGGCCGGTCCCGGGATTGGCTGAACATGCGCCAGGCCACCACCAGCAGCACCGCGCAGAACAACCCCATCAGCCCGCGTTCCGGCATGCGGTGGGCCACCAGCAGGCCCAGCGGCGTGAACAAGGTGCCCAGCAGCGCCATCAACAGCGCCGCGCGCCAACGCACGATGCGCTGGCGCAGGCCGTCAAGGGCGCCTACCGCCGCCGACACGCCCACGGCCAGCAACGCCACCGGCGCGGCCTGGGTCATGGGCCAGCCCAGGCCCAGCACCAATGCCGGCACAGCCAGGATACCGCCACCGGCCCCGGTGAGCCCCAGCACCATCCCGATCAGGCCGCCCAATACAAGCGCCAGCATCACCCGCCCCTATTCAGTGGTTGTGCAGCGGGTCAGCCATTCACGGCCCTTGAGCATGCCATGCCAGTAGAACCACGGCAGGAAATGCGCCTTCAACCACCAGGCCGAACGCCGGGGCACGGTGGAGTCCAGCGCAAAAGTAGGCAACAGCTTGCCGCCATAGCCGAACTCGGCCAATACCACCCGGCCCTTCTCCACCGTCAGCGGGCACGAACCGTAGCCGTCGTAGCGCAACGGCATCGAACGCCCGGCGCGCCGGGCCAGCAGGTTCTCGGCTACCACCACGATCTGCTTGCGCACCGCCGCCGCGGTCTTGGCGTTGCTGGTGGCGCAGACGTCGCCCAGGCCGAAGACCTGTGGGTAACGCACATGTTGCAAGGTAGCGGGGTCCACTTCGCACCAACCGCCCTCATTGGCCAGGGCACTGTGGCGCACGCACGCGGGGGCCACCTGCGGCGGCACCACATGCAGCAGGTCGAAGGCCTTCGCCTGGCGCACAAGGTTGCCGTCGGCATCCAGGCTGTCGAACCACGCTGTCTTCGCCGGGCCGTCGACCTTCACCAGTTGCGAGCCGAACGCCAACCGCGCGCGGTACTTGTCGATGTATTTCATCAACGCTGGCACATACGCCGCCACGCCGAACAATGCCGGCCCGGCGAGGTTGAACTCCACATCGATGGCGTTCAGCACCCCGCTGCGCCGCCAGTGGTCACACGACAGGTACAACGCCTTCTGCGGCGCGCCGGCACATTTGATCGGCATGCCCGGTTGGGTGAAGATGGCCTTGCCGCCCCGCAGCCCCTGAACCAGTTCCCAGGTGTAGGGCGCCAGGTCGAAGCGATAATTGGAGGTCACACCGTTGCGCCCCAGGGTTTCTTCCAGGCCTTCGATCTGCTCCCAGGCCAGGCGCAACCCGGGGCACACCACCAGGTGCCGGTAAGCCACCTGACGGCCATCGTCCAGCACCACGCGCTGGCCATCGGCATCAATGCTCTGCACCGCGGCCTTGAGCCATTTCACCCCGCGGGGCAGTACATCGGCCGTGGGCCGCGCGGTTTTGCCGGCGGCATAGGCGCCGCCCCCTACCAGGGTCCACGCGGGTTGGTAGTAATGGGTATCGGAAGGTTCGACCAGGGTGATCGAAAGGCCAGGCTGGCGCTTGAGCAAACTGGCGATCAGGCCGATGCCGGCGGCGCCGCCGCCGATGATCAGGATGTCCGCGTTGCTGGCGGTCGCATCCTGTTGCTGCAGGTTCTCTTGCATGCCGTCCACACTGTCATTGGGTAAGGGGTTGCGCACCGAGGCTGGTGAGCACGGTGCCGCAGTACAGACCCGAAAGGGTCTTCATGACCTGGATCACCTCATGGCTGGCCAGCCCGTAGAAGATGTATTTGCCTTCGCGGCGGGTGGCCACCAGGCCCTCGTCGCGCAACACCCCCAGTTGCTGGGAGAGGGTAGGCTGACGCACGCCGGTGCCGGCCTCCAGCTCGCCGACGTTGCGCTCGCCCTGGGTCAACTGGCAGAGGATCAGCAGGCGGTCTTCGTTGGCCAGTGCCTTGAGCAGCGCGCAAGCCTTGGAGGCGCTGGCGCGCAGGCGCACGACGTCGTCGGTGGTCAGGCAGGTTTCCATGGGCAGGGGTCGCTCTCGATCACTTTCTGTGATTACATTATGTTTAAATATAGATTATTGAACAATAGAGTGTGGAGCAATTCATGAGCCCACTGATCCAGCCCTTTTTCGACAGCGGTTCCTCGACCTTCAGCTACGTGGTGTACGAGGCGCCCGGCAGTGCCTGCGCGATCATCGACTCGGTGCTCGACTTCGACCCCACCTCCGGCCGTACCGGCAGTGAGCACGCCGACGCCATCGCCTCCTTCGTGCGCGCCCAGGGGCTGAACGTGCAGTGGTTGCTGGAAACCCACGCCCATGCTGATCACCTTTCCGCAGCGCCCTACCTGCGCGGTCGGTTGGGCGGCAAGATCGTCATCGGTGATGGTATCCGCCAGGTGCAGAAGGTATTCAAGACGGTATTCAACCTGGAACCGAACTTCCGTCTGGACGGCTCGCAGTTCGATCACCTGTTGCGGCCTGACGAGACCTTCAGCATCGGCAACCTCACCGTACGTGCCTTGCATGTGCCAGGCCACACCCCGGCGGACATGGCGTTCCTGGTGGGCGACCGGGACCTGTTCGTCGGTGACACGCTGTTCATGCCCGACGTAGGCACGGCCCGCTGCGACTTCCCCGGCGGCGATGCCGAACAACTGTACCGATCCATCCGCACCCTGCTGGCCTTCCCCGGCGACACTCGCCTGCACCTGTGCCACGACTACCCGCCCGAGGGCCGCGCCGAACAATCACAGACCACCGTGGCCGCCCAGCGCCAAGGCAATATCCACGTGCGCGACGGCATCGATGCGGCGCAGTTCGTGGCCATGCGCACGGCGCGCGACGCCACCCTGGCCATGCCCGTGCTGTTGATGCCGGCGGTGCAGGTGAACATTCGCGCGGGTGAATTGCCGCCTGCCGAAGACAATGGCGTGCGCTACCTGAAAATTCCGCTCAACCGCTTCTGAGGCACACCGCGGGAACTTGTCCGCGCAAGGCTTGCCCATTCCTGAGGGGCCGGTATTCCACCGCCCGCTTTCAGGAGTCATGACATGCCCGATGCTCAAGGCAAGGTTCGTTACGCGGTCGTCGCTGGCGGCTGGATTTCCCAGGGCGCGTTCATGCCCGGTGTCGGCCAGACCGACAACTCGGTGATGACCGCGCTGGTGACCGGCGACCCGGTGAAGGGTCGCGACCTGGCCGCCCACTACCACCTCAAGAGCTACCACTACGACGACTACGCTACCTTGCTGGCCAGCGGCGAAATCGACGCGGTGTACATCGCCACGCCCAATTTCCGCCACCGGGAGTTCGCGGTACCGGCGCTGGAAGCCGGCATCCATGTGCTGCTGGAAAAACCCATGGCCACCAGCGAGGAAGACTGCCTGGCGATCAACGCCGCTGCCGAGCGCGGCAAGGCCTTGCTGATGATCGCCTACCGCTTGCATTGCGAGCCGGCCACCGTTGAGTTGATTGGCAAGCTGCGCGCCGGCGTCATCGGTGAACCTCGGTTGTTCACCTCCTCGTTCAGCCAGCTCACCAAGACCTCCAATCACCGCGCCCAGCATGGCTATTGGGCCGGGCCCGTCGTGGACATGGGCCCCTACCCGCTCAACGCGGTGCGCAACCTGTTCGGGGGCGAGCCCCTGGAAGTTTCGGCCATGGGCGTGAACACCCCGGGGCGCGACATCAACACCTACGACACGGTCAGTGTGACCCTGCGCTTCAGCGACGAGCGCCTGGCGCATTTCACGGTCAGCTACAGCCTGCCCGGCAGCCAGCGCTTCCAACTGTTCGGCAGCAAGGGCGAGATCGACGCTTCACCGTGCTTCGGCTTCGGCGAAGGGGTGGCGATCGGTTACCAGCTCATCGTCGATGGCAAGACCGAGCAACACAGTGCTCCGGTAGTGGACCAGTTCGGCGGCGAAACCCAGTACTTCTCCGACTGCATTCTCAAGGGCGAGAAACCCGGCCCGGACGGCGATGAAGGCTGGCGTGACGTGCGCGTGCTGGCGGCCATCGAGAAAGCCCTGGAAACCGGCCAACCGCAACGCCTGGAGCCCCTGGCGCCACGCGCCGATATTCAACCGGGGCAAGCTCGCCAGTTGCCCTTGGCCAAAGTGCCGGCCTACATCAACACCGCTGAACCGAATGACTGACACCGAGGATGCGCGCTTGAGCAGGATCATCACTTCACGCGTGCCGGGTGCCGAGGACAGCAGCGATAGCGAAAACGCGCTGATGTTCGGCACCCCCAAGGACCGCCTGGATTTCTACCGGCGTGAAATCCAGTATGAAACCGCCATTCTCTCCAACCGTACCAACAGCTACCTGTCGGCGCAGTCGTTCCTGGTGATCGCCTACGCCTCGTCCATGGCCAACCTGAACCCCGAGTGGGGCAAGGTGTTCACCCTGGTGGTGCCACCGGTGCTGGCGCTGTTGGGAGTACTGTGCTCGCTGAATGCCTGGCCAGGCATTCGCGCGGCCTACGACATCATCGACCACTGGCATTTCAAGCAGAGCGGCCTGCTGCGCGACTTGCCCGCCATGGGCCTGGCCTATGACGACGAGCCGCTGTTCAGCGAAATGGAGTCCACGCACAAGGGCTATCGCAAGTCGCTGATGTTCTCCATTCGAGCGCCGTGGTTGTTCGCCGGCTTCTGGGTGGGGTTGGGCGTGTTTGCCGTGATGATCCAGATCAACTAGATGAAACTGTGCATGTAACAAAGAATTTCAACCGTCGAGCGGGGTCTACCCAGTGACCCCTCTTTACGGAACCACTGCCATGAAATTCTCGTTGTTCTCCAATGCCTTGTCCAAAGCTGCCGGCAGCTCGCGCACCTTCGTCGCCGCTGTGGTGCTGATCGTGATCTGGGCGGCCACGGGGCCGCTTTTCCATTACAACGATACGTGGCAACTGATCATCAATACCTCAACCACCATCATTACGTTCCTGATGGTCTTCGTGATCCAGAACACCCAGAACCGCGACAACGACATGCTGCACATCAAGATCGACGAACTGCTGCGCGCCACCCATGAAGCGCAGAACGCGGCGCTGGACCTGGAAGATCTGGATGCCAAGGAACTGAAGACCATCCGCAAACAGTACAAGGCGATGGGCACCAACGAAACCATCGAGGTGACGGAGTCCACGACCACCCTCAAGGATGATCACAACGCCTGAGCCGCCTTGCGGGCCCGGGTGAACCTCGGGCCCACAGCGGCAACTTCTCAGACTTCGGCCAGCACTTCGCTGATCTGGATCACGGGCACCAGGTCGGTGTAGTTGGGGATATCGCCGTTGAGCACGGCAGCATGTTCTGCGAATGCGGCACCGAAGGTTTCCACCGACTCGCAATAGACGTGGCACTGCCCCAGGTAAGTTGGCGGCGTGCCTGGCGTGCCACCGGCGAGGCCCTTCTCCACCGAATACTTGAGGCAAGCGGCGCCAAGCAGTTCCTTGAGCAGGGGCATGTGCTTGTCGCGGTAGTAATCGAAATCGAACCGCGCGCCTTCCTGGTAGGGGTACATCACGCTGACTTTGATCATGGCGTTCTCCGGGGCAATGAATTGTCCGCACGATAGTAGCGCCAATTCAACTTACCGGTCGCGGCAAAGTCACAGTTAATGATGACGTTACCTTAACCAGCCACGAGGCCCCGGGAGTTCAATGAGTTTCATATTATGGATGTCGGTGCTGGGCGCCCTGCTGCTGTTGCTGGCCTTGACGTCTTCATACCTGCGCTGGCTTCCAGTGACGACCTCGGCGGTGTGCCTGGCGTTCGGCATGGGGCTGGGCCCACTGGGCGTTGGCCTGGTGAACATGGACTTCGCGCGCGCCTCCACCTGGCTGGGCCGGGTCACCGAGATGGCGGTGCTGTTCTCGCTGTTCGGCACCGGCATCAAACTACGCCTGGGCCTGCGGCGCACGGCATGGCGCGCGTCATACCTGCTGGCCGGGCCGGTGATGCTGGTGTCGATCGCCGGGGTGGCCGCGGTGGCGCACTTCGGCCTGCACCTGTCGTGGGGCCTTTCAGCCTTGCTCGGGGCGATGCTGGCACCCACCGACCCGGTTCTGGCGGCCATGGTTCAGGTCAATAGTGCCCACGACTTCGACAGGGTGCGCTACGGGCTGTCCGGCGAGGCAGGGCTCAACGATGGGGTGGCGTTTCCGTTCGTGATCTTCAGCCTGATGATGATCGACCACGTGGACATGGGGTTGCCCGATATTGGCCTGTGGGCTCTGAAGAACCTCGCCTGGGGCGTGCCGGCGGGCCTGGCCATCGGCTACGGGCTGGGGCGGCTGCTGGGGCAGGTGATGATCAGCCAGCGGGTACGCAACGAAGACAGCATCGAGTCGCCCAACGACTTTCTGGCCCTGGCGTTGATCGCCATCAGCTACGTGGTCGCCTATGGCGTGGGTGCGTTCGGGTTTCTCTCGGTGTTCGCCGCCGGGGTCGGCCTGCGCCAGGCCGAGGCTCGCGCCTCCCAGTCCGAGGTGCCGGCCGAACACCTGGCCAAACCCCGTGCCGCACAGGCCCCGCCGCTCCCGCCCAGTGAACTGGAGGGTGGCCAACTGGCCGCGGGGGTGATGATGGATGACATCCTCACCTTCGGTGACCTGGTGGAGCGCTCCATGGAAGTGCTGCTGATCACCTTGCTGGGCGCGGCGCTGTCGCTGTACTGGGACTGGCGCGCCATCGGCCTGGGGCTGGCGCTGTTCTGCGTGATCCGCCCGGCCAGCGTCTGGCTGCTGGTGCGCGGCAAACACCTGGACGGGCACCAGCGCGCCCTGCTGGGGTGGTTCGGCATTCGTGGCATCGGCTCGCTGTATTACCTGTGCTTCGCCATTGCCCACGGGCTGCCAGCCGACATTCAGCACACCGCGATCAGCCTGACCCTGTCAGTGGTGGCCCTGAGCATCCTGTTGCATGGCATCAGTACCCAACCATTGCTGGACCACTACGAACGCCGCCACCGGCGGGATTAGCCGAGGGTAGCCAGCAAAGCCTTGAGGGCCGCGTAGTCGGGCACATGGTGAAAGCCTGGGTGGCCCTGGAAGGCAGAAAAGTCGGTATCGCCGTAGCCAGCCACCAACGTGCCGGCCGCCAGCCCTGCCTGCACGCCAGGCACACTGTCGTCGACCAGCAGGCATTGCTGTGGCGCGAGGTCGAGCACCCGGGCGGCGGCCAGGATCAATTCCGGGGAAGGTTTCCAGGCATTGACCTCGTAGGCACTGACGATATTGCCGTCGAAGGCTTCCCACAGCCCGGCCGTCTTCAGGCACGTCTCGACCTTGGCGCGCGGGCCATTGGTGGCCACGCACTTGGGCAGCTTCAGTTCGCGGACAAAATCCAGCGCGCCGGGCATCGCTTCCAGGCCCTGGGCGAACAGATCAAGGCTGCGGCCCCGGAAGTCGCTCATGAAGGGTTCAGCGTCCAGGTGGGCATGCTCTTCGCACAATTCACCCACGAAAATGGCGAACTGCACGCCGCGAAAACGCCGCAGCACTTCGTCATGGGGCAGATGGATATCGCGCTCGGCCAGCAGTTCACGCAGCAGGCCAGCCGCCATGCGTTCACTGTCGACCAGGGTGCCGTCGCTGTCGAAAATAACGCCTTCAATACTCAATGCTTTGCTCCACGCTGGACAATCAACACCCCAGAGCCTGCCCCGCCTTGGCGGCTTTGTCCACCCTGGCGGCGTGGGCGCGGCCACTGGCCGTGGGGGCGCTGGCGTGCCAGCGAGGTTTTGGGCTAGGCTGGGCAAGGTGAGCAAAGCTTCATTTGCCCTGCGCACGCAAACGGATTCTCATACGGCCATTTGCCCCCTGCATACCCGAGACATACTGATGAACCATCGCACAACCCTGCAAATTGGCCTGGCCCTGCTGCTGGCCGGCACCGGCACCGCCTTCGCCGCGCCCAATACCTTTGTCACCAATGCCCTGAACGCCGGCGCTGCCGAGATTCTGCTGGTCCAGCAAGCGGGCGACAAGTTCAAGCAAGCCGACATGCAGACCTACGTCGGCGTGATGGTCAAGGACCACACGATCTTCAATGAGCAATTGACGGAACTGGCGAAAAAACACGACATCGACGTGCCAGTGCCACCGACCAGGGTCATCCCCTCCCCGGCCGTGGCCGGCAAGAGCCCGGAGGCCAGTTTCGCCATTGGGCAGGTCAACGTTACCGAGCATCTGCGTGACCTTTACTCTGCCGAGGCCAACAGCAATGACGACCCGGACCTGAAGGCCTTCGCCACTGCGCAACTGAAAGACGTGCAGCGCCACGCGAAAATGGCCACGCGCTTGCAGAAAACCTACAAGAAGTAACCTCGCCTTGTAGCAGCGAACCCGGCCGCGTCACAGGCACTGCGTTGCATCAGGCATACCGCATGCACCGCGCACGCCGCCAGGTCCGCTGCTAGCATCAGCGTGCCCGACGAAGAATTGTCCATCACCTGTCACCATTGAGTGCTACCTTGATTTCATCCCGCGTGTCTCTTCAAGGAGCGATCATGGCCCATCAGATGTTTTCCAGTGTCATTGCCTATTCGCAGCACTGCGAGCGGGTAATCAAGGAGATGTTGCATGCCCGCCCCAGCCTGGACCGACAAAAGGTCATGACCTGGGTGGACGAGCAGGCCCATGCCCATTCAGAGGGTGAGCCGCTGGAGTACCTCAAGGCGTTGAGCGCCAAGGTACGCGCTGGCCAGCCGATGCCCTGGGACACCAAATAGAGGACCGTCCATGCGCCTGATGTGCACTGCGTTATGCGTTTTGCTGGTCAGTGGCTGTTCGTCCTACCGTTCCGACCACCCCGAACCCGTGCCTCAGGACCGCTTGCTGGGTTACCAGGCGGCGTTGGATAACGGCAGTACCCTGGTGGTACACCGAGATATCGGCATGCTGGGTGGCGGCTGCTACGTGGCGGTGCTGATCGACCGCACCGTGGCGGCACGCATCGGCATCGGCGAGGTGGCGACCTTCAAGGTACCCGCCGGTGAGCGGGTGGTCGGCATTGCCACCGACACGGCCGACGATACCCTCTGCGGCAAGGGCAGCCTGTACCGCGAGATCATGGTCCAGGCCCCGGCCGGGCATGACGCGCGGGTGCGGATTGTCAGCGAAAACAAGCAGGGCTTTGCCATCCTCCAGGACAAAACGCCCTGATTACCCGGTAGACTGCGCCGGTCATTCAGCTTTTGGCAGATACGAGCATGCAACCCCTGGAAGGCCCGCGCATCCTGCTGCGCCCCCTGCAACCCGATGACGCTCCCGCGCTGGTGCTGGCCGCCAGCGACGGCGAGCTGTGGAACCTGCCCTTCACCGTGGTGCCTTCGGCCGCCACGGTGCAGGGTTATATCGACACAGCGCTCCAGGGCCGTGACGCCGGCGCGGTACTGCCGTACGTCACGGTGCTCAAGGAAACCGGCGAAGTGATCGGCTCCACGCGGTTCTGGAAAGTAGACCGTGTGAACCGCAAGCTGGAGATCGGCAGTACCTGGATTGCGGCGCGCTGGCAGCGCAGTTTCGTCAACACCGAGGCCAAGTACCTGATGCTGCGGCATGCCTTCGACGAGCTGGGGTGCGTGCGGGTGCAGTTCACTACCGACGAGATCAATGCCAGGTCACGGGCGGCCATTCTGCGCCTGGGAGCACAGCAGGAAGGGATCGTGCGCAACGAGCGGATCATGCCGGACGGGCGCAGGCGCAATTCGGTGCGCTTCAGCGTGATTGAAGAAGAATGGCCGCAGGTGCGGGCCGGGTTGGAGGCAAGGTTGTAGAGGCGGCCTTGGGGCCGCTGCCCGCAGCGGACCTGGCCGCGTCAAAAGCGCCGCGGATCACCCGGAGGGGCGAAACTCAGCTCCCTGCCCCACCATGGGCTTCTTCGAAGAAGAAGTCCTTCCAGCTACCCGCCTTGTTCTTCAGCACGCCCAGTTCATTCAGCTTCTCGGCATACACCCCGGTGCGCTGGGGCACGATGGTGAAGTCGATTTCCGGGTCGTTGACGATCTTCTCAACCAACGCCAACGGCAACTTCGACTGCTCGACGCGGATGTAGGTCTTGGCCGCTTCGGTCTTGTTCGCCTTGATGTACTGCGACGCTTCGGCCAGCGCGTCGTAGAACGCCTTGTAGGTCTTGGGGTTTTCGTCGTGGAATTTCTGCGTGGTGTACAGCACGTTGAACGTCGCCTGGCCGCCCAGCACATCGTATGAACTGAGCACCTTGTGCACCTTCGGGTTTTCCAGTTCCTGGTACTGGAACGGCGGACTGGAGAAGTGCGCGGTGATCTCCGAGCTGCCGGCGATCAGCGCCGAGGTGGCGTCCGGGTGCGGGATGCTCACCGAGTAGTTGTCAAAGCGCTTGAAGTCGGCGTCACCGAAGACCTTGGCGGTCTCGATCTGCAAGGTGCGCGACTGGAAGCCCACGCCCGCGGCCGGCACGGCGATGCGGTCCTTGTCGGTGAAGTCCTTGAGGGTCTTGATGTTCGGGTTGTTGGTCAGCAGGTAGTTGGGCATCGAGCCCAGCGAGGCGATGGCCTTGACATTCTGGCGGTCCTTGGTGCGGTCCCAGATGGTCAACATCGGCGGTACACCCGCCGAGACCACGTCCAGGGCGCCGGCCAGCAGCGCTTCATTCATCGCAGTGGCACCGGAAATGCTGTTCCAGTCCACCGTGATGTCGATGCCCTCTTCCTTGCCGTGCTTCTCGATCAGTTTCTGGTCCCGGACCACGTCGAGAATCAGGTAACCGATGCCGAACTGCTGGGCGATGCTGATCTTGCCTTCGGCGTGGGCGCTGGTGGCGAGTACCGCGCCCATGAGGCCCAGGGCAAGGGTAATTCTGGAAAGCGTTGGCATGAAAATTCCTTGAATTGAGCGGCAAGCCGCCAGTAAAAACAGACCGCGCTGACACCACTTACCGCTTTTGACGTGCAGCTTGCAGCGCATGGCTCAGCAACTTCAGCGCTGCATGCCCCATTTCTTGATGGTCAGGCGCTCGAAGGTGTTGAACAGCAGGTTCTCCACCAGCAGGCCGATGATGATCACCGCCGCCAGCCCGGCGAATACCTTGTCGGTATACAGTTCGTTGCGGTTCTGAAAGATGTACCAGCCCAGCCCGCCCTTGCCCGACGAGGCCCCAAACACCAGCTCGGCGGCGATCAGCGTGCGCCAGGCGAACGCCCAGCCGATTTTCAAGCCCGCCAGAATCGACGGCAGCGCCGCCGGGATGAGGATATGCCAGACGAACCGCAAGCCACGCAGCCCATAGTTGCGCCCGGCCATGCGCTGGGTTTCCGAGACGGCCAGGAAGCCTGAATAGGTATTGAGCGCCAACGCCCACAACACCGAGTGCACCAGCACAAAGATCAGGCTGTTGTCGCCCAGGCCGAACCACAGCAGCGACAGCGGCAACAGCGCGATGGCCGGCAGTGGGTTGAACATGGCAGTCAGGGTGCTGAGCAGATCACGCCCCAACTGGGTCGAGACCGCCAGCGTGGTCAGGCCGAACGCCAGGACGATACCGATCAGGTAGCCCTTGACCAGCACCGTCAGGGAAATCCACACCTTGCCTAGTAGCTCGCCCGTGACGATGCCATCGACAAAGGCGTGGGCAGTCTGCAGGAAGCTGGGCAGCAGCAGGTCGTTGTTCTGGATACGCGCGGCAATCTCCCAGAGCACCGCCAGGGCGATCAGGATCACGGTCTTGCGTACCCAGCCCTGTTGCCAGATGCGCTGGGCCAGGGAAATGTCCCGGGCCAGGGCGGCCTGGGTAAAGGGTTCGAGCGCGATTTCATATTCTTCGCGCACAGGCGTTTGCAGGCTCATGGCAAGGCTCCGAGGTCAGTAGGCGATGCGGATGTCGTGGAAACCCAGGTCCTGCTCGACCGGGCCCTGGGCCTCGTCGAACAGCAACCGGTGAATCCGCTGGGCACTGGCCTGGAAGGCCACGCCGCCGATGCTCTGCAAATCGTATTCATGGCTGTTGATTTCGGCGCGTACCCGGCCAGGGTGCGGCGACAGCAACAGAATGCGGTTGCCCACCACCAACGCCTCCTCGATGGAGTGGGTGACGAACAGCAAGGTGAAACGCACTTCCTGCCACAGTTCCAGCAACTCTTCCTGCATCTTGCGCCGCGTCAGGGCGTCGAGGGCGGCGAAGGGCTCGTCCATCAACAATATCCTGGGCTGCATGGCCAGGGCGCGAGCAATGGCCACCCGCGCTTTCATGCCGCCCGACAGGGTGTGCGGGTAGGCATTGGCGAAGGCGCTCAGGCCAACCTTCTCCAGGTAATGGCGTGCACGCTCCTCGGCTTCGCGACGCTTGAGGGTGCGCGAAGCCAGCAGCGGGAACATGACGTTTTCCAGCACGGTTTTCCAGGCCGGCAACTGGTCGAACTCCTGGAACACCACAATGCGGTCGGGACCCGGCTCGGTGACGATGTCCCCGCCCAGGCGAATTTCGCCTTCACTGGGCTTGATGAAACCGGCCACGGCTTTGAGCAGGGTGGACTTGCCGCAACCCGACGGGCCCAGCAGGACGAAACGGTCACTGCGGTCCACTTCGAAGCTGACCTGGTGGGTAGCGCGCACCACACGCTCGGGGGTGCGGTATTCGAGACTGACGTTGCTCACTTGCAGCAGGACTTCAGGGGTCGCCTGATGGCCTGCCTGCGCAGGTAACACATCGCTGGCCGTGTGGCCTTGCAGTACAGCGTTCATGGTGACTCCTGATTCAAAACGGCGCATCGCCCTGGATGGTGGTGCGATGCAGCTTGCGACGCAGGTGCTCCGGAGTGCCAGCGGCCAGGTGGATCAGCGAACGGTTATCCCAGAACACCATGTCATGGGGCTGCCACTGGTGCCGGTAGACGTTCTCCGGGCGCACGCTGTGCTCGTACAATTGGTTGAGGATGTCGCGGCTCTCGTCTTCCGGCAGGCCAACGATATGGGTGGTGAACCCCTCGCTGACGAACAGCGCCTTGCGGCCGTTTTCCGGGTGGGTGCGCACTACCGGGTGGCTGACGGTGACCACCTGGGCCAACTGCTCCGCGGTCAGGGTGGGGCGCCAGTTGGCGGCATTCTTGCCCTCGCTGTAGCGAGCGGTGTAGGAATGCACGGCGAATTTGCCTTCCACGGCGTCCTGCAGGTGCTGCGGCAGGGTGTCCCAGGCGCGGTGCATGTCGGCGAACAGGGTGTCACCGCCTTCGCTGGGCAGTTCCTGGGCATAGAGCATGGACCCCAGGCTCGGCAGTTCCTTGTAGGACAGGTCCGAATGCCAGTACTTGCCGGCATCGCCCAGGCCGACCGGCTGGCCGTTCTCGACGATGTTGGAAACGATCAGGATTTCCGGGTGGCCGGCCAGCAGGAACTGCTTGAGCACATGAATCTGCAGCACGCCGAAGCGGCGGCTGAAGTCGATCTGTTGCTGCGGGGTAATGTGCTGGTCGCGAAACACCACCAGGTGGTAGTCCAGGTGTGCGCGGTGCACGCGGGCGAAGTCTTCGTCGTTGAGCGGGCGGCTCAGGTCCAGACCGACGATCTCGGCGCCCACCAGGCCTTGCAGCGGGCGAACTTCAAATGTCTGGGAAGACAGGGGGGCGAACGATAAGGCGGACATGCGGGGCTCCGGCTCTGGCTATTGAGTACGAGGTATTAATGTCGAAACTCTATAGGCATAAGAACCGAAGTTTAAATATCGTTATTGCATAACCATATCACTGGAAAATGTGAGCTTTTCTGGTGCACTACCAGTCCAGAGACAAACGGCTTTCGAAACTGCGGGGTGCGCCGGTCAACGGGTCGTTGAAATCCAGGCGCTTGGCCAGGAGTTTCAGTGGCTTGCCGTAGTCGTCCACCTCGCCCTGGCCGCAGACTTCAGGGTAGAACGGGTCGTTGCACAGGCTGGCACCCAGCGACGTCATGTGCACACGCAACTGGTGGGTCTTGCCCGTGATGGGGTAAAGCCGGTAACGCCAGAGATCCCCGTTGCGTTCAGCCACTTCCACACGGGTCTCGCTGTTGCTCACCCCAGGCACTTCCTGCATGCGGAAGAACGGCTCGCCATGCACCATGCGGCTGGCATGCACCAGGGGAAAGGCCAGGTGGGGCAACGCCGGGGCAATGGCCTCGTAACACTTGTCGATCTGGCGGGTGGGAAACAGCGACTGGTAAGCCGAGCGGCTGGCAGGGTTGGCAGAGAACAGCACCAGGCCTGCGGTGTGCCGGTCGATACGGTGCAAAGGCACCAGGTGCGGGTTGCCCAGGCGCTTGATCAGGCGTCGCAGCAACGTGTGCTCCACGTATTCGCCGGTGGGCGTCACCGGTAGAAAGTGCGGTTTGTCCGCGACCACCAGATGCTCATCGACGTGCAGGATGCTTTCCTGTGCCGCGATGGGCCGCTCATTGGGCACTTCGCGAAAATAATGAATGCGCAGGCCTTGCTTGTAGGGCTGGTCGACACCGATGGGCCGGCCCTGAGCGTCCAGCACCCGCCCGCGCGCGATGCGGTCCAGCCACTGCGCACGGTCGATGGCCTTGAAATGGTCGCACAGGCAATCCAGCACCGTCGCCCAGTGGCCAGCTGGCAGGCTCAAGGTGCTGGCCTGGTGGTGGGCGGGATTGAACGGGGCGTCGGACATGGTGGGCTCGGAGGTCAATGCAGCCTGGCATTATCCCCCAAGCCTGTGCCTGCTGTCATTGTGCCTGGGCCAGGCGCGCCGCGTCGGTGAATTCCTTGAGCCAGCGCAGCACCTGAACGGCCTCCCAGCGGGTAGGGTCGTACAGGGCGTAAAGCAGGCCTTCGTAACCCACCACATCCAGCGGGCGGTGGTAGCCGGCGCGCTGGAACAAGGCTTCGATTTCGGCGAAGCAGGTATTGAAATGCAGCTTGTTGAACGGGGTCTTGCCCTCGGTGACCAGGCCATCCAGGCGCAGTTCCAGCACCGCTTCGCTGACCACGTCGGGGCTCATGCGGTTGACGCTGTATTTCAGTTGTTCGACGTTGACCACGCGGGCAATCCTCTGACTTCGGTGCGCAAGACATGCGCTGGTACTTCGGCACATTGCGCTTGCGCCAACACTGTATCTTTATACAGCTTAAGCGGCGGCCCGCGCGTCGTCAATCGCGCAATGATCGGCGGCGGCCGCGCGCTTCACACGATACCTGGCTGATAACCGCTGCCCTTGCGCAGTGTCAGCACCTGACGGCGTGACGCAACCTCGCTCAGCCCCAGGTGCACCCAGCGGTCGAACTCCAGGATCAACTGGTCGAAGACCAGGCCACTGTCATCCAGCAGTTCGACTGTCTGACGCGGTGTCAGCCCCGGCACGGTGAAGTCCGCCGCCAGCCCCCGGACATGGGCGCTGGTGGCCGAGCCGCCGATCAATTCGTTGAGCGCCGGGCAACGGTAGCCACTGCTGATCATCACCGGCCCCCCCACCAGTGTCCGCACGTCTTCGAGGGCTTGGCACAGGCGGGTGAGGTTGGCGACGACGGTCGCGTCCGGGGTGTTGTCGATGCCCGCCTTGGCGGCGCTGGGGGATTGGGTCAGTTCCTGCAGGGTGAAGTGTTCGCTGAGGTTCATCGTGTCGCTCCTTGACGGCGTATCGGCCAGTAGCCGGCCTCCCCGGTACGGGAGTGCGACGCCATGGTCGATGGAGGACGTGCCGGGGCGGCAGCAGGAATCTTTACCGATGCGTCAGCGTACGAAAGCGACCACCTGTTCGGTGTCGAACGGCCAGGCCAGTTCGGCACCGGTGTCAACGCGGCGCAATACCGGGATCATCAGGCTGTAGCGGTCGTAGAGCGAGGCATTGTCGGCGATATCGATCAACTCCACCTGCAGGCCGTGATTTACCAGGGGCATGACTTCGGCCTCGGCCAACTCGCATAAATGGCAGCTCAGGGTTCCAAACAGTTGGCATTCAGGCGTCATTGCAGAGCACCGGCTAAACGTGAAGTGCCACCATTCTAAAAGCAGTTGGCCAGAGAATGAAGCGCCAACGCTGATGGGTGGGTACCCGAACAAGCCGGCATCCTGGCCTCAGGCAGCATCGTATACCTTGCGTGACACAGCTGTGTGGAACCGCCGGTTGCCCCAGGCGGTAGCACGGTCCAGCAGGGGTTTTTCGATCAACCGATACGCCACCCAGCCATAACACAGGGTAGCCGTCAGCATCAGTACCACGAACACGGCGTTATCCCAGAGGCTGTCCGGGTGAGCCCCCACCAGGCGCCACACCTGCCCCATGACGCCCAGCACCAGCAGGTGGGAAAGGTACACGGTGTACGACATATCGCCGATATGCGCCAGCCACCGCGGCACCGACAACAAGCCACGGCGCTCCAGCAAGGCCAGCGAAAGCGTCAGGCCACTGAATACTGCGGCCACCAGCAGCATGCGCGGCAGGCCTTCGGTTCGGTACAGGCCCAGGGCGGCGATCAACGGCATGCCGACGAGTACCGAGGCAAGCAACAGGGCCCACACGTGACGATTGGCCAGGGAGGCACTGCGCGGGGAATAGAAGTAACGGGCGATGGCGCAACCCGCGATGAATTCAAGGGCGTAAGGGTGCAGAATGATTTTCACCACCTGGGAGTAATCCTGCCATTGCGCCGCCAGGTTGAACCCCACCAGCAGCAGGGCCCAGGCCGCCAGACAGACGGGCAGCCACCGCTCGCGCACGAACAGCAGGCCAGCGAACACCAGGTAGAACCACAGTTCGAACACCAGCGACCACGCCACCATCACCAGCAACACCTTGTCGCTTGGCAATAACAGAAATGACATACCGAGGTTGGAGCCGCCGTGGGCCGAATTGACCATGCCCGGCGCGGCCAGGTAGATCGCCAGGGTAATGGCGAAATAGAGCCAGTAGTTGGGATAGATGCGCGCCAGGCGGTGGTAAACGAAACGCTGGCCTTGCACCCAGTCCTGGTGGCGGCCACGGGTGACGATCACCATCACGAAGCCGCTGATGACGAAGAACAAGTCCACGCCCAACTGGAAGAAGTCCACCAGGGACGGCAGCAACAGGTCGCCACCGCCGTATTTAGCCTCCACCGATGCCATGTGAAACAGCACGACGCCGACGACGGCGGCGCCCCTCATGCCCTGAAGCGAATACAGGCGTTCCATATATTTCCCCAACGGATGGCGGCGTCCTGCGCAGGCTGAATTGCGGCGAGTTGCCACCATGCTATGACGAATTCGCGTCGCTGGGAACACCCTTCGCACTGTCTGAGGCGGGCCTGCCAGCGCCAGTTTAGCGGCGCCAGCAGGCTGTCGGTCAGTCGTGGTTGACCGCGCCTATCTTGTGCAGCGACAGGTCGGCACCGTAGTACTCCTGCTCTTGGCTCAAACGAATGCCGCACACGGCCTTGAGCAGGCCGTACACGGTAAAACCACCGGCCAGCGCCACCAGCACACCGGCCAGGCTACCGATCAGTTGCACGGTCAGGCTCACCCCGCCCATGCCACCCAGGGCCTGCTGGCCAAAGATCCCGCAGGCCACCCCACCCCATACGCCGCAGATGCCATGCAGCGGCCATACACCCAGCACATCGTCGATCTTCCACTTGCCCTGGGCGGCGATAAAGCAACCAACGAAGAGCGCGCCGGCAATGGCGCCCGTCGCCAGGGCGCCGATGGGGTGCATCAGGTCAGAACCGGCGCACACCGCCACCAGGCCCGCCAGCGGGCCGTTGTGCAGGAACCCTGGGTCATTGCGGCCCACCACCAGTGCGGCGATGGTGCCGCCGACCATGGCCATCAGCGAATTGATCGCCACCAGGCCACTCAGGCCTGCCACGCTCTGGGCACTCATGACGTTGAACCCGAACCAGCCGACAATCAGAATCCACGAGCCCAGCGCCAGGAACGGAATGTTCGACGGCGCGAACGCCACCAGGCGCCCATCGCGGTAGCGCCCCTGGCGTGGCCCCAGCAGCAGGACGGCGGCCAGCGCCAGCCAGCCACCCATGGCATGCACCACCACGGAGCCGGCGAAATCGTGGAAGGTGGCACCAAAATGCGCCAGCAGCCACGGCTGCACACCGAAGTTGCCGTTCCAGGCGATGCCTTCGAAGAATGGATAAATGAACGCGACGATCAGGGTGGTGGCGCACAGTTGCGGAACGAAACGGGCGCGCTCGGCGATGCCGCCGGAAATGATCGCCGGGATGGCCGCTGCAAAGGTCAGCAGGAAGAAAAACTTCACCAGTGCGTAACCGTGGTCGGCACTCAGCTCGCTGGCCGGAGCCAGGAAGGTCACCCCATAGGCTATCCAGTAGCCTATAAAGAAATAGGCCAGGGTCGAGATAGCGAAATCGCTGAGGATCTTGGACAGGGCATTGACCTGATTTTTCTGCCGCACGGTACCGACTTCAAGGAACGCGAAGCCGGCGTGCATGGCGAGCACCATGACAGCGCCCATCAACAGGAACAGGGTATTGGAGCCGTGAATCAGCGTTTGCACGGCGCTTTGCAGATTATCCATCGAGGGGGCAGACCTGAAAAATCAGGAAAAACAGCACCAAAGCAGGTCGACCGATGAGTCATTGCACCAATATGGATCAGGCAACGGGTTCATTATGCGACTGCGCGGTTATTTTTCCTCGGGGTTATTTCGTTTGGGTTAAGGTTTGACACGTGCGCCGGCTCTGACGCGCCGCTTCGGCGCACATACCTGCTGTCATGCACCAATGAAAAGCAAAAGCTGTACCAGGCAACAATGAAGGAACCTTCAGAAAGCCCCGCTACTCGAACCACCAGACGCCAACAATGGAGAACACCATGGCCCGCACCACGGCAAAGACTGCACAAGACGTACTGATGGCTGATTTTCAGACGTTGGTGCGCGACACCGAGAAACTGCTGGACCACACCAAGACCCTGGCCGGCGACCAGGCTGACGAGCTGCGCGAGCAGATCCACGACAGCTTGCTGCGCGCCCGCGAGACCCTGAAGGCCACCGAACAATCGTTGCGCCTGAAGGGCGAGGCAGCCGTGGCCAAGACCGAAGAATATGTGCAGGAAAACCCCTGGCAGTCGATCGGTATCGCTGCCGGCGTGGGTTTCCTGATCGGCCTGCTGGCTACAAGGCGCTAAGCCCATGGCCCTGGACATGGACTCGAAATCGACGGCCGCCGGGCCGTCGTCGCGGCGCCTGGGCGCCGCCCTGCTGGGCCTGCTTCACAGTCACGTGGAACTGTTCGGCATCGAACTGCAGGAACAGAAATCCCGCACGCTGAGCCTGCTGCTGTTCGCAGGCCTGGCACTGGTGTTTGCCTTGCTGGCACTGGTGGCGCTGTCGGGGCTGATCCTCATTCTGCTGTGGGACAACTACCGCATGCAGGGCATGATCGGGCTGTGCGTCTTCTACCTGCTGGCCGGATTGTTCTGCGCATTTCGCCTCAAGGCCGCTATTTTCGATGAGTCGTCGCCCTTCCACGGCACCCTCGAAGAGCTGGCCAACGACCGGGAGCGCCTGCTGCCATGACTGCCCCCAACCTGCCCCACAACCAGTCACGCCGCGAAATGCGCAAGGCCTTGATCCGCTTGCGCATGGAAATGCACCGCCAGGAGATTCGCCACGAATCCGGGCAATTGATCAATCCGCTGAACCGCCTGCGTGGCATGGGCCAGTCCGTGCAAGACGGCCTGGGCATCAAGCACGCGCCGTTGTGGGGCCTTGCCGGCGTAGTGCTGCTGGGCTTCCTGACGGGCAAAGGCGCCCGCAGCAACGGGGTTGGCGGCCTTACCCGACTGGTACGCCTGGGCACCAGCCTGATGCCGGTGATCAAGTTTGCGCTACAGCGCAAAGGCTAATTGCCACTATTTGGCTGCATTCTTGCAACGACACCTGCCCTGCCCCGGCCCACGCCGGCGGCAGGTTGTGTCTGGCCTTGCAGCAATCTGAGGAGTCGCCGTGTTCGACGGGCAACCGCTCGCCTGGTTTCAACCCTTCATCGACACCGCCACCGGCCGCATTGCCGGCGTAGAGGCCCTGGGCCGTCTGCGCCAGGCCGACGGCCAGGTGCAGTCGGTGGGGCCGCTGTTCACTGACCCTCGCACGCTGCCCGCCGCCTTGCGACGCCTAGACCGGCAGATCCGCGGCAATGCCCTGAGCCGCCTGCATGAAGCACCACCGGAGTGGTTCCTGAGCCTGAACATGTCCCCGCGCTGGATCAGTCGCCTGCGCGATAACCAACCGCTGCCCAGCCTCACCCAACTGCAGCGCCATGGCGTGGCGCCACAGCGCATCGTCTTCGAAATCACCGAGCTGGGCGGTGACAGCCGCAGGCTCAGCGACGTGGTGCAGCGCTACCGGGAAGCGGGTGCGCGCATCGCCATCGATGACTTCGGCGCCGGCTACTCGCAGCTTGATCGGGTGCTGGCCTTGCAGCCTGACATTCTCAAGCTCGACATGCGCCTGTTCCAGGCCGCCGCCCGCGGGGGCCCCAGCAGCGAGGTGGTCAAGGCGCTGGCGCAGATGGCGGAAAAGACCGGTTGCTGGATCATCGCCGAAGGCGTGGAAACCGAAGCCGAGCTCAACTTCGCCCTGGAGTGCGGCTCACGGTACGTGCAGGGCTACCTGTTCGCCCGTGCCGAACCGGATTTCTTTCCCACCGATGCGTTCGTCCCGCGCTTCGCCGCCCTGCGTGAGCGTTATGTGCAGGAAAAGCTGAGCGAGCGGGCGCGTCTGATGCAATTGCGCCAGCAGTTGATCAAGCTGATGGCCATCCTGCACCCCTGGGCGCAGGCCGGCGCGCCGCTGAGCGAACTGCCGCAACTGGACGCCTACCCCTGGCTGCTGCGCTTCTACCAGTGCGACCGCCACGGCACCCAGCTGACCCCCAACATGGAATGGCGCCAGCATGCCTGGCATGCCGATACCAGCTACGTAGGGCATAACTGGTCATGGCGGCCGTATTTCTACCACCTGCTCGCCGAGGGCTGGGACGAGCGCCGGTTGATATTGTCCAATACCTACCGGGATGCCACCAGCAACCAGTACTGCCTGACGGCGGGGCAGTTTTTCGATAATGGCCAGCGGTTGTTGTTGATTGATGTGGATGCGGTGAGGTTTTAGGGTCTGTATGAAATGTATTCCAGCGAAGGCCAGGCAAGGCGGCTCTGCGCACAAACCAGTTGCACCCCCACCCCCAAACAACCGAAGCTCACACCACCCCCCGCCTTCAGGAGACACCGCCTTGGATTGGCCCACCCTGCTCAACCGCGAACGCCTGGGCAAGACCCTGCACAGCCCCGAAGAACTGGGCCGCAGCCCGTTCCACAAAGACCACGACCGTATCATCTTCTCGGGCGCCTTTCGCCGCCTGGGCCGCAAGACCCAGGTGCACCCCGTGTCCAGCAATGACCATATCCATACCCGCCTGACCCACTCCCTGGAAGTCAGCTGCGTAGGCCGGTCCCTGGGCATGCGGGTCGGGGAGACCTTGCGCGACCGTCTGCCCGCCTGGTGCGAACCCAGCGACCTGGGCATGGTGGTGCAATCGGCTTGCCTGGCGCATGACATCGGCAACCCACCCTTCGGTCATTCCGGCGAAGACGCCATCCGCCACTGGTTCCAACAGGCGGCCGGGCGCGGGTGGCTCGACGGCATGAGCGAGGCGCAGCGCAACGACTTCCTCAATTTCGAAGGCAATGCCCAGGGCTTTCGCGTGCTCACCCAACTGGAGTACCACCAGTTCGACGGCGGTACGCGCCTGACCTACGCCACCCTGGGGACCTACCTGAAATACCCTTGGACCGCCCGCCACGCCGACTCGCTGGGCTACAAGAAACACAAGTTCGGCTGCTACCAGAGCGAACTGCCACTGCTCGAACAGATCGCCCACAAGCTGGGGCTGCCGCAACTGGAAGACCAACGTTGGGCCCGGCACCCGCTGGTGTACCTGATGGAGGCCGCCGATGACATCTGCTACGCGCTGATCGACCTGGAAGACGGCCTGGAAATGGAACTGCTCGAATACGCCGAGGTGGAATCGCTGCTGCTGGGCCTGGTGGGTGACGACTTGCCGGAAACCTATCGGCAGCTGGGCCCGCAGGACTCGCGCCGACGCAAACTGGCGATCCTGCGCGGCAAGGCCATCGAACATCTGACCAACGCCGCTGCCCGCGCCTTCGTCGAACAACAGGATGCCTTGCTGGCCGGTACGCTGACGGGTGATCTGGTGGAACACATGCATGGCCCTGCCAAGCGCTGCGTGCTGAACGCCAAGGACATGGCACGCAAGAAAATCTTTCAGGACAAGCGCAAGACCCTGCACGAGATCGGTGCCTATACAACCCTGGAAATCCTGCTCAATGCCCTGTGCGGCGCTGCCCTGGAGCAACATGGCGGCAAGAGCCCGTCGTTCAAGAACCGGCGCATTCTGGACCTGCTCGGCAATAGCGCACCGGACCCGCACGGTTCCTTGCACGCCTCGTTCCTGCGCATGATCGACTTCATCGCTGGCATGACCGACAGCTACGCCAGCGAAATGGCCCGTGAGATGACCGGCCGCTCAAGCCCCCAGTGATAGCCTGGCGGGCGCCATCTGGGCGCCCGCACCGACGCTCAGAATTTTCCTACAAAACTTTCAGACCCGTCCCCCTCGCCGCCCCAGGGGCGATTAGGGAATAATCCCCCTTGTCTGTAGGGCAAGTTACCTGAACATTGTGGGCAAAGTAGGAAACCACACTTCCCACCTGTTGAAAACTTATGTACAAGACCGGAAATTCGTTAGTTGCCTTTCAAACATATTTATACAAAACCGCAGACCGAAAAGTTGTTTTTCATTTAGTCACAACCCCAGCGAAATATCGCCTTGACACTTTAAAAACCCGCACGGCCGTGTATTCTTAAACAGCAATACTTGTAGGAAATTTCCTATATAGCGCCGATGGCGTCCGTTCTTCATATGCCACTCCCGGCAACTGAGCTAATGTGCGCCTTTTATTCGCCGCCTGTAGGGGAAAACTATTTCATGAGTACTGCCTTTATCATTGACGATCACCCGGTCATTCGCCTGGCCGTCCGCTTTCTGCTGGAAAAGGAGGGGTATACGGTTATTGGCGAGTGTGACAACGGGGTCGATGCGATGCAAATCATCCGGGAAAACCCACCGGACCTGATCACCTTGATTTTCTAGACAGGGATATATTTTACAAAGAAAAGGTAATTATTTCAAGGAGATATATCGTAAGTTGACACTGACATTTGACACCTCCTCGCAATGGACTAGCCTTCAATCGGAATCCACTGGGGGGGCACTGATGATGTTGACGTGCACAATCACAGATTCGGCCTTGATCTTCGAGTGGCCCTCTGAGTCAGCAATAAAAGGAACGGAGACCTGTATCTGCAATAGAAACCCCAGCTTCACGCTCGCGCAAACACAAGCAATAACTGATGCAACCAAAACCGTTTGCTCAAGACTTTCCAAAGGTAGCTACAGGCCAATATTCAGGGGCTTACGCATTATCACCGAAAAGCTAACAACCAAACATTGGCCTTCTCATGACAACATTGATGCCTGGCAAAACATAATTATCACTCTCTTTGAAAAAACGATTCAGACGAAAGGCTTAAAGCTGGAATCAAAAATTTCATACTGGAACTCTGCCAGTAAAATTTTGAAAGAGCTAGCTCTTATGGGGGTATTTCCCCCCACAGTAGTTTTCCCTAGCACAAAAAATAACGCTAGACGTGGTGAGCACCCCTCCCCTCCTATCGGATACCAAAGTCAGAAGATCTCTCCCCCCGTTGAAATTGAAGATATTTTACCGAAAAGCTTTTTAATTGAGCGCGATCTGCACAAGCCGGACGATTTACATCTCACACAGTTCCGGCAAGAACTGGAAACCAGCATATCTACCGTAGCCGATGCATTAAAAGGCTACTGGAAAGAAATGCTAGACACACACGAAATCGGAAAAATCTTAACAGATAAAATCCCACCCGAGATCCGCAACAAAGTAATTGCAAACGATGGGATCGGAATTGATGGCTCTCACGTATGTGCACCTTCACAGCCTGAGGCTCTTGAGTGGTTCCTAATTCTGGTAAAACATCGTTACGAGACAGGTCAGATCAGAGCGATCTCAGATAAGCATGTATTTGATTCATCGTTTGGACTAACACAAGGAAGAATAACGCAACTTTTCCAGATGGCAAAAAAAATCTGCCCACAAAAGTACTTGAAAAGGAAAAAATCTTCCGAGTTCGTTGCACGCCTAACTGGCTTGCTAAGCGTAATGGACTGTAACGCAGCCATTGCAATTCTTGTAATTAACAACCCTATATTCACTGCACAGTCTATTTCCACAGCAAACTTATACATGGAAAATGGCGACTGCTACGTCCTAGCAAGTCCCGAGGATCGGCTTGTGCGCTTCTCAATTTCCAAACCAAGAGCAGGGAACCGCAAAGTCGCGCACTTAAACAACATCAGTTGCAATGTGCTCTCTAAAATCGTTGAGTGCACCACCACTACGCGACAGCTATTATTAAAAAGAAAGGATCCGACTTGGAAAAAATTATTCCTTTACATCTCCTCAACTGGCGTCAATAGTAATCCAGGCTCAAGAAACAACAACCTGGACTTGCAGGACTCACTTAAGACAAGGCTTGCCGAAGACCTGACCTCAATCAGAGGCAACATTGATATATCACCAAGCGCGTTACGAGCAACGCAAGGAATTATTACATTCTTAAGAACTGGCAGCCTAGCTGTAACATCGATGGTGCTTGGCAATAGCATCACGGTCACCCAGTCTAATTACATCCCCCCATGGCTAGTCAAACGGTTCGGAAATCGAACATTACGAGTATTGGCCCAGAAAGTTATAGTCGTTGCTACTCATGGACAGCCATGGGCTCTGGCCGCGAGTGACTTCATTACTCCGCGAGACCTGCATCTATTCATTGTACGAATTCTTTCCGAAGCAACGGGAAATGATCCATTTTCAATTATTGCCCATCGGCGCTTGGAAAAAGAAGCAAACTTGACCCCTAATCACTCCTCTAAAAATGGTCAACTGCACTTACACATCAATGGAGAGACACTTGCAGCCTTGTATGCATATGAGTCCAAAATTTCAACACTCCCAGAACATGAGCAATTAGGGACCAACCCAGAAACAAACCTTAGCCACCAAGCCGTGTGTAATATTGCACGCATATCTAGGTTATCTGCAGAACTCGATATAGATACCGCTAGCGAAGCAGACTTCCAGGTAGCGAACAACTTTTGCAGTGAAGCTTGGGACAAAATGAGAACTGCCCACCAGCAAGCACTCGGGAGAATTGAATATTATAACTCACTATTCATCAATGTCCGCACTTCAACCATCCCTTAGGGTAAGTAAGGAGGCAATCGATGCCAAGAAAAATACCTGTCTCCCTAGAACACAGCGAGGACGAACATGCGAATGAGTTAGTAACTCAGGCCAGAAAAATCGTTCGCGTTAATGACAACAACTTTGAGGCCGACTGGTTAATCTCTGGAGGTATCGGAAGCAAAATATGGGTAGTGGTGGAAAACCACATTCTAAATACGACCCTGACAGTGCAGTTTGACGATTTTCTTCCGGATGGAAGTTTGCTTACTGATCCGCAAAACAGCCTTCTTCTAACGCCAATCCAAAAAGCCGCCTTCCATTTGAGGGAAGGGAATCTTCCCGACTTTAATGGATGGCACAAACAATGGATCAGAGTCCTTGACAGCTCTGTAAATCTCGCAAGATGGCTAGTACTGCACGCAGAGGTCTTTCATCCCTCCCAGTATGGCTTCAGGCTCCTGACCGACGACCACCTCACAGCTTATTTCCACGAGTTCGCAAGTGGAGGAATAACGAGCACATTAAAACTTGACGACAGACTTTTGACCACCCTTCATCAAAACACGAACAGTACGATGCCCTTACCAGAACTCCTAGCCAGTAAAAACTCCTTGAATGAGGATTTTCTTCTAGAGTCCGCCAGGTGGTTGAATGGCCAAGGAGCATATGTATATTCAACAAATCGGAAAACCAAAATAGTCTCACGTAGATATTTGGAATCGACTCTCGGGTGCGCCTTTCAAATCTTTGACATGTATCCAAGCATAGCCAACATCATCAATCAGCTAGACCTTCAGTATCTACCGGCGGCGCCTGAAGCAATTTTGTTGATACCGACTGAGAATCGCCTGATCGTTCCTGTCACGCCAATAGTCAGGAGCACGATGAAGAGTCACATAAGCGCTGTGAGATCATTCACTTTCACCCACAGATTAGTGGACGAAATCCCAGCCTTTTCAGAGTCTACATTCAAGGAAACACACTTAGAAAAAATCGGGCTTGACGGGCACACCAAACTTATCCCACTTGAAGTTGGACTGGAAGCAATCAACAAAGCAGCCGAAATGATAATATGCTTTGGGGAACAAATAGTTGAAGCGATTTCCGCATTTTCTGAACTCTACACTCAACAGAAAAACAAACACTATCGCCAAATTTTTGCCCAATTAATAAAAGCCATGTTCATGGATAAGCTTTCCGATTGGCCATCAGACGCAAAATTTGGCGGCACCCCCTTATTCACTAGGTACAACGTAACTTCGTTCACGTCAAGAACCAGAGCCGAAGACATTGACAAAGGGATAACCTTTAAAAGTCTTCACTTAGCCTTTTATGGTGCGTGTGCGATCCTTATCGGCATGTGCAAGCCCATTCGCGAGGGCGAATTGCACACACTAAACTTAGACTGCCTTAACTCCGAGTTCGAGGAAGGAGGTGCCGAATTGATTCAGACCTTGGAAAAGAGTGGACGCCTCGGTGAGCGCCAACAGATCAAACGGCCTATCCCCTCACTGACAGCGAAAGCAATTCAATTACTACAGGTATTAGCTGCAAGGCTCAAAAAAATCTACGGCGATGAAGACGGCCCTTCTAGGGATTATCTTTTCTATATCCCGACTCGTTGTTTATCCGCTCCAAACGGTAAAGCTTTAGGGAAAACATTAACTTCGGCCATTGACACATTCTGTGTAATTGCAGACCTACCAAAAGAGGAAGACGGGAAGCCAAGGAAAATCCGGGTTCATGAAATGCGAAAATTCTTCCTGCTTGTTATGCACTCGCACCATGAGGGATACCTTCGTCGCACACTAAGCTACGCTGCAGGCCATATCCAAGAAGCTCAAATAGATTCTTATATCTCTTTTTCCCATGATGACCCGGAGCGCGTGAATTATGAAAGCCAGTGCGTTGGCGATAGACTTATCTCCTTGGAGCGCGGTTGCACACCCTCAGAGGGTAACGATGGGCTTTGCGCACTCTACAACCACGTCTGCGACCACTTTAATGTCCATACCATTCAAAGCTTGAGCGGGCAACATTTCATACGTTTCCTGAATCTTCTGCAGCGATCTGGCACATACAAAAGCACACTATACTCAATAAAGATACTCACTCCTCATGGGACACTCACCAATCTAGAGTTCGCTATAAAATTTGAAGGAAAGCAAGATGACAAATATCACTGAACGCAACCTAGAAGCCAGAATCGATTGGCTTCGCAAAGTGATTACGCATGAAGTCGTAGCCACCCCAGCCGAGGAATCTATTCTCACTGACTTAAGAACCTTTATTGCATCAGATATCCAGGGAGTCTTTACAGGAAAAGCATATAACACAATTAAATCTTACGCACTAAACAATCGTAGCACCGCAACACCTCACCACCACCCCAACACTTGGGAGTACCTAAAGGAGCTCCGAGCCCAAGCCTATCAGGAAATAATAACGCAAAAAACACTCACCAAAGGAGAGGCTTATATTAAGGACTTAGAGAGCACGGCGTTACTTGAAGCTCACTTGTGCGGAATGGCGTACTTTGAAGCCTATGAATTTCTGCGATCTCTCCTGAAAGAGCCCTCACTTCCGAACCTCATTGAAGCCAAAATAAAAAATTTCATCTCAATCAGCCAGGCCAAGTATTCCCACATCACCTCCCACAGCTCACGCGAAGGTGGAGCGCTACATATCATCCAAGGAGGCAAACAATAATGGCTCAACTATACCGCTTGCTATCAGATATAGAGCTACCTAGCGGTGCATCGCCGCTAATTAGAACTGACCAGCACCTAGTTACACATTCAAAACTTTCATCGCTACCACTAATGTATTGGCCAAATGCCATACCTTGCCATCTTGCAAACTTATGGCTCATGGAAATAGCGAAATCCAGCACTGGCAAGGAGTCTGCCAAAACAAGCGCGACTTTAATAACACATTTGGTTCGATTCTGCTTCACTCGCAATATATCATTCTACGACTTCAACGACTCATACCTAAGAATCCTCACCTCTACACTTCAGAACGACTTCAAAACTGGAAAACATAAAATAACTCAACTTACACGCTCCAACTCACAAGTTCTGGCAATCCAGCACACCACCTTACGATTTCTTTTATGGATTCAACAAAATCACCCCCCGTACGAGCAGCCCCCTATTATAGGACTAGCTATCGATCAACCAAGAACAGTAATAGAGTGGCGACATAGACCTCAGAGCCGTAAACCATATCTCTGGCATCCTGCACTAGTAACTCCTACGCCGCCTATTAACGACAAATTTCCAATGCCAGAAAAATATATCGCAAAATTACGCAACGCTGTTTATCAACGTTATCAAGAAATGATATCCCGACATCAGACCTCCAAAAAAAAACCCAACCAGTACACCATGGAAACATTGAAGTATCTTTATAGCCGAAGAATGTTCACCATTAACATGATGACAAACTTTGGACTAAGACCTCAAGAACTCCAAGAACTATCCATCTCCGAGAACTCCGACATCACATCAACTCTCGCAGTTACTTTACCCACAAAAAAAACCAGAGTCGCCAGTAGCTCGCGACGACTAAAGGTCAACATGGGGCTAGCGATAACCTTGCAATCCTACTTTGACGATAGATCCAACTTCATCGATTTTCTAACAGAATACAAAACAACCCCCATGCACAACGACCATGTACTTTTAGGAAAAAGCGGAGAACCGTTAAACAAAGCCTCTTTAACCAAAGAATTTGACCGAATTTGCTCAGACGCCGGATTTGAAAATCAAAAAGTATGCCTTTCTATGTTTCGCCACAGATTCATAAGCAGAGAAGTAAAAGCAGAGCTTTTGTTGAGATTCAAGAAAAATCCTGATTTTTTAATGGAACTCACTCCCTCACTTAAAGAAAACGTTGCCAGAACAGTAATACTGAAGACAGGACATCGCAGCCCCAGTTCCATTTGGCACTATGTAGACGAGCAATATAAACTTTTAGCCACACCTGATTCCCACGAATCTTTTCGCTCAATAAAAGATGATCTAGACCAGACAAAAAATACGCTTGAAGATCTTCAATTTCGGCAGCATTTTAATTCGCGAGAGGATATAACCGACGAGCTAACACGCTTACGCGACCACATCCACGGATTGGAAGAGCGGCTATATGCAGCGGAAAGAAAACGAGAGGATATTTGACAAATCAGTATGCAAAATCACTCATGTGCTTCTTATTCTGACTGGTGAATCTGCGACAGAGTACCGAACATCACGACAACGGCCTGCGAGACGCAGTACATCTAGAGCATATAGGGAGCGGGCGGCATCGGTTCATGGGGAATGTAGGGCTTGGATTTGAGCCTATACTGCGTAAGCACCACGCTCCACGCCCCTTTCATTACCCGGAGCAGGCGTGCTGCATTGCCCACCGCTTCGGAGGCTGCCAGCAACATGTGGATCATCATCCGGAAAGCATGACTTCAGCAGGAGGGGGTGCGGCTTGTGATACCGAAATACTCCTGCAGATCCGCGAATCGGAGCCAACCTGGGCATACACGTCGTTCAAGCCAAAATACTTTTTACCGCTTTCCGACTAAACCCGTCAAGCAGCTTCCAATAGAGCAACCTACCACGGCATGATTCGATCGGAGTACATAAAGCAAACGGCTACCTGGAATCAAAGATTGCGCTCTAGCATATCGTGAATACCGCTCTCAAGGTCGAGGCTTTCGATATCCGACTGGATGATATTGAGAACGTCCTGAACCGTACAATGCTCCTTCAATGCATACGCCCCCACTAATAGTGTGATGGGGTGCACCCGGATCACAGAGGCAATATCGTCCAATTTTTCAAGCGTAGGGCTGTAGACGCCCCGCTCAAGGCTGCTGACGTAGGTCCGGCTACTGACTATCGAAAAATCCTCTTGCGTGTACCCCTGCTCGATACGAAACCACCCGAGTACCTTCCCAAACGCCCTTTTCAGTTCCACTTGCCTGTCTCGCAAAAGGAACGATGAGGCCTTTTTGAACAGGATACCGCTACAATGTATACTGTTCATTTGGAGAAAATTGAGTGTTTATCACCCACCGTTTGGCAGAGATCGAATACGACCCCGCACTGCGCGGAGCCGATCACCAAGGTTGGAGCTATATGGAGAAGCGCAGGAGGGAGCCTTGGTTCCATCTGACGACCCGACGCCCCGATGACCTGGATTCAGGCCCCGAGGAAATCCTCATCGATAGCTCAACCACCCTGAAGGCCTTTTTGGAAACCTTCAACCACAGTTATCAGTTGTCTTCGATCAGAGTAGTCACTCCAGGCTCCACCAACGGGACCGGCGACTGGAAAATGGAGCCATTAATCGAACTCCGGGAAAGCAGCGATGGCGTGTCGCTCCGCTACACAGTTTCTGGCGATCGGCAGTACTTCTTCCCTAGCTCGTTAAGCCATACCGCCTCTGACTACACTAGAAAGCTGTATCCTATGCCATAGCGCCAAAGCCTAGCATCGCTTACCAAACTCGCCTGCAAGCAAGCAGGCAGGCAGGAAGATCAATGTCGGCCATCGGAACGAGCGCTTGAACCTGCCTCGCCTGCTTTAGAAGTGCTGCAAATCCCGTTGCGCATCGGGTACCTCCCTGCTTGAAGGGAAAACTGCCAAGACTATTGCAGTGAGGTTGCTGTGAATCGCCCCTGGTTTCATAGACATCTCCAAGCCTCATAATGAGGCCCAAATAGGAGGTGCCATGAGTCGTCAGCGTTACCCCGAAGAATTCAAGATCGAAGCGGTCAAGCAAGTGACCGAAAAAGGCAAACCTGTGGCCGATGTCGCCCAGCGCCTGGGCATGTCCGTGCACAGCCTCTACGCCTGGATCAAGGTCTACAGCAAGCCCCAAGAGCAGCGTCAGCAAGATGACGATCAGCAGGCTGAACTTCGCAAGCTACACGCTGAACTCAAGTGCGTGACTGAAGAACGAGACATTTTAAAAAAGGCCGCCGCGTACTTTGCCAAGGAGCGCGGCTAAAGTACGCCTTCATCAAGAAGCAATCGACTGATTATCCGGTGCGGCGCCTTTGCCAAACCCTCAAGGTGCACCCCAGCGGCTACTACGCCTGGCTGGCCGAGCCTCAATCTGTCCGAGCAAAAGAAGCTCAACGTCTGCTTGGTTTGATCAAACACGCTTGGCTGGAAAGCGGAGGTGTATACGGCTACCGCAAAATCCACGATGACCTGCGTGAGCTGGGAGAGGAATGCGGTCGAAATCGGGTCGGGCGCTTGATGCAGGCGGATGGGCTGCGTTCGCAAACGGGCTATCGGCGGCGTCCAGGGTTTTACGGTGGAAAACCAACAGTGGCCTCGCCCAACCACCTCGCGCGGCAGTTCAAGGTCAGTGAGCCGAACAAGGTCTGGGTGACAGATATCACTTGCATCCGCACCTATGAAGGATGGCTCTACCTGGCAGTAGTGCTGGATCTATTCTCACGCCAAGTAATTGGTTGGTCAATGAAGCCAAGGATGTGCAGCGACTTGGCTATCGATGCGATGTTGATGGCTGTGTGGCGACGCAAACCACAGCAGTAATTAATGATCCACTCAGACCAAGGCAGTCAGCTCAGTAGTTCGGACTGGCAAAGCTTCTTGAAGGCCAACAATGTAATCAGCAGCATGAGTCGGCGAGGAAACTGCCACGACAATGCCGTAAGCGCACATTGACATTAGGTCAATTTAGCGATGGGAGGCGCCAATGACTCAAACGGAGCGAAATCGTCATTCGCTCAGCTTGTCGAGCACTTTTTAGCGGCTTAAGTCATCGACTCATAAACCGTGCGTTTAAAGGTCATCGTGGTTAAATCCCTTAATTCAAAAAAACGTGTCCGTAGTGAGACGCTTAAAGAGCAAAGGGCCGCGACATGAACAGTTGACGGTTGAAAAACCTGCACTTGCCACTCGTGTCGAGCACGGACGCCTTCGACCGAACACGCCATCAGCACCGGTGCAAGTGCCACATTGGAAAAGCCAAAACTTCGGAAATCTAAACTCATCCCCAGGCCTTGTGCCTTGACATAGGCTTCCTTTAAAACCCAAAGCATCCAAAAGCGATGGAGATACTGTTGAGCAGTTAACCGTTCGAGCTGTGCCACGTCAATGTACGAAAAGAAACGTTTGGCTAGAGCATGAGCATTCACGGCGCGCGCCCTGTCTTCCACATCCACACCAACTGCAGGATTGCTCGAGACAGCCAGCAACATACAACCCTCCGTGTGTGACAAGGAAAAATACAGCCCCCCATCCGGCATCTGCGAACTAACGATATGCGGGCGGCCATAGTTATCACTTACGAATTGCAGGTGCTCTGCAGTCACAGAACAATAACGAGCCAAAACCCTTCTCACCATCACTCGCGCCAGTAGATATCGCTGCTGTAACGCTGGGTTAAAAAAGCGGCGCATGCGCTGCAACTCTGCCATCGAGAGATAACTATGAAGTGCTACCTCCTCCGAGGGTACCAGCACCGAAGCGCCTAGTACCCAAACGTCCACATTCCCCGCGTTGAATGCGCTCTGAGGGCAAGAGAACGTCCCCATCAACCGTCCTCCAGAGCGCTAGCCTGCTGACCAAGCGGTTCACGAAGATGTTCGATAAACGCCAGGAGTTCTCGATTGAACAGTGGGGCTTGGTTCAGAAATGGCATGTGACCGCTTTCCTTCATCCGCACAAACCGTGCGTGAGGGATACGCTTGAGCAGCTCAACTTGCTCTACAGGGAATGCGATGTCCCGTTCACCGGCGAAAATCAAAGTAGGCACCTGAATTTGATGCAGACGCTGCTGAGTATCGAACGTGCTCAGTCCTGCGAACAGATAGATCATCGCCCCTGCTTCGACGACCGTATGGGCGTGCTGGATCAGACTCAGGTAGTGCCCAACCCGGTTCCGGTCAGCGCGCGCAGGGTACACATTGGCAAACTCCAATTCATACGTCTGTAACGGATCGGCCGAGTAAGCATGCAGGTCAGCCGCAGACAAACCACGAGCGCGAACATCAGTGGGCGTAGTGCAAACAAGGGTCAAGGATGCCAGCCGATCGCCGTGCTCCAATGCCATCAACTGAGCAATATTTCCCGCCATGCACCAACCCACCAGATGAACCTTTGGCAGCTTCAAATGATCCAGCAACTCTGTCAGCGCGTTCGCCAGATCCTGAAAGCTGAAACGTTGTCCACTGAAGTGGCTACCAGCATGTCCCGGCAGGTGGGGGAAAATCAGCAGATGCTGCGAATGCAGCGCCTTAATCTGTTCTTCCCAGATGGCTTTGGTAAATGCGAGGGCTGTGAGAAATAGTAGGGGTTCCCCTTCACCGCCACAGAAATATTCGAGCGTAATTCCTTGGCTGGAAATGAACTGATGGGCGCTGAGCAGTTGATCACCACACAGTGTTGGGACCGCAGGAAGATGGCCGACCTTCCGATAAGCTTCGACCACCGCTTGGGAAAAACCCTGATCACGGGACTCGGCCCGAAGTTCACAAACCCGCTCAGCCAAGTCGCGTGGTGTGAAACAGGAGAAGATATCGCTGTGACTGATAGCATCTCCATAAACCTGAGAAAGCTCGGCAAAGACGACTGCCAACTCAAGAGAAGTCGCTGCCATATCTCGCAGATCAGTGTGTGCCAACACCTCACTGTCACGGCTGAACGTATTGTTGAACACCCGTAATATACAGGCCAAAACCGCCGACACTTCGTCACTGGATTTCCGACTGTTTCCTGCCGACCCTGCACTGACCAATAACATTCTGGGCATGAATTCAACACAGACATCCATTCCTTGCTGTTCGAACACTGCAGGCAAAGAGGTAGAAATGCCCGCCCCCACCCGAGGCTCCACCACCGACTCATCTGTCAGACCAAACATCATCGAAACCAGCGGCTGGTCGAAAGCATCATGAACAATCAACAATTCGCGACGTTCAGCGAGTCGAGTCAACAGTTCCGCTGCCCCATCCAGGCACGATGCGCTAACCAGGAATAGATCGTATGGCTGCTGCAAGCAGGCCTCAAGTCGATCCCATGAGCGAGTTGTGTACTCTACCTCCGGCAATTGCTCCACGGCCACGCGCTCTCGCAAAACGCGTAGCTCGTCGCTGGTGGCACAATGTTCAACCCGCAAGGTGGTCCCGGCATCACCCACCGCCTCAAGGATCATCCGTACCAGCCCCAACGAAGTGTTACCCAGTTCAAGAATACTTAAGGGTTTCGCCGGATCGGTCCGATGAATTGCCATTACTTGCTCTATCAAAGGTCCCATGCCCTGAGCCAATAAATTGTTACCAGCAATAACCGCCGTGCGACCCTCTTCGAGGGAGGATTCTGCCTGAGTCAAGCAGACCGGCCGAGTAGGTGGCAGCCATAGTTGGTCGAGCAACTGCATGCTGCGATGCAGCGTAGGCATCGCACGCCCCAGCATCTGCACTCGCTCTGCAAAATACTCAATACTGCGTTGTGTCTCGGCGCTGAGCGCCACACGCGTGGCACGCCACCCTCCAGCTACCTGCTCAAGCATGCCCGCCGCCTGCATCATTGAGGTCACGAACCGCAACAGGCGTAGGCGCTGCGCCCAGCCCAGTTCAGATTGCAACGCAGAGACAGACCAGGTGTCGCTCGAGATGAATACCTGATGAGCTTGGCAGAAGCGCAGTAACATCAATGACGACATTGCAATCATTTGCTGCTGCAGCCCTATCCCAGGCAGAGATTTGAGTGATACAGAATGCATCCTCTCATCGGGGATGTTTTCCAAATCAGGCATGCTCGTGGCAACCGCTAGGGTGTTCGCAGGCCAACAGTCGTGTAGCGCCATGGCCGGTATGGGTAATGACAGGCGCTGACCTGGTTCGATCCATCCGTCACGCACCCACGCGACCTCATTTCCTTCCTGCCATTGGGCAATGACAGCGTTCGCCTCCTCGTAAGGAGACGGCTGATATGCATGCCCTGCCACCAGATTCGCAAGTTGCGCTCGCACGCCATTAATGTCATCAGCAACGAGCACACTACGACAGGCGTACCTCTCACGGCCCTGGGCTAATGTGAACGCGACGTCCCTCAAGCTTTCCGGTGAGTCATCGACCTCGCAGGCCAGATGTTGCTCAAGCCGCAACGCGTAGTCACGCAATGCTTCTGAGCTGCGGGCGGAGATCGGCACAAGGGTCGGGTGCACAGAATGCCCTCGCCCTTTGCCCTTGACCTCGGGCGCCTGTTCGATCACCAGATGCACACTTACACCTCCCGCACCGAAACCATTTATGGCTGCACGGCGAACCTTCGTGTCCCAGGCCGCACCTACCGACTGTATCGCCACTTGGCCTGCGCGCCAGGCAATGTCGGGATTCAACGTGGAAGGTAAGCGTGTTGGCAAGAACCATGCTTTGCGCAACTGCAGGATGACCTTAAACAACTGGGTCATACCGGATGCCGATTCTGCGTGTCCCACATTGGATTTAACACAGCCGACTCTAAGTTCACGAGCGCGCGGCGCTTTAGCATAGACCTGTTCAATAGCCGCGGCCTCGACCGCATCAGACACACGAGAGCCGCTCCCTTGCGCTTCGAGATAGTCGATTTCGTCTGCCGTGACCCCAGCGCGGTCTAGCGCCGCCTGCATCACCTGTGCTTGGCCACGCGGGTTGGCCGAAAAATAGCCCATGGAGCGACCAGAATGACGCTGGGCGGTCCCCTTGATCACGGCATAGATCTGATCACCATCTTCCAGCGCTCGACGTAATGGCTTGAGTAAAACGACACCCACTGCTTCGGCAGGTACGAAACCGGTACCGCGGGTACCAAAAGACTCATGCTGACTGCGGTCCGATAACAACTTCAAACGATCAGCGTCGGCGAGTACCGAAGGGTGTGAGTAGATGTTGACCCCTCCGGCAAAAGCCATGTGCGTTTCACCCCGGATCAGACTTTCGCAGGCTAGGCTTAGCGCAAGGTGCGAGGATGAGCACATCGTATCGACGGGCATGCTCGGCCCGGTGAGATTGAGTACGTGGGAGATGCGATTGGCAATGGAGGCAAACGAAACCCCGGTAAAAGTTTCTTGCCCATGCAGGCGCTTCTCGATACCAACCAGATTGTAGCTCGGACGGGTAACACCCACATAAACGCCGACGTTGCGCTCACCCTCTCCAGACGCTAACTGTTCGCGGTTGTAACCCGCATCCAGCATCGCCTGCCAGCAAGCCATCAACGCATGTCGCTCTTGGGGGTCAATTAGCACTGCTTCCTGTTCACTGATGCCAAACAGGCCAGGGTCAAACTGTCCAACATCTGTGAAAAGACTGCCCCAACGGTAAGACTGAGCCTCCAGCCTACTGCCTCGCGATTCCCAAATCTCTCCTTGATCCTGTCCCAAGATGCTGCCCTCACGGCACAACAATTCCCAGAATGCTTCGTCGTCGGCGATATTGGGCAGCCGAATACTCATACCTATAATCGCGACATCTGTATCACTGACATCAGTTGCACCCAGCGCGCGTTCCGAGCCCTTTGAAGAGTTTTCGGGACGGTCAACCTGAGAGGGCTTATCCAATGTGCTCGTTGAACTGTAAAGCGCTGAGGCAGCCTGCTGGCTCAAAAAAGCTTCCAAACGGGCAAGGGTGGTATAGCCGACCAAAGTTGCCGACGAGAGCTCCAAACCGAAGGCCTGATTAATCTCGCTGACAAACACGCTGAAAAGCACAGAATCGAAACCGTAATCGGAAAATTCTGAATCGATGTCGAGGTCTGCCACTTGCATTTTGAGCAGCCGAGCCATGCATTCCAGCAACCAGCCACGGAGTCCCTGCAGCTTTTGCGATGCTATCTGCTTCGGCGCAGGGACAGCTCGTGTAGACCCCTGCCGATTGATTAGTGGCAACAGATTACTGCGCAATAACTCAATGTCACCGGTCAGGAATGCAATCCGGGCAAACGCAGCCTCGTAGGCTTGATGAAAGCAAGCAAGCCCACTAGCGACCGGCAAAGCCATGCTGCCGAAGCGTTTACGCATCTCGGCCATCAGTGCAGGTTCTAGCTGCATGCCACCCGCTTCCCACAGCGGCCAATTGACCGAAAGCGAGCGGCCACGACGCAGGCCTTGTGCGACTTGCAAACTACGCTGGGCAATGAAACCGTCCAAGAAGCCATTTGCCGTCGCGTAATCAAACTGACCAGGGTTTCCTGATACGCTGCTTACTGACGAAAACGCCACGAAGAGTTCTAGCGGCAGGTGCGCCGTCGCGGCATCCAAATGTCGTACGCCCATCACTTTGGGCGCCAGCACCGCGTGTACCTGCTCAACCGACTTATCCATCAGATAGCTGTCATGAGTGATACCGGCAAGGTGCAACACACCGGACAATTCTCCATGACGAGTGAGGATATCAGCGATCAGCGCCTGCACAGCAACCGCATCGGTGACATCCAGCGACAAGTACTCGATCTGAAGGCCAGCGATATGTGGTAACGGCGTCCGCTGTGTTGCGACCGGCTTCGATGTCCGGCCCGTAAGAATGACAACTGCATGCTCCACGGCCTGGGATATGTCCTCCAGCAGCAATCGACTCAACCCGCCAAGTCCACCAGTTATCAGGTACACTCCGCCTTCACGCCAAGGTTTAGCTACTGCGGGTGAAAGCAGGATTTCCTTCCAATCCTGCTGCTGCAGTTGCCCTTTGCTTGTACTGCGGAAATATCCACTGCCAAGGCTACGGCACTGCATCACGAAGGTTGCTGCATCAGTAGACTGTGCGCTGCACAACTGAATCAGCTGGGCTTCGATTCTGTCCAGTTCGAGCATCGTACTCTTGAGCATCGACCACAGTCCTTCGGCAACAGCCGAAGCCGACTCACGACCCACTACGACCTGCAGTAACGTGGGCTGTTCGGGGTTCCCTGTGCTCTGGAAGTAATGCATTAACTGCACAGTTAACGCTGTAAAAGATTCGCTCTCCGCATCCAGTACCAACACGGGGTTCAATGACGCCAATTGTTCTTTTTCAGCGCCAGAAATGCCCACGGCGACGACACAAGGAACACCGTCGTTCAGGGGGGGAGCGCCAAGCACGAGCGTTTTCCATTGCGGCACCAGTGCCAATGTTGCGGTCGAACTGGATGTAATGTCCGGTCGCGTGCCGCCCACCCGATACAGGGTACGTAGGAATGGATAGGTCGGCAGGCTGATCCGCCGTGGCTGCACCAAGCCTTCATACAACTTCGACCAATTTACCGCTTGCCCTCCCATCCATGCTTGTAGCAGTCGCTGTGGACGGTCTTGGGCGAGCCAGGCGGTCATCAGCATATCCAGCTCTTGCTCTTCGTACCTGAATTGATTCGTGTGTTTTCGTACCTGGCTGCGCATGACCTGCTCACTAGGCTCACGAGTGAACGCGGCACGAAGTTGCGACCTGAGGGTCTGCATGTCATGTGCAATCACACCCAGCCGCCACTCCAAGGCCTCACGGCCAGTCTGCAGGGTAAAGGCGATGCGGGCCAGATGTTCGTCGCCGTAACCTTCCCGCTCGATGCACGCCAGTAGGTTGCTCACCTGTTGCTGCAACTGGGACTCGCTGGCCGCGGACAGCACCACCAGTTGTGGCCCAGGAAGCATGTTGTGCTCAGAGGCAGGAGCCCGGTATTCCTCCAGAATTACATGGGCGTTGCTGCCCCCGGCCCCGAAGCTGGACAAACCGGCATATCGCAAGCGATTCCCTTCCACCGTCCACGGCTCCAGCGTTTGCTGTACCGTGAACGGCGTGCGGTCAAAGTCGATGAACGGGTTCAGCGTACTTGAATGCAGACTGGGCACCAGCGTCTGGTGCTTGAGTTGCAATAGCAACTTGGTCAGTCCAGCAATGCCTGCGGCACTCTCGCAATGACCAATGTTGGATTTCACCGAGCCCAGCGCACACCGCTGGGCTTCTGCCTCGCCGAAGACCCGGTTTAACCCCGCGATCTCGATCGGGTCGCCTAAGGCTGTCCCGGTACCATGCGCCTCGATGTAAGAGATTTGCGCCGCGCTCACCCCCGCCGCGTTGAGGGCCTGATGAATGACATCGCCCTGTGCAACCGGGCTTGGCACCGAATAGCCATTGCTGCGCCCACCGTGATTGACCGCGCTGCCCTTGATGATCGCGTAGATATGGTCACCGTCGGCGATCGCCTGGCGCTTGCGTTTGAGCAACACCGCCCCTACCCCTTCGCCGGGTACATAACCGTCACCGCCTTGCCCGAAACTCTCGCAACGCCCTTGGCTGGAGGCGAATTTCCCTTGGCTCAGCATCAGGTACTTGTTGGGATGCAACGACACATTGACCCCGCCGGCCAGCGCTGCATCGCATTGGCCCAGCCGTATGCTCTGGCAGGCTAGGTGCAATGCCGTCAACGAGGACGAGCACATCGTGTCCAGCGCCAAGCTCAGGCCATGGAAGTTGAACAGGTGCGAAACCCGGTTAGCGATGGTCGCTGCACTGCCTCCCAGCGCGATCGGTTGCCCCGCCTGCTGCGCCTGGGCCCCATACAACTGGTACTCCTCGTACATCACCCCCACGAACACACCCACCTGACCACCCGGCGACTCGCCTCTTGGCGCGGCCAGCTGGGCCCGGGTGTAACCGGCGTCTTCCAGTGTTTCGTAGGCACATTGCAGGAACAGCCGCTCCTGCGGGTCCATCAGCTCCGCCTCGCGGGGCGAGATATTGAAGAACAATGGGTCGAAATCGTAGACCCCGTCCATGAATCCGCCCCACTTGCTGTAGCTCTTGCCCACTGCATTTTTGTCCGGATCGTAGTGGCCACGATGGTCCCAACGTTCCAGCGGAATCTCGCTGATGCAGTCTTTGCCCTGCTGCAGGTTCTCCCAGAATTGCGCCAGGCTATCGGCCTGAGGATAACGGCCACTGAGACCGATGATGGCGATCTCATCGTCGTCCACCGCCATGACCGGCCCGCGCGAAACCGCCCGCGTCAGTGGCGTGAACGCCATCGTTGCCACCGGCATCGCCGCAGGCAAGGGCGTTGGCGAAGCCGGTCCCGGCGTTGGCTCAAGCAGACGCTGCAGGCCGGCGGCCTGCTCGCGCAGGAAGTAGGCGCTAAGTTCCCGAACACTCTGATACTCGAAAAACAGCGTTTTGGGCAGCGGGCCGAAGTCCTGTTCGAGGCGATCCGTTAGCTCCATCACCATGACCGAGTCAAGGCCATACTGGTCCATATGGAGATTTACATCGATACGTGCTCGTTCCACCTTCAGCACGCTGCTCAAATGCCCCAAGAGATAATTTTCGGTGGGTTCTGAGCGCCCGGCACTGACCGGCAAATTCGGTGTAACTACCGATGAACGAATCGGTACAGCCGTTACAACATCCTGGGAGGCGGAAGGTGACGCTTCGGATTCTCCTCCATGTCCAAACAGATGGCGTAGCAACTGGGGATGGCCATAGGCAACCGCAATATGTGTCTGCCCTGTGGCAAGACACTCTTGCAACAGGTCCAGGCCTTGCTCAGGTGGTAATGCTACGATTCCCCGACGTGCCAATAGACGGCGCACTGAATCCGAAACGTCCATGCCGCCCCCTGCCCAGAGCGGCCAACTAATCGACAACGATTGACCACTACGCAGCCCCAACTGTACTTGGCGTTGCCGATGACGCATGTATGCATCAAGGAAGCCATTTGCGGCTGCATAATCGCCTTGCCCGGGATTTCCCAGAACACTCGTCAGTGACGAAAACGCTACAAAAAAATCCAAAGGCTCATCGGCCGTAAGTTGATCAAGCCAGTACAGCCCATCAACCTTAGGCCGTAACACCTTATTGATCACGTTGTTCGACTTACTCAACAGCAATCCGTCCTGCACCACACCAGCACTGTGCAGAATCCCGTCAAGTGCGCCGAAGCGCTCTCGAATCTGCTGCAACAAGGCAGCAACTTGTGAATGCTCCCCAAGGTCAACCGTCAGGTAGCAAGCCCTCGCACCACGTGCCATCAGCTCATCAAGCTTATGCTGGATGGCGGTGTCGACCGGGCTACGCCCTACCAGCACCACCGCAGCATTTTCTACCGTGTTAGCAATATGCTTAGCGTAGGCATAACCCAGCCCCCCCATTCCCCCGGTTATGAGGTACACCCCTTTCGCCTTCCACCCCCCCTTCTGTGGTCGAGACGGCAACTCACGAAGCCCCCACACCCGACGATCATCCTGATAACAGACATGTTCGTCACGCCGTGAATGTGCTTCCTCCTGCACAATGTCAACAAGCTCGCCACCTGTCAGGTGGGCCGGGACTTCGATCAGTTGAACACTCAGTCCCGCCACTTCCTGAGTCAATGTCCGCAACAGGCTGACAACGCCACCCAGCGCACTGTCTTCGCCGGCATCACCGGGCATGACCACCTGCAGCAGCCGCTCGGAAGACTGGGCCTGGGTCGCCTGCAGTACAGCATCCCTAATGATGTGCAACATGCCTTCATATATGCGCGGTAAAGCCTGAGAAATTTCCGGCAGGCATAGAACCTCTACCTGGGGCAAAGCTCTCGACACTAGTTCTTGCTGTGATTTCAACTCACCTAGCAACAGAAGATGCCTAACTTCTCCAGACGTGCGCCTGTCAACGGGCTCAAGCGGACGTTGAAGCAACTCGCTGGTGAACAGCAATGAGCGCTCATCCAAACCTTTATTGGCGAAATCCAAAAGGCGGGCATTGAGATCGCTTAGCCGCATGAGAACACGCCCCTCACCGTCCATCAGCGTAATATCTAGCTTACGCAGGCCACTTTCAGGGTTGTTACCCTCGGCATAGCCGGCATGTACCCATGTCTCACCCGCTAACGCCTGCCAAGATTGCAATTCGCCCAAGACGAATGGGACGGCGAGGCCATTCGAAACATCAGAGTTCAGGTCGCCTTCCAAGCCGAGCACCAGTGCCACTTGCAACGCACTATCGAAAAGACCCGGTGCCCAGCCAGCAGCCTGTGAGTGCATGGACGTTCCATGGCGTAAGCGTCCGAGTACCTGTGGCTTATCAGCATCACCTGCAAGGAAGAACACTTCTTCGATGCAGCGGTGTGACAGTCCATAACCAAACCCATGGTTGGCAAGAACTTCATACAGACGTTCACCGTCAATCGCTGGCGCCAGGAACTGCTGACGTAACGCAAGCAGATCCAGCGTAGGTTGAGCGGCCTCCAAGCCGAGGCACACTTGTCCTTGGCTGTACAGTTGGCCGTCGCTGCCAACTATCGACACCTTCGCCGTGCGCATGTCTTTGTACTCGACCTGGGTCCGTACCTCGAGTGCTTGTTCAGTGTCGATGGGGGCAAGCCAAGAAAAATCACGAATCGTCAGCGCGCCGTTGTAATCGGCCAACGTCGTTGCAGCAAAGCGGGCCATTTCCAGTTGGGCAGTCCCTGGTAACAACTCTCGCCCATGGACAATATGATCACGGCTCTGCTCGCCTCCAGCTTCAAACCTTGATTGGAATGCCAACCCATAGGCATTGGAGACGTTGCGCTGGATCAATGGTGTGAGCCAGGAAGCTTGTCCTCGTGATTCCGAACCTGCGGTGAAAGTAGCGCGACAGCGATCCTTAAGAAATGGATAAGTCGGAAGACTGATACGCAATGGTTGAGTGCGGCCCGCATAGATTTGCGACCAGTCAACCACAGCCCCGCACAGCCAGAACTCCAACACCTTATGGTATTGCCCCTGTTGCAACCAGCTACTTACGAAGGTGCTGGACTCCTCTGGAGTGGCCAGTAGAGCCAGAAGCGGATTCGCAGTATCTATACGACCACAGATACGCAAATCTGATCCGTCTTCCTTGAGCGCCTGCCGGAGGGTCTGCATGTCATGTGCAATCACACCCAGCCGCCACTCCAAGGCCTCACGGCCAGTCTGCAGGGTAAAGGCGATGCGGGCCAGATGTTCGTCGCCGTAACCTTCCCGCTCGATGCACGCCAGTAGGTTGCTCACCTGTTGCTGCAACTGGGACTCGCTGGCCGCGGACAGCACCACCAGTTGTGGCCCAGGAAGCATGTTGTGCTCAGAGGCAGGAGCCCGGTATTCCTCCAGAATTACATGGGCGTTGCTGCCCCCGGCCCCGAAGCTGGACAAACCGGCATATCGCAAGCGATTCCCTTCCACCGTCCACGGCTCCAGCGTTTGCTGTACCGTGAACGGCGTGCGGTCAAAGTCGATGAACGGGTTCAGCGTACTTGAATGCAGACTGGGCACCAGCGTCTGGTGCTTGAGTTGCAATAGCAACTTGGTCAGTCCAGCAATGCCTGCGGCACTCTCGCAATGACCAATGTTGGATTTCACCGAGCCCAGCGCACACCGCTGGGCTTCTGCCTCGCCGAAGACCCGGTTTAACCCCGCGATCTCGATCGGGTCGCCTAAGGCTGTCCCGGTACCATGCGCCTCGATGTAAGAGATTTGCGCCGCGCTCACCCCCGCCGCGTTGAGGGCCTGATGAATGACATCGCCCTGTGCAACCGGGCTTGGCACCGAATAGCCATTGCTGCGCCCACCGTGATTGACCGCGCTGCCCTTGATGATCGCGTAGATATGGTCACCGTCGGCGATCGCCTGGCGCTTGCGTTTGAGCAACACCGCCCCTACCCCTTCGCCGGGTACATAACCGTCACCGCCTTGCCCGAAACTCTCGCAACGCCCTTGGCTGGAGGCGAATTTCCCTTGGCTCAGCATCAGGTACTTGTTGGGATGCAACGACACATTGACCCCGCCGGCCAGCGCTGCATCGCATTGGCCCAGCCGTATGCTCTGGCAGGCTAGGTGCAATGCCGTCAACGAGGACGAGCACATCGTGTCCAGCGCCAAGCTCAGGCCATGGAAGTTGAACAGGTGCGAAACCCGGTTAGCGATGGTCGCTGCACTGCCTCCCAGCGCGATCGGTTGCCCCGCCTGCTGCGCCTGGGCCCCATACAACTGGTACTCCTCGTACATCACCCCCACGAACACACCCACCTGACCACCCGGCGACTCGCCTCTTGGCGCGGCCAGCTGGGCCCGGGTGTAACCGGCGTCTTCCAGTGTTTCGTAGGCACATTGCAGGAACAGCCGCTCCTGCGGGTCCATCAGCTCCGCCTCGCGGGGCGAGATATTGAAGAACAATGGGTCGAAATCGTAGACCCCGTCCATGAATCCGCCCCACTTGCTGTAGCTCTTGCCCACTGCATTTTTGTCCGGATCGTAGTGGCCACGATGGTCCCAACGTTCCAGCGGAATCTCGCTGATGCAGTCTTTGCCCTGCTGCAGGTTCTCCCAGAATTGCGCCAGGCTATCGGCCTGAGGATAACGGCCACTGAGACCGATGATGGCGATCTCATCGTCGTCCACCGCCATGACCGGCCCGCGCGAAACCGCCCGCGTCAGTGGCGTGAACGCCATCGTTGCCACCGGCATCGCCGCAGGCAAGGGCGTTGGCGAAGCCGGTCCCGGCGTTGGCTCAAGCAGACGCTGCAGGCCGGCGGCCTGCTCGCGCAGGAAGTAGGCGCTAAGTTCCCGAACACTCTGATACTCGAAAAACAGCGTTTTGGGCAGCGGGCCGAAGTCCTGTTCGAGGCGATCCGTTAGCTCCATCACCATGACCGAGTCAAGGCCAAACTTCTCGAACGGAGCATCTGGCGAGAGCTGGTCCACCCGAACCTTCAAATGACGGGCCAGCAACTGGGCAAAATAACGCTCTACCTGCTCAGCGGTCCGTGGCGCGGCCATTGGTGCTGCCACAAATTCTGCACGCTGTTCAAACTGGTTGAATTGCTGCACTAACTCATTCAAGCGAGCAACATCACCGTGCAACACCCCTGTGAAGGCTCGCTCACTGCGCAGCAGTTCGGTCATGCAGTCGAACCCTTCGGCGAGGGGCAACGGCTTCATCCCCATAGATGCCAGCATCTGCTGTTGCATCGCGCTCGCCCGCATACCGCCGCCGTCCCATAGAGGCCAGGCAATGGATATGGATTTCCCTTGCCGACGCCCGTGACGCCGTTGTTCGTTGCGCCAGCACACAAACGCGTCCATAAACCCATTGGCCATGGCGTAATCGACCTGGCCTGGGCCGCCAAAACTGCCTGAGATGGACGAAAAGCAAAGCAAAAAATCCAGTGGCAGATGAGCAGTGGCTTGATCGAGCGTCACGAGTCCTTCGACCTTGGGAGCAAACACCTTCATCAAATGTTCTGGTTGCTTGTTTCTCAGTAAGCTGTCCTGCAGGGTGCCGGCAGCATGGAATACCCCGTTAAGTACACCAAACTCTGCCACTATGCCGTCAATCAATTCGCGGCACTGCTGCGGCTCAGCTATATCACATCGGCGGTAATGCACACGCTTTCGCTCGCTCTCCGATATTGGAAGGTTGAGGGTATCGAAAGCGTTGCGACCACACAGTATGATCTGCGCGCTTGATGTCCCGCCTATCAACTTCGAGGCAAGTACTTGTCCCAGTTGACCGTTACCGCCAGTGATGAGGAAGATGCCATCGTGCTTGAACGGTGCCCCTTCGCCAGTGCTCAGATTCACGGGGACTAAGTGGCGTATCTGACGACCTTCCTTAGACAACCGCACCACCCGGTGCATTGGACCGTTGAGCTCGGACAATAATTTCTCGACAAGCTCCGGCCCCCTCCAGCCACTAGTCACCCCCACCAGTTGCGTCGCCAGCTGTGGGTTCTCCATCACGGTGCTGTGCACCAGACCCGCTAACGCGTAAAGCAGGTCAGCTTGATCACCGACAGACTCTTCGAACACGATCTGCCAGCAGGAGGGTGCTCGTTGTGCCAAGACCTCCTGCCCAGTCCGAACGAGTTGCTGTGCAAGCGCACCGAAGGAGCTTAGCGGCTGAGCCATTTCCAGCAGGCTTACGCGATAACCGCTCTGTTGCAATGGCTCAACGAGCAGCCGCAGTTTTTCACCCAGTAACACCACATGACGAGCGCGCTCCGCTCGAGAATCAACGGGCACGGGCAGCTCGCTAGGCAACCAGCAGTGTTCGTAATGCAGGATCTGAGCACTCTGCTGGCTTTGAGGTGCGACGGGACGGTTGGAGAATCCCAGGACCCGCAGGCACTCACCGCCGTCATCGTTGAAGGCACGAATATCGTAAGAGATCGGATACCCGGGCGCGGCCCCTGTCACCTTCTCGATCAGCACCCATAGGGAATGCCCGGGTCGAGCCAGATAATCAAACTGTTCAGCCCTGAAGGGTAACGCCAGTGTGGGTGCTTCTGCGGACGGTTCAAGTTGGAAACCAATCAGTGCCTGCAGCATGCCATCGGCCAAGCCATGATGAAACAGGCAATCACTCTGAGCTTCTGTCAACGGCAATGAGACGTCTAGACGCGCGAAGACCGCCTCCACTCCGGATGCACCATGACGCTGGGCGATCGACCTCAACACGCGGTGGCTGGAACCATAATGCAACCCCGCCGCCTCGAACTGGCCGTACAGATCGTCCGGTCGTATGTTGCTGTCGACGAAAAGGCTGGCCAAGTCCTCCAAATTTCTTTCCGACGCGGCTAGCTCGGCCCGTTGCGCCCCGCCACGACATAACAGCTGCTGGGTCTCCAGGCAGTTAATGCTGAAAAGGCAGCTACCGCTTTTTTGCTTTTCAATTACCACTTCGATCGCCTGTGGTTTCTCCACATGCAATGGTCGTAGCCAATTCACCTCTGTCAGTGTCATAGGTGCGAGGACAGCGGACGCCTGCTCCATGGCACGCTTACTTGCCTGCAGCGCTATTTCAAGATAACTGACGCCCGGCAACAAAGGCACATTGAGGAATTGATGGTCGTTCAGATATGGCTCACTACCATCGAAACGAGAAACAAACCGCACCTGTTCCCCGGACGAGAATACTTCGCGCAAAATCGAACCAGGTGTAATCGGCTCGGCCTTTGCTCCCCCCATATCCGAACGTACCCAGCAGGTTTGCGATGCAAAAGGATAGGTTGGTAAGCCCGCCATACGCGGCAGGCGAGTGTCAAAGCTGGACAGTAACCCCTCTCGCTTACCCTGCTGCAACCATGCGGCATATACCTTAGAATCGATCTCCTGTGGAGCCGTCCCTCCTTCCAGATGCAGGTAAATGCCACTCAGGCCTGACGTAGCCCTTTGAGTTACGGCCTGTAATTTTTCCTTCAGGTCAACATACGAGTCGGCAAGGACCAGCAGCCGATTCTTAAACACGCTGCGCCCTCGACATAGCGTTAAAGCCATACGATGGAGGTCTGTCCCTGGATGCTGGATCAAGTACTCCAGCAGCCGCTGCGCATAGTCTGTCAGTTGTTCAGGCGAACGGGCAGAGAGCACCACCGGGCATGGTTGCATTGCCTTATCCGGCAACTCCCGCGTGTGCTGCGCATATTCTTCAAATACCACATGGGCATTCGTGCCACTGTAGCCAAACGAACTCACGGCAGCTCGTCGTTTGCCCGCGGCAGGCCAATTACCGAGCGAAGTTGGCACATAGAACGGCGAACCCTCCAACTCCAGGTGAGCATTGAGCTCAGTGAAATTGGCCACCGGCGGTATCTCACGATGCCGTAAGGCCAGTACTGCTTTGATCACACCAGCAATGCCAGCGGCCGGGGCCAAATGGCCAATATTGCTCTTGACCGAATTGAGCGCGCAGTGGGTTTCGGGCGCGACATCACGAAAAACGTGTTTGAGAGCCTCAACCTCAATCGGGTCTCCCAAGCGAGTCCCCGTACCATGCGCTTCAATCAAGCCAATGGATTGCGGCTGTAGGCCAAAGCGTGCATAAACCGACTCAATCAGTTCGCTCTGAGCCCGCCCATTGGGCGCGGTGATTCCGTTGCTCTTTCCGTCTTGATTGCTACCCCAGCCCTTGATCACTGCCTGGATCTCATCGCCATCATCAAGTGCATCCTGCAAGCGCTTCACCAGAATGACGCCCACCCCTTCGCCTGGTACAAAACCATCAGCCTGCGCATCGAACGCATGGCAGCGACCGCTCGGCGAAAGGGCCCGTAACTGGCTCATTGCAATGTGAACGCTCGGGCCTGGGATGATCCATACCCCGGCCACTAACGCCGTCCCGCCTTGGGCCACGAGGCTATCGCATGCAGTAACAAGTGCCGTCAGAGAGGACGAGCAAGCCGTGTCGATAGACATCGTGCGACCGCGCAGATCAAGCAAATAGGACAAGCGACTGGACATGATGGCGCTGTCCTTGCCAAGGCACATTTGCGCGCTGTAACGCTGATCGGTCACCGGTACGCCATAGTCGCTTGGCGCACAACCTACGTAGAACGATACGTCCCGTCCGGCAAAGTCATGAGGGTCGTAGCCAGCATTCTCAATGCACTCCCATCCTACCTGCAGCAGCAAGCGCTGCTGAGGATCCATGCTCTCCGCTTCCTGTGGGGACACATTGAAGAATAGTGGGTCCCATTGATCAACCGATTCCAACACACCCATGTCACGGCAATAGGTCCGACCACGCTGACCAGGTTTTTCGTCAAAGTAGTCATTTAACGACCAGCGTTCCGCCGGGATCGGCGACACGCAATCACGCCCCGTTCGAAGGTTCTCCCAAAACTGCGTCAGATTTGCGGCCTTGGGAAAACGCCCAGCCATGCCGACGATCGCAATATCAGTAGCGCAGTGCTGAGCTTCAGAGGTCGCGTCAACGACTGGCAGACTAGCCGGTGCACGACGACGCAACGATGCAAGGCCTTGACGCTCGGCCTTTGGCCCTGGTGCAGGCTGGGCTGCCTGAGGTTCGTTGACCTCGGGCGAACGGCGCGCTTCGATCAAGTCCGCCAGTTGTCTCAGCGTTGGGTGGTCATAGACAGCCGCGGCCGACAAGGCCAGTCCATATGCGGAGTTGATTCTTCGAATCAGCGTCACTCCGGAAATCGAATCAAGCCCCAAATCGACAAAGGAAGTCTCGACACTTATCGCTTGCGGCTCTAGGTCCAACTCACGGCAGACTAACGTACGCAAAGCCTCAACGACGCCGACAGCAAGGGGCTCATCTGACAGGCTAGCCTGTTCCGGTGACGGCGTCAGGGGGGCTGTCGATGCCTGCGGCAAGCCTGAGTGCAATTGGCTGATCACGAAGCGGGTAAACTGCTCCAGGGTCGGGTAACTGTAAACATCCGAGGCTTGCAGGCTGCAGCCAAAACGCGAATTGATCTTACGCACCCAAGTGACACAAGAGATCGAATCGAGCCCAAGATCAGCCAGGGTGTTGACCCCTTTATCCAAAACCTCAAGCTCCAGTTCCTGAGCCAGAGAAGTATGAACAAACGCTTCGACTTCCTGCATGTTCCATTTCTTTTGCATCACCTGCATATCCTTATAACTCGGGGCCTTGACTAAAGCGTCGGCAGAAAATCTTCAATGATTCGGTTAAGCCGGTATGGCTTGTCGAGCATGAGGTAATGCTCGCTGGATTCGATCATCGTCACCTCGAAGCCAACGGCTTGAGCGGCAGAGGTATCGGTGGGAACCCAGCCACTTGCGTTGACCAGCAGTGCCGGACACTGCACGCTTTTGAGCGGGCGTCGAACATAGGCAACCATTTCTCGATCACCTTGTTCGAGGACAGTGGAAGGCACCTTCATTCGCGCGTACAGCACCCGCTGGCGTATGCCCTTAGTGTCGTTTATCGGTAGCATGGCCTCGAGGAGGGCCTCCTTAGACGTGGCATCGACAAGCAACGCACGACCGATAGCCTCAAGCCCATGAGTGGACAGGTCGTGCAGGGTTTCGATCGCAATCAGTCCACTCACTCGAGTCGGCATCATCTCGGCAGCAGAAACAGCAATGGGGCCGCCCAGGGAATGACCCAGCAAAATGCACGCCTCCAACTGCAGTGCCTGCACCAACTCCACTACCAATCGAGCGCAAGTTGCGATGGTGAAGTCCTGATGAGGTTGTTGATTGCTACCATGCATCGGTAGGTCAATGGTGATAACCCGGTGACTCTCGGCGAACTGCAGCACCTGTTCACTCCAGAAGGTGTGGTCGCAGCCTAACCCGTGGATGAAAATAAGCGTCCGAGCCCCCTGCCCTCGACTGTAGTAATCAAGGTGACCAACCCCTGGGCAATGCAAGTGCTCTCGCACCAGCCCATTACGGTATTCGGCCGTCCCGATCACCGAGTTCGGCTTGCATGCGATAACACCCGCATGTTCCTTCCCCGCATGGATTGGGTTGTCGTGCATCTGGCTGAGCGCACCTGCATTGAAAAAGCCAACCCGCTCTATCTGATAACCAAGTCGCTCGCACTCTCGCTGCAGTACATCGGGATCCATTGGGTTGATGCTCGTCGGTGCTCCGGCAACAGCTTTTGCATCGAACACCTGAGTGACGTCTTCAATGTAGGCGGGCCATGCGTCACCAGCCGCCTTGCGAAATAGGTAGTCATCGGCTTTGCTTGCCCAATAGCCGAAAAACGGCGAATCCGAAGTTACAACAATCTTGCCTCCTGGCCGTAACCACTCAAACATCCGCGCCAGGACCAGGCGCACCTCTTGTGGACGTAGGAAGTGCAGAACCCGCCCGGCGTGGATGGCATCAAACGATTCAGGAGGAAAGTCCAGGTCAGGCAATACACCGACCTGAGTGCGCAAACGGTCTGCCGCTGCTGAAGTCACACGCTCCTGTAGAATATCTAGATGTGACTGCTCCATATCCACCGCCAGCACTCGTGCACCTTTTTCCAGGGCCGCGATAGTGGCGACACCAAACGCACAACCAAGATCGAGTACTTCACCCGTGCAACTGGCCGCATACTCGGCAAATGCCTTGCTGTACTCCGTCATTTCCTCCAGCATGAAGCCGGTGCGGTTCAGGGTGGGAATCATCAGCGTAGTGCCAAATGCGGATTTCAAGTCATCCAGTACATCTGACTCACGCAATACACTGCTTTTGACCTGGATGGGCGAGCCGACCGTAACGGCCGTCGACACCAGCTTAACTCTCGTGCTCGTGAAATGGCGCCGCGGCCAGGGTGCCGTTACTGGCAACAAACGATGTCGGAGGTTGGCTTGCGGTTGAGTCTTTGGCTCACGATCAGGCACTTTGATCAGGCTTGGCATCCGCTCGATATGCAACCCGTCCAATCGGGCAATCACACCGCCATTCACATCCTGAAACTCTAGGGCGACTGCGCTACTGTCCCCATCGACGTGCAGCGTTTGCAGGCGCAGAGTGCGTACTGCCGCACCAGGCTTGAGTAGCACCAAGTTGTCAAAACTACTGAACGTAGGTGAGTAGAGTGGACTGAATGCAGTCAACGCCTGCCACAAAGCTGTCAAATAGGCCGGGGCCAAATGATGACGGGTGAACAAAGAGGCATGTTGAATCCCCAGTAGCAGCTCCACGGTACCCAGCTCATTCCACCGAAGGGCGTCGATGTAACGCTGCCCGGGTGCGTAGACCAGCCCCTGCTGGGCGAGCCGACCATAGAGTTCCTCCGCCGACATATGCCCACAGAGCGACTCTTGAACGTTCAGCGACGTGCCCTGAAGTGCGTGCTGGTCGAAAAGGACCTGACATAAAACAGTCTCATCCTGGTCGTAGATCTCGAGCCCGCCAGCGGGGATAGTCTCCCCTGGTGGGAGCCATGCTGCATGCAACGTGGCCCCCTGCACAGCCATTGCTCCTGTCAGAGATTCAAACCGATACAGGTGTAATGGCCCTGAATCAGCGGACAATTTGGCGCTGACCGATAGTGCCAACTCGACATAGTAGGCTAATGGCACATCGTGCTGCGAAGCGCCGACCTGAAGGCTGTAACGGGTTTCATCGGAGTCGGAGCTGTCCTGCAGGGCAAAGCCCAACGGCTGTTCAGTTTCAGCCTCCGGTTTCTGTGCGATGGGTAATGTTTGTACATCGTCAATCCACAAACGTTTAAGCGCGAATGGGTACGTTGGCAGACTGACCGGGGTCGGTCGGACGGGGCCGGGCCAGCCCGCTAGCCAATCAACTTTCGCGCCTTGCACCCAGGCCTGTGCACGACCGCGCAGTGATGCATCGCTTGAAGCGACCGGCACTTTATCGACCTGACCGCTGTAGACATCTTCCGCTGCCACGCCTTGAGCCAGGTAATCAGCCAGCTTCTGTGCCAACCGACCAATATCATTTTCCACCAGGGCCAGACGCCAATTGAAGGATTCCCGCCCCGTCTGCAACGTATAGGCCAGCCTCTCCAGATCACAACTGCGTACCTGCAACCGTTGAATCGCGGTCAGTAGGCGGCGGGCAGCGGCCACCAACTCTGACTGACTACGTGCCGACAGCACAAAAACCTGATGCTGGGACGACGCACTTAGCCGCGACTGCGAAGCGTCATACGCCTCAATCAGCATATGGGCGTTAGCCCCCCCCGCACCAAACCCTGAAATGCCAGCCAGACGCCGCTGTCCTTTGGGCCATTCGCGTATGGTCTGCGGTACTTGCAGTGTTCCCTGTACGAAATCGATTGCCGGATTCGGCACCCCGCTATGAAGGCTGGGTACGATCTTGTTGTGCTTGAACTGCAACAACACCTTGGTCACTCCAGCAACGCCCGCCGCCGCCTCCAGATGACCAATGTTGCTCTTCACCGAACCTACAAAGCATGGCGCCAAGTCAACTCGGCGCCCCCCCAGCTCGCTGAATGCTTTAGCGATACCCCGCATTTCGATTGGATCGCCCAACTCGGTACCAGTGCCATGTGCCTCAATATAGTCAAGCGACTGCGGAGACAAGCCGGCGCGGTTGAGGGCAGATTTAATGACTTCAGCCTGTGCAGCAGGATTGGGTACGGTGTAACCGTTCGTACGTCCCCCATGATTAACAGCCGTGGCACGAATCACACCGTGGATGCGGTCACCATCGCGCAATGCTTCGCCCAACCGCTTGAGCACTATCACCCCCGCACCTTCCCCAGGCACAAATCCATTACCGCCATGCCCAAAACTCTTACACAACCCATCGTGTGAAAGCATTCGTCGGGCACACAGGCGCACATAAGTCTGGGGATGAAGGTAGAGGTTGACACCTCCCGCCAGGGCCAATGCGCAGTTTCCATGGCGCAAGTCTTCACAAGCGTAGTGAATCGCAGTCAGCGATGACGAACACATGGTGTCTACGGCCTGACTCGGTCCGTTGAAGTCAAAGAAATACGAGACGCGATTGGCCACGGAGCTAAATGATGAAACCGGATCAGCACTTGCTTCAGCTAACTGTGTTACCGGGCGATTGAGTTCATAACCCGTCTTGGTGACCCCAGCATACACACCGACCTTATTCTGGTGACACAGGCGTATACGTTCCCGCGAATAACCCGCATCCTCAAGTGCCTCCCAAGTGGTTTGCAGGAACAGGCGCTCTTGCGGGTCCATCAAGCGAGCTTCCTTGGGGGAAAGGGCAAAGAACGGTGCATCGAAATCGGCCACCCCGTCGATGAAACCGCCCCATTTGCAGTAACTACGTCCTTCGGCCATCGCGCGCTCTGCATCAGGCTCATAGAAGCCTGCTAAAGGCCAACGCTCAGGCGGCACCTCGACAATGGCAGTGCGCCCTTCAGCTAATAGGTCCCACCATGCATCAAGGTCGTCGGCTCCGGGGTAATGGCCAGCCATACCGATAATCGCAATGGCATCGCGATCGGCCGCCATATCCACACGCTGGGACGTGACCAAAGGTGTCGGCTGTTCAGCCGCAAGCCTGTGCGTCTGCTGCAAATGATCAGCCAGTGCCTGGAGTGTCTGGTGTTCGAAGAATAGGGTTTTGGGTTGCGGTCCGAAACGGGCTTCGATTTTGGAGTTAAGTCCAGTGACCATGATCGAGTCGAGCCCCAACTCGGAAAACGGGCGTTCGGGCGTTACCGCTGAAGCCGGAAAGCGAGTCACCTGGGCCACTGCATCTCGCAAAAACGAAAGCATGTCGCCGGTCTGGGGCATAACAGCTGGGCTCGGTATCGCACCATTGAGCAACATCAACAGGTCATCCGTACAGCGTGTTGCAACCAATGCTTGGGGCACTTTTGCCTGGAGCAGAACAAGCAACATGCTCCAAGCCGCGTCCGTGCTCAGACCGAGCATCCCTAGACGCTCCATGAACTGAACCTTGTCCGATCCTGGCCGCATACCTCCCTGCGCCCATACTGGCCAGTCGACTGACAAGATGGCGGAGCGTTTCGAACCGGATGCGCGCATGCTCGCACGCGTTTGCGCGTAAGCATCTCCCATCGCGCTGGAGCAGGCGTAGTCGCTTTGGCCGGCATTACCCAACACACCCGCGGCAGAGGCGAAATTGACAATGAATTCCGGTGACAACTCCTTTGACAGCTCATCCAATAACATCAACCCAACCACCTTGCTCTGCATGATGGCTTGGAAGGCGTGTGCGGTCTTATTGATCGCCGATGCGTCCTCATGATGCCCGGCACAATGGAAGATGCCGTCCAGGCGTCCATGCCGTATCCGGATGTCGTTCATCAATTCGCCGACTTGGGATGCGACCCCAACATCCATCACCTGGTAGCTGACCCGAGAACCGAGTTCAAGCGAGTTGAACAGCTTCTGCCGCTCGCCGTTCAAAGAACGGCGTCCGGTTAGAATCAAGGTTGCGCCTGGGCACGCCAAATGAAGGCGGCGCGCCAACTGCTGCCCAATCGCCCCAAGACCACCCGAAATGAGATATACCCCTTGGGCCTTGAATACCGTTGTCACAGCTGGCGGCTCGGTTTCCAATACGCACCAGCGCTGCACCTGGCGCTGCCCTTGGTGATACCGAATATGATCATGCTCAGTGCCGCAGGCCTCGCGTACTAGGAGTACATTCAACTGCGTTAGATCTACCGACTTGTCGGCAGAGATCAGTTGCAGGGGGCGGCCCTGTTCACGCGCCAAGCTACGCAATAGACCACTGACTCCTTCCAAGAGGTCAGCCGGCGTCGACGTCAACAGCAAAACTTGCAGTAGCCCTGTGTGCAACTGCCGTAAGGTTTCAAACAATTCGATGACACAGGTCTGCCAGTCATCCGCTACAATCGATACCACCTGTACGGCAGGCGGTTGCAGCGCGCAAAGTTCGCGCCCCCGCGAGTCTGCAGCTTCAGCCAGCACAACCAAACAGCGCTCCACATCTACCCACTCTGACGGGTCGACTTCAGCGGGCTCCCAGCATGGTACTAGAGCCACAGTCTCAGCATGACTTGGTGGAGTTCGAGCATCACCGGATGGCTCGTGTTGCGCATCGGGCAACCAATAACTGGCCAGATCGAAAGGATAGGTGGGGACATTCATTTTCAAGGGCTTGTCTTGCCCCGCGTACAGCAACTGCCAGTCCAGTACCTCTCCATCCAGCCAAGGCTGCAGCAACATGGCCTGCCCAACCGGCTCCACCGAAGGCTTAAATACCTGCGTCGGATATTGCTCAAGTGCCGCCACCAGTTGCAGCTGGTCACAGGCCACCGCTGCCCAGCGGTTTGACATCTGGTCCCGCCCAGTTTGCAGGGTATAGGCAAGTGCTCGCAGTTGCTGGGCATCCAGAGCGCGTCCATCCAGCCAGGTCAGCAGGTTCCCCACCATGATCGCCAGTACCGTATCGGTTTTGGCTGACAGTGGGAAAAGCAATGGCCGATCCGAGACCTCTGCAAGAATTTGGCAAGGCTCTGGGCATGGAGGCGACTGAAGCAACGCATGAGCATTGACGCCCCCAAAACCGAACGAACTGACCGAGGCCCTAAGCGGCATCGGGCTGCCCTGTTCATCCAGCGACGGGCTCCATGGCTGGCATCTGGCAGGAACGAAAAATCGGGACCCGCGCAAACGCAGAAATGGATTGACGGGCTGACTGTGCACACTCGGCGCAATGGCATTATTACGGAACTGCGCCACAATCCTAAGAACACTAGCTGCACCTGCAGCCAGTTCGAGATGACCTATGTTGGCCTTGATCGAGCCGAGTGCACAGCGTCCCTCGTGGTCGTCTGTGCCGGATGAATAGGGGCCAAAAGCTTGTTTCAGTGCACTTACTTCAATTGGATCGCCCAACCGCGTGCCAGTACCGTGCGCCTCCACATAGCCCACGCTGTCCGCTGAAACCCCAGCCTCATCTAGGACCGACCTGATCAGCCTACTCTGTGCTTGTGGGTTCGGTGATGTGAAAGTGTTAGCACGGCCACCGTGATTCACTGCGCTAGCCAAAATATGTGCGTAGATCGGATCACCGTCACGCAGGGCCAACTGCAGATCCTTCAGAACGAAGACCACTACCCCTTCACCACGAGCGTACCCATCGGCTGCCGCTGAAAACGTGTTGCAACGGCTGGTGGGTGATAGCATGCCGGCCCTAGCAAAACTGCAGTGCAACGCAGGGTCCAGTAACAGATTTACCCCACCACACAGTACCAATTCGCATTGCCCCGATCGAATCGCCTTGATTCCCCGGTCAATGGCCACCAGCGAACTCGAACATGCAGTCTCAACTGTCTCACTGGGACCCCGCAAATTCAGGAAATAGCTAATACGGTTGGGCCCCACCGAACTTACGCCCGCCGTGGCATGGTGCCCTTGTGGTTCGATGCTAGGCTGCAACAGTCGATGGCGATAACCACTGGGCGCAGTGGCCATGTAAACTCCGACGTCACGTCCTGACAAGCTACTCGGCGCAATCCCAGCATCTTCAATAGCACGCCAGACATGCAGCATCATCAGTCTCTGCTGCGGATCCATCACTTCAGCTTCAGCGGCGGAAATACCAAAGAACATGGGGTCAAACTGATCTATGCCTTCGATCAAGCCGGCCTCCCTTGGTACATCGGCAGGCAGCCGGGTGCTCCAGCGGCGCTTATCGATAGTACGCAGGCTATTCTTGCCAACACGGATGTTGTCCCATAGTTCCTCCAGGGTTTGCGCATCCGGTAAGTTGAAACTCAGACCGATGATCGCCACGGGGGCGTGTGTCTCTTCAGGGGTAGTAGGCAACACAGCCTCGCGCAACATCGAGGCGCGGACTGGACGTTTGCAAACGCGTGGGATAATCCACTTTGCCGCCGCCACGACAACGACGATGGCTACAACCAGGAGGTAGTAGCCCACCATACCTACTTCATTTCCACTATGGGCCATAGACAAGTCCATTAGTAAATACCCCAACATCCCTGCTTCCTTTTCATCATTGAATGGGTGATGCTCACTCCACACGCGCTTACATCACTCCCAAGCGCTCCAGCAGCAACCAAGGGTTTTCGCCTCGCCCAAACGCGGGCATCAACGCGACGCTACGCTCATCACCATCGGGAAGCTGATAACGCAGCGCGGTCGCGAGGCTGCCGGACGGCCCTAGGTCTACGTAACGACAGCGCCCAAGCTGCTCCAACTGATCGATACTCTGTTGAAAACGCACAGGTTTACGCAGAATGTTCCACATCGTCTTGGTATTCACGGCATTGATCGCGTGTGCCTCATCCACCGTCCAGACTGGCAACGACGCAGTCTTGAACAGCAGATCCTGATGCAGTTCCAGAACTCGTGAACGCGCCGGTTCAAGCCAGCGGGAGTGAAAAGGGCGCTCAACCGGCATGCGTTGAAAAACGATCTGCTCCTTGCGCAGTAGCGCCTCAACTCTTGGCAATGCATCCAACGGCATCGATAGCACCATACAACCGTCAAACATGTAGCCAGAGACCTCGGCCAGCTCTAGCAATGCTGGCAGATCTGCCAGGAGCCCTGTTCCAGCCAACACCGAAAGCATTGCGCCAGGCGGGCAGTACTGGTCCAGGATCAGCGACTGTTGATAGATCAGGTCGATTGCCTGCTCGTCGCATATGCATCCTGCCAGCGATAGCCCGGCAAGCAGCCCTAAGCTCACAGTTACTACCAAGTCAGGCGCTATACCTCGCTCCATTAGCATCTGGGTCGCTGCGCGCTCCACCGCGTAGATTGCAAGGCTTGAGTACAGCAAGTCCGTGAATGGTTCAACACGCTGTCTTTGCCCGCCATACAGCAGCGGCACCAAGGGTTGCGCACAGCGTTCGACAATATAGGCATCCAACTTATCCAGGTGGTAGCGAAACACCGGCTCGCACGTATACAGCTCGCGCCCCATCTGGAAGGACTGAGACCCCTGTCCGGAATAAACGAACGCCAGTGGGGTGGCGTGCCTGTTGGAAGACATCTAGAGAATTTGACCGAGAAGGCGGGTGAGCACAGTCCCAACCCCTACTTCTTTGAACTCGGAGACCCCCATAGCGCGCATCTGTCGAATGCTGCGCATCCACTCCACTGCACAGGGAATTTGCTGGACAAGCAAGTTCTTGATGGTGACGTCGGGATCTCCATCGCCGTAAGGTTGCGCACTGGCATTTGCGATCACGGGTGCGGTCATAGGGTTGAACTGAAAATGGCGTAAATAACGCGCAAAATCTTCTGCTACTGTCTGCATGTATCGCGAGTGAAAAGCAGCCGAGACAGGCAACGGGATGCACATTTTCGCACCAGACTTCTCCAACGCTGGCACTAACGCATTTAGCGCAGCTACCGGCCCTGAAAGGATGGTCTGCACGGGAGAGTTGAGGTTGGCAATGTCCACCGCGCCCTCACCCTCTTCCTCAAGTACATGCTGGATTTGCTGTGGGTCGATGCCCACCACTGCGAGCATTCCGCCATTCTGTAAAGCCGACATCAGTTCACCACGCTTACGCACCAGGCGCAGACCATCCAGAAAGCCAAACGCCCCAGCCGCCAACAATGCGTTGTACTCCCCCAGACTGTGCCCCGCGAACATCTGGGCATCGCCGTGCTGCGCCAATTGCTCCCAATAGTGCAACGCGTTGACAACGTACAGGCAGGGCTGAGTATTGCGCGTCTGTTGCAACGCGTTGTCAGGGTTACGCAGACAAAGCTCACGCAACGAATAGCCCATGATTTCATCGACATAGGGTTCAAACTCGGCGTAATTCTCAACCGAGTCAAACAGTGTCGCGCCCATTCCTTGGGTCTGAGAGCCTTGGCCGGGAAACAGATATGCCTGTGCCACTTATTCCACTCCATTGGTTGATTGCATGAGAAATTGTGCTGTGAGAGGGTCCTGCTCTCAGCGCTCCCAAGGGAACTTGCCAGTCGACTGGTAGCGAGTGATAGATTCGATAACCGCCGGATCGGCAAAATTACGTCGATTTGCGTCCATCACGAAGGCCCGGCGATCACGAATGTGGCCGGAATACTCTTCGTGAAAGCGCTTGAAAGCGCCCACGGCTATCGGGCTGAGTAAACGAAATCGTTTCAGATAACGACTCACGACGCTGTCGATGTCATGTGCCACTTCGTCGACCAAACCGAACGCCAAGGCCTGCGTGGCAGTGATAGGAGTGGTGCTCAAACTCAAAAAGCGGGCCTTGGCCAAACCCGTGCGCTGTACCAGAAATGGATAGATACACGCAGGAATTAACCCGAACAGCAGCTCCGACAAGCTAAAAACACTGGAGGGGTCGGCAATGACCACATCGGCAGCGGCCACCAACCCCACTCCGCCGGCGTTTACTCGCCCTCGCACCGCACAAACAACCACCAGTGGTGCCTCGTGAAGGCACTGTAAAAGATCGAAAATTGCATCGGTTTGTCCTTGACCATCAGCCGTCACAGCCGCGAAATCCGCCCCAAAGCAGAAATATTTCGGCCCACCGCTAATGACCACGACAGCACAAGATGCAGGGAGATGTTTGACCGCATGGATTAAATCCTCAATCATCCGTGCATCGAGGCTATTGCCCGCATCCTCTCGGGACATGCTGATATAGCCGACGTTGTCACTTATCGTCGTCGTAATGGTCGAATAGTTGCCACTCATTCGAGCCACTCATATTCACGGTGATAACCGGTGATTCGGCTCAACATCAACCTGGGGCTACCTTGAGCGGCATCGGTCAACAGGGAGCGTAAGCTTTGGTCGATCACAAGGTCTCGGGTGCCAAAAGCCATAAGACCATTGCTTAACAGCAGTCGGTCATATTGCGGCATGTTGAGTTCAACGCGCGTATCGAGATGCATGCCAATTGCACGGTGGCTCAATATTTGGCGAGCCTGAGGTGCAATAAGCGCACTGTAGAATTCTGAACAGCATCCCGAGCCGTAGGAGAACAAACCGACTCGCTCTACCGCCTGCCGCTCGCCATGCTCAATGGTACTGATCAAAGAAAGTAGCAGCGAACCACCAAGAATGTTTCCTACTCGCTGACCATAACGCAAGCTGGGCAGCAGACGTCGCTGGAAATCGGCGTCAATAATGTCACCGGTGGCGTTAACAAACTTTTTCATCATCATCCGGTGCGCGCCCTTCACCATCCCACCGAACGGACTGTGGAACGAAAGGCAATCGAACGTCTGCGCGAAGTCCACCCCGTCTACGGCGTCACAGTAATTACGATAGGCGTTCTCGCAGCAGTCCAAATAGGAAAACAATGACAAATCAGGATCGCCAGCTTCCATGTCAGGCGCAGGACGACACGTATCCATGACTTCGTAGCTATAACAGCCACTAGCACCTTCGTCAAAACGCACCACCTCCGGTGTGGAGCCAAGCAGAACAGCGACTGCGCCAGATCCAGAACTGAGTTCGGCGTACCCCCATTCGGTATCGGCCGGGCGCTCGCCTTGCTTGAGCACAAATCGTGAGATATCAGTGGTAATCACCAATGCCTTAGCGTTCTCATAACCTGCGCCTCTCAACATTGCCAAAGCGGTTTGCACACCAGCAGTACCGGAGTAACAAGCCTGCTTGACTTCAAAGAGCCTACAGTTACGCGATAATCCAAGGTATTGGTGCACGTAAGTACTTATTGATTTTCCGAAATCGATGCCTGATTCAGTACACGTAATCAGAATACGGATGGACTCACGTTCGGCTAGACTCATGCTGTCGAGAAGGGGGCGCGCTGCATTGACAGCATAGGACACCGGATCTTCGAAGCTCAGCGCTACGGATTTCTGCCACATCATCAAGTTGGCAATACGCTGCTCATCAAGACCACGATGAGCCGCCAACGTGGCCACATCAACATAGGCACAACCGGCGTAGACATTGATCTGCTCGATCCCGAAGCTTGACACTGTATTTCCTCGATATGGTGTTAGACGCTCGTCAGACAAAGCGCGGCATTGATGCCACCAAAGCCATAACTGAGTTTCAGGGCATTTTGGATCCGGGCCTGCACAGGCTGTTGGCCGACCCAATTGAAATCTGTTGCCAGCGGCGTTGAAAGATTTCGGCTGGCATGCAGCCGTGAGGCGCGCATCTGCAAAACCGTCGCCACCGTTTCCACTGCGCCACAAGCCGTCAGGGTGTGTCCTGTAATCGATTTTGTGCTATTCAAGTAAGCACCGTTCAATCCGGCCTTTCGCAAAGCACTCAACTCCACCTCATCACCCTGCAGCGACCCGCTGCCATGTGGGTTCACGTAATCAATCTGCGCTGCTTGAAGCCCGGCCACAGCCAATGCACGTTCGATCACTGCAACCTCCGCAGCCGTCGATGCCGCCGGTGAGCGCGAGCCGTCATTTAAAATCGCCCAACCCGCCAATCGAGCAATTGGCTCGACATCCCGATTGCAGGAATCGGCACGTTCCAGCATCAGCGCGGCACAACCCTCGCCATATACAAAACCGCGCCGGTTTCGATCGAACGGACGGTTTAACGCCATCGGCTCCTGGTCGGCCGCTAACGCAGCCATAGCCCCCATATTGGTCAGTGCCTGTGCTTCCCAGTGGCTTATGTCTTGCAATCCACCTATAACCAGGCAACGCTGAAAACGTCCCTCGGCGATAGCCTGCGCCGCCTCCACAAGCGCCACTAAACCACTGGCTGAAGCCGCATGGAGGACCATCATTCCGGCACGAGTTCCAAGAGCCTGAGCGCAGTACGCTGCAACATCAGTATCTTGGAAGTTAAGCCCGTAAACCGGGCTCACATAAGTTGGGGATGCCCTATGCTTCTCGTGCATCAGAACCAATTCGCGTTGTTGCAAGTTACCGCCGCCTAGATACAGCGCCGTGTGTGCCAAATCGGACTCGTCAAGGCACGCCTGAGCAATTGCCTGACTTGCTGCAGTCACCGCTGCTCGTGCCGCTAACGTCTGGCGAAGCCGCTCCGACGGCGCGTCGGCAAAAGCTAGCGAGTCGTCGATTTGAGCCCCGACGAAGGATGATTCACATTGCCGACCTGGGCGCGACATAACGGCAAAATTTGCACGGGAGGTCAACAAACCATCCAGAAAATTAGAAGCACCGCAACCGACCGGCGAAACAATGCCGATACCACTGACGATAACCTCATGCCGCATAGCAACGTGCCGCCAACAAATCGACCAACTCGCCGAGATTTTTTGGGCCATAGGTGTCAATGAGTGGAATCTTTAGCTTCAACTCCCGTAGTACGTCGATGATAATCTCGGCACGCTCCATTGAGTTCACGCCCAGCGCAAGTAAACTATCGTGATCCTCCAATTTACAGAATTGTAGGTCTGGTCGGACTTCGGCGATCGCACTAATCAAAACATCCTTCACGTCATTTCTATGCATGTCTTGCTCCTACCAGGAAAAAGGGGAACCGTATGAACCTTCTTAATACAAACGACATCAGCGCATCAGTTTCCGCTTCGCACGCAAATTAGCGCGCTGCTTAGCGAATCGCCTGTCGGATACGAAGATATCTTTCAAGAAAATGCCCACCGCAGAGAATCGTCCCAGGGGATACCTTGCCAATTCTTTGGTAGCCCAGAACAAAGATTTTCTGACGCTGTACCCGGCCAGGTAAGGCTTCAATTCAGTCGGCAGTTTCTTCCGGTAGATGTAGATTTGGCGCAGAAGATCATAAAGGGTGTTGGTCGGGAGCGAGCGCCGTATGGGATCGCGCTTGTAGAACTCGGGAAACGGAAAGAAGGTTTGCTCGTTCATCAGTCCGAACAGTTTATCCACCGCCATCTCTGGGGTCATGTCACCGGACTCGACACTCAGGATTAGCGCGTAACCTTTCTCAAACATTTCAGCGGCAGGTGGGAGCTTGCTTGAGAATGGACCGTTGTAAGGGGCTTTCATCTTCTGATCGAGAATGCGCTTATCACCCGACGCCTCATATTGCAGCATCAGGTTGGTAATTAAAACATTACCGGTGAAACCGAACACATTCCAAAATTTAAACCAAGCATCCCATAAATCCGTATTGCGAAACGCAATATACGAACCGTGGATCATCCGGTCCCACATACGCCCAGTGCTTATATAGTCTTGATTAAGCCCTTCATAAGCGGCCACACTATAATCATCACACTTAACGCTATTGATTATTTTCGGCATCAACCCAAAGATAAACCCGAGCGTGGTATTAATACCGGGCGAAAACAGAGGATCCACGAATGAATGTGCAGGACCGACCAATGCTGCCCGATACGTGACGGGATCAACATTTGACGAATATTGCATCGGCCCCTTACTGCCCACCCATGGTCGTACAGTTTGAGCATTGCGTAACTGCTGCTTGACCAGATCAAAGCGATTGGCAAACTCCCAAAACTCCGCCTCGGGATTTTTACCAGCATACGGGTATTTATTGCAGTCCAGCACCAAGCCAACGCTCACAATTGGATTGGTAGCACGAGGGTGGTTATTGAATGGAATGACCCAAATCCAACCACCATCAAACACATGATGCAGGGTACACTGGGATATCAAGAAGTCATAAGTTTTACCGACATGCTCGGGAATAAGATTGTCGATAAATTCGACATCTACCATGTGGGTAAAGATGGCCCGAGACGTGGTCTTATAATCACCAGGGATGCGTGCATTGAAGTGATTCGCCAGCGATGAGTTCTGACCACCCGCATCAACAATAAATTTCCCTTTAAGAATTTTTCCGTTACCCAGCATCAGAGTAACGCCCATCTCAGTGATATCAATGCTTTCAATCTGAGTATTGTGTAAAACTCGAGCCCCATACTCCGCCGCTACATTACATATAAAAGCGTCAGTATCTTGCCTGAACAAATGCGCATCAGGTCCCAGCGGAGGGGAGATCGCAGGAATCTGCACCACATCGTAACTACCGTCGAGATTATGGTAGATCGTACTCAGAGCGCGTTTTACGCCACAAGTTGTACCCACCTCCTCTACAATTTTATAGATCGATGAAAACGCATCGAGCTCTGGGATATCGAATCGCTTTGCCAACATCCTGAACATGAAGCTGCTCTCAGGAACTAACGCCTCACCGATAGAAAAGCGTGGATGGCAACCGTTGTCGACCATTACGGTGGAAAGACCTTCCTTGGCAAGGATAGCACATATCGCCCCAGAAGAGAGCCCCCCACCGAGAACGATCACATCACACTCGATCAGGCTATCGTCAGTTCTCGTGGTAGCGTTAGTTTCATGGGAACCCATCTTCACATCCATGTCTTATATCCTGTTAGCAACATTCAACCAGCTGAAGAATTCAGAAACGGCTAGCGTCTTTGTTTTGATACTAGCCATGCAATCTTTTGAGCACGGTCGCGAGCCCTAATACCGTTGGGAATTCAAAGGGCAACGTTTCTTCCAAATCGCACCCGGATGCTTCGACCAACGCCTCTATCAACTGCAGTAGATCAACTGAGGTCAGGCCTACATCCCCAAACGTCAAGTCAGAGCGAAACACTCCTTGATCCATACCGCAGTGATTCTGTAAGTAATTTTTTATCCAATCCTGGGTGACCTGCACCTCACAGAACCTTAACAATTTTGCCCCTCAATCATCTCTTCACGCCTGGGAACTTTTAACACTTGGTGTTTATCTTTAATATATAAATCCCGACAAGCCAGACGAGCAATTTTTCCGCTAGTCGTCCTCGGAATAGAATTCCGCTTTACCAAAACGACTTCTTTAAGTGGAATTGAAAATTGGTGATACACGTTGTACTTAATTTTATTTATCAGCTCATTCGCACTGGAAGAAGATAACCCTCGGCCCTCGAGTCGGCCCACCTCTTGAAACAGCACCACCTCCTCAGCCTGGCCGCCAATCAAACTGAAGCAGGCTGCTCTTGACCCTGCTGCTGAATCAAAAGCAACCATGGAACTGGCTTCAATATCTTGAGGATAGAGATTATTACCATTTACAATAATGACCTCTTTCAATCGACCGTTTATGTAGACTTCACCATCTCTGACAAAACCAAGATCTCCAGTTTTTAAATAATAGTGTTCTGAAGACGAGGCCAGCTTTGCTTGGAATGTATCCCGCGTCGCTCGAGGGTTGTTCCAATACCCAACGGCGATGCTATCGCCTCGAACCCAAATTTCACCTTGAGCACCGGGCGAAACGGGAAGACAACTGGCAGGATCGACGACAAGCATTTCTTCACACATGATACGACCGCAACTGATGACCTCCGAGTTTTCCGTATTCATCGGCCTCCCAGAGTTATCAGATGCGTAGATCGGCTCACGACCAACCGGCCCACCCGATAACATCAGTGTGGCTTCAGCCATGCCGTAGCAGGGGAAGAATACGTTCGGGGACAGCTTGTTATCGACATAGGAACGTTGGAAAGCTCTTACGGTGTCTGCCACGATCGGCTCAGATCCACAATACATAACTCGTAGGCTGCTAAGATCCAAGTCGCCTGCCATCTTCACGACCCGTGGTTCGCTCAATGCGCGATAGGCAAAGTTAGGTCCGCCAGTAATCGTCGCCCGGTACTTGTCGATATTTCGCAACCATCGTAATGGCTTCATAGCAAAGGCTGTAGGCGGCATCATCACACAATGCGCACCGCTGCCCAGTGTCAAAAGCGCAGCCCCTATTAAACCCATGTCATGATAAAGCGGAAGCCAAGTTAAATAGACATCATCGCTTGTCACCTGCCAGGCACATTGTAGGACGGTGATATTGTGAACCAAGTTGCGATGCGTGACACAAACGCCCTTAGGATCGGCGGTAGAACCCGAAGTGTACTGCAGAAAGGCAATGTCACCAGACTGTGCTGCATGGAGTCGATCGAGGCGACCCAAGGTTGATGCAGCCAGATGCAACTCTGAAAAGTCCGGTTTAGGCAGCCATAGCAAACGACTCAGCTCTACCAACCAGCGCTTATCTTGCTGACCCTCCCCCACCGTCAATGCATCCTCGAGACACCGCTCAGAGAGCAACGCTTTAGGTTGCGCATCCTTAACCACACTAACAAGTTTCTGCAGGCTGGCACGATTACCAAACGTCTTTACCGGTACCGGAATCAGTCCAGCGTATAAGCAAGCGATGAAGGCAATTAAAAAGTGTGGCCCGCTGATAAGGGAGATGACAACTCGGTCACCAGGATACAGGCCAGCGCTCTGAAAGCGCTGAGCCAAAATAACAGCGAAGGTCCTGAGCTCAAGAAAGGTCAAACATTCGGAAGCCTCATCACCATCTTTCAAATAAGTGAGCGCTATTTTTTGGGGGCGGTCAAGGCAATGCACATCTACTAAATCAAGCCAGGTATTATTCATCTCCCACTCCCTGTGAGGAAACCCTAAACGGGTAAAATGCTCTGCACGTTATTGAGTGCGCCGAATTCGCTCCGGCATAAAGTCTTCTGACGCATAATGATTGCCTAGCTTAATCTGACTGATATGCAGCTCCGACTGTGCGCCAGTTTGATGATTCACCATATACATATCCTTTACGACGGCGAAGGTCTCGGTATATAGAGACCACCCATCCATATTCAAGGTTTTCAGCAAATCACCAGCCTTATCGTAATAATCAATTTTCTGATTAAACAAAGTGGATTGCTCTATCCAGTAAACGATTTTGCTGTAACCCGATTTACTGTCTCGCGGGACTGAATTGACAACATGGCAGCTCTTACCATTTAGGTCGCGCGAACCTACATAGGTATTAATATAATCTTTGTACGAGGACAATCCAGCGTCTTCATAAGTGAATTCACTTTCAAAAAAAGCAGCCGTGCGATCCTCAAGGTTCACCGCCGCCACCTGTCCAGTGGCTGGCATATAAATCCATTGCAGCGCTGAAGGCCCTGGGTGACTAAGAATTGCCAATCCCTTGTACACCCCGGGCGTTAGCACCGTGATCAGGGTCTTGTGATAACCATCAACACTGTCCAACGTGCTGATGCCAAGATCACATCGACTCTCTTGACCGCTCGCATACTTATTTACCAATGTCGTGACACGGTCAAAATCGCCAAATCCCGTATTAGTGCGGACATATTGCTGATGAAGCAGATCATCGCAATCCTGAACAAAACCAGATGAGGCCGGCACTTGAGCATCTAACATGGTATATCATTCCTTGATGATGGGTAGACTTCGAGACACGTTAATTACTGAGTGCTTCCCCAGAAGAAATAGAAGCCCTTCGATTAATATAGCCAAACAGAGGCGAGACTATTAAGGTCGTCACTATCGCCATCAGTGCGAGAATTGAGAACAATGCAGGCCCAATCAGCCCGACCTGCAAGCCAATGTTAATTATGATCAGCTCCATTAGACCGCGCGAGTTCATCAGCGTCCCTACGGCCAATGCTGTCGAATTGTCCTGCCCGCTCAATCGTGCAGCGGCCCAGCAGGCACCAAGTTTGGCAAGGATAGAACCTACAAGCACCATGAGAGCAATGGGCAGCACATCACCACTGAACAGCAGAGAAAATTGCGTATTAAGCCCTGAATAGGTAAAGAAAATTGGCAGGAACAATACAACCGTTAGTGGCTCTAACCACGCTTTGATAGACTGAGAGAGCGCTCCCCGCGGCATGACAACCCCAAGCAGAAAACCTCCGAAGATCGTATGCAGGCCTAGAAAATCCGCTATGGTTGCCATCGCGAGGAAGATAATCAAGACGAAGGCGAGAGATGAAGTTTCACTTTTATCATCCATCGCCCTAGCTACCACCGGAGTAAGCCACTTCTCTCCTTTGGTGATAAGGGTAAAAGCAATAAACCCACCCCCAATTATCGCCATAAATGCAGGTGCAAAATCACTTTTAAAACTGGCCAGCACTAGCGCCAGCAGACACCAACCAACGGCATCATCAATGGCGCCTGCAGAAAGTGACAAAGTACCCAATGAGGTGTTGCTTAAGCCATTTTCATGAACGATGCGCGCCAACATGGGAAACGCCGTGATAGCCAGCGCAGAGACCATAAACAGCGCAGCTTGTAACTGACTCGCACCAGGAGCAAACAACCCCGGCGTTTCTAGCAATAGAGGGGTTATACAGACCGCCACCAGCGCGGGCCCGAGAATACCCGAAAGGGACACCATAGACGCGCTACGGGCGCACTGTCTGAAATGACTTTTGTCGAAATCAAGCCCAACAATATACATGTATAGACCTACTCCTAGCTGCGAGCAGACATACAAAGTAGGCTTCAACTCAGGAGGAAATAAATATGCCTGGACGGCAGGTGCCAGAAGCCCCAACAACGATGGTCCTAAAATGACTCCAGCTACCATTTCGCCGACAACTTGAGGCTGCCCCAGATACCTTTTACCAATCCAACCGACACAGCGACAAGCAATCAAAATGCATAGTAGCTGCAGGAGAAATTTTGCGGACATATCCTTATCCCTGGTTCAATTCCGGACAGCTATCTTCAAACTAGCTTTCCGAAAAAATTTAACTTCCCTAGTACGCTCTCTTGCAAATCGACGCGTACCCTAACCACATCCCCTATCGCTGTAAAGTAAAATCTCAACCGAAATCGTGGACGATAGTGCCAATATCAAAGGGTGCAGCAAAAGAGTGCAGCGTCGCGGAAAAACGCTCCAGCTCATTGAATTCAAAGGCTCGTAGGGGGTATGACTCCTTCGAGAATGAGGTGATTTGGCGGCAGACAGATGCTTATTTATTTTTTCGATATAGAAATCGAGAAGCGCTATTAAAACAAACGTTTGTATTGTTCATCTTTAATGATAAAGCTATATTATGTCGGCCTGAGACAGGTCTCTGTAGCAATTTAGAGCAGCTCTAAGCTGCCTAGCCCCAAAGAAAATCCCCAATGAATCGTGAGTAGGAGAAGGGTTGTGGAACGCGAGTACATGGAGTTTGACGTGGTGATTGTCGGCGCGGGACCGGCGGGCCTGTCCGCGGCCTGTCGTCTGAAGCAGCGAGCTGCTGAAGCAAGCAAGGAGATAAGCGTCTGCGTTGTAGAGAAGGGCTCCGAGGTGGGCGCTCATATCCTTTCAGGCGCGGTGTTCGAGCCGCGCGCGCTGAACGAGCTATTTCCAGACTGGAAGGAGCTTGGCGCTCCGCTGAACACCGCAGTCAAGCGTGACGATATCTACGTGCTATTCGATGCCGATCGGTCAGTCAGGGTACCTGATCTGTTTGTTCCCAAGACTATGCACAACACAGGCAACTACATCATCTCACTGGGTAATTTGTGTCGTTGGCTGGCCCAGCAAGCCGAGAACCTCGGAGTGGAGATTTATCCCGGTTTCGCCGCTCAGGAAGCACTGGTCGACGAGAGCGGCGTCGTACGCGGCATCATCACCGGCGATCTGGGCGTTGACCGAGAGGGCAACCCCAAGGAGGGTCTGTTCACTCCCGGCATGGAGTTGCGTGGCAAATACACGCTTTTCGCCGAAGGCTGCCGCGGTCACATCGGCAAGCAACTTATAAAGCGCTTTGATCTCGACAGCGACTGCGACGCGCAACACTACGGGATCGGCATCAAAGAAATCTGGGAGGTCGACGCCTCAAAACATCAGTTAGGACTGGTCATGCACACAACCGGCTGGCCGCTCAATCTCATGAAGACTGAGAACACCGGCGGATCGTTCCTTTATCACCTTGAAAATAACCAGGTAGTGGTCGGTATGCTGGTGGATCTATCTTATCAGAATGCTTATCTCTCCCCATTTGATGAGTTCCAAAGGTTCAAACACCACCCAGTAATCTCTCAGTACCTGCAGGGTGGAAAGCGTATCAGCTACGGCGCTCGTGCGTTGTCCAAGGGTGGCCTTAACTCTCTACCAAAAATGGTTTTCAATGGCGGTGCACTCATCGGCTGCGACCTGGGCACCATGAACGTGGCGAAAATCAAGGGCAGCCACACGGCGATGAAATCCGGCATGCTAGCAGCCGAGGCGGTCGCAGATAGACTTCTGCAGGGCAGTGAAGGTGGTGATTTACTGACCAACTACGTCGATAATTTCAAAGCTAGCTGGCTTCATCAAGAGCTCTTTACCAGTCGGAATTTCGGCCCCGCAATGCACAAATTTGGCCCTATTTTGGGGGCTGCGTTCAACTACATTGACCAGAATTGGTTCAGCGGCAAACTGCCTTTCACATTGCACGACACTAAACCTGACCACGCCTGCATGAAACCCGCGAATGATTCTCCTGAGATTCTCTACCCGCGACCCGACGGCAAACTAAGTTTCGACAAGCTCAGTTCTGTATTCCTCTCTAACACCAACCATGCAGAAGACCAACCTTGTCATTTGAAACTCAAAGACTATAGCATTCCAATCACTTACAACCTTCCGGTGTACGACGAACCGGCACAGCGATACTGCCCTGCAGGCGTCTATGAAATAGTTACCCAGGATGATGGGGAAAAGCACCTCCAAATCAACTCCCAGAACTGCGTGCATTGCAAAACATGTGACATCAAGGATCCTGCGCAGAATATCGTCTGGGTACCCCCTGAAGGTGCAGGAGGTCCCCTTTATCCGAATATGTAAAGACTAGATAAAAGGCCCCCCCCAAGCGAGCGCACCCGTCATGTGCGGGGCGCCTGCTTTTCTGCTCTCGGAGAAGTAGTGACATTGATCACGAGGAATAGTGAATTCAAGGACGCTGACTCGTGATGGAAATTTTCCGTTAGGTACCGGTAGCAGGTCAGCGAACTCAGCCGAAAAACCATCGGCCTTCACGTTAGGTTATCTTTGGAAAAAATAATTCTCCGTGGACAGTACAAATCAGTCGCTGGTCATCCACGATAAATTGAGATAATTCATCTAAAACTTAAGGACCCAAGAAAAAAAACGTTCTCTGCGGGCGACTTTTTTTCTTTGAATCCATATTTCTTTACGTGCTATTTTTAACTACTTTGTAAGCCTTGATCTTGCAGTTTTGGTCCAATCGCTCCAATCCACCACAACAGTATAGGGACTCAGACCGTCGAACAGCATGTGCGTGGGAAATGGGCTTGCCGGCAGTGCGAAACACTGATCCAGGCCCCGGTACCCCCAAAGGTGATCGACAAGGGCATTTCCACTGCCGGCCTGCTGGCGCACGTGATGGTAGCCAAGTTCGCCGATCACCTGCCGCTGTATCGACAGGAAAAGATCTTCGGCCGTGCCGGCCTTGCAATACCACGTTCGACCCTGGCGCAGTGGGTGGGCCGAACCGGCGTACAGCTTCAGCCGCTGGTCGATGCGCTGCGCGAAGTGGTGTTGGCCCAGCGCGTGGTTCAGGCCGATGAAACGCCGGTACAAAGTAACCGCTCCATAAACCACACATTCAAAGCCGCTGCGTGATCCCGGATGCTGTGCTCCCGATTTCTTTCTGGAGTCCACCAGCCATGATGCGTCCCGACGCAAAAGTCGAAAAAGTGTATCTGTACCCCAAGCCCGTGGACTTCTGAAAGTCCATCGATAGCCTCACTGCGCTGGTCGAACTGGACATCAAGGTCGCGGTGTTTGATCCGGTGCTTTTCGTGTTCCTCAACAAACCTCGAAACCGAGTGAAGATTTTGTATTGGGAACGCAACGGTTTTGTCTTTGGCTAAAGCGCCTGGAATCCGAGCGCTTCAAAACCTCGCCGGATTGTTCGGATGAAGCCATCGTGCTGACGGTTCAAGAACTCAACTGGTTGTTGGACGGATTTGATTTGTGGCGTAACCGTCCACATGAAGCTTTAACGCCTCGATTCATCGCCTGATTCGGTATGATCCAGGGCATGATTTCCATGCCCAAAGACCTTCCCGACGACCCTGTTTTGCTCAAGCAACTGCTTGCGCAGATGCTGAGTGAACCAAAGCAACACCTAAACCAATACTTGGGGTCGCTGCGGGTCGCTTGGAACTCCTAATCAGAAATCCAAGCACCCGCCTCGTCCTGAAAGAGTTTGCCACGTGTGGTAGGGGAGGTGCATTGCGTAAAGGCCGCTGTACATCCCCCCCATGCACGCAAGGAAAGCGTTATTGTTGAGTCATGCCTTGGCCGAAGGGCCAGGTCCGGCCTGTTGCTGAAAAACTGGTGCCATGAATACCAGGGGCGGTCCTAAAGGTCGCTACAAACTGCGCACTCAGAAATGGGAAATCAAGGCCGCGGTTAAAGCCGAAGCTCGTGAGTTGCTCCGCAATCGCAGCGAAAAACAGTCGAGATGTCTAGATGCTGCCCTGCAGGAAGGCAACAATCTGGAACAAACGGGATTGCTCGCTCGACGAGATCTCCTCTCGTATCGCCTGCTTTGCACCGGTAGCGCTAGCAACAGTATTCCTTTCTTGATCAATTCCGGAAACGACAGCATTGACGCTGGAGTATTTACAGGTATTGGGACTGTGTTCAAGAGTTAGAGTCCTGATGACAGCCTACCTTGTTCGCTCAACAGTTCATAATCCTGGTGGGGTGCCTACCCAGGCCTTGGGCGCCACTTTCAAAAACTGAACGAGCTCCGTTAGTATTGTGTCTATCGAGTAACGGCTGTTACCGATGCCTTGGTTTTTCAGAGCAGGCATGATGTGTTGCACGCCATCATAATTCCAGACAACTCCTTTACCCTCACCCTGCTGCAAGGCATTTGTAAAAATTGCCAAATCTCTACGTGCCCGTGGGATACCTGAGACACGCTCAACCCAGCTTTCATAGCGTTGGCGGATCTCGAGCTGGGAGCCCCTGACCAACGCTAGGACACCACATTTCGTTCTGTTATGGAACGAGATATTCGATAACCCTAGGTACGGGCGATACTGATTGAGCAGTGTAGACTCGGCGGAGGACGGCAAATGGAAGACCGCCAAGTCCACCTCATGATGCTCAACCAACCGTGTGTCGGGATGGTCTAGCAGGCGCTCGGTTCTTTCAAAATGGCTCAAGTTATCAAGATATAACTCTGAAAAATCGTCTATTTTACCTAGCACCTTGGACACCATGGGTAAGACGGCTTGGTACACCTGCAGCAATGCAGAATGCGGATTACCAGCAATATTTGACTTGGCATTTTCGGCCAAAGCGTTCAGTGCAAAACCCACACTCAGCGCCTGCCGCGAAGTACCTCGGGAAAAGTCCCCAAGCTTCGCCACCTCGACCAACACGTTTTTATGAATTAAAGCAGTCTCCGGTGCCAAAAATGCAAAAATGGACGCGACACCGTCAAGGTCGAAATGATCGCTTGTTACAATCGCAGCATCAGGTTTGCTTGATTCCTCACAGAGGTAGCGGAACGAACTTTGGGTAGAGAGGTTTGCCTTGTACTGCTCTGGAGTCCTGTTAGCTGGCCAGTGGGACAGCGTTAGCACTGTTGAGGCATTATCGATCGAGTCCAGCGAAATATTGGGTATGTGCCCAGTGCAGCCGAACGGCAAATATCCATATTGGCTGTCTGGGTGGATACGTACAGCTTGCTCAACCCCCAAATGAACCGCAGACAGGCTATTCGGTAGCTCAAGCTTAAATTGGCGACTTTCGACAGGGGCATAGGACAATGTGCCATCACCGCCGATATGGTAGCGCGCGCCTAGCAGGTTTTCACGCCGAACGTCATAGGGTTGCCCATTTACTTGAACAGTGCCAGCCCCACCTATTTTGTTGAGTAGATCAACAAAATGATTGTCAACTATGCCGATTGGGCGCCCACCCAATAACCTGATATCCAATGCACCAATTTGACCCGCGACGTCTGCGTCTGCGAGTAGCCCATTAGCACGCTCTAAAAACTGAATCGGCTGGTTCATCGTTGTTCATCCAAGAATAAGTGCCGCGCCTGCTTGCAACGCGGCAAGATAAGGGCCTAAGCACCTCAACCCCATAAACTATCAGGCTTGGCCAAGCGAACCGTCCTTTATACGGGCACGGATAATCGGCCTTACGGACACAAAGATTAATAACGACAGTGCCGCATAGGAGGTAAACAGCCAGGCCGCAGCCCCAGAAGCCCCTTCAACTCCCCCAGGAGAAGAGAAGCCACCGAGGTTGACAAGCATGCCGGCAAGCGCCGCGCCGGTGGCAGTTGCGATTAGCTGTACTGTGGTTATCGATGCCCCAGCGAGTTCCTTTTCACTCTCTGGAACTGCCGCTAATACGCGAGTCAGGAGGTGCGGCCAACCTAATCCGATACCGATACCAATTATCAACATTGCGGCGCTTACCCCAACTACGTTCATAATCGACGGCCCCGCAAGTGGCACGAAAATAACGCTGCATACCAACCCCAAAACGATGAAAAATGGCGAAGCAGTAATCGCGATAGGTATTGAGCTCTGTTTGAGGCCAGAGCTATAAATCGCACCTAGCGTCCAACCTGCAGCCATCAGTGCACTGATGTAACCTGCAATGAGCGGGGTCTGAAGGTGCAAAATCTGTAGAAAATACGGGACGAACACTTCACTGGTCATGCCGATGACCATCAGGCTCATGGAGCAGTAGAGTGGGAGAAGCGCACTACCAGATGCCAGTGCGCCCTTTGGCAGGAGACGGACACCAGAGCGAGCCTCAACCCGGAAAACGCAATAGAGCAACAGCAGACCCACCGCTAGGCCGGCAGTGTTGTAAACCGCGCCCGGCTTGATGCTCCCTACCGAGATAGCTAGTACGACGCCAATTAAAAGCATGAGCTGGGTTAGCGGTACGCCTGCAGGGTTTGGAGCGTCCGAGCTCTTCCTCGGGAGTAAACACCACGCAAGCAGCATGAACAGAGCGGACACAGGGATCAGGGCCCAAAAAGCTGCTCGCCACTGCCCATATTCAGCGAACAGTCCGCCCACCGCTGGCCCGATTAAGGTGGCCGCCCCCCACATACCTGATATCAACGCCATAGCTCTTGGCCAAAGCTCCTGGACGAATACCAAGCGGATCATGGCGTAGGGCAACGCAAACAACAAACCGCCGCCCAACCCTTGAATCGTCCGACCTAGGACCAAGATGCCCATGTTTGGAGCCAAGCTGCAAACCGCACTACCCAAAACAAAAATGATGCCAGCCCAGACGTAAGCGGCTCGTGCACCCGTTCGAGTCAGAACGTTCGTGGATAGCACTGAGCCAACAATTGAGGCGATCACAAATAACGTGGTGTTCCAAGCGTAGTAGTCCAAGCCGCCTATATCTGCGACCACTGTGGGCAGTATGGTCGTCACTAGGTAAACGTTGATGGCATGAAGCGCGACGCCGCCCGCCAGGGCCGCGGACCGCAGCCCATTCTTTCCGAGTAGGAGGGCTGACCAACCTGTTGCAGTACTCATCATGAGATACCCCGTCTGATTAACGTAACCCCACTCTATTACAAAAGTATTTGCTTGTGTAATTAATTGCCGGCGCCCAGACTCCGCCTGGACGCACGGTCAATCAGTGAGCGAATCAGCTGGGGCGCAAGCGCAAACGTAGATCCGGCCCAACTTGGCATTGCTCGACAATGCTCAACCTTGGAGCCTGCGCGAGACAGTTCAGGTTGTCTAACTGGAGCAGTGGTCGAGCCTCAGTCCCTAGCAAAAGGGGCGCAACGTAGACCAGCCATTCATCCACAAGCCCAGCAGCGGCCAGGGCCCCGCAGAGTACAGGGCCTGCTTCGACCATCACCTCATTGCACCCCTCTGCGGCGAGCAATTCCATGACCTGAGGCAGGTCTAGGCGACCATCAGCTGTACGCGTCGGCAGGTAGCGCACGGAGGCCGGAGGGGAAGCTCGCGCCTCAACTGCAGAGCCGTGGAATACCAAAGTAGGCGCCTCCCCATCAAACACATGAGAATTGGCGGGTGCGCGTAGCTGCCGGTCAAGAACAACTCGCAGCGGTGGTGCAAAAGCCAATCCAGGGTCTGGCAAGCGCACCGTCAGCCGGGGGTTATCCGCGAGCAGCGTGCCACTGCCCGTTAATAACGCGCAGGATCTGGCGCGCCATAGCTGCACATCGGCGCGCGCCTGAATAGAGGTGATCCACTTGGATTCACCGCTGTTCGTGGCCGTGCGTCCGTCCAAGCTCATGGCCAGCTTCACCCTTACCAGGGGCCGCTTACGCTCTATACGCGAGAAGAATCCAAGGTTTATCTCCTGGGCCTCGGGACACGGCTGATACTCAACTTTAATCCCAGCAGCGGCAAGGCGCTCAAGCCCGTTGTGTTTATGCTGAGAGCGGTCCATGCTGCCTACGACCACCCGAGCCACTCCCGCTCTGATCAATGCCTCCGCACATGGCGGCGTGCGTCCATGGCTACCGCAAGGCTCCAGCGTGACATAGGCGGTTGCACCCTGCGCGCTATCGCCTGCTTCATGCAAAGCATTGATCTCGGCATGGGCCCGGCCAGCCCATTCATGCCAGCCTTGGCCAAGCACTAATCCGTCTTTGGCAATTACGCAACCAACACGGGGGTTAGGACTGGTAGTAAATACACCCCTTTCAGCCAAGCCTGCAGCCTGCAGCATGAACGCCCGATCAGAGGCCTGGCTCATGTGCGAACCAACGCCAGCAGATAAACCGCTTCTCCGTGTTGACGCTGGATCACAACCAAGTCCTGCCATGTGAAGCCAAAAGCTTCCATGGTTTCTCGTACACCTGCTTCGGTGAAAAAATACCCTTGCCGCTGGTTATCCATCTCCCGCCAGCCAGGTGTTGGGTTGCTCGAGTCCACCCCAAAGACATTCAAACCGACCAACGCCCCAGGCCGGGTATAGCGACGAATAGCAGTCAGGTAGGTCTGCCATTCGGCTGGGTGCTGGTGGTGAAAACAGCCGTTGTCGAGCACCCCGTCAAACAAAACACCGGCGGGCGGCTGCCAATCTTGCAAGGCACTACAAACCAACTCAAGCCGCCCCCCCCAACGTTTCCGCAGCAGTGGCCAACTGGAGTTCTCGACGATATCGAGACCGGTAACGCGGTGACCCGCGAGGATAAACTCCGAAGCATCACGGGCACGCCCCACACCGACATCCAGTAGATGCTGGTCTGGTGTAGGCCCACAGGCCTCGAGGAACACCCTCGCAGCCTTCGCCATACCGATATCCCAAGACCACTCGTCCTCGCCGTGGGTGTAGCGGTGCACGAATGAAGTATTCAGGGCTCCGCGATACGCGGGGACGTCCATGAACTGTTCTGGCTTGCTCATAACCACACTCCCCTCCTCAAGATGCTCGACGGCTGGTGATATCGTAGATTTGGCCATCGTAAGAACTGGCCAGGAAATCGTCACTGGTTTCGCAGTGCGTGATGCAGGAGATACCGCTAGCCGTAGGCCGGTTCACCTGAATCCAGCGGCGGTTGGGCAAGTCGAATAGCGCGATCGTCCCGCCATAGCTGGCGGTGGCAATGACAGCGCCGTCTGATGATCCGCAGATACACTTGATCGAATTGATGTGAGGAGTGTCGTAAACCTCATCGCCAGTATCGAGCCAGAGCCGCAATTTAAGATCACGACCTATACTGGCAAAGCCTCCTTCCACTCGACAGCAGCCATTGGAAATTCGAGTGTGTGCTCTGTCAATATGTCGCGCGCAACTGAAGTCGTCGATATTGTGCATTGCCGCAGCAGCCGATGCACAGACACTAAACAAGTGATGATCGTCGGCTGCCACCCCCTTGATTGCATTGTCATGCATCTGGATGGACGAAATCAGTTCAAGCCCGCCGCTACTGTCCATCGCAAAGACCAGGCCTTCACCTGTATAGGTCCCCACCAACGCGTGCAATCGACCATTGCGCTTAAAGGCAGTAGCGCAGTTAAGGGGAGAACGGTGTTGATAGAGAAGCTTTCCGGTCAGGGCGTCGAACACTTGCCCCAGTTGCCCGCCAGTAAGCAGTAGCGGGCCAAACGGTAGGAGGAAATTACACAGACTGCCCATGCCCTTTACGGGTAAATCATCGCGGAACAACACGCCCGCGTCACCAATGCTGTATTGCTGGCCTTGGCTGGTTATGACCGCATTGATGCTGACTGCTGGCTGGATTCCATCAACGATCCAGCGGTCACTTTCGTAATCCCACGTCGCATAACGCGAACCGAATGTGGCGAAGACAAGCACGTCACTGCCGACGAAAGCACAACTGCGCGGCCAGACAATACCTGGAAGGCTAGTGCTGCGCAGTTGCGTCAACTGTTGCCCGTCAAAGCTCCACAGTATTGCTGAACGGTCATAGCTCAATGTTACGAGCAGCTGCTTGTCATCGTTCCAAACGATCCGCTTGACGCCAGCCTCATGGGCAGGAATGGAGCGCACCTCGCCCTGGACGATGATAGACACGCGTCCCTCGTCATCGCCTGCAAAGATGACCCCTGAGCGAGTAATGGCCACCGTGTCTGTCTCTACACCACCGATATCAATTTCGGCGCACTGCTCTAAGGTCTTGCTGTCCCATTGGCGAACAGTTCCGTCATCGCTGCTGGAAATGAGACGCTTGCCGTCAGGCGACCAAACTACGGAAATTACGTCGGCGTCGTGCCCTTGGCAAACACCCCTGAGGTTGCCTTCGAGATCAAACAAACGCAATTTATGATCCCGCGAGCACGTAGCAACCAAAGTGCCATCCGGAGAAAACACTGCCATTTCTACGTCATCAGTATGGCCCGACAGTACGGCCTTCAAGTGCAAGCTCGGTACTTCCCAAACTCGAGCTGTATAGTCGCTGCTAGCACTTACTAGATACTTTCCATCGGCGCTAAACGCACATTGATTGGCAAGATGATCGTGGCTGACGCGGTGGATTGAGTCACCAGTGCGCGCATTCCAAAGAATTACCTGATTATCGTAGCCAGCGGTGGCAATAAAATCAGCGCGATGCGCAGCAACGCCGCTAATTGGGCCTATATGTTTCATCGAAAACTCCCTTTCTGCAGAATGGCATCAAATCTTGATGGTATGTCGCGACTTACTTACCTTTGAACGAAGGTAACTATGGTTATGCTCAGTCAGGAACACCCCAGTAGGTACCGAATTCACCACATCAATCCCCCCCTCACGTAATTGCCAAACCTTATCTGGATTATTGGTCAACAGCCGGCAACGTCGTACATTCAGAGCTCGTAGGATGGCAACTGCGGGTGCAAAGCTCCTTGCATCTTCTGGGTGATTGAGCTTAACGTTGGCCTCATATGTATCGAGACCGGTATCTTGTAGCAGGTACGTTTCAAACTTCGAATACAAACCAATGCCCCGTCCCTCTTGACGAAGGTAGATTAAGTAACCGCCCTCCGCATTCAAGGTTCTCAATGCTTCATGCAACTGAGGACCGCAATCACACCGCTGCGAGCCAAACACGTCCCCTGTGATGCATTCGGAATGCACTCGCACCAGCGGTACATCCGCGTCTGGCTTGCCAGCCATTACTGCAAAATGCTCATTGTTTTTATCAAAGCCCTTGAAACCAAAGAACTGAGCTTTGACCGACCCGCCTAAGATCGAGATTGGCACTTGAGTATGAAGTTTAACTTCAGTTTCCATGACATGACTCCCAGGTGAATTAAACATCATGTTTAATATCATTTTCCACTAATCTAAAGCCCATGACGTAGATAGGCCTCGGATAACGCCCGTGACGCCGTTGATTTCGTGCGAGATCCCTAAAACGGGTAAAACTACCGCCCCGAGCTACCCGATGGCGTCCCACATCCGAAACCAAATCGTCAGTGATTTCGGGCCCACCAGGATATTTTTGATAGTCGTCCGCCACGTACTCTTCTACGTTGCCGGCCATATCTAGCACGCCAAATACCGAAGCGCCCTCTACAAAAACACCTACAGGCGTGGTTGTTAGGAGCCCTAGCTCAGCGGTATTGGCATACCCGGAGTTGAAGGTCTCACCCCATGGAAATTGTCTGCGCTGCGGTCCAGAGGCGGCGTACTCCCATTGAGCCTCTGTGGGCAGCGCAAAGTTTCGGCCAGTGCGCTGGCTGAGCCATACAGCGTAAGCATCAGCGTCTTCATCAGTGACGCTATACACCGGGTGGTTCGCTTGATGCTGAGGGAAACGTCCAAACACCCAACCTGTTGGCAGTGATGGGTGACCGGTGTCAAGCAGGAACGCTCGATACTCGCTGTTTGTCACGGGATAGCGCGCAATACGAAAGGCTGCGAGATTAACCCGATGCTCCGGCGTCTCCTTCTCGATCCAACTTCGATCCAAGCCCAAGCCGGGGTAGTCCGCCATAACGGCATCTACATTGCCCGGGTCCAGACCAATCTGTACGTGCGCTGCGGGAACGTCTTGCATCTGCGGATCTAGCAAATTAATTCGCGGATCCCCTTTGACGCCCAGCAACTCGCCTGCCGCAATTCGCCAAATCAGCTTTTCGCGAGGTGCTTCAACAATTCGCAAAAGATGGTCGGTAGAGGCCGTAATCAATTGCGCAGTGGCATCGGCTATCTGCCGTACTAAATCATGCTCCACATAATTCTGTGGATACCCCATTAAAAACCGGTCCGATACATCTTTGGGCAGCGGAGTAGGCAACGTTGGCCAGTGCCCACCGAGAGGATAGTTCATCGATACACCTTTTTTAGACAAACGAATCCTAATTCAGGTGCGATCAGCCGCAACCTGATAGTTCTGGATTTTCGTTAAATCAAAGTTGGTCTAGTAACAACCTAGGATTGCTCTCGATCATTTCGATCTCGCTGGAGTAAACTTCTACCACCAAGCCGTCTGGGTCTTCGAAATACACCGCCGTGCGCACATTATCTGGGCCGTAATGGAATCCCGGCTGAGGCCCATTACCTTTTACCAGCTTAATACTGCCATCCGCAGCAACTAAATCGGCGATACGCTGGACATCTTCCGGTAACGCTCGGATACCGATGTGATAGCCCTCTGGGTATACGAAGTCGGTGCTAAGCTCAATGAAGAAGTCAAATCCATTCAGTTCCATCACGACCTTTCGTGGACCGAGGTTGTAACAATAGCAAGCTCCGAAAATTCTGGTGTAGAACGCTTGGGATGCCTCAAGATCTCGCGTCAGGATGTTGAGGTGAGCCAACCTCGGGCGCTGAGCTTCCAGCGCTGCGGTTTCCAAAGAAACCCCATCTAACGACCGCCACATTTTGATCGCGGCCACAAATTTGGAGAATCCCGCAAGCCAAGACTCCATCTCGCCTGATGCCGGTTTTGCCACATTCACCGCCCAAACATGCGGATAGATAAAGCATGGCACTCCTGGCAAAAGAACCACGCGCGAGGCATCCTCGGCTGTGCTGGCTTCGCCGACGGTGATGAGCGCGACGACACGGTTTTTATAGTCATTAGCCAAGACTTTTAATCTGGAATTCAGAGCGTCGAAGCTATCTGCAGACGAGGCCAAGACAATGAATCCATCCGCATCAGGCACTTGAAGTCCCTGATCCGGCACATAAACCTCAAAGCCTGCAGCCTTCGCACAACCATTCAGACTCTGGACAAATTGGGAATGCGCTGCCGCTGTGTTGCTAGAGCAAAGCGTGATGAGCCGCAGCATCAGAGACCTCCCGACCCAGCACGGCGTCCGATCAACAAGCTATAGCGGCCGATAGGCTCCTGCACGACCTCAAAGCCTTGATCCTCAATCTGTTGGGCAATCCATGCAGTGGGATGCAGTTCACCATGCACAGTATTTACCATCATGTGCAATGAGAAGTCGGCCGATAGCGCTGGGTGAATTTCGTCCTCATCCAAGCTCATGCTCAAGACCAGGAGCGCCCCGCCTTCGCTCACTAAGCCCGACGCATTCCGGATCAAAGTGGTGGTCTCAGCTCGAGTAAAGTAGTGGAGACAATCATTGACCATGATCACGTCTGCGCTTTCGCTTTGATAACTGGCCAAGTCCAACAGGTTACGCTCCTTGAACGTTAGGCGCCCTGTCAATTGGTATTTCTCAGTCGTTTTTTCCGCAGATTGCCGTGTCGCTGCCAAGTCCCAGATTTCTCCTTGTACCTGTGGATGGCGTGTCGCTACCTCCGCGATGTAAGTGCCATGGCCGCCGGCCAGGTCAATGACCTTCTTGGCGCCGTCGAAGATAGGCAATTCCTTTAACACGTCGACCATCGGCTGGCTGAACCGCACCATCGCATCGTTGAAGGCATCCCGTGCAGCGATATCATGTTTGAAGCGGTTCTCTTGCTGGAAATCCATCGAGCCAGTACTTTGTAAGATCTCTCCAAGTCGTGGCCAGTTCTGCCATTGCAGCCGCTGATGGTCGATGATCGGACCGATAAATTCAGAACTGGTGCTGACCAGAAAACGCTGCGTTAACGGGGCGTTGGTATAGAACTCGCCGGTCTTACGCAGCAGACCAAGCGCGACAAGCCCATTCAGGAAAATCTTTGCTTTGTTGCCAACCCAACCCAGCTTCTGGCTAATGACCAAGGCTGAAACAGCATCGGTGGTATGGTCAAAAAGGTGCTGTGATACAGCGAAGTGGAGAATGGCAGATTGCCGGTATTGGTCTGAGAGCTTCACCAGATCCACAACACCGGACAACACAGTTACGTCCTCGGCGTGCTCATAGATGGTATTCGGCTTTTGGCTGTTCATGGTATCTCCTCGTCCTTGACTAATCGATTTTCGTTGGATGCCCGCGCAGCTTGGTCCTTGGCGCAACCGTGTGGCCGGGTCCAGTACGCTTGGGCGGGTGGATTGGCGTCATGCGGCTTCAAAAATCTAGAACCACCCTAGCTCTGCCGCTGAAAAAAGCAAGTACGACCTTTTATATTTATGGTGAACCTTTTTTTTAATTTATATTTCGAGAATTTGATGTTTTCCTAGGGAGCAAAATTGTCTAAGCTCAAGCGTCACCCCTCCAAGCGGTCCCGCGCTCCAGGGATCGATGCCCCTCAAATGACCCAGTGACTGACACGGTTACGCAGGATTTATGACCTCCCAAGCCAACGACGAAACCCAGTCCTCCACCGCAGACCGCATCCTGTTTTTGCTCAAGACTCGCGGTCCCTTGAAGACTATGGAACTCGCCGAGCTGCTGGACGTGACCTTCGAGGCAACTCGGCAACATGTTCAGAAATTGCAGGCTTCTTCCCTAATTCACGGGGTTTCCGCGCCGACTCGAGGTGCTGGCCGCCCCTCACTAAAATGGACATTGACGGATTCCGCCAGCAAAAAATTTCCCGATACTCATAGCGTCCTGACCCTCCATTTGATCGAATCCATCGAGTCAGTCTTCGGCTCTGACGGCATCGAGAAAATCATCTCAAGCATGGAGGTGAGCAACCTTCAGGAGTATGAAGAGGCGTGTGCCGGGGCTTCTTCACTGGAGGAAAAAGTCGGTATTTTGGTCGGCATTCGCGCCTTGGCTGGGTACATGGCGCACATGGAACCTGACGGAGATGGCTGGCTTCTCATCGAAAATCACTGTCCAATTTGCGTTGCGGCGCGCAAATGCCAGGGTTTTTGCAGGTCTGAGTTGCATATTTTTCGGACCGCTATTGGCGATGACGCAGTAGTTGAGCGTTGTGAGCACCTTATCTCGGGCGATCGACGTTGCGTTTATAGCATTCAGCCAAAAAACTCAGATTAACTGCCCATACCATCCCTCTCGCCCTAAAGGAATAAGGCAATGACACCCACTATTGAACTCCTTACAAACCACCGCAGTGATCGTAGCTTTCAGAACACCCAGGTCTGTGATGAGCAGCTCGGGGCTATCTTGCAGGCTGGGCACCACGCGCCTACGTCATTTAATGCCCAACACATTTCAGTAGTTGTGGTGCGCGATGCCGACACGCGCCAACGAATTTCCAAGGTGGCGGGTGGCCAACCTTGGGTGGCAAACGCCCCTGTATTCTTAAACCTAGTGGTCGATTTCCATAAAACGGGGGTATGCAACGCGCTTCACGGCGGCGAGCAAAAGATCCACCGCCACCTTGAGGGCATGATCGCAGCGAGTACTGATGGCGGTATTATCCTCAGCGCAATGATGATTGCAGCCCGATCGCTAGGTCTGGGAGCCGTGCCCATTGGAGGCATTCGCGCTAACGCTTCAGAAATGATCGAGTTGCTGGGTCTTCCTGAAAATACCTTCGCTCTCTGCGGCATTGCGCTTGGATATGTCTCAAAGCAGTCTGTGCCCAAGCCGCGTATGCCTATTGAGACTTTTCGTCACAATGAGCGTTACAACCAGACTGAGCTCGAAGCTGTCATCGCAGACTACGACAAAAGGCTTATGGGTCATTGGCAGTTTGTCGGGCGTGCCGATGGCGAACCGTGGTCCTGTTCCATCGGCCGGACCTACGCCAGAAACTACCGCCCTGACTTAAAGGCCCAATTACTAGCTAATGGCATATCGGTCGACTGAGGTCCATAGATAGAGGAAGTGTAATCAAGATCATCGCTACCCGTAACCGTCAGCCTTTGAACAAAGGAAAACTGGCGAGGCAGAATCCAATGCAAACGCCTGGTCAGGCCGGATGCAAATGACTGGTCAAGCCTGTGGATTTAGCAGTTGCATCAACAGGGTAGCGCCCCCCTAGTCACGCTTCAAACGCACCACCAGTCCCCCGAATCTACTTTGCCTTCCCCATTTCAAGCGCCATTTCGACCCCGTCTACAAAGTGTCGAATCAATCCTTCGCTTTCAGGCCAGGCCTGGATCAACGCCTGGACTTTATCAACTGCACTTTCAGATCGAGACGGGACGCTGTTGAAGGAGTGTGAGATATGCAAAAAATCACAGACTTTTAGCAAATTTTTACTCAACAGCTTGCACTCCCCACGTTCCATTTTGGAAATCTGAGTGTAGTGAACTCCAGTATTATCCTGCAGATATTGCAAGGTTAGGCCTTTGGCCCTGCGGGTAGTTTTGATTTTTTCCCCAAGCATCGATGGATTCATTTCAATTGAGCTTTTTGCTAATATTGTGCAAAATATTTGCACATTTTTTTCCGCAAGGCGAGCACCATGGCGGTTTATGTCGATGCAGAAGGAATCAAGTGGCGGGGCCGGGAATGGAGCCACTTGGTCGCAGACTCGCTGGAAGAGCTGCATACATTTGCGGACAAGCTAGGCTTGAGGCGCAGTTGGTTTCAGTCCAAAACGCTTTATCCCCACTACGATGTCACTAAATCAGTACGAACACGGGCATTGGCGATGGGTGCGCACGGCGCAGACAGAGACAAAATTGTGAGTTGCGCACGACAGATGCGATCCGAGATGATTCGAGCTCATCAAGATGCCCTCCTTGGCATCTGACTAATGGAAAGGGACATTCCATGCCGGTACCCACACCACAGTTACCATCGCTATCGATTCCTCAATACCGACTGAAAGCTGGCGGCACAAATCAATTTAAAATCGATGAAGATGGCTATCAGAAGCTGAATTTTGGCTACTTTGGTGAAGTGGGTGGCCTGCTCTCAGCTGTCAAGAAAGTCGGTCGAGACCGACTCGCAGCGTCAGTCAGCGAGCTAGCCGCCGAAGAACTCGGCGACGCACTGTGGTATTTGGTCAACATCGCGACAGCTGTGGATGTTAGTCCAGATGCGATAGGGGCCAGTTGTATTGCCTATCTGCGTTCTCAGTACGGCGAGAGCGAGATGCCTCCTATCCTGCCAGTGACCTTTCGGCACATCGATAGCCTCATGGAAATGCGCAGGAGTCCGGACCACATCGACCGCTCTTCTCAGCTCGCCAGGCTCGCGAACCGAGCAGGTGTTTTGGCCGAGGTCTCCTATGCCTCCATGCAAGCCATGTCCACCCCAACCCGCAGCGAGCACCTAGGTTTTCATCTGGCTGAGCTGGCCATTGCCTGTGCCAGTTTCGATCTGCGATTCGAGGATGTGGCACGCAGCAATATCGACAAGATCCTAAGCCGATGGCCGGATGAAGACGCCGCTTATCCCTCACCGTTTGATTTCAACTGCCCAGATCATGAACAATTCCCCGCCAAACTGGCCATGGAGTTCAATGAGCGGGGGACTCCAGAAGACGGCTATGTTGTGCAAAGCCTGAGGGGAGTGTTCATCGGCGATCGACTGACCGATAACAGCAACGAGCGCGATGACTACCGATTCCACGACGTTTTCCACCTCGCCTACGTTGCGTTTTTGGGCTGGTCGCCTGTATTGCGCTCACTTCTCAAACGCAAGCGCAAATCTGATCCAAGGAAAGACGAGAACGAAGACGGAGCCCGGGCGATGATCATTGAGGAAGGCATCGCGACCTGGATCTTCAACCATGCCAAGAGCCGAAGATTCTACATCGATGCCGAACCAGGCGCGCTGGATTACAGCGTGCTAAAACAGATCAAAGGCATGGTTGAAGGCTACGAAGTCGAGGCTTGTAAGCTGTGGCAGTGGGAAAAAGCGATCCTCACCGGGTTTCAGGTCTTTCGCGAATTGCAGAAACACCGACGCGGCACGGTACATGTCGATGTGCTGGAGCACACCATGCACTTTGAACCTTTTGATATGAATGAGCAGCCATGACCCCTAGCGCATTTGTGAACGCCCTGTCTGAGCTAAAGCTGGACAACGTGTTTAACCCCTACGCCGACAAGTGCCCTGTCCACGACCGCAGTGATGCGGTTGCGGCACGCCGGCGTAATCTACGTGGCTACCTCACGGCTGCGGCCAAGATCGGTGTCGACACCATCTGGATGGGCCGAGATTTAGGGTACCGCGGCGGACGACGGACGGGACTTGCGCTGACCGATGAATTCCATCTACCGGAAATGATGCAGCGTTATCCCGGCTCAACCTTCAAGCAGGCAACGGTTGGCCCTGCGGTAGTCGAGCGCACCGCGTCCGAGATCTGGTCCGTGCTCAGGTCGCTATCCCTTCCGCCGCTGCTGTGGAACGTGTTCCCATTTCATCCACATGAGCCCGGTAACCCGTTTACAAATCGCAAGTTCACTGCACGCGAACTGCAGAAGGTCGACCAGCTCAACGAGACGCTGATCAAATGGCTGGGTGTACGCCGGGTTGTTGCCATCGGCGGGGATGCCTACAGCTATGCAAGCCGTTTCGATGTCGAAGTTGTTGCCATCCGCCACCCAAGCTACGGTGGTATAAAGGACTTTCGAAATGGGATGAGCGCCCTTTACGACATCCCAGTCGAGACCTTCAGCTCGAAGCGCCAGGGATCACTGTTCTAATCGGGAAACGCCGCGAGCATCTGCTTAGCGGCCATCGCTCCGCCCAGTGTTTCGACATCCAGATAGGCGTGAGTGGCGATGCAGGTCAGTACCCCACGATCAAATCCGGACTCGGTGCAGACAAACTTATGTAGGTTGCTCAGCCCTATCAAATTGCCCAGCGCCCTTTGACCATACCAGTGAGATCGATACACGGCAGTCAGATCCAACTTGTCGCCAGTCACCTTGAAACTCAGATGGCTTAGACAGGGCATATTCATCGGTTTGTTTCGGTCGACCGCAGGCTCGTACAGCGGCAATTCAAAACCGAATCCGTCATCTTCTAGGTCGTACTCGGCATCCACGACTCCCAGCTCATACACCGCTTGAAAACGGCGCCCAGTCTTGGAAGCTATCAGTTTCCGGACGATCACCTCCAATGGGTTATAAGTCGTCTTGCCATCTCGCCCGACCCTGCGCATCATCCTGTAGGCATATGTTCCCCAGGTTCCCCTTTTCATCCCATTAGCCATTGCGTTCAGATAAGACGCGTAAAAAGCAGGACGCCCGTCTCTGCGATACATGTCGTTCGGAAAAATTGTGCCGGCTACGGTTTGAATGCTCAGACCCGGCCAGTGTTGTCGAATGGCTGCGTCCACCGCACCGATAACATCTCTGTCCTGCGCTTGCAGAACCCCAGGAGATGCGATCTCAAGCACCAGGTTTCGTGCAGTGTAATCTGAGCAGTTCGCCAAATGGCGGGCTGCGTCCAGCCAGGCGGATACCACTCGGTCACGCTGAAATAGTACTGCCATGTTCCACTCCAAATGCGCATGTCGCGTGCGCAGCGATATATGCAGCCGGGATCCAGGCATGACCTCTCTGACCCCACTCCTCTCCCCAGCTGTTGCGGATCAAAAACCAAGGCTTCCCCTGAGCATCGTGCCCAAGGCCAACAGCTACCACCGCGTGTTGCATTGCCCCTGGAAGAAGCGAATGGCTAAAAGGAATGACTCCTTCGACAGGCGAGTAAAATTCATGGGTGAGGCGAAGCCCCAACCCCACAGGCTCCCCCGATCGCATACTTGCAATCAAATCGCCAACGTCAGCATTGAAAAAGCGGATGGGATGACCAACTAGCTCTAGTGCCTCGGGTAGAGGTTCAAGTGGCACCACGGGCTCGACGTCCTGATAAGGAAAGTGAGCCTCCCGAGCATGTCCGGCCTGCGAAGCCTCAGCCGCTGCGGCTGCCTGAATCCCGTCGCCGGGCATCCAGCCCGGAATCCTGTGGATGGTTGCACGATAGAAGTATTCAGGCCCAATATCATTGTCAGTAAACCGACGATTAAGGTCGATCACAGCAAAGGCCAAGCATGTTGGGCGATTCCCTTGGTTTCTTGCACCGACCGGACAATCGTCGGTCAGGCATTCGACTGATATCACGATCCAACGACCTCCTGAATCAACGCTAGCTTGGACTCACGAGATAGCCCTTCAGCAATCGGCTCAAAATGCGTCCTGGAGTGAAACGAGGCGTCCCCTTGCTGCTTCCCTATCCAGGGCCTAACTTCTGAGAGCGCTACCGGGTGGGATTGCTGTACATCTTTCCGCTCCTTGGAAAGCAGGTAGTCCAACGTAACTTCCGCCCCGAACACCACATCGCGAGAATCTACAGGACGGCTGCTTATCAACGGTGCCAGCGTGAAGCCCTGCTCCGCCACTTGCTCTACCGACTCTGCTTGCCACAGGTAGCCAGCAGACGCGTGACTCCTCAAACGCACCACCAGATGATCTTCCGGCCGAGGCTCCAGAACCGAAGACTGATCAGTATCATCGAACAGCCAGACGTCTTTAGTCGAATCAGGGAGTTGTCCTTGCAGCAGAGCCTGCTTGATCGAGGCTGGCTGTACCTTCAGCAGTTCCTGAACAGCACCGTACGTTAGGATCTGATGGCGAACGAGAGACCAGGCTGCGGCGGCATAACTCACCCCCAGACGCAGGGACATTTGGTAAAGCACATGAGGATTGTTCAGCGAAGCCTTGCTCCATCCTTTGCGTTTGCAAATGATGCTCAGCAAAGGCCGGGGCACCAAGAGGTGGTAGCCGAAGGTTTCGGCCTCCTGCTCCATCAACTCCGCCTGGGCACCGTAATCGATGGTCTCATCCACCGTGCTTTGATGCCCCATGAAATAATGACCAAGCTCATGGGCACAGGTCATGTGGATAAGCCCAGCGGACCTAGCCGAGTTGACCAGAATGCCAGGACTATCCTCGCGCACAAAAGCACCGAGAAGCTTCTCCATGGGCCGGAGAAGAACCGACACGCCTTCGCCTGCCGCAATACGGAATGGATCAATACGCGTATAGCCGTCTTGCTCAATGCGCTCCATAGCGCGAGATGACTCGAAGATCTCGGCAGCTACCTTGGCCGTCGCTATTGTAATGTCGCGTGCAGCCATAATTTACTCTCCGCGATTACGCCCCGATTGCTTTAGAAATTCAGCAAAGCGCGCGACTTCTTCCAGGTCTTTATCTGACAAACCGTTCACCGCGCGTGCCAGGAACGCCATTTGCTCCGGCCCGCTGGGAGCAGGCTCGATGCCCGTCAAAAGATATTCCAGAGTTCGGCGGTAGAGCTTCGCGAGCTTGCCGAGCTCGTTCGCCTCGACTTTCCTGGCACCCAACTCGATGTTGGTGATTGAGGGCCGGGACAGCCCCAAGGCTGTTGCGACTTCCTCCTGCGAAAGCCCGACATACTCGCGGGCCTGCCGCAGGCGATCGCCGAAATCATTGCGGTCCGATTGCGATGCACCAGTCATTTCGGTGTCTCCTGGAGATGCCGAAGAACCTTGTCGGTGACGTCAGAGACAAACTGATCCTTCGAGCTGTATCCACCGTGGCGGATGATCAGCTCAACGGGCAATTTTCGCTGGACCAACTTGTCGATCCCAACAAACGCGTCTACCGCGGAAATTGAATCCAAAGGCGCCCCCAGCTCGTCCGTCGACAAAGGATCGTCAATGATTTCCTGTGCCCGCTTGTCCCAAAAAGCGCCAAGCAATGCTTCAATCTGAGTCCTAATGTCCATTGCAGTTTTCTCGTAAGAAAATCGAACAATAGCCGTCAGAAAAAGATACGTCAAACAATGGAGCCCATCTTGGAATACCACAGGTGGATCCGATATTAGCACTAGACGCCCACCAGCAAAGACCAATTGCCATCAGCTAGAAACCGATTGAGACCTTGGCAGGATCCAGGGCCCATCACGCGTACGAATCGGAAAACTGCAGCAACAGCGAGCGAGGCTGGCCATTCCAAAATGGCCAAGAGAGCGCGTGACGTGACTGATCGAAACAGGACCAAGCCATCGAGGCATTGAGTTCCGCTGCCAGGCGGGTCAATGAGGTGCTTGCACATCGATGAAATCTAGGCACAGATCACGCAACTGAACCAGACACATGATCGCTAACCAAGCAGCGCCGTACTGGTTTACAGGCGAAAATTCGAGTTTGCTGTGTCCGCAGGCTATAGGCTGATACCACCCCGTCCCCTCAGATCTGCTGAATCACTTTTGTGGTCAGCGATGATCTCAACAAGACTTGAGGTCGGCTCGGGCGGGTTGTCGAACAGGTTGTAGGCAATGTGGGCATCTAGCACAGTGGGCCTCGTCGCGGAAATCTGTGCACCTCGCTGCATTAATCATTCAGGCCTGGACGGGACGATGAGGCATTGGAAGCGCAGCTAACCTTGGAAATCAGCACTAATTGATCCTGTTGTTCACTGTCTTCCGACCATAGTTGATCGACAAGCTCGTCCAATGCACCTTGAGTAGGTAGCGGCAGAAGCTGTCCGTTTTCCGCCTGATAAGAGACGCACAATCCGTAAGCAATCGCGCGCGAAATCTGGCTTTGCCAGAATGACCTGCCCCCACCCGTTCCCGGATTGTCCGAGAGAACAATGTCGTAATGCTCGACGAGATAATTGAAGAACACATTATGGACGACGTCTCGGACTGCTGCTGAGTGACGCACATCAGTAGAACGCCTGACTAGGCACTGTGTAGCAGCCCGAGGACTGGATTCTTCGATAAAGGCTACGTGCACCTTGTTGTAGTAGGGCACCGTCTCGTCGACGTCGTTGAGCAGTGCAATCTCGAAGAATCCGTCACTGCCACTATCCACGCGGACCAGCCGGTAACCGGGCTCCATGATGGACCTAGCACTAGCACTGATATCAGACACGCACCGTCCCTCGCTCAGTGCTGAGTACAGCCTTGAGTGAGGAGCGTTCTGTCCTAGTTGAGAGGTGCCTTCCCGGCAGTCAGACGTACTGATCAGTGTCTTAAGCATGTGGACCACTTGGGCACAGAATTTTTAAAACCTGGAGCTACAAAGAAGCTTTCATCCTCCTAAGATGCACCAAGCGAGGGGTAGACCTTTCCACTTCAGGACTGAGCTTCAGCCAGTCCCAGATTCCACAACTGGTGCTACTTCGTAATGAAAAGCACTATGTGAGCTACTGTTTACGATCTGTAGGTAAGCAGGGCTTTTCGGATAGCCGACGGAATTCTGCACGAACCGCTCTAATTGCCCCAATCACGGGAGCAAAGTAAATCCGAGGAGCCTCTTTCGCACTTTTTACAAACCCACCCAAAAATGTGGTCTTCATTTGAGTTGTCCCTGAGATAGTTGACGCCGGTTTACCACCTCAATTGGCATTTCGCTAGCTTCACCAACCCCCTCAGCGGATACCCGGCTGGCAGGCCTGCTCAAATTATAGCCTAAAAGTCGATCACATTCCCGAACAGTGCACACGCCGTCAGTCCCGGTCCAAACCCCTCGCGCGAGGTCTACCCGACCGCAACGTCGGCCTTGCTATAGGGGGGCTGCCCTTGAGGTCAGGAACTCTGTTGCCATCGCCGACGCGCTCAAACTGCCGATCCATGCACCGCCGGCGTATCCATAAAGGGCAGCAACTAGGGGAATCCTACAGTAGTGATTGCAGCCTCGGCATCTGACAGTGAAATTTCTGCTTCAGGTACTCATTTCCGCGCCGATAACAATCTTTGATAGACATACTACTAACGACTTCTATTGGTAACCCACAAGACCATGCTGAATAAAATGTATAGCTTTTTCCGAAAAATTAAAGCGACCGATACGTCCCAGGACGAACGCGTAAAATTAGTTATCGAATTCATGAAAAAGAATGAAATTGATTTCGCTGGCTACGGTGGCCTGAACATGCACCGGCAAGTAGTCAGAGAATATGGCTATCTACTTCGTTATGTCACAGAAGGCGAGATAGAGACTTTTCAGGATTTTCAAGCAATCAGGGACAGCAATATTGGCATTATTAAGAGCATCGATAAGGAGCTGACAAAGCCGCTACTCAGGGAGTCCGAGGTTTATGGCTATTCACGTCAAACGGCCGAGGGGAATCTCGCAAGACTAAAGGCATTGATTTCTACAATTACAGAGTACGTCGACTTGTGCGAGACTTTAGATATTGACCCCTACACCACCACTCCGAACAAAAAGCAATCACTGCATCAGGGCTGTTGATTATCATCCCTTCGAGCGTCGCCTTTTATTATCATTGTGAAAAATTAATCCCATGGATTTTTTGTAAAAATGGATGAATACAAACTTACAGTTAAAGATTTTATCGGCAAGCCGATTGATAAAGATACCTTTGAAGCCGACACCCTGCGGCGAGAGCCATGGTACCAGGAGGGAACCACAGACAAACAATCCCAGTTTGCTGTGTGTCCGGCATGCGACAACCCAATTCAACTGGTAGGTCTGTACCACTTGCCTGCCAACGTGAACAATCCTTATGGAAAACACACGACGTCAGGCATTTCAGGGATTGCACCGCTCGATGTCGAAGCTCGCGACCACTGCCCCTATTTCAACCCACGGCCCCACCAAAAGACGGATCGAAAAGCCAAGTTTGATGGGGTTCCGCGAAAAATTGTCAGAATATTGGTTGAGCAGTTTGACCGTGTGGTGTACATCCTGGAAAAACAGACACAGGTGACATTGTCCGCGAACACCCTGAAAGGCATGCTTGAACGCTACAAAGGCGAACAGGGGTACCTTTATACCGGTGCAACATTACGCAATATTCCATGGATCTTTGCCTACATGGCGGACGCAACGGCTCTATTCGCCCAACGAGTAGGGGAAAACCATGAACTGGCAACTGCGATTCATACCCACGTTCCCGTAGCATATGTCGACACCTATGGCCGACTACGTCCAACACCTGTACCAGGGGCTAAGGACACGTTCATCGATATCAAGATGAGCTTCATCCAGCATAAAATCACAAAACACAGTGAAGCGTCTGTCCTGAAGGAGAGTGTGGTCTTTGTGGTTTCGCATACTCACAAAGGCCAGGTTGTGGATTTTTACAAGCAAGGTCTAACATTTAACCCTGTTTGGTTTGATCGTCTCATCCAGATGCCAATTGATAATCCTAATCGCAGGATGGATCGAGTTGACCTTGCCAGAGAAGTGCTGGGCGATCTTCTTTAACCGTAGCAATGCCGACATTAAGGCGAATTGCTTCCTGATCCGAGGGCGGACTCCCCCCTCGCCTGCATCCAGCCAGGCCTGCCCTCGCGATCAGCCACCTCAATACATAGCCAAGCGCCGACTTGGAGGGAAAACTACCACAGCTATTGCAGTGAGCTTTCAACGACCATAAGTCTGCCGCTCTCCGCGACTCAAGCCCCGTCCATCCACGTGGCAGAAAATCCTCGATTGTAGTGGTCAGCTGCTCCAGGACATTGCGGTAGGTTTTCCTCGTAAACCGTCCGCAATCCTACCCGTCAAAACTGACCCAGGTGGGCAACCGTGTCGCGGCCACCAATGGCCAGCAACTACCCGTGTACAACCCCGCGACGGGGGTGGTGACGGGTCAGGTCCAACTAGCGAGCCATAGCGACGTTGATGCCGCCGTAGCCTCGGCAAAGGCAGTCTTTCCAGCTTGGAGTAACCTGTCTCCGCTCCGCCGCTCGCGGGTACTGAACACATTTCTCGGACTTCTCAATGAGCATCGTGACGAGCTGGCCCGGCTGATTACCGCCGAGCACGGCAAAGTGTTCACCGATGCCCAGGGTGAGGTGATGCGCGGTATTGAGATCGTCGAGCTCGCTTACGGCGCCCCGCAGTTGCTCAAGACCGACTTTACCGATCAGGTCAGCACCAACATCGACAACTGGACGCTTCGTCAACCTCTGGGCGTGGTTGCAGGCGTCACGCCATTCAACTTCCCGGTGATGGTGCCCATGTGGATGTTCCCCTCAGCGTTGGCCACCGGAAACACCTTCGTGCTCAAGCCCAGCCCCATCGATCCCAGTGCCAGCCTGTTCATGGCTGAGTTGCTAAAGCAGGCCGGGCTGCCCGATGGCGTATTTAATGTGGTGCAGGGCGACAAGGAAGCTGTCAACGCTCTGCTGGAACACCCGGATGTGGAAGCAGTTTCGTTCGTGGGTTCCACACCGATCGCTACGGTCGCTTTCCAGTTGCCGTCATTTTCCAAGAAAAACCATCAACGCCGAGAGCAGGTCTCCCCCCCATGGGTTCGGTCGTATTCCATTAAAGGGCCCAGGTAGCATCCCACCAGCGCGCGAGCCTCGGCTAATGATTTGGGGGCCATTATTAGACCGGTCTCGGCGTCGCCGTAACGAAGCAAGCCTGCTCCTGTTTCTCGGGCTTGAGCCAGCGCTAAGCGTGCCTGCCTTACACTTTCGCGAAATCCTGTGGCTATAGCTATCGGCCGGCTAATGCCGATCACAGTCCCCGCACCTAGCCCATTATGCACCGCGTCGAAGACCGAGGAAGCGTCTTGGGTAACGGCCAGCAAAATGTCGTCATCTGCTGCCAGCAAGGGCGGGGACAGGTGAAGTGGCGGTGATTGCTGTATCTCAGCTAAAGACCAAGGCCCGTTGACCCCAGGCGTAATAGCTAGACTAACCAACGTACCGCTAAGCCCTCTTCGTTCCAGCAGTGGGCGCGCGCGAGCAAATTGCGTCTCGCTCTCTAGTAAGCTATGCAGTAACTCAGCTCCTTCATCGCGTTGAAGATCGCGCTGAATCATTAGACGCTCGAGTTCACCTCCCAATAATCCCACCAGCGAACGCACCAGAATCGAATCATCGGTTGTTCGCTTGTCGTTTCGAGCCATCACAAAATTCGCCCGGCTGCGCCCCCCAAGGGTATGCGCTCGACATGTTGTTGGGTATGCCTGGTCGGTGGCCGAGTATCTAGAATATTGACCCCACTTACCGAGTCCTCGATGCCCAAATCAAAACCTAAGCTATGGGCTAGGACTGACAAGCGGCCGGCCATGTTTGGCTCCTTTCGAAGCGCATCAGCATAGGTCTGAAAAAGGCGCTCGCTGGCGTTAAAACGCTCACGTTGAGCGTGTTTGAGCGTGTATGACGCTGTCGATTACATAGTGGAGTTTGACAAACGTCAAAGCTCGCTCGCAAAACGGGGAAAAGCAGCCTATCAGCGGCGTCTAAAAGGGCTTGTGAGAGAGGTGGTGCGTCATGCCTAGGAACAACCACTAGCGCACTGGCATTGCTCTGGACCAATTTTTCTAGCCATACCACCTGCTCCTCGGCATCAAAGGGCAGGCCCACCCCAGTGGTCATCACTAAATCGCCCGGCGATACCCAGCGCCAAGGATCCGGCAAATCAACTGTATGAGCCCAAGTGATTACTGCTAGTCGCGCTAACCCTGCGACGGCCTCCAATTTCAGCAAATCGATATTGATTAGATTCTGAACCGTAAGCATGGGGCAAAGTCGCGTCATTTCGGGGTACTCATGCTACCGCGTTATGGTGGAGCAGACCACGGCGCGGAGCAGGAGAAATCATAATCAAACAAGCCTCATTTTGACCAAGCGGACCGGTCCTATTCTGATCACCGTCTGAGACCTGGCAACTTACTCATGACAGTTCGAGGTCAACTTCAGCGATTTAAAACCAGCCCTATCTCGACCGAGAAAATGACGAGAAAAACTTAGGAGCGGCGCCATCAATATACAATTAGCTAGCCCTTGACAAATTAACAGAAATCAACCCCTTTGAAATTTAAAAAACGCAGTGGATGCCCTTTCCCCATGTAGCAGGGGCAAGCCCTAAACTTTGACGACAGGCATGTAAGCCGCGACAACAGCGATCATGATACTCTTTTAAAGCTCATCAACAAGCTGACACTAATTAGCCATTTGCTAAGCGCTCGTGACTCTGGTAGACCCTCGTCGCTCAAGCCCGCATGAATAGACATCCAAACATTAAAGTTCATCACCAGAGCTAATCATATACATCGCCAACACATCGAGATGTCAGTACGATGCTTGGCGATGCGAGACTAAAGCGCGTCTACACAGGTTACCCCAGTTCTCTCCTGATATGCTCAAAGTCGTTGGCGGCCGCTGGATGCGTCAGCATCTCGTCGATAAATTCTTGAGGATAACGGCACCCTCCCAATACTTCCTTAATTGATTCTGAGTTCAGAAACGCCTCATAGAGCGAAACAATTCCGATACCCGTTGGAGATTTATTTAGAAGATAGTCTACCAAGGGGTGCTTTTCAAAACTGCGTAACGCCCGGTCCCTCAAATTGCTATTGGAGGCCTTGATGATTTGCTCTAAATTGTCAGGCTGAAGTTTGGACATGATTGACTCAGTGTAGCCCTTGAGTACAGAACTCAAATCCTTAAGCCCGGCAACCTGAGAAGAGAGATCTTCAAGTTCATGATCACGCTTTTTTGCTGCAAGCAAATCTGCAAATAACCCAGCCCATTGATCCTTAAGCCAAGATGACAAGTCGTCGAACTTTTCGAAATCACGAACTAGGTTGTTTCTTTTTTGCGAATATATATCATCAATCAGCTTAAATATGTTGACATTATCAACATGGGCATATGAGATACCTTTATTATCTCGGTTCTTTTTGTATGTGTGGTATTCAGAATAAACATTCTTCTAAATGAAGATATAAATTGGAATATCATTTGCCCTTGCAGTCTCATACTCTTTTTTTGTCACCGAATTGAAGTGCTCTAGCCCAAGCTCCACATCAGTTTCCGAAGACGGGCTTCCATATCTACCACCGATTATGAGAACTAGATGTGGCAACTCTTTATTTCATCGTAGCAAGAAACGTCTAAAGGGGAGTCATGATGAAATGGAATATCACCCTGCTCATATAGAACAGATTCGTACCCAAGCCCATCAATAAATATTTCAAGCCTATTTCGAATATGCTTGAGATCATAGTAAGTAGAAGATACAAAAACACGTGGTTTAACCATGGTTTTCCATTCCGAGTTGCTAAAATCGCACCGATAGTATCAAAAAGCCTCTACTGCGTCGATCGGCGCTTGACGTACATTGGGGCCGCGTTAACTCAGGTTGCCGAAGGTACAGGTGAGTGCATGGGAGGAAATATGACGGTGATTGTTCATTGTCGGCTTGGAATCCTTGCCGTGCGAGTGGGGAGCATCGGTTTCTTCCATTTATTGATCGCGCTGGCCATCGCTAGGTCTATCGGTTTCAAACCCTTGCCGCCACCCATTGCCGCAACGAGCACTGCTTCCCCCCTGGGTGACATCCACAGACGGTTGGAACACTCGGGCCACGGGAATAATGTTGCGAACACAAGGTAAAGAATTCCGACAGGAAGGTCAGCACTGCCAAGGCGGCTATTTATTTCTTATCGTGGAAGCGAGATTCAGCGTCATGCGCTAATTCTCGGGCACGGGCAAAGGCGGCCCCTCGTGTACCATAGCTCGATCCCTCAATGGCGGCAGCCAGGATGCCTTGCCGGTTTTTCGAATCGATTGCGAAGCAACTCGCGAGCCTCTGCTTCGATAGCGCCGTTGATCTTTCATTTCCGAACGCGCCGTTTGTAGCGACCTTTCGTAACGTACCTATCTATCTATTCATCTAACCAAGCCACAGCAAGCGATCAGCATGAGAGATCCGACTCTGTGCGTAAAAAGCTGACAACCCGATGCTTCTTTCCGCGCAGTTCACCTCCGGCACTAACGAAGCTTATCCACCGCGAGAAGGGTTGGGGTTTCTCGGTGGGTTATCGGGCAGGTCATACGCGACGTGCACATCTCATACAGTCATCCCTCAACAGGAACCTTAGGGGCACCCTTCCGTTGGCTCTGCCAACCCGAGGGGACGCTGAGTCTTTCGGTAAGGTGACCAGTCTCAGAAATCAGCACCAAGTGATCATTTCGCTCATGCGCTTCCGCCCACAGTTGTTCCACAAGATTGTTCAGGGATTCCTGGGTAGGTATCGGCTGGAGCGGTTGCGTGGCCATTTGATAGGAAACACACAGTCCGTAGGCAATTGCTAGTGATACTTGGCGTTGCCAGAAAGCCCACCCTTGACCAATCTCCTGATTGCCAGACAAAATTATGTTGTAACGCTTAGCTATGTAATTGAAAAATACGTCGTGGGTAACATCCCGAGTTGCGACCGCGTGTCGAACATCTGGAGAACGCCACATCAAGCTCTGCGCAACAGCGCGAGGGCTTAGTTCTGGAATGGAGGCAACCTCCACCAAAGCATAGAAAGGCACCGAGGCGCTTACATCACTAAGCAAGGCGATCTCAAACAAACCAGTTTTGGAGCTATCCCTGGCGTCTACCCGGACCAGGCGGTACCCAGATGCCACTACACATCTAGCGTCCGCGCTAATGTCGGTTAACCGTATGGCTTTGCTGAGCGCCGAATACAAACTTGAGTCGATAGCAGTGCTCGACAACTGCGCAGTGAACTCTCGATAGTCAGATGGGCTGATCAGTGTTTTGAGCATGTGGAGCACGTGTGGGGGGGGCAAGATTTTAAGGGATCGAAGATACCGAAAAAGCTGCTTACTCGATTCTAAACGCCTCGAGCAGCGCATTGTATGCTTTGCTGGCTGGCGCCATAGTGATGACAAACTTTGTGTCAGCGCGCCCATGTGCATGCATCGCACTCTCGAGGGCCGATAGGCAACAGATGGCAAAGACGTCCTTGGCACCAGCCATCGAAGATCACCATGACCGTGTCGCATTGTAGATTATCGCCTTCACACACTCCACCCGACTCTCATCACTAATGATGCACTCAAGACAGAGACTGGTATTTATTCGTGGTTAGCCGGTAGAACCATATATTGACCAAGCCCTACCAGAACCACGGCAATCCTTGAGTATCAGCAGGAGCAGCACCAAGCTCCTAGATTTTGACACCAAAACGGCTATGTCTAGAAAATCCTCGATATCAGCATTCCGCGCCTCGATGGGCTGGAAGTGCTGGCGCGTTTTCAGACCATGAACCTGGGCCCCAAGATTCTGGTATTGACTGCTCAGGCCCCCGCCTTGTTCACGTTTCGCTGCATGCAGTCGGGCGCGGCTGGTTATGTCTGCAAACAGGAAGCCCTGGGGGAACTGAGCAGCGCCATTCGCGCGGTCATGTCCGGTTATAACTACTTTCCCAGTGAGGCGCTCAACCCGCTGGACGTGGACGACACCCTGCGCAACGAAATCAGATTATTCAAAGGCGTCAATGACCGGGAACTGATGGTGTTGCAACTGTTTGCCCAAGGGCGCTCGAACAAGGAAATAGCCAAAGGCATGTTCCTCAGCAACAAAACCGTCAGCACTTACAAAAAACGCCTGATGCAGAAACTGCAGGTGGTCTCACTGGTAGACCTGATCGACATTGCCAAACGTAATGCCCTGGTATGAACAGCGCCCTGTGTCGCCTGCTGCTGATTACCGGGCTGTGTTGCACAGCCGGCGTGGCCGCGGCACAGGGCGCCGATACACTGACAGTGCGCAGCCACAACGATGGCACCTCGGGCCTGGCACCCGCGCCTGACACCCACGGGGTGCCACTGCGCCTGGGCATCTCGACGCCCGATTACCCGCCCCTGGACATCACCCACGACCAGGAATACGAGGGCCTGAGCGCCGATTATGCGGCCCTGGTCGGCCAGGCGCTGGGCCGGCCCCTGGTGGTGCAGCGCTACCCCACACGCGATGCGGCCATCGAGGCGCTGCGCCAGGGCCAGATCGATCTGCTGCCCAGCGCCAACGGCTACGAAGCCGCCTTCCCGGAGCTGGCGCTGAGCAACGCCTATGCCGTGGACCGGCCGGTGCTGGTGGCACGCGCCAATGATGACGCCCCGCTGGGTGACCGCCTGGCCGGGCGGCGCCTGAGCGTGGTCAACCACTACCTGCCAGAGGCCTATATCAAGGCCCACTACCCTGACGCCACCGTCACGTATTACCCCTCTTACCAGAACGCCCTGAACGCCGTGGCATTCGAGCAGGCTGACGTGTTCCTGGGGGACACCATTTCCACCCATTACCAGATTGACCAGGGGCTGTTGAACAACGTCCGCATGGTCAACTTCAGCCGCGACGAACCTTCGGGGTTCGGCTTTGCCGCCCGCCGTGGCGACCCGCTGCTGGCACACGTGAACCAGGCCCTGGCGGCCATCAACCCGGCGCAGCGCGAAAGTATCTTCCAGCGCTGGAGCGGGGCCAGCGACCTGCTGCTCACCGACCGCAAGCTGCAATTGACTCGCCGAGAGGAACGTTGGCTGGCCGACCACCCCAGCGTAAAGGTGGTGGTGGACGACTCGTTCGCGCCGCTGACTTTTTTCGACCGCTACGGCAACCTGCGCGGGTTGAGCGCGGACCTGCTGGAATTGATCCGCCTGCGCACCGGCCTGCAGTTCGAAATAGGCCGGGCCAGCAGCGTCGCCGATATGCTGGCCCAGGTGCAGCAAGGCCAAGCCGATGTGATCGCCGCCATCATCCCCAGTGAAGAGCGCGCCCACGACCTGCAATTCAGCCGCCCTTACCTCAGCAATTCCTATGTGCTGGTCACCGCCCGCGACCATCAGGGGCTGCAAGACCTTGGCCAGTTCGCCGGGCGCAGGCTGGCCATCCCTCGTGGCAACCCCCTGGTGAAGTGGCTGCGCCAGCACTATCCCGATATCCATGTGCAGGAAACCGACGATGCCTTCGCCAGCCTTGACCGGCTGGCCCAGGGCCAGGCCGAGGGGGCGGTCAGCGCCCTGGTGGTCGCCCGCCATCTGCTGGCGACCCCACTGTTCCAGGACCGCCTGGTCATCCGTAGCACGGTGGGTACCGAGCCTGCGCGGTTCGCACTGGCAACGGGCAGCCAGGCCACCGAACTGGCCGCCATCCTCGACAAGGCGCTGCTGAGCATCGGCCCCCAGGAGATGACCGCCATCGCCGCCCGCTGGCGTAGCTACACCCCGGATACCCACAGCTATTGGCGCAACTACCACCGCCTGATCCTGCAGATCGTGGCGACGGCCAGCGTGGTGCTGCTGGTACTGCTGGTGTGGATCGGCTACATGCGCCACCAGATCCGCCAGCGCGTGAAAGCCGAGCGGGCGCTGGGCGACCAGCTGGAATTCATGCGGGCGCTGGTAGACGGCACCCCGCACCCCATTTACGTGCGTGACCGCCAGGGGTTGCTGCTCAGTTGCAACGATAGCTACCTGACCACGTTCAACGCCCGGCGCGAGGACGTGATGGGCAAGACAGTGAAAGAAGGCGTGCTGCCAGACGCCGACCATGCCCAGGCCTACCACCTGGATTACCTGCAAGTGATGGCTCAGGGCGAGCCCATGATCATGGACCGCCCCTTGCGCATCGGCGACCGGGCCCTGAGCATCTACCACTGGATACTGCCGTACCGTGACGCGGAGGGGCAGGTATGTGGCGTGATCGGCGGCTGGATCGACATCAGCGAACGTCGCCAACTGCTTGAGGACCTGCGCCAGGCCAAGGAACAGGCAGACCAGGCCAACCGCGCGAAAAGCACTTTTCTGGCGACCATGAGCCACGAAATACGCACCCCCATGAATGCCCTGATCGGCATGCTTGAACTGGCCCTGCGCCGGGCCGAGCGCCAGCAACTGGACCGTAACGCCATCGAGGTGGCCTATGCCTCGGCGCGCGACCTGCTGAACCTGATCGGCGATATCCTGGACGTCTCGCGCATCGAAGCCGGCCACCTGAGCCTCAAGCCCGAGCGCGTGCAGGCCGGCAGCCTGGTCAACGATGTGGCGCGCATCTTCGAAGGCCTGGCGCGGGACAAGGGCCTGGCGCTGCGGGTCCGGCTACCGGCGGCCCCGCAACCGGATGTCATGCTCGACCCGCTGCGCTTCAAACAGGTGCTGTCGAACCTGGTGAGCAACGCCATCAAGTTCACCGACCACGGCCATGTACAACTCGAGCTGGCAATGGCGGCCAGTGATACCGCCGGCAAACATGAACTGCGCCTGACCGTCAGCGACACCGGTATCGGCATCGGCGCCAGTGACCGCCAGCGCCTGTTCCAGCCCTTCGCCCAGGTAGACCCCGATAGCCGTCGCGCCCGCAGCGGCACGGGCCTTGGGCTGGTGATCAGCCAGAACCTCAGCCGCTTGATGGGCGCCAACCTGACGCTGCACAGCCAGCCAGGTGAAGGCACGCAGGTCGACCTCGCACTGTTGGTGGAGGCACTGCCACCATTGCCGGCGCAACCGGTGCAGGCCCCTGGGGCTGCCATCGACCTGGGCGGGTTGCGTGTGCTGGTGGTCGACGACCACCCGGCCAACCGGCTGCTGATGACCGAACAGCTGGGCTTTCTCGGTTTGCAGGCCGCTACCGCCGACAACGGCCACACGGGCTTGGCGGCCTGGCAGGCCGGCGCCTTCGATGTGCTGTTCGTGGACTGCAACATGCCCGGCATGGACGGCTACGAAATGACCCGCCAGCTGCGCCACCAGGAGCAGCTGGCTGGCCGCCCCCCGTGCGTGGTGTACGGCTATACCGCAAGCGCCCTGCCCCAGGAGCGTGAGCGCTGCCTGGCTGCCGGCATGAATGACTGCCTGTTCAAACCCATCAGCCTGGCCGACCTCACGCAGGTCCTGGCGGCGCGTGTACCGCCACGGTTGACGGCGCTGCTGGACCTGGGGCAGTTGGCGACCCTGACCGGTGGCCAGCCGGCCCTGGAGCGCCGCCTGTTGCAACAGGTACTGGAGAGCTGCGCGCAGGATCGCCAGGCCGTGCTGGGGGCTACCAGCCCACCTGCCTTGAGCGAACTGGCCCACCGCATAAAGGGCGCAGCGAAAATTGTCGCGGCCACCGCGCTGATCCAGGCCTGCGAGGCTCTGGAACAGGCCTGCGAGGCTGGCAACCCACAGCTGTGGACCAACGCCGTGGTCCATGCCATGGCGCAACTGGAACACGCGGTGCGACAGCACCTGGACACCTTGCCCGCGCCGTAAGGCAAAGGCTTGTCAAGCGCTGAAGCGTTAGCCATTATCAGCCCGCAAGGGCTGCGGTGAAGAGGCTCTGCACGCCGCCACGCCCTGGCTTTGCCGGGCGAGCGGTGAACGCATCCTCAAGGAGTGATTCGCGATGCCCAGGCTCACAGAACACCGCTTTCCCCTGCATGTGCACATCAGCGCCATGTTCACCCTGCTGTTGCTGCTGACCGGCACAGTGCTGGGGCTGTTCAACTACCGGCAGACCTCGCAGATCATCCTGTCCAGCAGCCAGAGCCTGTTTTCGCGCATTGACCAGGACGTGCGCCTGGACATCGACCACACTTACCTGCCCATCCGCCACCTGCTCAGCCTGCTGGCGCTCAACGATGCCGCCCAGGGCGCCGCCCTGGAGCAGCGCCTGGCTTTGCTGGAGCCCATGGCCCAGTCACTGGCCGACAACCCGAACCTGGCATCGCTGTATACCGGCTACGGCAACGGCGATTTCTTCATGGTCCGGCCCTTGCGCACCGACGAGCTCAAGCAGCGCTTCGGGGCCCCCGCGGCCGCGGCCTATCAGGTGTGGAGCATCGAACACGACGCCACTGGCGCGCGCCACGCCCAGTCGCTGATGTTTGACCGCACCCTGAACCTCATCGGCCATCAGGATCTGCCCGACGACCAGTACGACCCGCGCACCCGCGCCTGGTTCAGCCGTGCCCTGACCGACCGCACCCAGGTGACCACCGACCCCTACGTGTTTTTTTCCAGCCATGCGGTCGGCACCACCCTGGCCTTGCGGGTCAGCGACCATGTGGTACTGGGCGCCGACCTGACCCTGGAAGACCTCAGCGCCACCCTGGCCAAGCACCGAGTCACCCCGCACACCCAGATCGCCCTGTTCGACCACAACGACAACGCCGTGGCCTACCCCGATAGCCAGCGCCTGATCAACCCCGATGGCAGCGTGGAGCCAACCAAGGTCGCCGACCTGGCGCCAGCGCTGGCCGCCCTGCTTGCCCGCGGCAACACCGACGCCAACCGCCTGCATGCCGACGGTCGCGATTGGGTAGTGTCACGCAGCAGCATCGACCAGGGCGGCCCGGACGGCCTGCAACTGGCCCTGCTGGTACCCGAAGACGAACTGCTGGCCGACGCCTACCGGCTGCGCTGGCAAGGCGCGCTGGTGACACTGACCATCCTGCTGCTGTGCCTGCCGGTGGGCTGGCTGACCTCGCGGCTGCTGGTCAAGCCGCTGTACGCGCTGGTCAAGGAAGCCGATGCCATTCGCAGCTTCAATTTCAAACGCCCGGCCAGCCAGCGCTCGCCCGTACTGGAAGTGGACCAGCTGACGGAGTCCATGCAGCGCATGAAGCAGACCCTGGCCAGCTTCTTCGAGATCACCGCCAGCCTGTCGGCCGAAACCCGCTTCGAGCCGCTGCTCAAGCGCGTGCTGCAGGAAACCGTGAGCCTGAGTGATGCCCAGGCCGGCATCATCTACCTGTATGACAGCGATAGCGGCCAGGTGCAGCCCAGCGGCCTGATCATCAACGACAAACTGCGCAATGTGACCCGCTACGGCTTGACCAGCCACGCCCTGAACGCAAGCGACACCCCCGCCTGGCTGAGCGCGCTGAACGGGCAGCAGAACAGCGTGGTGACTTCTATCGGCTTCGACCAGGCCCGTGAACTCAAGCAGATCATGCTCAAGCTCGACAGCCCGCGCCTGGACCTGATTGGCGTGCGCCTGCACAACCGCCGTGGCGAGACCATCGGCGTGCTGGTATTGCTGCACCGTGACACCGGCAGCCGCAGTGACCTGGTCAAGTTCAGCCCCGACCGCATCGCCTTCATCCTGGCCGTGTCCGGCGTGGCCGCCGCCAGCATCGAAGGCCAGCGCCTGCAGGTACGCCAGCAAGCGTTGCTGGACGCCTTCATCCAGATCATCGCTGGCGCCATTGACGCCAAGAGCCCCTACACCGGGGGGCACTGCCAGCGCGTGCCGGTGCTGACCAAGATGCTCGCGCGCGCGGCCGCCGACAGCCAGGCCGCGCCGTTCGCCAGCTACCAGCCCAGTGAGGAAGAGTGGGAGGCCCTGCACATTGCCGCCTGGCTGCATGACTGCGGCAAGGTCACCACCCCCGAATACGTGGTGGACAAGGCCACCAAACTGGAAACCCTCTACGACCGTATCCACGAGATTCGCACGCGGTTTGAAGTACTCAAGCGCGACGCCTGGATCGACTACTGGCAGCGCCTGGCCGAAGGCGGCAACGCGGCGGCCCTGGCCGCCGCTCGCGACGCCCAATTGCAGGCCCTGGACGACGACTTCGCCTTTGTCGCCCGCTGCAACCTGGGCGGCGAATTCATGGACCCCGACAGCCAGCAGCGCCTGGCGCGCATCGCCGAGCGCACCTGGCTGCGCACCCTGGACGACCGCCTGGGGGTGTCCTGGGAAGAGAACCGCCGCCAGGAGCGCAACCCCGCCCCCGCCCTGCCGGTGCGCGAACCGCTGTTGGCCGACCGCCCCGAGCACCTGTTCGAACGCCCTGACTACGAGCGCATGCCCGCGGACAACGCCTGGGGCTTCAACATGAAAGTGCCCGACTACAAATTCAACCGTGGCGAGCTATACAACTTGAGCATCGGCCGCGGCACGCTGACGACCGAAGAGCGCTACATCATCAACCACCACATGGTGCAGACCATCCTGATGCTCAGCCGCCTGCCCTTCCCCAGCCACCTGCAGAACGTCGCGGAAATGGCCGGCGGGCACCACGAGAAAATGGACGGCAGCGGCTACCCCCGCGGGCTCAACCGCGAGCAGATGAGCCTGCCGGCACGGATGATGGCCATCGCCGACATCTTCGAAGCCCTGACTGCCGCCGACCGGCCGTACAAGAAAGGAAAGACGCTCAGCGAAGCGCTGGGGATCATGGCCTTCATGTGCCGCGATGCGCACATTGATGTCGAGCTGTTCGAGCTGTTTCTGCGCAGTGGGGTGTACCTGGAATACGCCCAGCAGTATTTGCCAGCGCAGCAGCTGGATGAGGTGGACATCGAGCAGGTGCTGGTCAAGGCAGGGGTGGCTGCGCAGCCGGCATGAACGTGTGCCTGGTGCTGCGCGGCGCCTGGGACGCGGCCAGGTCCGCTGCTACGGCGGTTATACCAGGCACAAAAAAGCCGCTGGGGTCAGCGGCTTCTTCGTATGACTCGGATCAGGCGACCGGGTTGATCGGCTTTTCCGGGTACCAGGCGTCCAGCAGCGGGCTGACTTCGATCTTGGTCAGTTCGTCGCGGCCCTTCAGCCAGGCTTCGACGGCTGCGCGCTGCTCTTCGTTGACCGAGCCACGCTCGACGGTGCACACCAGGCCGACGTCATCGGTGCCGACGTAGTCCAGGCCATTGGCGTCCATGGCTTCAGCCAGGAACGCGTCGAGGAATGCGTCGATTGCCTGGTCGTCCAGGTTTTCCTTGAAGTCCAGGTTCAGTTCGAAACCCAGCTCCTGGAATTCATCCACGCAGAGTTTTTTGCGCAGACGGCGGGAACGGTTAGTGGCCATGAAACAATCCTCTTGAGTATTAACGCGCGGCACTTTACCAGTTTCGGCACGCGGCTGCCTGACTGATGCCGATAAACCCGCCCAAGTGTCGAAAAAATCATGAAATGCGCGTCAGCCAGGCCAAAGCGCCAATCCCTTGGGGCATAATGCCGACTCTTTATGTCCGGGGGCTTTCACCTTTTCGCGCCCTCATTTTTTTCACCCCTCGCCCGTAGGGTTTCATTGCTCATGATCAAATCGTTTCGCCCTCTACTGCTCGCCGGCCTGATGCTGCCCCTGGCCCTGCCCGTTCATGCCGCGCCCATCATCACCGCGCTGCCGGCCAAGGTGCAACAAGCCCTCAGGACCAACAAGATCGCCGACAACGCCCTGTCGCTGGTGATGGTACCGCTCACAGGTCCAGGCACCCCGACGGTGTTCAACGCCGATGTGTCGGTGAACCCGGCCTCGACCATGAAGACCATCACCACCTTCGCCGCCCTGGAGCTGTTGGGCCCCAACTACCAGTGGAAGACCGAGTTCTACACCGACGGCACCCTGAGCAACGGCGTGCTGCACGGCAACCTGTACCTCAAGGGCGGTGGCGACCCCAAACTGAACATGGAAAAGCTCTGGCTGCTGATGCGCGACCTGCGCGCCAACGGTGTGCAGCAGGTCACCGGTGACCTGGTGCTGGACCGCAGCTATTTCATCCAGCCCAACCTGCCTGAGTTCAACGACGACGGCGGCGACGAGAACGCGCCGTTCCTGGTACGCCCGGACGCCCTGATGGTCAACCTCAAGGCCCTGCGCTTCGTGGCGCGCAACGATGGTGGCAAGGTAATGGTCTCGGTGGAACCGCCGATTGCCACCATCCATGTCGACAACCAGATCAAGGCGCTGGCTGGCAAGCAGTGCAGCGGTGACGTGCGCTACAACCCGGTGACCGCGCCGGACGGCAGCATCAGCGTGGTGGTCAGTGGCGGCCTGGCGGATGGTTGCAGTTCCCAGACCTACCTGTCCGTGCTTGACCACCCCACCTATGCCGCAGGGGCGGTACGGGCGATCTGGAACGAACTGGGCGGCACCATCGCCGGCCGCGACCGCGAGGCCGTGGTGCCCAAGGACGCCAAGCTGCTGGCCCGGGCGTTCTCCCCGGACCTGGCGGAGATCATTCGCGACATCAACAAATACAGTAACAACACCATGGCGCAGCAGCTGTTCCTGAGCATCGGCGCCCGTTACCGCACCGATGCCGACACTGACGACGCCAAGGCCGCCCAGCGGGTGATCCGTGCCTGGATGGCACGCAAGGGGATACCGGCCAGCCATCTGGTACTGGAAAATGGTTCGGGGCTGTCCCGTGACGAGCGTGTCAGCGCCCGGGAGCTGGCGACCATGCTGCAAGTGGCCTGGAAAAGCCCATACGCCGCCGAATTCATGAGCTCGCTGCCGATCATCGGCACCGACGGCACCATGCGCAAACGCCTGAAGACCACGGCGCTGGCCGGTGAAGGCCACGTCAAGACCGGCACCCTGAACAACGTACGCGCCATTGCCGGTTTCAGCCGCGATGACAACGGCAACACCTGGGCGGTGGTCGCCATTTTGAATGACTCCAAGCCATGGGGCGCGTCGTCGGTGCTGGACCAGGCGCTGCTGGACCTGTACCGGCAGCCGAAGGCAGGGGAACAGGGGGTTTCGTTGAACCCTTGATGGCACGCCGCGGCCATCCTCTGGGGCACCCTGCGGCGTACCAGGCAGACCGCGGAGCGCCCTTCCCGAGCTTCGCCCGGTCCCACAGGGTAATCTCCACCACCGCGGCCAACCTCTGTGGGACCGAGCGCCAGCTCGGGAAGCAGCCGCTGCGGTGTACCAGGCAGACCGCGCGGCGCCCTTCCCGAGCTTCGCCCGGTCCCACAGGGTAATCCCCACCACCGCGGCATCCTCTGTGGGACCGGGCGCCAGCTCGGGAAGCAGGCGCTGCGGTGTACCAGGCAGACCGCGGGGCGCCGTTCCCGAGCTTCGCCCGGTCCCACAGGGTAATCCCCATCACCGTGGCCATCCTCTGTGGGACCGGGCGCCAGCTCGGGAAGCAGGCGCTGCGGTGTGTCAGGCAGACCGCGGGGCGCCCTTCCCGAGCTTCGCCCGGTCCCACAGGGTAATCCCCATCACCGTGGCCATCCTCTGTGGGACCGGGCTCCAGCTCGGGAAGCAGGCGCTGCGGTGTATCAGGCAGACCGCGGGGCGCCCTTCCCGAGCTTCGCCCGGTCCCACAGGGTAATCCCCACCACCGCGGCATCCTCTGTGGGACCGGGCGCCAGCTCGGGAAGCAGGCGCTGCGGTGTATCAGGCAGACCTATGGCGCGACTCAGGGCAGTTCCGGTTCCACGCGGTCCCTGCCCGCCTGCTTGGCCGCATACACGCCGGAATCGGCGCGCAACAGCAGCGCATCGGCGCCTTCCCCCCGGCGCCAGCTGGCTACGCCGAAGCTGGCGGTGACGATGCCGACACCGTCGATAGGCGTGTGCCGCAGCCCTTGCCATAGTTCCAGCGCCAGGGCGTGAGCCTGGTCGCTGCTGCTGCCCGGGCACAACACCATGAATTCCTCACCCCCCAGCCGGCAGAAGACGTCGGTGCGCCGCAGGCGGTGGCCGATCTTTTCGCAGATCCCTTGCAGCACGCGGTCGCCGACAGCATGGCCGAACTGGTCGTTTATCCGCTTGAAATGGTCAATGTCGAGCATGATCACTGCCAGTTGCAAGTGGTCGCGTTCGGCACGGTCCAGCTCGGCTTTCAGGCGTTCCTGAAAGTAGCGGCGGTTGTGAATGCCGGTGAGCACGTCGGTGACCGACAGCGCCCGCAATTCTTCCTCCACGCGCTTGAGGTCAGTGATGTCGGTCAGGTAGCCGTGCCATAGCGTGCCGCCGCCGGCCAACGGCTCAGGCGTGGCTTCCCCGCGCACCCAGCGCAGACCCTGACGTGGCAACTGCACCCGGTACTCTTCGCGCCATGGCGTAAGGTGCTGGGCCGAGAAACGGATGGAATCGAGCACCCGCTGGCCATCGTCCGGGTGAATGCGCTCCATGACTCGCCGCCCGTCATCACGCAAGGTGCTGGGCTCCATTTCGTAGATGTCACGGATGCCCTCGCTGGCCCAGCTGAAACTGGAATGGCCATCCGGGTCCAGCCGGAACTGGTAGATGCCGCCTGGTACTTCGGCACTGAGTTTCTGCAACAGCTGGTCGCGCGCGGCCAAGGCCTCGTGCACCCGCTTGCGCTCAGTGATATCGATGCAGATAGCCAGGTGCCCCACCCACAGGCCTTGCTCGTCCAGCAAGGTGGTGGCGAGCATGTTCACCGCCACCGTGCTGCCATCACGCCGTACCAGGGTCCATTCGCGCGCCTGCTGGCTGCCTTCGCCGGGGGTTTCCACCAACATGGCCTGGGCCAGGGGAATGTCCCGCTCGTAATAGGCGCTGAGGGTGCAGGCGCGGGCCACCAGCTCTTCGCTCAGGTGCAGGTTCTGCAAGGTCAGGTGGCCCACCGCATCGCCGGCACCGTATCCCAGCATGCGCTCGGCCCCGGCGTTGAACGTGGTGATCAGGCCATGCAGGTCGGTGGCGATGATCGCCACCTGGGTGGCGGCATTGAGCACGCTGCGCAACTGGTTATGGGTAACGCGCAGGGCCTGTTCGCTGCTGCGCAGCTGCGATGTGCGCTGCTCCACCAGTTTCAGGGCGCGCTGGCGCTGGCTGACCAGGCTGTACAGCAAGGCACTGAGCAGCAGGCTGAGCAAGGCGCCCAAGGTCACGACCACGGTCACCGGCGAGGCATGGTTGGCTTCGACAAACAGGGTGCTGGGGCTGATATCCAACTGGTAATCGCGGTCGGCCAGGTGCAACAGGTGCGTCGCCGTCAGGGGCTGGGGTACCACGGTGTTGCTGGACTCGTACAGCACCTCGTGGTTGCCGGCCAGCGACAGGTCGAGGATGCGCACATGCAGGTTGTCATCGCTTTGCGCGGGCAGCCCTTCGCCCATCAACTGCCCCAGGCTCACCACTGCCGAAACAAAGCCCAGCGGCGGTTCGCCGGGTTTGCCAGGCACCGGCGCAACCATCAGCACCCCACGGCTGTACCGCGGGCTGACCCCCACCAGGTTGACCGGCGGGGTCACCGCCAATGTACCGGTGTGCAGGGCCCGCATCAGGGTGTCATGGCGCGAGGCCTGGGAGTTGACGTCAAAGCCCAGGGGCAAGCGCTGGCGCGTCTGCGACTGGGTATAGAACACCGGGTAATACTCGTCCCGCTGCCCCGCCGGCACCAGGCTGCCATCAGCGGCCTGGTCGCGAATGGAGAAATCCTCGATTCCCTGTTCCCGGGCGCGCTGTTCGAACGCAGGGCGTTCGGCGGCCGTGACCCGTGGCAGCCACGAATAGGCCTGGGTACGCATCAGCAACGGCCCGGCGTAGCCTTCGTATTCTCGCCGGCTGACGTTGTCCGAATAACTGAAAAACCGGCGAAGGCCGTCCAGCCGCTGTGTCTGGTCCTCGAACCGCTCCTCGATGCGGCTGAAGCGTTCGTTGGCAAGCAATTCGAAGCGCTGGCGCAACTGGCGCTGGTACAGCTCGGCGGTGCCCACCGCCAGTAGGCTGGTGACCAGCGCACCGGCGGCAAGGGCCAAGGAGGCTATCAGCCAGGCCGACGCATCTTCACTGATAAAGCCAAGTATTTTGGGGCGAACGGCATGCAACGACATAAGCGGAACTCACAACGCCGGCGTGCTTCGGTTGTCACATTGGCTTTGGCTCAGTTATAGCTATTTGCCAGTAGTTTGCCTAGTGAGCCATCAAGCGAAAATGTTGATCGGTCGTGCAGCAAAAAGGGCTCCTGGGAGCCCTTTTTACAATCTAGCCAAAACTGTACGACAGGCGCGCCTGCCGTGGGCTACCGCTCATCGGGCCTGAATTTTCCAGGCACGGTGGATCTTGCTGTTGCGGGCAAAGTCAGGGTCCAGGGTCTGGGCACTGATTTCCTCTACCTGGTAACGCTCGCCCAGGTGCTCGTCGAGCTGGAACTTGCGGAAGTTGTTGGAGAAATAAAGCACCCCGTCCTTGGCCAGGCGTGCGACGGCAAGGTCCAGCAACTCGACATGGTCGCGCTGCACATCGAATACCCCTTCCATGCGCTTGGAGTTGGAAAAGGTCGGCGGGTCGATGAAGATCAGGTCGTACTCGTCGCGGCTGGCTTGCAGCCAGGCCATCACGTCACCCTGCTCCAGGCGGTTCTTGTCGGAGAAACCGTTGAGCGACAGGTTGCGGCGCGCCCAGTCCAGGTAGGTCTTCGACAGGTCGACACTGGTGGTACTGCGCGCACCGCCCTTGGCCGCGTGCACACTGGCCGTGGCCGTATAGCAGAACAGGTTGAGAAAACGCTTGCCCGCGGCCTCCCGCTGAATGCGCAGACGCATGGGGCGGTGGTCCAGAAACAGGCCAGTGTCCAGGTAGTCGGTCAGGTTGACCAGCAGCTTGACGCCACCTTCCTGCACCTCGGTGAACTGCCCCTGGGCAGCCTGGCGCTCGTACTGTTTGGTACCGCTCTGGCGCTCGCGACGTTTGATGATGACGCGGCTCTTGTCGATGTTCAGCGCCTGGGGAATGGCGGCCAGGGCATCGAACAGGCGGGCCTGGGCCTTTTCCGGGTCGATGGACTTGGGCGCCGCGTATTCCTGCACATGCACCCAGTCATGGTACAGGTCGATGGCCAGGGCGTATTCGGGCATATCGGCATCATAGACGCGGTAGCAATCGACTTTCTCGCGACGGGCCCACTTGCCCAGTTGCTTGAGGTTCTTCTGCAAGCGGTTGGCGAACATCTGCCCGCCTTCGCTCAGGCGCGCCTGCTCGACCACCACGGGCGCCGGCTTGATCGGGTTGCCGTTCTTGTTGACCCGTGCGTACGGATCGGCGGCAGGCGCGGAGGCCTGCTCCTGGGCCTGCTCGCGCTCCACCTGCCGCTGCTCGGGGGTGCGACGCTCGCCGGTGACAAACTGGTCAGGCAGCACCTTGATCAGCAGCAGTTTGCACGGCAACGCACCGTTCCAGAAGGCGTACTGTTTGTGGCTGCGAATACCCATGCGCTTGCCCAGGTCCGGGGCACCGGTGAACACCGCGGCTTCCCAGTTCAGGCAGGCCTGGCGCAGACGCTCGCCCAGGTTCTGGTAGAGGTAGAGCAGGCTGGCTTCGTCCCCCAGACGCTCTCCGTAGGGAGGGTTGCAGATCACCAGGCCTTTCTGGTTCTGGTCCGGGCGCGGCTCGAAGGTGGCGACCTCGCCCTGGTAGATCTTGATCCAGTCGCTGAGCCCAGCGCGTTCGACGTTGTTGCGGCCCGGCTGAATCAGGCGTGGGTCGGCTTCATAGCCGCGGATCCACAGCGGCGGCTTGGCCAGGCCGGCTTCCGCACGGGCCAGGGCTTCGTCATGCAGCTTGCGCCACAAGGCCGGCACATGGCCCAGCCAGGCGCTGAAGCCCCAACGGGTACGCTTGAGGTTGGGGGCGATGTCGGCAGCGATCATCGCCGCCTCCACCAGGAAGGTCCCCACACCGCACATCGGGTCGGCCAGCGCGCCGCCCTGAGCGGCGATGCGCGGCCAGCCGGCACGGATCAGTACGGCGGCGGCAAGGTTTTCCTTCAGTGGCGCGGCACCCTGCTGCAGGCGGTAGCCGCGCTGGTGCAGGCTGTGGCCGGACAGGTCCAGGGACAGGATCGCCTCGCCACGGTCCAGGCGCAGGTGCACGCGCAGGTCGGGGTTGAGCTTGTCGACGCTGGGGCGCTCACCCTCGGGGGTGCGCAGCTTGTCGACGATGGCGTCCTTGACTTTCAAGGCACCGAAATGGGTGTTGTCGATACCCGAGCCGTGGCCGCTGAACTCCACCGCCAGGGTGCCGTCGGGCAGAAGGTGGTCTTGCCACTCCACGTCGTGCACGCCGTGGTAGAGGTCTTCGGCGTCCTTCATGGCAAAGCGCTTGAGCACCAGCAGCACGCGGTTGCCCAGGCGCGACCACAGGCACAGGCGGTAAGCCGTTTCCATGTCGGCCATGCCGCGCACGGCAGAGGTATGCTCACGGGCCTCTTCAAGGCCAAGCGCGGTGGCTTCCTCGATCAGCAGGCCTTCGAGGCCCTTGGGGCAGGTGAGGAAGAGTTCGTAACGATCCGACATGGGGTATCCAGGGTCTTGAGCCATAAGTGAAAGGGCAACGCATCACCCTTCCCGAGTTTAACCAGGCGCCTTTCTGAAGAAGCGCCCGTGTGACACCGCCAGGGTGTCGACCGCCGGGACCGATATTGGCATCAAAAAGCCTTTGATCATCCCGGCAGAATAAAATTCTGCAAAAAGACGAGGGTGAAAATGACCCTTCGTCGCCTAATACTGAAAAGCATTTCGCCATCATTTTCGATGGCTTTTTCCTGTCATTCGCGCTGTAGCCCTGATCATAGCGGGCTTTCGCGCGTCGTTGGCCCGGACGCATCCGCTTACTTATGGTTCGCACACCATAATCATTACGTGCTTATGACAAAACGGTCGTTCACACCGGCCAACGCATTGTTTAGAAATCTATACAGGCCGCACCGCAATGGTACGGCACCACTGCTCGCCACGCCGGCAGCGAGCACCAAAACCGGCAGAAAGACTCTGCCCGGCCTCACACGAGGCCGACGGGACATAACAGTCAACAGACGAGGGCAACACCCTATGAGAAGACTTAAGCGTGATCCGTTGGAACGAGCATTTTTACGCGGATACCAATACGGCATCCATGGCAAATCCCGCGAGCTTTGCCCTTTTACTCTACCGTCGGTTCGCCAAGCCTGGATCAATGGCTGGCGCGAAGGACGCGGCGACAACTGGGACGGTATGACCGGCACTGCGGGTATCCACAGACTCAACGAACTTCACGCGGTCGGCTGACGAGGACGATTTTTCTCTTACATTCACATTGCTGATTAACCATGCGCGCCCCAACGGGCGGCGGGCGAGAGCCCAGGGGCCCTTCTAGAGGGCCCCTTTTTAATGCCTTACGTGCGCGGCAGTGCCGCGATGGCATCCACCGCCTCGCGGATCAGCGCCGGGCCCTTGTAGATGAAGCCCGAGTACAACTGCACCAGGCTGGCACCGGCGGCGATCTTCTCGGCCGCGTGCTTGCCTTCGGTGATGCCGCCTGCGGCGATGATCGGCATGCGCCCCGCCAGCTCCCCAGCCAGTACCTTGACGATGTGGGTGCTCTTCTCCCGTACCGGCGCGCCCGACAGGCCGCCCGCCTCGTCACCATGGGCCAACCCTTCCACGCCTTCACGACTCAGGGTGGTGTTGGTGGCGATCACCGCGTCCATGCCTGCGCCCAGCAGCGCCTGAGCCACTTGCACGGTTTCCTCGTCACTCATGTCCGGGGCGATCTTGATCGCCACCGGCACACGCTTGCCATGCAGGCCCACCAGGGCTTCGCGGCGCTCGGCCAAGGCGTCGAGCAACTGCTTGAGCGACTCGCCGAACTGCAGGCTGCGCAGGCCCGGGGTGTTGGGCGAACTGACATTGACGGTGATGTAGCTGGCGTGGGCGTAGACCTTGTCCAGGCAGATCAGGTAGTCGTCCACGGCGCGTTCGACCGGGGTGTCGAAATTCTTGCCGATGTTGATGCCCAGCACGCCCTTGTACTGGGAGGCACGCACGCGGTTGAGCAGGTTGTCGACGCCCAGGTTGTTGAAGCCCATGCGGTTGATGATGGCCGTGGCTTCGGGCAGGCGGAATATCCGCGGCTTGGGGTTGCCGGGCTGCGGGCGCGGAGTGACGGTGCCGATCTCGACGAAACCGAAACCCAGCTGGGCAAAACCATCGATGGCCGCGCCGTTCTTGTCCAGGCCCGCGGCCAGGCCCACCGGGTTGTCGAACGACAGCCCCATCACCTGCACCGGCAAGCGCGCCGGCGCCTTGGTCAGCAAACCGTTGAGCCCCAGGCGGCCACCTGCGCCGATCAGGTCCAGGGACAGGTCGTGAGAGGTTTCCGGAGAGAGTTTGAACAACAGCTGGCGGGCCAGGTTATACATGGGCGGGCATGACTCGTTGGAAGAACGTGGGGGGCGTGATTATAGGCCCTTTGGGTAGCCGCAAGCTACCGGCGCCGAACGGCAAGGCACGCCCCCCTCGACGTTCGGGCGAAAAAAAACCCGGCCGAGGCCGGGTTTTTTTCAAGCGCTACCCAATTACTTGGATTGAGCTTCTACTTCAGCTTCTACGCGACGGTTAACGGCGCGGCCAGCTTCAGTTTTGTTGTCAGCCACTGGACGGCTTTCGCCGTAACCGATGGAGTCAACACGGTTGCCCTGGATGCCGTACTGGTTGACCAGAACGTTTTTCACAGCAGCAGCGCGACGCTCAGACAGCTTCTGGTTGTAGGCGTCTGGACCGACGTTGTCGGTGTGGCCTTCAACACGAGTAGTGGTCTGTGGGTACTGCTTCATGAAGTCAGCCAGGTTCTTGATGTCAGCATAGCTGTTTGGCTTGACGACCGACTTGTTGAAGTCGAACTTCACGTCCAGCTGAACGCGAACGGTTTCAGCTACTGGAGCTGGAGCCGGTTCTTCAGCCACTGGAGCCGGAGCTGGTTCTGGAGCAGGAGCCGGAGCCTTGCCACCGTTACCACCGAAGTTCACACCCAGGCCAACGGTAGGCGCGTAGTCCCACTTGCCGTTGTCCAGCTTGTAGTCAGCATCGATACCGGCACGAGCGTACAGGTTGTCGGTGATGTACCACTTGGCGCCAGCGCCGATGGTAGCGAAGGTGGAGCTGTCGCGACCGCTGTGGCCGTCAGCTTGCACGTTGCTCAGGCTCTGGTGCGCGAAGCCACCGGAAACGTATGGACGAATGGCATCGCCGACAGTACCGAAGTGGTACATGGCGGTCAGGGAGCCAGTGTCACCGTGGATTTTCTGGCTGCCAGTACCATCGTTCGAACGAGTGTAGTTGGTCTTGCCGTAGCCCAGGATGACTTCAACGTCGTCGGTCAGGAAGTAGCCCAGGGAACCGCCGGCGGTGCGGCCGTCTTCCACGTGCTTGACGCTGTCGTTGTAGTTCTTCTGGTAGAAGGCTTCACCTTCGACCGCGCCTTGGCCTTGTGCCAAAGCGCCGAAAGAAGTTGCGGCAACAAGAGAACCAATGGCAATGCCTAAGGTGTTTTTCAGTTTCATCCGTTAAATCCCCATCTGGTGATTGTTAAGCAGTACCCCGTTACACGGGGACAACTCGGCGGCAAGTCTAGCAGAACTCGCCCCACGTTTAGAGATATTTGCACCGAACTAAGTTTCGGCAATGCCTGCAAATTTCTCACGTAGCTTGTCGAGCGCGCGTTTGTATCGCATTTTCGTCGCGCTCAAGCCCATGTGCATGATGTCCGCAATCTCTTGAAATTCAAGCTCTGCGACGAATCGAAGCACAAGTATTTCTCGGTCGATCGGGTTGACATGTATCAGCCAACGATCCAATCCACCACGCTCCTCCGGTTTCGGCGCCTTCTCTTCGGAAGCCTCCTCGAGCGGATCAAGGCTCAGGGCATCCATGAGGCGGCGCTTGCGCCGTTCCTTTCGGTACTGCGTGATACATTCGTTGTACGTGATGCTGTAGAGCCAGGTCTTGAACTTCGATTTTCCCTCGAAGTTTTTCAGGCCGTAGAGGACCTTCAGCATCACCTCCTGACAGACATCGTCAGCGTCACGATCGTTCCCTAAATAACGTGCACAGACGTTGAAGAGGGTGCGCTGATAGCGCCGCATCAGCTCCTCATAGGCGCGCGTGACGTGGAAAAGTTCCACATGCGAACGCGCCACCAGCTCCTCGTCTGTGAGCGTGCGGGGGTCGTAACGCAGGGGCAACGAATGAACTTTATTCAAAACAGGTCGGGCCGGCAGTCAGGTCGATATCCACCATGGCCCGACACCCGGGCCATTTTGCGGCGGCATACAGTAGCAGAAATCGCCGGCTCAGCGGCTACTTACCCGCTGTTCCAGAAGGATCCGATTGGACAGGGAAACCAGTTCCCCATCGTCGGTCAGCAGCGTCGTCTTGACCGTGCCGATCTCTTCGATCTGGCCTTCAACCTCTCCAACCCGCACTTGTTGCCCCACTTGATACAATTCCCGCACGTAAATTCCTGCCAGGATCTGCCCGGCGATTTCCCGACTTCCCAGGCCCATGGCCAATGCCACGGCCAGACCAACGGTAATCAGAACAATGACAATCACATGGTTCAGCAGGTCGGTCTTGACCTCGAGCTGGCTGATGGCCACCGAGATACTGATGATAATGACCATCCACTGCGCCACTCGCCCGAGGCCGGCCGAATAGTCCAGGCCCACCCCTTCGGCGGCGCCCCGCACCAGGCCGTTGACCACCTGCGCCAGCAGCACACCCACGAGCAGCACCAGCGCGGCGCCAAAAACCTTGGGCAAATAGAGCGCCAGCATGTCGAGCGTAGCTGAAACTCGCTGCAAGCCAAGGGATTCGGCAGCGGACACCAGAAAAATCAGCAACACGAACCAGTAGACGATCTTGCCCACCAAGGTCGAGATCGGTACCTGAATGCCGCCGCGGCTCATCAGCTTGGTCAGGCCGGTACCCGCCATCAGGCGGTCCAGGCCCAGCTTTGCCAGCAATTTGGACAGCAGGGTGTCGAGCAGCTTGGCGACCACGAAGCCCAGCAGCAGCACCACCAACGCACCGAACAGGTTGGGAATGAAATTCGCGACCTTAGTCCAGAGTGCGGTCATGGCCGTCACCAGGCTCTGAGTCCAGAGATCAAGTTGCATAGTCAATCAGCCTTATCAGCAGTACGAGGTTTGCGTCGCGAGACCGGTGCCACATGGCCAGATCCGTTGTCCACGGCGATCATGAAGGCCTGCAACCAGCGGCCCATCAAGCTGAACAGATCCCCCGCGCCCACCTGCCGGTTGGCGGTCTTGAGCACCCGACCCAGGCATGCATCGTCGTCCCGCTCCACGGAGGAGGACGCCTTGAGCATGTCACGCAATGATTCTTCAAACGGATCGTGCATTCGGCACCTCACGAATTATCCTTCAAAGACGAGAGCTTCCTGGGACGGGTCACATAAGGCACTGAGGGTTATGCAACCATATGTGTCCTGAACGGCAGCTAAACCCAGCGCAATCGACGGAATAGCCACCACTGCCCAAGCGCCACCACCACCATCAGCCCGCAGGCCACGATGAAGCCATAGGGGTTGGTGGACAACGGAATTCCGCCGACGTTGATGCCCAGCAACCCGGTGAGAAAGCTCATGGGCAGGAACACCCCGGTAATGATGCCGAACCGGTACATGGTGCGGTTCATGCGCTCGTTCAGGCGCCGGTCCTCGGCCTCCAGCACCAGCCCCACGCGCTCGCGGGTCAGTTCCAGCTCTTCCAGGTAACGGGTCAGGCTGTTGTTGAGTTCGTTCCAGTAGTCGGCATCGTCGTCCACGAACCAGGGCAACTTGTTGCGCGACAGCTGCGCGAATATCTCCCGCTGCGGCGCCAGGAAACGGCGCAGGCCAGCGGCTCGACGGCGAATCTGCAGAATGCTGCCGTGTTCGGGCGCATACCGTTCGTCGGCATCGATCTTGTCTTCTTCGTTGTCGATGATTTCGCCCAGGTCGCTGACCAGCGTCTGGACCTTTTCGGTAAGGTACTGGGCCAGGTAGAGGATCAGTTCCGACGCGGTGCGAGGCCCCCTGCCCTGCTGCAGCAGCACCATCAACTCGTCGGTGGCGCGCAACGGGCGCAGGCGCAGGGAAATGACCCGCTGGGCTTCGGCGAAGATGCGCACCGAGACCATGTCTTCGGGCTCGGCGCCGGGGTTGAGGTTGACGCCACGCAGGAACAGCAGCAATTGGTCATCGGGCAGCGGCAACAGGCGCGGGCGGGTATTCTCCTCCAGCAACAGGTCGCAACTGAACTCGTTCAGGCCGCTGTCTTCGCGCAACCAGGCCTGTGTCAGCGGGTGGCCGCGATCCCAGTGCAGCCACAGGCTCTGCTGTGGCTCCAGCACCAGGTCGTCGATCTCGTCACGGGCAAGCAAACGCGCGCCACCTTTACCATCCAGCACCAGGGCATGTACCAGCCCCCGCTGCGCGTTTTCTTCCTCGTACATCCAAACCCCATCAACCAATTGCAAAAAGAATCACTCTGGCATCTTCAATGCGCTGGGCGACACGATAACCCCATTGTTGTCGGCGTAAATGAATTCTCCCGGCTTGAACGTGACACCGGCGAAGGTCACCGGCACGTTCAGGTCACCGATCCCGCGCTTCTCGGTGCGCAGCGGGTGGCTGGCCAGCGCCTGCACCCCCAGGTCAACCTGGGCGATGACGTCCACGTCGCGAATGCAACCATAGATGACAATGCCTTCCCAGCCGCTTTTGGCGGCCTTTTCGGCCAGCATGTCACCCAGCAGCGCGCAGCGCAGCGAGCCACCACCATCGACCACCAGCACCTTGCCCTTGCCGTCCTTGTCGACCTGCTCCTTGACCAGCGAATTGTCTTCGAAGCATTTGATGGTGACGATCTGGCCACCGAAGGAATCGCGGCCACCGAAGTTGCTGAACATGGGCTCCAGCACCTTGACCAGCTCGGGGTAGGCGTCGCACAAATCGGGGGTGAGGTAATGCATGGGGTAACTCCTGTCAGCTGAGGACAACGACGATCGAAGTGGCGACCGGTCATTGATTGACGAGCCGATACGCCGCGCATTTACCCTGCGCCGACCAGCAGCGGCCGGCGCAATCGTCACAGCTTAGCCTTCCCACCGCTGACCGTGAAGTCACGCGCCCAGGGGGAGCGCCGATGCCTGTGGCAGCAGCGGTGCCAACGGGTCGTTCAACCAACGCCCCACCAACGGCCAGACCTCGGCCTGGGCCGGCTTGCTGACCAGCATCTCGACGTGGCCGAAGTTGTCGGCGAAGCCGTGGTCGCGCCCCAACTGCACGAATTGACGGTGCTCGCCGCCAAAGGCGTCGAACAGCTTGCGGCAGGCCCATGGCGGGTCCTGGTGGTCACCGCTGGCCGCCACGGCCAGCAGGGGTACCTGCACCTCGGCCAGCCCCGCCCACCAGTCCTGCTTGCCCTCGCCGAAGCGGCCGAACAGGCCATGCCAGCGCATGGCCTCCAGGGCGAGGCCGATGGGCTCGTCCTCGGGGCCGCGCTTGAGCCGCGAACCGGAAATATGCGCGAAGCGCTTGAGCAACAACCGCGCGCTCCACTCCACTGGCGGCATTTTCAGCGGCCAGTAGGTGCGGCTGACCTGGCAGCCGAACAGCGCGGCCGAAGCCACGTTGTCCTGGGCCAGGTAACCACCACCCAGGCCAGCCGCCAGGCTGATGCCACCCAGGGAATGGCCAACCCAATGGGGCGCCTGGCCACTCTGTTCCTGAACGAAGGCACCGATGGCCGGCAGGTCGAAGCGTGCATAGTCAGCGACACGGTTCTTGCGGTAAGCCAGGTTGCGCGGCGACAGGCCGTGGCCGCGCATTTCCGGGATCCACACATCGAACCCGGCCCGCGCCAGCCAGGCGCCCAGGCCGATGCCCCGGGGCGAAACCCAGAACCTGCGGTTGGAAAAACTGCCATGGAGCAGGATGACCGGCACGCCACCGGGCTGTGCCTGATCGGCCATGCCCAGGCGGGTCACTGCCAGTTCCACGCTGGCATCAGGGCTGTTGGCGGCCTTGATGCGGTAAACGTCTTCGCTCAGGTCACCACGCCGCTCGGCGCTGAGCAAGGCGACCGGGAAGAGATTGCTGCTGCTTTGCATAGGGTGCTTTTACAGAAAGGGTTAACAGAAACACATCGGGGTGCAGGATACAGAAATGCCGTGGGAGCTGGCTTGCCAGCGAGCTTTCGTTCAGTAAAAAGCTCGCTGGCAAGCCAGCTCCCACAGAAAAACAGCCCCTGCCAGGCAGGGGCTGGAAGCTTACGCGGCGCCTTGGCCTTCGGCCAGGAAGAACCACGTCTCCAGGACCGAGTCCGGGTTCAGCGACACGCTTTCGATGCCCTGCTCCATCAGCCATTTGGCCAGGTCAGGGTGGTCGGAAGGGCCCTGGCCACAGATGCCGATGTACTTGCCGGCCTTGTTGCACGCGGCGATGGCACTGGCCAACAGCTTCTTGACCGCCGGGTTACGCTCATCGAACAGGTGCGCGATGATGCCCGAGTCGCGGTCCAGGCCCAGGGTCAGCTGGGTCATGTCGTTGGAGCCGATGGAGAAGCCATCGAAGAATTCCAGGAATTCATCGGCCATCAGCGCGTTGGACGGCAGCTCGCACATCATGATCACACGCAGGCCGTTGACGCCACGGCCCAGGCCGTTCTCGGCCAGCAGGTCGACCACCTGGCTCGCCTCGCCCAGGGTGCGCACGAACGGCACCATGATCTCGACGTTGGTCAGGCCCATCTCGTTGCGCACGCGCTTGAGCGCACGGCATTCAAGCTCGAAGCACTCGCGGAACGACTCGCTGATGTAGCGAGAGGCACCGCGGAAGCCCAGCATCGGGTTCTCTTCTTCCGGCTCGTAGAGCTTGCCACCGATCAGGTTGGCGTACTCGTTGGACTTGAAGTCCGACAGGCGCACGATGACCTTTTTCGGCCAGAACGCCGCGGCCAGGGTACTGATGCCTTCCACCAGCTTGTCGACGTAGAAGTCCACCGGCGCGCTGTAGCCCGCGATGCGCTTGTCGACGCTGTCCTTGATGTCGGCGGGCAGGCCGTCGTAGTTCAGCAGTGCCTTGGGGTGCACGCCGATCATGCGGTTGATGATGAACTCCAGGCGCGCCAGGCCGACACCGGCGTTGGGCAACTGGGCGAAGTCAAAGGCACGGTCCGGGTTGCCAACGTTCATCATGATCTTGAACGGCAGGTCGGGCATGGCGTCCACCGAGTTCTTCTTGATGTCGAAGCCCAGTTCGCCCTCGAAGATGTACCCGGTGTCCCCTTCGGCGCATGAAACGGTCACGCCCTGGCCATCGACCAGCAGTTGGGTGGCGTTGCCACAACCGACCACGGCCGGGATGCCCAGCTCGCGCGCAATGATGGCCGCGTGGCAGGTACGCCCGCCGCGGTTGGTGACGATGGCGCTGGCGCGCTTCATCACCGGCTCCCAGTCCGGGTCGGTCATGTCGGAGACCAGCACGTCGCCAGGCTGCACCTTGTCCATCTCGGACACGTCCTTGATGATGCGGACCTTGCCGGCGCCGATGCGCTGGCCGATGGCGCGGCCTTCAACCAGTACGGTGCCCTTCTCCTTGAGCAGGTAGCGCTCCATGACGTTGGCCTGGGAACGGCTTTTCACGGTTTCCGGGCGGGCCTGCACGATGTACAGCTTGCCGTCATCGCCGTCCTTGGCCCATTCGATGTCCATCGGGCACTGGTAGTGCTTCTCGATGATCATCGCCTGCTTGGCCAGTTCACTGACTTCGGCGTCGGTGAGGCAGAAGCGCGCGCGGTCGGCCTTGTCCACATCGACGGTCTGCACCGACTTGCCGGCCTTGGCCTCGGCGCCGTAGATCATCTTGATGGCCTTGCTGCCCAGGTTGCGGCGCAGGATGGCCGGGCGGCCGGCTTCCAGGGTGTGCTTGTGCACGTAGAATTCGTCGGGGTTGACTGCACCTTGCACCACGGTTTCACCCAGGCCGTAGGCGCCAGTGATGAACACCACGTCACGGAAGCCCGATTCGGTGTCCAGGGTGAACATCACGCCAGCCGTACCGGTTTCCGAACGCACCATGCGCTGCACACCAGCCGACAGGGCCACCAGCTTGTGGTCGAAGCCCTGGTGCACGCGGTAGGAAATGGCGCGGTCGTTGAACAGCGAGGCGAACACTTCCTTGGCCGCACGGATGACGTTATCCACGCCGCGAATGTTCAGGAAGGTCTCCTGCTGGCCGGCGAACGAGGCGTCCGGCAGGTCTTCGGCGGTGGCCGAGGAACGCACGGCCACGGCGATGTCCGGGTTGCCCTTGGACAGTTCGGCGAAGTGGGTGCGGATTTCGGCGTTCAGTTGCTCGGGAAACTCGGCGTCCATGATCCATTGGCGGATCTGCGCGCCGGTCCTGGCCAGGGCATTGACGTCATCCACGTCCAGGGCGTCGAGCGCCTTGTGGATCTGGTCGTTAAGACCACTTTGCTCGAGAAAATCGCGGTAAGCCTGAGCCGTAGTGGCGAAGCCACCGGGTACCGATACACCGGCACCGGCAAGGTTGCTGATCATCTCGCCAAGGGATGCGTTCTTGCCCCCTACATGCTCAACATCGTGTTTGCCGAGCTTATCGAGGGAAACTACGTACTCTACCAAGGTGATCTCTCCACTGACGTTGTTGGAATAGCTCAGGGTGCTGCGGCTGCCTTTGAAGGCGCGTGAGCGACCATGGCCTGGACCTGGAAAATAAGTGAGAATGCCAGACACTCAGGGCCGGCAAATCGGGCCTATCATATCCAAGAATCGTCACCAGCTTAAGGCCCAGGGCGCAAATGAAACGATCTGCTTTCTTTATTTCCGACGGCACCGGTATCACCGCCGAGACACTGGGCCAGAGCCTCCTGGCACAATTTGAAAACATTACGTTCAACAAGTTCACGCGCCCCTACATCGACAGCGTAGACAAAGCGCGCAACATGGTTCGGCAAATAAACGATTCAGCCGAGCGAGATGGCGTACGTCCGATCATTTTCGACACTATTGTGAACCAGGACATTCGTGAAATCCTGGCCACTTCCAATGGTTTCATGATCGATATCTTCTCCACCTTCCTGGCGCCGCTTGAGCAGGAACTGAGTGCCCACTCGTCGTATTCGGTGGGCAAGTCCCACTCCATCGGGCACAACTCCAACTACATGGAGCGTATCGAGGCGGTGAATTTCGCCCTGGACAATGATGACGGCGCCCGTACCCACTATTACGACAAGGCCGATCTGATTCTGGTCGGTGTTTCCCGTTGCGGCAAGACGCCCACCTGCCTGTACATGGCCATGCAGTTCGGCATCCGCGCGGCCAATTACCCGCTGACCGAGGACGACATGGAGCGCCTGGAGCTGCCCGCGGCCCTCAAGGCCCACCGGCAAAAACTGTTCGGCCTGACCATCGACCCCGACCGGCTGACCGCCATCCGCCATGAGCGCAAACCCAACAGCCGCTATTCCAGCTTCGCCCAGTGCGAATTCGAGGTGCGCGAAGTGGAGAACCTGTTCCGCCGCGAAAACATCCCCAACATCAATTCCACGCACTTTTCCGTGGAAGAAATATCGGCCAAGATCCTGGTGGAAAAAGGCGTCGAGCGCCGCTTCAAATAGCGCAACCCAGCCCCACGCGGGCTAAGGCACAAACAGGTCGATAAACCGCTGCACCGCCATTTCCTCCAGTTTGTCCTGGTCCCGGCACGCTTCCAGAATCTTCAGGCAGCGCTGCCCCACGAAACGGGTCGCCAGGTGGGTGCGGAACTTGTCCAGCAACAGCGGCATGCCCTCCGCCCGCCGACGCCGATGGCCGATGGGGAAATGCACCTCGACCTTCTCGGTACTGCTGCCATCGCGGTAGAACACCTGCACGGCATTGGCGATCGACCGCTTGTCCGGCTCCAGGTATTCACGGCTGTACACCGGGTTTTCGACGATCTGCATCTTGTCGCGCAACTGGTCGATGATCGGGTGGGCGGCATGAAAGGCGTCTTCGTACTGCTCGGCCACCAAGGTACCGAACGCCAGGGGCACGGCGACCATGTATTGCAGGCAATGGTCGCGGTCGGCCGCGTTGGCCAGCGGCCCGACCTTGGAAATGATGCGGATCGCCGATTCATGGGTGGTAATGACAATGCGGTCGATCTCGCTCAGCCGGCCTCGCACCTGCGGGTGCAGGGCCACCGCGGCCTCGCACGCGGTCTGCGCATGGAACTCGGCAGGAAAACTGATCTTGAACAGCACGTTTTCCATCACGTAGCTGCCCAGCGGCCGCGCCAGGCGCAGGTGCCGGTCGCCTTCGGGCTTGAGCGCCAAGTCCTTGTTGGTGTGGCTGAACAGTACGTCGTTGAATCCCCACTGCGGCGCTCCCAGCACCCCGGGGATGCCCATTTCACCGCGCAGGGCTATATCGGCCAGGCGCACTCCACGGCTGCTGGCGTCCCCCGCCGCCCAGGACTTGCGCGAACCGGCGTTGGGCGCGTGGCGGTAAGTGCGCAGGGCCTGGCCATCCACGAAGGCGTGGGACAGGGCCGACAGCAACTGGTCGCGGCTGGCCCCCATCAGCCAGGCGCTGACCGCGGTGCTGGCGACCTTGACCAGCAGCACATGATCGAGGCCCACGCGGTTGAAGGCATTCTCCAGCGCCAGCACACCCTGGATCTCGTGCGCCATGATCATGGCTTCCAGCACCCGGCGCATGGGCAGCGGGGGCTCGCCTTCGGCCACGCGGCGCTGTGACAGGTGGTCGGCCACCGCCAGGATGGCCCCCAGGTTGTCCGAAGGGTGGCCCCACTCCGCCGCCAGCCAGGTGTCGTTGTAATCCAGCCAACGCACGATGCAGCCGATGTCCCAGGCCGCCTTGACCGGGTCCAGGCGCCAGGCCGTGCCTGGCACCCGCGCACCGTTTGGCACCACCGTGCCCTCCACCAGCGGCCCCAGGTGCTTGGTGCATTCGGGAAAGCGCAGGGCCAGCAGGCCGCAGCCCAGGGTGTCCATCAGGCAGTAGCGGGCCGTGACCAGGGCTTCGGCAGAGTCGACGGCATACCCCAGCACGTAGTCGGCAATGTCCTGCAACAAAGGCTCGTAATCGGGGCGATTGTTGCTGTCGGCGTTGAGACTCATGGGTGTACTCCTGGGCGATCAACCTGATCGTATCGGGGCCTGCGCTTTCCTGAGCGCGCGCAGTGCCTGGGACGTGGCCTCACAGCCGCGGCTACAGGTTGAGCTGCCACGAAAACGCGTCGGCGGCTCACCACAGCCTAGTAAAAACCCCACCCCACGCAACCTTCCGCCTTGGCACCGGTCAACATTGCGCCCCGCCCCCCTGCGGTGGCGTCATAAAACCATCATGCTAGAATGCGCGGCCCGCCATGTGGGGCCAACCACCGGGAACCATGACCATCAAGCCACTGCATAGCCTTTTCTGCCTGTTTTTCGTGCCGGGCCTGGCCACGGCCGCGGAAAAGACCACCTACGGCCTCAACGAATACGCCCGTCTTGACGACATCGACCTGCAAGTGGCGGCCAAGCTCGACACCGGCGCCAAGACCGCTTCACTCAGCGCCCGCGACATCAAGCGCTTCAAGCGCAATGGCGAGCACTGGGTGCGTTTCTACCTGGCCATCGATTCGGCCCACAGCCACCCCATCGAACGCCCGCTGGCCCGCGTCAGCCACATCAAGCGCCGGGCCGGCGACTATGACCCCGAGCAGGGCGAGCATTACACCGCTCGCCCGGTGATCAACCTGGACGTGTGCATGGGCACCGAGCTGCGCGCCATCGAAGTCAACCTTACCGACCGAAGCGCCTTTCAGTACCCGCTGCTGATCGGCAGCGATGCGCTCCGGCATTTCAACGCCCTGGTCGACCCCAGTCTAAAATACGCAGCCGGCAAGCCTGCCTGCAGCAACGACGCTCATACCGCAGAGTAACCCGAATGCGCTCGCTTACCCTCCACCTGAAAGTCCTCATCGCCGTCCTGGTCACCCTGGGCCTGGCGATCACGGCCTATCAGATTTTCGTGCTCGGCATTCCCATGACCGAAGACGAGACCGACGACCTGTGGAACATCGACGCCAAGGTCGAGTTCGTCGCCAGCACCAAGGACCCGGTCAAGATCCAGATGTTCGTGCCGCCGCTGACCCGCGACTTCGTCAGCCTCAACGAAAGCTTCATTTCCAACAACTACGGGGTGAACGTCAACCGCGTGGACGGCAACCGCAAGGTCACCTGGTCGGCGCGCCGAGCCAGCGGCAACCAGACCCTGTACTACCGCCTGGTGCTGACCAAGCGCTACAGCAGCGAAAAACCCAAGGTCAAGGGGCCGACCTTCCGTGACAGCATGGCCATCGAAGGCCCGGAAAAGATTGCCGCCGAGGCGCTGCTGGCACCCATTCGCCAACATTCGGCCGACGTCGAGACCTTCGTCAGCGAAACCATCAAGCGGGTCAACAACCTCAGCGACGACAACGTCAAGCTGCTGCTGGCCGGTGACCCTTCCACACCGCACAAGGCGGCCATCGTCGACCTGCTGCTGTCTATCGCCCATGTGCCCCTGGAAAAGGTGCACACCATTCGCCTGGTGGCGGACCAGCCCCAGGCGCCGGAGCTGTGGCTGCGCAGCTTCAACGGCAGCCAGTGGCTGTACTTCAACCCCGACACGGGCGAGCAGGGCCTGCCCAGCGACCGCCTGCTATGGTGGACCGGCGATGAAAACCTGATCAGCGTGGAGGGTGGCAAAAAGGCCCTGGTGACGTTCACCCTGAACAACAGCGAGATGAACGCCATTCGCCTGGCCAAGCTGACGGACGAGAACACCGACGCCGACTTCCTCGAATATTCGCTGTACAGCCTGCCGCTGCAGACCCAGCAGACCTTCATGATCATGGTGATGATCCCCATCGGCGTGCTGGTCATCCTGATCCTGCGCAACCTGATCGGCCTGCAGACCCTGGGCACCTTTACCCCGGTACTGATCGCCCTGGCCTTCCGCGAAACCCAGCTGGGCTTTGGCATCGCCCTGTTCACGGTGATCACGGCGCTGGGCCTGACCCTGCGCTCCTACCTAGAGCACCTGAAACTGCAGATGCTGCCCCGCCTGTCGGTGGTACTGACGTTCGTGGTGGTGCTGATCGCCGCCATCAGCCTGTTCAGCCACAAACTGGGGCTGGAACGCGGCCTGTCGGTGGCGCTGTTCCCCATGGTGATCCTGACCATGACCATCGAGCGCCTGTCCATCACCTGGGAAGAGCGCGGCGCCAGCCATGCCATGAAGGTCGCCATCGGCACCCTGTTCGCCGCGTCCCTGGCGCACCTGCTGATGACCGTGCCGGACCTGGTGTACTTCGTGTTCACCTTCCCGGCCATCCTGCTGATCATGGTCGGTTTCATGCTGGCCATGGGGCGCTACCGTGGCTACCGCCTGACCGAATTGCTGCGCTTTCGTGCATTCCTCAAGGCGGACAGCTGAATGTTCGGCCTGATCAAGACCTGGAAGGCCCTGCAGGCGCGGGGCATCATGGGCATCAACCGGCGCAACGCCGACTATGTGCTCAAGTACAACAAGCGCAGCCTGTACCCCATCGTCGATGACAAGATCATCACCAAGGAGCGGGCCATCGCCGCGGGCATCCATGTGCCGGAAATGTACGGGGTGATTTCCACCGAGAAAGAAATCGCCGGACTCAAAGGCATCATCGGCGGGCGCAGCGACTTCGTCATCAAGCCGGCCCAGGGCGCGGGCGGTGACGGCATCCTGGTGGTGGCCGACCGTTTCGAGGACCGCTACCGCACGGTGTCGGGGCGCCTGATCAGCCACGACGAGATCGAGCATCAGATTTCCAGCATCCTCACCGGCCTCTATTCCCTGGGTGGCCACCGTGACCGCGCCCTGATCGAGTACCGCGTCACCCCGGACCAGATCTTTCGCAGCATCAGCTATGAAGGCGTGCCGGATATCCGCATCATCGTATTGATGGGCTACCCGGTGATGGCCATGCTGCGCCTGCCCACCCGCCAGTCCAACGGCAAGGCCAACCTGCACCAGGGGGCCATTGGCGTGGGCGTGGACCTGGCCACCGGCGTGACCCTGCGCGGCACCTGGCTGAACACCATCATCAGCAAGCACCCCGACACCACCAACGCGGTGGACGGCGTACAACTGCCCAACTGGGACGGCTTCATGAAGCTGGCCGCCGGTTGCTTCGAACTGTGCGGCCTGGGCTACATCGGGGTGGACATGGTGCTGGACCAGGAAAAGGGCCCACTGATCCTGGAACTCAACGCCCGCCCGGGGCTGAACATCCAGATCGCCAATGATTGCGGCCTGACCCACCGTACCCAGGCCGTGGAAGCACGGCTGGCGGAACTGGCCAGCGAAGGTCGGGTGGAAACCCCCGAAGAGCGGGTGCGCTTTACCCAAGGATTGTTCGGGCATGTGCCCACGGCATAAAACTGTCTGGCCCTCTGTGAGACCGGGCGAAGCGCGGTCCCACAGGTAGCCGCCGCTACCCAGTTTGTGACGACAGGACTACAATCGCCCCCCTCGCCTGCTTGGTGTCGTATCAGCCACATGTCCATCTGTTTTGTACACCCCCTGCCCTACCACCCCGACCCCGCCGCCTGGTTCGCCACCCTTCGCCACGCCCCGGGGGCGATTCTGCTCGACAGCGCCAAACCTGCCGCCGAGCGCGGGCGTTTCGATATTCTCAGCGCCTGGCCCCAGGCGGTGTTGCGCGCCGAACCCGAAGAGACCGGCGAAGCCTTCCTGCAACGCTTGCGCGCCGCCCTGGCTACCCTGGGCGAAGCACAGCTGCCCGACGGCCTGGAACTGCCCTTCGCCGGCGGCCTGCTCGGCTACCTGAGCTACGACTTCGGCCGCCGCCTGGAGCACTTGCCCAGTACTGCCACGGACGACCTGCATCTGCCCGACGCGCACCTGGGCCTGTATGCCTGGGCGCTGATCAGCGACCACCAGTGCAAGACCAGTCAGTTGGTCCTGCACCCCAGCGTGACAGCCGACGAACAGCAACGCCTGATCGACCGGTTCAGCCAACCGGGCACTGACACCCCCGGCGCATTCAGACTCGACGCCCCCATGGCCCCGGACCTGACCCCCGAGCAATACCGCCAGGCGTTCGAACGCATCCAGGCCTACATCAGCGCGGGCGACTGCTACCAGGTCAACCAGACCCAGCGTTTCCGCGCACCTTGCCACGGCGACCCCTGGGCCGCCTACCAGGCCTTGCGCCAGGCCTGCCCGACGCCGTTCTCCGGCTACCTGACGCTGGAAGACGGCAGCGCCATTCTCAGCCTGTCGCCGGAACGCTTCATTCAGGTGCATGACGGGCACGTGGAAACCCGCCCCATCAAGGGCACCCGCCTGCGCGACAGCGACCCCGAACGTGATGCCGCCAACGGCCGCGAACTGTTGGCCAGCCTCAAGGACCGCGCTGAAAACCTGATGATCGTCGACCTGCTGCGCAACGACCTGGGACGCACCTGCCGCGTCGGCTCGGTGCGCGTGCCCGAGCTGTTCGCTCTGGAAAGCTACCCCAACGTCCACCATATGGTCAGCGCCGTGGTCGGCGAACTGGCCGAGGGCAAGGACTGCCTGGACCTGATTGCCGGCAGCTTCCCCGGCGGCTCCATCACCGGCGCACCGAAGATCCGCTCGATGCAGATCATCGACGAACTGGAGCCGACCCGCCGCGCCTTGTATTGCGGTTCGCTGCTGTACCTGGACGTGCGCGGGCACATGGACAGCTCCATCGCCATCCGCAGCCTGCTGGTCAAGGATGGACAAGTGAGTTGCTGGGGTGGCGGCGCGATCGTCGCCGATTCGCGCTGGGAAGATGAATATGCAGAATCGGTGTTCAAGGTTCAGGTGTTGATGGATACCCTGAAGACGCTGTAAGCCGAAAGCGGCAAGCTGAAACGCGGAGGCAGTCTTCCGGCAGCTCAAAGCTTGAAGCTTGCCGCTGCCCATTTTGTTACCATCGGCCACAAATGAGCGCCCAAGCGCCGAATGAACTAGGAAGCCGCCTGATGAGCCTGAACCTCGACGTCGCCGAACTCGCCGCGACTTATGCCAACAAGTCCGCCCAGGACATCCTGAAGCTTGCCTTCGAGCACTTCGGTGACGACCTGTGGATCTCCTTCAGCGGTGCCGAAGACGTGGTGCTGGTGGACATGGCCTGGAAGCTGAACAAGAACGTCAAGGTGTTCAGCCTCGACACCGGCCGCCTGCACCCGGAAACCTACCGGTTCATCGACCAGGTGCGCGACCATTACAAGATCGCCATCGAACTGGTGTCGCCCGACCACACCAGGCTGGAGCCGTTCGTGAAGGAAAAGGGCCTGTTCAGTTTCTACAAGGATGGTCATGGCGAATGCTGCGGCATCCGCAAGATCGAGCCCCTGCGTCGCAAACTCTCTACCGTCAGCGCCTGGGCCACCGGCCAGCGCCGCGACCAGAGCCCAGGGACCCGCAGCCAGGTGTCGGTGATGGAAGTCGACGGCGCGTTCTCCACCCCGGAGCGCACGTTGTACAAGTTCAACCCCTTGGCACAGATGAGCAGCGAGGAAATCTGGGGCTATATCCGCATGCTCGAGCTGCCTTACAACAGCTTGCACGAACGCGGTTTCATCAGCATCGGCTGCGAGCCCTGCACTCGCCCTGTGCTGCCGAACCAGCACGAGCGCGAAGGCCGCTGGTGGTGGGAGGAAGCCACCCAGAAGGAATGCGGGCTGCATGCCGGCAACCTGATCCAGAAAGCCTGAACAGAAAAACCGGCCAGATTGGCCGGTTTTTTTGTGAGTTCCCGCACGTATAGCCGTGGCTGCAAGGCAGCGTCAACCGTCATGCGTTGCGCCTGAACCCAGCAGGTGCAGGGCCCCGACCGTTTAGTGAATGGGCAGCTCCACGCCGTCGAACAATTCTTCCAGTTCTTGCTTGTTGTGGCACTGGATAGCCTTGGCCATGACATCACGCGTCAGGTGCGGGGCGAACTTCTCGATGAAGTCGCACATGAAGCCACGCAGGAACGTGCCACGGCGGAAGCCGATCTTGGTGATGCTCGACTCGAACAGATGGTCGGCGTCCAGCACAACGAGGTCGTTGTCCAGCTTGGTGTCCACCGCCATCTTGGCAACGATGCCCACGCCCAGGCCCAGGCGCACATAGGTCTTGATCACGTCGGCGTCGGCCGCGGTGAAGACCACCTTGGGGGTCAGGCCGCGGTGGCTGAAAGCCTCGTCCAGCTTGGAACGGCCGGTAAAACCGAACACGTAGGTGACGATGGGGTATTCGGCCAGCACTTCCAGGGTGAGCTTGGGCAGCTTGGTCAACGGGTGGCCCTGGGGCACGACCACGCAACGGTTCCAGCGGTAGCACGGCATCATGATCAGGTCACCGAACAGCTCCAGGGCCTCGGTGGCGATGGCGAAGTCGACGGTGCCGTCGGCAGCCATCTCGGCGATCTGCATGGGCGAGCCCTGGTGCATGTGCAGGGCCACGTCAGGGTATTGCTTGATGAAGTTGCTGATCACCGGCGGCAAGGCGTAGCGCGCCTGAGTGTGGGTGGTGGCGATCGACAGGGTGCCCTTCTTCTCGTTGGAGAACTCCTGGGCGATCTGCTTGATGCTTTCCACCTTGCGCAGGATTTCCCCGGCGGTGGTGATGATGCGCTCCCCTGCCGGCGTGACGCGGGTCAGGTGCTTGCCGCTACGGGCAAAGACTTCGACGCCCAGCTCGTCTTCCAGCAGGCGGATCTGCTTGCTGATGCCAGGCTGGGAGGTGTAGAGGCTTTGTGCTGTCGCGGAGACGTTGAGGTCGTGGTGCGCTACTTCCCAGATGTAGCGCAGTTGTTGAAGCTTCATATGTATCCCTCAAAGCAAGTAGACGCCAACAGCGACGATTTATAACTATATTAATGGTCTAGGGGAGAAATCTAGAACTTTTTATCAAATTTTGTACGTGAGCGCACCTTTGTCGTGCAGTCAGGCCTTGCGCCGCCCCAACTGCTGGGAAAGGGGCACCATGTAGACGGGCACTGGCGAGAGCTGCAACACCCTGGCTGCGGTGCGGCCCAGGGGTATGTCCGTACCGGCGCCCTGGCTATGGCTGCCCACGATCAGCAGGTCTACCGCCAGGCGCTGGGCCTGGTCCAGGATGACCTGGGCGGGATCGCCCTGGCGGACCCGCACGGCGGTGATCAACGCCAGGTCCTGCTGGCCCTCGCCCAATTCCTCGCGAAAGCCGTCGAGCACCTTGTGCTCGATGCCAGCCATCATGGTGCTCAGGCCTTCGGTGTGCAGTTCATTGAGGGTGGGCTCATCCAGGTAGCTCTGCAGCACCGACTCGGCGAACAGCCCCATCGGCTCCACGGCATGGATGACATACAGGTCGGCCTTGAACGTGCGCGCCAGGGCCAGAGCGTGTTGCATGACGTAAGGGGCATACAGGCCCAGATCAGTGGCATACAGCATCGAACGGATCATATGATCTCCTCGACTGCCAAAACGGCAGAGCTTGCCCAAGCTTAGCAGCGCCGCTCACAGTCCGGGGCCCCGCTCATAACCTGAGCGATGGTCGACAGCCCCCGTGATTGCTAGCTTTTCAGGGCAATTCGTCAGGTTCCCGGCGCAACGCCTCCACCAGCCGATGATTGATTTCCCCCGCCAGCAGCCGCGCCTGCAAGGGGCCGTGAAATTCGCCATCGCGCACCACAAAGATTGCGGGCAAGTGAAAGACCTCGTACCTTTGCACCGCCCCGCCATTGTCACCGGCGTCCACCCAGCACAGCCGGTCCACCGCCAGGGGCATGGCGGGCAGCTCGCGACGGGCCACCCGGCAACTGGCGCAGCCCACGCTGGTGAACACCAGCAAGGAAGTGCCCGGCGCGTCGAGCAGCACGTGATCTATAGTCAAATCAGTCAGTTCCAGTTCCTGCAGGGCATCGCGGGAAATATCGTCAACCAACCGGCACTCGGAGCCTGTGTTCATGGGTCGTTTCCTGCCTCATCCTGTCGATGTTCCCGTGGAGTTGCGCCTGTGCCATCGCCCGTATCTGTCTGCCCGCCGCCTGCACCGCGTCAGCCTGGGCGGCGTCGCGTGCCGGCATCATCGGCGCTACCCGGTGGGCACCGCCATCGAGCTGAACATGCCCACGCTGGGCAATGGCACCCAGTACCCTGGCTATGTGGCCTGGTGTCGCAAAGAGGCCCAAGGCTACCTGATTGGCGTGGCCTTTACCGATGAACAGACACTGTTCGGCGCGAGGATGGGTGAACAGGTGTGCCAGATTCAGCGATACTGTGAAACCCATTCGCCGTTTTCCGACAATGTGGAAAGTATCGACGCCCTGGCGCGTCAATGGGTAGAGCAGCACGCGGCCGAGTTTTCCCGTGCCAGCCTGGGCGAGGCGGTGTCCGCCGCAACCGCGCACCTGTAACCTGCGGTCATGGGTTGATCCCCGTCATTTACACAGCGGCCCATTGTCGCGCCACCGGTATCGCGCTAAGGTTCGGCTCCCCGCTGCGCCTAAAACAAGCTGTGCTCCGCCGCGCGGGGATCGCTGGCGGCCGGCACCCGTGACCTGACGAGTAACACGATGGCTGATTTACCGATCGACGACCTCAATGTCGCCTCCAACGACACCCTGATCACCCCTGACCAGCTCAAGCGGGAGATCCCCCTGAGCGCCAGCGCCCTGAAGACCATCTCTGCAGGCCGCCAGGTGGTACGCGACATTCTCGACGGCAAGGACCACCGCCTGTTCGTGGTGATCGGCCCGTGCTCGATCCATGACATCAAGGCTGCCCACGAGTACGCCGAGCGCCTGAAGGCCCTGGCGGCGGAAGTCAGCGACACCCTGTACCTGGTGATGCGCGTGTATTTCGAGAAGCCACGCACCACCGTGGGCTGGAAGGGCCTGATCAACGACCCGTACCTGGACGACTCCTTCAAGATCCAGGATGGCCTGCACATTGGCCGCCAGTTGCTGCTGGACCTGGCGGAAATGGGCCTGCCCACCGCCACCGAGGCCCTGGACCCGATCTCGCCGCAGTACCTGCAGGACCTGATCAGCTGGTCGGCCATCGGCGCGCGCACCACCGAATCCCAGACCCACCGGGAAATGGCCTCCGGCCTGTCCTCGGCGGTCGGCTTCAAGAACGGCACCGACGGCGGCCTGACCGTGGCCATCAACGCCCTGCAGTCGGTGTCCAGCCCCCACCGCTTTCTGGGCATCAACCAGGAAGGTGGCGTGTCCATCGTCACCACCAAGGGCAATGCCTACGGGCACGTGGTATTGCGTGGCGGCAACGGCAAGCCCAACTATGACTCGGTCAGCGTCGCCCTGTGTGAGCAAGCCCTGGCCAAGGCCAACATCCGCGCCAACATCATGGTCGACTGCAGCCACGCCAACTCCAACAAGGACCCGGCCCTGCAGCCCCTGGTGATGGACAACGTGGCCAACCAGATCGTGGAAGGCAACAACTCGATCATCGGCCTGATGGTAGAGAGCCATCTGAACTGGGGCTGCCAAGCCATTCCCAAGGACCTGGCCGACCTGCAGTACGGTGTGTCGATCACCGATGCGTGCATCGACTGGACCAGCACCGAAACCACCCTGCGCAACATGCACGCCAAGCTCAAGGACGTGCTGCCCAAGCGCGCCCGCGGCTAAGGCTGCCCGCAGAAACAGAAACGCCGGGGCATGCCCCGGCGTTTCTGTTCATGTGTGGTCAGATCTTGGCTGCGCGCCGCTGGTGCCGTTCCATGTAGCGCTCCACATAGGAGCACGACGGGATCACGGTGTAGCCCATGCGCTCGGCGTACGCCAGCGCCTGTTCGGTAAGGGCCGCGGCGATGCCGCGCCCGCGTAGCGCGTTGGGCACGAAGGTACGGTAGATATCCAGTGTCTGCTTACCCAGGTCCATGTAGGTCAGGTAAGCACGATGACCGTCCACATTGGTCTCGAACTGATGACCGGCCTGGTCATGGTGGATGGACAACGCCTCGCTCATCACAACTCCTCGCGGGTCTTGGAATTTGACCCTTACCTTACCGATGTTTTTCCGGCGAAGGAACCTCTACGCCACCCCGTGCCTGTTTCGACACCGAGACGAGCCGTGTCGTTCTCTTTTCAAATGAGCACGTACTCAATAGTAGGCGCCGTTGCCACCGACACTCAAGACACCTGCCCGGTTGCGCACTGAAATAGCGCGACCGAACATCTGAAGGCAGCCACGACTGAACATTGCCGAATGTTAAAGCTTGAGACGACTGCCGACACTTTTAGTCACTATTAGTTCAGTAAAAACACTTTAGCAGGCTTTGTGAAACGGGTATGGCAAAGCCATGTTGTTTCATTACAGCGACATTGAACAGTGACGCGGATCACCCGCAACGGGTAGTGGCCCTACGCCTTTCGGCGAACTTGCACAGCAGTGGCGAAGCCGCCCGCCCCCAAGGGCACAGCGCTTCGAATGGGTGCCAAGATTTTTTTTTGGTTCTTGCGTTAGGTCATTTTACTTACTACAAGTAATGGGTACTATGTACGCCGGCTATTTTCTCACTCACGAGAGATGGCTTTAAATAGAAAGTCCTTCAAGGGGATCACGATGAACAACGTTCTGAAATTCTCTGCTCTGGCCCTGGCCGCAGTTCTGGCCACAGGTTGCAGCAGCGCCTCCAAAGAAACCGACGCTCGCCTGACCGCTACCGAAGACGCTTCGGCCCGCGCTCAAGCTCGTGCTGATGAAGCTTATCGCAAGGCTGACGAAGCTCTGGCTGCTGCCCAGAAAGCTCAACAGACTGCTGACGAAGCCAACGAGCGCGCTCTGCGCATGCTGGACAAGGCAAGCCGCAAGTAATAATCCCCTCGGGATTGTTGCCAGGCCAGCCCACCTCAGGTGGGCTGGCTTTTTTATGCCCGCAGGAAACACCGGGCCTGAAAAAAGCCCAGGTGCAAAAAAGGGAAGCCGAAGCTTCCCTTTTTGATCGGCTGCCGATCAATCCATCGGCTGTACCGGCACCTGCGGTGTCGTCTTCACCGGCGCGGTGGAGATGATGGCATCGCTGGAAGAACCCGCGACGCCAGGCGCGGCGATTTCAACGGGCATACCGTCTTCGGCGGCCACCACGTCACGCACGGTGTCCCAGTTCATCTGCATGTTGCCGTTGAGGTCCGGGCGGTTGAGCATGGCGTTGATCACCGAGGTGTGCTTGTCCACGGCCGACGGGTCGCCCTTGGCATCCAGCGGGGTATGCGCCTCGATGTAGACCTTGCCGCCGCTCACGCCGAACTTGTAGGGCTCGTTGATGATGCGCACTGGCGTGCCCACCGGCACCATTTTGGAAAGTTCCAGCACGTTGAAGTTGTACATGCGGAAGCAACCGTGGCTGGTGCGCATGCCAATGCCGAACTTCTTGTTGGAACCGTGAATCAGGTAACCCGGCAGGCCCAGGGTGAACTTGAACGGCCCCAGGGGGTTGTCCGGGCCGGCCGGTACCACGTTGGGCAACGGGTCGCCGTCGGCGGCGTGCTCGGCCTTGATCGAAGCCGGCGGCGTCCAGGTGGGGTTGGGGATCTTGCCGGTGACCTTGGTCTGGGAAATGGGCGACCCCCAGCCCTCACGGCCAATGCCGATGGGGTAGGTGTACACCACGTTCTGGCCCTTGGGGAAGTAGTACATGCGGTACTCGGGCAGGTTGATCACGATGCCTTCGCGCGGGCCCGGGGGCAGAATGAAACGCGTGGGCAACACGATCTCGGTGCCGGCGCCAGGCAACCAGGCATCGACGCCAGGGTTGGCGGCGATCATTTCCAGGTAGCCCAGGTCGTTGGCCTCGCCCAGGTCGGCAAAAGTGTCTTCGTACTTGGCCTTGATCACCTGGACCTGGCCGACGATGTCTTCGCCTGGCGGCGGCAGCGGGTATTCGGTGGCGCCAGCCGAGCCGGCAGCGATCGCGGCGGTCAGGGCCAGGCAACGGGTGACGACGGAAAAGCGCGGCAACATCCGAGGATCCTTTGCAAAACGGGAGGGATAATCGGCCGATTGTACACTGGCGTTCCGCCGACCGGGAGGCATCCCGGCGGTTGATGGATGAGCAGTTGTTCAGGAATGCCTAGAGCTGGGGCCACACTGGCCGGGTGCCCTGTTTTTGCGCATGAAGGATGGCCTTGCACAGGGGGCACAGGCGCTTGTCGCGAAAGATCGAGGGCGCCACCCCGGACCAGCGCGGTTGCGCGGGCAACAGCGTGCCGCACAGGGTACGGTCGGCGGAGCCACCGAGTTCCAGTTGGCGTGCGATCAGGTGCACACGAATTTCCTGGCACGCGAACAGATCGAGCTGCTCATCGGGCTCGATAAGTTGGTAGGCAAACAGGGACCAGGCAGGACGCGGCATTGGGGGCTCCAGATCGGGGGGCGCCACATTAGCCGAAAGGCGGTCACTAGAAAAGCGTCAAAGCAGCGGTTTGAGCTGCGGCCAGACATTTTCCAGCAACTTGCCCTGGGCATTCACCGCCGGGTGAATGCCATCAGCCTGCATCAGCGACGGCACACCCCCTACCCCTTCGAGGAAAAACGGCACCAGCGGCACCTGTTTCTGCTCGCCCAACTGGCTATAGACCTGGGCAAAGGCATTGGTGTAGCGCGCACCGTAGTTGGGGGGCAGCTTCATCCCCAGCAACAGTACCTTGGCACCGGCTGCGCGGGACGCGTCGATCATCGCCGCAAGATTTTGTTGCATTTGCGCCGGAGGGTGTCCCTGCAAGCCGTCATTGCCGCCCAGCTCCACGATCACCACGCTTGGCTTGTTGGCTGCAAGCAGCGCCGGCAGCCGCGCCTGGCCGTTCGCGGTGGTGTCGCCGGAGATCGAGGCATTGACCACCGAATCCTTGAAACCCTCGTGCTCAAGCCGTTGTCGCAGTAACGACACCCACCCCTTGCTGGTATCCAGGCCCAAACCGGCGCTGATACTATCGCCCACGACCAGCACGGTACCCGCCGCTGCGTTTTGCGCCATCAGCATCAGCGCCAGACCAGCACTCAACCACCACACTCGCATCGGATTCTCCATGGGCCCAAGCATCCTCAAAGCTCAGAACCTTAGCAAAGTGGTTCCCAGCGCGGAAGGTGAACTCACCATCCTTCATGAATTGTCACTGGACCTGAACAAGGGCGACAGCCTGGCCATCGTCGGCGCTTCGGGCTCTGGCAAATCCACCTTGCTGGGCTTGCTGGCCGGCCTGGACCTGCCCAGCGGCGGCAACGTGACCCTGGCCGGGCGCGACCTCAGCCAACTGGACGAAGACCAGCGCGCCCGGGTGCGGGCCGAGCACGTGGGCTTCGTGTTCCAGTCCTTCCAGTTGCTGGACAGCCTCAACGCACTGGAAAACGTCATGCTGCCGCTGGAGCTCGACGGCCGTGCCGACGCTCGCGACATTGCCCGCGGCTTGCTGGAGCGAGTGGGCCTGGGCCAGCGCCTGAGCCATGCACCCCGTCAACTGTCCGGCGGTGAGCAGCAACGGGTAGCCATTGCCCGTGCCTTCGCGGCCGAACCTGACGTGCTGTTCGCCGATGAGCCTACCGGCAACCTCGACAGCCACACCGGGGAGCGCATCAGCGACCTGCTGTTCGAACTGAACAAGGAACGCGGTACCACCCTGGTGCTGGTGACCCACGATGAACGCCTGGCACACCGCTGCCGGCGCCTGATCCGCCTCGATGCCGGCCGCCTGGTCGGCCCCCTGGAGCCATGATGGCTGGTTTGCCACTCCCGCGCCTGATGGCGCTGTCGGTGCGCCAGTTGCTGCGCGATGCCCGCGCCGGTGAATTGCGCGTGCTGTTTTTCGCCCTGCTGGTGGCCGTGGCCGCCAGCACTGCCATCGGCTATTTCGGTGCTCGCCTGAACGCCGCGATGCTGCTGCGCGCCACCGAGTTTCTCGGTGCCGACCTGGTGCTGCAAGGCACGACGCCTGCGCGCCCGGAGCAAATACGCCTGGGCCGCGAGCAAGCCCTGAACCATGCGCGGGTCGTGGAGTTCGCCAGCGTGGTGGCCACCGACAACGGTATCCAGCTGTCGAGCATCAAGGCGGTGGATGACAATTACCCCCTGCGCGGCCAGCTCAAGAGCGCTGCCCAGCCCTATGGCGAAGAAACCGCCGGTGGGCGCCCCGAGCCCGGGCAGGCCTGGGTGGAGTCGCGGTTGCTGGCGGCACTGAACCTGAAGATCGGTGACAGCATCGATGTAGGCAACAAGACCCTGCGCCTGGCGCGGGTGCTGACCTATGAGCCTGACCGCGCCGGCAACTTCTACAGCCTGACCCCTCGGGTCATGATCAACGAGGCTGACCTGGCGGCCACCGGCGTGATCCAGCCCGGCAGCCGCGTCACCTTCCGTGAACTGTGGAGCGGCAAGCCAACGGCCCTGGCCGCCTACGCCCAGACCGTGCACGCGGGCCTGGCACCCAACCAGCGGTTGCAGGATGCGCGGGACGGCAACCAGCAGATCGGCGGCGCCCTGAGCAAGGCCGAGCGCTACCTGAACATGGCCAGCCTGGTGGCGGTGCTGTTGTCCGGCGTGGCCGTGGCCCTGTCGGCCAGCCGCTTTGCCAGCCGGCGCTTCGATGCCAGCGCATTGCTGCGCTGCCTGGGCCTGTCGCGTCGGGAAGTGCTGTTGTCGTTCTGCATTCAACTGACCGTGCTGGGCGTGCTGGCCTGCGTCAGTGGCGCGGTGCTGGGCTGGCTGGCACAACTGGGGCTGTTCAAACTGCTCCAGGGCCTGCTGCCCAGCCTGGTGCCAGGCGGCGGCGTGCTGCCGGCACTGGCCGGTATCGGTACCGGGCTAGTGGCCCTGGCCGGCTTCGCCTTGCCGCCGCTGGCCGCCCTGGGCCGGGTGCCGCCGCTGCGGGTACTGCGCCGCGACCTGCTGCCCGTTCCCCCAAGCACCTGGTTGGTGTACGGCTTGGCGGTACTGGCCCTGGGCCTGATCATGTGGCGCTTGAGCCTGGACCTGCTGCTGACCTTCGCGCTGCTGGCCGGCGGCCTGGTGGCGGCGGTACTGCTGGGCGGCGTGTTGCTGCTGGGACTGCAAAGCCTGCGGCGGTTGCTGGCGGGCGCCACCCTGCCCTGGCGCCTGGGCCTGGGGCAGCTGTTGCGCCACCCCCTGGCGGCGGCGGGTCAGTCCCTGGCGTTCGGCCTGATTCTACTGTCCATGGCCCTGATCGCCCTGCTGCGCGGCGAACTGCTGGACACCTGGCAGAACCAATTGCCCAAGGACGCCCCGAACTATTTCGCGCTCAATATCCTGCCAGCCGAAAAGGACAGTTTCGCCCAGCGCCTGAGTAGCTACTCCGCCCGCTCGGCGCCCCTTTACCCGGTGATCCCAGGGCGCCTGACCGCCGTCAACGGCGAAGCGGTGCGCCAACTGGTGACCAGGGACTCACGCGGCGAGCAGGCCACGGAACGCGACCTGAGCCTGACCTGGTCGGCCGACGTGCCGCCGGGCAACAGCCTCAGCCTGGGCCAATGGTGGGGCGCCAGCCCGGAAGCCGGCCTGCCGGGCGTATCAGTGGAGGCCAAGCTGGCCGACAGCCTGAAACTCAAACTGGGCGACACCCTGACCTTCAACATCGGCGGCAGCGAGCGCCAGGCCAAAGTCACCAGCCTGCGGGACGTGCATTGGGACAGCTTTCAGCCCAACTTCTACATGATTTTCCAGCCTGGCACCCTTACCGACCTGCCCACCACCTACCTGACCAGCTTCTACCTGGCCCCAGGGCACGACCAGCAGGTAGTGGAACTGGCCCGAGCCTTCCCCGCCGTGACCTTGCTGCAGGTCGAGGCGTTGCTGGAGCAACTGCGCAGCATTCTCGCCCAGGTCACCCTGGCGGTGGAGTATGTGCTGCTGTTCGTGCTGGCCGCGGGCATGGCCGTGCTGTTCTCCGGCCTGCAGGCCACGCTGGACGAGCGCATCCGTCAAGGCGCCCTGCTGCGCGCCCTGGGCGCCGAGCGCCGGCTGCTGGTCAAGGCGCGGCGCATCGAATTCGGGCTGCTGGGGGCGGCCAGCGGCTTGCTGGCGGCGGTAGGCACCGAACTGATCAGCCTGGTGCTGTACCGCTATGCCTTCAATCTGCAGTGGCACCCGCACCCCTGGTTGCTGCTGCTACCGCTGGTGGGGGCGCTGCTGATTGGTGGTGCGGGGGTGTTCGGCACCCGCCGTGCGTTGAACGCCAGCCCGCTGGCCGTGTTGCGCGACAGTTGAGCCAGCGCCCGTGCTGGGCCAGCCGGTATTTATCACAGTCAGGAGAAAGCGTTGGCCACCAACATCATCACCCGCAAAGGCCATGAGGCGCTCAGGAGCGAACTTGACCACCTGTGGCGCGTGTACCGTCCGGAAATCACCCAGAAGGTGGCGTGGGCAGCGTCGCTGGGTGACCGTAGCGAGAACGCCGATTACCAGTACAACAAAAAACTGCTGCGCGAGATCGACCGCCGGGTGCGTTACCTGCGCAAGCGCCTGGAGGACGTCAAGGTGGTCGACTACGCCCCCGAGCAAGAGGGCAAGGTGTTCTTTGGCGCGTGGGTCGAGATTGAAAACGAGAAAGGGGAAACGAAAAAATTCCGCATCGTGGGCTACGACGAGATCTACGGCCGCAACGACTACATTTCCATCGACTCGCCCATGGCGCGCGCCCTTCTGAAGAAAGAGCAGGATGATGAAGTACGCGTCCAGACCCCCTCGGGTGAAGCCACCTGGTACGTGAACAGCATCACTTACGAAGGGTGACTCTGCAGGCCGCGTCGGCAGTGCAGGCACCCTTCGAGGAAGCGCCACCCATCGGATTGATGAACAAGTACGCCCACTTCATCCTTCGCTACCGGGTGTGGGTCATCGCCCTGACGGTGACGATCACGGCGTTGCTGGGAACCTTCGGCGCAGGCCTGAAGGTGGTCATCGACCCGGCGGCGCTGGCGCCCCAGGGCCACCCGCTGATCCAGGCCACCAACAATGTGGAGCAGGTGTTCGGCTCCAAGTACCTGATGATCATCGGCACCACCCCCAAACAGGGTGACCTCTACCAGCCCGCGGTGCACCTCAAACTGATTGCCGGCCTGGATTACTACTACGGGCCCGAGCATACGTTTTTCGGCCAACTGAGTGACAACCGCACGTTGTACGTCCAACTGCAATACGGCCTGTAGCGGCGGCCGCGTCCCAAACGCCGCGTAGCGCCAGGCTGACGCGGGCCTATGGGAGCACAGCTTGCTGGCGAAGGGCACAACACGGCCCATCAGGTACACCGCGCTGCCTTTTTCGCTAGCAAGCTACGCTCCCACCAGGACACCAAGGACCGCCAGGCTGATGCAGCCTGTGGGAGCACAGCTTGCTGGCGAAGGGAACAACACGGCCCATCAGGTACACCGCGCTGCCTTTTTCGCTAGCAAGCTACGCTCCCACCAGGACACCAAGGACCGCCAGGTGACGCAACCTGTAGGAGCACAGCTTGCTGGCGAAGGGTGCAACGCGGCCCATCAGGTACACCGCGCTGCCTTTTTCGCTAGCAAGCTACGCTCCCACCAGGACACCAAGGAGCGCCAGGTGACGCAACCTGTAGGAGCACAGCTTGCTGGCGAAGGGCACAACACGGCCCATCAGGTACACCGCGCTGCCTTTTTCGCTAGCAAGCTACGCTCCCACCAGGACACCAAGGACCGCCAGGCTGACGCAGCCTGTGGGAGCACAGCTTGCTGGCGAAGGGGTCAACGCGGTCCATCAGGTACACCGCGCTGCCTTTTTCGCGAGCAAGCTACGCTCCCACCAGAACGTGCAAGCGGCACTCGTGGCGCTTTGCTTCAAGCCAGCAATGAATGCCGGACAAAGCGGGCGGTATTGTCCAGGGCCAGGCCGATGTCCGGGTGGCGCAGCGCGTAGCGGCGGTCCAATCGCCGCGTGTTGCTCATGTCGAAACGCGTGGTCTGAATGAAGTCCAGCGATTCGGGGCTGGTCTTGAGCAAAGCTGACACACCCGGCACCCTCAACAACCCCCTGAGCACCCCCAACGCGACGTACCGATGCGGCGCCCGCACCCCCAGGGTCGGCGCGACGCGCTCCAGCAAACCGCCCAGGGCGGGGGTATCGGCATCCAGTGCCAGCACCTGTTGGTTGACCATGTCGGGGTCGATGGCCACGGCGCCCATCAAGGCCACCAGGTAATCGACACTGACCAGCGGCAACCAATGGTCAGGGGAACCCGGGATGGCCTTGAGCCGGCCACCGGCCAGGTTGCGCATCAGCGCGACCAGCGGCTGCCCGGCCAGGATGTGCCCCGTGCGGCTGTGACCGCAGACCGTGGCAGGGTGCACAATGGTGTAGTGGCCGCCCACCTGTCGCAGGTACTGAAGCACAGCGAAATGGGCTTCCATCTTGCTGCCTTCGTAACCACCGGCTCGCCGATATACACGAGGCCAATCCGTGGCGTCCACCGCCTCGAGGTCGATACCCAATGCCTTCATGTGCTCATGGTTTTCCAGCATGTAGCCCCCCACCATGAGCAATCGGCACCCTCGTTCGGCTGCCCAGCGGGCAACGTTCAACGGGCCCTGAACATTTACCGCCCGCGCCTGATCCAGAGTCAGCCCCCAGGCAAACTGCACCGCCAGGTGAAACACCAGCCGCACGCTGGCCATGCCTTGCTGGTCGGAGGTACTCAGGCCCAACCCCGGTTGGCTGATGTCACCCCGCACAAACACCAATCGCGAAGCCTCCCCGCCCAGCAAACCCACCTGCTCGGCTAACCGCCCCTGGGCCTGGGCCGAGCGCATCAGCACCTGGCAGCGGTGCCCCCGGGCCGTGAGATGCGCCAGCAAATGCTGGCCGATGAAACCGCTGCCGCCGGTGACGAAACATTCCATTTGCATTGTTCATTCCCTGAAAAACGGTGGGTGGAGGGCTTAGGCCCCCCTGCCTGCGCGCAGACTTCACTCTCGCCGCCTACCTCATGGAAGCCGATGCCGGTAGCGTGACGGGAGCGCCAAAGATGATGACATCTGAATCCAGATCATCTTTACATATACAGAACGGTCTGTACAATCACGGCACTTTATCTTCCGAGATGCTCCACATGGACGTGACATACACCGGCTCCCTCTTGCCCGAGTTGCGCCCGCAGGTACCCGCGCACGCCGGTCAGACCCTCGTCGATGTACTGCGCCGGCGCGCCGTGCAGACACCGGATCGGTTGGCCATTAGCCTAACCACCGACAAAGGGGCGGTGGCGACCTTTACCTATGGCGAACTGGACCGGCATGCGCGAGCGCTGGCCCAGCGCTTGCAACAACAGCGGTGCGTGGGCGCCCGGGCGCTGATCATGCTGCCCCCAGGCCCTGACTATCTGGTGGCGTTGCTGGGGTGCTGGTACGCCCGCGTCACCGCGGTGCCCATCAGCCAGCCCAGCGGCGACCTGTGCCCGGCCGGCACACTGCGCCTGATCGACACGGTGGGCGCCCGGATCCTCATCTGCGCCCATGCTGCCCGCCAGCAGATGCGCCAGGCCGCCTGGCGTGCCGTCAGCCGCACCGCCGCGATGATCGTGAACATTGACCGCCTGCCCCTGACGGATGCCGACGCGTGGCTGGCACCCGATGTTCAGCCCCATACACTGGCCCTGCTGCAATTCGCCCCCACGGCCGCTGACGCCACCCGTGGCGTGCGTATTCAGCACGGCAACCTCATGGCAGGCTTGCAGACGCGCCATCAGGCCATGGCCGTCACGCCTGAAGACATCGCCGTCGCCTGCCTGCCCGCTGACCACCCGATGCACCTGATGCGGGAATTGTTGCAGCCTTTGTACAGTGGCTATCCCGCCCACCTGCTCTGCGCAGGTGCCGTGGCGCAACGCCCATGGCGCTGGCTGGAGACGATCTGCGCACGGCGGGCAACCCTGGCCAGCGCACCCGCCTGGCTCTACGCCCGGTGCAGCACCGAGCATTCTGAACGGTCCGCACCACTGGACCTGTCCTGCTGGCGCCTGGCCGCGACCGGCGACGAACTGCTTCCCCCCGCCGCCATGGCCGCGTTCGACGCATACTTCACCCCCATGGGGTGGCCGGGCAAGGTCTTCTTCACCGCCTACGAGCCAGGCGAAAGCAGCGGCGCCGTCACCGCCAGCACGCCGCACCGGCCACCCCATCGCCTGGTGGTCGACCGCGACCAACTCGATGCAGGCCGCTTGCAACCCGCTGCCTCAGGCCAGGGCATTGTATTGCTCAGCAGCGGCATGCCAGCGGCGCAGGCAACGCTGTGCATTGTCGACCCGCACACGCGCGAGCCGCTGCGCGAAGGCCAGGTGGGCGAAATCTGGGTGGCGGGTCCCACCGTGGCGGATGGGTACTGGAAAAATCCCGAGGCGACCTGGGAAAACTTCCAGGCCACCCTGCGTGATGGTGAACGCCGCTGGCTGCGCACCGGCGATCGTGGCGCGATGCTGGACCATCACTTGTACACGCTTGGCCGCCTTGCCCCAGGCCCTGCCAGCGAGCCGCCGCACGGGTAGGCGGGCCTCGACCCGCCAGCCCCGTGGCCTGGGAAACGCTGTACTGGCGCCTTACACACTAAAAACAACACTTTCCGCAGCTTCCTGAAGCCGCTGGAAGTTGCACTGTGCGAGAACCGTAATGGACACGATCAATACCCGCTTTCAGCAGATCGACCCCTGGGGCAAGGTCCACCTCGCCCAGGCGGGCATCGACACGCCGATCATCGAGCTGGTCAGCAAGGGGGTTGCCAATGCCCACCACCGTCGTCGTCGCTGAAGCTGGACCCGGCCATCATCGAGCTTTTCGGCAAGCTGGGGGTGACCATCATGGACATCTACGGCGCCACGGACCCACGCGTGCGGCAAGGCGCAGGGGGCGCCGCAGCCGACGCCTGCCACACAGGCGGTACCTGCCGGGAAACTGGATAATTGAACGCCAGTGCCTGACCATCGGCCGGAATATGCAAGCGCTCGCCCAGGCCGACCTGTTCGGCCCGGGCGGCCAGTTCGCGTCGGGTGACCGGGCAATGATTGAGGGCCTCCAGGTGGTTGGCTACCACCTGGCCGGTAGCCAGCTGAGCGAACTGCAGCGCTTCGTCGATGCCCATGATGATTTCGCTGCCGATGTCCAACTGTGCACCGCCGGCCGGGATCACCGAGACCTGCGGTTGGTGCTGGAGGACGAAATCTCGCACCGTGTCGGTCAACACGGTATCGCCTGCCAGGTACAGGCTGGGTTCGCCCGGCATCTGCAGGAAATAGCCGACACCGTGTTCCATGAACCCGCCGATCAGGCCCAGGCCATGGGTACAGCGCACCGTGGTGACCGTACCACCCAACCACCCTTCGGGCTCGCCAGGCACGGCGGCCAATGGCTCGACGTTCAGGCCCTGGCGTGCCAGGTAGCGTGCATCGTGTGGGGTGCATATCACCGGGATGCCGCGCTCACGCAGCCATTTGGCACCCGGCCGGTCCAGATGGTCGAAGTGGCCTCGCTGGCAGTGGGTGATCAAGCAGTGCGTCACCGTGTCCAGCAACGCCGCGGCCTCACTGGGCAAGTCGACCACGGGGTTTCGGCTGCAGTGGCTGAAGAGCCGCAAGGGTGGGTGCGCGAACCGCTGCCCCAGCATGGGGTCGACGAGGATTCGATGACCGGCCAGCTCACACACGAGGGTGGCATTTCTGATCTGGTGGATTTTCATCATGACCCTGCAAACGTCCTGTAGACCCTCAGCCTAGCTGAAAACAGAACTGGCATCGGGCCGCTATCGCCGCCGCTACCGGTGTCCGACTGGATCAAGGAGTTTCGATGTTTCCGATCACTTGCCGTCCCTGCAACGGTTATCTCCTGGCGCTGGCAGCAGGCGCACTGATGCCGCTGGCCCTGGCGCCCTTCAATCTCTGGCCCCTGGCGCTGCTGTCCACCGCGCTGTTCTACCATGGCTTGAAAACCCTGCCTGCCCGGCTGGCCTTCCGGCAGGGCTGGTGCTATGGGTTCGGCAGCTTCGGGGCAGGCACCAGTTGGGTCTACGTCAGCATCCGCGATTTCGGTGATGCGCCCTTGCCACTGGCCCTCGCGCTGACCGTTGGGTTTTGCGCGGGGCTAGCGTTGCTTTTTGCCGTGCACGCTTATCTGTGGGCGCGCTACTTCAGGCGCGACCAGGCACCTGTGGCTGATGCCCTGGCCTTCGCGGCGCTATGGCTGGCCATGGAAGTGCTGCGCAGTGTGCTGCTGGGCGGTTTCCCCTGGCTGCTACTGGGCTATTCACAGCTGGACGGCCCCCTCGCCGCGCTGGCTCCGCTGGGCGGGGTGTGGCTGATTTCGACCGCGCTGGCGCTGACGGCCGCCCTGCTCGCCAGCGCCCGCGCCTGGCACCGCCGCCCTCGTCAAGCGCTGGCGGCGGTGGCCTTGCTGGTCGCACCCTGGGCCACGGGCTTGCTGGCCAACGGCTACGCCTGGACCCGACCGGCAGGGCCGGCACTGAAAATAGCGGCAGTGCAAGGCAATGTGGCGCAGCAACTCAAATGGGACCCGGCCTATGCACGTTCGACGCTTGACCATTATCGCCAATTGACGGCGCCCCATGGCGACGCCGACCTGGTGGTGTGGCCGGAAAACGCCATCGCACTGCTGCGCGAGGACGTGGGGCCACCGTTGCGTGCGATGGATGAAGCGTTCAAGGGCCGCCATCAGGCGTTGATCACCGGCATTCCGGTGAGCCAAGCCGATGGCCTCGGGGGCCAGCGTTTCTATAACAGCCTGATGGTGATCGGCGCCGGCACCGGCACCTACTTCAAGCAAAAGCTGGTGCCCTTTGGTGAATATGTGCCGCTGCAGCAATACCTGAGGGCAGTAATGGGGTTGTTCGACCTGCCCATGTCGAACTTCAGCCCAGGGCCGCCCCGGCAACCGCCGCTGCTGGCCAAAGGCATCACCGTCGCTCCGCTGATCTGTTATGAAGGGGTGTTCCCGCAATTGTCGGCCGAGCAGGCCAGCCATGGCCAACTCATCGTCACGGTCAGCAACGATACCTGGTTCGGCCGCTCGATCGGGCCGGCCCAGCACCTGCAGATAGCCAGAATGCGCGCGCTGGAAAGCGGGCGGTGGATGGTCAGGGCCACCAACAGCGGCATCACCGTGCTGGTCGACCCATTGGGGCATGTACAGGCCCGCCTCGCGTCATTCCAGAGCGGTGTACTGCGTGGCGATGTCGTGCCCATGACAGGCTCGCCCCCTTACCTCAGGTGGCGCCTCTGGCCCCTGGGCAGTGGCTGCGCGCTGGTGCTGGTGTGGGCCGCGGTCCTTGGACGCTCAAGCCGACGCCGCCACCGCCACGCGGTGATGCTGCAATAGCACGGTCAGTACCTGGGTGGCGGCATCCAGGGAGTCGCCGGTGATGCCGATCGCGGAGAGATTGCGCGCGCCTTCGAACAGAATCAGGCACTGCAGCGCCAGCGCCTGAGGGTTGGCATAGCCGAACATCTGCAGTAACCGGGAGAAGAGCTCGATCAAGGTCTGCTTGTGCAGTTGGCACACCTGATGAATAGGGTGCTCGGGCTCGCTGTACAGGTTGGCGGCACTGACGAAAAGGCAGCCGCGCACCGAGGTGTCGATGAATTTGGTCCGGTACCACGCCAGCAGCCCTGCTATCTGTGGTTCCATGACTAACGGCGACTGAGCAACCCGCTGCTGGATCTCCGCGATGATCTCGGCGTGATAACGCTTGAGGCACTCTTCGATCAGGTCGTCCTTCGAAGAGAAATACTTGTACAGCGTCATTTTACTGATGCCGGAACACTTGATGACACGATCTACGCCGACGGATTGGAAACCTTCATACAGAAAAAGCTCCAAGGCCGTGGTCAACAGCTTTTCTCTCGCCAAGGACATTAAGCGCTCACTTATCCGATCTTCCATTTAGGCCGCACTGCCCACCCGCCCTGCATCTTCAGGGCAAACGCCGGACCCCTGTCCTTGGATGCAGCCCCGCAGAGGTCCGGGGGTGCAGGGCCGCGCATGTGCGCTGGGCAGCCTGTACACGGGGTAGACAGCGACCCGCGCCAGTGTGCTAGCACATTATCAAACCTGGGCGCGATCAGCGAGCCTGACGCAAGGTCACCAACCCCTGACGTGCTACCCGGGTCAGGTGGCCAATGACGTGGGCCGCCTGATCGGGGCGCGGCGAATGCACCACGGCCAGGTCGAACCGATCGTTTGCCAGATGCGCCAGCGACTCGCCGGGCGAGACAAACTGGATCAGCGATGCACAGGCCTTGCCTGCACGCCGCGGCCAGCCATCGAGGTAACGCAGCAACGTGGGTTGGTGCTGGCCAACCAGCAGAATGCGTGGGGTACGCGCTGCACCGTTTGCCGGAAGCGGCGCCAGGCACACGATAGGACGGGGGCAACTCATGGTGGTGTTTTTCCAAGCCTCGCAAGTCCCGCTGGGCTGCGGTGGGAGGCAACACCGAACCAGCGTTTTAGCGGTATTTCGGCGTTTCCCTGGGAAACCCCTGCGCCCCGCAAGTAGCTGTCTTAAATCGGCGCTTGAATGCCATCCTAGTGAAGCGATGGCATTTGTGTCAATCACACCAAGGCAAAATTGCCATCACGGCCCGGGGGGCAAGCTTTCCGGCTCGGCCCGCAACCACCCCAGCCTTAGCATGGTCGGGTATCGCGCATCGATACGCCACTCACGAGCATTGCCAAGGAAGGGTCATCATGAGAGTCAACAATCAAGACCGTCTGCACGCCTGGATGGGCAACAACGCCATCATCGGCAACCTGTCCATCGACAACCTGGTGTTGCCCGGCAGCCATGATTCGGGCAGCAACAAAGAACACTACGTCCAGATGCAACTGCCCCACGAGGTTACTCAGGACGTGTCGCTGATCAAGCAGATTCGCGGGGGCATCCGGGTACTGGACCTGCGCGTGCAGTGCTGTGAACAGTTCCGGGTCGGCGACCCCAGGCGCTTCCAACTGACGCATTTCACCACCACCGGCGTGAGCCTGGAAGCCGACCTCCTCGGGCCGTTGCTGGACTTCTACAGCGCCGCCGATACCCAAAAGGAAATCATCGTCCTCGATTTCCACGAGCTGCACGGCTTCACACCCGCCATACACCAGGAGTTCCAGGCCATGCTCATGGACCGCCTGGGGCACCGCTGCCTGCCAGCCGATGTACTGGGCAAAAACCTCGTCCACCTGTGGTTGAACCACCCAGGCAAGAACCTGGTGCTGGCCTATGACGGCCCCGCCTGGCACCCGCCGTTCTGCGAACGCGTGAAGCAGTGCTGGAGCGGCAGCAACACCAACACCGCCGCCACCCTCAAGACCTTCATGGACGACGTCGCCGAAGAGTACAAGCCCGGCGGCCAGCTGCGTGCCATTCAGTGTGCCAAGTACGCGCTGCCGCTGTTCGTGCCAGACGACTTCAGCGACAAGATCGACCAGTGGTTCCACTCCGAGGACGAGAACAGCTATATCCAGAAGTTCTACATCATCAATACCGACTGGAGCCTGCGCAGCCGTATCGTCGCCAACTGCATTCATGCCAGCGTTGTCCGTGCCATGAATGCATGAGCCCCGGCGGGGTGGCGTTGAGGCGACCCGGCGAAATGGCCCTTACCGCCCTGGCGGGTTCTCGCCCAGCGGCACCACGGCCACGGTCAGCCGCGAGATGCAGTTGAGCTTGCCACGCTCGTCGCTCAGGCGAATGTCCCACACGTGGGTGGTACGGCCGATGTGAACCGCCCGCGCCACGCCGGTGACCCGGCCACTGCGCACACCGCGTACATGGTTGGCGTTCACCTCCAGCCCCACGCAGTAATGGGTGCTGGGGTCGATGCACAGGTAGCTGGCCATGGAGCCCAGGGTTTCGGCCAGCACCACCGAGGCACCGCCATGCAGCAGGCCGTAGGGCTGATGAGTGCGATGGTCGACGGCCATGCTGGCGGTGAGCGACTCGGCGTCGACGGCTTCGAAGCGAATGTCGAGTACTTCGCCGATGGTGTTTTTCTGCGCCTCGTTGAACTGCGCGAGGTTGGGTTCGGTGCGCCATAGGGTCATGGAAGTGTCCTTGTACCGGAATATTCATGGCGGCCCTGGCGCCCGGCGATGCCGGGGTCTGGGCTGCCGCAATCAACCGCCCCACTATCTTTGCCGCCCACGGGGGTGGCAAGCGACGGGGCGGTTCCAGGCGGGCATTTGGCCGTTCCGCCATCAGTCTCAGGCGTGATGCACGGCCTTGACGCTGAGCAGGCCGGCCAGCGGCCACTCCCCTTCCAGGACCGCCAGGCTGGCGGTGTCCATACCTCGTGGGGTTTTCAGGTGGCCATTCTCCAGCAAGCCCACCAGGGCACCTACCAACGGCTGATGGCTGACCAGCAGTACGTTGTCCTGGGCCAGCGCATCCAACCGGCTGATCACCTCGGCAGGGTCGGTCTCGGGCGTCAACCACGGCACGGTGACGATGGGCTGCTCCAGGGCCAGGGCTTCATGAACGATACCCGCGGTCTGCTGGGCGCGTACATACGGGCTGGCGTAGAGGGCGGTGACCGGTTCACCCAGCAGGTGCGCGGCGCTGCGCAACACCTGTTCACGGCCATGGTCGGTCAGTTCGCGCAGGCTGTCACTGGCCGCATGGCCCTGTGCCTCGCCATGGCGCAGGATCCATAGCTTCACAGTTTGGGCTCCTCGTCGCGCGCCGGATGAGGTGCCGGTGGCACGCTGTGCGGCGCCTCGCCTTCCGGGGCGCGGGCAACGGGCCAATCGGCGAAGGGCCAGGGTTTCTGCTCGGTATGAAAGCTGCCGAAACGACCGATCTGGGCCATGAACTGGCTCAGGCTATCGCCGAAGTTCATCAGGCTCAGGTTCGGCGCGCCATAGACCAGGCGGTAGATCAACTGGATCAGCACCACGGCGCCCAGCAGCAATTGCGCCACTTGCCACACCAGTACATACAGCACCATCCACAGCACCCGCAGCAGGATCGATTCCTGGCTGGGTTTGAGAGGCGAATCACTCATGTCCGTTGCTCCTGCGTATCAGTTGAAACCACTGATGGAAATGAAATCGACGTCGGTCTTGGGTTCGGCGCGCATCAGCAGCTCGATCACCTGGGCCAGGGTACGCCCTTCGAACAGGATCGCGTGCAACCCGGCTACCAGCGGCATGTACACATTCAGTTCCTGGGCCTTGGCCTTGAGCACCTTGAGGGTATTGACGCCCTCGGCGACTTCGCCCAGGCGCGTCACCGCTTCTTCCAGGCTCAACCCCTGCCCCAGCGCATGGCCAACCTGGTAGTTGCGGCTCTTGGGCGAGGAGCAGGTGACGATCAGGTCGCCCACCCCGGCCAGGCCCAGGAAGGTCATGGGGTTGGCGCCCTGGCTCACGGCGAAGCGGGTCATTTCGGCCAGTGCCCGGGTGATCAGCATGCTCTTGGTGTTCTCGCCCATGCCCAGTGCCACCGCCATGCCGGCGATGATGGCGTAGACGTTCTTCAGCGCCCCGCCCAGCTCGACGCCGAAGCGGTCACTGCTGGCGTACACGCGAAACGTAGGCCCGTGCAGCGCGGCCTGCACCTCGGCGCACAGCGCCTCGTCCTCGCTGGCCACCACCGTGGCGGTCAGCGCATGCTCGGCCACTTCGCGGGCCAGGTTCGGCCCCGACAGCACGCCGATGCGCGCAGCGGGGGCGATATCGGTGAGGATCTCGCTCATCAGCTTGAACGTCTGGGCTTCGATGCCCTTGGTCAGGCTGACCAGCATGCGCCCGGCCAGCAACTGCGCGTGGGGCGCCAGCACACTGCGCAAGGCGCTGGAAGGCAGGGCCACGAAGATCAGCTGGCTGCCTTGCAGGGTGGCCAGCAGGTCGGTGACCGGCTCGACATTGGGGTGGATCCTGATGCCCTTGAGGTAGCGCGGATTCTCGCGCTGGGTGCGGATGGCCTCGGCCTGCTGCGGGTCGCGCATCCATTGGCGCACGGCATGGCCATTCTCGGCCAGCAAGTTCGCCACGGCGGTGCCGAAACTCCCGCCCCCCAGCACTGCGACAGGCTGCTGTTCAGTCATATCCAATCCATCAAAACCAAAAAAGTGGGCGACGCCTGCATTATACGGAGCATGGCCGCCGCGGCCAGTCCCACGGGCGAACCCGTGCAGGCAAAGCGTAGCCGCGTGTGTAGACATCACTGGAAATGTTGACACATGCGGTTAAAATGTCCGGCTTTTGCTTACCCACCAAGGCCGCACCGTGCGAGATAGCCCCCAATGAAATGGCGTCCCGGCTGGGATATCCATAGCCGCACCCAAGTGATCTGCCTGGGCCCCGCCTTGCTGTTGACGCTGCTGCTGACTGGTTTTTTCACCTTCGTGCGCCTTCATGACCTGCATGAGGAAATGACCCGCACTGGCCAGTTGATCGCCAACCAACTGGCGCCGGCGGCCGAATTCGGCGTCATCAGCAACAACACCACCGTGCTCGACAGCCTGCTGCGCGCCACCCTGGAAATTCCCCACGTGCGCTTCCTGGAAGTTCAGGACAGCAACGACCGGGTGGTGCTGTACGTGGAACAGCCGGACGCCAACCAGGACCACGGGGCCAAGGTCCAGGTGTTCCAGGCCAGCATTCGCCTGCAGCGTGCCGACCAGGGCCATGACAACTACCTGCGCGTGGGCCAGCCCGACTGCGTGGGGCGGGTCATCGTCGGCATGTCCAACGACGCGTTCAATCAGCGCCAGCAGGAAATCCTGCTCAAGGCTGCGGTGCTGGCCCTGTTTGCCCTACTGTTCAGTTTTCTGCTGGCACGCCGCCTGGCACTGAGCCTGGCGCGCCCCATCAGCCAGATGGGGCTGGCGGTGAAGGCTATTCAGGAAGGTGATTTCAAGGCGCCGCTGCCCGTCGTCGATGACGCCGAGCTGGGCAGCCTGGCCCAGCACATCAACAATCTGGCCAAGGGCCTGGAAGCGGCCGGCCGCGAACAGCGCCAGACCATCGAGCAACTGGTCAGCACCCGCGAGCAGGCCGAGCGCGCCAACAGTGCCAAGTCGGACTTCCTGGCGATGATGAGCCACGAACTGCGCACGCCCATGAACGGCGTGCTGGGCATGCTGCAATTGCTCGAAACCACGACCATGACCGAGGAGCAGCACGAGTACGCGGCCCTGGCCACCCAGTCCACCGAGCATTTGCTCAAGGTCATCAACGACATTCTCGACTTTTCGCGCATCGAGCGCGCGGCGCTGGAACTGGAGCACATCCCGTTCAACCTCGGCGAACTGGTGGCCAGCTGTGCCCAGGCCTTTCAGCATAACGCCAGCACGCGCAACCTCAGCCTGAACCTGAACCTGCCCCACGGCATCGATCAACTGCTGGTCGAGGGCGACCCCACGCGCATTCGCCAGATCCTGGTGAACCTGATCGGCAATGCCATCAAGTTCACCGAAGTGGGCAGCGTGCAGATCGACGCCCACTGGCAGGTACTGGACCACCAGTTGATCTGGTTGACCTGCACCGTGCGCGATACCGGCATCGGCATCAGCGCCGAGCGCCTGGAAAACATGTTCGTGGCGTTCCAGCAGGCTGATAGCAGCATCAGCCGCCGATATGGCGGCACCGGCCTGGGGCTGCCCATCGCCCGTACCCTGGCCGAACGCATGGGCGGCACGTTGCAGGCCGAAAGCCACGAAGGCAACGGCTCACTCTTCACCTTGCAAATCCCCCTGGCGCTGAGCCAGCGCAGTGCCACGCCGCTGCGTGAGCCACGCCTGGGTGACGATGCCCAGGGGGTGGGCAAACGGGTGCTGCTGGTGGAAGACAACCCGGTCAACCAGACGGTGATCGAAGCCATGCTGCGCAGCCTGGGTTGCGTGGTGTGCGTGGTGGGCGACGGCGCCCAGGCCATCCATGAGGTCGGCCAGCAGCCATTCGACGCTGTTCTGATGGACTGCCGCCTGCCGATCGTCGACGGTTACGAAGCCACTCGGCGCATTCGCCAGTTGCCTGAACATGCGCGCCTGCCCATCATCGCCCTGACCGCCAACGCCTTGCTGGGTGACCGCGAGGCCTGCCTGCACGCCGGCATGAACGATTACCTGGCCAAACCGTTCAAGCGCACTGATCTCAAGCAGATCCTGCAGCGCTGGCTGGCTGCCTAAATGCGCCCCAGAGGCAGCCGGGGGTGGCGATAAATGTTAAAGTGCGGCAGTCTTAGACGTTATGTCAGGCAAAATGAACAGCCTGGATAAAAAATTTCAGTGCACAGGTGTACTTCTTTGTCCCTGGCGCTGTGACTTTCACTACAACGCAATAGTCTATGTGTAGGCTGCCTTGCCAAAGGCGCAATCGCTTTGGCACGGCCGGGAGAATTTGCCCCACTGCCACACGGGACTATTGAGGAGCTCGCATGACCAAACAACACGCCTTTACTCGGGATGAACTACTGAGCTGCAGCCGCGGCGAAATGTTCGGCCCCGGTAACGCGCAATTGCCCGCCGGTAACATGCTGATGGTCGATCGCATCGTCCACATCAGCAACGAAGGCGGCAAGTACGGCAAAGGTGAATTGGTCGCCGAGCTGGATATCAACCCGGACCTGTGGTTCTTCGCCTGCCACTTCGAAGGTGATCCGGTGATGCCAGGTTGCCTGGGCCTCGACGCCATGTGGCAGCTGGTCGGTTTCTTCCTGGGCTGGCAAGGCCTGCCGGGCCGTGGCCGGGCACTGGGTTCGGGCGAAGTGAAGTTTTTCGGCCAGGTGCTGCCAACCGCCAAGAAAGTCACGTACAACATTCAGATCAAGCGCGTCCTCAAGGGCAAGCTGAACCTGGCCATCGCCGACGGTTCCGTCAGCGTTGACGGCAAAGAGATCTACACCGCCGAAGGCCTCCGGGTCGGCGTGTTCACATCCACCGAAAATTTCTAAGGGTTATCCGCATGCGCCGCGTCGTTATCACTGGTCTGGGCATTGTTTCCTGCTTGGGCAATGACAAAGACACCGTCTCCGCAAACCTGCGTGCAAACCGCCCTGGCATCCGCTTCAACCCGGAATATGCCGAAATGGGTCTGCGCAGCCAGGTTTCCGGCTCCATCGACCTCAACCTCGAAGAACTGATCGACCGCAAGGTGTACCGCTTCGTCGGCCACGCCGCCGCCTACGCCTACCTGGCCATGGCTGATGCCATCAAGGACTCGGGCCTGACCGAAGAGCAGGTCTCGAACCCGCGTACCGGCCTGATCGCCGGCTCCGGCGGTGCGTCGACCCTGAACCAGATGGAAGCGCTGGACATCCTGCGCGAGAAAGGCGTCAAGCGCGTCGGCCCCTACCGCGTCACCCGCACCATGAGCAGCACCGTGTCGGCGTGCCTGGCCACCCCCTTCAAGATCAAGGGCCTGAACTACTCCATCGCTTCCGCCTGCGCCACCAGTGCTCACTGCATCGGTACCGCCTTGGAACAGATCCAGATGGGCAAGCAGGACATCGTCTTCGCCGGCGGCGGTGAAGAAGAGCACTGGAGCCAGTCGTTCCTGTTCGACGCCATGGGCGCACTGTCCAGCAAGCGCAACGACAGCCCGGAAAAAGCTTCCCGCGCCTACGACAACGACCGTGATGGCTTCGTCATCGCCGGCGGTGGCGGCATGGTGGTGGTCGAGGAGCTGGAACACGCCCTGGCCCGTGGCGCCAAGATCTACGCGGAAATCGTCGGTTACGGCGCCACTTCCGACGGTTACGACATGGTTGCCCCGAGCGGCGAAGGCGCCATCCGCTGTATGCAGCAGGCGCTGTCCACCGTCGACACGCCTATCGATTACCTGAACACCCACGGCACCTCGACCCCGGTCGGCGACGTCGCGGAAATGAAAGGTGTTCGCGAAGTGTTCGGTGACAAGGCCCCGGCCATCAGCTCCACCAAGAGCCTGTCGGGTCACTCCCTGGGCGCCGCTGGCGTTCACGAAGCGATCTACTGCATGCTGATGATGGAAGGCAACTTCATTGCCGGTTCCGCCAACATCGACGAGCTGGACCCAGCCGTTGCCGACATGCCGATCCTGCGCCAGACCCAGGAAAACGCCAAGATCGACACCGTGATGAGCAACAGCTTCGGTTTCGGCGGCACCAACGCCACGCTGGTACTCAAGCGCTGGCAGGGCAAGTAAGGGCTCACGCCCTTGCTGCAAGGAACGGCACCTTCGGGTGCCGTTTTTTTTGGTTTTGCGGCGCCTGCTTCCCTGGCAAGCCCTGGAAGCAGGCGACACAAATCCCAAAAAGGTTATGCTGCCTGTTCCCATCACGCCCAAGGACAGCCCGATGACCATCACCCTCAACACCGAATCCGCCGACAGCTACCGCCATAGCCTGCAAATCGACGACCATCAGCTGTTCACCGACCTACCCCAGGCCTTGGGCGGCGACGACTCCGCCCCCTCCCCCCACGACTACTTCGACGCAGCCCTGGGCGCCTGCAAGGCCCTGACGCTCAAGTACTACGCCCGGAAGAAAGGCATTCCCCTGACAGGCGTCTCGGTCGACATACAGCGTGATGATAGCCAGGAGCAGAAAGGCAAATACGTCATCAACGTGACCCTGACCCTCAAGGGCGTGCTCACCGCCGAACAGCGCGCCGAACTGCACCGCGTGGCCGACCGCTGCCCCGTGCACAAACTGATGACCACCACCGAAGTCACCATCACCACCACCCTGGCCGAAGGCGCGTTCAGCCAGTGACAGGAGCCTCGCCATGCCGCACCTGGTGATCAAGCCACCCGCCGAACACGTCGAAGGCCAGCCGATCCTGCGCCCGCTACCGTCACGCCAATGCCGTGCGGTGGGGCCCTTCGTGTTTTTCGACCACATGCTGGCCACCTCCTACGCACCCGGTGACGGCGTGAACATCCGCCAGCACCCGCATATCGGCCTGTCGACCCTGACCTACCTGTTCGAAGGCGCGCTGCTGCACAAGGACAGCCTGGGTTCGGACCAGCGCGTGGGGCCGGGCGACGTGAGCTGGATGACCGCCGGCAAGGCCATTGCCCATGTGGAACGCACACCGGACGACCTGCGCGCCAGCGGCTCGCGCCTGCACGGCCTGCAAGTGTGGCTGGCATCGCCCCAGCGCCACGAACAGGGCGAGAGCCACTACAGCTACCACCCAGAAGACCAATTGCCCGTCAGCGAAGCCCTGGGGGTTCGAATTCGCTTGATTGCAGGAGCGGGCTTTTGCCTGGCGTCACCGGTGCCGGTGCTCTCCCCCACCCTGTATGCCGAGGTGCACATGGCGGCAGGCAGCACGCTATCGATTCCGGACGAGCATCAGGAACGGGCGCTGTATGTATTGGAGGGCGAGGGTGAACTGGAGGACGAAGCGGTGCAGCCGCTGACGCTGCTGGTACTGAACGCGGGCGAAACACCCACGCTGCTGGCACAGACCGATTGCCACCTGGTGCTGCTGGGCGGTGCGCCACTGGACGGGCCACGCCGGATGAACTGGAATTTCGTGGCCAGCGACGTAAAGCTGATCGAGCAGGCGCGTAGCCGGTGGGCGGCACGGGACTGGCCCACGGTCCCCGGCGAAACCGAGCGCATCGAATTGCCCGGATGACGCGGCTAGCGACCGCTGCCACCCGCAGCGGACCTGGCCGCGTCACGAACGCCGCGCAGCATCAGGAAAACCCCATGCACCAGCGACGCGCCCAGGTCCGCTACAGCGAAGCGTGGCGCACCGATCAGACGGCTGGCTTGAACACTTCTTCCAGCAGGTTCTGCATGGCCTTGAACGCGCGGTCGGCCACAGTCTTGTTGTACATCTGCACGCCCGGGTTGTTGGCTTCCACGTCGGTGAACGAGTGGTAGGCACCCCCGTAGCTGGTCAACTGCCAATCCACGCCGGCGGCATTCATTTCTTCTTCGAACGCCGGCAATTGCTCTTTCGGGACCAGTGGGTCGCTGGCGCCGTGCAGCACCAGCACCTTGCCCTTGATGTTCTTGCCATCGGCCGGGTTCGGGGTGTCCAGAGTACCGTGGAACGACACGGCAGCTTTCAGCGGCGCGCCCGTGCGGGCCAGCTCCAGGGAGCAGCAACCACCGAAGCAGAAACCGAAGGTAGCCAGTTGGTCCTTGTCCACCGACGCAGTGGTCTGCGCTTGCAGCTGTTCGAACGCCACTTGCATGCGCTTGCGCAGCTCGGCACGGTCGTTCTTGAGCGGCAACATCGCCGCCAGGCATTCCTCGTTGCCTTTCGGGCGAACGGCCTGGCCATACAGGTCGGCCAGCAGTACCACATAACCCTGGGCCGCCACCGACTGGGCGATACGCTCGGCGCCCTCGCTGACGCCCACCCAGTTGGGTGCCATCAGCAGGCCAGGACGCGGGGATACCACCGCATCGTCATACACCAGACGGCTTTCATACGGCTTGCCATCGATCTGATAGACCACGGATTGAACGGTAACAGTCATGTGATTTCCCCAATACAAAGAGATAGGACTTAAACGCAAAAACCCGCCGAAGCGGGCTTTTGCTGCAACAGATTAAACGGACAACTCAACCAACAGCTTGTTCAGGCGGCGCACGTAGGCGGCCGGGTCCTTGAGGCTGTCGCCAGCGGCCAGTGCCGCCTGGTCGAAGAGGATGTGCGAGAAGTCGGCGAAACGGTCTTCGCTCTGCTCGTGGTCCAGCTTCTCGATCAGCGGGTGGCTTGGGTTGAATTCGAAGATGGGCTTGGAGTCCGGTACTTTCTGGCCGCTGGCCTCCAGGATCTGGCGCATCTGCAGGCCCAGGTCCTGCTCTCCGATGGCCAGGATCGCTGGCGAATCGGTCAGGCGGTGCGAGACCCGGACTTCGCTGACGCTATCACCCAGGGCGGCTTTCAGGCGCTCGATCAGGCCTTCTTTATCCTTGGCGATTTCTTCCTGGGCTTTCTTGTCTTCTTCCGAATCCAGTTTGCCCAGGTCCAGGTCGCCACGGGCGACGTCGACAAAACCCTTGCCATCGAAGTCGGTCAGGTAGCTCATCAGCCACTCGTCGATGCGGTCGGTCAGCAGCAGCACTTCGATGCCTTTCTTGCGGAAGACCTCCAGGTGCGGGCTGTTCTTGACCTGCGCATACGACTCGCCGGTGAGGAAGTAGATCTTGTCCTGACCTTCTTTCGCGCGGCCCAGGTAGTCGGCCAGCGATACCGTCTGCTCGCCACTATCGTCGTGGGTGGAAGCAAAGCGCAGCAGGCCGGCGATTTTTTCCTTGTTGGCGAAATCTTCGGCCGGGCCTTCCTTCAGCACCTGGCCGAAGTTTTTCCAGAAGCCCTTGTACTGCTCAGGTTCGTTCTTGGCCAGCTTCTCCAGCATGTCCAGCACGCGCTTGGTCAGGGCGGTCTTCATCGAGTCGATGATCGGGTCTTTCTGCAGGATCTCGCGCGACACGTTAAGGGACAGGTCGTTGGAATCGACCACACCCTTGATGAAGCGCAGGTACAGGGGCAGGAACGACTCGGCCTGGTCCATGACGAACACGCGCTGCACGTACAGCTTCAAGCCGCGTGGCGCTTCGCGCTGGTACAGGTCGAACGGCGCGCGGGCCGGCACGTACAGCAGCGAGTTGTATTCGAGCTTGCCTTCGACCTTGTTGTGGCTCCAGGTCAGCGGGTTCTCGTAATCGTGAGCGATGTGCTTGTAGAACTCCTGGTATTCCTCGTCCTTGACCTCGGTACGCGGACGGGTCCACAGGGCGCTGGCACGGTTGACGGTTTCCCACTCGACGGCTGGCGTCTCCTCGCCTTCGGCGGCTTCCTGTTCTTTGGGCAGCTCGATCGGCAGGGCGATGTGGTCGGAGTACTTCTTGATGATGTTGCGCAGGCGCCAGCCATCGGCGAACTCGCTTTCAGCCGCCTTCAGGTGCAGGACAATGCGGGTGCCACGGTCGGCCTTGTCGAGGGTCGCGACTTCGAAGTCGCCCTCGCCCTTGGAGGACCAGTGCACGCCTTCGCTGGCGGCGGTGCCGGCACGACGGCTGTACACGTCGACCTGGTCGGCGACGATGAACGCGGAGTAGAAGCCCACGCCGAACTGGCCGATCAGGTGCGAGTCTTTCTTCTGGTCACCGGTCAGGTTCTTCATGAAGTCGGCGGTGCCGGACTTGGCGATGGTACCCAGGTGGGTGATCACGTCGTCACGGTTCATGCCGATGCCGTTGTCTTCGAGGGTGACGGTGTTGGCCGCCTTGTCGAAGCTCACACGGATTTTCAGTTCTGCGCCGCCTTCCAGCAGCTCTGGCTTGGCCAGGGCTTCGAAGCGCAGCTTGTCGACAGCGTCGGATGCGTTGGAGATCAATTCGCGAAGGAAGATTTCCTTGTTGGAATACAGCGAATGGATCATGAGGTGCAGCAGTTGCTTCACCTCGGTCTGGAAGCCCAGGGTTTCTTTTTGAGTTTCCACACTCATGGTCATCAAACTCCAATCAGATGGCACAGGCCGCGGGCTCAAGCGCATTTGCGGCGGGATGACAACGAGATGGGGGCACGGGAAGTGATTTCAAGGGGCAGTACGTTCATCAATTTTGAAATGCGCCCGCGCGGTGGCGATCGGCTCATCGGCACTGACCTGCCAGGCTGTGATGGCCACGTTGGTCACCCGTCGGCCCTGCCGCCACAGCTGACAGCGCGCATAGGTGTCGCGGTAGAGCCCGGCGCGCAGATAATCGATGGAGAAGTCGATGATTTTGGGCACCTGCCCGGTGTCGGTGAACAGCATCAGTTGCAAGGCGGCAGCCAACTCCATGAACCCGGCGATCACCCCACCATGAATGGCCGGCAACAACGGGTTGCCGATGTTGCCGCGCTTGGCCGGCAGGCAATAGAGCACGCCCTCCTCCTCGCGACGGCATTGAATACCGATCAATGTCGCGTAGGGGATCAGCGCCAGCAGCGCCGCGTAATCGTTCTGCGCGTGGGCCACGCGCAGCTGTTCGCGCAGTGCCGGGTCGATCATGGCTGCCCTCCTCGGCCCAAGACCCCGGCGAATGCGGCACCACCCTTGATCCCGGCGCCCAGGCGCATGAACGTGCCCATGACCTGGGCGATGGGTTGTTCGGGGTCGTCCTGGTAAGCGAAGCCTCGGGTAAAGATGACATCGCGGGTCACCCGGTAGCACTGGGCATGGCCATGAATGGCCTTGTGCGCCTGGGCAGGGTGAATGTAGTCGATGCGCAGGTCCAGCGTGGGGCACACTTCGAACGTGGGCAGCACACATAGCGTGGCGATACCGCACGTGGTGTCCATCAGCGTGGTCACCGCCCCGCCGTGAATCACGCCCGTAAAAGGGTTGCCGACAATAGCTGAAGAATAAGGCAGCATCAGCGTCACGCCCTGGGCATCAATAGCCATGACACTCAGGCCGATGGCCTGACAGTGGGGCAAGGCACCGAGAAACCGTCGAGCCTGCTGTAACAACGGTGTTTCAGTCATGTGTCAGGCCTTGGTTATTATTTTTCGAAACAGCATACCGCGTACGAAAAGTCTATATGGATCCATCACTTATATATCGTGCTGAGCGATGGAACTTAAATTGAACGGCAACGCTCGAAGGGGGAGTAGATATCTTCAATAAGGAGAAACACCCCATGCGTAAAACTTTAGCTTATGCCCTGATGCTGGCTGCCTCCCTCGGCCTGGCCGCTTGCGACAAGAAATCCGAAGATAAAGCCCAGGATGCGCAGCAACATGCCGAGCAAGCACAACAGAAGATGGACGACGCTCAGGATAAAATGAACGACGCCGCTAAAGAAAACGCCGAAGCCGCCAAATCCAACGACGAAGCCAACCAGGCACGCGCCAAGGAGAACTCCGACGGTGCTTCCAACGTGCAACAGCCGGCGCCACAGGCCACCACGCCTAGCGAGCCTGCCAAGAACTGAGTTGCCTCTGGCGTCAAACAAAGCCCGGCCAATTGCCGGGCTTTTTCATGGGCGCTGTTTGCTTATTGAAGCGTCGACAATACCCAATACCGATACACCGGCGTCAACATCAACAACAATGAACACACCAGCCCCACCGTCCACACCAGCGAACGCGTCGACGCCTTGTCATTCAGGTACAAGTACAGATAAACAATGCGCGCAATGATGAACACAATCGCCAACAGGTCGACGAACCAACCCTGGGTCTGGGTGGTATGGGCCATCAATACACCCACGGCAAACAGGATGAACGCCTCGAAGCTGTTCTGATGGGCCGCCACGGCCCTGGCGCCCAACCCGGTGAGGCGTGCCTGCTGGGCACGGGGGTTGTGGTTGTCATAGCCGCCCTGCTCTTTCATGGCTTTGGAAACAGGAACGCGGGCGACGTAGATCAGGATGGCGGCGATGAACACGCACCAGAATGGGATACTCATGGAGGGATTCCTGCAGGGGTTCGCGGCGCGAACGATCAGGAGGGGTATAGCACTCCTTGCGGGAACTGGCATGCCAGCGAGCCTGGGGGATCAAGCAGCTCGCTGGCAAGCCAGCACCAGGCCGCAAGGCGCCCATGAAAAATGCCCTGCATCCGTCGATGCAGGGCATTGGGTGTGTGGCCTGGCTTTTGGCCTGGCCGCACCGGTTCAGCGTTGAATCAGGCGACCGCTTCGGCAGGCTTGCCGATCAGGCGATCCACGACCACGGCGGCCGCCAGGGCAACGACCGACGGCACCAGCCAGGCCAGGCCCTGGTCGCTCAGCGGCAGGTGGGCCAGGGAAGCTGGCAACCAGTCACCGAACCCCGCGCCTTTCAGGGCGTCTACCAGGCCGAAGGCCAGGGAAACAGCCATCACCGGGGCAAACACGCGGGCCGGCGAGCGGAAGAACTCCTTGCAGAAGCTCAGGGCTACCAGCGCGATGCACGGCGGGTAAATGGCCGTCAGCACCGGAATCGAGAAGGCGATCAGCTTGGTCAGGCCCAGGTTCGACACCAGCAGCGAGAAGCCGGCCAGCAATACGACCAGGGTCTTGTACGACAGCGGCAGGCAGCGGCTGAAGTACTCGGCACACGCGCAGGTCAGGCCCACGGCGGTGACCAGGCAGGCCAGGGAAATCAGCACGGCCAGGAAACCGCTGCCCAGGGAGCCAAAGGTGTGTTGCACGTAGGCGTGCAGCACCATGGCGCCGTTGGTGGCGTCGGCGGCGATGACATGGCTGCCCTCGCCCAGGCGGAACAGGCTGACGTACACCAGGGCCAGGCCGACACCGGCGATCAGGCCGGCGATGATGGCGTACCGGGTGATCAGCTTCGGCGACTCCACGCCACGCGAGCGAATGGCGTTGACGATGACGATACCGAACACCAGCGCGCCCAGGGTATCCATGGTCAGGTAACCATTGATGAAGCCTTGGGAGAACGGCGCTGCCTGGTACACCGGCTGTGCATCACCCACCGGGCCGGCAGGCAGCGCGAACGCGGCGATACCCAACGCTGCCAGGGCGATGATCTTCAGCGGCGCCAGGAAGCGGCCCACGGTGTCCAGCAGTTTGCCCGGGTACATCGACACCGCCAGCACGACGATGAAGTACACCAGGCTGTAGCAGAACAGTGCGGTAGGGCTGTCACCGGTCAGCGGCGCCAGGCCCACCTCGAACGACACGGTGGCCGTACGCGGCGTGGCGAAAAGCGGGCCCACGGCCAGGTAGCTGACCGCCGCCAGCAAGCCGCCGGCGACCTTGCCGATGGGGCTGCTGAGCGCGTCCATGCCGCCACCGACCTTCGCCAGGGCAACCACGGTGACCACGGGCAGGCCCACCGCGGTGATCAGGAAGCCAAAGGCGGCCATCCACGCGTGGGGGCCGGCCTGCAAACCGACGATGGGTGGGAAGATGATGTTGCCAGCACCCACGAACAACGCGAACGTCATGAAACCAAGTGCCAGGATGTCCTGGCCTTTCAACACTTTCATTAAGGAATCCACACTACTGAATCGGAATTTAGAGAGGGATCTCCCCATGGGTCAGGGAAATGCGGCCAGGCGGGATAAAGCCGGGCCCTTGCAGCGTGCGGCTACCCCTTTTGAGGGCAAATCGCAGAGATGGCGGGTAGCGTATCGGATTCGGGCGATAAACGCACTGTTATTGCACGTACCGTCCGATGAACGCGCGGTAATGTCGCAGAAAAGACATTTTCTGCCTGTTTCGTCAGGTGAAACGCTTCATCTCCAGGCCAGCCATTCCCATGAGCAGAAACGACAAAGGCCACCCGAAGGTGGCCTTTGTGGGGTTCAGCTAATCAGGAAAGGCTCAGGCCTTCTTGATTTCCCAACCGGTCAGCTCGGCCAGGGCCTTGCCGATGTCGGCCAGCGAACGCACGGTTTTCACGCCAGCGTCCTGCAGGGCAGCGAACTTCTCGTCCGCAGTGCCCTTGCCGCCGGAGATGATTGCGCCAGCATGGCCCATGCGCTTGCCTGGAGGGGCAGTCACACCAGCAATGTAGGAAACAACCGGCTTGGTCACGTTGGCCTTGATGTAGGCCGCTGCTTCTTCTTCAGCCGAACCGCCGATCTCGCCGATCATCACGATCGCTTCGGTCTTCGGGTCTTCCTGGAACAGCTTCAGGATGTCGATGAAGTTGGAGCCTGGGATCGGGTCACCACCGATGCCGACGCAGGTCGACTGGCCGAAGCCGGCGTCGGTGGTCTGCTTCACGGCTTCGTAGGTCAGGGTGCCGGAACGCGACACGATGCCTACCTTGCCTGGCAAGTGGATGTGGCCTGGCATGATGCCGATCTTGCACTCGCCCGGGGTGATGACGCCTGGGCAGTTCGGGCCGATCAGGGTGACACCCAGCTCGTCGCACTTGACCTTGGCATCCAGCATGTCCAGGGTAGGAATGCCTTCGGTGATGCAGATGATCAGCTTGATGCCGCCGAACGCCGCTTCAAGGATGGAGTCCTTGCAGAACGGGGCCGGAACGTAGATCACGCTGGCGGTGGCGCCGGTAGCTTTCACAGCCTCGGCGACAGTGTTGAACACTGGCAGGTTCAGGTGGGTGGTGCCACCCTTGCCTGGGGTCACGCCGCCAACCATCTTGGTGCCGTAGGCGATGGCTTGTTCGGAGTGGAAAGTACCCTGCGAGCCGGTGAAGCCCTGGCAGATGACTTTGGTATCTTTATTGATCAGGACGCTCATTACTTGCCCTCCGCAGCTTTAACGACTTGTTGAGCAGCGTCGGTCAGGCTGGTGGCCGCGATGATGTTCAGACCGCTTTCTGCCAGTACTTTGGCGCCCAGGTCAGCGTTGTTGCCTTCAAGGCGAACAACAACCGGGATTTTCACGCCGACTTCTTTCACGGCGCCGATGATGCCTTCGGCAATCATGTCGCAGCGAACGATGCCGCCGAAGATGTTGACCAGTACTGCGGCGACGTTGGAGTCGGACAGGATGATCTTGAACGCTTCAGTCACGCGTTCCTTGGTTGCACCACCACCTACGTCGAGGAAGTTGGCAGGCTTGCCGCCGTGCAGGTTGACGATGTCCATGGTACCCATGGCCAGGCCGGCACCGTTGACCATGCAGCCGATGTTGCCTTCCAGGGCCACGTAGTTCAGTTCGAACTTGGCGGCATGGGCTTCACGGGCGTCGTCTTGCGACGGGTCATGGAACGTCTTCAGCTTGGGCTGACGGTACATGGCGTTGGCGTCGATGTTGATCTTGGCATCGAGGCAATGCAGATCGCCGTCGGCCTTGATCACCAGCGGGTTGACTTCCAGCAGGGCCAGGTCGTGGTCCTGGAACAGCTTGGCCAGGCCAACGAAGATCTTGGCGAACTGGGCAACCTGCTTGCCTTCCAGACCCAGCTGGAACGCCAGGTCGCGACCCTGGAACGGCTGTGCGCCGACCAGTGGGTCGATGGTAGCTTTCAGAATCTTTTCAGGAGTGTCGTGAGCGATCTTCTCGATGTCCACGCCACCTTCGGTGGAGGCCATGAACACGATGCGACGGCTGGAGCGGTCCACGACTGCGCCCAGATACAGCTCTTTGGCGATATCGGTGCAGGATTCGACCAGGATCTTGGTAACAGGCTGACCGTTGGCGTCAGTCTGGTAGGTCACCAGGCGCTTGCCCAGCCACTGCTGTGCGAAGGCCTTGGCGTCTTCCTTGCTGCGAACCAGCTTGACGCCGCCCGCTTTACCGCGACCACCGGCGTGGACCTGAGCCTTGACGACCCATTCGGACCCGCCGATTTTTTCGCAAGCTTCTGCTGCTGCTTCCGGGGTGTCTACTGCGTAACCCTTGGATACTGGCAGGCCGTATTCAGCGAACAGCTGCTTACCCTGATACTCGTGAAGATTCATGCTTATTACCGTCTTCGTTAGGTACTGCGCTTCGGCGCTGCGCTCTCTGTGGAGTGCCGCGCCACCTGTGACTGCTGCTCGTGGAGCTTCAGAGGATGCGTGGTCCCTTGAAGCCGCGAGAGGTGAGTCCGACGAACTTTCCGCGGTGAGTCGTGCACGCAAGACTCACGACGGGCGGCCCGTCGTGGTTTCTTATTGTGTAACTTAACGCTTCTTACGGTTGGCAACGTGGATGGCACCGCCATTCACGGCCAGCGCTGCTTCATGCAGTGCTTCGGACAGCGTCGGGTGGGAGAAGACCATCATTCCCAGGTCTTCGGCACTGGTGCCGAATTCCATGCCGATCGCGCCCTGCTGAACCAGTTCTGCTGCGCTAGGGCCGATTACATGCACACCCAGTACGCGGTCAGTCTTGGCGTCAGCGATAACTTTTACAAAACCGCCGGTATCGTTGGCTGCCATGGCACGGCCACTGGCGGCAAACGGGAAGGTGCCCACGTTAACGTCAACGCCTTCAGCCTTCAAGGCCTGTTCGGTCTTGCCTACCCACGCGATTTCCGGGTGGGTGTAGATGACCGACGGGATCAGGTCGTAGTTCATCTGGGTCTTGTGACCCTTGATGCGCTCGACGACCATGATGCCCTCTTCCGAAGCCTTGTGGGCCAGCATCATGCCACGTACCACGTCGCCGATGGCGTAGACGCCTGGCACGCTGGTGGCGCAGTAGTCGTCAACGAAGACGAAGCCGCGCTCGTCGATGTTGACACCGCTGTCGGCGGCCAGCAGGTCGGTGGTCACCGGGCGACGGCCCACGGCCACGATCAGCTTGTCGAAGGTGATCTTCTGTTCGCCGTTGGCGTCGGTGTAGGTGACTTCGACTTCTTCGCCGTTGACCTTGGAACCGGTGACGCGCGCGCCCAGCTTGATGTCCAGACCCTGCTTGGTCAGGGTCTTGTAGGCTTCCTTGGAGACGGCGGCGTCAGCGGCCATCAGGAAGGTGTCCAGGGCTTCCAGGACAGTCACCTGGGCACCCAGGCGCGACCATACCGAACCCAGTTCCAGGCCGATGACGCCAGCGCCGATCACGCCCAGGCGTTTTGGCACGGCCTGGAATTCCAGGGCGCCGGTGGAATCGACGATGACCTTGTTGTCGACCGGGGCTGGCGGAATGTCGATAGGACGCGAGCCAGAGGCCAGGATGACGTTCTCGGCTTCGATGACTTCGGTGGTACCGTCAGGCTTGGTGACTTCGACTTTCTTGCCCGCCAGCAGCTTGCCGTGGCCCTGGATCGACGTGACGCCATTGGCCTTGAACAGGGTGGCGACGCCGGAGGTCAGGCCTTTGACGATGTTGGCCTTGCGGCCGACCATCGCCGGCACGTCCATGGACACGCCGCTGTGGCTGATGCCGTGGATGGCGAAGCCGTCCTGGGCTTCGTGGAACTTCCAGGAACTGTCCAGCAGCGCCTTGGACGGAATGCAGCCGACGTTCAGGCAGGTACCGCCCAGGGCCAGTTTGCCTTCCTTGTCGGTGTACTTCTCGATGCAGGCAGTCGAAAGACCGAGCTGTGCTGCCTTGATGGCCGCTACGTAGCCGCCAGGGCCCGCGCCGATCACTACCACGTCGAATTTCTGAGTCATAAATAGGTTCCTATTAGCTTCAAGCTTCAAGCCGCAAGCTGCAGGCCAGAGCCCCACCGCGGACGGCTTGAGGCTGGTAGCTTACAGCTTTCGGCTGCTTTGTCAGATGTCCAGCAGCAGACGAGCTGGATCTTCGAGCAGGTTCTTGATGGTCACCAGGAAGGTCACGGCTTCTTTACCGTCGATCAGGCGGTGGTCATAGGACAGTGCCAGGTACATCATCGGACGAATCACCACCTGGCCATTGACGGCCATCGGGCGCTGGATGATGTTGTGCATGCCCAGGATAGCGGCCTGTGGCGGGTTGACGATCGGGGTCGACATCATCGAACCGAAGGTACCACCGTTGGTGATGGTGAAGGTGCCACCGGTCATTTCTTCCATCGACAGCTTGCCGTCGCGGGCTTTCTTGCCGAAGGTGGCGATGCCGTTCTCGATCTCGGCCAGGCTCATCAGCTCGGCGTTGCGCAGTACCGGTACCACCAGGCCACGGTCGCTGGACACGGCCACGCCGACGTCAGCGTAGCCGTGGTAGACGATGTCGGCACCGTCGATCGAAGCGTTGACGGCCGGGAAGCGTTTCAGCGCTTCGGTGGCAGCCTTGACGAAGAACGACATGAAGCCCAGGCGCACGCCGTTGTGGGTCTTCTCGAAGAGGTCCTTGTACTTCGAACGCAAGGCCATGACTTCGGTCATGTCCACTTCGTTGAAGGTCGTCAGCATGGCCATGTTCGACTGGGCTTCGACCAGACGCTCGGCGACCTTGGCACGCAGACGGGTCATCGGCACGCGCTTCTCGACGCGGTCACCGGCAGCCAGCACCGGGGCGGCAGCGGCAGGCGCAGCAGGCTTGGCGGCAGGCGCGGCAGCCGGGGCGGATTTCTTCGCTTCGATGGCGGCAACCACGTCTTCCTTGGTAACACGGCCGTCCTTGCCGGTGCCCTTGATGCTGCCCAGGGCAATGCCGTTTTCTTCAGCCAGCTTGCGCGCGGCCGGGGCGCCGATGGCGTCCTCGTCGGCGGCAGCCGGGGCTGCGGCAGGGGCTGCGGCGCCAGCGGCCGGTGCGGCAGCCGGAGCAGCGGCGGCAGCGCCGCCTTCAACGATGGAGCCCAGGACTTCGTCGGACAGCACGGTTTCGCCTTCGCCCTTGACGATGTCGCCCAGGACGCCATCAGCGGTGGCCAGTACTTCCAGCACTACTTTGTCGGTTTCGATGTCGACGATCAGTTCGTCGCGCTTGACCGCTTCGCCCGGTTGCTTGTGCCAGGTGGCAACGGTGCCATCGGCAACCGATTCCGGGAAAGTAGGGGCTTTGATCTCGATAGCCATTATCAGTGGTTCCTTAAATTCGGTTTCTTGTGCGCGATGGCATCAAACGGTAAATGCGTCTTTCAGCAGTTTTTCCTGCTGCTCGGCGTGCATCGAAGCGTAACCACAGGCTGGCGCGGCCGAAGCATCGCGACCGGCGTACTCCAGGACCAGGCCCTTCTTGTGGTTGTTGAAGCTGCGACGCATGTGGTGCTGGCTGCTGTACCAGGCGCCCTGGTTCATCGGCTCTTCCTGGCACCACACCACGTTCTCGAGGTTGGTGTAGGGGGCGAGCGTTTCCATCAGGTCGTCTTCAGGGAACGGGTACAGTTGCTCCAGACGCACGATCGCGATGTCATCACGGCCTTCGGCACGGCGTTTCTCCAGCAGGTCGTAGTAGACCTTGCCGCTGCACAGCACCAGCCGCTTGACCTTGGCCGGTTCCAGCACGTCGATTTCCGGGATCACGGTCTGGAACGAGCCTTCGGCCAGATCTTCCAGGGTCGAGACCGCCAGCTTGTGACGCAACAGCGACTTGGGTGTCAGCACGATCAGCGGCTTGCGCAGCGGACGGATGACCTGGCGACGCAGCAGATGGTAGATCTGTGCCGGCGTGGTCGGTACGCAGACCTGGATGTTGTGCTCGGCGCACAGCTGCAGGTAACGCTCCAGACGTGCCGAGGAGTGCTCAGGCCCCTGCCCTTCATAACCGTGCGGCAGCAGCATGGTCAGACCGCACAGGCGGCCCCACTTGTGCTCGCCGCTGGTGATGAACTGGTCGATCACCACTTGGGCGCCGTTGGCGAAGTCGCCGAACTGGGCCTCCCAGATCACCAGCGCATTCGGCATGGTGGTGGAATAGCCGTATTCGAACGCCAGCACCGCTTCTTCCGACAGGAACGAATCGTACAGGTCGAAACGTGGCTGGCCGGCGTACAGGTTCTGCAGCGGCACGTAGGTCGAGGCGTCTTTCTGGTTGTGCAGCACAGCATGACGGTGCGAGAACGTACCGCGGCCGATGTCCTGGCCGGTCATGCGCACAGGGTGACCTTCGAACGCCAGGGTCGCGTACGCCATGGTTTCAGCGTAACCCCAGTTGATCGGCAGGCCGCCGGCTTGCATCTTCTGACGGTCTTCGTAGATCTTGGCGACCTGACGCTGAACCACGAAGCCTTCCGGAATTTCCAGCAGCTTGGCGGACAGTTCCTGCAGGGTCTTGAGGTCGAACCGCGTATCGTGGCGCGCGGTCCAGGCGTGGCCCAGGTAGGGACGCCAGTCCACGAACAATTCCTTGTTCGGCTCCTTGACCAGGCTTTTCACCACGTGCAGGCCGTTATCCAGCGCGTTGCGGTACTCGTCGACCTGGGCCTGGACGGCATCGGCGTTCAGGCTGCCGGCCTGGATCAGGCGCTCGGCGTACAGCTCGCGGGTGGTGCGCTGTTTGGTGATCTGCTGGTACATCAGCGGCTGGGTGCCACTCGGCTCGTCCGCCTCGTTGTGGCCGCGGCGGCGGTAGCAGACCAGGTCGATGACGATGTCACGCTTGAACTGCATGCGGTAGTCGACGGCCAGCTGGGTGATGAACAGCACTGCTTCCGGGTCATCGCCGTTCACGTGCAGGATCGGCGCCTGGATCATCTTGGCAACGTCGGTGGCGTACTCGGTGGAACGCGAGTCCAGCGGGTTGCTGATGGTGAAGCCGACCTGGTTGTTGATGACGATGTGTACCGTGCCGCCGGTCTTGAAACCGCGGGTCTGGGACATCTGGAAGGTTTCCATGACCACGCCCTGACCGGCGAATGCCGCGTCACCGTGGATGGAAATCGGCAGTACCTTGTCGCCGACCGCGTCGTTGCGGCGGTCCTGACGGGCGCGCACGGAACCCTCGACCACCGGGGAAACGATTTCCAGGTGGGACGGGTTGAACGCCATGGCCAGGTGCACTTCGCCACCTGTGGTCATCACGTTGGACGAGAAGCCCTGGTGGTATTTCACGTCACCGGAGCCCAGCTCGACCTTCTTCTTGCCTTCGAACTCGTCGAACAGCTCGCGCGGGTTCTTGCCGAAGGTGTTCACCAGTACGTTCAGGCGGCCACGGTGGGCCATGCCGATGACGACTTCCTTGGTGCCGTAGGAGCCGGAACGCTGGATCATCTCGTCCAGCATCGGGATCAGGCTCTCGCCGCCTTCCAGGCCGAAACGCTTGGTGCCCGGGTATTTGGTGCCCAGGTATTTTTCCAGGCCCTCTGCCGCGGTCACACGCTCCAGCACATGGCCCTTGACGTCAGCGGAGTACACCGGACGGCCACGTACGCTTTCCAGCCGCTGCTGGAACCACTGGCGCTGCTCGGAATCGACGATGTGGGTGAACTCGGCGCCGATGGTGCGACAATATGTCTGCTGCAGCGCTTCGAGAATTTCGCGTAGGCTCGCTTCCTCCTTGCCGATATACAGGTCGCCGGCACGGAAGGTTGTATCGAGATCGGCATTGGTCATGCCGTAATGATTGATTGACAGGTCTGCCGGTGCAGGTCGCTGCCACAGCCCCAGCGGGTCCAGCTGGGCCGCCTGATGGCCGCGCATGCGGTAGGCCTGGATCAGTCGCAGCACTTCAACTTGCTTCTTCTCGTGCTCGCTGCTCACGCTTCCGGCGGAAACCGGTTGGGCGCGACGCTGGTTTTTGGCCAGCAGCACGAAATGATCGCGAATGGTGGAGTGCGAAACGTCGGTCGCTGCGCCGCCATCGGCAGGCAGCTTCTGGAAGTAGGTGCGCCACTCTTCTGGCACAGCGTTAGGGTCGTGCAGGTAGAGTTCGTAGAGCTCTTCCACATAGGCAGCGTTACCACCGGAAAGGTAGGCACTGCTCCACATGCGCTGCATCACGCTTTCTTGCATGCTTGGTCACCCTCGTTTGGGGACTCCACCGGCGTTGACGCCACAGCAAGCTTGAATAAGTCCGAATGCAGCGACTACAACAAGCCACCGAGTATCACGCAAGTAGTCCGGGTACCAGCCCGGATGCCCCTGCTGGTCTCATTGCTTCAAAGTAAAAGCGACAGCCTTGTGGGCCACGCTCGGGTTGTCACCTGAGGCACAGGTTGAAGAAGACCTGTGCCCCAGGGGTTTACGGTGTTGCGGTCAATCAGACGCCGCTTTGCAGCAGCATGTTACGTACATGGCCGATTGCCTTGGTCGGGTTCAGACCCTTGGGGCAAACGTTCACGCAGTTCATGATGCCCCGGCAACGGAACACGCTGAACGGGTCATCCAGGGACGCCAGACGCTCGTTGGTCTTGGTGTCACGGCTGTCAGCCAGGAAACGGTAGGCTTGCAGCAGTGCAGCAGGGCCCAGGAACTTGTCCGGGTTCCACCAGAAGGACGGGCAGGAAGTCGAGCAGCAAGCGCACAGGATGCACTCGTACAGACCGTCCAGCTTCTCGCGCTCTTCCGGCGACTGCAGACGCTCGATGGCCGGAGCCGGCGTGTCGTTCTGCAGGAAAGGCTTCACCTTCTCGTACTGCTTGTAGAAGATGCTCATGTCGACGACCAGGTCACGGATAACCGGCAAACCTGGCAGCGGACGCACCACCAACTTGTTACCTTTTACAACAGAAGACAGCGGCGTGATGCACGCCAGGCCGTTCTTGCCGTTGATGTTCATGCCGTCGGAGCCGCAAACGCCCTCACGGCAGGAGCGACGGTACGAGAAACCCTCGTCCTGCTCCTTGATCAGCGCCAGGACGTCCAGGACCATCAGGTCCTTGCCGCCGGTATCGACCTGAAAGGTCTGCATGGACGGTGCGGTGTCAACGTCCGGGTTGTAGCGATAAACACTGACTTGCAACATGGCGGCCACCCTTAGTAAGTCCGGACTTTCGGTTCGAACATGGGAACGGTTTTCGGCGCGAAGTTCACAGCGCGCTTGGCGACGCGTTTCTCACCCGGGAAGTACAGGGTGTGGCACAGCCAGTTTTCGTCGTCGCGGTCTTCGTAGTCTTCACGGGCGTGGGCACCGCGGGACTCTTTGCGATGCTCGGCGGCGATCGCCGTGGCCTCGGCCACTTCCAGCAGGTTCTGCAGCTCAAGCGCTTCGATGCGAGCCGTGTTGAAACCCTGGCTCTTGTCGTTGATCTTGACGTTGGCGATACGCTCGCGCAGGGTCGCCAGTTGGGCGATGCCCTTCTGCATGTATTCACCGGTACGGAACACGCCGAAGTAGTTCTGCATGCACTGCTGCAGCTCTTTGCGCAGGGTAGCGACGTCTTCGCCGGTAGTACGGGTGTTCAGGCCATTCAGGCGAGCCAGGGCGACCTCGATGTCGGTGTCGCTGGCGCGGCTGTATTCGACGCCTTCGCTCAGGGCCTGCTCCAGGTGCAGACCTGCGGCGCGACCGAATACCACCAGGTCGAGCAGCGAGTTGCCGCCCAGGCGGTTGGCACCGTGAACCGATACGCACGCCACTTCACCAACCGCGAACAGGCCAGGGATGATGGTGTCGTTGCCTTCGGCGTCCTGGGTGATGGCCTGGCCATGAATGTTGGTGGCGATGCCGCCCATCATGTAGTGGCAGGTTGGAACGACCGGCACCGGCGCGACCACCGGGTCGACGTGGGCGAAGGTCTTGGACAGCTCGCAGATACCAGGCAGGCGGCTGTGCAGCACTTCCTCGCCCAGGTGGTCGAGCTTGAGCATCACGTGGTCGCCGTCAGGACCGCAACCGTTGCCCGCGATGATTTCCTTCACCATCGAACGGGCAACCACGTCACGACCTGCCAGGTCTTTCGCGTTCGGAGCATAACGCTCCATGAAACGCTCGCCGTGCTTGTTGATGAGGTAACCACCTTCACCACGGCAACCTTCGGTCACCAGTACACCGGCGCCGGCGATGCCGGTGGGGTGGAACTGCCACATCTCGATGTCCTGCACCGGCACGCCGGCACGCAGGGCCATGCCCACACCGTCGCCGGTGTTGATCAGGGCGTTGGTAGTGGAGGAGTAGATACGGCCGGCACCACCGGTAGCCAGTACGGTCGCGTCGGCGCGGATGTACGAGGTTTCACCGGTTTCGATGCAGATGGCGATCACACCGACGAACTGACCGTCGGCGTTCTTCACCAGATCAACGGCATAGTATTCGTTCAGGAACACGGTACCGGCCTTCAGGTTGGCCTGGTACAGGGTGTGCAGCAGCGCGTGGCCGGTACGGTCGGCCGCGGCGCAGGTACGGGCAGCCTGGCCACCTTTACCGAAGTCCTTGGACTGGCCGCCGAACGGGCGCTGGTAGATGCGGCCCTGCTCGGTACGGGAGAACGGCAGGCCCATGTGTTCCAGCTCGAAGACCGCTTCCGGACCTACGGAGCACATGTATTCGATAGCGTCCTGGTCGCCGATGTAGTCGGAACCCTTGACGGTATCGTACATGTGCCAGCGCCAGTCATCGTTCGGGTCGGCCGAAGCGATGGCGCAGGTGATGCCACCCTGGGCCGATACAGTGTGCGAGCGCGTCGGGAACACCTTGGTGACCACGGCAGTCTTGTGACCGCCCTGCGCCAGTTGTAGCGCGGCACGCATGCCCGCGCCGCCGCCACCGATGATGATGGCGTCGAAAGTCATTGAATTGATGCTAGCCATGAATCAGATACCCCAAAGAATCTGCACACCCCAGACGAAGTAAGCGAACATTGCTACGCCGCATACTGCCTGGAACAGGAAACGCACTGCTGTCGCGGACTTGCCCAGCGCCATCGGCGTCAGGTAGTCGGTCGCGATCGTCCACATGCCGACCCAGGCGTGAGCACTGAGGGCAACCAGCGCCAGCAAGCTGAAGATGCGCATGGCGTTGTGGGCGAACAGCGCATGCCATTGGTCGTAGCCAATGCCTGGATGCGCAACGAGGTATCCGATCAGGAAAATGAAATAAGCCGCGAGAACAACCGCCGACACACGCTGTGCCATCCAGTCGTAGAGGCCCGAACGCGAAAGATTCGTAACGCTGGTTACCATATCCAAACTCCTGCCAGAACAATCAGCACCACGGAAACGCCGATGATGATTTTGGAGCCTCGGCGACCGCCTTCCAGCGTCTCACCGACACCCGCATCCATGATCAGATGGCGCACACCGGCCACCAGGTGGTACAGCAGGGAGGACAACAGCCCCCACGCAACGAATTTGGCCAGTGGACTGGTCAAGGTGTCCTTCACGTCGGCGAAGCCTTCCTCCGAACCCAGGGATTTGCCCAATGCATAAAGCAGGAAGCCGATACCCAGGAACAGGATGATGCCCGATACGCGATGAAGGAACGACGTTACGCCGGTTATGGGGAGTTTGATGGTCCTTAGGTCTAGGTTTACAGGTCGTTGGCTATTCACGGCTTTTTTTCACACTGAAGAGCCCCTAGCAAGCAGGGCAAGTTGTCGGGAAGTGTACTGGTCAGGTACCCACCACCCAGGGAGTGACGACGCCAGCGGAAACGGGCTGAAAAGCCCCTGACGGTCGGCTGCCGAGTATAGACAGTTAGGATACTAATGACAACGCGCCGGCCTACCCCGAAGAGCTGATTGCGCTATGGGAAAAAAAGGCGTAAATGGCAGGGAACAGCGATGAAAAACCAGGCTAAAAGCCTTGTACAGCCTGACTTTAAGCAAATTGACATTCGGATTTATCACACTATAGTGGTGCGGGCCCTGCGTGGGGGGTCTGTCTGATGATTTCAAGCATTAATAGGAGGCCACATGGCTGACAAAAAAGCGCAGTTGATCATCGAGGGCGCAGCCCCCGTCGAGCTGCCCATTTTAACCGGCACCGTTGGTCCCGATGTTATCGATGTCAGGAGCCTGACTTCCACGGGCCGCTTCACCTTTGACCCCGGCTTCATGTCGACCGCCTCGTGCGAGTCGAAGATCACCTACATTGATGGTGACAACGGCATTCTGCTGCATCGCGGCTACCCGATCGAACAGCTGGCCGAGAAATCCGACTACCTGGAAACCTGCTATCTGCTGCTCAACGGCGAACTGCCGACCGCCGAGCAGAAAGCCCAGTTCGTCAGCACCGTGAAGAACCACACCATGGTTCACGAGCAGCTGAAGACGTTCTTCAACGGCTTCCGCCGTGACGCCCACCCCATGGCCGTGATGTGCGGCGTGGTTGGCGCCCTGTCGGCGTTCTACCATGACTCGCTGGACATCAACAACCCGCAGCACCGCGAGATCTCCGCCGTGCGCCTGGTCGCCAAGATGCCGACCCTGGCAGCGATGGTGTACAAGTACTCCATGGGCCAACCCATGATGTACCCGCGCAACGACCTGACGTACGCGGAAAACTTCCTGCACATGATGTTCAACACCCCGTGCGAGATCAAACCGATCAGTCCGATCCTGGCCAAGGCCATGGACCGCATCTTCATCCTGCACGCCGACCACGAGCAGAATGCCTCGACGTCCACCGTGCGCCTGGCGGGCTCGTCGGGTGCCAACCCGTTCGCCTGTATCGCTGCCGGCATCGCCGCGCTGTGGGGCCCTGCCCACGGCGGTGCGAACGAGGCCGTGCTGACCATGCTCGACGAAATTGGCGACGTGTCCAACATCGACACGTTCATCGCCAAGGCCAAGGACAAGAACGATCCGTTCAAGCTGATGGGCTTCGGCCACCGCGTGTATAAAAACCGCGACCCGCGCGCCACCGTGATGAAGCAGACCTGCGACGAAGTCCTGAACGAACTGGGCATCAAGAACGACCCGCAGCTGGAATTGGCCATGCGCCTGGAAGAGATCGCCCTCACCGATCCTTACTTCATCGAGCGCTCGCTGTACCCGAACGTGGACTTCTACTCGGGCATCATCCTGAAAGCGATCGGCATTCCCACCAGCATGTTCACCGTGATCTTCGCCCTGGCTCGTACCGTGGGCTGGATCTCGCACTGGAAGGAAATGCTCTCCAGCCCGTACAAGATCGGCCGCCCGCGCCAGCTGTACACCGGCTACGACTCGCGCGACGTGAGCAGCCTGGAAGACCGCAAGTAAGTTTTCAGGCCTGACGAAAAAAGCTGCCCGAGGGCAGCTTTTTTTGTGTTCGCGATTCTCGGTTATTTTTCGGCTTTTTCGCGCAGGTTCTTGAGGGTATTGAACGGCGCGTCCACCACGAACTTGTTAGCGACGAAGGATGGCACGCTGCCACCTGGCTCGGTGTGCACCTGATAGGTCACTTCAGTGCTGTCAGCCCCCTTGGGCACCAGCTTCCAGAAACCGTCCACCTGGGCGACCCGCACGAAGCCCTTCTCTGCAGGCACATAGGTTGGCACTTCCTTGAGGTTGCGCGTCAGGCTGCCATCAGCCGCCTGCACGGTGGTTATCTCCAGCACGGAGTCACGTGGCGTCACTGGCCAAGGCGTGTTGAACTGGGCATAGACCCAGGTTTTGTCACCCTCGGCCTTGAGCAGCTTCTGCATCTTGCATTCATGGATCCAGGCGCATGAGCCCGCTGCATCCTCCTGCAACGCCCTGACCTTGGCCAACGGCGCCTTGATGGTGGTCACACCCCGATAGGCCTTGTAATCAGACCCTGGCACCGCGGCCAAGGACACCTTGATGCCGTCTTCGTCCTTGGCCGTCTGCCAGTCTTCGGCATGCGCCCCGGTGGCGACCAACGCCATCAACCCACCCACAACAGCCATACGATGCAGCGAACCCATATTTATCTTCCTTATCGTCCTAGAGGCACATCGGATTCATTCACGGGTGTCAGGCCACAGACGTCATCGCTTCCCACCAACCAATCAACTGTATCGCTTGCTCGGTGCTTTCACCGCACACTTCGGGGTCGGCCTGAAAACCGCCACACACCGCAGGCCGCTCTGGCCGGCCAAACAACTGGCAGAGGTTATCGGCGTTGAGCTGCACGCAGCGCTGCCCCGCCGGCTTGCCCTGGGGCATACCGGGAATGGGCGAAGAAATGGAAGGGGCAATGCAGCAAGCGCCACAGCCTTCACGGCACATCATGACGACAGCGACCTCACGTGGGGCAAATGAATGGAATGAACCGGGATAGTAGCGGCTTAAACGAACGTTTGAAATCGGGCAGCCAGGAAATTCGACCGGGCGATCCTGCCATCCGCCCGTCCGATTATTGTTTGAACTCGAAATCCAGCGCCGCGCCCTCGACGTCACGGGCGTTATCGCCGCGGCGCTGCAGTTGCAGCTCGTTGCTCAGCAAGCGACCGTTGAGCTGAAAGTCCTCGGTCTTCTTCTCGTCGAAATAGGAAGGCAACAGGGATTTTTCCCGCGCGGGCGCCGCAGCCTGGATTTTTTTCTCCGGTTGCAGCTCATTGACCATGGTCTTGGGCAAAGACAGGTCCAGCTTCGCCTTGGGCAGGTCGGTGGCGATGGCATCCTCCTGCTTGCGGCCCTTGCTTTTGGCGGCCACGGGTTTCTTCGCCGGTTTGGCCTTGGCTACCGGCTTTTTCACCGGCACCGCCTTTTTCGCCGGCTTGCTCGCAGGCGCTGCGGCAGCGTCCGCCTGGGCAACGAGCAGAGGGTTCACGGCCAGAGGAGTCGATTGAGCAAAGACAACGCCGGATCCCAGGCACAGCACGAGCAGTCCAATACAACGCAGAGCATTCATAGACACGAGCAGAAGTGGCAGCACAAGCCTCTATGCTCCCCGTTAGAGCGCTCGCTGGCAAGCCCCCTGCTCACCGCGAAGGGTAAAGACTCAGTAAAACTGGCCGCTGGCCACTTCCTGGCACAGCTGCTCCGCCAGCATGCCCAGGGTCATCAGCACCCGTTCCGCCTCCTTGTTCCACGGAATACCGCAATTGAGGCGGATGCAATGGTTGAACTGCTCGGTGTTACTGAAGATCAGCCCCGGGGCGATACTGATGCCTTGCTCGAGCGCACGCACATGCAAGGCCTGAGTGTTGACCCGCCCAGGCAGGCTGACCCAAAGAATGAACCCGCCCAAGGGCCGGGTTATCTGGGTGCCATCGGGAAAATACTGCTGCACCGCCAACTGGTAAGCACTGAGGTTCTTGCGATATTCGTGGCGAATATAGCGAAGATGGCGGTCATAGCCGCCGTTCTCCAGGTAGCTGGCGATACCCATCTGGGTCACGCTGCACGCCGAATGGGTACTGAAGGTCTGCAGGCGCTGTATTTCCGCCTGGTATTTGCCGGGAATCATCCAGCCGATGCGCACGCCAGGCGACAGGGTCTTGGAAAAACTCGAGCAGTACACCACATGGCCCAGGCGGTCGTACGCCTTGAGGGCCTTGGTCTTGCCCTGGTCGAACATCAGCTCGCCGTAGATATCGTCCTCGACGATCTGGATATCGAAATCCGATGCCAGGCGCAGCAGGTGCTTCATGCGCTCTTCGGGCATGGTACCGCCCAAGGGGTTACTCAGGCGCGGGGTCAGCACCAGCGCCTTGATCGACCACTGATTGGCGGCCAATTGCAGGGCTTCCAGGCTGATCCCCGTGGCGGGGTCGCTGGGGATCTCGATCACCTTCAGGCCCAGGAGGTCGGCCAATTGCAGCAGGCCATAGTAGGTGGGCGACTCGGCGGCGATCAGGTCGCCCGGCCGGGTCAGCACCCGCAGCGACATCTGCAGTGCATCCACGCAACCGTGGGTGATGACCACTTCGGAGGGGTCGACCACCACCCCCGCGTCGCGCATGCGAATCGCTACCTGGCGACGCAAAGGCTCAAAGCCCGGGCTGAACATGTAGCTGAACGCCCGCGGGCTGTGGAAGCGGGTCACCTTGGCGATCTGCTGGTGCAGCGCCCGTACCGGCAAGTAATCCACATGAGGCACCGCCGCCCCCAGGGGAAACACGCCCTCGCGTCGCGACTCAACCAGCACCTGCTGGATGATGCTGGCGCGGGTCACCAGCCCGGGGCGCTCGACGCGAGCAATGTCCGGGGTAGGCGCGGTCAGGGCTGGTGTCTGGTGCACATAGTAGCCCGACTGTGGCCGGGCCCGGATCAACCCCTGGTCTTCAAGGTTGGCATAGGCCTGCAGCACCGTCGCATGGCTGACATTGAGCTGCGAACTCATCTTGCGCACCGACGGTACCCGCTCCCCCGGCTGGTACACGCCACGGCGAATGTCCTCGGCCAATTGCTGGGCGATACGCTGGTAGAGCAGAAGGCTGGTCATGGCGTGCTTCTCGGCTGATCAGGCGATATTGTAAGGGTAATACCGGAACAGTTGAAAAGTGTACGGGGACAGTTGCGCGAATGCGAGCGAAGGTGTCGTACTTCATGCCGCGTTGATAGATTGAAATAAAGTCAGTCGATCGTGTCCGAGAAAGTGGTGTCACTCATCATGGCCTTGGCGACTGAGTTTGCCGTTTAGTTGATCACGGCCGACAGTTTGACCTGTGGATTATCGCAGACCGCCTCCTTCAGCACGATTGCGTCTCAGTCGCAAGAGAATCGACTTTGCTGACGCACGCCTCGACGCTTTCGGCTGCCAAAAGCAACCTTGATGCTGACACGGCGGCTGAAGCCCGATTCGGTCAAGAAAGCTGTCCATTGCGTGCAAATGCTACATGAATCCTGTTTTTTTCAAGCTGCAACATTCTGTGGCTACCGGTGTGAAAAATCGGGGAGAAGCACTAGCGACCTCGGCTCGCGAACGAGAAAGGAAAGCGCATATCGGTGCCGAGTCGGGGCTGATTCACCATTCGAATGGGCAGCATGGCCTGGACTTGAAGTTCTTCAGCATGAACGACATCACCTATCGCCAGTTCAAGGGCCCTTTCGTCGCCAACCTGTCCGCCATTGATGTGCTGATGTTCAACAGCGTCGCTGAGCTGCAAGCGCTGCTGCCGTGCTACTCGCTGCACAGCGCCGACCGCCCCACCACCGGCGCGTGGCGATGCTTGGCTGGCAGCAGGAAAACCGGCGCACGCCTGCCCAGCTGCTGCAGGTTACGCCTGGCGCCTAGCCTAGCCGGTGGTAGACGCGGTTGAAGTACACCAGCCCCTGCCCCGACCCGCCTTGGCGGATGCCGCGCAAGGTGCAGTAGAACACGCTGTGGGTACCCACCTCATGCACCTGGGCAATGCAGCAGTCGAAGCTCACCAGGGCTTCGTCCAGCACCGGCGCACCGCTTTTCAGGGTGCTCCAGGCAGTGGCGGCGAAGCGTTGTTCCATGCTCAGGCGGCGGTCGGCAAAGGTGGCCGACAGCGCCTGGTGGGCGCCGGCCAGCACGTTCACGCAGACCGCGCCGTTGGCCTTGAACGGCGCATTGGCCTGGGATGCGAGGTTCATGCACACCAGCAGCGTGGGTGGTGAGTCGGTGACGCTGCACACCGCCGACGCCGTGAAGCCATGGCGCCCCGCCGCGCCATCGGTGGTGATGACCGACACGGCTCCCCCCAGCATTGCCATTGCATCGCGAAAGCTACTTGCATCCACCATGCTCATGCCTCCCTCGTTGGCGTGCTCAGACCTTGACGTCGCGGCCGGCCGGCAATGCCACCACCAGCTCAAGCAACAAAATGCCCGCCAGCATCAGCACCGGCAAGTTCCAGTCGCCGGTACGCTGGTAGAGCGCGCCGATCAACAATGGCCCTGCCACCGCAATCAGGTAACCCACGGTCTGCGCCATGGCCGAGATGCGCGTGGCGATATCGATGCTGGCCGCCTTGCCGACAAACAGGAAGGTGCCTAGCGACAACCCCGCGCCCTGGCCAAACCCCAACAGGCAGGCCCACGCCAGCAAGCTGCCCACCGGCATGTACAGCAGCCCCAGGGTGCCGGCCAGGCACAACAACACCGTCACCACGATATGCGGCCGTTGATCCCGACTGCGCGCGGCCACCAATGGCATGAGGAAGCTGGCCACCATCAGGCAGACCTGGGACAGCGAGAACACCAGCGCTGCCTCGGCCAGCGTGGTGCCGCGGTCCTTGAGCAACGTGGGCATCCAGGGCAGGAACACGAACAGGTTGAGCACCTGCAGGCCGAAGAACAAGGTGATTGCCCAGGCCGTACGGTCGCGGTAGACGTTGACCGGCGCGCTGGCGCGCTCGCCATGGCTAACGACGGCCGCCTTGTGACGTAGTTGCGGCAGCCATACCAGCAGCGCCAGCAGCGCCGGCACTGCCCATAGCCCCAGGGATGCAAAAGCCCCGGGTTGGCCTGCACCCAAGGCTTGCGACAGCGGCAGCGACACACTGGCCCCCAGCACCGCCCCGGCGCCGAGCATCAGCGCATACACGCCCATGACCATGCCCATGCGCTGGGAGCCAAAGCGCTTGCGCGCCAGGGCCGGCATGATCACGTTCATCACCGCGATGCCGGCACTGCCCAGCACCGTGCCGGCGATCAGCGCCAGCTCGCCGAAACCACGCAAGCCGCAGCCCAGCACCAACAAGGCCAGGGCGCCGAACAGGGCGCGTTCCTCGCCCAGCCAATGGCGCAGCTTGACCCCCGGGATGGAAAACAATCCCAGCAGCGCCAGTGGCAAGGTGGTCACCAGTAATGTCGAGCTGAAGCCCAACTGCAGGGTCTCGAGCAGCGGCCCGACGGTGGCGAAAATCAGCCGCAGGTTCAACGACACCAGAATGAATCCCGCCCACAGCAGCCATGACTGCGCCGCAGGTGCGGCAATGGCTGACGCCGCCTTATCGGAAATACCCATGACTTTGCTGTTCATAGCGCCGCAAGCTCCACCATGACCAGGCCCTTGAGCCGCCCGGCACAGGCTTCCTGCAACGCCGGGGGGGCGTTGTCCAGGCCCTTTATCAAGGTATGCGCCAGCTGGATTCGACCTTCGCGCTGCCACGCCTGCGCCTGCTGCAACCAGGCATCGAACAGCGCCGGCGCATGCTCGTCGGCGCTAAAACCACGCACGGTCACGCCCTTGAGGATCAACTGGAAAGTGTCCACCTCCACCAATGCCTTCAGCGTCGCGTTGCGCGGGTTCAACTCAGCCGTCAACGCGCCCAGCAGCACACAGCGCGCGCCGTGGCGGGTCTGTTCAATGGCCGCCGCCAGCTGCTCGCCGCCGACCATGTCGACGATCACATCGATACCGTCCGGGGCGGCCGACGCCAGTTGCGTGCGGAAGTCGCCGCCGTCGCGGGTCACCACCGCGTCGTAACCCAGTGCTTCGCGCATCCATTGGGCCTTCTGCTGGCCGCTGGTGGTGCCGATCACCCGGCCAGCGCCCAATAGACGGGCAATCTGCCCGGCCATGGAGCCGATAGCGCCGGCGCCGCTGGTGACCAGGACGGTATCGCCGGGACGCACCTGAGCACACTCGCGCAGCGCAGCAAAAGCGGTCCAGCCGTGGCCCAGCCAGGCGGCCGGGTCAACGTCAGGGTTGTCGACCCGCTTGCACTGGCCAGCCGGCACCACGGCGTATTCACGCCAGCCCAGCGGGTGCATGACCAAGCTGCCCACGGCCAGGTCGCAGCCGGGGCCCACCTGCACCACTTCGCCGATGGCGCCGTCGGCCAGGGTGTCACCGGGGTTGAGCGGCGGAAAGGGAATACCCTTGACCTCCTCGGCGCCCTGCTCCGCCATCAGGCGGGTGGAAATGGACACGCGGAACCAGCGGTTGCGCACCAGCACCTCCCCGGGGCCGGGGCTGCGCGCGGTGGTCTGGACAATGGCAAAATGTTCAGCCTTGAGCTCACCGCTGGTGTGGTCTATCAAAATGACCTCGCGGGACAGGCGGGTGTGTTCAGACATCGGTAATTTCCTTGATTCACTGGGTAAACGGCATCCGCCGCTGCGGCGCAGACCGCAATGGCAGTGCGTCCGAACGCTTCGCGTCCATTATAAAACCCGCGCGCTGCGCGCTTCGGACGCATGCTTAGGCAAACCGGATTGAGGTTTTGGCAAAACGCGCAAATCTCAGCGCGCGTCCAGGCCGACGGTGCGGCGCACCAGGCCGGCGCCCTCCCGGTAGTCGAAATCCAGCACCAGGCGGTCGCGCAGCAACGGTTCGCTGAGCGCGTGCTGCTCCTCGAACACCAGGGAGCGCATGGCGTGCTCGCTGGCGGCCACGTCCCACACCAGGTTCATCAGCAGGTTTTTCTCGCGGGCGCCGACCCGTTGGGTGTCGAGAAACCAGGAAAATCTCTGGCCAAACGCCGCGTTGCTGTTCAGGTCCTTCTCTGGGAAGCGCAGGATCAGGCCTTGGCCGCACAGCTCGCGCAGCAAATGCAGGATGCGCGGCAGCTTCTCCATGGCAAACACCCGGCCTGCCGCCAAGGCGTTGGGGCCGGGCAGTAGAATGTCGCCTTCGGACATCGTCGCCGTCTCCATGGACGCAATGCACATGCCCCGCAGGATCTCGGCGAACTGCACGATTTCGCTGACCCGCTGGCGTACGACTGGAATACCTTCGAGGCCCAGCACTTCCAGGATGACCTTGGCCAGCCCGGCGTACAGCTCGGCCTTGGTTTCCAGGCGCACCAGGGTGTACCAGTGGCTGTAGGAAGTGAACAGGTTGAAGAACCCCGCATGCGCCAGCTCCGGCGTGTTGGCCGCCATGATCCGCCAACGCGGGATGAACACGTTGTCGAACACCACCATGGCCTCGGCCTCCTCGCCCTTGGAGGTCAGCGGGTGGTCATACGCCGTGGCTCCGGGGCGCGAGACCGCTTCGCGGCAGAAAATCTTCACGCCTTCGGCGTTAGTGGGCACGTAGGCCCAGAACGACTCGGCGCTGCTGGCCGGGTGCAGGCTGCCAACGAAGATCTCGTTGGACTGCGGCGCGACGGTGCCCACGCCCTTGATGCCGCTGATCCAGATACCGCGTTCGTTTTCACGGGTGATGCGCATCACCGCCCGGTCTGGCGCCGGCAGGTCCAGCGCGGTGCCGGTGGAGCGGGCGCGGTAGCCCTGAGGGTCGACGATGGCCTCGGACAGGTACAGGCTGTTGCGCTCGGCGTAGTCGTGGTAGGCGGCGATATTCTCCGCGTACTCGGGGCATTTTCTCTGGAAGGTGGGGACGTAGCCGAGCATGCCCACCGAGAAGCTAGCGATCATGTCCAGGCTGCGGCAATGGGTGCCCCAGGTCTTCTGCGCCACGTGGCGGCCAGCGCCGTGGCCGGGTGGATCAGCACCGACAAGACAAGGAAAAGGGAGCGGCGCAAGACGCCGGAGTGGTAGTTCATGCAGTGACCCAAGGCAGTAAGGGGGGCTGGTTTGTGTGGTGGCCACTATAGGAAATAAATACGAATACATCTCATTCGTTTTTTTATTCGATACGGATTTTCTGTTTGGCATTTCGGATCCGACACGCCATCATCATTTGCATTGGAAAGGAGTCATCATGAGCTATCGCTTCACGGCCGCGGATCGGTCGGCGCCCACCCGCGTGGGCAACACCCCCTGGGTGCGCTCGCAACTACCCGCCGAGCTGGGCACCTGCTACACCGACCAATTGCTGTTCGAGGACGGCCTGGCCGTGGTGTACGCCAACTACCATCCACGCCATGACCTGGTGGAAACCAGCACCCAGGAGCGCCAGCGCTCGCTCACCGTGGCCGTGGCCTTGGACGGTCAGTCCAGCAGCACCGGGGCGAACGGCCAGCGCTTCGATTTCATTTCCGGGCAAAGCACCATCGCCGCCTACGGCTGCCTGCGCGGTGAGCGCCACTACCCGGCCAACCAGGCCATCCGCCAGGTGCGGCTGATTGCCCAAGAACCGCTGCTGCATAAATATGGCCTGATAGGCCTGCTGGACGGCAGCGGCCAGGGCAGGAACACCCACCACCTGTTCTGTGGCAAGCACGGCGCCGCCACCCAGCGCCTGGCCGAATCGTTGATCCACCTGCATGACCACGCCGGCAGCCTGCTCGACACCCACATCACCGCACTGGGGCTACTGTCGGAACAGGTGCGGCCCTTCGTGCCGCAGGAAAAAGTGACCAGCAAAGCCTACGCGCACGACCAGGACATCATGCAGCGCGCACGCGGCATCCTCATGAGCCAATACGGCAGGCCGCTGACCGTGGGCTACCTGTGTGCAGCTGTGGGCACCAACGAGTTCAAGCTCAAACAGGGCTTCCGCGCTCTGTTCGGCACCAGCCCGCACCGCATGCTCACCGATATCCGCATGGCCAAGGCCTGGGAGTTGCTGGAGACCGGGTTGCAGGTGTCGACGGTGGCGTACAGGGTGGGGTTCGCACACCTGTCCAGCTTCAGCGCAGCGTTCGAGCGCTACTACGGCCGCACCCCGAAATCGGTGCGCCGCGCAATCTCGTAGCAACCGCAGGCTGCGCGGTGCTTGCCGCCTTGAGCAACCTGGCAAATTGAGGAGCGCGCATATCGTCGCCAGCGCGGCGGTTTTGGTCGGACGATCCATATTGATTTCCGGATAGCCGATAGTCGATATACCACCAACGCCCGCACAGATGGGGAGATGAGGGCGAGGTGGGCAATCGCACAGGTCCCGCTCAGGCCATGCGTGTCCTTGCTTTGGCTGACTGCGGAGTGCAGGCCCAGGTTTTCAGTGGTACTTCTGAAACACCACACTAGGGACCAACGGGGAAAACCGGTAAAAACGGGGGGCGCGGAAACCCCGACACACTTTTTCCCAGGCATCAGCGTTTGCAGGACCGGGGTTCGCCCAGTCCTGCAACGTGTCATCTACCCTGCCGTGGTGATTCAGCGAGCAGCGCCGAGCACGCCCTTTTCGTCGGAAAAGACGATTTCGACCCGACGGTTCATCGCCCTGCCCCGCTCCGAGGCATTGGCTTCCACCGGGTACTGGTCGCCATACCCCTGGACCTGCAGGCGCTTCTCGTCGATGCCCAGGTCCACCAGGGTGTCGGCGACGGTCTGAGCGCGGTCCTTGGACAGCTCCAGGTTGAATTCGCTGTCACCGGTGTTATCGGTATAGCCCTCGATGCGGACCACACGCTTGGGGTTCAACTGCAGAAATTGCACCAGCTTGAGAATCATGCGGTTGGCCGACGGTTTAAGGTCGGCCTCACCGCTGTCGAACAGCACATCGCCCAGGGTCAGTACCAGGCCGCGGTCAGTCTCGGTGGTGGCCATGCTGACGAACTGCTCTTCCAGTGCCTTGCCTTGCTGCTGAACGCTGTTGAGCTTGGATTCGCGCAGGGCCAGCTGCAGGCGCTGGCGTTCCAGGTCCTGACGGGCCAGCTTCTCCTTGTTCAGCACCAATTGCGTATGCTCGCGGGCGATTTCACTGTAGCGCTGGCTGAGGTAAGCATACTGGGCCACGTCATCGCGCGTGCCCCAGTAGCTGGCCAGGCGCTCGGCGCGGGACAGCGATTCGCTGGCGCGGATGACGTCACGGGGTGCGCTGCGCAGCACATCGGCATCGTCCTTGACCTTCTGCAGGCTGGCACTGGCCTGCTGCACGGTCACCTGCGGGCTTTCGTGGGCCGCGCAGCCGAACAGGCCCACACAACCCAGGGCAACCAGGCCGCCGCCCAGGCGCGATGACAGGCTCATTGCACTTCTCCCAACTGCTTGTGCAAGCGCACGATACGGGTGTTGACCTGGGTCAGTTGCTGCTGGCTCTTCTCGGTCAGCACCTTGGCTTCCGCCAAGCGTGCGTCGAGTTCAGCCTGCTCGGCCAACAGGCGAGCCTGGCGATACGACTGGCTGCCATTGGCCGCCAGCGCGGCGGCCAGCTTGTCACTGGCCAGTTTCATTTCCGCCACGTCGTCGGTGGCACCCACGGCACGTGCCTGGTCCACTGCCTGTTCAGTCAGGCGCAGTTGCTCGCTGGGCGCCGGGTCGCTGGCGCAACCCGCCAGGGCCAGCAGCGCCGCGACGGCGATAAAAGCTTGAATTCTCACACGGGTTCCCTACTGTTCTGGGGCACTGAGCGGTTGCTTCAGCCGCGCCTTCCACCGTTCGACATTGCGTTGCAACACCGCTTCGGGCTGGCCGGCCGCGGGCAATTCTGTCATCTTTTTCGCCAGTTGTCCGCGCAGCCACGGGTCATTGCAGGCCGAGTTGTGCGACAGGGCCAGGTACAGGCCCGGGCGGTCGAGCGGGGTCTCGTGAGCCACCACGTCGTTGCCCAGTCCCAGGCTCTGTGACACCGCCTGACCGGCGTAGCGGCCGGCCACCACGTATTCAACCTTGCCCAGCATCAGTTGCTGGAACGCCGCCGTCAGCGACTCGGCCGGCACCAGGCCGAGGTTTTCGTCGGCGAAACGCTTGAACGAAGCGCCCAGCCGCGCCTTGGCAGACACCGCCCCCGCATGGCCATGCAGGTCGCCGACGGTGTGGTACACCATCGAGGCCCCCGTACGGGTCCACACCAGGTAGTCATTGAGTGCCAGGCGCGGATGGATGTAATCCAGGGTCTCCAGCTCGTCGAACGCCATGGGCGCATCCACCAGCAGGTCCATGCGGCCGCTGCGCACTTCGTCCAGTGCCTGGGCACGCTTGCCGCTGTACAGCACTTCGACCTTGATACCCAGCTCGTCGCCGATACGCTTGAGCTGGTCGACATTGGCGCCGATCAGGTGCTGGGGGTCGTCGGGGTCACGCCAGGAAAAAGGCTGGGCGTCCGGGCTACCGGTAGCCACCAGGCGCTCGCACTTGCCCGCGGCAATTGCCAGCGACGGCAGCGCCGCCATTATCACCAGTATCCAGGCGCCCATTGTTGTAGCTCGCGTCATGCCGTGTTCCTTATCCACACGCATAAAAAAACCCGGTCACAGGACCGGGCTCTTTTATAAGTGAAGCCGCTGGATCAGACCAGCTTTTCCAACTCGGGTACGGCTTCGAACAGGTCAGCGACCAGGCCGTAGTCAGCCACCTGGAAGATCGGCGCTTCTTCGTCCTTGTTGATCGCGACGATCACCTTGGAGTCTTTCATGCCGGCCAGGTGCTGGATCGCGCCGGAGATACCAACGGCGATGTACAGCTGTGGCGCGACGATCTTGCCGGTCTGGCCGACCTGCATGTCGTTGGGCACGAAGCCTGCGTCGACCGCAGCGCGCGAGGCGCCGACGGCAGCGCCCAGCTTGTCGGCCAGGGCGTACAGGTGCTTGAAGTTGTCGCCGTTCTGCATGCCGCGGCCGCCAGACACGACGATCTTGGCAGCAGTCAGTTCAGGACGGTCGGACGTGGCCAGCTCCTCGCCCACGAAGGACGATTTGCCGGCGTCATGGGCAGCGCCCACGGCTTCGACAGCGGCCGAGCCACCCTCGGCGGCCACGGCGTCGAAGCCGGTGGCACGCACGGTGATGACCTTGATGGCGGCGCTCGATTGCACGGTGGCAATGGCGTTACCGGCGTAGATCGGACGCTTGAAGGTGTCAGCCGATTCCACCGAGATGATCTCGGAGATCTGGTCCACGTCCAGTTGGGCAGCCACGCGCGGCAGCACGTTCTTGCCGTTGGAGGTGGCCGGCGCCAGCACGTGGCTGTAGTTGGCGGCCAGTTCGACCACCAGCGGCGCGACGTTTTCCGGCAGGAAGTGCGCGTAGGCAGCGTTGTCGGCGACCAGCACCTTGGCGACGCCCGCGATCTTGGCGGCAGCGTCAGCCACGGCGCCCACGCCCTGGCCAGCGACCAGCACATGCACATCACCACCGATTTTCGCGGCAGCTGCGACGGTGTTCAGGGTAGCCGGGGCTACAGCACCCTTCTCGTGTTCAGCGATAACCAGGATAGTCATTCAGATTACCTTCGCTTCGTTTTTCAGTTTCTCGACCAGTTCTGCGACCGACTTGACCTTGATGCCAGCGCTGCGTGCAGCCGGGGCTTCAACCTTGATGGTCTTGTTGGTGGAAGCAACGGAAACACCCAGGGCGTCCGGGGTAACGGTTTCCAGCGGCTTCTTCTTGGCCTTCATGATGTTGGGCAGCGAAGCGTAGCGAGGCTCGTTCAGACGCAGGTCGGTGGTGACGATGGCAGGCAGGTTCAGCGCAACGGTCTGCAGGCCGCCATCGATTTCACGGGTGACATTGACCTTGTCGCCAGCTACTTCAACCTTGGAGGCGAAGGTGCCCTGGCCGAAACCGGTCAGCGCGGCCAGCATCTGGCCGGTCTGGTTGTTGTCGCTGTCGATGGCCTGTTTGCCAAGGATCACCAGCTGTGGCTGTTCCTTGTCGACAACGGCCTTGAGCAACTTGGCCACGGCCAGGGAGTTCAATTCTTCGGCGGCTTCCACCAGGATGGCGCGGTCGGCGCCCAGTGCCAGCGCGGTGCGCAGCTGTTCCTGGGCAGTGCTCGGACCGATGGTGACCACGACGATTTCAGTGGCAACGCCCTTTTCCTTCAGACGCACAGCCTCTTCCACGGCGATTTCGCAGAAAGGGTTCATGGACATCTTGACGTTGGCGAGATCGACGCCGGAGTTGTCCGCTTTGACACGGACCTTGACGTTATAGTCGACCACTCGTTTGACAGCTACAAGAACCTTCATGGATTCCTCGTTACTCTCCGGTGAAAAGAATGTCGCCTGGGCGGGCCAGGCGATGCTCAGTGGGCACAAGGGCACCTTTGAAAACGACGGCGAGCCGGCAGCATTTAGCTTTGACCCCATTTTTCAACGACTTGCGGCAAAACCGGGCAGTCATCGGCGGTGGTGACGTGTAAACTCCACTGCAACTGGGGCCTGGGCATGCCTGCACGGGCTCTGGCCTGGCTTTCAGAGATGCTCTTGGTGCCGCGCACACGCTGCGGCACATGCGGAACCGCCCGTATCTTGACCGCTACGCCCTGACCGGTCAACAACCGGAACTCGTCGGTCATGCACCCGCCGCCCCAGCGATTTTACTGGCCTGGGGCAAATTCAAACAAACGTTTGTATTGGACCCGGCCGGTGGTGTAGATATAATGCGCGGCCAAAGAGATTGCCCTGTAGTGCGTCCGTGACCGCGCTACACCGCACCGGACGCCGACAAGGGCAACGCCCCATCAGAAGAAACCGTGAGCCTTGAGTAGGAGAGAACCTGTGGAACGCGAATACATGGAATTCGACGTGGTCATTGTCGGCGCTGGCCCGGCTGGCCTGTCCGCCGCCTGCCGCCTGAAGCAGAAAGCTGCTGAAGCCGGCCAGGAAATCAGCGTCTGCGTGGTGGAAAAAGGCTCCGAAGTGGGCGCCCACATTCTCTCCGGCGCGGTGTTCGAACCTCGTGCGCTGAATGAATTGTTCCCTGACTGGAAGGAACTCGGCGCACCGCTTAACACCCCGGTCAAGCGTGACGACATCTATGTGCTGAAAAACGCCGAGGCCGCCAGCAAGGTGCCCGGTGCATTCGTGCCCAAGACCATGCACAACGAAGGCAACTACATCATCTCCCTGGGCAACCTGTGCCGGTGGCTGGCGCAGCAGGCCGAGAACCTGGGGGTTGAAATCTACCCGGGCTTCGCCGCCCAGGAAGCGCTGATCGACGAAGAAGGCGCGGTGCGTGGCATCGTCACCGGGGACATGGGCGTGGACCGCGAAGGCCACCCGAAAGACGGCATGTACACCCCGGGCATGGAGTTGCGCGGCAAGTACACCCTGTTCGCCGAAGGCTGCCGTGGCCACATCGGCAAGCAACTGATCAAACGCTTCAACCTGGACAGCGACGCCGACGCCCAGCACTACGGCATCGGCCTGAAAGAGATCTGGGAAGTCGACCCTGCCAAGCACGAGCAAGGCCTGGTGGTGCATACCGCGGGTTGGCCGATGGACATCATGGGCACCGAAAACACCGGCGGCTCGTTCCTCTACCACCTGGAAAACAATCAGGTGGTGGTCGGCCTGATCGTCGACCTGTCCTACAGCAACCCGTACCTGTCGCCGTTCGATGAATTTCAGCGGCTCAAGCACCACCCGGTCATCAGCCAGTACCTGGAAGGCGGCAAGCGCATCAGCTACGGCGCACGCGCCATCTGCAAAGGTGGCCTGAACTCGTTGCCAAAAATGGTGTTCAATGGCGGCGCGCTGATCGGCTGCGACCTGGGTACCCTGAACTTCGCCAAGATCAAGGGCAGCCACACTGCCATGAAGTCCGGCATGCTGGCCGCTGACGCCGTGGCCGACAAGCTGTTCGCAGGTGCCGAGGGCGGTGATCTGCTGACCGGCTATGTGGACTCGTTCAAGGCCAGCTGGCTGTACGAGGAGTTGTTCGCCAGCCGCAACTTCGGCCCCGCCATCCACAAATGGGGCGCGGTGCTGGGCGGTGCGTTCAACTACATCGACCAGAACATCTTCGGCGGCAAGCTGCCCTTCACCCTGCACGACACCAAGCCGGACTACGCCTGCCTGAAACTGGCCAAGGACTCGACGAAGATCGACTACCCCAAGCCGGACGGCAAGCTGAGCTTCGACAAGTTGAGCTCGGTGTTCCTTTCCAGCACCAACCATGAAGAAGAACAGCCGTGCCACCTGAAGCTCACTGACCCGAGCATCCCGATCGGCACCAACCTGCCGCTCTACGATGAACCGGCGCAGCGCTACTGCCCGGCGGGCGTGTATGAGGTGATCACCAAGGAGGACGGCGAGAAGCGCTTCCAGATCAACGCCCAGAACTGCGTGCACTGCAAGACCTGCGACATCAAGGACCCTTCGCAGAACATCACCTGGGTGGCGCCGGAAGGTTCGGGCGGGCCGACTTACCCGAACATGTAAAGGCCACCACAATGGGAGTGGCCGCCTGGCCATTCCCACGCACCTCACGACCCCGCGCAAGATCTGGCTCAAAGCCATCATCGGTATCAGCTCACTGACACTGCTGTAAGGCATCCGATACCCGAAAACACTGGAGAACTCGGCCATCGTGCCGATAGAGAAGCATCAGGCCAGTGAACACCGTTCGCCACGCCCTTTCACTCTCCATCGTCAGTTTCGCGGAACCTTCGCCATGCACATCGAGCGCCTCGGCACCATTCAACACGACCTCGAACACACCGCCGCTCATCTGGAAGCCTTGTCGAGGATGCTGGAAGGCCACGCCCTGTTCCTGCGCCGCTCCACCTACTCGGACAACACCGCCGACATCGCCTTCCTGGAAAACCACATCACCGGCCTGGCCGCTTCGGTCACCGACTTGCGTGGCGTGGCGCAGAACATCGCCAAGGTCGCCTGAACCCGCGTCCTACTCCACCCCCTGTTCCCACAGCACATCCAGTACATGAGCGGTTGCCCGTGCGGTGTCCCCTGCCCTGTGCACGATACCCAACTGCCGCCACAGCGGCGGTTCAAGCGCGCGCATGCCGATGCGCGCATCCGGCAGGGGCGTCGACGCCTCGTGGGGTAGCAGCGTCGCGCCGTAGCCGGCCGCCACCAGGCTCTTGATGGCATCGTTGTAGTTGAGCTGAATACGCGGCGTCGGCTGCTGGCCGTCACTGGCGAACCATTCGGCGGTCAGGCGCGACAGCCGTGTGCTGCTGTCATTCAAGATCAACGGCTGGTCCGCCAGCCATGCCGGGGTGACTACCGCCGGTGGCTCCCAGCGCGCCGGCAGGAAGGCCATCACCGGATCGCGGCGCCAGGGGTGGATATCCAACCCCTTGACCGGCAACTGAGGCAACGCGATCAGGCCGATATCCAGCGTACCCGCCGCCAGTTGCAGCAGCGTTTCCTGTGAGGTCAGCACGGCCACCTGCACATCGATGCCGGGGTGCCGCTGGCCGAGCCGCTCCAGGGCCTGGGGCAACAACTGGGCGATGACCCCTGTCGATGCCCCCACCCGCACCCGCCCGGCCAGCCCTTGCACCTGGCGCTGCACGTCATCGAGCGCTTGCTGGGCGTCCACCAGCAGGCGCCGCGCACGCTCGACCAGGGTTTCACCAATGGCTGTGGGCGTGATCCGGCCCCGGGCACGGGACAGCAACACACCGCCCACGCGGGCCTCCAGGTCGGCAATGTGCAGGCTCACCGTGGGCGGGGCCAGGTTCAACGCCCGTGCGGCCTCGGCGAACGAACCCAGGTCGGCGATGGCCACCAGGGTGCGCAGCCGGTCCAGGCTGATTTCACGCATGTATGCTACCTTCAGAAAAACTGAACAAGGCCTTTGCCAAATTCAACTTTCTCTATGCTACGCCGTCCGTGAAGATAGCCGCATCCACTTTCGCGAGCCCCTGCACATGAGCACTCCACTGGTTTTCATCGACGGCGACCAAGGCACCACCGGCCTGCAGATCCACCAGCGCCTGCGGCACCGCGCCGACCTGCAACTGCTGCGCCTGGACCCGCGCTACCGCAAGGACCCGCAGCACCGCGCCGAAGCGATCAATGCGTGCGACATCGCCATTCTGTGCCTGCCTGACGACGCCGCGCGGGAAGCGGTGGCCAGCATCCGCAACCCGAATGTACGGGTGATCGATGCCAGCTCGGCGCACCGCACTCACGCGGACTGGACCTACGGCTTCGCGGAAATGGATACGCAACAGGCTCAACGCATTGCCACGGCCACGCGCGTCAGCAACCCCGGCTGCTACCCTACCGGCGCCATCGGCCTGCTGCGGCCGTTGCTGCAGGCAGGGCTGGTGCCAGCGGACTATCCCGTCAGCGTCAACGCAGTCTCGGGCTATTCAGGCAAAGGCCGCGCCGGGGTTGATCAGTACGAAGGCGAAAACGCCGCGCAGGCGCCCGCGTTTCAGGTCTACGGCCTGGGGCTGACCCACAAGCATGTGCCGGAGATCGCCCAGCACAGCGGGCTGGCCCACCGCCCGTTGTTCGTGCCCGCCTATGGCGCCTTCCGCCAAGGCATCGTGCTGACCATCCCGTTGCAACTGCACCTGCTGGGCAGCGATGCGAGCGGCGAGCGTCTGCACGCCTGCCTGGCCGACCACTATGCCGGCCAGCGTCACGTACAGGTGATGCCGATGGCGCAGAGCAAAGCGCTGACGCTGCTGGACCCGCAGGTGATGAACGACACCGACGATCTGCGCCTGATGGTGTTCGAGCATGGGCAACAGGTGCTGCTGGCGGCGGTGTTCGACAACCTGGGCAAGGGTGCGGCGGGGGCGGCGGTGCAGAACCTGGACTTGATGTGCCCTTGCAACGGTAGCCGCAGTGCCGACGAGAGCCGCGTCTGAATTCAGGCAGAACGCTCGCGCAATGTCGCGTTTAACTGCACTGCCTTACCAAAATACGGCGTGATATCGATTTCAACCACCGCCCAGACCCCACCCGCATAATCCGGGTTATTCCTATGCTCATCGATGCATGTGGGGCTGGGCGGTTCCTCGCCGTCCACGACCAGGCCTTCGAGGTGAAAGGCCAGCGCCTGTTCGACACTCTCAAGTGCCTCGGTGACCGTAGTACCCGCCGAGAAACACCCCGAAACGTCCGGGACAGTCACGCCGTATTCCGAGTCTTCATCTTTCTGTAGAACGACCGCAAATTTCATGAGACTCATCTCGCCACCCCCCCTACCTCTGCCGATATCCCCGCCGCCGCCTCCTGCACCACCGGCACCAGCGCGTCCATCTTCTCCAGCGACATGTACGGCACCGTGCTGGCCACGCTGATCGCCGCGACGATCCGCTTGCTGGCATCGCGAATCGGTGCCGCCACACAGCGGATCGACGGTTCGTTGTCTTCCAGGTCGAAGGCGTAGCCGCCTTTCACGTAGGTTTGCATACGCGCGTGCACCTGCTCCCAGGTCTGCTCCGGGTGATCGGGCCACAAGGCGTTGTGGCCGGCGGCCGGCAGGCTGATCTGGTACAGGTGGTGCCATTCGGCCGGCGAAGCATCCAGCAACAGCGCCTTGCCGATGCCGGTGCGCGCCAAGGGCATGCGATGGCCGACGCGCGAGCGCATTTCCGGGCCGTTGCGGCCAGGGGTCTTGTGCAGGTACAGCACTTCGTCGCCGTCGCGAATGGCCAGGTGAATGGTGTCGCCGGTCTGGCGCGACAGCTCGTCCAGCCAAGGGCCCGCCAGCATCACCAGCGGCACTTCCTCGCGCGCCTGGAAACCCAGCTCGATCAGCTTGGGACCCAGCAGGTAGCCGACCTGAGGCAACACGCGCAAATAGCGTTCATCCACCAGAGCACTGGCCAGGCGGTGGGTGGTGCTGCGGGTAGTGCCCACATGGCTGGCGATGGCCTTGAGGTCACGGGCGCCGCTGGCCACGGCCTGGATCACGGCAAGGCCGCGCATCAGGGTCTGGGTGCCGGCGGGCGCGGCGTCCTTGGCCGGCGGGGTCAGTTCATCCTGCATGAAGGGTCCTGTTGTGGGTGCGGGGCAGGCGCATTATGTGCGCCCGCCCGCGCGGGTGCCAGTCACAGCTGGATGCGTTCGACCTTGCCGACCAGCACGATGTACGACAGCGCACCCAACAGCGCCATCACGGCGATGTACGTAATGGCCGGCGCGAAGGTGTCACCCGTGGCCAGGAAGCCAATGGCGATGGGCGTGGTGATGGCCGAGAGGTTGCCAATGAAGTTGAACACGCCGCCGGTCAGGCCCAGCAAACGCGCCGGGGCCAGGGTTGAGACCAGCGACCAGGTGATCGACGCCAGGCCATTGCCGAAAAACGCCACGGCCAGGCAGGCGATCACCAGTGCCGTGGAGTCCACGTAATTGGCACCGATGATCGCAGTGCTGATCAGCAGCCCACCAATGATCGGCAGCTTGCGGGCCAGGCCGATGCTGGCGCCACGGCGGATCAGCCAGTCGGAAAAGAACCCCGAGCACAGCACGCCCACGAAGGCCGCCAGGAATGGCAGCGACGCCAGCAGCCCGGACTTGATGAAGTCCATGCCCCGGTACTTCACCAGGTAGGTGGGGAACCAGGTGAGGAAAAACCACAAGGTCGAGTTCAGGCAGTACTGGCCCAGGTAAATGCCCCACAGCTTGCGTTTGCTGAGCACGATGCCCAGGTCAGCCCAACTGAAGCCCGGCTTGGCGGCCTTGGCGGCCGACTGCATGTCCACCAGCCCGCCGCCTTCGGTGATCAGCTCGATTTCGGCAGCGTTCGCCCCCTTGAAGTCTCGCGGTTCGCGATACACCGCATACCACACCAGCGCCCAGGCAACGCCCAGCACCCCGGTGGCGACAAACACCATGTGCCAGCCGAAGGCATGCTGCAGCCAGGCCAGCACCGGGGTCAGGAACGCCAGGCCGACGAACTGGCCAGAGGTATAGAAACCAATGGCGGTGGCGCGTTCGCGCTCCGGAAACCAGGTGGTCACCACACGGCTGTTGATCGGGTAGGCCGGCGCCTCCAGGGCCCCGACGGCCATGCGCAGCACGAACAAGGCAACGAAGCTTCCGGCGAAGCCGAGCATGATCGTGGCCACGGACCACAACGCCAGGGCTGCGCTGTAGAGAATGCGGGGCGGCACCCGGTCCACCAGCCAGCCGCCAGGGATCTGCATGGCCGCGTAGGTCCAGCCAAAAGCGGAAAACACCAGGCCAACGTGCACAGGGTCGATGCCCAGGTCACTGGTCAGGGCGGGGGCGGCGATGGACAGGTTGCTGCGGTCCAGGTAGTTGATCACCACGGTGATGAACAGCAGCACCATGATGAAGAAACGCTTGCGGCTGGGCGTGGCCAGCGCCGCATGGGCGTGCAGGGTCTGGGTGTGCATGGGAGCCTCTTGTTGTAATTATGTGAGGACTGTCAGAAGCACTGCACCCTTGTGGGACCGGGCGAAGCTCGGGAATGCCGCGACGCGGTCTCACCGACGGACCGTGCCGCTTCTTTCCCCAGCTTCGCCCGGTCCCACAAGGGCCGGCAAACACTGGGTCAACGGTGCATCACCACTCGGCGAAGCTGCCGTCGGCGTGGCGCCACACCGGGTTGCGCCAGCGGTGGCCGACGGCCGCGCGCTCCTTCACATACTCCTCGTTGATCTCGATGCCCAGGCCAGGGCCATTGGGGATCTTGACGAAGCCGTTGTCGTAGTCGAACACCTCGGGCCGCTTGATGTAGTCCAGCAGGTCGTTGCTTTCGTTGTAGTGAATACCCAGGCTCTGTTCCTGGATGAAGGCGTTGTAGCAGGCCGCGTCCAGCTGCAGGCAGGCCGCCAGCGCGATCGGGCCCAGCGGGCAATGCAGGGCCAGGGCCACGTCATAGGCCTCGGCCATGTTGGCGATCTTGCGGGTTTCGGTGATGCCACCGGCATGGGACGCATCCGGCTGGATGATGTCCACGTAACCCTCGCTGAGCACGCGCTTGAAGTCCCACCGTGAGAACAGCCGTTCACCCAGGGCGATCGGGGTGCTGGTCAGGGGCGCCAGTTCCTTGAGCGCTTCATAATTCTCGCTCAGCACCGGCTCTTCGATGAACATCAGCTTGAAGGGGTCCAGTTCCTTCATCAGCACCTTGGCCATGGGCTTGTGCACCCGGCCATGAAAGTCCACGCCAATGCCGACGTTAGGGCCTACCGCATCACGCACCGCAGCGACGTTTTCCAGGCACAGGCTGACCTTGTCGAACGTGTCGATGAACTGCAGCTCTTCGGTACCGTTCATTTTCACCGCGGTGAAGCCACGCTCCACCGCTTCTTTCGCTGCCCGCGCGGTATCGGCCGGGCGGTCGCCGCCTATCCAGGAATAAACCCGGATGCGGTCACGCACCTGGCCACCCAGCAGGTCGCTGACCGATACGCCCAGCGCCTTGCCCTTGATGTCCCACAGGGCCTGGTCGATGCCGGCCAGGGCGCTCATGTGCACGGCGCCACCGCGGTAGAAACCGCCACGGTAGAGCACGGTCCAGATGTCCTCGATGTTGCGTGGGTCTTTGCCGATCAGGTAATCGGACAACTCCTCGACGGCAGCGGCCACGGTGTGGGCACGGCCTTCGACCACGGGTTCGCCCCAGCCGGTCACGCCTTCGTCAGTCTCGACTTTCAGGAAGCACCAGCGCGGCGGAACGATATAGGTGGTCAGTTGGGTGATTTTCATCGTTTGTCTCTCTTGTCGATGTATTCAGTCGGATCAGTGCAGGGCTTTCCAGGCGGCCACGTAGGCCTTGGCCCGGGCGGCCACGTCGTCGGCGCTCATGCCGGGCTTGAACAGCCCTGAACCCAGGCCGAAACCGCTGACCCCGGCGCTGACGAAGGGCGCCATGTTGTCGGGGCTGATGCCGCCCACCGGTACCAGCGCGGTGCCCTTGGGCAATACCGCCAGCAGCGCCTTGACCACACCCGGGTTGAGCATCTCGGCCGGGAACAGCTTCAGCACGTCGGCGCCCTCCTCCAGCGCGGCAAACGCCTCGGTGGGGGTGACCACGCCAGGCGACAGGTACAGGCCGGCCACCTTGGCCGCGCGCAATACCTTGGCATCGCTGTGGGGCATGACGATGACCTGGCCGCCCGCGGCCTTGACCTGTTGCACTTGTTCAGCAGTGAGCACGGTGCCAGCGCCGATCAGGCAATCGGCGGGCAGGCTGTCACGCAGGATACGAATGCTATCGTAGGGGCTTGGGGAATTGAGCGGTACCTCGATCACGCGAAAACCTTCGTCATACAGCACCTGGCCGATAGCCTGGGCCTCTTCGGGGCGAAGGCCGCGCAGGATGGCGATCAGGCCGTTGGCGGCGAGCGCTTGCTTGAGCATGTCAAACCTCTTCTGGCAGGGGAGCGAGCAGCCCGGCCGCCACGGCCAGGCTCCATAAACCGCGTTCGGTAGCCTGTTCGGCCAGGCCCACCTGGGCAAAACCGCACAAGCGCAGGGCAATCTGGTAACGCTGGCACAGCGCAACGCTCCCGATCAGCACTACCTGGGGCAACCCAGCCTCGCCGCAGCGCTCGCGGCAGGCCTGGGCCAAGGCCCGCAATTCGTGGCCGATCATCAGGCCGGACAGGTAATCGGGTTGCTCGGCACCACTCAGTTGCCCGGTCAGGCCCAGGGTGCGGGCGCTGAACAGGTTCGATAGCAGGCCGAGGGTGGCGTCTGGCGAGAGCGCCACCTGAACACCACGGGTGAACGCGGCATCGTCGAAGCTACCGGTGGGTTGCTGCGTGCGGCCGAGGATGGTGTGGGCACACAGGGCCGCGTACACCTCCCCCGTCATGAAGGTGTCGAACTGCTGGATGCAGCCCTCTTCAAGGCTCACCCACTTGCTATGGCTGCCGGGCAGGCCGATCAGCAGGCTGTCCTGGCGCGTGTCGGCCGGCAAGTCGCACAACAGGCCCAGCACCTGGGTTTCCTCGCCACGCATGACGTTGGGCAAACGGGAATGCTGGACCACCCCGGGCACGATATGCAGCACGGTGCCGCGCAGGGTCTCGACGGTCTGCAGGCTGGCCCCCAGGTCCGCGACCCGTGCCGGCGTTGGGCAGTAGGCCGCCTCACGCCAGCCCTGGGCACTGCCGACCATGCCACAGGCGATGACCGGCAGGTGCGGCTCGGCGGCCAGCCAGTCGCCGCAGGCATCATCAAAGGCCAGTTCGAAACCGTTGTCGCAATGCTGGCCGGCGATTGTGCGTGGCGTGGTGGGGAGTTGCATGATGCCCGAAGCCAGCGCTCGCTGGTCCAGTACCTGGCCGCTGCGGCCAAGCTTGTAGGCTCGAAGGGAAGTGGTTCCCCAGTCGAGCGCGATCAAATGCGCCTGCATCGCTTCACCTGAGTTGTTGTTGGAGTGAGGGCGTGGAGCTGATGGCGACTATAGACCGAGCGAGGCTAATATCTCAATATATAATTTTACATCCCATATAATGGGATTAAAGGATGCGTAAGGTAGGCGGCCGCGGCATCGTTGCAAACAATCGGGTTCAGTGAGGTGAGACCACGCTCACCCGCACGCTTGCGCCCCCTCCCCCTGCAACACCCCGCGCCCGGCAAACACCAGCGCGGTCACCATGCCCACCAGGCCCATGACCGCGGCGAAGCCCACGCACACCCACGGGCTCCACGGCATTGCCGCGATCAGGGCCAGCGGCGTGACGCTGGCCCACAGGGCATAGGCGATGTTGTACGTAAAGGAGATGCCCGACACCCGGATGTGCGCCGGAAACAGGCCAACCATCACTGACGGAACCACGCCCACCACGCCGCAGGCCAACCCGGCCATGGCGTAGCCAAGGCCAGGAAAACCCCAGCCACCCACCAGGTTAGCGTACAGCGCGCCAATGCCCAGCGGCATCAACAGGCTGTAGACCATCAGCGCCCGCCAGGCACCGATGCGGTCGACCAGCAAGCCGGCCAGCACACAGCCCAGGTTGAGAAACACGATGCCCAGGCTACTCAAGGCAAAGGTGTGCCCGGCACTCAGGCCGAAGCGTTGCTGCATTACCGTCGGGGTGATGACCACCAGTACCACTACGGCCGAGGTCAGCACGCACGTCAGGGTCACCGCTGGCAGCAACGCCCGGCGGTAGTCGCGCAGCACTGCCTTGAGGGGCAGTTCCACCACCCCCTCGCGCCGCTCGCGCAGCGCCAGGAACACCGGTGTCTCGCTCAACCAGCGGCGCAGCCATACCCCGATGATGCCGAATACCCCGCCCAACAGGAACGGCAGGCGCCAGGCATAGTCAAGAATTTCCTGGGGCGTGAACAGTTGCGCCAGGGCCGTGGCGGTCAATGCACCGATCAGGTAGCCAAAGGTCAGCCCGGCCTGCAGAAAGCCCAGCGCGTAGCCACGGCGATGCAATGGCGCATGCTCGGCCACGAATACCCAGGCGCTAGGCACTTCGCCACCCACGGCAGCCCCCTGGAGGATACGCAGGCCCAGCAGAATCAGCGGCGCGGCATAGCCGATATGGGCATAGGTGGGCATCACCCCGATCAGCAGGCACGGCAGCGCCATCATCAGGATGCTCAAGCTGAAGACCTTCTTGCGCCCCAGGTGGTCGGCGAAATGCGCCATGAGAATGCCACCCAATGGCCGCGCCAGGTAACCGGTGACAAAGATGCCGAAGCTTTGCAGCAACCGTAGCCATTCCGGCATCTGGGGCGGAAAAAACAGTTGGCTGAGCGTCAGGGCAAAAAACACGAAAATGATGAAATCGTAGATTTCCAGGGCACCGCCCAAGGCCGCCAGGCCCAGGGTCTTGTGGTCGGCACGGGAGAGCAGCAACGGGCCTTGGGTGGGTTTGGCAGTCATGTGGTATCCACGCTATGGGCAGGCGGCGCCTATGCTGGCGCCTGCCAAAGGCGCAGAGGATAGCAAACTGAGCCGGCCTGACCAGCCATGCCGGTGGCCACCGGGCGCGAATACCCGGGCCTGCGGCCCAAACAACACCGATGGACGGGCTTGATATATATTACACTCGTAATATTATCAGGCGTAACACGGCCCATCAGGAGCGTCATCATGCAATCACTGCCCCCAGAGGAACTCATCGCGTTATGGCAAGCGCAGGAACGGGCCATGCGCGCGCGCCTTGCCGGCCCGGGCACGCTCACCTTCGCCCAGGTCAGCGCGCTGACGCCCAGCCAGTTCTTCGACGGTATCGGCAACGGCGAACTGCCCTCCCCGCCCATCGGCACCTTGATGGATTTCGTGCCGATCGAGTGGGGGCCGGGACTGTTCATTTTCCAGGGCACGCCCGATGAACGCCATTACAACCCGCTGGGTAGCGTCCACGGCGGCTATGCCGCGACCCTGCTGGACTCCTGCATGGGATGTGCGATTCACACGCGGCTGCAACAGGGGCAAGGCTATACCACCCTGGATTTGCGCATCAGCTATGTGCGGGCATTGAGTGCCAGCACGGGGCCGGTACGGGCTGAAGGCAAGACGGTGCACGTGGGGCGCTCCACGGCGCTGGCCGAAGGTCGCCTCTACGATGCCGAAGGCCGGCTGTACGCGACGGCCAGTACCACCTGCATGATTCTGGGCAGCCCACGCACACCGTAGCGGCGGCCAGGTCAGGAATGGCGTAGCAGCGCAGGCTCTTTTAGATTGGGGCGCTTGCGTGACGGCCGGCGCTGGTTGGCGACCGACACGGGCGGCGCGACCAGCACAGGCTCGAAGTCGACGATATCCATCAGGGTCTTGAGGGCTTCGCTGTCGGGCAAACGCGTGAGGCAGACGTTGACAGCCTCGCGCTGCTGGCGGGCAATCGGCGGCACGGTCACGCTTTCGCTTTCGTACAGCAGGGCGTGATGCACCTGGGCGCTGCCCTTGCACAAGCGCGGCAGGTCGACGCCAGCGCGCACGGCCATGTCGGTGTTGGCGATGAGCAGGTCGAAGGGCTCGATGGCACTTTGCACCAGCGCCAACAGCGCCTCGAAGGAATGCACCGGGGCAATTCGGTAATACCCCATGTGATTGAGCATGCGTTCCACATGCATCAATTGGCCAGGGTGCTCATCGGCAATCAGAATTCGCAACGCTTTGTTTATCATGGTCGGTGACCTGCGCCGCAGCGCCAAGGGCATCCTTGACCCGTTCTCCGCCACACGTCTGGCGGCATCCTCGACAGTCTGGGTCGATCTTCTGCCCGATGAGTGGTGAAATCAAGCCTGCCCAGGCAGCATGGGCATTTAACCGATGATCGGACTGGTCCGTGAGCCTCCTACCGATTATTCCTGGGCGTGATCCTTGCTATCCAGGGCCTTGCTCATCGGTGTCAGCAGCAAGCCTGTGAAGCTCAAGGGGCGTCCGGTGGGCCGGTACCCCAGGCACTGATAAAAGCCCTCGGCGGTGCGGGTACTGTACAGCATCGCATGGCTGCGCCCGGCGTTGCGCAGGAACGCTTCCAGCGCCACCATGAGCGCGCGCCCGGCGCCGCGGCGAAAGCTTTCCGGTTGCACGTAGCACAGGCACACCTCGCCACTGGCCAGCGCCATGCCCGCGCCTACCGGCTTGCCTTCCAGCCAGGCCAGGCGCAGGCACAGGGCTTCGTCCTGCAGCCAGCGGCTGACCTGCTCACAGCCTTTGTTGCGGGTCCAGGCCTCGACGAGACAGGCGTTGTTGCGATGGTCCAGCGCGCAGCCACTCCGGATGGAGCGCTGCAGGATACGGCTGACAATACCGGCCTCGTCGGCGGCGGGCTGCTTGATGGCAATGAGCGGGTCCATGCTCGTTCTCCTGTCCGAATGCAAGCGGTAACCCTAACGCCCATGGCCCCTTGCGCCTACCGGCACAGCGTTACAGCGGATGTAGCGGCATGCCCAGGTTGACCCGCAGGCCATCGGCACGGCTGTCGAACGCCAGGCTGCACCCACAGCGCTGCACAATCGCCTGGACAATCGCCAGGCCCAGGCCGCAGCCGCCGCTCTGCGGGCTGCGCCAAAAGCGCTGGGTCAGGTTGGGCAAGTCCGCCGCCGCGATGCCTGGGCCATGGTCGCGCACCTCGAAATGCACCCGCCCTGCCTGTTGCCTGACGCTCAAGGCCACCGGCGCCTCGGCAGGACTATGGCGCAAAGCGTTGTCCAGCAGGTTGCGCACGGCCGCCACCGCCAATGCCGACGGTATCTGCAACCGCGCCTCGGCCAAGGCCTGCGGCAGTTCAAGGGTGATCCGATGGCGGTCGCCGGCACTGGCATCCTGCACAGCCTGGCGGGCCACCTGCCCGGCGGTGCAGGCGCAGCCATCATCAAACGACAGACTGCCCTCCACCCGGGCCAGCAACAACAACTGCTCAAGGGTTCGGTGCAGCCGGTCGGCGCCCGCTTCAGCGTGCTCCAGGGCAGTTTCCCGGGCACCGCCCTGGGTCATGCGCGCTACCTGCAGGTGGGTCTTGATGGCGGTCAACGGGCTGCGCAGCTCATGGGCCGCATCCCCGGTCAGGCGCCGCTCGCGCTCCAGCGTCTGGCCAATACGCACCAGCAACTGGTTCTGGCTATCGAGCAATGGCATCAATTCGCGTGGCAATGCCTGCACCTGCAAAGGCTCCAGCGCATCGGCGCCACGCCGCATCAGGGCATCACGGATACGATTGAGCGGCGCCAGCCCCACCCCCACGCATAGCCACAGCACTCCCAGGGTACCCAGCAAAGCCACCAGCACGGGCACCGAGGCCGCCAGCAGGATGGAAGCGTTCAGCGCCTCGCGCTCCTCGTGACGGTCGGCGGTGGTAATGCGCACGTCGCCGTGCATCAAGGTAAAGCTGCGCCAACGGCCGCCTTCCACGTTCTGTTCATGGAACCCGGTGCTTTGATCATCCAGTGAATCGGTAGCACCGTGGCTGCGGGCCAGGATCTCCCCCCGCAAGGAGCTGACCTGGCACGCCATGCCGTCTGGGATGCTCAACTGGTCAGCACTGAACCGCCTGCCCTCGCCCAGGGCGTTAAGCGCTGGCAACTGGTCCACGAGCCCCGCCACCATGCGCGCCGAGGCCACCAGGCGCTGGTCCAGGGAAAACATCATCTGCTGGCGCAGGTCGCGAAACATCCAGGCCGCCGCCAGTGCCCAGATCACCAGGAAGGCCGTGCCCAATATCAGGCTCAAGCGCAGGCGCAAGCTCATGGCTGTGCCTTGCCCAGCCGGTAACCAAGCCCGCGTACCGTCTCCACGATGTCATTGCCCAGTTTGCGGCGCAGATGGTGGATGTGGACGTTCAGGGCATTGCTCTCCACTTCATCGGAAAAGCCGTAGACGCTGTCCTTGAGCTGTTCGCCGGACAGCACACGGCCGCGGCTGTGCAGCAAGGCCTGAAGCAGCGCCTGTTCACGCCGCGACAAATCCACCGGCTCGCCCTTGAGCCAGGCCTGGCAGGTGCTGGGGTCGTAACGCAGCGGGCCATGCTCGATAGCGTTCACCGCACGGCCCGCCACGCGCCGCAACAGGGTATGAAGGCGGGCAGACAACTCGCGCAGGTCGAAGGGCTTGAGCAGGTAATCGTCGGCCCCGGCCTCCAGGCCGGCCACCCGGTCAGTCACCGTATCGCGGGCCGTCAGCACCAGCACGGGCAACAGTTCACCCTGCTGGCGCAACGACTGCAGCATCTGCAACCCGTCCTCGTCAGGCAGGCCCAGGTCCAGCACCATCACGTCGAACCGTGCTGCCCGCAGCAGCGCCCGCGCGGCGCCGGCGCTGGCCACGCGGTCCACGGTCAGGCCCTGGGCCTGCAGGCCGGCCACGACGCCACAGGCGATCAGGTCGTCGTCCTCACAGAGCAGCACATGCATACGGTTACCTTTGGATAAAAGACGGCAGTATCAACGGGGTGCATTAACCAGCGATTATGCCGCGAATCCTCGGCTAGCGCAGGGGTTCACCGGCCTGGCGGTTAATCACCCGTTAACCTGCGGCACCCACAGTGACGCACCCGCCCCCAAGGAAGTATTCATGCTCAGTTTCGGTTTCGGGCCCTTCGTCCTGGCCATCCACCACTTGATCGTGCTGGCGGCACTGGGCTTTGCGCTGGCGATCGGCGGGTGGGTGGCCCGGCGACGGGGCGTGCCCAGCCCTGAAGCCACACTCTTTCGCGGCTTCCTGGTGGCCCTGCTCGGCGCGCGGCTGGCATTCGTCGCCAGCTACGCACACCAATACCTGGCAACGCCCTGGCAGATCATCGACCTGCGCGACGGAGGGTTCCTGCTGGGCCCTGGGCTGCTGACGTCAGTGGCGTACGTCACCTGGCGGGGCTGGCGCGATGCGCCGTCGCGCCACCCTCTGGCGGCGGCAATGGCGGCTGGCCTGTTGTGTTGGGGGCTGGCCAGTTGGGCCGTCTACAGGCACCAGGAGGGGCAGCCGATGCCGAGCGTTGTGCTGCACGATGCCCTGGGCCAGCCTGTGACGCTGCCGGGCGGCGACCCACGGCCGCTGGTGGTCAACCTCTGGGCCAGCTGGTGCCCACCGTGCCGGCGTGAACTTCCGGTATTGCTGCAAGCCCAGGCGCAACATCCGGCTATACGTTTCGTCTTCCTGAACCAGGGCGAGCTGCCGCAGACAGTCAGCAACTTCATCGCCACGGCAGGGTTGGCTTCCACCCAGGTGCTGTACGACCCGAATAGCCAGTGGGGCAGGCAGCTAGGCGCCGCCGCCTTGCCCACTACCCTGTTCTACAGTGCCAACGGGGATCTGCTGGGCAGTCATCTGGGCGAACTCTCGGCCGCGAGCCTTGCCGATGGGTTGAACGTGTTCGCTCGGAATATCGCTCCTTGAAGGGCTAGGTAATCCAAGCGCATCAACCTTCGAACAACCTGCGAACATCCTCCGTGAATGGCAACACCGTGACACCTGGGCCACCCAGGTTGAAGTCGCCCTGAACCTCCCCCGAGAGATTGGGAACAGTTAAATGAAAGGTCCCGGAGCCCACGCCCTCGGGCGTCAACCTCACCGCGAACTGACCCTCCTCGGCGAACACATGGTGTCCCCCCGTAACGAACCGCACTAAAATGTCTTTGACAGGATAGCTACCGGTTCCAGGCCCGGGAAAGGTAAAGAACACCCCGTGCAGCCGGGATCCTGTCCCCGCTATACCCGCTAAATCCCACTGGTCGCCAACTTGACCAAAGTAGATTTGGTCCGCCTGATACTGTTCATTCTGCACTGAAAATCTGAACACCCCTTCGTGGGGCGCCTGCGATGTCTTGACCATGAGATATTCCCACCTGTTCCGGTTGAGTGACCGCCCATATGGCGGGCATCCACAGGCTAACCGAACGAAGGCGCCGCCGAACCTGTCAGAACTGACAGGTCAAGGCTGGGTCGCATCCACCGCGTGGGCCACGACCGATTGCGCAGGCAGGGGCCGCACGGCGATCCGGTAAGGGTCGAACACCTGCAGCATCTCGCCGTTGTCACGCAGGGTCTGCAGCAACTGGCTGAACTGCTCCCCGGTGATGGGCGCCTTGGGCCGCAGCAACGCGAAATGGTGGTAGACCTGGTCGATACGATCGGAGATCAGCAGGTCCTTGGCCACCCCAGGGTTGCGCTTGAGGTAGTCGTATAGATAGGAGCGCGTGACCAGAGCGATGTCGGCACGGTCGCGCAGCACCATCATCAGGTTGCTGTCGTGGGAGTAGGTCAGCGTGGCATTGAAATGCTTGCTCAGGTATTCGGGGTCGGCGTTGAAGTCGGCGAAGGCATAATGGTAACCGCTGAACAAGGCCAGGCTCTTGCCCGACAGGTCGGCGAAATAGGTCTGGTCGCGGTGCTCGCCGCGTTTGGTGACGAAGATTTCCGCATCCTCCAGGCCCATGTCCACGCTGGTGTGCTCGATCTTGCCCCAGCCCCACTCGGGGTTCTCGAAGATCGCCAGGTCGATGCGCCCGTCCTGAAAGTCACGGAAGCGGCGGGGAATGGAGGTGGGCACCAGTACGAAGTGGTATTGGGCCTGGATCTGGTTGAGGTCTTCGACCAATTGCGGCAACAGGCCGGTGTCGATACCGGTCTCGGGACGGACGGTGTACGGCGGGAAGTGTGCCGCCCCCACCCGCACTTCTTGCGCCGCCCAAACTGGCATCGCCGCCAGGCCAATGGCTGCCCAGGTCAGTAACCGCGCGACCACGCGCACAGGGGTAGCAGTCACGGGTTCGCACCTCGAACAAGGGATCATTGGATCCGCATAAAATAGGGGTTTGCGGGCCTTTCGACAACCGGTACGCATCATTTCAAGGCGCCTTGAGCAGCAACTGCAGCGCCTGCTCTGCCAACTGCTCCAGGCTCAAGGCGCCCTGGGGGCTGAACCAGGTGCTGGTCCAGGACAGGGCGCCGGTCAGCAGGCGACGGATAATGGCTATATCCCCCTGTATCAGGCCGGCATCCCGGGCCTCACCCAGCACGTGCAGCCATACCCGCTCGTAGTCATCGCGCAGGGTCAGAACCTGGGCCCGCCCTTCGGGGGACAACGAGCGCCACTCATACACCAGCACCGCCATGGCCTCACCGGTGCCGCCCATGATCGACTGCAGTTCGCAACGGATCAGCGCCAGCACACGCTCCCGTGCGCCATGGGTGCCCGCCAGCTCGGCGCGCATCAGGGCCGCGTTATAGCGCAGGGTCTGCTCCATCACCGAGCGCAGGATCTCATCCTTGCTCTTGAAATGGTGGAAAATGCTGCCCGACTGGATACCCACTGCACTGGCCAGGTCGCGCACGGTAGTGCGTTCGAAGCCCTTGGCCCGGAACAGATGAGCAGCGGCCTGCAGCAGCGCACCCCGCGGGCTGTGCGGATCAATCAGATGCCCCTCGGCGATCAGTTGCCCCATGACCTCGCGGGCCTTGTCATCATCCACGCTGTTTGCTCCCCCGTTGGTACCGCTCGCCCGGGCAATTTAGGCGCTGGCGCTTGCCCGAGCAAGCGCTCGGGCAAATATTACCGTGAGGAACCGAAGGGGGATACCGGAACTCTTTGCACTTCGCTACGCTCTAGGTCTGAATGAGCGCAGCGCATCGGAGCCTGTTATGCCGCATTGGCTGGTGATCGACCTGGAAGCCACCACGGATGAGGGAGGCTGGCCGGTCGCGGAAATGGAAATCATCGAGATCGGCGCCAGCCTGGTGAACCGCGAGGGCCGTGAGGTGGATCATTTCCAGCGCTTCGTGCGCCCACAACGGCGCCCTCACCTCACGCCGTTCTGCCGCGAGCTGACGCACATCACCCAGGCTAGCATCGACGCCGCCGCGTCCTTGACCGAGGTGTGGCCGCAATTCGAGCGCTGGCTGGCCCATCATCGCCCAAACTTGCAAGGCTGGGTGAGCTGGGGCGACTATGACCGCCAGCAACTGCTGCTCAGTTGGCAACAACACCAATTGCACAGCCTGCTGGCCGAATTGCCGCACACCAACCTAAAGCAACGCTTCGCCAAGGCGCGCAAGTTGCAGCGCCCACTGGGCCTCAACGGCGCCTTGCAACTGGCCGGGCTGACCTTCAACGGCCAACAGCATCGGGCCCTGGAAGACGCACGCAACACGGCGCGGCTGTTGCCCCTGACGCTACCGAACTAGACAGTCAAAAGCGCGTGCACGGCCGGTGCGGCTTCGGCATACTGGCCGCCCTTTTGCCCCTATCCCGAGGATCAGCCCCATGTTTAAAGTCAACGAATACTTCGACGGCACCGTCAAGTCGATTGCCTTCGAAATGAAGGAAGGCCCAGCCACCATCGGCGTCATGGCCCCGGGCGAATATGAATTCGGCACCGCGCAAAGGGAAATCATGCACGTGGTCACCGGCAAGCTGGTCGTGCGCCTGCCCGACAGCACCGAGTGGGAAACCTTCGAAGGCGGCACCCGCTTCAACGTACCGGCCAACAGCAAGTTCCAGCTCAAAGTGGAAGTTGAAACCGCCTACCTGTGCGAATACCGCTGAGTCGTCGACTGATCGCTGTCCCCACAGCGGCTAGGCTGGCTGGGTGTTGAACTGCAACGCCGCCAGCCGGGCATAGAGCGCATTGCTGGCGATCAACTGCCGATGCGTGCCCACCGCCACCACCCTGCCCTGCTCCATCACCGCGATGCGGTCGGCGTTCTGCACCGTCGCCAGGCGGTGGGCGATCACCAGGGTGGTCCGCCCCTGCATCAGGGTCGGCAAGGCCTCCTGAATCAAATGTTCACTCTGGGCATCCAGGGCACTGGTGGCTTCGTCCAGCAGCAGGATAGGTGCGTCCACCAGCAGCGCCCGGGCAATGGCCAGGCGTTGGCGCTGGCCGCCGGAAAGTCCCAGGCCAGCCTCGCCCAGGTGGGTCTGATAGCCTTGGGGCAACTGTTCGATGAAATCATGGGCGTGGGCGATCCGCGCGGCCTGCTGCACCTGCTCGAAGCTGGCGGCGGCCTGGCCGTAGCGCAGGTTGTCCTCCACGGTGCCGAAAAACAGCGCCGGGGTTTGCGACACCAGGGCGAAATGCCGGCGCAGGTCGGCGGGGTCAACCTGGCGCAGGTCCACCCCGTCGATCAGCAGGCAGCCCTGCTGCGGGTCGTAGAAACGCAGCAGCAGGTCGAACAGCGTCGATTTTCCCGCCCCTGAGGGGCCTACCAACGCCAAGGTCTCCCCCGCTTCGACCACCAGGTCCAGGCCATCAATGGCCGGCCGCTCAGGTCGCGATGGGTAAGCGAACCGCACCCCTTCCAGCTTCAACCGGCCACTGACCCGCGCAGGCAGTACCTGCAGGCCGCTGACCGGGGCCTGAATATCGCTGGTGGCCTGCAACAGTTCGCCGATGCGTTCTGCCGCGCCAGCGGCGCGCTGCAGTTCGCCAAGCACTTCACTGAGGGTACCGAAGGCACTGCCCACGATCAGGCTGTAGAACACGAAGGCCGCCAGCTCGCCCCCGGAGATTCGCCCGGCGATCACGTCCATGCCGCCCACCCAGAGCATCACCCCCACCGCCCCCAGCACCAGCACGATCACCAACGTGATCAGCCATGACCGCTGCACGATGCGCTTGCGCGCCGTCTCGAAGGCTTGCTCAACAGTGACACCAAAGCGACGCTGGTCTTCAACCTGGTGGTTGTAGGCCTGCACGGTCTTGATCTGGTTGAGGGTTTCGGCCACATAGCTGCCCACATCGGCAATGCGGTCCTGACTCTGGCGTGACAGGCCGCGCACGCGCCGTCCGAACACCAGGATCGGCGCCAGCACCAACGGCAAGGCGATGACCACGATGCTGGTGAGCTTTGGGTTGGTGATGAACAACAGCACGATGCCGCCAATGACCATCAGCGCGTTGCGCAGAAACAGCGACAGTGACGAGCCGATCACCGATTGCAGCAAGGTGGTGTCGGCGGTCAGCCGCGACTGGATCTCGGAGCTGCGGTTATGCTCGTAGAACCCGGGGTGGAGGTAGATCAGGTGATCGAACACCTGCTGGCGGATGTCCGCCACGCAGCGCTCGCCGATCCACGATACCAGGTAGAACCGCGTGAACGTACCCACCGCCAGCGCCAGTACCAGTAACAGAAACACGCCGATGGAACGGTTGAGCAGCGCCGGCGATTGAGTGAGAAAACCCTGATCCACCAGCAGGCGAATGCCTTGGCCCATGGACAAGGTAATGCCGGCGGTCAGCACCAGCGCCACCAGCGCGGCCAAGGCCCGCCAGCGGTACGGGCGCAGGAAATGCAGGGTCAGGCGCAGGGCGCGCCGTTGGCGGGACGAGAGCATCGAGGTCATGGGCAGGCCGTGGCGGACAAAGACGCTCCCAGCGTACACCCAGACGGGTGGTTTAGGCCCGCGGAACTCCACTGCCCCGCCACAGTCAGCTCAATAGAGCCCGCCAGTACCTGTGCTAGACACTTTTGATCTAACGCCGGGGTGGTGATTCGCGGCGCTTTCTGGTGGACTGAAGGGGTCGCCAGGGATGCACAGGGATTGTCACGACGCAGTCATCTGGCGGCTCTAGTCTGAGCACACAACCTGATGAGGAGACGGGCCATGGGCTTGCACAGCAGCCGTAACGAAACCGTGGAAGTACACCGGATCCAGCCGCACCAGGCGGTCGGTGGTTCCATTATCGATGCCAAGGGACACGAGATCCCTATCACCGAAGACATGATCCAGGACGCCTGTCAGGAACTGGAAAAACGTCTGGTCAAACCTGCTCCTGCCAAACAAGACTGACGCCCCGCGAAACACCCTGAACCCGGCCCATCGGCCGGGTTTTTCTTGCGCGCGCCGCTACAGCGGCGCGGTCGGTTACACCAGTTCGCAGCCCAGGGCCTGCACCCACTTGCGCAGGTCGGGCGAATAACCGTCCAGCCGCACACGCAACCCTTCGATTTCCCGTCGGGAGGTCGGGTAGCCTTTGCGCAGCGCATCGAACGCGCTGCGCTGCTGCGCGTCGTTGTCGGTCAGCTTGCGACGGAAGTCGGCATCGTCACGACGGGGGTCATACACCGCCCGGCACAGCATGGCCATGGCCAGGTCCGGCTCGGCCAGCCCGTTGAGGGCTACTTCGGCCAGCCAGGGTGGTGGCAACAGATCAGCCAACTGGATGCCCGGGGCTTCGCCGCGAAAGGCACAATAGGCCTGGTAGATCTGCGCCGTGCCCCGCTGGCGACCATCCAGGCTGTAACCGGCGATATGCGGGGTGGCCAGCACGCACAGGTCGGCCAGCTCGCCGTCGACGCTGGGTTCGTGTTCCCACACATCCAGCACCGCTTGCACGTCCTCGCGCTCGATCAGCAGGTTTTTCAGCGCCTGGTTGTCGACGATCGGCCCGCGGGCCGCGTTGATCAGCCAGGCACCGGGCTGCAGCCGCGCCAGGCGCGCTTCATCCAGCAGGTGCCAGGTAGCCTGCTCGCCCGCCCTGGTCAGCGGCGTGTGCAAACTGATCACATCACAGTGCGCGATGATCTCGTCCAGCGTGACGTAATCCCCGCCCTCCGCCGCCTGACGCACCGGGTCGCACACCTTCACCTGCCAGCCCAGCTCACGCAGCACGCGGATCAGCCGCGACCCCACCTGCCCCGCGCCCACCACGCCATAAGTGCGCTCGGCGAGGCTCACGCCTTCCAGCTCGGCCAGGGTGACCAGGGCGCTGAGCACGTAGTCCACCACACCACGGGCGTTACACCCTGGCGCGCTGGACCAGCGGATGCCGGCCTCGGCGAAGTAGTCCAGGTCCAGGTGGTCGGTGCCGATGGTGCACGTGCCCACAAAGCGCACGTTGCTGCCCGCCAGCAGGGCGCGGTCGACCTTGGTGATCGAACGCACCAGCAGCACGTCGGCATCCTTGACCGCCTCTGCGTCAACGCTGCGCCCGTGCACCCGGCGTATTTCGCCAAAACCGGCAAAGAATTCTTCAAGCAGTGGAATGTTTTCGTCAGCGACAATCAGCATGGCAAGCTCCCCAGTATGGGCGGCAGTTTAGGCGCAGCCGCGCTTGCCGTCACCTTGACTGTGGCAGGTGTTTCCTGACTTGCGTGTCAGGGCGTAGAATGGGCGGTTTTCCGCGCCTTACAGTGGACGACACCCCGTGACCGCAGCTGCAACCGACATCACCGCCCCCCGGACCCGCGCCGCCCGCGTGCGCCTGGAGTTGCGCACCCTGCTGGCCCTGGCCGGCCCCATCATCATCGCGCAACTGGCCCACACTGCCATGGGCTTCGTCGACGCGGTCATGGCCGGGCGGGTCGGCCCACGTGACCTGGCCGCCGTGGCCCTGGGCAACTCCATCTGGGTGCCGGTATTTCTGCTGATGACCGGTATCCTGCTGGCCACCACCCCCAAGGTAGCCCAGCGCCACGGCGCCGGTACCCCCGGTGAGATCGGCCCGCTGGTGCGCCAGGCCCTGTGGCTGGCCCTGGCCGCGGGCCTTGGGGCCAGCCTGCTGCTGTTCAATGCCGAACCCGTGCTGCACCTGATGAAGGTAGACCCCGACCTCATTGGCCCGTGCATGGGCTACCTGCACGGGATCGGCACCGGCCTGCCCTCGGTGGCGCTGTACCACGTGCTGCGCTGCTGCAGCGACGGCATGGGCCGCACCCGGCCGAGCATGGTCCTGGGCCTGTGCGGCCTGGCGCTGAATATCCCGCTGAACTACGTGTTCATCTACGGCCACCTGGGCGTGCCGGCCATGGGCGGCGTGGGCTGTGGCTGGGCCACCGCCAGCGTGATGTGGATGATGCTGCTGGGCATGGCCGCCTGGGTGCGCTGGGCACCGGCCTACCGGGACGCAGCGGTGTTCGGGCACTTCCAGTGGCCGCAGTGGGGCGTGATCAAGCGGTTGCTGGGCATAGGCTTGCCCATTGGTATCGCGGTGTTCGCCGAGTCGAGCATCTTCGCGGTCATCGCCCTGCTGATCGGCAGCCTCGGCTCCACCGTGGTGGCCGGGCACCAGATTGCCTTGAGCATCAGTTCGATGGTGTTCATGATCCCCTTCTCCCTGGGCATGGCCGTGACCATCCGCGTAGGCCAGGCGCTGGGCCGCGACCTGCCGCGCGAAGCCCGCTTCGCCGCCGGCATCGGCATGGCCACGGCACTGGCCTACGCCTGTTTCTCGGCGACCCTGATGTTCCTGGGCCGCGAGTACATCGCGCGCATCTACACGGCTGACCCGGCGGTGCTGCACATCGCCGCGATGCTGATTGTGTACGCGGCGCTGTTCCAGTTTTCCGATGCCATCCAGGTCACGGCCGCGGGTGCGCTGCGCGGTTACCAGGACACCCGGGTGACCATGTTGCTGACGCTGTTCGCCTATTGGGGCATCGGCTTGCCGGTGGGGTACCTGTTGGGCCTGACCGACTGGCTGGGCGCGCCAGCGGGGCCGAGCGGGTTGTGGCAAGGCTTGATCGTGGGCCTGACCTGCGCGGCGGCCATGCTGCTGGTGCGCCTGGTGCGCAGTGCGCGCAAGCGCATTCGCCTGGGCGCCACGTAGCGGCTATTGCTTTTTGCAGGACCGGGCGAGGCCGGTCCTACAAGGCCTGCAGGCGATAGCCGACGCCGGGCTCGGTGATGAGGTAGCGCGGCGCCGTGGGATCGTCGCCCAGTTTCTGGCGAATATGCCCCACCACGATACGCAGGTAGTGGCTATCCTCCACGTGGGTCGGCCCCCAGATATCCTTGAGCAATTGCTGCTGGGTGATCACCCGCCCCGGGTAGCGCGCCAGTTGCGCGATGACCGCGTATTCCTTGCGGGTCAACGACACCTCCACGGCGTCGAGCGTCACCCGCCGCAAACCCAGGTCAATCAGCAAGCCGCCAATGCTGAGCGGCCCCGCCGGGGCATCGGCCGTCGAGCCCTGGCGCAACAGCGCCCTTACCCGGGCCAGAAACTCCTGGATGCCGAACGGCTTGGTCACGTAATCGTTGGCGCCGTTGTCCAGTGCCTCGACTTTCTGCGCCTCGCTGGCGCGCACCGACAGCACCAGCACCGGCACCTGGGTCCATTCGCGCAATTCACGCAGCACCTGCTGGCCGTCCATGTCCGGCAGGCCCAGGTCCAGCACCACAAGGTCAGGGCGGCCGAGGGCGGCCTGGCTCAGGCCGTCGGCGCCAGTGCCGGCCTCCAGCACCTGGTAGCCCTGGGAGGCCAGGCTGATGCGCAGGAATTTGCGGATCTGTGGCTCATCATCGATGACCAGCAGCGTTGCGGTCTGACTCATGTCAAGGCTTCACCTTCAAGGCCGGGTTGCGTCTGCAGCGGCAAGCATAGAGTGATGCAGGTTCCCTGGCCATCCACTCCGTCATCCACCAGAATGCGCCCGCCGTGGGCGCCGATCATGCCCTGGCAGATCGCCAGGCCCAGGCCCGTGCCCTGGCCGCCGCGGTCGCCACGGGCGGCGGTGTAGAACATGTCGAAAATCTGCGCCCGCTCGGCTTCGGGAATGCCCGGGCCCTGATCACTGACCGCCAGGCACAATTCTTCGGCCTGAACCGCAGCACTGACCAGCAGGCGGCCATGGGCGGGCGAGAAGCGCGCGGCATTCTCCATCACGTTGATCAGCGCCTGCTCGATCAGGGCGGCGTGCACATACAGCAACGGCAACGCAGCCGGCACATCGACCACGACTTCCAGCGGCGCCAGCACCGCGCGCAGGCGGTTCAGGGCGCTGCCGACGATATCCGCCGGGGCCACCCAGTCGCGGGCCAGCTTCAATGCGCCATGGCCCAGGCGGGTCATGTCCAGCAGGTTCTGAATGTAGCGGTCCAGGCGCTCGGCTTCATCGCGGGTGCCTTCCAGCAGTTCCTCACGGTCGGCCCTGGGAATGGCTTCGCCCAGGGCCAGCAGGCTGTCGATGCCGCCGCGCATGGCCGTCAGGGGCGTGCGCAGGTCATGGGACACCGAGGCCAGCAAGGCACTGCGCAATTGCTCGGTCTCACCATGCAAACGCGCCGCTTCCAGGTCCTGGGCCAATTGCGCCCGCGCCAGCGCCTGGGCCAGCGGCTGGCTGAGCGCCGCCAGCAGGCGCCGGCGTTGCACACTCAAGGGCCGGCCCTCGCGCTCGCGCACACCCAGCAAGGCCAGCGGCCGCGCCTGCGCCGACACTGGCAGCCACCACCAGCGCCCGGCGGGCAATGTGCCGGTGCCCATGCCCGCCGGCTGGTCGTGCTGCCAGGCCCAATCGGCGGCGGCCCGCTCGGTGTCGGCAAGGGGCACGGCATGGCCGCCAGGGTCTTTCCAGCCATGGTCGCCGTCGCGCTCCAACACCCACACCTGCAAATCCCGCCAACCCTGCAGGTGCTGGGCGGCGGCAGTGAGCACGGCCTGGCGGTCGGTAGCGGCGGTGAGCTTGCGCGACAGGTCGAGCAGTTCACCGGTTTCTTCCTGGGTGTCCCGCAATGCCTGCAACTGTCGACGCTGGCGGGCCGCCAGGTTGCCGGTCAGTGCCGCCATCAGCAGGAAAAACAGCAGGGTCAGCACGTCTTCTTCGCGGTAGATGGTCAGGGAGAACGTCGGCGGGATGAACAGAAAGTCATACGATAGGAACGACAGTGCCGCGCACACCAGCGCCGGGCCCAGGCTGCTGCGCACCGCCACCAGCAGCACCGCGGCGAGAAACACCAGGGAAATGTTCGGCAACGCCAGCACGCTGGCCACCGCCGAGGCCAGGCCACTGGCGGCGATGGTCGCGAACAGTGCCAGCAGGTAGTCGAACCACACCCACTCCCCGGCCCCGCGGGTGCGCGGTAATGGCCGCGCCTGGTCACGGTCCAGCACGTTGATTTCCAGGCCATGGGTATCACGCAACAACCGCGGCCCCAGGCCCCCGCCGAACAGGCGCCGGCGCAGCAACGGCCGCGACTGGCCCACCAGCACCAGGCTGGCGCGGCGCTCGGCGGCGTGCTGGATCAGGGTCTTGGCCACTTCCGCGGCCCGCAGCACCACCACTTCACCGCCCAGGCGCTCGGCCAGCAACTGGGCATTCTGCAAGTGTTGACGGCCGCTTTCGTCTCGCCCCTTGCCGGTGTCCACATGCACCAGGGTCCAGGGCAAGTGCCTGCGCTCGGCCACGCGGCTGGCGTGGCGCACCAGGCGTTCGGCCTGGGCATCGGCATCGACCCCCACCAGCAGACGCCCGCGTAGCGCTGGCGCAGCCTGGCCCAGGCGCCGGTAGCCCTGGGCCAGGTCGGCGTCCACCTGGGCGGCGGCCGTCTGCATGGCCAACTCGCGCAACGCAGTGAGGTTGGTCTGGGTGAAGAAGGCCTCGATGGCGGCCCTGGCCTGCTCCGGCACATACACCTTGCCTTCGCGCAAGCGCTCCAGCAATTCACGCGGCGGCAGGTCGATCAGCACCAGTTCATCGGCTTCCTGCAGCACCCAGTCGGGCAGGGTTTCGCGCACTTGCACGCCGGTAATGTCCAGCACCTGGTCGTTGAGGCTTTCAAGGTGCTGAACGTTGACCGTGGTGTACACATCAATGTTGGCCGCCAGCAGCTCCTGAATGTCCTGCCAGCGCTTGGCGTGGCGGCTGCCGGGGGCGTTGCTGTGGGCCAGTTCGTCCACCAGCACCAGGCGAGGGGCAGCCTGCAACAGGCCGTCCAGGTCCATTTCTTCCAGGGTCACGCCACGGTAGCGCGAGCGCACCAGAGGCTGCTGTGGCAAGCCGCCCAGCAGCGCTTCGGTTTCAGCGCGGCCGTGGGTTTCCACCACCCCCGCCAGCACCTTCACGCCCTGGCGAACCTGGGCGTGGGCGGCCTGGAGCATGGCATACGTCTTGCCCACCCCGGGGGCGGCCCCCAGGAACACCTTGAGCCGGCCACGGCCATTGCGGGGCAGTTGGGCCAGCAGGGCGTCGGCGCGTACAGCGTCACTCATCACAGGTACTCGACAAGGCAGAAATCAGTGTGTGGAGGGATTGCACGCACCCTACCCTCATTGCGCTGAAGGTAGCCGATCCAGGGCCAGGTTCAAAGCCAGCACGTTGACCACGGGTGGGCCGAACAGCGAGCGCTCGGTGTGCTCAGCCACCAGTTGCCGCACCGCAGGCTCCGGCAACTGCCGGGCCTGGGCAATGCGCGCCACCTGGTAGTCGGCCGCGGCCGGCGGCAAGTGGGGGTCCAGACCGCTGCCAGACGTGGTCAGCAGGGCCATGGGCACTGGCCCCTGGCCGGCCACCTGGAGCTTGGCGGCATCGTCCTTGATGCGGGTGGCCAGGGCCGGGTTGCTGGGCGCCAGGTTGCTGGCGCTGCTGGACACAGTGGCGAAGTCCCCGGCCGAGGGGCGTGGGTGAAACCATTGCTCGCCGGTGAAATTCTGCGCGATCAGGCTGGAACCGCGCACCTTGCCACTGTCGTCACGCACCAGGCTGCCATTGGCCTGGTCGGGGAAAGCCACCTGGGCCACGCTTGTCACCACCAGCGGGTAGGCGACGCCGGTAATCAGGGTCATCAATACAACCAGGCTCAGGGCCGGACGCAAGTAAGTCGACATCATTCATTCCTCCAGGCGGTCATACCAGGTGCAGTGCGGTGAGCAACAGGTCGATCAGCTTGATGCCCACGAAGGGCACCACGATGCCGCCCAGCCCGTAGATCAGCAGATTGCGGCGCAACAGGTGCGCGGCACTGGCTGCCTGCACCCGCACGCCGCGCAGGGCCAGGGGGATCAGCACGACGATGATCAGCGCGTTGAAAACAATCGCCGACACAATCGCGCTCTGCGGACTGGCCAGGTGCATCACGTTGAGCACACCCAATTGCGGGTAGATAGCGGCGAACAGCGCGGGCAGGATGGCAAAATACTTGGCCACGTCGTTGGCGATGGAAAAGGTGGTCAGGGCGCCACGGGTCACCAGCAGCTCCTTGCCGATCTGTACCACGTCCAGCAGCTTGGTGGGGTCGCTGTCCAGGTCGACCATGTTGGCGGCTTCGCGCGCTGCCTGGGTGCCGTCGTTCATGGCCATGCCCACGTCGGCCTGGGCCAGGGCCGGGGCGTCGTTGGCGCCGTCGCCACACATGGCCACCAGACGGCCGTCGTCCTGCTCCTGGCGAATGCGCGCCAGCTTCTTCTCTGGCGTGGCTTCGGCCAGTACGTCGTCCACCCCGGCTTCAGCGGCGATGGCGGCGGCGGTCAGCGGGTTGTCGCCGGTGACCATCACGGTGCGGATCCCCAGCTTGCGCAGTTCGGCGAAGCGTTCGCGAATGCCGGGCTTGACCACGTCCTTGAGGTGAATGGCACCCAGCAGGCGTTTGTCGCGGCACACCAGCAGCGGTGTGCCGCCGCTCTGGGCGATCTTGTCCACCTCACGGGCCAATGCGGCGGGCATCTCCAGGCGCTGCAGGCCGACGAAGGCCAGCAGCGAGTCCACCGCGCCCTTGCGGTACACATGCTGGCCATGGTCGACGCCGCTCAGGCGCGTCTCGGCACTGAAAGGCACCGCGGTGAGTTCGTGGCCAGCAGGCTCCGCCAGGCTATGCAATTGGCGCAGGAACTCGACAATGGACTTGCCTTCGGCAGTGTCGTCGGCCAGCGAGGCCAGCAGCGCGCCTTCGGCCAGCTCCTTGGCGGTCACGCCCGGGGCGGCATACAAGGCGGTGCAACGACGGTTGCCGAAGGTGATGGTACCGGTCTTGTCCAGCAGCAACACGTGCACGTCACCGGCGGCCTCCACCGCGCGGCCCGACTTGGCGATCACATTCAGGCGCACCAGTCGGTCCATGCCGGCAATGCCAATCGCCGAGAGCAAGCCGCCGATGGTGGTGGGAATCAGCGTCACCAGCAAGGCCACCAGGAACACCAGCGGCAGGCTGCCACCGGCGAAGTGGGCGAACGGCTGCAGGGTGACCACCACCAGCAGGAAAATCAGGGTCAGGCCGATCAGCAGGATGTCCAACGCGATTTCATTGGGGGTTTTCTGGCGCTTGGCGCCCTCCACCAAGGCGATCATGCGGTCCAGGGTCGACTCACCGGGGTTGGCGGTGATCTTTATCAACAACCAATCCGACACCAGCCGGGTATTGCCGGTGACGGCCGAGCGGTCGCCGCCCGACTCACGGATCACCGGCGCCGACTCCCCGGTAATGGCGGCTTCGTTGACGGCGGCGATGCCTTCGATGACCTCGCCGTCACCGGGGATCATTTCCCCGACCTCGACGCGCACCACGTCACCCTTGCGCAGGCTGGCGGCGGGCACGCTCTGGAACTGCCCACCCGCCTCGCGGCGGCGTGCGCTCAGGCCTTGGCTGCCCGCCTTGAGGCTATCGGCGCGGGCCTTGCCGCGCCCCTCGGCCAAGGCCTCGGCAAAGTTGGCGAACAGCACGGTAAACCATAGCCACAGGGCGATCTGCACCGCCACGCCCGTGCCGACGCCGGCCTCGGGCAGGAAACACAGCACCGTGGTCAGTATGGCGGTCAGTTCCACCACCAGCATCACCGGCGCACGCTGCAACTGGCGCGGGTCGAGCTTGACGAAGGCCTGCACCAGCGCCGGCCGCCACAGGGCGGCGAAGGCGGTTTTCTGCGTGGTGCTGGCGACCGCCGGTTTTACAGCAGGGATCGGCATATTCATGGTCATGTCCTCAGAAACCCAGGCTCAAGTGTTCGGCGATCGGCCCCAGGGCCAGGGTCGGCAGGAAGGTCAGCCCGCCTACCAGCAAGATCGTCACGGTCAACAAGGTGACGAACAGCGGCCCGTGGGTAGGAAAGCTGTTCGCGCCCAGCGGTGCGGTCTTCTTCAGTGCCAGGCTACCGGCCAGGGCCAGGATCGGCAGGATGTAGCCGAAGCGCCCGATCAGCATGCCCAGCCCCAGCATCAGGTTGTGGAACGCGGTGTTGGCGCTGAAACCGCCGAACGCCGAGCCGTTGTTGGCACTGGCCGAGGTGTAGGCGTACAGCAACTGGCTGAAGCCGTGGGGCCCCGGGTTGCTGACTGCCGATGCCGGCCCCGCCAGGCTGGCGGCGATGGCGCCCAGCACCAGCACGCCGATGGGCATGACCAGCAGGGTGACGACCAGCAGCTTGACCTCGGTGGCCTGGATTTTCTTGCCCAGGTATTCCGGGGTGCGGCCGATCATCAGCCCTGCCAGGAACACCGCCGTCAGCACGTTCAGCAACATCCCATAGAGCCCGGCGCCGACGCCGCCGAAGATCACCTCGCCGACCATCATGTTCACCAGCGCCACCATGCCGGTCAGCGGGTTGAGGCTGTCGTGCATGGCATTGACCGAGCCGTTGGAGGCGGCTGTGGTGGTCACGGCCCACAGCACCGAAGCCGTGGTGCCAAAACGTGCCTCCTTGCCTTCCTGGGGTGCAGTCTGTTCAATCTGCGCGCCTTGCAGGGCCGGGTTGGGCTGGTACTCGCCGTAAAGCGCCACCCCACCACCGATCAGAAACAGGGCGAACATGCAGGCGATGATTGCCCGGCTCTGGCGCATGTCCTTCACGTAATGGCCGAAGGTAAACACCAGCGCCACCGGGATCAGGATGATCGACACCACTTCCAGCAGGTTGCTCAGGGCCGTGGGGTTTTCGAACGGGTGCGCCGAGTTGACGCCGAAGAAGCCACCGCCATTGGTGCCCAGTTGCTTAATGGCAATCTGGCTCGCCGCCGGGCCCAGAGGAATGACCTGGTCGGCGCCCTGCACGGTGACGGCATCCATGTAATGCATGAAGGTCTGCGGCACGCCTTGCCAGACCAGCACCAGGGCCAGCACCAGGCACAGCGGCAACAGGCCATAGAGGGTGGCGCGGGTCATGTCGGCCCAGAAGTTGCCCAGGGTCTTCGCCGAACGCCGGCCGATACCCCGGCACAACGCAACCAGCACGGCGATGCCGGTGGCGGCGCTGACGAAGTTCTGCACGGTAAGGCCAACCATCTGGCTGAAGTAGCTCAGGGATGCTTCGCCGCTGTAGGCCTGCCAGTTGGTGTTGGTGACGAAGCTGACCGCGGTGTTGAACGCCAGGGTCCACTCCATGCCCGGCAGGTGTTGCGGATTGGCCGGCAGATACTGCTGAAACAACAGCACGGCCATCAGCGCGATGAAGCCGGCGAGGTTGAAGGCCAGCAGCGCCAGGGTGTAGCGTTGCCAGCTCTGCTCTTCATTGGCATCGACGCCCGCCAGGCGATAGCAGCCACGCTCCACCGGGCCGAGGATGGGCGTCAGCCACGTGCGCTGGCCTTCCATCACCTTGTAATAGAACCGCCCCAGGAACGGTGCCGGAACCAGCACCAGGGCCAGGAACGCCACCAGCAGCCCATAGTCATAGCTGTGCATGGCCGCTCCTAGTTGCGATCGGCGCGTAACAGCGCCAGGGTCAGATACACAAACAGCCCTGCTGCCAGCAGCAAGGCCACCCCGTCCAGAACGTTCATGCCGTTTCTCCTCGTTCGATACACGAAAAGGCCGCTTCCCTGCGCCCCTTGCGGGGTTCGGCGTCAACCGAAAAGCCACGGGGGGGGAAGCCAGCCATTCGTCGGTATTGTCGGAAAACACTGCGTAAAGGAACGAGACTGAAAGCAGCAGACAGGTATAAAGAAATCGTAAAGAATGCCGATGTAGAGCTGTCTCCAGATCGAAATCGGGAAAATGTAGCCAATTGTATCGAGACCGATACATAGACGACATTCCAGCGACACGCCCGCGAGTAACCCTCGTTCGCCGCTCCCAATCCGAACATGACTACCAGCCCGCCGGGCGAACGCTTACCTTATGGGTAAATGACGCGGCCCCGTCGCCGTGGCTGGCAGCAATACCAGGCAGATGAACGCAAGCATGCAGAACACCCCGCTCCCCCTCAGCGATGCCAGCAAGACCCTCGTCGGCGACGATGACAAACGCTGGAATACCCGTGCCCTGATCGTGGATGACGACGTACCGATTCGCGAGCTGCTGATCGACTACCTGGCGCGCTTCGGCATTCTCGCCCTGGGTGTCAGCGACGGTGAAGGCATGCGCCAGGCGCTGCTGGAAGAAAACTTCGACGTGGTGGTGCTGGACCTGATGCTGCCCGGCGAAGACGGCCTGTCGCTGTGCCGCTGGTTGCGGGCTGAATCCGACATTCCGATCCTGATGCTGACCGCGCGCTGCGAGCCGACCGACCGCATCATCGGCCTGGAGCTGGGCGCTGACGACTACATGGCCAAGCCGTTCGAACCGCGCGAACTGGTGGCCCGTATCCAGACTATCCTGCGCCGTGTGCGTGACGACCGCACCGAGCAGCGTGCCAACGTGCGCTTCGACAACTGGCGCCTGAACAGCGTGCTGCGCCAGCTGATCTCCTCCGATGGGCTGGTGGTGCCGCTGTCCAATGCTGAATTCCGCCTGTTGTGGGTATTCCTGGAACGCCCGCGCCGCGTGCTCAGCCGTGAACAGCTGCTGGACGCCGCCCGCGGCCGCTCCATCGAAGCCTTCGACCGCAGCATCGACCTGCTGGTCTCGCGCCTGCGCCAGAAGCTGGGCGACGACCCCAAGGCACCGCAATTGATCAAGACCGTGCGCGGTGAAGGTTACCTGTTCGATGCCCGAGACATTGGTTGATGCGCAGCCCTGATACGCTGTTCGCCCGTCTGTTCGGTGTATCGCTGATTGCCATCATCTTTGCCCACCTGCTGGCTTTCCTGTGGTTCCAGCAGTACGGCTTCCCGCCGCCGCCTCACCGCGAAGAGCTTCGCGAAGCGCTGGCCCAGCGCCGCGCCGAGCTGGGGCCAAACCCCACGCCCGAAGCGCGCGCTGAACTGGAAAAACTGCGCCAGGAAGAGCGTCGGCCACCGCCGCCGCTGTTCGGCGGGCCCATGGTGCCGCTGATGTTCCAGCTGATTACCCTGGTAGTGGCAGCCTGGTTCGGTGCCAAGGCGTTGTCGCGGCCTATTCGCCGTTTCAGTGAAGCGGCGGAGCGGCTCAGCGAAAACCTGGACGCCCCGCCCCTGGAAGAAACCGGCCCGCTGGAAGCTCGCCAGGTCGCGCATACCTTCAACCGCATGCAGGAACGCATCCGCGAACAGGTGCAGCAGCGCGCGCGCATGCTCGGCGCCGTGTCCCACGACCTGCGTACACCGTTGTCGCGACTCAAGCTGCGCCTGGAGCAGATTGATAACGAGAAGCTGCAAGGCCAGATGCGCCAGGACCTGGATGACATGATCGGCATGCTCGACGCCACCCTCACCTACCTGCACGAACAGCGCACCAGCGAAGCCTTGCAATGGTACGACCTGCAGGCACTGGTGGAATCGCTGGTGGAAAATGCCCAGGACCACGGCGCCGACATTCAGGCCAAGGGCACCTGCGCGCCCCTGCAGGTGCAGCCCATGGCCCTGCGCTCGTGCATCAGCAACCTGGTGGACAACGCCCTGCGCTACGGCGGCGCCACCCTGGTGGACATCCAGGATACCCGCGACCAGGTGACCATCCGCGTCATCGACCACGGGCCGGGCATCAGCGCCGACAAGCGTGAAGCGGTGTTCGAGCCGTTCTTCAGGCTGGAAGGCTCGCGCAATCGCAATTCCGGTGGAGTCGGGTTGGGAATGACCATCGCCCGCGAAGCTTGCCAGCGGCTGGGCGGGCAGTTGAGCCTGGAGGAGACGCCGGGAGGCGGGCTGACGGCGGTCATTCGGTTGCCGCGGTAGGGGGCGGGGTGGGTCGCGCGCCCCGGCCAGACGGCTCGCCCTCCCGCATGTCCCCGCCCATACAAACCCCACACACTCTCGACATCCCCCCGATAGATTCTCTATGCGCCGGTGGTTCGTAACCGGCGACCCTACAGGGGAGACAACCCAATGATCAGCGGCGTAAGCAGCAGCAATTACTCGAGCTACAGCAGCTCAACCAGCACCACCTCCAGCGCGCAACTGAAGAAGTTCCAGGAAGAACTGTTTGCCAGCCTTGATACAGATGGCAACGGGGAAGTGAGCAGCGATGAGCTGAACACGGCGATTTCCAACAGTTCGAGCAGTGGCACCACCAATGACGGCGGTATCCTGGTCAGCCTGAGCAAGAATTTCAGCAGCCTGGACAGTGACTCCGACGACGGCCTGACCCTGGACGAGATGGCGGCCTTGCAACCGCCTGCCCCGCCCACCCAGGACAGCGACGGCGCGCCCAGCACCGATGCGGTCGATGACCTGCTCAGTGCCATCGACAGCGACGGCAGCGGTTCTATCAGCAGTGACGAGCTGAGTTCGGCCCTGACCAGCGCCGGCGATACGACCGATGACAGCAGCGAGCTGTTCTCGGCCCTGGACACCAACGGGGACGGCACGGTCAGCAAGGACGAACTGGCGGCCGCCATGCAGCCACCACCACCGCCGCCGCCGTCCAACACCAGCAACCTGGCCAGCGACCTGTTCAGCAGTCTCGATTCGGACGGCAGCGGTGGCATTTCGTCGGCCGAACTGACCAGCGCCCTGAGCGCCAGCAGCACGTCGACCAGCGGCACCTCCAGCAGCAGTTCGTCGAGCAGCAGCGACGCCACCCAGGTGTTCAGTGACCTGGACACCAACCAGGATGGCACAGTCAGCGCCCAGGAACTGGCCGCCGCCCTGCAGTCCTCGGGTGACCAGAGCAGCAGTTCGGATACCGCCAGCAGCGACACCGCGGCGGCCCTGAACAAGATGATCGCCGCCCTGACCAAGCAGTACGGTACCGACACGCAACAAACCGTGGGCAGTCAGCTCAGCGTAGCCGCCTGACCTTTACGCCGCGGGCAGCCTTCGGGCTGCCCGTCTCAGGCCTTGCTGGCACCGCCATGGCTGCTGCGGGTCCAGTCCAGCAACAGGCTGTACCCAATGGCCAGCAACGTCGGGCCAATGAACAGGCCGATGAAGCCGAAGGCCAGCAGGCCGCCGAACACCCCCAGCAACACGATCACCAATGGCAAGTCGCCGCCCCGGCTGATCAGGTAGGGCTTGAGCACGTTGTCGACGCCGCTGATGATGAACGTGCCCCACACCCCCAGAAACACCGCCATGCCGTACTCGCTTTTCCACACCAGCCATGCCGTGGCGGGTATCCATGCCAGGGGCGGGCCCATGGGAATCAGGCTGAGCAGGAAGGTGACGATGCCCAGCACCAGTGCCCCGGGAATGCCGGCGATGAGGAAACCGATGAGCGCCAGCACCGCCTGGGCCGCCGCCGTGCCGATGACGCCATTGACCACCCGCTGTACGGTGCCAGCGACCAGTTCCAGGTAGTACTCGGCGCGCTCGCCCACCAGCCGCTCCAGCAGGCGCAGCACGAAGGCCGCCAGGCGCGGGCCGTCACGGTAGAAAAAGAACACGAACACCAGGCTCAGGGTCAGTTCGAGGATGCCGCCGCCAATCTGTGCGCTGCGCGCCAGCAGCCAGTTGCCCACCTGCCCCAGGTACGGCTTGACACTGACCATCAGCGCCGCGCCCTGCTGATCGAGGGTGTCCCACCAGGCCGCCAGGCGTGGCCCTACCAGCGGCAGCGCCACCAGCCAATCGGGTGCCGCCGGCAGGCCGTCCACCTGTACATCGCGAACAAAGGCGATGGCATCGCGAATATGGTCGGCCAGGTTGAAGCCCAGCCATACCAACGGCAGGATCACCAGCAGTATCCAGCCCAGGGTCAGAATACTGGCGGCCAGTGTCTCGCGGCCACCCAGCCAGCGGGTCAGCAGGCGCATCAGTGGCCAACTGGCGTAGGCCAGGATGGCGCCCCACAGCAGCGCCGAAATGAACGGTGCCATCACCCACAGGCAGGCGCCCAGCAGCACCAGCAGGATGATCTGTACCAGCAGGCGATCATTATTGAACATCACGGCGGCGCGGCTCCTCAGCGAATCAGGTCGATGTGCAGGCCGCCCTTGGCCAGGTCGCCCAGTTCCAGGCGCGCGGCGCGCACGCCCTGGGCCACCAGCGCCTGGCGCCAGGGCTCGGCGGCCGGCCCTGCGAGCGTGACACGCAGGGTGCTGTCCTGGTTCAGGCTGCGAGCCAGCAACACCACCCAGTCGGCGGGCGGTGGCGCGCTGCCCAGGTCAGGGTAGTCAAGGCGGCCGGTGCTGCGCAGCTCGCGCAATACCGTGCCTGGGGTCGGCAATACCGTGCCCAGGGGCGCGGCCGCCACGAATTGCTCGACGTGCAGGTAAGGCCGGCGGCTGCCGCGGTTGATGGCGTACAGGGCAAACAACGTGTCAGGCCCCGAAGCCGCATGGCGCATCAGCACCATGCCCTGCTGCTCATCAGCCCCCACCAGTTTGCCATTGGCGAAGATTTCATTGGCCCATAGGCTGGACTCGCCGCAGTCACGTGACTGGCACCAGAACAGCACATGGGCGCCCTGGGCCAGCAGGCTCTGGCGCGCGGTGTCCAGTGCATCGGTGGCCGAAGCCCCGGGTGCCAGCTCGTAGGTCACCGAACTGAGCTGCCCGCGAGCATTGATCTGGGCGTCCATGCGCAACTGATTGCTGATCTTGCGTACCGCGCCCAGGGGGTAAAGGCGCTCGGTGTCAGTGGCCGGTTTCTGGTCCACGACCTGGGCATCGGCGGGTGCCGCCACCCCGGTCAGGTCGGCAGCCTGGGCTGCGACACCCAGCAGGCAGGCGAACAGCCCGCAGAACAGGCGCGAAGCGCGCGTGGCCGCCCTCATCGCAGGGGCATCAAAGCAGTGTGGCGGTCGTTCATGGTGTCTCCCTTGTCAACCCGGCTTCCTCGTGAGCCCGCCAAGCCTCGACACTTGCCCGCCTCAAGTCAAGGCATGGCGAAAAAGCGATTGAAACAGCTTGCTACAAGCCCTGCCCCCTCCTCGTCGTTCAGGTGCAGATGGTGGCCGCCGGGTAACGTTTCGTGACTGAAGGGTAGCTGAGAAAGCAGATGGGGATGCTTGGCCAGCATGCCCTCGGCGGCTACCAGCAAGTGCGCCGGGCAGGCGATGCGCTGCACAAAGGACAGCCCCTGTTCCTGGGACATGCGCAAGGGCGTGGGCAGGGTCAGGCGGCTGTCGCTGCGCCAACTGTAGCCCCCTGGTACCGGCATCAGGCCGCGCTGGGCCAGTAACTCGGCCGCGTCGCGGCTGACCGCGACCATGCCCTTCATGCGGGCTTCTACCCCACGTTCGAAACTGGGGTACACCGACTTGCGCTTGCCGGGCAACGCCAGTTGCTCCTGCAACGCCTGGCCAAAGCGTTCGGCGGTGGTCTGCGGCGCCGTGGGCGGTGGCAGCACGGCGTCGATCAGCGCCAGGCGCTCGATCCGCTCGGGCACTGATCCGGCCAGCACCACCGAGACAATGGCACCCAGGGAATGGCCCAGCAGACCAAAGCGCTGCCAACCCAGTTGCTCGGCGACCTGCAACACGTCGTAGGCATAATCCCACAACGCATACCCCGCGCCCGCCGGCCGATGCTGGGACAGCCCGTGGCCGGCCATGTCCAGGGCGACGATGCGCAAGCCCTGCAAACGCGGCGCCAGGCGCGCGAAGCTGTTGGCATTGTCCAGCCAGCCGTGCAGCGCGATCACCGGCCGGCCGTCCGCTGGGCCAAACACGTGGGCGGCCAGTTCGATGTGTGGCAGGCTCAGGCGGATTTCCTCGACACCGGTGCTCATGCGCAAGCCTCGTTGGGGGTGCCTGCCTGCCAGCGGTTGAAAATGTCCTTGAGCAACTGCGCCGTGGCGGTCGGCCGCTCCAGCGGAAACATGTGCCCGCCCGGCACCTGGTGGGCTTCGCCCTGGCGCAGGCGTTGCACCGAACGCGCATGGTGGGGCAATACCACGCGGCTGTTCTGGCCATGGACCAGTGCCAGGGGCACTTGCAGGCGGCGGGTACTGGCCGGCCGCACGTGGGGCACGCTGCGGTAGATGCCGATTTCCGTGGCCGCATCGAAGCGCAACCGCAAGCCGTCACCTTCCGGGCAAAGGCCATGCTCCAGATAGGCCTCGAAGCAGTCAGGGTCAAAATCGCGGAACAGCGCCTTGCGGGAAAAGTAGGCACGCGCCGCCTCACGGTTCGGGAACTGCTCGCGACGGCCCAAGGTGCGCCCTGCCGGGGTCAGGCGGTCGATGAAACCAAAGCGCTTGGCCGCACGAATCACCCACTGGTCAGCCAGCGTCAGCGCCGGGGCGTCGAGCATGACCACGCCCCGGTACAGCTCTGGGCGCTGCAGCGCCGCATACAGGTGCAACAGGCCGCCAAATGAATGGCCCACCCCCCATACTGGCTGCGCTTGTGCTTCGAGGTGGTGGACCAGCTCGGCGATCAGCGAATGCCAGTTGTCGGTCACTGGAAACCGCGGGTCATGGGCGTGCTGGGGCAGATGCGCTACGTGGAAATCGGGGCCCAGCTCGGCGAACAGCTTGCGGTAGGTCCCGCAGGGAAAGCCGTTGGCGTGGGCGAAGAAGATGGGTTGCGGCATGGGCGATGGCTCGTGGGCGAATCCTGTAGGGATTGTCCGCAAGCGGGGTGGCGAGGGCAATGCGGGGAACGGCCATTGAAGGGGGTATTCAGGCCATTGATTGACGGCTATGCCCTGTAACAGCGGACCTGGCCGCGTCGGCGGCGCAGGCGGTGTGCCTGATGCTGCGCGGCGTGGGTGACGCGGCCAGGTCCGCTGCGGATTCAAGCTCAGGCCCGGGCGATCAGGCGGTCGAAGGACAATTTGCCTGCGCCTTCCACCAGGGTCGCGACAGTACCGGCCAGCAGCGCCAGGGCGAACTCGTACCCGTTGTTGGCCATGAACAGCCCGTTGTGGATATGCACGCTGAGGATGGCGACCACCAGGGTCACGATCAGCACCAGCGATGCCGGGCGCACCAGCAGGCCGAGGACCAGCGCCAGGCCGCCGAAGAACTCACCGCTGCCGGCCAGCAGTGCCATCCAGTAGCCAGGGTGGATGCCAATGCTTTCCATCCATTGGCCAGTGCCTTCCAGGCCGTAGCCACCGAACAGCCCGAACAGCTTCTGGCTGCCGTGGGCGACAAAGATGATACCGACCAGCAGGCGCAGCACGGTGAAGCCCAGGCCGGCGTTGGTGACGAAGAGGCGTTTGATCGAAGCGTTCATGGCGTTTTCCTTGAAAGGTTGTCAGCGGTTGATGGCGCCATATTAATCGACCTATCAAATAATAAAATCGCAAATAACCGACAGAACAAATCTATTTATTCGATATTTTAATAAACTACTTCCCTGTGGGACACGGCTGAGCAATCAGGGGTTGGCAGCCAACCGTCGCGCCTTGTCGCCGCCCGGCTCCAGGGTGTCACGCTCGCGATCGTAGGCCAGGTAGTACTTGTTGACGCTGTTGACGTAGCTCACCGCATTCATGCCCATCTGCTCCATGGCGATGCGCTCCACCTGGAAGAACCACTGGTTGGGGTTCAAACCGCGGCGCCGAGCTTCGGCGCGCATGGCTTGCACCCGCTCGGGGCCCATGTTGTAGGCGGCCAGCACGAACGCCATGCGCTGGCGCTCGTTGAGCTTGCTGCTGGCAAAGAACTTCTTGCGGATCAATGCCAGGTAGCGCGAGGCGGCCTGGACGTTGTTATCGACATTCTGGATATTGCCCACGCCCACCCGCTGGGCCGCCGACGGGGTGATCTGCAGCAACCCGGTGGCGCCGCCTGCGCCGCGCACCGTGGGGTCCAGTTGCGACTCCTTGAACGCCAGGGCAGCCAGGTTGAGCCAGTCGATACCCTGCTCGCGCCCGTAGCGCTGCAGCACCGGCCGCAGTTTTTCCAGGCGCTGGCGGTCGGCATGGGCCAGAGGGTTGTGCACCTGGTAGAGCTTGCGGTAGACCCGCGTGAATGCTGCGTCCTGATCAGCCGGCGCGCGGTAGCCGCGGGTGAAGCGGTCGATGCTGGCGTGCAGCATCGACGCATCGCTGCGCACATACCAGGTGATCTGCCGGGGCGCACCGAGGTGCAGGTTACCCTGCACCATCAGCTTTGGCATGACCTTGGCCCAGCGGCCAGCGATCGGCTTTTCGACGATGGTCATGGGGTAGATACCCGCCTGCACCATCTCCAGCACATCCTCGACGGCCAGGCTGGGGTCGGCCCACTCGACCTTGACCGGCGCCAGCTTGCGCGCCGCCAACTTCTGGTTGATCGCCTGCAGGGCGTCGCCGGCGACGCTGCCCGCCGGCAAGGTCACGGTCTTGCCGGCCAGTTGCTCGATACGCGCATAGCGCCGCGCGCCCTTGGCGCCCACCAGTACCAACGGCACGTTGTCGAGCACCGGGGCGCTGGCGCTGACCAGTGGAGTGTCAGGCAGGTCAAGCAACTCACCCGGCGCAACCAGGTCGCCGTCACCGCGCTGCAAGGCGCCGATCAGCTGTTCCTTGGGCCGGGGAATGATCTTCAGGTGAATGGCCTGCCCGCCCTCGGCATGGCCATTGAGGTACTGTTCGAAGGCCTGCAACCGGTGGTATTCGACGCCGATGGCCTCCCCCTTGACCTCCCCCGAGCTGTTGCGGCTCTGGTTGACCAGCACCCGCAGCACCCGGCTCTGGCGAATGTCCGCCAGGTCACGGGCCTTGGCCGGGTGCGCCACTTGCAGCGGCCCGGGCGCGCGCGCCATGGCCGGCAGAGGGGCCAGCAAGACGAGTACCAGCAGGGTCAACAGTGAGGGACGCGTCATCGGGGTTCCAGGCCTGATTCATGATCGACCTCAAGAGACCACGATAACGTCTTGAAGTTCTTGGCTTTACTGGTCTTTCACACGCTCTGTTATGCTGTCCGGCCTGCGGCCCGAGGTAGCACACCATGCAACTCATCGACATCGGCGTCAACCTGACCAACGCCAGTTTCCACGAAAAACACCAGGCGGTGCTGGAGCGCGCCTACGCCGCCGGCGTGGCTCAACTGGTGCTCACCGGCATTGAAATCGCCTGCAGCGAGCAGTCCCTGGCCCTGTGCGAGCAACTGGACGAAAGCGCCACGCGGCTGTTCAGCACGGCCGGCATTCACCCCCACCACGCCAGCGACTGGACCGCCACTACCGAGCGCCAGTTGCGCGACCTGCTGGCCCAGCCACGGGTGCGCGCCGTGGGCGAATGCGGCCTGGACTTCAACCGCGACTTCTCCCCGCGCCCGCAGCAGGAAAAGGTGCTGGAACAGCACCTGGCCCTGGCCGTGGAGCTGCAACGCCCGGTGTTCCTGCACGAACGTGATGCCAGCGTGCGCCTGCTGGAGATCCTCAAGGACTTCCGCGACCAGTTGCCCGCCGCCGTGGTGCACTGCTTCACCGGCGAGCAGAAAGCACTGTTCAGCTACCTGGACCTGGACCTGCACATCGGTATCACGGGCTGGATCTGCGACGAACGGCGTGGCACCCACCTGCACCCACTGGTGGGCAATATCCCCCGCGGTCGGCTGATGCTGGAAAGCGATGCGCCGTACCTGCTGCCTCGCACCCTGCGGCCCAAGCCGAAGAATGGCCGCAATGAGCCCGCCTACCTGCCCGAGGTGCTCCACGAAGTGGCGCGCCACCGGGGTGAAACCGCCGAGGACCTGGCCGCGCACACTACCGCGTGCGCACGCGCATTCTTCAGCCTGCCAACCCCGGCTTGACCCATGTCAACATTCGCGTCACGGTCTTCTGGAACAATGATGGCACCTTGCCTTTAATGCTCCGCGAATTCAGAGAAGACCTCCATGGGTACCTGGCTCAGCAACCTCTCCCTCAAATACAAATTCTGGGCCGTCAACGCGGTCGCCTTCGTCACGACCCTGCTGCTGGTGATGTACGCCATCCATCTGGAGCAGCAGGGCCGCGTCGCTGAGCTGCACGCGTTGTCGGCCAGTGCAACGGGCCCTAGCTTCGCCCAGGTGTTCGAAGAGCGCTTCGCCCAGTACGCCGGGGCTGTGCTGGTGTTGATGCTGGCCATGCTCGGCGCCTCGCAGTTGCTGATCCGCTTTCTGCTCAGCCAGCTCAACACCCTCAAGGACGTGATCCTGCACGTTGAGAAAACCGGTGACCTGTCGGCCCGGGTGCCGGTGGCTGGCCACGACGAAGTCGGGCAGATGGCCGCAGCCTTCAACGCCATGCAGGCCGGTTACCAGCGCGTGGTGGGGACGGTGGCGCGCACCGCTGCGCAGTTGGACGAAGGCGCGGCCCGCCTGGCCAGCAGCATGGGCCAGGTGCGCCATGGCATGCTGGGCCAGCAGAGCGAAACCGACCAGGCGGCCACCGCCATCAATGAAATGACCGCCACCGTGCACCACATCGCTCAGCATGCCGGCGCCACCCGCGACCTGTCCCAGAGCGCCGATAGCCTGGCCGGCAGCGGCCAGCAAGTGGTGGGCCGGGTGCAGCTGTCCATCGCCGGCCTGTCCACCGGCGTGCAGCAGACCGCCGAGATGATCCAGCGCCTGGCTGAGGACAGCCAGAAGATCAACGGTGTGGTCAGCGTCATTCACAGCATCGCCGAGCAGACCAACCTGCTGGCCCTGAACGCCGCCATCGAAGCGGCGCGAGCTGGGGAAATGGGCCGCGGCTTCGCCGTGGTGGCCGATGAGGTACGCAACCTGGCCAAGCGCGTGCAGACCTCTACCGACGAAATCACCACCATGATCACCGCCCTGCAGGCCGGCACCCGCGACGCCGTGGACTTCATGCAGGAGAGCTCGTTCAAGGCCGACGATTGCGTGCAGCAGGCCCGCGAAGCCGGTGAGGCGCTGGCGCAGATCACCGGGGCCGTGGCGCAGATGCGCGAAAGCAACACGCAGATCGCCGTCGCCGCCGAACAGCAAAGCCAGGTGGCAGAGGAAATGAACCGGGCGGTGGTGAGCATTCGCGACGTCACGGAAAATACCGTGCAGCAGACCGTCGACTCCGCCACCACCAGCACCGACCTGGCCAGCCTGGCCACGGAACTGAACCGGGCCATCGGGCAGCTGAAGCTGTAAAGAAGGCGGCTATCGCAACGATAGCCAAGCATCATTCGCCGGGCTCGGCGCCCGGCGCTACGCTTATCTCAAGCAACAACGAAAGGCATTGAGGAGAGCGCCATGAGCAAGTACCTGCCCCACATCCCCGGTTTCCACTGGCAGAACAACACCGACCATACCGGCGAGCTGATCGGTTTGCCGCTGATCGGATTGGGTGGCGTGCTGATCGTCTCGGGCGTGCTGGACGCCAGTTTCCTTCCCCTGGCTGTCGGCGTGATAGGCGTGGTGGCCGGGCTTGGGTTGCGCAAAGCGCATTGATCCGCTGCCGCACAACCCTGCCGTTTACCCGAACACGGTGACCGTCTGCCGACTGATGGCCACCAACTCCCCCGCCTCCGTCCACAGCATCGCCGAGGTATGCCCGTACCCATCACGGGCATGCTCGATGGTCGCGCAATAACGGCACCAGTCCAGGGTGGTCAAGGCCGCCAGCGGTTGCACGAATTCAAGGGTCCACGCCAGGGTGCTGCCCGGTGCCGGATGGCGCAGGTGGGGCAGTACCGCCGGGGGCCAGGCGTCCACCAGCGCCAACAGGTGCGCTTCGGTGACCGGGGCGGCCGCGGTTTCGTCGCGCAACCGCACCCAGCCGCCCATTTGCCGACCACTGCCACCGGTGAACGGCAAGCCACCCATTCCCCAGCGCATGTCCAGGTGGCGGATGTACTCGGGGGTCACGCCCTTGACGTAAGGCAACGCCGTGGACTCGGCCAGGGGTTTGAGTTCCACCGCCGGCAGCGCCGGCACGTCGATGGCCGATTCGCGCGGCGCGCCGAAACTGGCCTGCATCAGCGTCACCGTGCCGCCTTCGGCCATCGCTCGGCCCAGCAGGGAAACCACCGATTTGCCTTCGCGCAGCACTTCCACATCAAAACGGATGGGCGCTTCCAGCGGCGCGGGCGCCACGAACGTGATGGCCAGTGACCGCACCGGGCGGCCCGGCCCCACCTTCGCCTGCAGCGCTTCGAACAACAGCGCCGCCATCAGCCCACCGTACCCTGCGCGGCCCTGGGCCCACTCGCCGGGAATGACCACGGCCTCGGGATGTTGACGGACAGCAGCAAGCAGGTCAGCGAATTTCATGGCTACCTCGAATACGGTGGCAAAGGCCGATCTTAACCAGCAACCTCAGGGCCAGCAGGCCCTGTTTCAGCCATTTTCGCGGCTTAATGCTTCAGGGCAGCAAGCAGTTTGTCCAACGCCCGATCACTGCGCTGCTCACCTTTGACCAGCGCGGCCTGCCATTCGGGCAGGCAGGGCAAGAGGTCCGGTTCCTGCTCTACTTGCAGCAGCCACTGCCAGTTGTCGTGCCAATCGCCCAGGGCACCCTGGGCCTGCCTGAGCCGCTTGACCAGTGGTTCGCTGGCGCGGCTGAGCGCCGGGTAGGCCTCTACGCCGTAGCGCACGCGCTTGATCAGCAAGCGAAGGCGATGGCGGTCATGCCCCGGGTCTTGCAGTGCCTCTTCCAATTGCCGCCACTGCTTGCCCAGCCGCTTGTCGACCCGCTTGTGCAGCCCGCCCAGCAACTTTTCCCGTTGGGCCGCGCGAGCAAAACGCGGGAAGCCATCGAGGATGCGTACCAGCCGCGCCAATTCGGCACTGGCCGCGACCTGCGGGTATACCCCGCGCATCTGTGCCACACGCCGCTGAGCCAAGGCGTGATGCCCGCGCTTGTGCAGATGCGCGGCCAACACCTCACGGTCCCGGTAGGGCGTGGTCAACTGGCCGACACCCTTGGCGGCCTCTTCCAACTGATCGACGCCCGGCAGACCACGCAGTGGCCGGGTCAGGCTGCGCAAGCGACGCACCGTGGTGCGCAGGTCGTGCAGCGCCTCGGGATCAGTGTGTACTTCAAGGCGCGCCTGGCACGCCAGCAAGCGTATTTCGATACCCACCAGGTGGGCGATGACTTCATCCAGCAATTTCGACATTTAAGACGACTCCCGAACCGCCACGCGATGCACGCCTTCCAGGCTGGCCCGCACTGCCTTGAATTGTTGACGCAACTGCCGCACGTCTGCCGGCTGGCCGCCATAACGCTGGGCGATGAAAGCCTCACTAAACGCCTCGATCACGGCCGCCTGGGCCGCGAAATGCCGGCCAGCACGGCGGGCGTACGCCTGGGCGCCCTCCCCTGGGGCGCGTGGCAAACCGTGGCGCGCCAGCAGCGTTTCAAAACCCTGGTACACCTGCAACTGGCTATCGACGGCACGCCGCCAGGGCTTCAACAGCACCAGCGCCAGCACGATCAACAGCCCCAGCAAGCCCACCGGCAATACCGAACTGGCCAGGCCGTTGAACCAGCGGTTGAGGAAGTTCAGTTGCTGCGCACTCTGGTAGTCCAGCACCCAACGCTGCCAGCCATAGTTAAGGTTATCCCAGCCCAGGCGCAAGTCGTTGGCCCAACTGAATTGACGCAGGCGCAACGGTGAGAACGGCGCGTCACTGAGAAACTCCTCGTCGCCGGCCAGCGCCGCTTCCGGCCCCTGGTCAATGCGCAGCGGCGACACAGCCGCCGTGGGGTCGGCGCTGCGCCAGCCACGGCCCGCCTGCCAGTATTCAACCCACGCGTGGGCATCGAACTGGCGCAGGGTAAGGTAGCGCCCGGCCGGGTTCAACTCACCGCCCTGGTAACCCACCACCATGCGCGCCGGGATGCCGGCGGCCCGCAGCAGGTACGTCATGGCCCCGGCATAGTGAGCGCAGAACCCGGCACGGCTGTTGAACAGGAAACTGTCGATACTGTCAGCGCCCAGCGCTGGCGGCTTGAGGGTGTAATGATAATCCTCGTCGTGAAAATGCTGGAGCACCGCCTGCACCAGGGCATCGGGCTGGGGGTAACGCGCCTTGAGTTCCAGGGCCCATTGGCGAGTGCGCGGATCACCGTTGGCCGGCAGGCGCATATCCTGGCGGCGAATGGCCTCGCTCAATTGCAGGTCGCGGATGGCCTGGGGCGACGACGTCACGTTGTATAGCAACGGTCGGTCCAGGGGCTGCATCCGGGTCAGGCGGAAGTCCGCCATCTGGCGCACGCCTGGCAGGTCCGTGTGCGCCACGTCCAGGCCGTACAACCAGCGGCCGCCGGGCTGCTGAATGATGCGGTAGCGCAGTTGCGGGCCGTTGGGCTGCCAGGCGGCCACCGGCAAGCCTCGGGACATTTCCGATTGGCTCCAGCGCCCACCGTCGAACCGCTCCAGGGTGAAGGCCCGCCAGTACAGCGCCTGGCGAGGTGGCATCGGCCCCTCGAAGCTGACCTGCATCACCAGTTGCGCCGAGCGCCCCAGTTCGGCCACATCTCCCGGCGTCATGCTCTCGGCCAGGCCGGTCTGCGCCTTGTTGCTGGGAATCGGCAACGACCACAAGGGCTCCAGGCGCGGGAAGAACACAAAGAACAACAGCATCAGCGGCAGCGCTTGGGCCAGAATCGCCAAGGCCAGGCGCAAGGTCGCCAGCGGCTGTGCCACCAGGCGGGTCTGTTGCAGGCCGATCATGGCGGTCAGCAGCGCGGTCACCGGCAGCACGCTGTACAGTGCCCACGGCAGACTGGCGTCGTACAGGTAGGCCACCACCACACAGAAGAAACCCAGATAGATCAGCACCCGGGCGTCGCGCAAAGTGCGCATTTCCACCACTTTGAGCATGAAAGTGGCCACCAGCAACGTCGCTGCCGCGTCCAGGCCGATGAGCACACCCCGCGACATGAACACCCCGGCCGCCGTGGCCACCACCATGGCCGCTTTCACCAGCAAGCCCGGGAACGCCGCGCGCATGCGGAAAATCTGCACCCGCCACAGGGTGCACCCCAGCCACAGGCCCACCATCCACAGCGGCACATGGGGCCAGAACGGCACGATCACCAGGCACTGCGCCAGCAGCAACCATCCCAGGCTGATACGCGGAATGGTCGGCGTCATGCGCCCCCCTGCCCGTACAGCGCCAAGGCGCGCAAGCAGGCCTCGCGGTGGCCATCGCTGGTGTCCACCGGCAGGTAGCAATCCGGCAACCGCAGGGCAAACGGCCGCTGCTCTCGGGACAGCTCCAGCACCCAATGGCACAGGCGTGACAGACGCTGCTCCAGGTCGCCGCCCAATGCCATGAAATCCAGGCACAGTTCGCGGCCACGCAGGTCAGCGAACTCCTTGACCAGCAGCTGTCCGCCACGCGAATAGGCCTTCCAGTGCAGGCGGCGCCACGAGTCGCCCGGCTGGTAGTCCTTCAAGCCCTGATAATCATCCACCCCCTGCCCGGCTACCCGCTGGCCCTCGCCTTCACTGTCATCGGCGGCGCTGGCCATCACGGGCAATTCACCTTCCAGGGGGCGCGGGTAGACCAGCACGCGCTGGCCCAGGTTGAAATAGCTCCAGGCCCGCAGCACACCCAACGGAAAGGTGCTCTGCAGGCGCATGCGTGGCGCGGCCAGCCACCCGCGCGTGGCGGTGGGCAAATTCAGTTCCAGCTCCAGCGCAGTGCCGGCGGCCACGTCGACACTCTGCAGCGAGTCCGCAGACCAACCCACCGCGATGGCCTGGTGTTCTCGCCCCGCGCTTTCCAGGCGCAGCAGGAACCGCGCGTGCTCACCGGCAAACACCGCCGGGGTGCCGGCACCGGCGACCCGCAGGCCACTGACGTTGCGAAAGGTATGCAGAATGGCGACCACGAACACCGAGCCCAGCAGGAACACCAGGGCGTAGGCCATGCTGTTCTGGTAGTTGATGGCCGCCAGCAGAATCAACAACAGCACCACGGCAAAACCGGCGCCGCTGCGGTCGGGCATGATGTAGATCTGCCGCTGGCCCAACTGCACCTGTGCCACGGGCGGTGCGCGGCGGTCCTGCCACCGTCGCACGCCCTGGCGCAGGCGGGCGATCACAGCGCCGCCACTTCTTTGAGCAACCACTGCACCAATGCCCCGCCCCCCTGGCCCGTGGGGTCGGCGCGCTCGCGCAGGCGGTGGCTGACCACCGAGGGCAACACCGCCTGCACGTCTTCGGGAATCACATAGTCGCGCCCCAGCACCAGGGCCCAGGCCCGCGCCGCGGCCAACAGTGCCAGGCTGGCGCGAGGCGACAGGCCCCAGGCGAACTGTGGCTGGGTACGGGTGGCCTCCACCAGCCGCAGCACGTAGTCCACCAGCGCATCGCTGACCCGCACTTCGCGGGCTTGTTGTTGCAGCATCGCCAGCTCTTCATGGTCCAGCACCGCCGCCATGCGCGGCAGCAGGTCGCGACGAGACTCGCCCAGCAGCAAGGCCTTTTCCGCTGCCTTCGCCGGGTAGCCCAGTGACAGGCGCATGAGGAAACGGTCCAGCTGCGATTCGGGCAGCGCAAAGGTGCCGCCCTGACTGGTAGGGTTCTGGGTCGCGATAACGAAAAAAGGCTGCGGCAGTGGCCGGGTGGCGCCTTCGATGGTCACCTGGCCCTCTTCCATGGCCTCCAGCAGCGCGCTCTGACTCTTGGGGGTGGCGCGGTTGATCTCATCCGCCAGCACCAGTTCGGCGAAGATCGGCCCTGGGTGAAAGACGAACTGCCCGCTGTCCTTGTCGAACACCGAGGTACCGAGGATGTCGCTGGGCAGCAGGTCGGACGTGAACTGGATACGCTGGAAGCGCAGGCCCATGACGCGGGCCAGGGTGTGGCTCAAGGTGGTCTTGCCCATGCCGGGCAGGTCCTCGATCAGCAGGTGCCCCCCGGCCACCAGGCAGGTCAGCGCCAGGCGTACCTGGTGTTGCTTGCCCAACAGCACCTCATTGACGGCTTCGAGGCAGGCGTTCAGTTGGCTGTGCATGTCACCTCCTTCCATGGGCGCCCCCCCCGAAGGGGAGCGGTCTGCAGGCGCTGGCCAGGCCTTGAACAGCTCGCTGGCCAGCCAGCGCCTGCAGGACAGAACGATCAACGGCCGGCGCGGGACTCCTTGATGTAGAACCGGGCCTTCTCGGCCTTGTCGGTACAGCCTTCATAGGCCTCGAACTGCTGCTGGGTCTTGGCCCCGGTCAGCAGCGACAGCGCCTTGGAATAACTCACGGTGCCGGCAAAACCTTCCGCCTTGGCCAGGTCCAGTTCATGCCAGGCGGCATCGAGCTGGGTGGCGCAATTATCGCGATAGGCCGTCTTGCCGGCGCAACCTGTCAGAACCAACGCAAACAACGGCAGGCAGATCCAGGCTTTCATGGGGTGACACCTCTGAAGAAAAACAGCGTTATGTGCTGGCTCAGACGGCCAGCGGGGGAAAAAGTGCCCTGAAAGTAGCGTAGCAGGGGGGTGGAAGGCCAGGGGTGCATGCTCTGGTTTCTCGATCGCGCTTGTCCCGCCCCCACCCGATGGCGCATTGTGAGCTCACCAACCACCGCAACGGTCCCGGGGGCTCAAGCATGAAGAAACGCGTTGCACTGGTACTGGGCTCCGGCGGCGCCCGGGGGTATGCGCACATTGGCGTGATTGAGGAAATCGAGCGTCGAGGGTATGACATCGCCTGCGTGGCCGGCTGTTCCATGGGCGCGGTGGTCGGCGGCATCTATGCCGCCGGCAAGCTGGACGAATACCGCCGCTGGATCGAAAGCCTGGACTACCTGGATGTGCTGCGCCTGGTGGACGTGAGCTTCCGGCTGGGGGCCATTCGCGGCGAAAAGGTGTTCGGGCAGATCCGCAAGATCGTTGGCGAGCTGAACATCGAAGACCTGCGCATTCCCTACACGGCGGTCGCCACCGACCTGACCAACCAGCAGGAAATCTGGTTCCAGGAAGGCTGCCTGCACCAGGCCATGCGCGCCTCCGCGGCCATTCCCAGCCTGTTCACCCCGGTGGTGCAAGGCAACCGCACGCTGGTGGATGGCGGGTTGTTGAACCCTTTGCCCATCGTGCCGGTGGTGTCCAGCCATTGCGACCTGATCATTGCGGTGAACCTCAACTCCACCAACCAGAAACAGTACCAGTTGCCGGTGATCGAACGGCCGGCGGCGTTCAAGATGCGTTTCGATGCATTGCTCAACTCCCTGGGGTCGCATCTGCCGTTCCGGCGCAAGCAGGCCGAGGTGCTGTTGCAACTGGAACAGCAAACCCTCAAGCCCGCGGCGGCAGAGTTGCCCAACCCCTGGTTGGCGGACGCGGCCGTGCCCAGCGCCCGGCAGCCGGCGGCGCCGGAGGAAGATGGCGCGCCCAGTTCGGCGACGGGCTCGGTGATCGTCGAGAACATCGGGCCGGCGTCGTTGCTGGACCTGATCAACCAGAGTTTCGAGGTGATGCAGACCTCCTTGGCGCAATACAAGATCGCCGGCTACCCGCCCGATATCCTGATCAACGTGCCCAAGCGCGTTTGCCGGTTTTTCGAGTTCTACAAGGCGCCGGAGCTGATTGCCCTGGGACGGGAGATTGCTCGGGATACGCTGGACAGTTATGAGCGGGAGAAGCGGTGATCGAGCGCCGGGCGGGCGGCGCTTGGTCTCGGGATAACCCCACCTGCCACCTTGAAATACGGGCGCACCCGAAAACCGCCCCACCTCGCAAATCCAACATTTCCCGCCTGCCAACCTCCCCCCACCCCCCTGGATAGATTAAAGTAGTGCCCCCGGCCCGGCCGTTACCTCGACGCCCGCCCCGGCCACCCTTTCCAGGAACCTTCATCGATGGAACATCGTGAAGCGCTCATCGCGCTGCGAACCTTTCTCTCTACCCAGATCCTCGGCCAGGAAAAGCTTATCGACCGCTTGCTGATCGTGCTGCTCGCCGACGGCCACATGCTGGTCGAGGGGGCGCCGGGGCTGGCCAAGACCAAGGCCATCAAGGAACTGGCAGAGGGCATCGAGGCGCAGTTCCATCGTATTCAGTTCACCCCCGACCTGCTGCCCGCCGACATCACCGGCACCGAGATCTACCGCCCGGAAACCGGCAGCTTCGTGTTCCAGCAGGGGCCGATCTTCCACAACCTGGTGCTGGCCGACGAGATCAACCGGGCCCCGGCCAAGGTGCAATCGGCCTTGCTGGAGGCCATGGCCGAGCGCCAGGTCAGCGTGGGGCGCAGCACCTACGAGCTGTCCCCGCTGTTCCTGGTCATGGCCACCCAGAACCCCATCGAGCAGGAAGGCACCTACCCCTTGCCCGAAGCCCAGCTCGACCGCTTCCTGATGCACGTGAAAATCGGCTTCCCCGATGCCGCCGTCGAGCGGCGTATTCTCCAGCAGGCCCGGGGCGAAGCGCTCAACGGCGAAACCAAGCCCGAGCGGCGGGTCAGCCAGCAGGCCATCTTTGCCGCACGCAAGGAAATCCTCGGGCTGTACATGGCTGACGCCGTGGAGGAATACCTCGTGCAACTGGTCATGGCGACCCGCACCCCCAGCAAGTTCGACCCCGAGATGGCCGAGTGGATCGCCTACGGCGCCAGCCCTCGCGGCTCCATCGCCCTGGACCGCTGCGCGCGCGCCCATGCGTGGCTTGCCGGGCGCGACTTCGTCAGCCCCGAGGACATCCAGGCCGTGCTGTTCGACGTACTGCGCCACCGCATTATCCTGTCCTTCGAGGCGGAAGCCGCTGGCATCGACCAGGACCGGGTAGTGCAGCGCATTCTCGACGTCGTCGCCGTCGCTTGACCACCATGCCGAACCCACTGCAGGCCGAACCCGGCATTCGCGTCAGCCTCGCCGAACTGATCGAGATGCGCCACCGCGTGCGCGAAGTGCAGCTGTTCTCCACCCCCGGCCAGCGCAGCCCGCTGATCGGCCTGCACCACTCCAAGCTGCGCGGGCGCGGCGTGGACTTCGACCAGGTGCGCGTGTACCAGGCCGGCGACGACGTGCGCAGCATCGACTGGCGCGTGACCGCCCGTACCCAGGAACCGCACACCAAGCTCTTTCACGAGGAGCGTGAACGGCCCATCTACATCCTGGTGGAGCAAAGCCAGCGGCTGTTCTTCGGCTCGGGGCTGATGTTCAAGTCGGTGCTGGCCGCCCAGGCCGCCGCGCTGATCGGCTGGGCAGCGCTGGGCCACAATGACCGCATCGGCGGCCTGGTGTACGGCGACGGCGAGTTCTACGAGGTCAAGCCGCGGCGCAGCAAGCAAAGCCTGTTGCAACTGCTCAACCGCCTGGTGCGGGTCAACCAGTCATTGCACACCGACCGCCGCCACGACGACGAAGCCTTGAGCATGGCCCTGCGCCGCGCCCGGGAAGTGCTTCGCCCGGGCAGCCTGGCATTCATCATCTGTGACGAACGGGCGCTGAGCAGCGCCGCCGAGCAACAATTGAGCTTGCTGTCGCGCCACTGCGACCTGCTGTTGCTGCCCTTGTCCGACCCCCTGGACCACGCCCTGCCCGCCGCGGGACTGCTGCGCTTTGCCCAGAACGACGCGCAGTTGGAACTGGACACCCTCAACCCGGAACTGCGCAAGGCCTACCGCGCCCAGAGCGAGGCGCGTATCGCCCGCTGGGAGCGCCTGGCGCAGAAGCTGCGGGTGCTGATGATCTCCCTGAGCACCCAGAGCGAAATGATCGAACAGCTACGGGCCTACCTGAACCCGCACAAACCGGGCAAAAGCCAATGAGCAGCCTGGCCGACCTGCAACCACTTATACCGCCACCGGCCATCAGCCTGTGGCCGCCGGCGCCTGGCTGGTGGGTGCTGCTGGCCCTGCTTCCGGTACTGGCGTGGGGCTTGTGGCGGCTGCGCCGTTTCCTGCCAAGGCGCCAGGCCCAGCAAGTCCAGGAGCAACCGCTGGACCCGGTACGCCAGGAAGCCCTGGCAGAACTGGCGCGCCTGCCCAAACCCTACGACAAAGCCCCTGCCGGTGCCTGGCTGCAGCAGATCAATGCCCTGCTCAAACGCCTGTGCCGCAACCATTACCCCAACGCCCACAGCCACACGCTCAACGGCCGTCAATGGCTGGCGTTCCTCGACAACCGCTGCCCGGCCGCGGGCCTGACGCGCTGGATGGTGCTGGTGGAAGGCGCCTACAAACCCGAATGCAAACTCGACGACAAGGCCATCGCGGGCCTGAACCACTCGGTCGAGACCTGGATCCGCAAACATGTTTGAGTTCGCCTGGCCGTGGATTTTTCTGCTGGCACCGCTGCCCTGGGTGATGCGTGCCCTGCTGCCGGTGGCCGACAGCGGCGAGCCGGCACTGAAAGTCACCTTCCTCCATGAGCTGGAAGGCCTGGCCCGGCGCCGCGCGCGCATCAGCTTGCCGAGCTGGCGCCAGCAGGCGCCCTTCATTCTGCTATGGCTGTTGCTGCTGGCCGCCGCGGCCCGCCCGCAATGGCTGGGCCAGCCGCTGCCCATCGCCGCCAGTGGCCGCGACCTGCTGGTGGCAGTGGACGTGTCCGGCTCCATGGACTACCCCGACATGCACTGGGACGACGAAGACGTGAGCCGCCTGACCGCGGTGAAACGCCTGTTGGGTGACTTTCTGGAAAACCGCAAGGGCGACCGCGTGGGTCTGATCCTGTTCGGCAGCCAGGCTTACCTGCAGGCCCCGCTGACCTTCGACCGGCATACGGTGCGCACCTGGCTGGACGAGGCGCGCATCGGCATCGCGGGCAAGAACACTGCAATAGGCGACGCCATCGGCCTGGGCCTCAAGCGCCTGCGCCTGCGCCCGGCGCAGAGCCGGGTGCTGATCCTGGTCACCGACGGTGCCAACAACGGCGGCGAGATCCACCCGCTCACCGCTGCGAAGCTGGCGGCCGAGGAGCACGTGAAGGTGTACACCATCGGCATCGGCGCCGACCCGTCCGAAGACGGCGCGGTGGGCATGCTTGGCATCAACGCGACCATGGACCTGGATGAAGCCAGCCTGACCGAAATCGCGCGCATGACCGGCGGCCAGTATTTCCGAGCCCGCGACGGTAACGAGCTCAAGGCCATCGGCGCGGCCCTGGACCGTCTGGAGCCAGTCACCCAACAACCGACCCAGGCACGCCCTGTCCAGGCCCTGTACAACTTGCCCCTGGCTGCCGCCCTGCTGATCAGCCTGCTATGGGTGGTGCGCGAGCAATGGCCCAGTGCCCCCTGGCAGCGCCTGATGCAGCGCCGCACCTACCTGCCGCCTGCCAGCGACTGGCGCGAACGGCTCAAGCGCCTGCGCCTGCGGAGGCGCCGATGATCGCCCTGTGGCCCCACTGGTTCCGGCCCGCCTGGCTGTTGCTGGTGCCCGTGCTCGCCTGGTTGCTGTGGAAAGTCTGGCACCGGGAAAAACGCACCGGCCGCTGGCAACTGCTGTTGCCCCAGGCCTTCCATGCCACGCTGCTGCGCGGCGGTAGCGGCCGTGGCAGCAAGACGCCCTGGGTAGCCCTGGGCCTGGCCTGGCTGCTGGCCGTGCTGGCGCTGCTGGGCCCCAGTTGGCAGCGTGTGGAGCAAACCAGCCAGAAGCCCGCCGACCCGCTGGTAGTGATGCTGGAACTGACCCCGGACATGCTCGCCACCGACGTGGCGCCCAACCGCCTGGAGCAGGCCAAGCGCAAGCTGCTCGACCTGCTGCAGGCGCGCCGCGACTCGCAGACGGCGATCATCGTCTATGCCGGTTCCGCCCATGTGCTGGTGCCGCTCTCCGACGACCTGGCCACCAGCCGCAACCTGCTGGATGCGGTCAAGCCGTCGATCATGCCGCAGAGCGGCCACCGGGCCGACCTGGCCGTGGAAAAGGGCCTGACCCTGCTGCACCAGGCGGGCCTGGGCCAGGGCCGCTTGCTGTTGATTGGCTCGTCACTCAGCGACGCGGAGCGTGACGGCCTCATCCAGCGCCTCGACCGCCAGGACCCACCCTTGCTGATGCTGGGCATCGGCACCCGGGACGGGGCACCCGTGCGCGACGAACACGGCGACTACCTCAAGGATGCCCAGGGCGGGATCCTGATGCCGCGCCTGGACAGCATCGGCCTGAAGACTTTCCTTGGCGAAATGCATGGTGCCTACCGCCAGGCCCACCTGGAAGACGACGACCTGGGCGAACTGGGCCTGCTCGACGGCCCACTGAGCCTGCGCAGCAATGGCCAGACCGTGCAACTCGACAGCTGGGCCGACCAGGGCTACTGGCTGTTATTGCCGCTGTTGCTGCTGGCCGCCTGTGCCGGCCGTCGCGGCTGGTTGTTCTGCCTGCCACTGCTGTTGTGCCTGCCCCAGCACAGCTTCGCCGCCAGTTGGCAAGACCTGTGGCTGCGCCCCGACCAGCAGGGCCAGCGCCTGCTGCACCAGCAGCGCCCCGCCGAAGCCGCCCGCAGCTTCCAGGACCCGCAATGGCAAGGTATCGCCCTGTACCGGGCCGGCGACTACGCCGCTGCCGCCCAGCGCTTCGCCGAAGGCAACGACGCCCGCGACCATTACAATCGCGGTAACGCCCTGGCCATGAGTGGGGAGCTGGAAGCAGCGCTGGATGCCTACGACCAGGCCCTGGAACGCCAGGCCGACCTGGGCCCGGCCCTGCGCAACAAAGCCCTGGTGGAACAACTGCTCAACCAGCAGCGACGCCAGGCCCAGGCCGCCGCCGACGCAGCCGCCGAGGCCGCGCGCAATGCCGCCAGCGCCGCCACCGCCCCGGCGCAAAACGGCCAGCCCGATGCCGCCGCCCAGCAGCAGGCACAACCCAGCGACAGCGCCCCCCAGGACAAGCCACCCCAGGCGCAGAGCACCACCAGCAACACCGCGGCCCCCCGCGACAATGACAGTGCCGATACCAGCAACCAGACCCCGGACGCCCAGACGCCGGTGTTTGCCCCGCAGCCACCGGCCGACGGCGACCTCAATGACGAGCAGCGCCAGGCCCTGGAACAATGGCTGCGGCAGATACCCGACAACCCGTCGGAACTGTTGCGGCGCAAATTCTGGTACGAACAGCAACAGCATCAGGAAAAGACCCGATGAGTCGCGCAAGCGTCCTGCCCCTCACCCTGCTGATGGCCACCCTGGCCAGCCAGGCCCACGCCGCCGTGCTGACCGCCAGCGTAGACCGGGCCCGCCTGGACGTGGGCGAAACCCTGGTGCTGACCCTGGAAACCAGCGATGTCACCCAGTTCGGCAAGCCCGACCTTTCCGCGCTGGATGGCGCCTTCGAGGTGCGGGACACGCGCCAGGTCAACCAGCTGCGCACCCTGGGCGCCGACAGCCAGGCCACCACGCGCTGGCTGATCACCCTGCTGCCACGCCAGACCGGCACCGTGGTGATCCCGGCGCTGCAGATCGGCGACCTGCGCAGCGAGCCTATCAGCGTGCAAGTCCAGGCCGGCCAGGCGCCCGATGCCAACACCGAGGCGCCGGTGTCCATCGAGGCCAGCCTGGACAGCGACAGCGTCTACGTGCAGGCCCAGGCGTTGCTGACCGTGCGGGTGTACCACTCGGTGTCGCTGTACGATGACAGCAACCTGACGCCCCTGCAGTTGGCGGATGCCCGCATCGAGCCGGTGGGCGAGCCCCGCACCTATGAAAAACTCATCAATGGCGTGCGCCATGGGGTGATCGAAACCCGCTACGCCATCTACCCGCAGCACAGCGGCAGCCTGCAGGTGCCGGCGTTGACCTTCAGCGCCACCGAGGTCGCGCCCGCGCCCCAAGGCCAGGATGCCGGCGGCAACACCCCGCACCCGGGGCAAGTGGTGCATGTCAGCACCACGCCCCTGAACCTCACGGTCAAGCCCAAGCCCGCCGCCTACCCGGCCGACGCCCCCTGGCTGCCGACGCGCAGCCTGACGCTGACGGAAAGCTGGAACCCCGAGCCTGACCACGTGCAAGTGGGCGATTCGCTGACCCGCACCATCAGCGTCAAGGCCGAGGGCCTGTCGGCCGCGCAACTGCCGCCGTTGCCCAGCACCGATAGCACCGCCCTGCGCCGCTACCCTGACCAGGCGCAACTGAGCAACAGCACCAGCGAGCGCGGGCTGATCGGCAGCCGTGACGAGCGTGAAGCCCTGGTGCCGGCCCGCGACGGGGCCATTGAAGTACCCAGCGTCGATGTGGTCTGGTGGAACACCCTGGAAGACCACCTGGACCACACCAGCCTGCCGGCGCGCACCCTGCAGGTGGCGCCGAACCCGGCCATGGCCATCGATACCCCCGCCACCGGCACCGGCGAGCAATCCTTGCTGTGGCCCTGGCAACTGAGCACCCTGGTGCTGGCCCTGACCACCCTGACAGGCTTCGTGCTGTGGTGGCGTGCCCGTTCGCAGCCCGCCGTGGCCCGCACGGCGCAGACCGGGCCCAGCCCGCGCACCCTGCTCGACGACCTCAAGCGTGCCTGCCTGGCCAACGACCCCCAGGCCACCCGCCAGGCCCTGGACGCCTGGGCGCGCCAGCAGCCGGAAACCCTGGCCGACATGGCCGCGCGTTTCGTGCCGCTGTCCGACGCCCTGGACGGCCTCAACGGCGCGCTCTACAGCGAGACCGGCCAGCAATGGCAAGGCCAGGAACTGTGGCGCGCCATCGGCACCATTCCGGCGTGCGAAGCCGTGCAACCAGCCAGCCCGGACAATGGCACCTTGCCGCCCCTGTACCCCAAATGAAGCCACCGCCGGCCCGATGATTGAGCCCTGTGGGACCGGGTAACGCGTTACCCTCTGTTCCACGACGATTTAACCAAGGATTTACCCGATGCGTCTGTTCCACACCTCCGACTGGCACCTGGGCCAAAGCCTCCACGGCCAGGAGCGCGACTTCGAACATGCCGCCTTTCTAGCCTGGCTGCTGGCCCGCCTGGGCGAGCGCCAGCCCGATGTGCTGCTGATCGCCGGGGACATCTTCGACACCGTGAACCCGCCGGTCAAAGCCCAGGAACGCCTCTACGACTTCATCGTCAATGCCCATGAACAACAGCCCGCGCTGACCATCGTGATGATCGCCGGCAACCACGACTCCGGCTCGCGCATCGAGCTGCCCGCGCCATTGATGCGCCGCCTGCGCACTCACGCACTGGGCCGCGTGGTATGGCTGGATGACGGCCAGCTGGACAGCGAACGCCTGCTCATTCCACTGCCTGACGCCAGCGGCACGGTAAAGGCCTGGTGCCTGGCCCTGCCCTTCCTGCGCCCGGCCGAAGTCACCGGCGCCACCCTGGGCGACGACTACATCAAAGGCATCGCCCACGTGCACGAACGCCTGATCGCCGCAGCCGAAACCAAGCGCCAGCCCGGCCAGGCCCTGATTGCGATCAGCCATGCGCACATGGCCGGCGGCTCGGTGTCGGTGGACTCGGAACGCAGCCTGGTGATCGGCAGCGCCGAAGCCCTGCCCGCCAGCCTGTTCGGCGACAGCATCAGCTACGTGGCCCTGGGGCACCTGCACAAGCCCCAGCAGGTCAATGGCGAGTCGCGCATCCGCTACAGCGGCTCGCCCATCCCACTGTCGTTCTCGGAAGTGGACTACCCGCACCAGATTCTCGAAATCCACTGCGACGGCGAGCAACTGCTCAGCGTCGAACCGCACCTGATCCCCCGTGCCGTGGACCTGGTTCGCCTGGGCCCCGCGCGGTTGCAGGAGGTGCTGGAAAAACTGGCCGAGCTTCCCCAGGTCGACCTCTTGGCCGACCTCACCCACCAGCCCTGGCTGGAGGTACGGGTGATACTCGACGAACCGCAACCGGACCTGCGCCAGCAGATCGAGACCGCGCTGCAGAACAAAGCCGTGCGCCTGGTGCGCATCGGCGCCGAATACGCTGGCAGCCGTGGCAGCGATGACGGCGACACGCCCCTGATCGAACTGGACCAGCTCAGCCCCCAGGAACTGTTCAGCCGCGCGTGGCTGGATACCTATGGCAGCGAAGTGGACACCGCCACCCTGGATGACTTCGCCCTGCTGTTGCAGGAAGTGCAACTGCAAGGAGAGCAGCCATGAAGATCCTCGCCATTCGCCTGAAGAACCTGGCCTCTCTGGCCGGCCCCGTGGAGCTGGATTTCACCGCCGAGCCCCTGGCCAGTGCCGGCCTGTTCGCCATCACGGGCCCCACCGGCGCAGGCAAAAGCACCCTGCTGGACGCCTTGTGCCTGGCGCTGTTTGGCGCGGTGCCGCGGCTGAGCAAGACCGGCCGTGACGGCAAGGTGCCGGACGTGGACGGCGAACTGAGTACCGGCGACCCGCGCACCCTGCTGCGTCGCGGCACGGGGGCAGGCTTCGCCGAGGTCGATTTCGTGGGCATCGACGGGCGCCGTTACCGCGCGCGCTGGGAAGCCAACCGCGCCCGCGACAAGGCCGGCGCCAAGTTGCAGCACAGCCGCCAGAGCCTGCGAGACCTGGACAACGACCAACTGCTGACCAGCCAGAAAAGCGAATACAAAGGCCTGCTGGAAACCTGCCTGGGCTTGAACTTCGAGCAGTTCACCCGTGCCGTGCTGCTGGCCCAGAGCGAATTCAGCGCCTTCCTCAAGGCCGACGACAACGAGCGCAGCGAACTGCTGGAAAAGCTCACCGACACGGCCCTGTACACCCGCCTGGGCAAACGTGCCTTCGAAAAGAGCCGTGACGCCCGGGACGCCCACAAGCAACTGCAAGACCAGGTGGGCAACACCGCCCCCCTGTCTGCCGAAGACCGCGAGGCCCTGGACCAGCAGTACAGCGAAGCCCTTGGCCAGCTGCGCACCGAGCAGGCGCGCCTCAAGCAGTTCGAACAGCAGCGCCAGTGGCACCAGGAAAGCCAACGCCTGCAAGGCGACCAGCAGGCCGCCGCCGAGCAACTTCAGCAGGCCGAGCAGCGCGCGCAGCAGTTGGGCGAGCAACGCGATACCCTGGTGCGCCTGGACACCTTGGCCCCCCAACGCCACCTGTTCAGCCGCCAGGCCGAACTGAATGCCGAACTGCAACCGCTGGCGGCGCATATCCACGACCATCAGCAGGCCAGCGACCACCTGCGGCAACGCCAGGCACAGTTGCAACACGCCCGGGAACAGGCGCACAACGCCCTGGGCGCCGCCCTCGACGCCCAAGCCAAGGCCGCGCCCGCCCTGCGCCAGGCCTTCGACGAACAAAGCCACCTGGCCCGCCTGGATGAACAGGCCGCGCCGCTGCAGGCGGCCCTGGCCGCCGCCGAGCAGGCCCGCGACCATGGCCGCGCGGCCATCCAGCACCTGGAACACAGCCAGCAGGCCAGCACCCTGCGCCTGAACGCTATCACCGAACACCTGCAGGCCAGCCAGGCCATGGGGCCGCTGGCCGACGCCTGGGGCGTGTGGCGCCCGCGCCTGCAACAGGCAATCACCCTCAGCGCCCGCCTGATCAAGGGCCGTGAAGAGTTACCAGGCCTGGAACAACGCGCCGAGGCCAACGGCCAGCAACTGGCCGAGCAGCAACGGGCGCTGGACACCCTGTACCAACAGGCCGGTTGCGCCCCTCATGAACTGGCGGAACGCCTGGGCACCCTGACCCGCCAGGTCCAGGAAAGCCGCCAGCACCTGCGCAGCATCGAGGAATTGCAACGGCACTGGCAGCGTCATCAGGAGTTGCTGGCCCAGCAGCAGACCCTCGCCGAACAGCAACGCAGGGCCGCCGAGCAACGCGAACTGCGCACCTGCGAGGGCCTGCAGCTGAAGGGCGAACACGAAGTCGCCGTGCAGCAACTGGACATCACCGTCGCCCTGCTCAACCGCCAGCGCCTGGCCCGCAGCGCCAGCGTCGAAGAGCTGCGCGGCCAGTTGCAGCCCAACCAGCCCTGCCCGGTCTGCGGCAGCGCCGAACACCCCTGGCACCAGCGCGAAGCCTTGTTGCAGGCCCTGGCCGGCCACGACGACAGCGAAGAGCGCAGCGCCCGCCAAGGGGTGGAAAAACTCGCCGCGCGCCTGGCCGAGTTGCGCGTGGAAGTGGCTGCCCTGCGCGATCAGCAACAGCAGTACAAACAGCAGGATGAACAGCTTCAAGGCCAGCTCCAGGCGGTTCAGCCCCTGCTGCACGGCCACCCGCTGTTCGCCGTCGAGCACGACGCCCCGTGGCTGAACCAGCAACAAGAGGCGGCGGCCGAGCGCATCCAGACGTTGGAACAGCAACAAGGCGCGCTGCTGACCCTGCAACAACAGGCCGGCCACCTGCAACAACAGCTGCAACAAGCCCAGCAGGCCAGCCAGGATGCCGGCCGCTTGCTGGCCGAACAGCGCCAACACCTGCACAGCGACCAGCAACGGCTGGATGAGGAACTGCTGGCGTTTGCCGACGTGCTGACGGCGGCCGAGCGCGACGGGCTGCTGACCAGCCCCGCCGCGACTTTCATGGCGCTCGACAACGGCGTCAGCCAACGCTTGCAGCAACGCGAACAGCAACGTGAAGAGCAGCAGGAACATGACGAACGTCGCCAGCGCCTGGAACACGAACGCCTGCTGCAACAGGGCCGCGAACAACAGGCCAAGGCCAAGGCAGATGAACTGGCCCAGTGTCAGCAGCAGCGCCAGGCCATCAGCGAACGCCTGAGCGCCCTGCTGGGCGAGCAGCCCAATGCGGCCGCCTGGCAAAGCGCCCTTGAGCGCGCCGTCAACCAGGCGCGTGCGGGCGAAACCGACGCCGCTGGCCAACAGCAGGCTGCCGAGACCCAAGCGGTGCAACTGGCCAGCGAACTCAAGGCCCAGCAGCAGCGCCAACACCAATTGAGCGAAGCCCTGGCCACGCTGGACGCCAGCCTCGCCGCCTGGCGCCAGCAGCACCCGCAGCTCGACGACGCCGGGCTGACGGCCCTGCTGGCCATCGACGAACAACAGGTAGCGCAACTGCGCCAGCAATTGAACAACGCCGACAAGGCCGTGGAACAGGCCCGCGTCCTGGTGCAGGAACGCGAACAGCGCTTCCAGGCCCACCAGGCCCAGGCCAACGGCGTTGTCGCATGGGAGGAACTGGAAGCCAGCCTGCTACAGGCGCACCAGCAATGCAGCGCCTGCGAGGAAACCTGCGCCGAACTGCGCGCCGGCCAAGTCGAAGACCAGCGCCGCCTGGCCGCCCACGCCCAGTTGCAGGTGCAGATCGACCAGGCCTACGCCGAGTACCAGCGCTGGGCCCGCCTGGCCGCCCTGATCGGCTCGGCCGAAGGGGAGAAATTCCGCAAACTGGCCCAGGCCTATAACCTCGACCTGCTGGTGCACCATGCCAACGCGCAGCTGCGCCAACTGGTGCGCCGCTACCGGCTCAAGCGTGGCGGCAGCATGTTGGGCCTGCTGGTACTGGACACGGAAATGGGCGACGAACTGCGCTCAGTGCATTCCCTGTCCGGCGGTGAAACCTTCCTGGTTTCCCTGGCGCTGGCGTTGGGGCTGGCCTCCATGGCGTCGAGCACCCTGCGCATTGAATCGCTGTTCATCGACGAAGGCTTCGGCAGCCTGGACCCCGAATCACTGCAACTGGCCATGGACGCCCTCGACGGCCTGCAAGCCCAAGGCCGCAAGGTAGCGGTGATCTCCCATGTACAGGAAATGCACGAACGCATCCCGGTGCAGATCCAGGTCAAGCGCCAGGGCAACGGCTTGAGCAGTGTGGAGGTGGTGGGGTGATTCTGTATTCATTCCGCCGCTGCCCCTACGCCATGCGTGCGCGCATGGCGCTGCGCTACAGCGGCGTGGCCGTGGAGATTCGCGAAGTGAGCCTCAAGGCCAAGCCCGCCGACATGCTCGCCGCATCGCCCAAGGGCACCGTGCCGGTGCTGCTGCTGGACGACGGCCGCGTCATTGACGAGAGCCTGGACATCATGCGCTGGGCGTTGGCGAGCAACGACCCCGACGGCTGGCTGCAGGCCGATGCCGACGCCATGGCAACGTTGCTGGCCGGCAACGATGGCCCCTTCAAGCAGGCGCTGAACCGCTACAAATATGCCGACCGCTACCCCGAACACCCCATGACGTATTACCGGGACCAAAGCTGTGAGTTTCTGCGGGTGCTGGAAGGCCGCCTTGAACGAGGCGCCTGGCTATGCGGCGAACGCATGAGCCTGGCCGACGCAGCCATCGCCCCCTTTGTTCGCCAGTTTCGCGGCGTGGACCCGGCGTGGTTCGCCCAAGCGCCCTACCCGCGGGTTCGCGAGTGGATCGAGGCCTTCATCGAATCATCGCTGTTCACCGCCATCATGGCTCGCTGAACGGGCTGGAGCAGCGAATCCGCGCGCGCCGTACGGTATGCCTGGCACCACGCGGCGCCCGGGACGCGGCCAGGTCCGCTGCTACCCCACTACGAGCTGGGTGGCCAGGGTGGCAGCGAGCATCACGGCCACGTACAGGCCGATGGCAAGGTAGGCGCCCTGACGGGCGGAAGAAAGCAGGGCACTGGCCATGATCAAGGCTCCGTGGAACGAATTCAGGCGGACAGCATCGGGTATCGCGGGGTCGAAAACCAGTGACAAAGATCAATGGCGGTCATCGACTTTTTTGATTGTAGCCCAGCGCCAGGCGACCACTGGGCTTGCTCAACGCGGATCAGTGTTGAACCTTGTGGTCCAGCGCGGCGTAGAAATTGGCGCTTTTCTGCAGGTACTGCTGGGTGTAGCTGCTGACAGCCGCCTTGCGTTCCTGAATCTGCGCACTGGCGTGGGCAGGCAGGGCAACGGTGGCGGAAACGGCGGAGGCGGCGATCACGGAAAAGAGATTGAAGTTCATGGCGGTAGTCCTCGAAGTCGGTGGTTTGGCTGGGGCCGGTGAGGCCATGGGTCAAACTTACGCCCGAGGTACGGCGGGTTGAAATTCATTGGGGTGGTAGCGGATATCACTGGGATTGATATATTCCTGGCTACCAGGCACGAAAAAAACCCCTACGACACTGGGTGCCTAGGAAGCTGAGTGATGAACAAGATGAGATGAATGGCAGGGGCGGCTGGATTCGAACCAACGCATGGCAGGATCAAAACCTGCTGCCTTACCGCTTGGCGACGCCCCTGTATCTGTTGCTGCGAGTGGCTGGCACTCGTTTTTGACTGTCACTGGTGTGTCTCGGTGACAGGGCGCAAATTTACCAGCTTGTTTCGTACTTGGGAAGCCCAAATGCAAAAAAATGTTTTGAAAACAGGTGCTTCCACGATTTTCCGTAGCAGCGGCCTCATGGCCGCTGCTAACAGGCTCGTCAAGCCAGGTACTGCCGGTAGAAGTCGAGCACCGCCAGGTTCTTGTCCTTGGCTTCAAACATGATGTCGAAGCGCTCGCTGAATTGCAGCGCGTAGGCGTTGGTCCAGCGGTTCCACATGCGCTCGCTGTGGGCGTACAGGTCGCGCTTGGGCAGTACGTCAAGCAAACCCGCCATTTCCAGCTTCTGGTCGGCACCGAAACCCAGTTGCTGCAAACGCTCCTGGGGCTGCGAGTAATGCATCACCGGCCGCACCCCACGCCAACTGTCGATGATGCGCGCCACGCGCGGGTCATCCGTGGCGATGTAGTCGTTCTCGTTGATCCAGCAATGGTGGATATCCAGCACCACCGGCGCCAGGTCGGCCAATTGCAGGCAGTCATCAACGCCGTAGGTTTTTTCTTCGTTCTCGAAGGTAATGCAACGGCGCGCCACGTCCGACAGCCGTGGCCAGACTGCACGCACACCCTCCCCGCCCAGGCGGCCGGCAATGTGCACATTGCATTTGAAGTCCTGGAACTGAACCCCGTAACCCATCATGCGGATCATGTCGGCGTGGTATTCAAATTCCGCCAGGCTGTTCTCCACCACGCCTGGCTTGTCGGAGCCCAGTACGCAGAATTGCCCGGGGTGAAACGACAGGCGAATATCCGCCGCCCGCGCCAGCTCGCCGATAGCAGCGAAACGCCCCGCCAGCCATTGCTGCATGGCCGGGTCCTGGTAGAAGGCGCGCACATCGGCATGGCTGTAGAACGGCAACAGGTCGCTGCTCAGGCGCAGCATGCGCAGGGTCGGCGGCAGGTCAGCCACATAGGCCAGCAGGCGCAATTGCGCGTCGAGGTTGTGGGTCACCACTTCCATCAATTTGGCCTGGGCAATCCTGGGCTCCACCCCAGACATCCAGCGCAACGTGGTGGTACGGGGGTTGAACGCAGTCTCGATGACCTTCAAGTCGGCCAACGACAGGTCGCGAATGGAGTGCCGGTACTGGCAGGCGAAGCCGATGCGAGGGTGGGACATGGAACCTGGGCCTTGAGGTGAGGGTCGTCTGGCTATGGACAACGGTGCGTGCGGAATTTCCCTGCGCAGGTGACGTCCGGTTGAACGAGTGGGCCTGTGGCGCAGTGTCAAAGTTGACAGTTGCGGCACAAAACCTCGCGCAGCATCCTGATCACCGACACCAAGCCAGGTGCCTCACGAGGAGTACGGGACCATGAGTGAAAAGAATATCAACGTCACGCTGCGCAACGAAGACGACGAAACGCTTTATTACTTTTTCTTCCAAAGCGCTACGGGCGACGGGTCAAGAAATATATTAAGCAACAATTCCAGCCGGTTTGAGACCACAGTGGCTTCAAGCGGAAAATTGATCGTCAGCCGAAGTAATTACTACGACTCCCCTCCTGACGACTCCGCCGCCGTACGCTTCAATCTCACCAATAACGAGAGTTTCTCGATTGAGGTTCGTCCGCTGAATAGTACACCTCAACCCTCCGCCGGATCGACGCTGCACGAAGCAGGGGCCAAAGACTTTTATAGCAATCCGTATGAGTTCGGCACCGGTGAAATTTTTCTTCCAGATCCTTCCACGAATACTGAACCGCCCTGGACGGTAGAATCTGGGAGAATCAAGCTCATCAACGTGCCTGACGGAACCCCACTGACAGTGCGCAAGTCTGCATGATGATTCAGTACCGGAAGGGACAGAAGAGATGCAGATGACCACTACCTTCAAGGCAGGCGATGCGGTGCGCTGGAACTCAGAGGCGGGAGAGATTCACGGCACGGTCGTCAAGGTCCATACCCGTGACGTGGAGTTTCTCGGGAGGACGCGGCGGGCATCGAAGAAAGAGCCGCAATACGAGGTCAGGAGTGACAAGACCGGGCACCTGGCCATGCATCATGGTGACGCGTTGAAACCGGCTTGAACCCGTGTTGACGGGTTCCCGAGCGTCGCCCGGTCCACAGGGTTTACTCATACCCCTGTGGACCGGGCGAAGCCGGGGAACCAAATGCCACCGTTACCGTGCTTAGCGCAGGAACTTCACATCCGACGGCGCATCAATGTCGAACTTCTGCACGGTATCGCCCAGCTTGCCAGTGGCGGGGTCGCGCTTGACCACGACGATCTGGTTGCTCTTCTGGTTGGCGATCAGCACGAACTTGCCGCTCGGGTCGAAGGTGAACTCACGCGGTTCAACACCTTCCACGGAACGACGCTGTACTTCCTTCAGCTCGCCCGTGGCCTTGTCGACGCTGAACGCCAGCAGTTCACTCGCTTCGCCACGGTTGGTGACGTAGAAGAACTTGCCGTCGGCCGAGAAGTGCAACGCGGCCGCGGCCTTGTGCTTGGCGTCGCCGCCAGCGGCCAGCTCCACCACTTGTTTCTGCACCAGGTTGCCAGCCTTGACGTCGAACACGAACACCTGGGCGCTCATTTCGGTGGTCAGGTAGGCATGCTTGCCGTCAGCGCTGAACAGCAGGTGGCGGGGGCCGCTGCCAGGTGGCAGTTGAATGGATGCCGGCGAAGCGGCGGTCAGCGGCTTGGCCTTGTTGGCGGCGTCGTAGTGGTAGGCGAACACCTTGTCTGCACCCAGGTCCTGCACATAGACGAACCGGCCATCGGGGCTGGAAACCACCGAGTGAACGTGATCGCTGGCCTGACGGTCGGCAACGACCTTGGAGGCGGCGTCGTGGCTTTCCTGCTGCACCAGCTCGCTCAGCGTACCGTCGGCGCCCACGCCGAACACGGACAGGCTGCCGTTCGGGTTAGGGTGGACTTCGTAGTTGGCCACGAACAGGTGTTTCTCACCTTTGGCCAGGCTTGAGAACGTCGGGTCCTCGCCCTTGGCCTCGACCTGGTTGATCAGGGTCAGGTCGTGGGTCTTGGGGTCGATCTTGAAGGAACTGACCTTGCCCACTTTGTCATGGGTGGAGTCCGGGCCGTTTTCGTTGACCGCGAACAGGTGTTTCTGGTCCTTGCTGATGGTCAGCCAGGATGGGTTTTCCACCTTGGTCACTTGCAGCGGCTTGGCACCGATCTGGCCGGTGGCGCTGTCGAAGTGGTAGCGGTAGATGCCTTCACTGGTGTTGTTGGTGTAGGTGCCCACCAGCAGGTCATAGCCGCTGGCGGCCATGGCGTGGGACGAGAGCACGGTGATTCCGCTGGCCAGCAGCAGGGGCAGGAGATGACGTTTCATTGTGTTTGTTATCCTCGACGGGTCCGTATCAGGAGACCCCGGTCATTTTCAGAAGTTGGCGCACAGGAACCGATTATTCCTGCTCGTCATCCTCGTCACTGGGGGAGAAAGCACTGAGGCAGACTAGACGATAGCTGCCCTTGTCGTTGCTGATTGCCCAGAACTGTTGCGTTTCATCGAAGTTCGCTGCCGCTATTTGCGCGGCAGTGAAATGCCAGCGCTTGAGCTCGCGGCCATCCATGCATTCGATACGCAGTTCGCCCGCGTCCAGGACAAAATCAAAGGCATGCAGATCATCGATCAACAACATGCCGCTTGTTTCTAGTTGTTCGGTAAGGCCGGTCATGACCATCTTTCATAAAAGGGGTGGAGAGGCGCCCATGATATGCCAAATCGGCCAATTTGAAACCGGTTTCTGCTTCAATCTGTCGCACCCTCTCGTGCGTAATAACGCCGCGGCACGCCCCACAGGATCAACGCCACCGCCAACAGGCTGATGATGCTCAGTACGTACAGGGCGGGGGTGGCCGCGCCGGTAAGGTCCTTGATGCGGCCGATCAGGTAGGGGGCGATCACCCCGCCCAACTGGCCCAGGGAGTTGATCAGGGCAATGCCGGCGGCCGCGGCCAGGCCGCTGAGAAAACGCGGCGGGATGGTCCAGAAGATCGGCATCCAGGCGATCAGCCCCGCCATTATCAGGCTGAGGCCCAGCATCAGCGGCAGCAATTGGCCGGCGAAGGCCGCGCACACCAGGTAGCCCACCGCGCAAAGCATGGCGCAGCTCGCCATGTGCCACCGGCGCTCGCCATGGCGGTCGGAGCTGATACCCATCAGCACGTTGAACGCCGCGGCCCCGATGTAGGGCAGCGTGGTCAGCAAGCCGATGTGCAGGCTGTCGGCCACCCCCGCGCTGCGGATCAATTGCGGCATCCAGAACAGCAGCCCGGTCAAGGCCATGACCAGGCACAGGTAAATCGCTGACATCACATAGGTCGTCGGGTGCTTCCATAATCCGCTCAGGGAGTGGGACGCGGGGGTTGACGTCTCCTGGGACAGGCGTTGAAGCATCAACGCCTTCTGCGCGGGGCTGAGCCACTTGGCCTGCTCGATACGGTCACTGACGAACCACAGCACCACGAAGCCGAGGATGATCGACGGGATGGCTTCGAGCAGGAACAGCCACTTCCACCCCGCCAGGCCATAGGCGCCATCGAGGCTGCCCAGGATCAAACCTGCCAGCGGGCCGCCCACCACGCCGCACAGGCAGATCGAACTCTTGAAGTAGCTGTTGACCCGGGCGCGCCGCGTAGCCGGGTACCACTGGGTGAAGAAATACAGCACGCCCGGCACGAACCCCGCCTCCATCACGCCGATCAGAAACCGCAGGGTGTAGAACCAGAACTCGCTCTGCACCAGCATCATGCAGGCCGAGGTGATGCCCCAGGTGATCATGATGCGCGCTATCCACAACCGCGCCCCCACGCGGTGCAGCAACAGGTTGCTGGGCACCTCGAAGAGGAAATAGCCGACGAAGAACAGGCTGGCGCCCAGGCCGTAGACGGTATCGCTGAAGCCCAGGTCGCTCTGCATTTCCAGCTTGGCGAAACTGATGTTGACCCGGTCCAGGTAGGCGAACAGAAAGCAGAGGATGAACAGCGGCACGATTCGCCAGTTCACCTTGCGGTACAGCGCGTCCTCGGACAACTCGCCGGTGGCGGCGCTTAGTGCAGCGGTTTGCGTGGCCATGTCACACCTCTGTTGTTTTTATAGGCGTTGTGCCGGTGTTGCAGGGTAAGCCCGCCTCAGAGCGCAGCGCGGCTCGGGGCGCCGTCCACCAGGCGGGTCAGGCCCAGGGGGTTGGCATTGCGCAACGGCTCGGGCAGCAGTTCGTCCGGGTAGTTCTGGAAGCACACCGGCCGCAGGAAACGGTCGATGGCCAGGGTGCCCACCGACGTGCCACGGGCATCGGAGGTTGCCGGGTACGGGCCGCCATGCACCATGGCTTCGCACACTTCCACCCCCGTGGGGTAACCATTGAGCAGAATGCGCCCGACCTTCTGTTCCAGCAGCGCGGTGAGTTCACCAAACTGACGCAGGTCACTGGGTTCACCGATGATCGTCGCCGTCAGTTGGCCGTGCAGGGCGTGCAACGCCGCCTGCAACTGGTACGTATCGGCCACCTCGACGAGAACAGTGGCAGGGCCGAAGACCTCTTCCTGCAGCACTTCATCGCCCTCGAGCAACAGGCTGACATCCGCCTGGAACAACTGTGGCTGCGCCTGGTTGCCCTGTTGCGCCGCACCGGCCAGGTGGCGGATGCCTTCATGGGCGTGCAGCGCCGCCAGCCCTTTGCCGTAACTGCGCAACGTGCCGGCGTTGAGCATGGTCTGCGCCGGCTGCGCGCCCATGGCCGCGGCCAGTTGCTGAACGAACACACTGAAACCTGGCGACTTCAGGCCGATGACCAGGCCGGGGTTGGTGCAGAACTGCCCACAGCCTTGCACCACCGAGGCCGTCAGCTCGCGGGCGACGGTTTCGCCGCGCACCTCCAGGGCCTGGGGCAGAACGATCACCGGGTTGATGCTGGACATCTCGGCGAACACCGGAATCGGCTGGGGGCGCGAAGCCGCCATGTCGTACAGCGCCCGGCCGCCCTTGAGCGAGCCGGTGAAGCCCACGGCCTGAATGGCCGGGTGCTTGACCAGCGCCTCCCCTACCCCGGCGCCATAGATCATGTTGAACACCCCGGCGGGCATCCCGCTGCTCACCGCTGCGCGAATGATCGCGTCGGCCACCCGCTCGGCCGTGGCCATATGTCCACTGTGGGCCTTGAACACTACCGGGCAACCCGCCGCCAGGGCCGCGGCGGTATCACCGCCTGCGGTGGAGAACGCCAGGGGAAAGTTGCTGGCGCCGAACACCGCCACCGGGCCCACGCCGATGCGGTACTGGCGCAGGTCCGGGCGTGGCAGGGGTGCGCGCTCAGGCAAGGCGCGGTCGATGCGCGCACCGTAGAAGTCCCCTCGGCGCAGCACCTTGGCGAACAAACGCATCTGCCCGCTGGTGCGGCCCCGCTCGCCCTGGATACGCGCCGCCGGCAAGGCGGTTTCCTGGGTCACCAGGGCGATGAAGTCATCGCCCAGGCTATCCAGCTCATCGGCGATGGCGTCCAGAAACTGCGCCCGCCGCTCGCTGCTCACACTTCGGTAGGCGGGGTACGCCGCCTGGGCGGCACGGGCGGCTGCGTCCACTTCGGCAGGCGTGGCCTGGTAGAAATCGAATGGCAGTTCAGCGCCAGTGCTGGCGTCCACGCTTTTGACGACCACGCTGCCCTGGGCACTGCGCCCGCCACCAATGTAGTGATGACCACGAATCATGGAACCTCCTCACAAAATACCGATGGCGCCTGGGGTGAACACCGCTTCGGCACGGCCAACGCGATTGTTCAGCGGCGCGCCGAATTCATCCAGGCTGATCTCGAACCGGTCGCCCACCTGGGTGCTGATGCCATCGGCGAACGACAGCGTGGCCGTGCCGAAGAAATGGATGTGCACGTCACCGGGGCGCAGGAACTGCGCATATTTGAAGTGGTGGTATTCCAGGTTGTCGAAGCTATGGCACATGTTCGCCGCGCCGCTGAGGAATTCCTTCTCCCACAGCAGTTTGCCGTCGCGCCAGATACGGCTGGTGCCTGCCAGGTGCTGGGGCAATTCACCCACGCGCAGCTCCGGCCCGTAGGAACAATGGCGCAATTTGGAATGGGCCAGGTACAGGTAGTTCTTGCGCTCCATCACATGGTCGGAGAATTCGTTGCCCAGGGCGAAGCCCAGGCGATAGGGCTTGCCGTCATGGCCGATCACATACAGGCCGCCCAGTTCCGGCTCCTCGCCGGCGTCCTCTGCGAACGGCGGTACCGGGAACTCGCCACCGGGGCGTACCACGATGCTGCCGTCGCCCTTGTAGAACCATTCCGGCTGCACACCCGCCTGCCCCGCCACGGGCTTGCCGCCTTCCAGGCCCCATTTGAAGATTTTCATGCTGTCGGTGATGGCGCTTTCGTCGCCCACCTGCTGGTGCATCTTGTCGCGCGTAGCGGCGCTGCCCAGGTGGGTCAGGCCGGTGCCGGTCACCAGCATATGCGCCGGGTCCGGGTGGTCCAGGGGCGGCAGGAGGCGGCCTTCGTCCAGCAACTGCTGGTAATCATGGTGCTGGCCCAGCCCCAGGTCGTCGACCTGGCGAGCCAGGCCAGCACCGGCCTCGATGGCCGCCAGGGCCAGTTCGCGCACGCTGGTGGCGCCGCGCACTTCGTGGACGCGGTCGCCGTCGACCAGGCCGACGCGGCGCTGGCCATCCATCAATTGGAATTGCACTAGACGCATGGTGAAAGCTCCCTTGTTTGATCAGGTACGCGCGCTGGGTTGCGCGCTGCGGGCACTGGCGGCGAACTGCTCGGCCGGCAGCGCATGGCGGCGCTCCAGCAGGCGGTAGACGACGCCGGTCAGCAGCAGGCCGAACAGCATCACGCCAGTGAGGAAATACAGGCCGCTGGCCAGGTTGCCGGTGTACTCCTTGAGCGCACCGATGACGAACGGGCCGATGTAGCCGCCCAGGTTGCCCACCGAGTTGATCAGGGCAATCCCGGCGGCCGCACTGGCACCGGCGAAGAATCGGCCCGGCAGGGTCCAGAACACCGCCGTGCAGGAAAACAGCGAGAAGGCCACCAGCGACAGCGCCACCAGTTGCAGCACCGGCACGCTGAGCCAGGCACTGAAGAACAACCCCGCAGCGCCCAGCACATACAGCACGGCCAGGTGGCCATAACGGTCATTGAGGCGGTCGGAGCTGCGCGGCACGATCAGCAGGCCGACGATGCCGAAGATGTACGGCACCGCCGACACGAAGCCCGTCACCAGGTCGCTGCCACCGAACTGCTTGATCAGGGTAGGCAGCCACAGGCCCAGGCCATAGATGCTGAGGGTCACGGGCAAGTAGAACAGCGCCAGCAGCAGCACGCGGTAGTCCTTGAGCGCGTGCAGCGGGTTGCCGTGGCGGGTCTGGCCGTACACGTCCAGGTCCTTTTTCAGCTCACCGGCCAGCCAGCCTTTTTCGACATCGGTCATCCAGCGTACCTGCGCCGGGCCGTCGGGCAGCCAGCGCAGCACGGGCCAGGTCAGCAGGATGGCCGGGGTGCCGATGGCGATGAACAACCATTGCCAGCCATGCAGGCCCAGTACCCCGTCCATGCCCAGCAGGCCACCGGACACGGGGCCTGTGATCATCATGGCGATGGGCTGGGAGAGGATGAACAGGCCGAGGATCTTGCCCCGGTGGCGAACCGGGAACCATTGGGTGATGTAGTACAGCACGCCAGGGAAGAAGCCCGCCTCGGCGGCGCCCAGCAGAAAGCGCATCACGTAGAAGCTGTTGGGCCCCTGCACGAAAGCCATGCCGATGGTGATGGCGCCCCAGGTAATCATGATGCGGGCGAACCAGCGGCGTGCGCCGAAGCGCGACAACAGCAGGTTGCTGGGAATTTCCAACAGGAAGTAGCCAATGAAGAACAGCCCCGCGCCCATGCCGTAGGCGGCATCACCGATGCCCACGTCACTGCCCATGTGCAGCTTGGCGAAGCCCACGGCGGAGCGGTCCACGTAGGCCACCAGGTACAGCAGGATCAGGAAGGGGATCAACTTGAGGGTGATACGCCTGACCAGGCGAAGTTCTTCGCTCATGGCAACGGTCTCCAATTGTTCTTGTTATGGAAATGGGGATCGTCAGGCGCGCGGGGCGGCTGTTCGTCCTCCGTTGCGACCGACTATATAGTATTACTATTTAACCGACAACGGCTTCACAAGCTGAGCGTTTAGGCCTATTTTACCTATCAGCGCCGCCATTAAGTCTTACAATAAGAGAATTCCCATGTCTGATAAGAAACCTACCCTGCGCTCCGCCCAGTGGTTCGGCACCGCCGACAAGAACGGCTTCATGTACCGCAGCTGGATGAAGAACCAGGGCATCGCCGACCATCAATTTCATGGCAAGCCGATCATCGGCATCTGCAACACCTGGTCGGAGCTGACCCCCTGCAACGCCCACTTCCGTACCATTGCCGAACACGTCAAGCGTGGCGTGCTGGAGGCCGGCGGCTTTCCGGTGGAATTCCCGGTGTTCTCCAATGGCGAGTCGAACCTGCGCCCCACCGCCATGCTCACCCGCAACCTGGCGAGCATGGACGTGGAGGAAGCCATCCGCGGCAACCCCATCGACGGCGTGGTGTTGCTCACCGGCTGTGACAAGACCACTCCGGCCCTGCTGATGGGCGCTGCCAGTTGCGATGTGCCGGCCATCGTCGTCACTGGCGGGCCGATGCTCAACGGCAAGCACAAGGGCCGCGACATCGGCGCCGGTACCATCGTCTGGCAAATGCATGAATCGCTGAAAGCCGGGCAGATCAGCCTGGATGAGTTCCTCTCGGCCGAAGCCGGCATGTCGCGCTCGGCCGGTACCTGCAACACCATGGGCACGGCGTCGACCATGGCGTGCATGGCTGAAGCGCTGGGCACTTCCCTGCCCCACAACGCCGCCATTCCAGCGGTGGACTCGCGCCGCTACGTGCTGGCGCACATGTCCGGCATGCGCGCGGTGGAGATGGTCAAGGAAGACTTGCGCCTGTCGAAGATCCTCACCCGCCAAGCCTTCGAAAACGCCATCCGCGTCAACGCTGCCATCGGCGGCTCCACCAACGCGGTCATCCATTTGAAAGCCATCGCCGGGCGCATCGGCGTGGACCTGGAACTGGACGACTGGACCCGCATCGGCCGTGGCACCCCCACCCTGGTGGACCTGCAGCCGTCCGGGCGTTTCCTGATGGAAGAGTTCTACTACGCCGGCGGCCTGCCTGCCGTGCTGCGCCGCCTGGGTGAAAACAACCTGATCCCCAACCCCGAAGCCCTGACCGTCAACGGCAAGAGCCTGTGGGACAACGTGCGCAACTCGCCCATCTACGGTGACGACGAAGTCATCCGCGCCATCGACAACCCCTTGGTGGCCGACGGCGGCATCTGCGTGCTGCGCGGCAACCTCGCGCCCCTGGGCGCGGTGCTCAAGCCTTCCGCGGCCACCCCGGCACTGATGAAACACCGCGGCCGCGCCGTGGTGTTCGAGAACTTCGACCAGTACAAGGCGCGCATCAACGACCCGGAACTGGACGTGGACGCCGACTCCATCCTGGTGATGAAAAACTGCGGGCCGAAGGGTTACCCGGGGATGGCCGAAGTCGGCAACATGGGCCTGCCGGCCAAGCTGCTGGCCCAGGGCGTGACCGACATGGTGCGCATCTCCGACGCGCGCATGAGCGGCACCGCCTATGGCACCGTGGTGCTGCATGTGGCGCCGGAGGCTGCCGCTGGTGGGCCATTGGCGGCGGTGCAGGAAGGTGACTACATCGAACTGGACTGCAGCACCGGGCGTTTGCACCTGGACATCAGTGACGCCGAGCTGGCCGCGCGCTTGGCGGACTGGCAGGCACCGGTGAACAACCTGCTGGCCGGTGGGTACCGACAGTTGTATGTGGACCACGTAATGCAGGCGGACCAGGGCTGCGACTTCGACTTCCTGGTAGGCTGCCGAGGCGCGGAAGTGCCACGGCATTCGCACTGATCCCTTCCTCGAGAACGCGAACGGCCTGTAGGGGCACAACTTGCTGGCGAACGATGCAACGCGATCCATCAGGAAATCGCGCTGCCTTTTTCGCCAGCAAGCTACCCACAAGGACAATAGCCGCCGCCCGTCATCAGCTTGCGCCCCCATGACAAAAAACTCATGTTTCAGGGTTGTAACACTGGTGACACCCCACGCCCGCCTGTATCCTGTGCCGCAAATTTATTTCCAAATGTAAGGGACTACGATGAAATACCTGCGCCCCCTCCTGGCCGCAGCCTTGCTGTGCGCCGTGAATTTGCCTGTGCATGCCGATACCCCACCCGGTACCACACAGACGCAGCCGAAAATGACCGCCGAACAACTGCTGGCCTCCCTCAAGCCCCAGCACGGCACCATCCAGCTGCCCGGCGACATCGCCACCCTCAAGCTCAACGATGATTTCTATTACCTGTCGCCGGCAGACACCGAGCGCGTGCTCAATATCGGCTGGGGTAACCCGCCGGGTATCGAAACCCTGGGCATGATTGTGCCCAAGGCCACCAACCCGCTGTCGGAGCGCGGTTGGGGGGTGATCGTCAGCTACCAGGAAGACGGCCATATCTCCGACGACGACGCCGCCAAGATCGACTACGGCCAGTTGCTCAAGGACATGCAGTCCGAGGACGAGGACGACAACAAGCAACGCCGCGAGCAGGGCTACGATGGCATCAGCCTGGTGGGCTGGGCCGAGCCGCCGCACTACGATGGCCAGAGCCACAAGATCTACTGGGCCAAAGAGCTACGGGCCGACCACGCCGATGTCAACAGCCTGAACTACAGCATCCGCGTGCTGGGCCGCAAAGGCGTGCTGGAGCTCAATGCCGTGGCCACCATGAACGACCTGCCCACCATCAAGCGCGAACTGCCACAGGTGATGGGCTTCGCTGACTTCACCGACGGCAACCGCTATGCCGACTACAGCCCGGCCACCGACAAACTGGCCTCCTACGGCCTGGCGGCCCTGGTAGCCGGCGGCGTGGCCAGCAAGGCTGGCCTGTTCGCCAAGCTGGGCGTGCTGTTGCTGGCGTTCAAGAAGTTCATCGTGATCGGCGTCGTAGCGGTCGGCGCTTTCCTGCGCAAGCTGTTCAAGCGCAAGGGCTGAACACCCTCCAGGCGCTGTACGAAATGCTTCCGGCGCAGCCATTTCATGCAGCCCCTAGGGCAACGCCGCGGCGCAATCCGGCAACGCGACATTACAGCCGGTGAACCCACCGTCATCGGTGCCCAGCAAGCGGTTGTACACCAACCGGCTGAGCACCGATTGCGGCAGGTTGAAATTGCGCCGAAACGGCGTCACCACCCATTCGTTGGCGACGCTTTTTTCCATCAACCGCTCGAAGCTGCCCACCACCGACTTGGCGGCATGGTCGCGGCTGACCCCGCCACGCTGGTAGAACGCCGCGGCATCACGCGCCGCGCGGAACAGAATGTTGCACACCTGGGCCACGCTGAACACCTTCAACGCCGTGACCACCATGGCCCGGGTCTTCTCCCCCGCCCGGTACCCCAGGCGGTACTCCTCCAGCGCCATCTCCAGGAAGGCCAGGCATTCGAGCAAGGCCATCTGATCGCAACACGCCTTTATCGAGCCGGCGCCCGCCGTGATGAACCCGGGTTCCAAAACGTGGGCTTCCAAGCGTTCGTACAACAACACACCGCTGGCGCCCTGGACCGTCGGCAACCAGCGCACCTCGGTGAAATGCACGCGGGCGTTCTGTTGGCTGTCGAGCTCGATGGCAGTGCAGATCGATTCCGGGTCCACGGCGATCACACCGTTGCGCCACAGTTCGTTGATCAGGTCACGATCGAAATCGCGCATGGGGGTCAGCCGCTCATGGCGCACCTGGCAATAGGGGCGAATGTAGGCCAGGTCTTCGCTGCCGGCGTACTTGAGCAATGCCCACAGGTACAGGCAATGGCGCGGGTCCAACTGCGCCAGGGGCTTTGCCTGGGCCATGGACCGCTCCAGCGCCTCCACCAGGCGCAGGCGCTTGGCGCACGCCAACTGTTCGCGCTCGGTCGCCGTGCAGGCAGCGCACTGGAACACACGGCGCTCAGCACGGGAGATGTAGTCGCTGCGGGTGCCAAACTGCATGGGCTCACCGCAGCGCGTGCACTTGATCAGCGTCGACCAGGCGCGGGAATGGCGCTTGACCAGCGCCGTGAACTCGGTCTGGCTGATCCCTTCGTCACGGTAGATCCTGGCCACGGTTTCGACGAAACGGCCGCCCTCCACGCGCCAGTAGCGCAGGCACAGCGCCTGGGTCACGGGGTCGGCGTCCACGTACTCGATGTGCAGGCCTGGTTTTTCACTCATGGGGGCGGGTCTCGGGTGGCGGTTCCAGAGCGCAGACTCTAGGCAAAGTCCCCGGAGAAAGAAGCGGGACCGTTCCCAAGGGTTGGAGTGAAATTTCCTAAAGCATTCAGGCGGCTATCGCACAGCCCTACCGTCAATAGTCGCCCACCGCCCGCCTCACCCGCTCCAGCGCCCCGCGCAATGCCTCGATGGGCGCCGAGCCCAGCGCCAGCCGAATCGCGTGGGGCACATGCGCAGCCACCGCGAACGGCTCGGCGGTGGAGACCGACACCTGCTCGCGCATCAGTGCCATGGCCACCTGGTCGGCGCGTACCTCCTCGGGCAACGGCAGCCACAGGAAATAGGAACTGGGGTGGCCCACCGTCGGCATGCCCGCCAGTACCCGCGCCGCCAGCGCCTGTCGCGCCTGGGCGTCCAGGCGTTTCTGCGCTTCGCAGCGGGCCACCGTACCGTCCTTCAGCCATTGGCAGGCGATGGCGGTCATGACCCCCGGGGTGTTCCAGTTGGTGGCGCGGATCACCCGTTCCAGCGTGGTGACCCAGGGCAGCGGCGCCGCCACGAAGCCGACACGCAGGCCCGCCGCGACACTCTTCGAATAGCCGGACACATAGACCGTGCGCTCGGGGGCGAACGTTGCCAGCGGTGGTGGCGCATCGGCGATCAAAAACGCGTAGGCGGCATCCTCGATCAGCATCAGATCATGCTGACGGGCAATGTCGGCCAGGCGCTGGCGCTGCTGATTGTCCAGCACCCAGCCCAACGGGTTTTGCAGGGTCGGCATGCAATATACCGCTCGCACCCGGCGCTGACGGCACAGGGCATCCAGCGCGTCCAGGTCGGGGCCTTGCCCGCGGGCGGGTATGGGCGCCAGCTCCACGCGGTGTGTCTCGGCGACTATCTTGAAACCGGGGTACGTCAACGCATCCACCGCCACCACATCCCCCGGCTGCAACAGGCCTAGCACCGTCACCGCCAGGCCATGCTGGGCGCCGGTGACCACCAGCACCTGCTCGGCGCTCACCTGCAAGCCCGACAGCGCCACATGCTCGGCCACCGCCGCGCGCTCCACGGGCCGCCCGGCGTGGGGCTGGTAACGCAACAACGCCTCCAGGTCGCCCGCCGCCGCCAGGTTGCGCAATGCTGTGCGCAGCAGTTCTGCCTGGCCGGGCACCGAGGGGTAATTGAAGTTGAGGTCCAGCATGCCGCTGGCAACGCTCGCCTGGTCGATACCATGCCCGGGCGGCAACTGCATCTCGCGCACGAAAGTGCCGCGGCCGGTTTCGCCACTCACCAGGCCCAGGCCCGCCAGCTCCGCGTACACCCGCGACGCCGTGACCAGCGCCACGCCTTCGCGCAAGGCCAGCTCCCGGTGGGTGGGCAAACGCGTGCCGGCCTGCAACCGGCCGGCGCGGATGTCAGCGGCGAAGCGGTCGACCAGCAACTTGTAGCGCGAGGTGGGCATAGCGGATGTATCCATGACAATTATTTGATTGTACTGCGGATCGATTCTAGCATCCACGACACGTCACCCCGCGCTCGCCCACAGAGACTTACCATGGAACAGACAGGCACCCTCCCCACCGCTCCCGTCACCAGAAGCAGCAGCGGCTGGCTCAACGGTTTCATCGGCGTGCTGATCTTCAGCGGCTCACTGCCGGCCACGCGCCTGGCGGTGCTGGACTTCAGCCCACTGTGGCTCACCGTCACCCGGGCCACTTTGGCCGGGCTGCTGGCGCTGTGCGTGTTGCTGGTGTTCCGGCAGCGCCGCCCAGCCCGCGCGCACCTGATGCCCCTGGTAGTGGTCGCGCTGGGCGTGGTCATCGGCTTTCCGTTGCTGACGGCTTTGGCGCTGCAGCATGTCACCTCCGCCCACTCCATCGTCTTTCTCGGCTTGCTGCCCATGGCCACGGCCGTGTTCGGCGTGCTGCGCGGCGGCGAGCGACCACGCCCGGCCTTCTGGCTGTTTTCCACCCTGGGCAGCCTGCTGGTGGTCGGCTTCGCCCTGACCCAAGGCGTGGCCGCCGCGCCACTGGGGGACGTGCTGATGCTATGCGCCGTCATCGTCTGCGGCCTGGGCTATGCCGAAGGTGCGCGGCTGTCACGCACCCTGGGCGGCTGGCAAGTGATCTCCTGGGCTCTGGTGCTGTCGCTGCCCTTGATGGGCATCGCCACCTGGCTGCTGATGCCCCAAAGCTTCGCCCACGTGCATGTGGCCGGCTGGTGGAGCCTGGGCTACGTGTCCGTGTTCAGCATGTTTGTCGGCTTTGTGTTCTGGTACCGCGGCCTGGCCCAGGGTGGTATCGCGGCGGTCGGGCAATTGCAGTTGCTGCAGCCGTTCTTTGGCCTGGCGTTGGCCGCCACGTTGCTGGGTGAGCAGGTCAGCCCGGGGATGGTGGCGGTCACGGTGGGGGTCATCGGGTGCGTGGTGGGGGTGCGTCGGTTTGCGCGGTGAAGCGGGCCACTACCCGCTTGGTGGCAGCGTTCAAAAACCTTTCCAGTAATCCATGAACCCTTCCTTGCCCACCAGCCAGGTGCTTTGCAGCTCCCGGTTCACCGCCTCGACCTTGTCCTGCACCTCGCGCCAGGGCTGGCGCAGCAGTACCCAGCACTTGCTCGGAGGGCAGTAGATGGAGGACTGGTAGCCCCACTGCTCCATCAGGATATTCATGCTTTTGTTGGTATGAAACGCCACATGCACCGGGGGGCGCAGGTAGAACCAGTCGCTGTTGCGAGGCACGTTTTCACACACCACGGTGTGCAGGATGAGGCAGCCATCGGGCGCGACCAATTCGTGCACGCTATCCAGATCCTGCCGGGTGAGCACATGCTCGAACATCGCCGAATTGATCACGGTCTTGTAGCTGCCCGGCACCGGTTCGCGGATGTAGCAGTCCAGGTCCGAGGCCTGTACGTAGGGGTCGTAAATGGGCAGGCGCACGTTGAAGTAGCGCGCCAGCAGGCGGCTCAGGCTGCCGTAGCCAGCGGCATAATCGAGCATGCCATCGGCAGCGATGAGGCCGTGCGCTCGCAACAGCGCCAGCATCATCGCCTGCTCTGCGTAGGGCGGCTGGTTGATGGGGCTGTCAGGGTTTTCGTTGTAATGGTGGAATTGGTCGTTCAGTTCAGCCCATTGTGCATGGGGCAACTGGGCATGTGTCTGCGAAAACACAAACCCACAGGCCTCGCAGCGGCGGTAATCCACCGTGCCAATGTCACGCATGAAGTCGGCAAACGGCGCCTCGGTGTAGGTCTTGCTGAAGTAATAGGCAGCAGGACGACGGCAGATCATGCAATCCATTGGAATAGGGTTCCCGAGGCCGAGTGGCCGAATGCAACAGAATGTATCACCACCATTACATAACAGCGATAGCTGGCTTCTGCCCACTTCATTAATCGACACACTCGCGCCCCGGACTCGCTCACCAAGTGGTGGTCGGCACCGTTACCACCCGTGAACCTGTAGCGGTCATGCGCTCAGGTGTTCGTAAAGAATGGTGGCGCCCACCAGCATCAGCACCACACCCCCGACGATTTCCGCCCGCTTGCCGACGATGTGCCCCAGCACCCGGCCCAGCATCACGCCAAGGGTCACCATGGTCATGGTCGCCAGGCCGATAGCGGCAGCCGCCACCAGGATATTCACATTCACAAACGCCAGGCCAACCCCCACCGCCAGCGCATCGATGCTGGTGGCCACGGCGGTCACCGCCAAAATCATGAATGAATGCTGCTGAGGTTTTTCTTCCTCCTCGGCCTCGTGCTTCACCCCATTCCAGATCATGTGCAGGCCCAGGGCAACCAGCAGGGTGAAAGCAATCCAGTGGTCCCAGTTCTCCACCCAGCGGGTGGCGGCATGGCCGATGGCCCAACCGATCATGGGCGTGATGGCTTCGATGACACCAAAGATAAGGCCGGTGCGCAGGGCCTCGATAAAGCGGGGTTTATGCAGGCTGGAGCCTTTGCCGATCGCCGCCGCGAAGGCGTCGGTGGACATGGCGAGGGCAAGAAAAACGAGGGCAACGGGATTCACGGTTCACTTCCAGTCGGGCTATGAGTCAACGACACAGCCACACGCCCGACTATCGGCATGGCAGTGTCGCTGGTCTCTCCAACCCAAATGGGTGTTCACACCACGGCAGGTGGCCGAGAATGTTGATGCGAACGCTTCAGGCACCGGGCCCGAAACAGGTTACTCCCCAACGAAGGGCTGCATCATAGCCCGAAACATATGAAAAAAATGTTAAGGATATGAACACGTTGCCCGTAATGAATAAGCAAGAGCGGCCAAAAACAGCCCACCGAGGGCGTGATGCGCACTCCAGCCCAGCCACCTGAAGTGCCCCACCTTCCAGAAAAGGCCAGGCAGCGGTAATGTGGGGGATGATCCGCCATCCAGGCGCCGCACCATCGAGAAGAAAACACACTGAGCCCGCCCCCACGCCTGTAGGACCGGGCGAAGCTCGGGAAACCAGCACCGCGGTAAAACTGGGTATACGCGGCATGATTTTCCCAAGCTTCGCCCGGCCGTACAGGGCGGAGGCGAACATCGCGTTCAACAGCCCTACACAACAAGAACAAGGAACCCCCATGCAACCCGTAATGGATTACGCCACCCTCCTCGCCCTGGCCACTCAAACCTCCGCTATCACCGAGCCGTGCAAGTGCACCTCCAAACCCCTGACCGGCTGGGAAGGCTGGCCCGTGACGCTGCGCGAAGCGCAATTGCAGCAGATCGGCACCCTGGCCCAATTCGAGGAAGAAGAAGCCACCCTGGACGAATACCACCCCCAGGGCACCAGCTACTGGTCCGCCGAAGCGCCCATCGCCCCGCTCTACCACCCGTATAACCAGTGTGGCGTATGGCAATGCAGCGCCTGCAACCGCAGCTACCTGCGCTACAACGACGACGGCGCCTACCACTCGGAAAGCCGGATTCGCGCGTTGAGCGTGCACTTGCTGGTGGACGCGGAACATCCTACTCAAGGGCGGCATAGGTGATGCGTCGGTATCAGTTGGCGTTGTTAATTGCGATGCTTGTAATCAACTCACCGCCGGTCATGATGCCTTGGGCTGCGCGGGCGATGCGGCCGGTGGTGCCAAACGTGCTGTTTAGTAGTTCGGCACACGGGCCGCCTGCGGCGGCGCTGATGGATTTGGCGCGCTGGAAATGATAGAGGGGACGATGCGAACAGTGAGCATAACGAATCTCGGGCAAAGGCAGCGGCCTGGACCGGGCGTGAAATCAGCTCTTCGTTGAAGATCTCGCCGGTTGGGCAAGCGACGTTTCTGCGCAAGCTGTTAAGTGGGTATGCGGAGGACATGACGTGGCGATGTCGTTGCTTGAGAAAAGGCCAGCGGGGTGGGAAATACATCGGAAAACGGGGATGGCTCACCCCAAGATGCAGCGGGGTCAGTGATGAAGCGCATGCGTATAGGTGGTTTGTGGGGGGGGGGTGAAGGATGGGCACACGTTGGTGTTTGTGCGGATGCGGCA